>Ga0208184_100006_pt1 | contig 598451 bp, 512 predicted proteins | sample Virmet3651_4511_FD_185736 | JGI IMG/M metagenome (GOLD analysis project Ga0208184, IMG submission 185736) | Marine viral communities from the Southern Atlantic ocean transect to study dissolved organic matter and carbon cycling - metaG... | ecosystem: Environmental > Aquatic > Marine > Oceanic ... | reverse complement strand
ACAGTTACCAGGATTCAAGTTCTCACATACCGAGTAGGTGAAGGTATAGTCTCCTGCCACGGTATTTGGCGGCACGATGATGTTTCCGTTATCGTTGATTGCCAATCCTTCTAATCCTCCGTTGTTGACTAGCGTGACATTGACATCAGCCGGATCAATTGGACTATCATTAAGCTCATCATTAGCAAGTACATTACCCGGGATACCACCGTTTCTTCCGCTGATAGGTGTTGCGCTAAAGTCATCATCAGTAAGTGCAATGTTAGAAGCTCCTACTAATATAGTTGCACTATTAGTATCACAGTTGCCTGGATTCAGATTCTCACAAATAGAATATGTGATCACATAGTTTCCGTTAGGTGTAAGTGGTGGGACGTTGATTGTTCCATCATTATTCAATTCAACACCATTAAGTCCACCGGTACTGATCAAACTAATATCAATATCATCATCATTCACCAATGCGCCGTTAAGGAAGTCATTAGCGGTTACATCGCCAGCAATTCCTCCGGTCTGACCATTAACTGCAGTACCTGTAAAGTCATCTATTGTAGCAGTAATTGTAGGAGCTATTATTCGGATTTCTACGGTAGTTGATGAACAATTTGAAGGATTAATCACACCACAAATTCTATACTGGAGTGTGTAATCTCCTGCCGGTACACCTGCCGGAACTGTAATCGTTCCGTCAGAATTCACCTGTAGCCCATTAATTCCACCAGAATTAATCAATCTGATCGTAACATTTGCTGGTGTAATAGGATCTCCATTTACTAAATCATTACTAATGATATTAGGTGTTGTACCGCCCACGAATCCATTGATAGGAGTGCCCGTATAATCATCCGGTACGGCGGTAAGTTCAGGAAGATCAACCACAATAGTAATTGTCGCGCTATCACATTCACCGGTATTGATTTGATCACATATTTGATAGATCACACTATATGAACCGGCCGCTGTTCCTGAAGGAACGGTTACGGTACCATCAGGATTAAGGGTTAATCCATTAATTCCGCCATTATTAACTAAGCTTAAATTAACATTAGCAGTAGTGGCTGGGTTTCCATTAATCAGATCGTTATCCAAAACATTAGGTAGTGTTGCTCCCTCATATCCGTCAACAGGTGTTAAACTATAATCATCATTATTAGCATTAACATCACCTCCACCAACATTAACAAGAGCAGTAGCGGTATCACAATTTGCAGGATTTAGGACGTCACAAATTTGATAGGTTACCGTGTATGTTGCAATAGCAGTACCAGCCGGTACTTCTAAAATTCCGTTACTATTAATTGTTACACCCGTTAATCCGCCTTCGTCGACCACTGTTACCGTTACATAAGTAGCGTTGGCCATGCGTGTATTTACAAGGTCATTGCTGAAGACATTTCCGGCTGAACCGCCATCAAGACCATTAATGGTTGTAGCTGAAAAATCATCATTCACCGCGTCTACAACCGGACTGTTAACCAATAAGGTTACTTGAGCGGTATCACAGTTACCGGCATTAAGGCTTTCGCAGATCTGATAAGTAATAGTATAGGTTCCTGGAGGAGTTTGCATCGGAATAACTAAAGTACCATCACTTAAAATATCAAGATCAGTAATGCCGTCATTATCTATAATAGACGGAGTCACTTTAGTGTTACCGAATGGATTTCCGTTTAAAGTATCATTACTGTACACCGAAGCAGTGCTTCCACCATCAAAACCATCTACAGGTGTTGCAGTGAAGTCATCATCAACGGCATCAATAGGTGCTACTCCTACCGCTACGGTTATTGGCGCAGAACCACAATTGCCCGGATTTAAATTCTCGCAGATCGTATATACAATGGTGTAAGAACCTGCCGGTGTATTTGGTGGAATAATTAAGTTTCCGTCATCATCAATACTTGCACCGGCTAATCCGCCATCATCAGTAATAAAGATATCATCGTCATTAACAGGAGCTCCGTTGAACGTATCGTTAGCCGTAACGTCTCCTGCGATACCTCCGGTTAAACCGTTGACTGGTGAACCGCTAAAATCATCAGGGATCGCTGCAATGGTTGCAGGATCTACCACTACCGTTGCAGTTGCAGTCTCGCAGTTGCTTAGATTTAGATTTTCGCAGATACGATAAACAATGTTATACGTTCCTGCAGGAGTTGCTGAAGGAATCATTAATGTGCCATCATTATCAATGGTTACACCGTTTAATCCATCAGGATCTACTATAGAAATAGTGATATCACCATCTTCTACAGCAACACCATTAAGTGTGTCATTAATAGTCACGTCTCCTGCGTTACCTCCGGTTTGTCCTGCAATCGGAGTACCACTAAAGTCATCATCATTGGCAGTAATCGTTGCAGCATTTACAAATACCGTAATGCTCGCAGTATCGCAGTTGCCTGAATTTAAGTTTTCACAGATCTGGTATACGATAGTATAGGTTCCCGCAGGTGTCCCAGCCGGAATGATAAGTATACCGTCATTATCAATAGTTACTCCAGACAGGCCATCAGGATCTTGTACCGTAATTGTAATGTCACCATCTTCAACAGCCACACCGTTAAGCGTGTCGTTAGCGGTAACATCTCCGGCATTTCCACCATTTTGCCCTGCAATTGGAGTAGTGCTAAAGTCATCGTTATTGGCTACAAGCGTGGCAGCATTAACCACTACCGTAGCAGTTGCAGTCTCACAATTACTTAGATTCAGATTTTCACAGATTTGATAAACGATATTATACGTTCCTGCAGGTGTGCCCGCCGGAATGATCAAAGTACCGTCATTGTCAATAGTTGCACCAGACAAGCCGTCTAGATCTTGTATTGAAATGGTAATATCACCATCTTCTACAGCTACGCCATTAAGCGTATCATTAGCAGTAACGTCACCAGCGTTGCCACCATTTTGACCAGATACCGGAATAGTGGTAAAGTCGTCATCGTTGGCTGCGAGTGTTGCAGCACTTACGACAACTGTGGCGGTTCCTGTTTCACAGTTTCCTGAGTTTAGGTTTTCGCAAATTTGGTAAACAATGTTATATGTTCCTGCTACAGTACCTGCCGGAATAATTACAGTACCATCATTATCAATGGTAACACCAGTTAATCCATCAGGATCTGCTACCGTGATTGTAATATCTCCATCTTCAACAGCCACACCGTTGAGCGTGTCATTTGCTGTAATATCACCAGCGTTTCCACCATTTTGTCCAGAAACCGGAGTTGCGCTAAAGTCATCGTCACTAGCTACTAGTGTAGCAGCATTAACCACTACCGTAGCAGTTGCAGTCTCGCAGTTGCTTGGATTAAGATTTTCACAGATTTGATAAACGATATTATACGTTCCTTCCGGAGTATTCGCCGGAATAATCACGGTACCATCATTGTCAATGGTTACACCAGTTAATCCGTCAGGGTCTGCTATTGAAATGGTAAGATCTCCGTCTTCGACAGCTACTCCATTTAAAGTGTCATTAGTAGTTACATCTCCAGCATTTCCGCCATTTTGGCCTAAGATTGGAGTTGCACTAAAATCATCGTCATTGGCTACGAGAGCTGCAGGATTTACAACTATTGTTGCGGTTCCTGTTTCGCAATTTCCTGGATTAAGGTTTTCACAAATCTGGTAAACGACATTATACGTTCCTGCCGGAGTACCTGCCGGAATAATTACTGTACCATCATTTTCTATTGTTAAACCTGCTAAACCATCAGAATCTGCTACCGTGATTGTAATATCACCATCTTCAACGGCAACGCCATTAAAGGTATCATTAGCAGTGACATCGCCTGCGTTTCCACCTGCTTGTCCTGTTATAGGAGTTGCACTGAAGTCATCGTTATTAGCTACTAAAGTAGCGGCATTTACTACAACAGTGGCGGTTGCGGTCTCACAATTATCTAGATTAAGGTTTTCACAGATTTGATAAACAATGTTATACGTTCCTGCTGGTGTACCCGCCGGAATCATAAGCGTTCCATCATTATCTATAGTCACACCGCTTAGTCCGTCTGGATCGCTAATGCTAATCGTGATGTCTCCATCTTCAACAGCGATACCATTAAGCGTGTCATTAGTGGTTACATCTCCTGCGTCACCACCCGTTTGTCCGGTGATTGGGGTACCACTAAAATCATCGTCATTGGCAACAAGTGTCGCAGCGTTCACTACTACTGTAGCTGTTCCTGTTTCACAGTTTCCAGGATTCAGATTTTCGCAGATTTGATAAACAATGTTATATGTTCCTGCAGGAGTACCAACAGGAATGTTAAGTACGCCATCATTGTCTATGGTAATACCTGTTAACCCATCTGGATCATTTACTGTAATTGTAATGTCTCCATCTTCTACGACAACACCGTTAAGCGTGTCATTTGCTGTAATATCACCAGCGTTTCCACCATTTCGTCCTGAAACTGGAGTAGTGCTAAAGTCATCATCATTTGCAGTCAAAGTTGCAGCATCCACAACTACCGTAGCAGTTGCAGTCTCACAGTTACTTAAATTTAAGTTTTCGCAGATTTGGTAAACAATATTATACGTTCCTGCCGGAGTACCCGCTGGAATCATAAGCGTACCATCATTGTCTATTGTAATACCTGATAATCCATCTGGGTCTACAACGGTGATCGTGATGTCTCCATCATCTACGGCAACACCATTAAGCGTGTCATTTGTTGTAACATCACCTGCGTCCCCACCAGTTTGACCTGAAATTGGCGTGGTGCTAAAATCATCATCATTGGCTACAAGTGCTGCAGGAGCAACAACTACTGTAGCTGTTCCTGTTTCACAGTTTCCTGGATTAAGGTTTTCACAGATTTGATAAACAATATTATACGTACCTGCTACAGTACCTGCCGGAATGATAAGTACCCCGTCATTGTCTACCGTTACACCTGATAGTCCGTCTGGATCTGTTACTGTAATGATGATGTCACCATCTTCAACAGCAACTTCGTTAAGGGTGTCATTAATGGTTACATCACCTGCGTTTCCACCATCTTGTCCAGAAACCGGAGTAGCACTAAAGTCATCATCATTAGCTGCGAGCGTTGCTGCGTTTACGACTACAGTAGCCGTCGCAGTTTCACAATTATCAAGATTTAAGTTTTCGCAGATTTGGTAAACAATATTATAGGTTCCTGCCGGAGCATTTGCTGGAACTATAATAGTTCCATCATTATCTACCGTCACACCTGATAGTCCGCCTGGATCTGTTACTGTAATGGTGATGTCACCATCATCAACAGCAACGCCGTTAAGGGTGTCATTATTGGTTACATCACCAGCGTTTCCACCATCTTGTCCAGAAACCGGAGTAGCACTAAAATCATCATCGTTAGCTACAAGCGCAGCAGCATTCACTACTACTGTAGCAGTTCCTGTCTCACAATTATCTGGATTTAGGTTTTCGCAGATTTGATAAACGATGTTATACGTTCCAGCCGGAGTACCCGCCGGAATGTTAAGTACGCCATCATTGTCTATAGTTACGCCAGTAAGTCCATCTTGATCGTTTACGGTAATTGTAATATCTCCATCTTCAACAGCTACACCATTCAGTGTATCATTAGTGGTAACATCACCTGCATTACCTCCTGTTTGTCCTGTAATTGGAGTAGCGCTAAAGTCATCGTTATTGGCTACTAGCGCAGCAGCATTAACAACTACTGTTGCAGTTGCCGTCTCACAGTTACTTGGATTCAATTTTTCGCAAATACTGTAAACCAGATTATACGTTCCTGCCGGAGCATTTGCCGGAATGATAAGCGTACCGTCATTATCGATACTTGCTCCGGAAAGTCCATTAGGATCTACGATGGTAATTTCAATATCTCCATCTTCTACAGCAATTCCGTTTAGGGTGTCGTTAGCCGTTACATCACCAGCGTTTCCACCAATTTGTCCCGTGATTGGAGTAGTGCTAAAGTCATCATCGTTGGCTACAAGTGTAGCAGCATTTACTACAATAGTAGCAGTTCCGGTCTCACAATTTTCAGTGTTTAAGTTTTCACAAATTTGGTAAACGATATTATACGTTCCTGCTGGAGTTCCTGCCGGAATAACTAACGTACCATCATTATCAATTGAAGCACCGGTTATTTCATCAAAATCTTCGATCGTGATTGTGATATCGCCATCCTCAACAGCAACGCCGTTTAGCGTATCGTTTGCAGTAACATCGCCCGCATTTCCACCTGTGAATCCGTTAATTGGGGTAGCGCTGAAGTCATCATCGTTAGCTACAAGAGCTGCAGCGTTTACGACTACTGTCGCAGTTGCCGTGTCGCAGTTATCCGTATTTAACTTTTCACAGATTTGATAAACGATGTTATAAGTTCTAGCCGGAGTATTAGCCGGAATGATCAGCGTACCATCAGCATCAATAGATGCACCAGACAGACCATCAAAGTCTTGAATGGTGATTGTGATATCACCGTCTTCGACAGCAACGCCATTTAGCGTGTCATTTGCAGTAACATCGCCTGCGTTTCCTCCGGTCGTACCTGTGATAGGAGTCGCACTAAAGTCATCATCATTTGCTACTATAGCTGCAGCATTTACTACTACTGTGGCAGTTCCTGTTTCACAATTATCCGGATTGAGGTTTTCACAAATCTGATAAACGAAGTTGTAGGTTCCTGCCGGAGTTACCGCCGGAATGATCAACGTGCCGTCAGCATCTATTGATGCTCCGGTTATACCGTCAAAGTCTTGAATCGTGATTGTAATATCACCGTCTTCAACAGCAACACCATTTAAGGTGTCATTAGCGGTAACATCACCTGCATTTCCACCGGTAAATCCGTTCACCGGAGTAGCGCTGAAGTCATCGTCATCAGCTGCCAGCGCAGCAGCATTAACAACTACGGTTACGGTTGCAGTATCACAATTATCAGTATTTAGGTTTTCGCAAATAGTATAAACCAAATTGTAAGTTCCTGCCGGAGCATTGGCTGGAATGATGACTGTACCATCATTTTCGATACTTGCACCTGAAAGTCCATCGCGATCAATCAAAATGATCGAAATATCTCCATCATCTACTGCAACACCATTGAGCGTATCGTTAGTAGTTACATCACCTGCGTTGCCACCCGTTTGTCCTGTGATAGGAGTAGCGCTAAAGTCGTCGTCGTTAGCTACAAGAGCAGCCGCTTCTACAACAATAGTAACTGTAGCGGTATCACAGTTTGTAGGGTTTAGGTTTTCACAAATTCTATAAACGATGTCATACGTTCCTGCCGGAGTATTAGCCGGTATGATAACTGTACCATCTGTCTCTATTGAAGCGCCGGTTAGTCCGTCAAAGTCTTCGATAGTAATTGCAATATCGCCATCATCTACTGCGACACCATTGAGCGTATCATTTAGTGTAACATCTCCCGCATTTCCACCTGTAAATCCATTAACCGGAGTAGCGCTAAAATCATCGTCGTTAGCTAGAAGCGCAGCAGGATTTACTACCACAGTAGCAGTCGCTGTGTCGCAATTTCCTGGGTTTAAGTTTTCACAGATTTGATATACGATATTATAGGTTCCTGCCGGAGTATTTGCCGGAACGATTATAGTACCATCATCTTCAATACTTACACCTGCGAGACCACCATTGTTTTGAAGTGTGATCGCAATATCATCATCATTGACTGTAATACCATTTAGCGTATCATTAGTAGTAACATCACCTGCATTACCACCGGTTTGTCCTGTAATCGGCGTTGCGCTAAAGTCATCGTCGTTGGCTACAAGTACAGCAGCACTGATTTCTACAGTGGCTGTCGCAGTCTCACAATTATCAGGATTTAGGTTTTCGCAGATTTGATAAACAATGTTATACGTTCCTGCCGGAGTTCCTGCCGGAATAATCAATGTACCGTCATTATTTACCTGAAGTCCATCAATTCCGTTATCATCAGTTATTGAAATAGCAATATCTTCATCCGCTACAGCAACACCATTTAAGGTATCATTTGCTGTGATATCGCCAATGCTTCCACCGGTAAATCCGTTGATCGGAGTAGCGGTTAGGTCATCGTCATTAGCAACCAGTGCAGCACCTGCAACTTGAACAGTTACCGTAGCAGTATCACAATTAGAACCATTTGCTAGTTCGCAAACTGAATAAGTTATAGAATAAATTCCCGCAGGAGTATTAGGGCTTACATCTACTGTTCCATCAGCATTTACAGTAAGTGGACCTGCAGATACCGGAGTAATTACAACTTCAGCCGGATCAACAGGATTGTTATTAATAAGGTCATTATCAAGGACGTTAACAACTGCTGTTGCGCCAATATCACCACGTACCGGGGTAGCGCTAATATCATCGTCAGTAGCGACTAAGACAGCAGTTTCTACCGTTACAGTAACCACCGCAGTATTACAACCGCCATTATTATCACAAATCGCGTAGCTGAACGTATCATCTCCAAAGAAATCTGCATCAGGAGTATACAAAATGGTATCATCGCTTGGGTCTCCCGGTGTACCGTTATCTAATACTGTTGCAGTCCCGTTATTAGGAGCAGTTGAAATAGAAAGGCTACCTGCTGTAGGAACTTCAAAGTCGTTTTCAAGAACGTCAATTTCAACAGGAGTTTCATTAGCAGTCGTAGCGGTATCATCCACAGCATCAGCAACTGCAAGAACAGTGATGTTAACCGTCGCAGTACTTGCATCTCCATTCACATCAATTACGGAATAGGTATAAGAATCGCTTCCGTTAAAGTCTGCGTTAGGAGTGTAGGTGATGGTTCCGTCAGGATTTATCACCACAGAACCGTTTGATGGATCTGTTGCAGCCACGATATTGTAATCCGTTCCATAGACACCTTGGAAGGTATCATTATCTAACACGCTTGTAGTAACAGCATCATCTTCTAAAGTCGTATCAGTATCGTTATTAATATCAGAAACCGGATTCACAGTAACAGTTACCGTTGCTGTACTCTCAGCACCATTAGCATCTGTAATGGTGTAGGTGAAGCTATCTACACCATTAAAATCAGGGTCAGGAGTGTAGGTATAGTTTCCATTAGGATTCACAAAGGCAGCACCATTTGCAGCATCTGTAAGTAAAGCCGCAGTGGTAGGTTCGCTTCCTAGATCGTCAGCTCCGTTTCCATTATCTACAAACAAGTTTCCTGAAACTAAAGTGTCTTCATCAGTTGTTACACTATCATCAATAGCATCAGGTGTAGCCGTCACTGTAATAGTAACCGAAACAGTTTCGGTAGTATTGTTAACGTCGGTTACCGTATAGGTGAAAGTTTCCTCACCAGCAAAATCAGGAGCCGGAGTATAGTCAAAACTACCATCAGAATTCATAACGACCGTGCCGCCATTATTGGTGTCTCCATTAAACACATAGGTAGCATCATCAGAGTACGTGTCATTGGTGCTCACATTATCGCTGAGCACAGTGTCTTCATTAGTTGTGAACGTATCTGCCACCGCATCGTTGATAGGATTCACCGTAATAGTAACCGAAACCGTTTCGGTAGCACCGTAAAAATCCGTTACGGTGTAGGTGAATGTTTCCTCACCGGCAAAATCAGGAGCCGGAGTATATTCAAATGTTCCGTCAGGATCCATGTCGACCGTACCTCCATTATCGGTATCTCCATTAAACACATAGGTAGCATCATCAGAATAGGTGTCATTGGCACTCACATCATCAGTAAGCACTGTATCCTCGTCTATGGTATAAGTATCTGCTACAGCATCGGTCACAGGATTGACTGTAATGGTAACCGAAACGGTTTCGGTTGATCCATTTACATCAGTTACAGTGTAGGTAAATGTCTCATCGCCTACAAAATCAAAGGCCGGAGTATATTCAAATGTTCCGTCAGAATTCATTGCGATGCTACCACCATTAGAAGCATCGTCGTTATAAGCATACGAGACAACTCCAGTGTAAGTATCATTAGTGCTTACATCTGCATTTAGGACAGTGTCTTCGTCAGTTGTGAACGTATCAGCAACGGCATCAGCAATAGGATCAACTGTGATGGTTACTGAAACCGTTTCGGTAGTACCATTAATATCGGTTACTGTGTATGTGAACGTTTCGTCACCCACGAAATCAGCCGCAGGTGTATAGACGAAAGTACCGTTAGGATTCATAGCTACACTACCTCCATTATCGGTATCTCCATTGAATACATACGTTGCGTTAGCAGAGTAGGTGTCATTAGTACTAACATCTGCATTTAAAGCCGTGTCTTCTTCAGTGTTGAATGTATCAGCAACGGCGTCATTAACAGGATCAACTGTAATTGTAACAGTTACCGTTTCTGTAGTTCCATTAATATCTGTTGCCGTGTAAGTAAAGGTTTCGTCGCCTACAAAGTCAGATGCCGGAGTATATTCAAAAGTACCATCTGTTTGCATGATGATGCTTCCTCCGTTATCAGCGTCGTTATTGTAAACATAAGTAGCATCATCAGCGTAGGTGTCGTTTGCACTCACATCTGCATTTAGAACCGTGTCTTCATCGGTTGTGAATGTATCAGCAACGGCATCATCAACCGGATCAACGGTAATAGTAACCGTAACTGTTTCCGTAGTTCCATTAACATCTGTTGCTGTATAAGTAAAGGTTTCGTCACCTACAAAGTCAGCAGCAGGAGTATACTCAAAAGTACCGTCTGTTTGCATAGTGATGCTTCCGCCATTATCTGCGTCGTTATTGTAAACATAAGTAGCATCATCAGAATAAGTGTCGTTTGCACTTACATCGGCGTTTAGAACCGTGTCTTCATCAGTTGTGAACGTATCAGCAACCGCATCATTAACTGGATTAACGGTAATGGTAACCGTAACGGTTTCCGTAGTTCCATTAACATCAGTTACCGTGTATCTGAAAGTTTCGTCCCCAGCAAAATCAGGAGCTGGTGTATATTCAAATGCTCCACTAGTAATCATACTAATGCTTCCACCATTATCAGCGTCATTGTTGTAGACATAGGTCGCATCATCAGCGTAGGTGTCGTTTGCACTTACATCAGCGTTTAAAACCGTGTCTTCATCAGTTGTGAATGTGTCAGCAACGGCATCTGCAATAGGATTAACCGTGATGGTTACCGTAACGGTTTCGGTAGCTCCATTAATATCGGTTACGGTGTATGTGAATGTTTCGTCACCCACAAAATCAGCCGCAGGGGTGTAGTCAAATGATCCATCTGTATCCATCGCTACACTACCACCATTGTTGGTATCGCCATTAAATACATAGCTTGCAGCAGCAGTATAGGTGTCATTAGCACTTACATCTGCACTTAGTACGGTGTCCTCATCAGTCGTGAACGAATCAGCAACTGCATCTGCAATAGGATTAACCGTGATGGTTACCGTTTCTGTGCTGGTATCTCCATTAACATCAGTAACGGTATAGGTATAGGAATCTGTACCGTTAAAGTCAGAATTTGGAGTGTAGGTAATTGTGCCATCTCCATTTTCTGAAATTGTTCCGTTTGCCGGATTAGTAGTTGCAGTGATCTCATAATCGGTGCCATAAATTCCTTGGAAAGTGTCGTTGTTCACTACGTTAGTAGTTACTGATACGTCTTCGTCTGTGGTGTCTGCATCGGCTACAATATCATCTACCGGATTAACGGTGATGGTAACTGTTGTAGTTTCAGTATCTCCATTTACATCAGTAACGGTATAGGTATACGAATCTGTACCGTTAAAGTCCGGATCAGGCGTATAGGTGATGGTACCATCTCCATTTTCGGTGATTGTTCCGTCTGCCGGATCAGTAGTAGCAGTGATTTCATAGTCGGTACCATAAACTCCTTGGAAGGTATCATTATCTACTACGTTAGTAGTTACCGCCACATCTTCATCTGTCATATCTGCATCGGCTACAATATCAGCAACCGGATTAACGGTGATAGTTACAGTTGTTGTTTCGGTATCTCCATTTACATCAGTCACGGTATAGGTATACGAGTCTGTACCGTTAAAGTCCGGATCAGGCGTATAGGTGATGGTACCATCTCCATTATCTGTAATTGTTCCGTCTTCCGGATCAGTTGTTGCAGTGATCTCATAGTCGGTACCATAAGTTCCTTGGAAGGTGTCATTATCTACTACGTCAGTAGTTACTGCCACATCTTCGTTTGTTGTGTCTGCATCCGGTACAATATCAGCGACTGGGTTGACTGTGATGGTTACCGTAACGGTTTCATCTGTATCATTTACATCAGTTACCGTATAGGTAAACGTTTCTTCGCCAGCGAAATCAGCTGCAGGAGTATATTCAAATGATCCATCTGGATTCATGTCCACACTACCGCCATTGCTGGTATCACCATTAAATACATAATTTGCAGCAGCGGTGTAGGTGTCGTTTAAGCTAACATTAGCATTTAATACGGTGTCTTCATCTGTTGTGAACGCATCAGCAACAGCATCTGCAATAGGATTAACCGTAATGGTTACCGTTTCTGTGCTGGTATCTCCATTTACATCAGTAACGGTATAGGTATACGAATCTGTACCGTTAAAGTCAGAATTTGGAGTGTAGGTAATTGTGCCATCTCCATTTTCTGTAACTGTTCCGTTCGCTGGATCAGTAGTTGCAGTGATCTCATAATCGGTACCATAAGTTCCTTGGAAGGTATCATTGTCTACGACGTTAGTAGTTACTGCTACATCTTCGTCTGTTGTGTCTGCATCGGCTACAATATCAACTATAGGGTTCACCGTTATGGTTACTGTTGTTGTTTCGATATCTCCATTTACATCAGTAACGGTGTAGGTATACGAATCTGTACCGTTAAAGTCCGGATCAGGCGTATACGTAATAGTACCATCTCCATTTTCGGTGATTGTTCCGTTTACCGGATCGGTAGTTGCAGTGATCTCATAGTCGGTACCATAAACTCCTTGGAAAGTATCATTGTCCACTACGTTAGTAGTTATCGCTACATCTTCGTCTGTTGTATCTGCATCGGCTACAATATCAGCTACCGGATTAACAGTGATAGTTACAGTTGTAGTTTCGGTATCCCCATTTACATCAGTAACGGTGTAGGTATACGAATCTGTACCGTTAAAGTCCGGATCAGGCGTATAGGTAATGGTGCCATCTTCATTATCTGTGATTGTTCCGTCTGCCGGATCAGTAGTTGCAGTGATCGCATAGTCGGTACCATAAGTTCCTTGGAAGGTATCATTATCTACTACATTAGTAGTTACTGCTACATCTTCGTTTGTTGTATCTGAATCCGGTACAATATCAGCGACTGGGTTGACTGTTATGGTAACCGAAACAGTTTCGGTAGCGCTGTTAATATCTGTTACCGTATATGTGAAGGTTTCATCACCTACAAAATCCGGAGCAGGGGTATAGACAAAGCTGCCATCGTTGTTCATAGAGACACTTCCGCCATTGTCTGTATCATTATTATATACATAAGTGGCCGTACCCGTATACGTATCATTAGTGCTTACATCAGCATTAAGCGTTGTGTCTTCATCAGTTGTAAATGTATCAGCAACCGCATCAGCGATAGGATTAAGCGTTATGGTTGCTGTGGCAGTACTTGTGTTCCCGTTATTATCAGTGATGGTATATGTAAAACTATCAGTACCATTAAAATCTGCATCCGGGGTATATGTGAAAGTACCATTAGTATTGAAAATGATCGCACCATTGGCAGGACTTGTTGTAAGCGCAGCCGTAGTTGGAGCTGTGCCTAGGTCATCTGCGCCATTTTCATTATTAGCAAATACACTATCGGTTAGTACTTCATCTTCATCTATCGTGAACTCATCGTTAAATGCATCTGGAGTGGAAACAATGGTTATAAATACTGTAGCAGTGCTCGTGTTTCCATTATCATCAGTGATGGTATAGGTAAAGCTGTCGCTTCCATTGTAATTTGCATTTGGCGTATAAGTATAGGTTCCGTCAGTATTTACTATTGCATTTCCATTAGCTCCATTTGTGAGTAGGGTTGCAGTAGTTGGCGTGCTACCTAAATCATCTGCACCAAAACCGTTATCATCAAATAGATTTCCAGAAACTGCTGCATCTTCAAAAGTTGTGAACTCATCATCAAATGCATCAGGAGTAGAAATTACGGTAACTGTAGCGGTAGCAGTACTAGTTATACCGTTATTATCAGTTAGCGTGTAGGTAAAACTATCTGTACCGTTAAAGTCAGTATTCGGAGTATATGTAAAGGTTCCATCAGAGTTGACCACTACAGAACCATTTGTTGCATTGGTGTCAAGTGCTGCTGCGGTAGGTTCAGAACCTAAATCGTCAGCTCCATTACCATTATCGGCAATTAAATTTCCTGAAACCGCTGTGTCTTCATCCGTTGTAAAAGAATCATCTACAGCATCAGGGGTAGCAACGATCGTGATAGTAGCTGTTGCCGTACTTTCCGCTCCATTCGTATCGGTGATAGTATAGGTAAAACTATCTGTACCGTTAAAGTCAGTATTCGGAGTATACGTAAAGGTTCCGTTAGCATTTACAGTTACCGAACCGTTTGCAGCATTTGTTTCAAGAGCAGCAGTTGTAGGCTCAGAACCTAAATCGTCAGCTCCACTACCGTTGTCAGCATACAGATTTCCTGAAACCGCTGTGTCTTCATTTGTTGTAAATGCATCATCCACTGCATCAGGAGTCGATATAACAGTTACCGTTGCTGTCGCGGTACTGGTTGCACCGTTATTGTCAGTGATCGTGTAAGTAAAACTATCTGTACCGTTAAAGTCGGCATTAGGAGTATAGGTAAAGGTTCCGTTGGTATTTACTGTTACCGAACCGTTGGCTGCATTCGTTTCAAGAGCAGCTGAAGTAGGTGCTACCCCCAGATCGTCTGTACCATTGCCATTATCTGCTAAAAGATCACCAGAAACTGCAGTATCTTCTGAAGTTGTAAATGCATCGTCAACTGCGTCAGGAGTGGCTATTACAGTTACTGAAACTGAAGCAGTACTTGATACACCATTGGCGTCTGTGATGGTATAGGTGAAACTATCCGTTCCATTAAAGTTCGCATTCGGCGTATAAGTAAAGGTTCCATCCGGATTGATCGTAACCGAACCGTTAGCAGCATTAGTTGCAAGTGCAACTGCTGTAGGTTCAGAACCTAAATCATCAGGCCCGTTTCCGTTATCTGCTAATAGATTTCCAGAAACTGAAGCGTCTTCGTTTACAGAGAATACGTCATCAACCGCATCAGGTGTTGAAGTGATCGTAATGTTGGCAGTAGCTGTACTTGACTGACCATTGGCGTCAGTGATGGTATAAGTAAAACTATCAGCGCCATTGTAGTCAGGATTCGGAGTATAGGTAAAGGTACCATTAGTATTTACAGTTACCGAACCGTAAGTTGCATTCGTTTCAAGAGCAGCTGTAGTAGGCGTTACCCCTAAATCATCAGGCCCGTTTCCATTATCTGCAAACAAGTCATCAGTTATAGCAGTATCTTCATTAGTAGTGAAGTTATCATCATAAGCATCAGGAGTAGAAACCACATTGATATTCTGACTTGCAGTTGCTGTACCACCTTGACCATCTGAAATAGTATAGGTAAACGTGATTGGGCCGTTGTAATCATCTGCAGGAACAAAAGTTATAGTGCCATCTATAGCAATAGTTACCTGACCGTTAGTAACGGCGATATTTTGTGCTACACCGGGAGTGACCGCAGTACCATTTATACTTTGTACGGTAAGTGGGTCTCCATCAACATCTGTGTCCCCTGTGAGTGGTGTTAATATCACCGACTCATCTTCGTTCACCGTATAAGCATCATCTACAGCAACCGGATCATCGTTAACCGAGTTTACTGTGATTAATTGATCAGCAGTTGCAGTGGCTCCATTTCCATCGTTGATAACGTATGGGAAACTTACCGGACCATTATAATTAGCATCAGGTGTAAACGTGATTATTCCACCGGCATCTATAGTTACGGTACCATTAGTTACAGGTATCGTCTGTGCACCTCCGGCAATTGGAGTGCCATTGATACTTTCAATGGTTAAACCATCTCCATCAATGTCTGAATCACCTGTTAGTGGCGCTAGGACTACTGAATCATCTTCGTCTACTGAATAGGAATCATCAACAGCAACCGGTGGGTCATTTACTGCATTAACAGTAATGATCTGATTTGCAGTCGCTGTGCCACCATTTCCGTCAGAAATTGTATAAGGTATTGTAACCGAACCATTAAAGTCATCATCCGGAGTGAATGTAATTATTCCACCGGCATCAATGCGCACAACTCCGTTATCTACTGCGATAGTTTGCTCACCGCCGGTAAATGTGGTTCCGTTGATACTTTGAATTGAAAGTATATCTCCGTCTACATCTGTGTCATCGTCTAATGGAGTTAGTACAACTGAATCATCTTCGTCAACACTATACGTATCGTCAACCGCTACCGGATCATCATTGATAGGGTTCACCGTAATAACTAATTCTCCAACATCTGTAGCAGTACCGTCGGTTATCGTATAGGTGATGGTAGGTACTGTACCATTGTAATTTTCAGCCGGACTGAACGTATAACTTCCATCTGAATTAATTTGAAGATCGCCAACATTAGGGATTGAAGCTACTTGTCCCGAGGTATAAGGAGTTCCATTAAAGGTAAATGCAGTAATAGTTAATACATCGCCGTCTGCATCAGTATCATTCAATAATAAATCACCAGCGTTGCCATCTCCTACTGATAAATCAACATCTTCGTCTGTTGAATTGGAATCATCTACTGCAACAGGAATTCCATTTACATTTAAGATTGCAGCATTAGAAGTAGTTATGTCACAAATGTAGGTAGCATCAGAAATAACAACCGCATATTGATACCCATCGTTAGCATAGGCTACAGCGGTTAAGTTAAGGGTTGCAGTTGTTGCCCCGGAGTAAATTCCACCATCAGTAATGTTTGAGAAGGTGCTTCCACCATCCGTGCTTACTTGCCATTGATAGCTTAAGGTAGTACCTGTCGCGGAAACAGAGAAAGAAGTGTTTTCTCCTTCATTTACAGAACTATCAGCAGGTTGTGTAGTAATTGTAGGAGCAGCGCCCGGCGTAGTTACATTTGCATTTGTACCCGGGTAGGTCGCAGCGGTAACTGTACCATCTGTATTTACTGCCGGCGGATTTCCGGTACCGTAATATCCGTTTCCATCTGCATCAGCATTTGGATCGTTGTATGCTTCATTGGCGTCGCTACAATTATCACCATCAGAATCGGTGTCGAACTGATCTATAAGTCCGTCAAGATCAGTATCAAAACGGTCGTCAACGCCATCTGTATTTGTATCAACAAAACCTGCAGTATCGGCATCTCTGTAATCTAAAATACCATCATTGTCAGAATCTACAGTTGGGTCAGTTCCTCCGTTTTCTACGCTGTCTAAAATACCATCATTATCGTCATCAAGGTCGTCTGCATCAGCTACACCATCATTATCGTTATCCAATGTATCACGGTAGTCAACATCACCACCGGTGTTTACGTCGTTATCCGTATCTGGGAAGTTGGTTTGAGGGTCGTCGTAAATACCATTAAAGTCCAGATAGGCATCACCATTATCATAGGTATTATCAAAACCGTTTACGCCAACGGTATTATTTGTTCTTCCGTCAGCATCAGTGTCAGCCGTAGGGTTTCCTGCTTCAACAATATCAAAAAGCGAGTCGTTATCAGAATCCAGATCTAAATAATCTGGAGTTCCATCACCATCTGTATCTACCGGTTGAATACCTGTTCCTACACCTCCTGAAGAATCATAATTATCATCAAGACCATCTTCATCAGTGTCATTTTCAGATCTATAAACATAACCTAAAGTGGTTTGAGCTTCGACATTATCAGGTATGGTATCGTCATCAGAATCTAAATCTAAATGATTAGGAATAGAATCCCCGTCAGTGTCTGGTATGACTAGTGGCGTTCCTGCTGTTGGCAATGGAGCATCAGCACTTCCATCACGATCATCATAAGGGTCTAAAGCATCAGCAAGACCATCTGCATCTTCATCGTTCAAAGTTCCAGCACCATATTCTCCATCTCCGTCGGGATCAAAACCACCGGCCTCAATAGTATCTGGTATCCCGTCATTGTCAGAATCTAGATCCACAAAATCTGCATTGGCACTTCCAGAAGTATTTATAGGAACAATAATAGATTCTGTTGCGGTTGCGCCAACTACTGCAAGAGGAATACCGTTGCTATTCACTTCTGTGTTGTCTAATACACCGGTACCTGGTTGACCATTTCCATCAGGATCATCTGTACCTCCGGACTCAGCATAATCTGTGATCCCATCATTGTCTGAATCTAAATCAAAATAATTAGGAATACCATCTCCATCTTTATCAGAAGGGTTGGTTCTAGGATCCCCATCTCCGTCTTCATTAAAATCTTCGTCAGTATCTAATATACCGTCATTGTCGTCGTCTAAATCATCGGTGTCAGCAATGCCGTCTCCATCTTTATCCTGTAAGTTTTCTTCCCTCCAATCTCTATCACCACCTACATCATCAACATCAGGCATATCTGTGGGCAGTTGACCATTATTTGTTGCATTTAATGGATCTGTATTGTCAAAAATTCCATTTTCAAAATCATCATGAAGACCATCTCCATCTATATCAACAAATTTATCAGGATCAACAATACCATTATTATCGGCATCAAGAGGTAAATCAATACTATCATCAGTTGCATTTTCTGAAATGTCAAACGGGTCCAAACCGCCGTTTACCTGATCAGAATTAGTATCTGCATAATCCGGAGCCGAGCCTCCGTCTGTATTGATAGTACCAATAGCGACACCACCATTGTTCACATCGTACGCATTATCTATACCGTCATTGTCAGTATCAATACCAGAAGGTGCTCTATATCCTGTCGTAGGCTGCCCTTCTATATTATCTATAATACCATCATTGTCAATATCAATATCAACCACATTCTTAACGCCGTCACCATCACGGTCTGCATTGAAGCCAAAACCAATCCCAGGGATTACACCATCATTAGTATCTGCTAAACCGTCTTGATCGGCGTCTGCAGGCGTTCCGGAACCTACAATCCCGTCATTTTCACTGTCTACAACCTCGAAGTTACCTTCATAAGTATCTGGGATACCATCGCCGTCAGAATCTAAGTCTAAGTAGTTAGGTAAGCTGTCTGCATCTGAATTTCTAAGCGTAGGGAAGGTAGCTTCGGCATCAATAGGGTCGTGCCATCCGTTATTGTCAGCATCCACAAATCCATCAACCACACCATCATTGTCCGTGTCGTTATAAGTAGGATTATTTGAAAACGCTTCTTCAGTATCAGAAAGTCCGTCGTTGTCTGAATCTCTATCAAGGAAATTATAGATGTTAGGAACGATATCAGAATTAGCGTCAGTATTTCGAGGCGTGTAATTGGCCACACCGCTGTCTGCTGAAGTTTCAAGTTCGTCTGCAAAACCATTAGTTCCATAACCTGCAGTATCCACTAATCCATCATTATCAGCATCTGTAAGTCCGGCTTCTAAAACATCTGGGATCGCGTCATTATCAGCATCAAGGTCTAAATGGTTAGCAATTCCATCACCGTCTAGATCATACGCCGCTGCCGGAAGACCGTCAGCATCACCAATCGCAGCATCCGTAGAATCATCATCAAGATAATTTACAACACCGTCACCATCTGCATCACCATTAGGATCAAGTCCGGCTAAATTTTCAGCAGTATCAAGAATACCATCATTGTCATCATCAAGGTCAATACTATCTGTTATACCATCACCATCACTGTCAACATCGATAAAACAGTGTGTTAAATCATAGATAGCAAACCCAGGAGCCGAACCAGCATTGTAAGTTCCACCTGAAACAATACCATAAGAAATCACAATACGATCTACCGGTGTGCTAAAGCTTGCGTAGACCACACCAAAAGCGGCATCAGCACCAGTTTGTGGAGCGTCAAAAGCATCACTAGTTACGGTGTTTCCGGCAATAGTGTGTATAGGAGTTCCTTGGAGAATTGGGTTAACGGTTGTGCCTCCTAGGTAACCGGTAATGGTAACAGTCTCTTGATAATTTACAGAGCCGCTAGAACCATCAATATCAAATAATTTAAACTGTACTCCATCAAGACCAGTATTAGATTCTCCTAGAAGAATTTCAGTAGAAATAACATCACCATCAATATTAGATGCAAGAGCTGATAAAATTAATTGACTTGCATCTGAAGGACTACTGCCTAGATCTCCTTCATAAAAAGCAGCATTAACGGGAGTAGGGGACTCTAAACCACCTGCTGGAGGAGTAATATTGAATGCATAAGAAGTATTATTCTTATTGTTGTACGTATTAGAAGTCGAGCCAGGAGCCCAAGTCACCGTATCCCAATTGAAGGTGCTTTCAGTAGCACAAGGATCTGCAGTAACCGAAATTGTAAGCGTGCTTGAAGCAGTGCCGCCATTACTATCAGAGATCGTATAATTTGCAGCAGGAACAGCGCCATTGAATCCTGGAGCAGGAATAAACTTATAGCTTCCGTCAGCATAAATGGTAAGTTCGCCTTGAGCTGCAGCAACACTGTTTCCTGCAGTTACTGTGGTTCCGCCAAAGGTGAATTCCGTTACATTAAGTGTGTTGCCGTCAGCATCAGTATCATTGATTAAAACCCCTTCGTCTGCACCAATAAACAGCGTTACATCTTCATAAGTGGTATCAGTGTCAGGGTTTGCAATAGGGTCGTCATTAACTGCGTTGATCGTAAGCGTTAAATTACCCACGTCAGTAAGTGCCCCATCTGTCACGGTATAAGTGATGGCAGGCACAGCGCCATTATAATTGGAAGCCGGTACAAAAGTGTAGCTTCCATTGGCATTTATGGTAAGATCACCAACACCAGCTATAGATGCTGTTTGGCCAGCAGTATAATTTGTACCATCAAAGGTAAATTCACTAATACTTAGCGCATCGCCATCGAGATCTGTATCATCCTGTAGTAAATCATCGGGGCTACCGTCGGCTACAGTTAAAGTAGTGTCTTCGTTAGTACTATTAGAATCATCAACGGCTACCGGAGGATCGTTAACCGGATCTACAGTAAGCGTTAAGCTGCCTACATCTGTAAGAGTTCCGTCGCTTACGGTAAAAGTAATTGCTGGAACCGAACCATTATAATTTGCAGCAGGTGTAAAGGTGTAGCTTCCATTTGAATTAATAACTAAAGTACCAACTCCAGTTACTGTTGCAGACTGCCCGGCATTGTAGTTAACTCCATTAAAGGTAAATCTGGTAATAGAAATAGGATCACCATCTACATCAGTCTCTACAGGAAGTAAGTCATCTGCGCTTCCGTTGGCAACGTTAAGTACGGTATCTTCATCAGTACTATTGGTGTAATCACCAGCAACCGGTGGGTCGTTAACAGGAGTTACAGTAATAGCTAAATTTGCTGTAGCGGTAAGTGAGCCATCGCTTACTGTATAAGAAATAGCCGGAACAGTACCGTTGTAATTTGCCGCAGGGGCAAAAGTGTAACTTCCGTTAGCATTTATTGTAAGTGCGCCTACGTTGGCCACTGTAATGGTGGTGCCGGCACTTTGAGTAGTTCCACCGAAGGTAAAGTTGGTAATATTCAGCGCATCGCCGTCAACATCAGAATCATTATTTAATAAATCTCTGGCAGCACCGTCTGCCACTGTTATCGTTACATCTTCAGGAGTAGTATTACTATCATTAACAGCAACCGGAGGGTCGTTTACAGGAGTTACCGATAGTGTCAATGTAGAACTTGCGGTTCCGCCATTTCCGTCAGTAATTCTGTAGGTGATTACAGGAACCGAACCATTAAAATTGGCTGCGGGTGTAAAGGTATAACTACCGTTAGAATTCAACGTAAAAATACCAACTCCGGAAATTGCTGCGCTATTGCCAGGAGTGTAATTTGTACCATTTATGGTGAATCGGTTTACAGTTAAGGTGTTGCCATCAGCATCTGTATCATTGTTAAGCACACCATTTGCGGCATTGACATTAAGGGCAGTGTCCTCTGGCGTACTGTTAGTGTCAGGATTAGCTACAGGAATACCGTTTACGGTAAGAATTGCTGCTGCTGAGGTGATTGTGCTACAAACATAAGAAGCATCAGTTACTACAACTCGGTATCTGTAGGTATTATACGAGTAGGGGACATTGGTTAAGGTCAAAGTATTGGTTGTGGCACCTGAGTAGACTCCTCCATTAGCCACATTGCTATAACTTCCCCCGCCATTAGTACTTACTTGCCATTGATAACTTAAAGTGGTACCCGTAGCTGTAACTGCAAATGTAGTGTTGGCACCTTGATTTATAGTTTTATTAGTAGGCTGTACGCTTATGGTTGGTGCGACGTTTACGGTAGTAACATTGCTATTGGTTCCGGGGTAGGTTGCACCTACAACGGTACCATCAGCGTTTGTTGCAGGAGGATTACCTGTGCCATAAAAACGGTTGTCTCCACCATCGGCATTAGGGTTGTTGTACGCTTCATTCGCATCAGAACACCCGTCATTATCACTATCTGTATCTCTAGAATCAGATGCAGCATCACCGTCAGTATCCCTTGGTAAGCATTCTAAGAACACACCAAATGCAAAACCTTGTCCGCCTTGAGCACCATTTTGGCCAGCAGTGTTGATTTCAACAGAAAGTCTGGTTGCATCTACCGTACGTAAGATAGGTACACCTGCTCCTGTATTATTGTATTGAACTCTTCTGGATCCGTTTCCTGCTAAATTATAACCTGTTCCACCAACGCTTTCAATTACTTCCCAGTTTCTACCATTGGTAGTAACGCGTTGATATTCTGAAGAAGGATATTGTAAATTGTTTGTTTGTTCACTATCCGCAAAAATGAGATCTGGGGTGTAAACGGTACCTGAAGCCGTACGTGCGGTAAAGGTGACATCAAAACTGATGTCATTGTTATTTCCGGTTCCATTTGCATTGGCAAAAATTGAAGCGCCAGCAACATTGTAATCGGTTCGTAGTAAAGCCCCTGTAAATGTATTGAAATCACTTAGGAAATAGTCTGAAGGCCCATTGCCGTTGTCAGTACCAAAGGTTCCCGGATTGACTGTATTTAAATCTCTAACATTAGTAAATGTGGCTGTAATAGAACCGCCGCCCGGAAGATTTATAGTTGCAGTATCATTCTCATCAATACCATCAGCAAGAGCACTTCCCGTCCAAGATAACCAAAATATATTTTGAGCAAAATCACCGCTGCTAACGGTTGAGTTTCCATTATTAAGGGTAGCACAATTTTGTTCATTAGTATCTAAGATTCCGTCATTATCATCATCACGATCGCAACCGTCAGGTACACCATCTCCGTCAAAATCCAAAGTATCATTAGAACCCGGACATCTGTCATTTCCGTTAATGACTCCGTCACCATCATCATCACAATTGGTTCCGGTAACGTATGGGTTTTTACTGCTAGAATCATTTTGGCCACTGCCTGCGGCAGTTGGTACACCGCGGCTACTTACTGCCCCATTGATACTAGTGTCAGCTTTAAGACTAGATCTAGTAATACTTGTATTGCTTCCTTCTAAGGCATCAGGACAGCCATCATTATCGCTATCAAGGTCGCGATAATCTAAAATTCCATCTAAATCAGAATCTGCACCGCAAGATAAAATTGAAAATGGGAGTGCAGTTTTTGCAATGGATGGACCAGCATAACTTACTGATAATTCTTCAGCGCCACCATTTTCGAAGAAAAGGACTTGAATGCTCTGAATACCAGAATTTAAATACACCGTACCACTGCGTTCTTGCAATGCGTGATTACCATCATTACTAACTATAACCGTCCCATTAATCAATAGCTTAGAGCCATCGTCAGAGTTCGTGTAGAACGTGTAAGTACCTGCGGTAGCAATGTTGATTGTTCCACGATACCTAATACTAAAGGTGTCTCCGTCTCCTGGAGTTGCACTAGCCCACAGCGCATCGACATCAAAGTTAGTCACACGGCCTTTAGCCACTGCTCCTGTAGTAGGAATGTTATCTACCGAAGCTCCGGCAGGCACCGAATTGTAGAATTCATAAGATAAATTGCCGACACATACGGCTTCTTCAACACTATCTAAAATCCCATCATTGTCATCATCCAGATCACACCCATCAGGGACGCCGTCTCCATCCAGATCAATACTATTATTAAAGTTGGGGCACGCGTCATTTTGGTTTAATACACCATCGCCATCATCATCACAGTTTGGTCCTGAAACAGCAGCATTTCTACTACTTACATTGGTTTGACCACCGCTTACTATCGTAGGAACTCCATTACTGTCAACACCACCATTTAAACGGTTGTTTGCATTAAGGTTAGAACGTGTTAAAGTTGTGTTTGAACCTTCTAAAGCATCAGGACATCCATCATTATCTGAGTCTGTATCTAAATAGTTAGGTGTGCCATCGCTGTCTGTATCAACCTCAAACGGCACTGAACAGAAGTCAGCAAAGCGTATTCTTTGTTGATTATTAAAACCACCAGTTGAAGCCGTATAACCAAAATAGACTTGAGAGGCTCCTCCAAAATAGTTATTGATTAAGTCTCCGGTAAACGAACCCGCAAGCCTGCCATCTACCGTATAGGTTAGGGTTTGTGATACGGCATACCATGAAACCACAACATCGTGCCAAGCACCATCTTCTAAATTGCCAAAATCAACAGCGCTAGATAAGAGACCTGCGCCACCCTGATTATCAGAATCCCAAATCATGGTGTGGTCATTGGGTATATCACCCACAGTGGCCCCATTATCGAAAGTATCTAATTCTAAAACAATACCGTTAGCAATTCCCTGAGATCCCATGCCGATTCCTTGTCCTCCCAAGGCTGTAGTTCCTGCCGGGGAATTATGGAAAATTATTGCAATACCATCAGCCCCATTATTGTCTTTGGTTCCTAGGTTGGCTTGAAAATTAAAGGTGAATCCTTTAGTAAAATCTATTCGATTACGGCCATAGGTTTGACCAGACTGATTACCCACAGCTTGGGTTAAAACGACCTCTCTGCTGTTTGTAGTACTTTGTGCCGCACTTCCGTTAACAACAAAAACATCATTAAAATCTGCATTTTGTAAACCTTTTTCTTCACAATCTAGAATTCCATCATTGTCATCATCTAAATCAAATTCATCATTAACACCATCCCCATCAGAATCAGGCGTGGCAACTACATTGACGGTAAGTACAGCAGGGTTAGAAGTGGCTGCTCTGGATTGACCGTCTTGAGTGTAGGTGTCATTTACGGTGTAATTTAAAGTTGCATTTCCGGTAAAGCTATTAACCGAGGTAAATCTAACATTACCTTGGTTGTCAACAGTCCACGTTCCTTGAGCATTAGTAAAAGTTTGCTGTATACCTGCAGTATTAACATCTAAATCAACAGTTGCAGGATTGATAGCATCATTAGCATCTGTATCATTACTTGTTACATTAAAAACAATTGGAACTCCTTGACGGGTTTGCGCCGAATTATTGGTAGCTACAGGAACTGAGTTTATTGCATTTAGAGATATAGAAAGGTTAACACTCTCAAGATTGTTGAGATTATCTCCCATATTATTACCAGGGGAAAATTCAAAATTCATTGAAGTCGCCGTAGCAGTAAATCGTGCACGGCGGGTTCCCCAAGTATTCTGGGTAACAGGACCCACCATAACCTCTGCATTACCTTGAATAAGGTATTCGTATGCGTCGATAAATTGTGGAGAATAGGTAGCAGTTCTTGCAGAAAGCGAATAAATAATAACCTCATATTGTCTACCTACGACTAAGTTAGTCATTGTGGTACTTACACGTTCTTCGGTAGCTAGAGAGCCTACATCTCTTACAGTGATCCAAGTGGTGTGACCGTTAGGTGGTAACGGTAATGGAGCGCCAATCCAACCTTCTCCACCACCATACGTACCTGTGGCCGCTACAATGTTTCGGTCAGAGACATCCGGAGTACCTGTGCCTACATTCCATCCTGTGGGGGCACATGTTTGACATCTCCCGGCAGGTCTTTCGGTTGTGGATATATTTTGAGCCTTTATTTCTAAAGTACTAATAAACGTTAGAGAAAAAAGCAGAATATAGAAATGAAAAAATTTAGGGGTAATTTTATTCATATAAGCAATGATTTTGTAAAACGTAATATTTTTCTTACAGCAACTGTTTTCAAACATTAAAGCTATTAATATTTGTTGACAATTATTTAGTTTTTGTTGACAAACAAACTTTTCCCGTCGGTTAATTTACGTAATGTGTCGGTGAATGGTTTTGAGTTTGCTTTATTGGTTAAGAAGAAATAATGGAATAAAATAGGTTTTTCTTACAAAATAAATAAGGTTAATTCCCTTTAGGTGTATATTTTGTATGAATACGACTACATTTTTACTGTAAAACCTGTAGCTTTTAAAAAACTGTTAAATTTTGTAGGGTTTTCTAAAATAAAAGCAAAAATTATTTTTTACTTGTAAAAAATAACAACATTAGCCTAAGTTATTATATTATAGCCTGTTAAAAGTGTGTTTGATACCTTTAATCTGTAAAACGTTTTACGAAATCTTTCAACAAGTGCATTAAAATCGGGATTTGTAACGTTTATGTGTATAACTTAGTTGGTTTTCATCGCCAGTTTTGCCACGCTACTTAGTGCATAACAAACTACCGTAGGAATAAACCATGCCACTCCATAAGCAGATAATGGTAAAAGCTGCTGAAGGGGAGTAAGCGTTTCTATACTTATGCTTTCTAAAAATTCGGGGATGCTAAAAACAATACATCCCAATACTGTAACTCTAAACACCAAAGTGGAGGCATATCGTTCAGGCAAGGCATTCAGTAATATTAAAGTAATTACTAAAGGATAAACAAAAGCAAGTATTGGAACTCCAATTGTAATGATATAGGAGACTCCGGTCTGCCCGATAACGATACCAGCAACGCAAGCTAATGCTACCGTTAGCGGGTAGATGGTTTTATTGCTTCGATTTAAACCTTGAAAGAAATCTGCAGTTCCGGTAACTACCCCTACAGCAGTTGTAAAACAGGCAAGAGCTACTAAAATGGAGAGTACAATATTTCCGGAGCTTCCCAAAGCTTCATAACTTAAAAGAGTAAATAAATCTGTGCGCGACGGTTCTTCAGTTAAATTTGAAAACAGAGAACCGGCATAGATCAGCCCGGTATAAATAAGAAGCAAACCTATTCCGGCTATGAATGCAGCTTTAAAAAGAACCTTTCTTTTTTCGGTCACCGAACTTTCTTTGAATTTTATTTTTAAAGAGATTATGGCTAGCGCACCAATAACAATGGCGCCAATCGCATCATAGGTTTGATAACCTTCGAGAATCCCGGTGCTTACTACGTTAGTAATATGTTTATCATTCGCAATCGGTATTTCGGCAAGACAAAGGATTGCGATTATGGTGACTAACATTAGCAAAAGCAGAGGTGTAAGGTATTTACCCAAAAGGTCTAGCAGTTTTGACCGATTTAAAGCGCTAAGCAGAACCAATCCAAAATATAGTGCGCTAGAAGTAAGCGAATTGATCTCAAAATAGGGCTCAATGGCCATTTCATAGGTAACAGAAGCTGTTCGAGGGCCGGGCAGTGTAACCGAAACCAGATACACTAGAATGCAAAATACGGTGCTGAATACCGGGTGAATTTTAGTCGCAAAATCAAGCATCGTTCCTTGTAACCGTGCATGCGCTATTACACCTAGTATAGGTATAAAGACTGCCGAAATGAAAAAACCTAAAGTAACCAGAAGCCAGTGTGTGCCGCTTAAATAGCCTAAATAGGGCGGAAGAATTAAATTTCCTGCTCCAAAAAATAATGAGAATATTGCAAAACCTGTAACGAGTACTTCTTTGTTAAAATGCATATTGCTTGTAACTTTCAAACCGAAAGATAAAATAAAACGATGCCAAATATAATTGAAAACACCCTATTTTATGAGGAATTTGGGAATGGACCTGCAATGCTCTTACTTCACGGATTTTTAGAAAACCGAAAGATGTGGATGCCGTTTGTGCCTGAATTATCTAAGAAGCATCGGTTGATTTCAATTGATTTGCCGGGGCATGGTAAAAGTGATGTTTTAAAGGGAGCGCAAACTTTAGCGCTAATGGCAGAAGAAATAAAAAAGCTAGTTGATCACCTTCAATTGAAAGATCTAAAATTTGTGGGCCATTCTATGGGTGGTTATGTAGCCTTGGCCTACGCGCAACGGTTTCCTGAAGATATAAGCGGAATTTGTTTGCTCAATTCGACACCTAAAGCAGATACCGCAGAGCGCGTTGCATTGCGTGAACATGGAATTACTGTAGCTAAAAAAAACTATCACGCTCTAGTATCTATGTCAGTGGCTAACCTTTTTTCACAGCATTTAAGAAGTCGGTTAACCGAAGCGATACAAATTACAAAGCAAGAAGCGCTGCAGACTCCACTTCAGGGATATATCAATTCTCAAAAGGCGATGGCCATAAGAGACGATTCCACAGAATTCTGGAAAAACGGAAGTTTTAAAAAAATGATGATTTTAGGGGCTCAAGACACCTTGATTCTTGCTGATGATTTGAAAAACGAGTTTACAGAATACGATGTGCAAATAGATGTTTTAGAGGGCGGCCATATGCTTACCATTGAAAATTTTAAGGGGGTATTGGCAATATTGAAGCAATTTTAAGGTTGTAAACCTGAATGCTTCTTATAAAGTTCTGAATATGAGGCTAGAATTTTAACAGATTAAAGATTTACTGCTTCCATTTTAAGAATATTTCAAAATAAATGATGGAATATAGAAAATAGGTCTTTTAAACGTATAAAAAATGCTTTTTAACGTTTATTTTGTTAAATTCGTCAAGCTAACTTCATAAAATTCCCTTAAAATGAATTTACAAAGCCCTACGAGAAATCCATTAAAGCGATTACGGTGTAAACTTTTTGGTCACAATTATAATTTATTGCGCCAGTATCAAACCAATAAAAAGGAATATGAATGCTCATGTTGTAAACAGCAATTTACAGAAGATGAGCACGGTTATCTTGCCCCATTAACCCCAAAGTTGCGCCGCATTAATGAGGTTATGGAGAAGTTTTACCTCTTCAAGCACGCGCGTAGGCAGTCTGCTTAAAATAAATTATTCTTCATTTTTAAGTGCATTCCATCCTCTGGCTACAATAGGTATAGAGGTGTTTGCTCTCGTAATTAAATTCATTCCGTCGTGCTCCGGCGTCACGTGGCCGATCACTGTAAGGTGTGGGTTTCCTTTAATCTTATCGTAATCCTCCTGTTTAATGGTGAATAAGAGTTCGTAATCTTCACCACCGCTCAAGGCTACCGTGGTGCTATCAAGTTCAAACTCCTCGCAAGTCTGAATGAGTTGCGGATCAAGTGGAATTTTCTCTTCATAAAGCCTGATTCCGGTCTTAGAGCTTTTACATAGATGAATAATCTCAGAAGAGAGTCCGTCACTGATGTCGATCATAGAAGTAGGTTGCACGTCAATTTTCTTTAGTAGTTCTACAATGTCTTTGCGCGCTTCCGGTTTTAATTGACGTTCTACCAAATAAGCGTAGGGTTCTAAATCAGGCTGCGCATTGGGGTTGACTTTATATACTTGTTTTTCGCGCTCTAAAACCTGAAGTCCCATATATGAAGCACCTAAATCACCTGAAACAACGAGCAGATCTCCATCTTTTGCGCAGCTTCTTTTTACGATCTGTTTTGGTTCGGCCTGGCCTAATGCGGTTACACTGATTAAAAGTCCTGTTGTACTTGATGTGGTGTCGCCGCCTATTAGATCTACGTTATAAATAGAGCAAGCGAGTTCAATTCCTGCGTAAAGTTCTTCAAGCGCTTCTAATGGAAACCGATTAGATACTGCAATTGAAACGGTGATCTGAGTAGCTTGGGCATTCATAGCATAGACGTCAGATAAATTTACCATAACAGCCTTGTATCCTAAATGTTTCAGCGGCATAAAACTCAAATCAAAATGCACACCTTCAACCAATAGATCAGTAGTGACTACAAGTTGGTTCTCCTTTGGGTCAATTACCGCGGCATCATCCCCAATGCCGGTTACGGTGCTTGATTGCTTGATTTTAAACGTTTGGGTAAGGTGATTTATTAAACCAAATTCTCCCAGATCGCTTAGTGAAGTGCGTGATTCATCTTTATTTTCAAACATAACAGTTTCTTTAAAAGCGCAAATTTAATGGGAATAAGTCAAAAGCAAGCACGAGACTCCTTTAAATAATCCAAGTGCGTATTTGTAATATTTTAATCCAATCTGGATTTTAAATAGAAGTTTACCGTAATGTACTGCCGTAGCGAATTATATATATTTAGTCTATAAAAGCATAAAATAGTTTAATGTAAGGATGTATGGTAAAACCCTACTTAAATGGTATATTTGCAACAAGTAAAATGAATTATGATTAAAGTAAGTGAAAGCGCAAAAAAGAAGATAGCTGTTCTTATGACAGAGGATGGTTATGATCCTAGCACAGACTATGTTAGGGTTGGCGTGAAGAGTGGTGGATGCAGTGGCTTATCATATGATTTGAAATTCGATAAGAGTAAAGCTGAAGAAGACAAACTCTTTGAAGATAACAACATAAAGTTAATAGTAGATAAGCGCAGTTTTCTCTACTTGATTGGTACCACGCTTGAATATAGCGGCGGGTTAAATGGTAAGGGTTTTGTCTTTAATAACCCTAACGCACAACGTACCTGCGGTTGTGGAGAAAGTTTTTCATTGTAATTAGATTAAACCTGTTTTTATAACAGATTAGATAAAGTATATGGCGTACACAGAAGACGACTTAGAGAAAGAATTAGCCACCAAAGAATATAAATACGGCTTTTATACAGATATTGAATCTGAAACTTTTCCGGTTGGGCTTAACGAGGATATTGTGAGAGCGATTTCTAAGAAAAAAGAAGAGCCTGAATGGATGACCGAATGGCGTATTGAAGCTTTCAGGTATTGGCAAACCCTTGAGGAGCCAGAATGGGCTAACGTGCATTATGAGAAACCTGATTTTCAGAATATCTCGTACTATTCTGCACCTTCAAAAAAGCCTAAATATGATAGTCTAGATGAGGTGGATCCAGAATTGCTAGATACCTTTAAACGTTTAGGTATTTCTATCGATGAGCAAAAGAAACTTACCGGTGTGGCTGTAGATGTTGTGATGGATTCAGTTTCGGTAACCACTACTTTCAAGAAAACGCTGGCAGAAAAGGGAATTATTTTCTGTTCTATTTCTGAAGCGATTAAGGAACATCCTGAGCTGGTAAAGAAATACATTGGTACAGTAGTTCCTAAAAAGGATAACTTCTATGCTGCTTTAAATAGTGCTGTTTTTAGTGATGGTTCCTTCTGTTATATTCCTAAAGGCGTCCGTTGCCCAATGGAACTTTCAACGTATTTCAGAATTAACCAAGCAGGAACCGGTCAATTTGAACGCACACTTGTAGTTGCAGATGAAGGCAGTTATGTGAGTTACTTAGAAGGCTGTACGGCGCCATCTCGTGATGAGAATCAATTGCACGCTGCAGTGGTAGAGTTGATCGCCTTAGATGATGCAGAGATTAAATATTCTACCGTACAAAACTGGTATCCTGGTAATGATCAAGGAAAAGGTGGTGTTTACAATTTTGTGACCAAGCGTGGACTTTGCGAAAAAAATGCGAAGATCTCTTGGACACAAGTAGAAACCGGTAGTGCTGTAACGTGGAAATATCCAAGTTGTGTGTTGAAAGGGGATAACTCGATTGGTGAATTTTACTCGATCGCGGTTACTAACAATTTTCAGCAGGCAGATACGGGTACTAAGATGATTCACTTAGGTAAGAATACGAAGAGTACGATCATTTCTAAAGGTATTTCTGCGGGACAATCTCAAAACAGTTATCGCGGTTTGGTTCAAATCAATAGTAGAGCAGAAAATGCTCGTAACTTCTCACAGTGTGATTCGCTATTAATGGGGAATAAATGTGGTGCACATACCTTCCCGTATATCGAAGCTAAAAATAAATCGGCTAAAGTAGAGCACGAGGCAACTACCAGTAAAATTGGTGAAGACCAAATCTTTTACTGTAACCAACGTGGAATTGACACTGAAAAAGCAATCGCGTTGATCGTTAATGGTTTTAGTAAAGAAGTGCTAAACAAACTTCCGATGGAGTTTGCGGTAGAAGCTCAAAAATTATTGGAAATTTCACTTGAAGGTTCCGTAGGATAAAACAAAATAAGAACATCAGAAAAGGCATTGAAGCCCAAAGAATATAGAATATGTTAGAGATAAAAAATCTGAATGCAGGTATAGAAGATAAAGACATTCTAAAAGGAATTGATCTTAAAGTTAACGCAGGTGAAGTGCACGCTATTATGGGGCCTAATGGGTCAGGTAAAAGTACATTGTCATCTGTTATTGCCGGTAAAGAGGAATATGAGGTAAACGGCGGAGATATTATTTTTGAGGGTGAGTCTATGCTCGAGTTAGATGCTGAAGAGCGTGCGCATAAAGGTGTGTTCTTATCTTTTCAGTATCCGGTAGAAATCCCTGGAGTATCGGTTACTAATTTTATCAAAACAGCGATCAACGAAACGCGTAAAGCTAAAGGTCTTGAAGATATGCCGGCAAGCGATATGCTAAAAATGATTCGTGAGAAATCTGAACTTTTAGAGATTGATCGTAAGTTTTTATCACGCTCATTAAACGAAGGTTTTTCGGGTGGAGAGAAAAAACGTAACGAGATCTTTCAGATGGCGATGTTAGAGCCAAAATTGGCTATTCTTGACGAGACTGATTCAGGATTAGATATTGATGCATTGCGTATCGTTTCTAATGGTGTAAACAAACTACGTAGTAAAGATAACGCAGTAGTAGTGATCACGCACTATCAGCGTCTTCTAGAGTACATTGTTCCTGATTTTGTACACGTTTTAGTAGATGGAAAAATCGTAAAATCTGGCGGAAAAGAGTTAGCGCTTGAATTAGAAGAAAAAGGATACGATTGGGTAAAAGCGGAACTTACTGCTTAATGCGTTCAAGTTTAAATACGCTTGAACATTAAAATGTATAAAGTTGTTAGAGTAAAAGTGACTTTTGACTTTTTCGACTTTGAATAGTAAATCTAATTATGAGTTTAAAAGATAAATTATTATCATCATACTTGACTTTTCAAGAGAATACATCTTTTGATAACAGTATTCTTGATATTAAAGATCAGGCTATAAAGATTTTTGAGGCGGAAGGTTTTCCGAGTAAAAAGGATGAGAATTGGAAGTATACTTCATTAAATTCAGTTACCAAGCCTGATTACAGCTTGGCAGCAACCGGTGATGATGCGATTGAATTTAAAGATGTAAAACAATATTTTCTAAATGATATTGACACTTTTAAGATCGTATTTATTGATGGCGTTTACAGTTCGTATCTTTCTGAAACTACACACGATGGTGTTGATGTTTGTCTCTTGAGTTCAGCGCTTACTAAGCCTAAGTTCAAGCAGGTTATTGATGTGTATTTTAATAAAATTGCTAAGAACGAAAGTCTTACTGCTTTAAATACTGCTTTTGCTAAAGAGGGTGCTTACATCTATGTGCCTAAGAGTATGGCGGTAAATAAACCTATACAAATCGTGCATTTATCAACCGGTAATGAAGCAAATCTTATGCTTCAGCCGCGTAACTTAATTGTTGCTGAAGAGAATGCCGAAGTACAAGTGATTGAGCGTCACCAGAGTTTAAGCTCAAATGCTGTATTTACCAATTCTGTTACTGAAATTTATGCGGGTAAACACGCTCGTGTAGACTATTATAAGATCCAAAATGATAAAGAAAATGCGTCGTTAATTGATAATACGCATATTGATCAGCAGGAGTCTAGTGAGGTTTCGGTACATACCTTTTCTTTTGGTGGAAAGCTCACCCGTAATAATTTGAACTATTACCAGAATGGCGAGCACATCAACTCAATTTTAAAAGGGGTTACCATCATCGAAGATAAGCAACACGTAGATCACAATACTTTAGTACACCACAAGCAGCCTAACTGTGAAAGTCATCAGGATTACAAAGGTATTTTTGATGATAAATCTACAGGTGTTTTCAACGGTAAGGTAGTTGTAGATGCTATTGCGCAAAAGATCAATGCGTACCAATCTAATAATAACATTTTGGTTAGCGATAAAGCTTCGATCAATTCAAAACCTCAGTTAGAGATTTTTGCCGATGATGTTCGTTGTTCACACGGTTGTACCATTGGTCAGCTTGATGAAGATGCCTTATTCTATATGCGTACTCGCGGAATTGGTAAAAAAGAAGGTAGAGCATTATTGATGTATGCCTTTGCTAACAATGTTTTAGAAAGTGTAAAAATTCCACAGTTAAAAGCACGCATCACCAATCTTATTGCCGAAAAACTAGGCGTTAATATTGGTTTTGATCTTTAGACAAGACTTTTTTGTCTTGTAAGTAACTTGTCAAAAATTGTACATATGGCTACTGCTAGTACCACATCAACCTTAGATGTCTTAAGAATACGCGAAGATTTTCCTATTCTAAACCGAAAGGTTAACGGGCAGCCATTGGTTTATTTTGATAATGCTGCGACTTCTCAGACGCCGCAGCAAGTGATCGATGTGATCGTTGATTATTATTCAAACTATAATGCAAACATACACCGAGGTGTGCACGCGTTATCGCAAGAAGCTACTGATGCTTATGAGCAGGCGCGTATAAAATTGCAAAAGCATTTTAATATCCCTAATGCGTATCAAACGCTTTTTACTTCGGGGACCACTCACGGGATCAACATTGTAGCTTCAGGGTTTGCTGAGATTTTAAAAGCGGGAGACGAGATTATTGTTTCGGCATTAGAGCATCACTCTAATATTGTACCGTGGCAAATGCTTTGCGAAAAAACCGGTGCGACGCTTAAAGTCATCCCAATGACTACAAGTGGCGAACTTGACATGGAAGGATTTGATGCAATACTTTCGGAGAAGACTAAATTGGTTTTTGTCAATCACGTGAGCAATGCTTTAGGAACTGTAAATCCTATTGAAGAAATCATTACCAAAACCCACCAAGTTGGTGGTGCTGTATTAGTTGATGGGGCGCAAGCTTCACCACATATTAAAGCAAATGTTCAAGCTTTGGATGTAGATTTCTACGTCGTTTCCGGGCATAAAATGTGCGGTCCTACCGGAATAGGAATGCTTTATGGAAAGGAAGAATGGCTTGAAAAACTTCCCCCGTATCAAGGAGGAGGGGAAATGATTGACCAAGTTACCTTTGAGAAAACTACTTATGCAGGATTACCTCATAAATTTGAAGCAGGAACTCCCAATATTTGTGGCGGAATAGCTTTTGGTGCGGCCATTGATTATATGAATGCCATAGGTTTTGAGCATATTGCTGCTTATGAACACGAGTTGCTCACTTACGCAACACAAAAACTTCAAGAGATCGAAGGATTGCGCATCTACGGAGAGTCTAAACATAAAACGGCTGTAATCTCATTCAATATTGGTGACATTCACCCTTATGACATCGGCACTATCTTAGACAAGTTGGGTGTTGCGGTGCGTACCGGTCATCATTGTGCGCAACCAATTATGGATTTTTACAAAATTCCCGGAACGGTAAGAGCTTCGTTTTCTTTCTACAACACTAAAGAGGAAATAGATATTTTTGTGAATGCTGTGCGCAAGGCAAAAAGTATGTTGGGCTAAATTTAACCTTTAGTCTGGTGCATGTTTAAGCGATTACTAGTAATTTCACTCTTAAAACGTTAAGATATGAAAACATTTGCAGTGATGTTGCTTCTAGTATTTGTAAGTTTTAGTGCTTGTAAATCAACCGATAAGAAAATTAAAGGGCCTAAAGGAGAATATATAGTAGCCTCTATCAAAAAGGATACGGTTGCAGGGAAAGAGATTCAATTGATCTTTGATGAAGAAAAAGGTCAAGTGAGTGGTAAAGCCGTTTGCAACTCCTATAGCGCCACTTATGTGGTTAGCGGAAATAATATTAAGTTTTCGCCGGCAGTATCGACTAAGATGATGTGCCCTGAAGGAACTTCTATTGAATATAATTTTTTTCAGGCTTTATTAAATGCGAAAACCTTTAGTCTTAAAAGCAATAAATTAAGTCTTTTAGATGCTGAAGAGCAGCCTATATTGATTGCAAAATAAGTTTAAACACCTATGAGTAGTATTCAAGATATACAACAAGAGATTATTGAAGAGTTTGAAATGTTTGACGACTGGATGCAGCGTTATGAATATATGATCGAGTTGGGAAAATCGCTGCCGCTGATAGATGAAAAATACAAAACCGAAGAATATATCATTAAAGGATGTCAAAGTAAGGTTTGGGTCCACGCAGATTTAAAGGATGATAAAATAGAATTTACGGCAGATAGTGATGCGATCATCACAAAAGGGATCATCGCTATTTTAATTCGTTCTTTTTCAGGCCAGCCGCCGCAAGCCATTCTCGATGCCGATACTTCTTTTATTGATAAGATCGGGTTAAAAGAACACTTGTCGCCAACGCGTGCTAACGGTTTGGTGAGTATGATCAAACAGATAAAATTATACGCAGTGGCCTATCAGGCAAAAGCAGAATCCTGATGCATTGGGAAAACGCTTTAACATTGACCGGCGGTATTTGCGGACTCGTGTTTGTTGTCGTTGGGGTTTTAATGTACCGTTTTCCACCTAAAAAGATCAACCATTTTTACGGGTATCGAACTTCAAAGTCCATGAAATCTCAAGATCGTTGGGATTTTGCGCAAAAGTTCTCTTCTGTAAAAATGATTAAGGCTGGGGTTGCATTACTCATATTGGCCTATCTGGGTGCTTTTGTCAATTTAGATTTTAACCCGAAGGTTCAAATGTTTTTAACCCTATTGTTGATTATAGGTTCCGTTATATATTTACTTTTAGGCACCGAAAAAGCCTTAGACAAACGATTTAAAGAATAATACCATGAGCGATACAAAAGAAATAGACACTCAAGAATTGGGAGAGAAAGTAGTACGTGTGCTTAAAACGATCTATGACCCAGAGATTCCTGTAGATATTTATGAGTTAGGATTGATCTATGATGTTTTTGTTAATGAAGATTACGAGACTAAGATCTTGATGACTTTAACAACGCCTAACTGCCCGGTGGCAGAAACTTTACCGGTTGAAGTAGAAGAAAAAGTAAAGACCATTGATATGGTTAAAGATTGTGAGGTTGAGATCACCTTTGATCCACCTTGGAGTCAAGATTTGATGAGTGACGAAGCAAAGTTAGAATTAGGCTTGCTTTAAAACCTAATAGCTATGGAAGAAATCATAAACAGAGTCGCAAACAGCAAGCTTAAAACCTTTGATCTTGAAGATCTTTATCCTTCAGGACGCAGAGCGACGCTAGATATCTCGCAGTGGCTGTTAGAAGGATTTATTCTGAAAGAAAAAGAATTTAGAGCAAGTCTTAAGGATCATGACTGGTCTGCTTATGAACATGCTTTTGTCGCGCTGCATTGCAGCACAGATGCAATTGTGCCGGCTTGGGCGTATATGTTAGTGACTACCTATCTTCAGCCGGTTGCAAAAAAAGTGATTGTAGGTACGCTAGAAGATCTTGAAAGTTTGTTGTATACCGAGATCATTGCTGAATTAGATGTAGCTCCTTACGAGAATCAACTGGTGATCGTTAAAGGTTGTTCTAATAAACCGGTGCCTCAAAATGCTTATATTTTGCTTACGCAAAAACTACAAAAAGTAGCAAAAAGCCTGATGTTTGGCGAGGCATGTTCATCAGTACCGCTGTATAAAGCGAAATAACTAATTTTCGGTTTTAGTCTTTTTTCTCAAATATAGTGACCACCTATGTTTTTTGGGTGAAGTATCTTTGCTTCAAATCTGAAAAATCAGCACTATGAGAAAATTATTATTCCTATTCTTTTTAGCGTGCTCTGTAAGTGGAGTAGTTGCTCAAGAGAAAACAGAACAAGAGCTTAAAGAAGAGATCGCTCCTAAAAAAGCCGAAATCGCAAAACTTCAAAAAGAAGTCAACGCACTGCAATCGCAAATAGACAATCTTCCCGGTTGGAAATTTGGTGCTTTTGGTACTATTGGGGCCAATTTCAGCTGGTTTAACAGTTGGTATTCTCAGGGTAATCCTAATGTATCTTCGGCAACCATTGGTGCCACAGTAAATGCTTTCGCCAATAAAAAAGATGAAAAGTATTTCTGGAGAAATGCAATGAATCTCAATCTGGGTTGGGTAAAGTTTGACGATCGCGATGATCCGGACGATGATGATAGCTTCCGCAACGCGACAGATGTATTTAATATCAGTTCGCTATACGGTTACAAACTAAGTGAAAAACTAGCAGTATCAGGTCTTGGTGAATATAGAACCACAATTCTTGACAACTTTAATGATCCTGGTTATTTAGACCTGGGTGTCGGTATGACGTGGACGCCGATCACAAATCTTACGGTAGTTGTACATCCTCTCAACTACAACTTTGTGTTTAGCGATGAAGATACCATTTTTGAATCCTCTTTAGGGGCGAAGATCGTGGCAGATTATACGCGTCAGATCGGTAAGATTGCATTTAAATCTAACCTTTCTGCCTTTCAAAGCTACAAGAGCAGTAATTATTCAAACTTCACTTGGATCAACTCGTTCAACTATAAGTTGTTTGGCAAAGTTGGTGTAGGTTTTGAGTTTGGTTTAAGAGGAAACAAACAAGAAAACCTAGATTACGCATTAGGAGAATATGTTGACAACGGAAGCACAGGTACAGAGCCTACGTTTGACAACTTAGACAGCCAACTTCAATCTTATTATCTATTAGGATTGACCTATGCATTCTAAAATATATTCATCTGTATAAAAAAACCCGATGTCTTTGGCATCGGGTTTTTTTATTCAAAATCTAAAATACGCTATTCTTCTTCGCCGTAAGCGTCGTACTCGGGATATAAGAAGTTATTATAAGGGAAACGCGTAATGTGAATTTCACGAACGCGATCATAAACCTTTTTGCGGAAAGCTTCCATATTATCTTTATTCAATGCCGAAATAAAAATGGCATCGCCGTCTACGCGGGACATCCAGGTACGTTCCCATTCCTCAAGCGTAAAATGCTCTTCGGTACGCTCAGTAACCAGATCGTCTTCATCGATGGTTTTATGTGTGTATTGATCTATTTTATTAAAGACCATCAGCATCGGTTTATCTGAACCACCTATCTCATCCATAATTTGGTTAACCGAAGCGATATGATCTTCAAACTGTGGGTGTGAGATATCGACAACGTGCAGTAACAAATCGGCTTCGCGCACCTCATCTAAGGTACTTTTAAAAGATTCTACCAGCTGCGTAGGCAGTTTTCTAATAAACCCAACCGTATCACTCAGTAAAAACGGAAGGTTGCGAATGACCACTTTTCTCACGGTAGTATCCAGCGTAGCAAAAAGCTTATTTTCTGCGAAAACTTCACTTTTGCTTATCGTGTTCATCAATGTAGATTTCCCAACATTAGTGTATCCTACCAAAGCGACACGCACTAAAGCACCGCGGTTTCCTCGCTGTATGGCTTGTTGCTTGTCGATCTTTTCAAGTTTCTTTTTAAGCAACGAAATACGGTCACGCACAATACGACGGTCGGTTTCAATTTCGGTTTCACCTGGTCCGCGCATCCCGATACCTCCTCGTTGACGCTCAAGGTGCGTCCACATCCCCGCAAGGCGTGGCAGCAAATATTCATATTGCGCCAGCTCAACTTGAGTACGCGCATAACTTGTTTGTGCACGCTGAGCAAAAATATCAAGGATCAGGTTGGTTCGATCAATGACCTTACACTTTAAGATCTTTTCAATATTTTTCTGCTGCGCAGGGCTTAATTCATCATCAAAAATTGCAGTTCCTATCTCATACTGGTCTACGTACGCTCGTACTTCTTCCATCTTCCCGGTACCAATAAAGGTTTTGGGATTGGGCGTATCCATCTTTTGGGTAAAGCGCTTGAGCACTTCACCACCTGCCGTGTACGCAAGAAACTCGAGTTCGTCAAGATATTCCGTCGCTTTCTCCTCGTCCTGAAACTGTGTAATTAAACCGATCAATACGGTTTTTTCATATTCTATTTTAGTCTCTTCAATCATAAATAAAAGTAAGCTGCAAAGATACGGATTTAGAAGCTAAGGCTTTCTTAAATTGCTGTTTACAAAATATGTTTCAAAATGCCCCAAACCAAACTTACTCTTGCTTTTTACAATCTTGAAAATCTTTTTGATACCCTAAATGATCCCAACATTCTAGATGATGATTTTACGCCCCAAGGCGACCTCAAATGGAATCAAGAGCGCTACACGCAAAAGTTAAACGGACTCGCAAAAACTATTGCTCAAGTGGGCAAAGCCGAGACAGGACAAGCGCCTGCATTTATTGGTGTGGCCGAAGTAGAAAATAAAAAAGTACTCAATGATCTTCTAAAAACCGAAGCTTTACACACACTGAATTATGATTTTGTACATCACAATTCACCGGATGAGCGCGGTATTGACACGGCGTTATTATATGATAAAAACCGCTTTGAAGTGATTGAAAGTAGGAGCTATTCATTACATCTTCAAACGGCTCAAGGGGTACGCGATTTTACGCGCGATATTCTTTATGTAGAAGGAAAACTTGCCGGAGTACCTGTTTTTGTTTTGGTCAATCACTGGCCTTCGCGCAGAGAAGGTGTGGCGATCTCTGAACCCAAACGCGTTGCGGCTGCGGAGCGTAACCGCGAAATCATTCGAGATATTCAGTCACGCGATCCTGAAGCGCGTATCATTATAATGGGAGATTTTAACGACGATCCGCAGAGTATTGCGGTGCGCGATTATCTGGTGTCCACCGATTTTTACAACCCGATGGTTTTTTTATTAACGCGTTATGCCGGTTCCTTAACCCATCGTGGCGATTGGTATTTGTTTGATCAGATCATCTTGTCGCCCAACTGGATGAAAGCCTATGACAATCCGCTGGAGTATGAGAAATCTGCGATCTATAATCCGGATTATTTAAAAGAGCAGGAGGGGAAATACCGCGGCAACCCATTACGCACCTATGCCGGTGATAAGTATTTGGGTGGCTTCAGTGATCACTTTCCGGTGTACACCATTTTTAAAGTGGAAGATTAATCTGGTTTTTTTGGAGAATCTTTCTGCTTAGTATTTTTCTTTTTATTCCCGTCTTTTTTAAGTGCCGGTTTACCGGTCTTCTTTTCGGGCATAGGGCCGCGCATATGAATAACGAGTCCGTTGAGGAAATTCCGAAGAAATTGATCTCCGCATTCTACATATTTAGGATGGTTTTCATTTCTGAAAATAGCGCCCAATTCACTCTTGGTTACTGCAAAATCTACCAGCGCACATATTTTTACAATATCGTCATCACGCAATTTAAGCGCTACACGTAGTTTTTTAAAGATGTCGTTGTTAGATAAAGCCATAGTAGAAAATTAGGGGGTAAAGTTAGAAATAAAAAACGCTTCAGAACTACCGAAGCGTTTTTTATAAGAATGACACAAAAAGAGCCTGTTGCTTGCTGTTTAAAAATCATACTTTCGATCTAACGCATACCGAAGCAATTCGCCTTTTCCTTTAAGTTCGAGAATACGCATCATATTTTTACGGTGGGTGTCTACCGTATGCACCCCGATAAAGAGTTCGTCTGCGATCTCACGTGAAGTTTTTCCGTGAGCTATGAGGCGTAATATTTCAAGTTGGCGTTTAGTAAGTAAACCGTTTTTTGAAGTTGCGGTATGATCATCTTCAAAATTATTGAGCTCAATTTGAGAGTCAAAAAAGGGTGTTCCTTCAGCAACGGTTTCTATAGCTTTTTTTAAAGTTTGTAAACTTGAATTCTTCAAAATATATCCCGATGCTCCGGCATCAAGCATTTGCTGTACTGCATCTTGCTGATCAAACATAGTAAAAGCGATCACCGCAATCTCAGGAAACTCTTTTTTGATGATTTCCGTGGCCTGAATCCCATCCATCTTCGGCATACGTATATCAGTGATGATCACATCGGGTTGATGTTTACGTACGGCCTGAACGAGTTCTAAGCCATTAGTTGCGCTGCAAACAAGTTGAATATGCGCTTCATCTCTGATCAACAGTGCGATGCCGTCAATTAAAGATTGGTGATCTTCTCCTATTGCTATACGTATCATAAAGGTATATCTATAATTATAGTTGCTCCTTCGCCGGGAGCCGATTCTATAGTGAGGCTTCCGTCTAGGTGGTTTACACGTTTGTCAATACTGCTGATGCCCATTCCCTGACTGCGCAGACTTATATGCTTAGGGTCAAACCCTAAGCCGTCATCTTCAACCATAATATTGAGCGAATCTCCGTGATTGATCACGTGAATTGTTGCGGTTGTAGCTTTTGCGTGCTTGATGATGTTAGTGATGAGTTCTTGAATGATTCTGAAAATACTCAGTTCAAGGCTGTTTTCCAGTCGGTTAGTCATCCCGTGATGCACTACTTGTATTTCTAAAGCGTTGAGTTCTGATACTTTTTTTGCCAGATCTTTTACCGCCTTTAAAAGACCCTGATTGGCAATAACTCCCGAATTTTTAGCGTGTGCGATACTGCGTACTTTTTGATAGGCTTCATGAAGGAGTGCATCGGTTTTATCAAAGAGTTCGGGAGCTTGAGAAGATTTAAGGGATTCAAAATGCATACGCACATTAGTCATTAGGGCGCCCAGATCGTCGTGCAATTCACCGGCAATGCGCGAACGTTCTTTTTCCTGACCGGCGATCATTGCATCTATACTGGCAAGTTCCTGATCCTTTAAGAGGTTGGCTACGCGTTCTTTTTCTAGCTCCCGTTCTTGTTCGGCTAATTTGCGCCGTTTTCTGCTGTTGTTAAGAATAAGATAGGCTATCAATAAAAGAATAACGAGCGCTACTAAAAGTCCCACGGTTAAAACCAGGATGCGTTTCTTTTCTTGTTTTTCCAGCAGGAGGTCATTGGCCTTTTTTTCGGTTTCCAGCTCTACCTGTAACCGGGATATTTCTAACGAATTATCTCTGAAATTGATATTGTGTCCTGCTTCAACATAGGTTTTATAATGTGCCAGCGCCAGTGAATCTGAGCCCAGACCTTCATAAAAAAGAGAGGTATAGTATTCTACAAAAAAGGTGTTTTTTAAGGAGTCCTGCGGATTGAAACAACAAGATACTTCTTCTAATTTTTGGAGGGCTTCCTGAGATTTTCCTTTTAGGTGCTGTAGGTAGGCCAACTTGGTAATGGCAGAAAACCTACTGTCGTTATAATAGGGAATGTCTTTACCTTCATCAAATACTTTTTGATAATAGTAAGTCGCCCGGTCATATTCTTTGATCAATTCGTGATATAAAGCGATCTCCAGATACAGCTTCGGTAGTAATTTGCTGTCGGGCGCTAACTGAGAGATTAAGCCTTCAAGCAGCGGCGCTTTAGTATAGTAAACCGATTTGATATCGATTTCTGAAGAGTGAAAAATGACTTCATAGATCTGAAAATAAACCTGATCATTACTATCCAGAATAAGGTCTTGATATTGATCTAGAAATATCTGGTAGTTATTGTTGTTGCGCGCGATCTCGTGATGAAAGTATTGTAAAATGGCTCGTAAAACCCTACGCTGAAGCGGCGCGTAGGCGAGCTGATTGGCGCTTTTTAATGCTTTATAAAAATGAGGGTATGCCGCGGTGCGGTCTTGTAAAAAGTAAAACTTATAATAGCCGGTATTCAGCAGGTAAACTGCATTTAAAAAAAGGTCATCGCTTGTGCGCAGCACACAAGCGGCTTTAAAGTTTTCGGGACTGCCGGAAAATCCTTGATACGTGAGCTGTGCAAAGGTGTTTAAAGGCTGAGAATACAGCGTGTCTTCAATAGTGCTGAGCTGGGTTAAGGCCTCTTGGTGTTCAAGTGTTTTTAAAGCTCGAAAATAAGCATCAAATTTAGAGAGGTCAGTTTCCTGACCAAAAGCAAGGCCAAAGCTTAAAAACCCTATGACATGCCACAGCACCCACCGCATTAAGTCAAAATTTTCAATTCAGACATCATGCAGCGTCCGCCGGGGGCAAGGTCGGCTTTCTCAATGGAGTCAAGTTCAAAAGGTACTTTCGTTTCAATACAACGCTGAATAGCATCACAGTTAGCATTATTCAGCAGATCATAAGGGGGCCTTTTCATTTTGAAATTACCATCTCTGTAATAAAACTCATCATCATGGACATATTTACGGCCCTTTTTAGTTCCTATTTGGGTTAGTTTCCTGATGAACTTCAATTGTCTAGTTGGGTCGATATCGATGCAACTTATTGACTTTTCTTTGTTCTTTTTTAAAGCTTTAATTTTAAGTTTAAATTCTTGAAGGTCAGAATCAAATGTGACTTTTCGTAGTCCCAAATCTAATATGCCTTTGTAGTTTTTCAATCTGAAAGTTGCGCTCTTGATGTGTATTTTGTTTGCTCCCTTCTGTTCAACTACAAACGTTCCATAAACTGTAAAAAAGGTGCCGTAAAGTGATGAAGCATATACAAGTTGTTCATAATCCTCAGCTTTGTTGCCTAGGTAAATAAGACCTTCTATTCCTTTGTATTCAAGCGACATATATTTTAGTTTTTAGAAATTAAAATTAAATAAAGGCAGTAAAGGGATTAATACCCGTTACCCGGTATTTTAATTAGAAAGCGTATCTAAGGTCATCAAGCCTTCGGCGTCTTTAACTTCTTGTTTTAGGTGATCTAAATACAGAATTCCGTTAAGATGATCAATCTCATGCTGAAAGACGACTGCTGTAAAATCTTCAACCATTTCGATCTCGTGAGAAGCATCGGGAGTATCATATTCCACTAAAATCGCATACGCGCGGGAAGACAAGGTATCCCGACGTCCGGGAATCGACAAACAACCTTCGGGACAGTCTTGTTTTTTCTTTGAATACTGCCTGATCACGGGATTGATGATCACTTCAAAAGGAAAACCTTCTTTGTCAAAACGTTGCACCCAAGCTATGTTTTTTAGAATACCCACTTGAGGCGCAGCAATTCCTGCACCCAGAGAAAGGCTGTCGCGTACTGTAGCATACATACGGTTGATGAGGTTCATTAATACAGTATCCTTTGGGTCTACATTTACATGCTCACTTGGCGTACGTAGCAAAAGAGAATCTCGTTTGTTAGTGATCTTAAAAACACGCATAGGGGTCACAGAATCGGCAGCCATAATGAGGCTGGTTTGTTCTTCGCTAAATTGAGCAGGAGTCTGTTTTTGCTCGTTTGTAGAACTGCATGCAATCAAGCAAATAAACAGAAGACTGAAAAGGGTAGTTTTGATCAAGATGATTGGTTTTTAGTTTCTTAAAAATACCAAATTAATTGGCGTCACCAAATGGTAGAATCTCTCACAAACTGGCCCGAGGTAGTTTAGGTTTAGTCTGCAGTGATACTAATGTTGTCTAACTGGTAGGTGCCGTCAAAGGCTTCTTGAGTGCTTCCGGTGTATTTGAATGCGATATAGCCGCTATTTGCAGGAGTGCACGAAAGGTTCACAATTCCACTACTGTACCAATCACCAAAAAAGTCAAGATCTCTAATCACAAAAGCTTCGTCCAGAATTGCCCAGCTAGCCTGTGTGATCATTACGGGATCACCATCCCAATCGCTGCTAAATAATACCTCAAGATCACTGCCGTCTGCAAAACTGCTGCTGGTTTCAAAACGTAAACGTACGTTTGTTGTGGTTGCTAAATCAATAGCCGGAGTGATCAGCCAGCAAACACTAAGCGCATCTCCTGATTGATACGAATCTATGCGTGCCGAAACGCCCTGAGAAGCATTGGTGCCGGTAGCGGTGTAGGCTTCCCAAGCTTGAACTCCGTATTCTACATAGTTGGTCCAGCCGTTACCTTCAATGGGATTGTTACGCGATTGTTCACTAAAGTCATCTGCAAACAGTACCGTTGTGCCTTCGGCTTCTGCCAGACCACAACGGTACAATTCAGGGTCGCAGCGGCTCGTGTCCTCAAAAACCACAGCTTCGGTGGTATTGATTCTCAAAATATAGAAGTCATCATAAAAATCCCGACTTAGAATGCCTGAAATGGTTCCGGAGCCGGTGGGAAGTGCAACCGATTTGAATTTGGAAAAGGTACTGGTGCTTACTAAAGTTCTTCCGCGGGGTTCACAAGTTTCAAGCAAGCGTATCCCGTCGTATTCATCAGTGAGCTCTCCGGCATAGGTTTTAATCGAAGAACCTAGAACCTCATTTCTGTTAAACTGTGCGCGATCAAGCTGAATGAGGATATTCTCATAAGCTTCAGAAAACTCCGAAATGGCTATAGGCAAAGGAACCAGTTGTGCTACTTCCGCATCGCGTAAAATATGATTCCCAATAACCGAATTAGGAATCTCTGTAATGCCGTTTCCGTCACGGATGCCCAATTGCAGCACCCCATTTTCTGTAGTAAGGGCAAGACCATCAAGGTAAACATAGATTTTTCTGCCCGGCTCATACAGTGTGTACAGCGCATTAGCATTCAATTGAAGTGTAATCCCCGCCGTGGGATTTTCAGCAGCATCTTGTACGATGAGTTCGTGGTAAAAATTACCGGCAACATCGCTACTAGTCACATAGCCTGTAAAGTAGGTGTCTGTGGCGTCAAAACTTATGATGGGTTCGCTACTTTGCCGCAGGCTGTTGAGTACGGCGATAATACTAATTTCAGTGCCTTCAGGAGTGACCGATGCACTTTCAGTTTCCGGAATTTCAAATTCTGAAGTCACACAGCCTAGAAGCAAAAAGGATGCGATGAGGTATATACAAGGTAGTTTCATAATATTTTCTATTAAGGATGCCGAAGCGAATGATTAAAACCGCACATAAAAGTTTAGATAAAAAGTAGCGCCATATCCCAGAAAATACCTGTTGCCAAAAAGCGGAGTATCCCGGGCACGTTCTTCTAATAGACTTCTATAATCTCCTATACGCGAATCTTCAAAACCGCCGGTTTTATAGCGGGTGTTCAGTGCATTGTTCAGTAACCCAAAAAACCCCAAAGTATAGCTTTTTACACGCCAGGATTTGCCGCCTACGATGTTGACCAGATAATAGGCGTCTAACTGCTCTTGCTTTAAAAGTTCTTGCGACACTTTAGCAGTGTAATCATTAAAAGCTTGTCCGTCATAATCGCTGCTGAATGCTCCTGATCGCCGTAAATAACTTATGTCTACATAAGCGTTGGAGAATCTATTTACACTGGCGCCCAACCACCAGAAATCGGGATCACGATAGTCAAAACCCAGTTGATAGGCACGTTCAGGACCTCCTGCGACGTGATAGTTTTTAAGTTTGACACTGCCATCGCCAAAACGAATGGGAGTTTCAGCAAGGGTAGTGGTGTAGTATACCTGAGGATTTTGAGTATACATATTTTGGCCAAAGGCCGCCGCCGCTTTTAAAGTCAACGTAGGGAGTATGCTGTAAGACGCACCAAATTCTAAACCTAGATTTTGTCGTGCAATATGAGTAGTGCTCTCTTGCACAAGTGCATTACCTTGATCAATCAGCGGGGTTTGCATCGACTGGGTATAGAAATAAGAAACCTCACTTCCTTGAGTGAAATTAAGCAGGTAACCGGTCAAGCGCAGTTTAAGATCAGAACCTCGATAAATATAACTGGCATCCAAATCGATCAACCGCTCTGATTGCGGATTTTCAAGTATTGCATTATGTTGCCTGGCGTTGGTAAAAACGGTGTTGAAGCCTGGTGGTTGTTCTAGAAATCCGGAGTTGAGTAACGCAAAATGCTTACTGTTGAATTTATACGTGATTCCGGCTTTGGCACCCAAACTCGTAAAGCGCACCGGTTCACTCTTACCTAAAGACAAGGCGCCCGGGTAATAACCGTTTTCGTAATATCCTTCCCGCTGATAAGAGGTCTGTTCTGCACTTAAAGCAGCATAGAAATCCAGATGATTATAAGTGGCTTCTAGTTGCGCAAAAGTGCCTATTTGCCTGGCGGCAATTCCGTAATTGTATTTATACCGGTCTCCGGGTTGTACCAGTCGGTTGCGATTTTGCAAATCACTTTGTGCAAGATCTCCGCCGGTGGTGTTATCGTCTTCCGCAAAACTGTCTATATCCAACCAGACGTTTCCGCCAAGAAGATCATCTAATTCCGCATAATGCGCGCTTTGTAATGCCGAACCATAAACTCCAAAATTGATATCAAAATGTTCTGACATCTGTGCTTTATACCTGATGTTTCCTGTGAAGAGTTGGTCTTGATTTACGTCTTGTTGAATCGCGTAGATGGTGTTCAGTCCGGAACGCACTGCTGTTTCATTTGCCTCATATAAAGCCTGCCAGTCGAGTTGCCCATCGTTTCTAAATTCTTGCTCAGCTAAATAGGCTTGCTGATACTGCGCTGCTGATGGATTGGGGTAGCGCAAAAAATAGCTGGGAAGGTTTTGGTAATAATTGGGAGCCGGATTTCTTGCGCCACCCACAAAATGCTCTTGCTCGTTAGGGTTGCTAACCAAAGTGCTTCCGGTGTAATCGATACGCGAATTTTTAGTGGTTCCCCATTGATAACCTAAATTGGTCTGTAAACTTGCTTGTTTCCCTAATTGCCAATGATGGGAAAGCAATACTAAGGGTTCTTCAATGGCACGCACGCGTGCATTACGAGCTTCATTATTCTGTAATCCCCAGTTGGGATTATACGTGTAGGCTTTCAGATCGATTACTTCTTGTGTTAATGCGGTGCTTCGGCCTCTGCGATTAGGCGTATAGAGGAATGAAAGATTGATACGGTGTGTTTCTGAAAGTATTTTTTCCGCAGCAAAGAACATCGAATTGGCGTCATAAAAGGTGCCGTCTATAGCGCCTTCTTGTCCAAATCTCCGTGAAACTAGAACAGAATACGCCCAATTAGATGCTGTAATCCCGCTGTTATGACTTGCCATAACTCTGCCGGTATAGGTGCGATTTGCAGTAGCATATGAAATACGACCTCCGGGCCGATACGATGATGCGTGCATATTAAAATGTAAGGTGCCCGCCAGTGCGCCAAAGCTGAAATCGCTAGCGGTTAAACCCATACTAAATTCCCTGTTGCGCATCACATCGTTGAGTCCGCCCCAGTTGCTCCACTGCGGTCTGCCGGTATTGAATTTATTCAGTACGAGTCCGTTGATGAGGACCCGGCTGTATTTGCTGTCTAATCCTCGAGGTCTAAAAAACGTGCTGCTAAAATCAAAAGCAGCAGCATTGCTAAATACATCATTTGTGGCGCCTAGTAGTCCTGATACGGCATTGTCGCGTTGCTCATTGTCATCGTTGAGTTGTACGTCAGAAAGACTGATGATGGTAATTTGCTCATTGGCTTCAGCAAGATCAATTTCTAAGGGTAGGTATTCTAGAACCAGTTCTTGATCAGGAATAAGATTCACCGGGATCGTGAGCGAGAGATAGCCAGATTTACGCAATACGAGTGTATAGCTGCCCGGCGGTACTTGAGGGGTGAAGTCAAAATTTCCGTCAGCATCGGTTTGGGTGGTGTAGTTAGTTTTTTGCACAAAAACCTCAACTTCAGGAAGTGCACTTGAAGTAGCTGCATCTTTAACTGTGCCGCGTATGCGGGCATATTGTGCAACTGCGGAAGCATTACAAAGAAACAGCATTAAGATCGTAGCAAATTTGTACACGAAGCGTCCAGATTTAAAATTTTCTAGGGGCGTACGTATCTAAAGTAGAAAATAATGTATCTTAACTATTTGATTTTAGGTGTGTTATGCGAAATATTCGATTAAGTGTTCTGGTAGTGTGCTTTTTTACCCCATTTCTGTGTGTTTTTGGTCAGGAAGCGCAACAGTATCAAATGCTTACGCTGGCGTTTTACAATCTTGAGAACCTTTTTGATACTGAAAATGATCCCATAACCTACGATGACGATCGTACCCCTGATGGAAAAGACCGTTGGACGCAAGAAATCTACACCGATAAACTGGCAAAGATGGCTGAGGTCATTGCGCAGATTGGTCCGGAGGAAGCTCAAGGGCCACCCGCAATACTCGGTGTGGCTGAAATTGAAAACCTAAAAGTGCTTCAAGAGCTTACCGGCCAGGAAGTATTGCGCTCAGCGCATTATGGGATTGTACATTACGACTCTCCTGACCGGCGTGGAATTGATGTAGGACTGCTCTATAATACGCAAGTCTTTCAAGTCATCAGTAGTAAAGTTTTTAAACTGGAATTGTACGATACCGAGCGCGTAGCTAAACGTATTTATACACGAGACCAACTTCTGGTAACCGGTAATTTGGCTGGAGAGCGTATGCACGTGATCGTCAATCACTGGCCGTCGCGAAGCGGAGGAGAGGCACGCACCCGACCACGACGTATGGCGGCCGCAGCCTTAAATAAAAAGATTATGGATTCTATATTAAGTCAGGAACCCTATGCTAAAATCGTTAGTATGGGGGATCTTAATGATGATCCTAAAGACAAAAGCTTAAAGAAGGTATTGAAAACCAAAGCTCGTGTAGAAGCAGTAGGTTTGCGCGAGATTTATAACCCTATGGAACACATGGCCAAACGCGGTCAGGGGACGCTGGCATATCGGGACAGCTGGAACTTGTTTGATCAGATCTTGCTTTCTGCCGCTTGGCTTTCTAAAGACTACGAGACTTTTCAATTCTATAAAGCAGGAATATTCAATAAACGCTTTTTGCAAACTCCGGAAGGGCCTTACAAAGGTTATCCTTTTCGCAGTTTCGCTAACGGAAATTACACAGGAGGCTACAGCGATCACTTTCCAGTATACGTTTCTCTAATACGGAAAACGGATTAGGTTTTTGGCGGTTCTTCAGGATTGGTCGCTAATTCTATGGCTTTTTTTTTATCAGCTTCTATTTGTTTTTCCTTTTCGCGAAGCGCAGCCATTTCTTCAGAGTGCGCCAGTTTTGCGTGGCTGCTAGGTACGATCTTGTGCTTTTTGACCAAGGCATATTGCACAGTGATTTCTGCACCAAAAAACAAGATCAAACAGGTATAGTTCACCCAAAGTAAAATCAATACGATCGAAGCAGCACCCCCATAAACCGAAGCCGGATTGCTGCTGGCAAAATAATAGGCCAGTATGCTTTCTCCTATCAAAAACAGAATGGCTGTGATGCTGGCACCCAGCACGGTTGTTTTATAACCCATTTTAACGTCGGGCAGAATTTTAAAAATAGCAGCAAACAGTCCGGCGATGAAGGCAAAGGAGATCACAAAGCGCAAGGCGTCTGCAAACACGACGGTAATAGTCGGTGCAAATTGTGATAAGTAATCTGTGAGCAGATTAAGCAGTACCGTGATCACAAAGGCTACCAGCAGCATAAATCCTAAAACCAAGACCATCCCAAAAGCGATCGCCCGGTTGATGAGCATCCGTTTAAAGTTGTCGTTCTTTTCGGTAACATTCCAGATGGTGTTCATGGTTTTTTTCATCTGAAAAAACACTCCGGTAGCACCATAGATCAATGCTCCTATACTAATGATCAAGGTGATCCAATTATCATTTTGTAAGGTGACTTTGCCAATCATTTGCTCAATGGCGATGGCCACCTCAGGAGAGATAAATCTCGAGATCTCATCGTGTATGCGCCCCTGAACAGCTTCGGGACCTACAAATGCACTGGCGATCGAGGTGACGATCATCAGCAGTGAAGGCAAAGAAAATAAGGTGTAATATGCAATGATCGCACTTTTAGCAAACGGGTCATTCCGATCCCAAGCCACATAAGTTTTCTTAAGAAACTGAAACAGCGTAAAGCCTTGTCTTAATATGGGATTCTTGGGTTTATTCATCGTTTAGAAAGGGCTTGATCACATAATCGAGTTCGTCTACCGCTTCAATGCTCAAGTCTATGCTTTGCGTTTCAAGACTGTCTTTACGGGTTAGTGTAGGGATCGCATATCCCGTATAGTTGGCAGGTAATTCTTTTTGCGTAGTAATTAGTTGCCGTTCACATTCCGCAGCCATTTTAGTATAATCGTTCAGCTCAATATTCAGCTCCAGATAGCGTCCTTCATCATCCAAGCCATCAATGGTATTATCTGCTGAGACTGGTTCGTAGATCAGTTTCTTTGAGGAGATCGAGTATATGTTGCCTTTGGTATCTATATACGTGTACGATGGGGCGTTAGGCAATTGTTTTTTGGTTGTGGTAATTCCGGGTGTAGCGCCACAAGCCACTACAACGAGCAGCCCCAGAGCAGCTGTAAAAACATAAATAAAACGGCGCATATGTAAATTTTAAAATTGAAATTACAAAAGCGGTATTTTGTGGTAAATCTGTTTAGACATAGTTTAACGTTTAACAGCGCAACTTTGGGAAATAATTGTAGTTTTGAGAAAATACTAAGTTTCCCCTATGTCAGATTTCTGGTTCTATTTTAAAATTGGTCTTGATCACGTTTTAGATTACACGGCATACGACCACGTTTTATTTCTTATCGTTTTATCAGTACCCTATGTGTTTAAAGATTGGCGCAGGGTGTTATTGATGGTAACCTTATTTACTTTAGGGCATACCACCTCATTATTGCTTGCAGTATATGATGTAGTACGCATCAACCGCGGTCTTATTGAGTTTTTAATACCGGTGACCATTTTTATTGCAGCATTGTACAATGTGTTTACTGCAGGTAGGGGAGCGCACAAAGACAAGTTGGGCGTACTGCTCATCACGGCGTTATTTTTTGGGTTGATCCACGGCTTAGGATTTTCAGGCTTTTTTGAGCAGTTAACGGCTCATTTGTCTAATAAGTTACTGCCGCTGGCAGAATTTGCATTAGGTATCGAAGCTGCGCAGATCATCATCACGCTTATCGTTTTGATCATTGGGTTTATCTGCCAAACCATTTTCAGGTTCTCTCGCAGAGATTGGGTGATGTTCATATCTGCGGTTGTCATTGGTATGGTAATTCCGATGTTAATAGCAAATTATCCGTGGTAAAGCAGTTTTTGTGGGATGAGAAGCGACGCAAGTTTTTTATCTTCGCAAACTTAACGACTTGTATTTCAGCTTCGGGATTATAGATTTATGTCTTCAATAACTTCAGATAAACAATTGACCTACGATATCGCCTATTTACGTATGGCGCAGGAGTGGGCAAAACTTTCTTACTGTAAAAGAAAACAAGTAGGCGCTTTGATCGTTAAGGATAAGATGATTATTTCAGACGGTTATAACGGGACGCCCACAGGTTTTGAAAACATATGTGAAGACGATGAAGGCTACACCAAGTGGTATGTGCTTCATGCAGAAGCTAATGCGATATTAAAAGTAGCTTCTTCTACCCAATCTTGTGAAGGGGCAACCTTATATATCACCCTTTCTCCGTGTACCGAATGCAGTAAACTCATACATCAGGCCGGTATTAAACGTGTGGTTTTTCACAAAGCCTATAAAGACCCTAGCGGAATCGAATTTCTACGTCGCGCCGGAGTACAAGTAGACTGCATTGAAAATATTGAAGAATAAATGGGCGGTTACCAAAAAAAATACCTTCCTATCTTTTTCTGTGTGGCCGTGGCCCTGGGTATTTTTATTGGGAGCCAGCTTAACTACAGCAGCAATCCTACCAATATTTTAGGCGGAAATGCCAAAAAAGAAAAACTTAACCGACTCATTGACTACATAGATTATGAGTATGTAGATCCTATAAATACAGACAGTATTGTTGAGGTTACCGTAAACGGAATACTCGAAAATCTCGATCCGCATTCTGTGTATATTCCCCCGAGTGAATTGCAGGAAGTGAGTGAGAGTATGAAAGGGGATTTTGTAGGTATAGGGATCAGTTTTTACAACTTTAGAGATACCATTGCAGTCATTCAAGCCATTCCCGGAGGTCCAAGTGAAAAGGCCGGTATACGTGGCGGCGACCGCATCGTGGCGGCAGATAACCAGTCGTTAACCGGTGCTGTGGTGCGTGACGATACGATCACCAATCAGTTAAAAGGCCAGATCAATACTAAAGTAGCGCTTAAAGTCAAACGCCCGGGAGTAGAAGGTTTGCTCGATTTTAAAGTAACCCGAGCAGTAGTGCCCCTCAAGAGTGTTGACGCTTCGTATATGGCGACCGATACGTTAGGATACATCAAGATCAACCGCTTCGCCGAAAGTACCCCTCAAGAATTTGAAAAAGCTTTGGTAGCGCTAAAGCGAAAGGGCGCCACCCAACTCATTCTTGACCTGCGCGGAAATCCGGGAGGTTATATTTCGGCAGCAGAACAAATTGCTGATCAGTTTTTAAAAGAAGATAAACTCATTCTGTTTACCAAAAACAAAACCGGAAAGATCGAGAACGCCTATGCTACCGATGAAGGCGCTTTTGAAGACGGGATGGTGTATGTGTTGATCAATGAGAATTCGGCTTCTGCTAGTGAGATCGTTGCCGGAGCTATACAAGACAATGACCGCGGTGTTATTGTTGGTAGACGTTCTTTTGGTAAAGGTTTGGTACAGCGAGAAATGCAATTGGGTGACGGCAGCGCAGTCAGACTCACCATCGCCAGATACTACACGCCTACAGGTAGAAGTATTCAGCGACCTTATGATTCGGGGAACAAAGCCTACTATGAAGATTACCTTTCGCGCTATAAAAATGGGGAGATGCAAAGCGCAGACAGCATCACTGTAGCCGATAGTCTTCGCTATGTTACTCCGGGAGGAAAAGTGGTCTATGGCGGCGGCGGCATCATCCCTGATGTATTTATCCCAAAGGATACCAATTATGAGAAAGAAGCGATAACCTACGCGTTGCGCTCGGGCTTTATGTCTCGTTTTATTTTTGAGATCATTGAGCAGCGCCGCCCGTATTACAACAGCCTTTCTTTTGAAGAATTCAGTAAAACGGTAAGCATCAGCGATAAAACCATAACTGATTTTGTGAATTACATGAGTAAACGCAGTTTAAAAATCAGAGTAAGGGATTATAAAGACGATTTAAAGCGTTATCTTAAGGCCGTAATGGCGCAACAGCTTTTTGGGAATACAGTTTTTGAAAAACTGATCAATGAAGAAGATCCTGCCATCATTAAAATTAAAGAACTGAGCCGCGAGTAGTGCTTATGGTAATTATAGCTTCCATATTTGTTTTTTGTGTTGCAGCAGTGTTCAGATTGCTAGACAACAGTGCAGGTCTGCTCATCTCTAATGGCATATCGGTGAGTCCGTTTTATCTCAAAGCCGCAGAGATCAAAGAGCAAATGAGTCGCATTGAGAATGATGAGCTGCGTAAAAAGCTCAAGCGTACGCTAGTGTATCAAAAGCTGCACAAAGTATTTTTAATACTTGCCGTACTCACATTTATTGCGGGGATTGTTTATGAATTCATCAATCCCTCGCTTGTCGCGCTATTATAACTGCGTTTTGGTGGTCTTGGTCTTCTGAGCCGCCTTGCTCTTTTCGGCAATTTTTCTTGAAATAAGTAAAATCACTACGAGTAACATCGCACATAAACAAGCCACTACCGAAATTACAGCAACCGTACTGTCGCCGGTAAGCGGCGCGCTATAATCTACTTTGGTCAGGTTAAATATCAATAGAGCGCTTGCCAAAGCAAGAATGATATAGAGTGCAACTTTCATGAGCTGGGTTTAAAAGAGTCCTTGAATATTTGTAGTAAACAGCTTAACCGCCATCGCTAACAAAATTACACCAAAGATTTTGCGTATGATGTTAATTCCTTGTTTTCCTAGAATTTTTCCGATGCGGCCAGAGGCTTTCAATACAGCATAAACGATCACAATATTGATAAAAATGGCCACGATGATATTCTCTACGGCATACTCCGCACGCAGCGAAAGCAGGGAGGTCATCGTTCCGGCTCCTGCGATCAACGGGAAGGCAAGCGGTACCACACTAGCGGTTTCAGGAGCGTCATCTTTATACAAAGAGATCCCTAAGATCATTTCTAAAGCCAGAAAAAACAGAATAAAAGCACCGGCTACGGCAAACGAATTGACGTCAATACCTATAAGATTCAGGATTTCTTTACCTACAAAAAGAAACACAACCATCAACATAGCCGCTACGATAGAAGCCTTTTCACTCTGAATATGCCCTACCTTTTCACGCAGCCCAATGATGATTGGGATGTTACCAATGATGTCTATGATCGCAAATAGGATCATGGTCGCCGTTATGATTTCTTTAATATTAAATGCCATCGCTATCCTTTTTTTAAAGAGGGCGCAAAATTACATCTATTTCTTTGATTAATAAGCATTAAAACCCAAAGATTTAACGATTAGATAATGTGCTTCAAAGTACCTGGAGGCTAATGATTTTACGCACGGTTTTAGCACGTGCGCTTCTAAAACATGAATGTAGAAATACACTGCGCTCAGCGGGAGAACATGTATCTTTGCGCTATGTTTCAGATAGATCAAACCATAGTTTCAGAAGACGTTATCAACAAAGATTTTGTTTGTAACCTCGCTGCGTGTAAAGGAGAATGTTGTATCGCCGGAGAGGCAGGAGCGCCGGTTGAACCTCAGGAAGTTGAAATTTTAAAGGAAATCTACCCTAAGGTAAAGCCTTTTTTGCGCCCGGAAGGGATCGCGGCGATCGAAGCTCAGGGTACACACATTAAAACAGATCTGGACCAACTGGAAACTCCATTGGTCAATGGTGCTGAGTGTGCTTACGTGACCTTTACCAAAGAAGGGGTGGCTTCGTGTGGGATCGAGGATGCCTACAATGCGGGCGAGGTAGATTTTAGAAAACCCATCTCGTGCCATTTGTATCCGGTGCGTTTGCAGAAGTATTCTAAATTCACTGCAGTAAACTACGAGCGTTGGCCTATTTGTGATGATGCCTGTACTTTGGGTAAAGAGTTGCAGGTACCGGTATATAAGTTTACTAAAGATGCGCTTATTCGCAAATTTGGTGCACCTTGGTACGAGGAGTTAGAAGCGGTTGTGGAGCTTTTGAAGGAAGAAGATGCGAAGTAAACTGCCGCAAAACAAACTGTCTATTTTTGCTGTGATGAGCAAAATGGCGGCGCAATACAACGCCATCAACTTATCGCAAGGCTTTCCTGATTTTAATACAGACCCGGCGTTGATTCGGTTGGTGACTCAAGCTATGCAAAATGGCGCCAATCAATATGCTCCACTGGCGGGATATCTTCCGCTACGCGAAAACATTGCAGCCATGGTGCTTGAGCTTCGTGGTGCAACTTACGATCCGGAACATGAGATCTGCATCACTGTAGGTGCTTCGGAAGCTTTGTATGTGGCGATCACAGCTTTTGTGCATCGCGACGATGAGGTTATCGTTTTAAAACCGGCGTACGATACGTATGAGCCTACGATTGAATTGCAAGGCGGAATTCCCGTACCGGTTCAACTTGATGCACCTTACACTACGGTAGATTGGGATGCGGTAGCCGCAGCGATCACGCCCAAAACAAGAATGCTGGTTTTAAACAATCCGCATAATCCCAGTGGAATGGTGCTGAAGGATGCCGACTTAAAACGCCTAGAAGAATTGGTAAAAGACACCGATATTTTAATCTTGAGCGATGAGGTTTATGAGCATATTGTATTTGATGAAAAGCAACACCGCAGTGTCGCATCATACCCCGGCTTAAAAGAACGTGCACTAGTGACGGCTTCTTTTGGAAAAACCTTTCACACCACCGGTTGGAAAATGGGCTACTGTCTTGCGCCTAAAGCATTGATGGCAGAATTCAATAAAGTACATCAAAACACGGTGTTTTGTGTGCACCATCCTACCCAGGTGGCACTCTCTGAATACTTGAACGAACCTGAGCATTATTTAAATCTGGGCAGTTTTTATCAGCGGAAACGCGATGTGTTCCTAAACGCGATTCAAGATTCACGTTTTCGCTTTACACCTTCCGAAGGTACGTATTTTCAAATGCTCGAGTATACTGGAATCAGTGATCTAAATGATGTTGCCTTTGCCGAATATCTTACGAAAGAAAAGGGACTAGCGAGCATTCCGGTATCGGTGTTTAATAAAGAACATCGTGATGATCGTCTGTTGCGTTTTTGCTTCGCTAAAGAAGAAGATACGCTGCTCAAAGCAGCAGCAATTCTCAATTCGATCTAAAGCGCTGCCGCGCTAATGATCGAAATGTACAGATTGGCAGCATACCCGCAATAGACCAAAAGTTCTTCCAGATCAGTTTGTTTATCAAAAGCTTCCGGTTCGACGTCGTAATTGTAACTGAGTTGATGCCATTTGCTGGTGCATATCAGCCTAAACTGCAGTTGTTTTTCGGCATTATACACCTCAAACTTCAGCTTAATCCCTGAAACGTTTTTGAGAATATAATTGACTTCCGTGCGATCAGGATTGATGTAGCGGATCACCATCTGCCCTTTAAGGTTAAACGTGATGTCGCCCACATTGCGGTCATTTTTAAAAAGATCTACTTTACTCGTCCAGATGTTTTTAGGCTTGATCTCAATAACCGACTTGTTCAAGTTTGTAATCGCAGTGCTCGAAAACCAATTTTTATACACCACCTCACACAATTCCTTAGCACCGTCAAGTACTTTAAAATCTCCTTTAGACGAACTAGAACTTAATTTTAATGTAGCCATACTTTTGGGTTTTAGCTAAAGTTAGGATTTCTTGAATTACGCATGTAAATTTTTCAACTGCTTATTTACCTGTTCGCTCAGGCGTTTGAGCGATGCGAGTTGTTCGCTTAAAATATGGGTTTCCAGGAGGGCTTCATCCGGCTCTTGCGTCAGTTGTGTTTCAAAGGGAATAAGGTCTTCTACTTCCCATTCTGCTTGCGTATTTTGTGCTTCCAGCAACACTAAAGCGTGATCAATATTCTTAAAAACCGGTGCGGTAACCTGATGAAAGGCTTCACTGCGACGGGTCACGTTGTGCGTGCGTAAATAAGCACCTATCGAAGCTAGCGCTCCCAGAAATGCGTGGTTAAGTACCGCCAGTTCATAGAGTTTTCCGGTGAGCTTGCCTTTGCTTTTAGGCTCTTGCAGCAGGCGTTGCACCCCGCTGTTGAGTCCGGCGGTGGCGATAAAGGCTTTTTTACGTGCCAGTTTATAGGCAAGCGCTAGTTCTTCTTTAGTATCGTAATGCTGCTCAATGGCGGCAAGGTAATTTCGGTGTGCCCGCAGACTATCGGCAAGATTCTGTTTAAGTGTTTTGGCTTCCCGAGTAGGCCATAAAAAGGCATTGGCCAAAGCGGCTAAGGCTGCTCCTACGGCAGTATCGATCACACGAAACTGAATCACCGCCAAGACATCCGGGCGCAGCAGCGCATAAGCAAAAATGATACTCAGCGTAATGAACAAGGCGCCGGTACGGTAGTTTTTTTGCAGCGAGGCTTGCGCACCCACAAAACTGAGGATCGCCAACACCCGAAAAAGCATTTTGTCATTTTCAAAAAAATAAACAATACCTGCCGCTACCACCGCACCCAGCAAGGTTCCCAGAATACGTTGTTTAGAGCGTTGTTTGGTAAGGCCATAACCCGGACGCATAATCACCACGATGGTCAACAAGATCCAATAGGGGTTTTGCACCGAAAATAAATTCCCTAAGGTGATCCCGGCGATCGCAGTCACGGCAATACGCAGTGCGTGTCTGAAGATCGGGGAGTCGCGGTTGAGGTTTTCAAGCAAAAGCTGAAAACTGTAATCTTGTTTGGTGATAAAACCTTCCAGCTCCTTGGGCGAGTCGGTATTGGTGTCTTTGATGTTTTTTCTTCGGTCTAATAAATCGGCGATACCAAAAATGCGCTGCGCCTGCTTTTCTTGCAATTCGTATAAGTTGTGCAATACGATATAGTCTGTAGTCACCGGTTGTTGCTTCAGCAGTAGTAGAGCACTTTTAGCATTTTTAAGGCGTTGCTCTAGGGAGTTGAGGTTGAGGTCGTGCTTTTGTAAATTGGTAGTAACAATACGTTTTAAGCTTTCGCTTTGCGCTTTATTCAGCTGAATGAACGCTTCAAGCTGCTCGGGATACTTTTTAAGCACCTCGTGCATTTGCTGTGGAGGGATAGGACTTGTCAACGAGAGTTCAGAAAGATCAACCAATTCGGTAAGCACCAGAAAACGCTTACGGTAATAGCTTGAAGTGCCCGAAGCATGCCGCGCTTGTAACAAGATCTCGCGCAGTTTTTCGAGATGCTCGTTAAACTCACTCTGAATCATAAATAAGCGTTGCAGGCCGCTGTCTCGGTCGGTCGCCTGTTTTAGGAATTCGCCCCGCGCCTCAATATAAGACGCACTCAGGTTGAGTGCAGTTTCAAAAAGTTCTTCGATCTGTTTTTTAGGCGCCAGCAGGTCGTAGAGCAAGGTCAATGCTAAATACCAAATTCCGCCTAAAACAATAAGGCTGCTGCGTTCATAAGGCAGGAGACCGGATGCTGAAAGATTGGCAAAACTGAGCACTACGGCAAACAAGCCCGCAAAGCCGATAAGCGAAGCGCGAAATCCATACACCGAAAGCATCGAAAGCGCAAAAACGGTGATGCCCAGATAGGGCAATTGTACCCAAAGCGTAGGCGGAATATAAGCACCGATTAAGCTGATCACTCCACCTAAAAGTGCTGAGAGCAAGATGCCAATGCGTTTGTTTTTAAGGCTTCCGGTAACCGTGCTGGGCGATGATAGTAAAACGCCTGTGCCTAATGCCAACCCAATATTGAGTGCTCCCAGAAGATACCCGGTAAGCATAGGAGCCACCACGCCAAAGGTGATGAGCAGCGCTTTAGCAAAATCTGTACTGTTAAAAAAGCGTGTGGTTTGGGTATGGTACTGCCTGAAATTCACTATTAAATATTAGGAGCAGAAGACGGTGCTTCTGCAAGGTAAAGGTGACACTTTTTACCCAAATTGTGCGGTTTACTTGATAATCCAGATCAAATGCGCTACCGATTGTTTCAAGCGACAACTATGCGTTTAACTAGATCTTAGGTGTTGCCCGAAATTTTTACTCGCGTAATTTTTTAGCCACATAACCGCGTACCAACTCGGTAGTGATCCCAAAAGCCAAATGTGCCAAAAGTTCGTTGACCTGAATTTTCGCCGGGATCTCGGTCGGATTGTCTTTAAGTCCTAGTAATGGTAACGAGGTCTCGTGGGTACCTATCCACGTCGTTGCGCCATAGGCTGCACCGTCAAAAATATTGGTGTCTAACTTATCGCGTTTAGCATAGCCGTAGGTTGCACCTAAACTGGCACCAAAAGGCACATTCACCAATTGCTCTGCCAGCTCGTGGTTGCTTTCGCTAATGCGCTCTCCGGTAAGTTTCATCGAGAGGTCATCTACCATCTTGATCTGTGCCGAGCGGGTATTGGGCTTACGTACCGGAAGCACTTTCTCGATCGCTGTTTTGACCAAAGTACCGGCAAGACCGCCCAATACGCCAGAGATCAAACCGCGACTAACATTAGAGGTGAAGGTGTCTTTTTCTAACCAGGCTTCAAGGGTCGTGCTCATAATTTGTTGTTTGGTTTAAAGGTAACAAGGATGCCACACAAGGCCTTTGGGTTTAACAGCTTTTTGACACCTGTGGCAGGGGTGTTAAATGGGTTTGACAGGGGGATGATGCATAGATTATCCGTTAATTGACCATAGTTTGCCCATAAACACTGGGGTTTAATGGTAAAACAATGGAGAAACTATGGTTAAACAATGGATAAAGCCCGAAACTTACTCGAGGGGAAATACCCCCAAAGTGCAGGTTTTAGGAGTTTAATTATTGATAATTATGGAATTGCGTAAATGGGTTTGGGGATTTTGGGGTAGATTTAGTGAGGGATAGGAACCTGTTGATATCTTGTAGCGAATTAGCGTTTTCGTCTAAATTTTAAGTTATAAAGAGTAAGCAACATTTTAAGTAAAGCTTTATATGTCGATAATAATTGCTAAAATAGAAAATGGTTCTTGTGTCTTTAGATCGGATACAAAAGTTTCAATTTTGAATGAAGATAAAACAGTTACTGGTGATAACAAACTGCGCTTGAATCCGAATCAAGGTGTTCTGAAACTGCACATAGTTCATCCAGCTATTTGTTTGGCATTTGCCGGAACAGTAAAAATTTGTGTAAATATTATTTATGATTTATGCAGAAAATTACCAATGGAGCTGAATCAAATATTAACTTTTTTACAATATAGCCTTATACAATATGAGGATGATTCAGAATTTATTTTAGGTTCTTATTACTTTGAAAAATTAGAATTATACAAAATTGGAACTCAAGGCATAGAAAACGGAAATTCATTTTGGATTGGAAATCAAGATGCTTTCTCAGAATTCCAATCTTATTACAATAGCGATAAAAGAAAAAACTCATCAAATGACAGGTTTCGCGAATCCTTTGATGATTTAATTAGATTTTCAAATATTCCTACGATAGGAGATTTTATCATAAGTTGTTATTTTAGGAATAGCCATAAATGTTTTGTTTATGAAGAGGCTTTGATTTCAAACAGTGGATATGGAATAATTAAGGCAAAAGCGAACGTTCCAACGACTTTATCAGAAGGAACTGTTTTTGAAGGAGCGTTTACGGTGACTAATTTGGTTTCAGATAGAATTTTGAGACCGGCAGTATGTTTATATTTTCAGAAAGGACAAATAGCTTATTTATATTTTCCAATTTCGAACTTGGTGAAATCTGCTATTCCGATTGTTGTGAAAGATATTACTCTAGAAGATTTAAAAGTAAAAGTATATAAACAGTATGGAATAAATTTGATTGGTATGTCTTTAAACTTAGGGCACATAAAAGTAATTAAGTAAAATGTTGACTTAAATAATAAAAATACTCTCTAATTGATAGGGTTACGCATTTTATAAATTATACCTCATTTTTTTAGGGAATTTTACTATTTTTTAAATATAGCAGAAAGATGCTGCGTGTATTTTTCATAATCAAACCATTGTCAAGGCAGTTGTCATATATGTAATCGATGAATTATAATCAAATCAGATATCTTGACCAAAATCACATTCTTTTTAAGGAAGCAATCATTGCATTTTCAAAAAAACAAGCCGAAAACACCCCATCATTAGTTAAGCTTTATAAGACAACCGTAGATAAGAGATTATTTGGATATTTAGTGCTAGACTTTAATCTAACGGAAGATATAGTATGTGGTGATTTTACAATTTTCAAATCAGAAAAGATATATTTTGATTTACAGGATACCTTCGGTCAGCAAATGTCTTGGTCGTATATATCTGCGGTAAGATTGCCCGAGTATGTGAATTTTTTGAACTCATCTTTATATACATTAGCTTTAAGTACGATATGTTCCTTTGCCTTTGAACGACCTGTATATTCAGCTACCGAATACTCATATGAAAAGCATTTGGAAAAAAAGGCTAGCTCAGATGAGTTAAAACACATTGGAATGTCGTTTCCAATCCTTTCTTTAGGGAATAACGGAACAGAATCAAGAGTTCACCATTCTGTAATATCTCGATGGATAAACAGATTCAAAGAAATTAATGAATTAGTAAACAAATTCTCTAAAACAGATAATTCGAAGTCAAGACTGACGTACAACTCGTTTTTTCAGATTATGAGATTGTTCCAGTTATCTCTTCAAAATAAAAAGAATGATTTTGACTTATCCTTTAGTTTATTAGTTGCATCAATTGAAAGTGCAGCCACATTTTACTCTAAAGCATTGAGCCCTAAAAAGCCAGATAACCATAAAAGATGGTTGGAATTAAGAGAAAGTCGAGATCCAATAATTAGTAGCTTAGCCCAGAAATACGAAGAGTTGTGGGCTACTTTTTCCCAAGTAGAAAAAGATTCTCAATTATCACCTAGGTTTATTAGGTTTATATTCGAATGTGCTCCAAAAGAGACCTGGGAGGCAACTATTGATGACGATTTACTAAGGGATGGCCTTGACTATAGGCAAAAATATCCACACGAAGTAAGTCTCCAACCTGAATTAACTCCTAATTCATTAACTGACGAAGAATTACAAGATATTATTAAAAAGACTTATTCATATAGGTCAAACTTTATTCATAAAGGAATATCAACACCTCATCAAGAGCATAAAAACTCAAACAGAAACAGATTCTTTGAAAAGATACTTAATCCAAATCGATACAATAAAAGAAATTATAACAATGACTTTGACTTTGAATCTTTATTTGATTTACATGCAAAATATGAATTGATGAGTTGTATTGCTCGAATTTCAATAACTGAATATGCAAAAAGTACGACGACAAAGCCTTAACTGTATTAAAAAATAGATTGAATTCTATCGGCGTGCATCATATTCGATACGCGACATTACCAAAACCACAATTAATCCCCGCTACCGCCAGTCTGTGACTGGTGGCACGTATAAAGGGCTTTTATGGCCTTGATGTATTTCAATCCTGTGGCCTAACAAGATGTTCTATGAAAAGCATAATTGCACTTTTACTACTTGTTAGTATGTTGACGATAGGGTGTAGGTCTTCTACCAATGACAAAGGCTTGTCGTATGCTGATTTTGAACCTGAGGAGTTCTATGAAGTAGAAGGTAGGGTGCTTAGTAATCTGTTGAGTTTTTCATTGCCAAGAAATCGGGTGCTAAACTATGAATACTTCCTAGATCAAGAGACACCTTTAGTGGGCTATGAGCGCAACATACACACAACGCTTAAACCAGGAGATCGCTTTATAGTTTTAGTACACAAACAAGATAGTACCATAAGCTTTTTTGGGTATGTAAACCCTATGTTACTTGATAGGTCAATTCACAAGTTAAGACAACGTAGGTAGGTATTGGAGGGTAGATTAGCGCAGCGGCTTGAGTAATTTTGTTTACTAATCATGTTTGTTCATTTTCTTTGCTTGTCCAAAGAAAACGAACCAAAAGAAAAGACCCTTTTTCTTAGGTATTTTTCGCCTTGGGGCGAAAACCGCAAGAAGGCTCCTAAATTTCTTCCAAGGCTTCAGAAATTCTTAACGGAGCCTTCTCGCTATACTGAAGAAAAAGAAGCGGAAACCCTTCGGGTATGAGTAATTCTTCTTTTATTTAGAATTTACACTAAGCCTTGCTTACTGTAAACTGCTACTGCCGACTCAACCACCAGCTTCCTGCAGCTATTCTGAACCGAGGGAATTGTGATCTTGTTTAACCCTTTGGGTATGAGTATTCAATACCACAAACAGAAAACTGAAGACTGAAAACTGCTACTGCCAACTTTTTTATGGCTTCAGAAATTCTTAACGGAGCCTTCTCGCTATACTGAAGAAAAAGAAGTGGAACCCTTAGGTTATGAACACATTCAGTCACCTCGACGTTGGGAGAGGTCGCACAAATCGCTAACTCCCTTCTCCTTTGGGAGAAGGGTCGGGGATGAGGGGGAAGTCCGCGTAGCTGGGCAGGGGTGGTTTTAGTAAGTTTGCGTGAGCACCACCCCGTCAGCTGCTGCGCACTATGTGCTTGCTGCTGCCACCCCTCCTCAACAAGGAGGGGAGCTCAATAGTGTTAGGCGCTTATAATCGTTTCATCAGGATTTAACGACAGTATGTGAACCTACGCGCGATACAATTCACCATTTACATTGGGAGAGGCAGCGAGGGAACAGAGGAAGAAAAAGAAGCGGAAACCCTTCGGGTATGAGTAATTTGTCTTTTTTCTCGTGTCTAACATCTTAAGTCTCCCTTTGAAGGGAGATTTAGAGGGATGTTGAGGTTTCTTCTGAAAACATCCATCCCCAACCCTTCCTTCTAAGGAAGGGCGTTACTATTGAGTTACAAAAGGAACCTTTTAAATTATGCATGAACACGCGATACAATCGCGCGGCAACAGAGGAAGAAAAGAAGCGGAAACCCTTCGGGTATGAGTATTTAATACCACAAACAGAAAACGGAAAACTTTTCGATTACTTTATACACGCGATACAATTCCCCATTTACATTAGGACAGGCAGCGCGGCAACAAAGGTTCAATTGTCAATAGGAAATGAATAGGCAGCGCGACAACATCTAAAACAGCAAGCAGTAAACAGCCAACTGCCAACTGAGACTTCCCACTAGAGAAGGGCTGGGGATAAGGGCTTTTGACAAAGCACACACCAGATGCGATTTCTCCCGATGATCGAAATGACGTTTAAGTCGTATTTCGTAGTTCTACTTCCGTATTTTAACACCGTCTTTATTCTTTTATCTCTAATCTTTTATCTCAAATCTCAAATCTCAAATCTCCAGTCTCCAGTCTAAAATTTAAATTCTCCAGTCTATGAAGCTCCATAAACCAACTCCAAAAAGGCTTCGATCTGACTGGGCTCTAGCCAGCGGAGTACGATGACCAGGTCGTTCTCTTGGTCGATTACGATAAAGTTTCCACCAAAACCGGCTGCGTAATACAAATGCTCGGGGAGGTTTTTCCAGTGGCGTGCACCTTGCTGATTCAGCCACCACATATATCCGTAATTAGGATTCGGTGTAGAAGGTTGTTGTACCGCTTTTACCCAAGCTTCAGAAAGCAAGCGCTTACCGTCCCAAACACCATTGTTAAGGAATAAAAGTCCAAAGCGCGCCATATCTTCGGCACTGATAAACATCCCGCCACCGGAATGTCCGCCGCCGGTCACGCTTTGCATTTGGAGACCGTCTATGGTGCTCCACGCATTGTCATAACCAAACCAGCGCCATGAGGTAGAAGCGCCTATAGGATCCATAAGCTGTTCTTTCAATACCTGCGGAAGCGGTTTGCGCCACGTATGCGTGAGTGCATAGGCGAGTACATTTACCCGCACGTCGTTATACTCAAAAAACGTTCCGGGGGTGCGCAGTTCGCGATTCTTCCAAGTGTCAATGCCGCCTTCACGCGGTGGGCGGTCTGCCCAGTCCTTTCCGCCCCAGAGTTCGCCGCTCCAGTCAGAGTTTTGTTCCAGCAGGTGCTTCCAGGTAACTTGGCTGTTGTGGTCACCGTCAAAGGTTCCGTCCCAGATATAATCGCCTACCAGATCATTCACATCGGTGATGATGCCCGCATCTACTGCGAGACCTGCAGTGGTTGAGAGAAAACTTTTGGTGACGCTAAAAGTCATATCTACGCGCTGCGTATCGCCCCAGCTGGTGACGAGGTAGCCGTTCTTTAAGATCATTCCCGCAGGTCCGCCGCGCTTTTTTGTGGGTCCGGCGATGTGATGATACGGCTCCCGCTCAAATCCCTTTAAAATTGCCTGGCGCAGATCGCGTGAACCGGTGTATTCGTGTTTTATAGCAAAATCAACTGCGGCTTGCAACGAAGCTTCGGTAAACGCACCGGAGGTTGCTGATGCGGTTTTCCATTCGGCTTGATATTCGGGAAAATAATATTCTTGTGCACTAAGGGTTTTGATGGTTAGAAAAAGTATACCAAAGAGACTAAACAAGCGCGCGGAGTATTTTTTCATCAGACTGTTAATGTTATTGTTAAAAATTATGGTAAATAAAAGTTAAATAGCTTTTGCTAATGATTGAATGCTATTTTTTAATCATTTTCTAACAAAATCGGCAAACTCAATAAATACCTTTGGTAGGAAAATTACCAAAAAAATAAAGATATCATGGCAGAGCAAAAGAAAATGACCACCTCAGCGGGAGCACCGGTTTCTAATAATCAGAAATCGCAAACAGCAGGCGATCGCGGTCCTGTAGTAATGCAGGATTACAAATTGTTTGAAAAATTAGCACACCAAAACCGTGAGCGCATTCCAGAGCGTACAGTGCACGCCAAAGGTTGGGGAGCACAGGGAACATTTACTGTTACTCATGATATCACAAAATATACTTGTGCCAAATTGTTTTCTGAAGTTGGGAAGCAAACTCCGATATTATCGCGTTTTTCTACAGTAGCCGGGGAAGCTGGCGCTGCAGATACCGAGCGTGATGTGCGCGGGTTTTCGCTGAAATTTTATACTGAAGAAGGAAACTGGGATATGGTAGGGAATAACACTCCCGTATTCTTTATTCGCGACGGCTATAAATTCCCAGATTTTATTCATACGCAAAAGCGTCATCCTAAAACCAACTTACGTTCCCCCGAAGCTATGTGGGATTACTGGTCGCTTTCTCCCGAAAGTTTACACCAGGTCACCATCTTAATGTCTGACCGTGGTATTCCTAAGACACCTATGCACATGAATGGCTATGGCTCGCACACCTTTAGTTTTTGGAATAAAGATGGAGAACGTTTTTGGGTGAAATTTCACTTCAAAACTCAGCAAGGAATAGAGAACTATACTAATGAAGAGGCTGCGGATATTATTGGGCAAACCCGTGAAAAATATCAGGAAGAATTGTTTAAAGCCATTGACGAAGGAAACTATCCTAAATGGACGTTGAAAATTCAGGTAATGCCGGAGGCCGAAGCAGAGAATTTACCGTTCAACCCGTTTGATCTGACGAAGGTATGGCCACACGATGATTACCCGCTTATTGAAGTAGGGGAGTTGGAGCTGAATGAGAATCCTGAGAATTACTTTCAATTTATAGAGAATGCTGCGTATTCGCCATCTAACGTGGTGCCGGGTATTGGGTTCTCACCAGATAAGGTATTGCAAGCGCGTATTTTCTCCTATGCTGATGCACACCGTTATCGTTTAGGAACGCATTATGAAGCATTGCCGGCTAATGCGCCTAAAAACGCGATGGTTAATCATTACCACAAAGACGGACCGATGCGTTTCTTTACCAACGATTTTGGGAATCCTGATGCGTATTACGAACCGAATTCTAAAGAAGGCGCTGTTGAAGTACCGGAGGTTGAAGAGCCGCCTATGCGCATTAGTGGTGATGTAAAACGCTATGAAGAGAATGATGAGTTTGGTGTGTATAAGCAGCCGGGAGATCTATTCCGTTTGATGCCACAAGATGAAAAAGAGCGTATGTTTGTGACTATTGCTACTGCTTTAGATGGTGTTTCAGAACCTATTGTACAGCGTCAATTAGGTCATTTTTACAAGGCAGATCCTGCATACGGAAAAGGAGTGGAAGATGCGATCAAAGCGATGAAAACCGGTGTTGATCCTAACAGTAACGTGCTTCCGCAAGACGTATAAACCACGATATATAAGATATGCGAGGCGGATTAAATTATAGCTGCCTCGCTTTTTTTTGAAAAAATATAGTATTTTAACTAGATGAAATCAGAATCTCTATTTAATGCCATTCGTTCTGAAGACGAGCAAACCGTAGCAGCGCTATTAACGGAGCACCCCGAATTGATCAACGAAAAAGACCAGCGCGGATCTACCCCGTTATTGTTAGCTACCTATTACGGACACAAAGGAATCGCCGAGACGATTATTGATAAAGGTGCTGCTATTGATGCTAAAGATGCTTCAGGAAATACGGCCTTAATGGGCGTGTGTTTTAAAGGGTATACCGAAGTGGCAAAACTCCTGATCGATAAAGGTGCCGATGTGAATGTGCAGAATTTTAATGGAGCCACCGCATTGATCTATGCAGCAACGTTTAATCAAAAAGAACTGGTCGAATTGTTACTGGAGCGCGGAGCAAATCCTGAATTAAGAGATTCTAGAGATCTAAAAGCCGAAGACCATGCACGTATGCAAGGTTTAGATCAAATAGAAAATCTATTAAAGCATGCTACACCCTAAAGTAGTACAAGACTTACACTCCATACGTTTTAGAAATGTTGGTTTTAAGCGTAAGCCGGTGCTGTACCCGCAGGCCGAACGTCAATTTAACCGATTTCTAATCAATGCTATCGGGCATAATGTATTTGTTATAAGCACTGGTCTGGGACTTGATGTGTACTATAGCAGTACCCAAGATTATTCTCAATTCATCAAAAAAAATTTGTGGTTGTTTAAACCCGCAAACGATGTAGTTGCTGAAAAACACTTCGTGGCTACCCTTCACGGTCCTGAAGTATTAGACTATTTTAATACGGTTGTAGATAGTTTGATCACGCATCCCCAACTGTTTTTGTCTTGTTGTAAAAAGTTTATGCAGTATTACAAAGATGCCGGGGTGAAAACGCGTTTGTTACAATTGCTTTACAGCACGTTTGAGGCACACCTTCAGGAGTTGATCAGTCAAGAGCGTAGTCCGTATACCGGTAGGATCAAAAAAATGCTCAACGAGTCTGAAATTTCAGAGTTTAAATATTTTGATGAGGTCGACCGCCTGGCGTATCAATCTAAAAATGCAAGAAATTTTAATTGAGTAGAATCTGCTTCAGTTTAAACTTTTTGTTGGTCTTCAATTTAGAAAGGATCTTCAGGAAGGCGAGCGCGGTGATATAGGCGTCACCCATTGCTTTATGTCGGTCTGTTCGGGCGATATTCAGCTCTTCACATAAATCGTCTAGCGTATATACTTTATTGGGGTCTGTGATGTTTACCAAATGTACCGTGCGTTTATATAACACCCCGGTATCGGTAAACTTATTTTTCAGTTTAGGAGCGCCTAAGCGTTTAAGCGCATAATTGATGATGCCAATGTCGAACCCTACGTGATGCCCTACAAGAATGGCATCGCCTATAAATTCTAGAAAAGCTTTTACAGCTTCTTCTTCGGTTACTTTTTTGTATTTCCGGTTTTCGCGTAGAATGCCGTGAATAGCAACAGCTTCTTCATTAAACACGTCTTGTTCCACATACAGTTCGAAACTGCTGGAAAGGCTAATGGTGTTTCCCTTAAGCTCTAAGGCGCCAATGCTGAGCATACGGTCTTCACGGGCATTGGTGCCGGTGGTTTCTGTATCAAAAACAATAAAACGCGCCTGTTCAAATTCCGGAAGGCTTTTTCCTGAAAATTGCGCAGCGTAGTTTTTGTAGAATTCGGGCGGCTCAAGGGTTTTGCTGAAAAACGGAATGCGCATATTTATTTGAGATTGTATCGAAGGGTTAATAATTCCTGAATGTCGTGAATGGACTTAAAGCAGCGCTTCAGCTTAAGTTTTTCGGCTTTGCTTAAGGTTGCTAATTCAATAAACCTACCGGAGTCATCATGTAAAATTCCCTGCTTGGTCCTGAATTTCAGTAAGGCCTTAAAAGCATACGAGCAGTTTTCATAAATCTCTTTATTATTCTGTTCCAGTTCGGCAAGGCGCTCAAAGCGACCGGCGGTATTGTTGATGTTGCGCAATTTATGATTGAGACTCAACACACGCGCAGCATCTATAAGCGGCATCAATGCACGGGTTTTGATATCAAAAAAGTCTTTGTGATCGCCACCTTCTTCTACCAGAAACTGTCTGAAGAACCCCAATGGCGACGGACTGCGGATAGCGTCTTTAGCCATCACCCGATAAAACATTGGGTTGGTATCTAAAGTATCAAGAATACTGTCTGAAAGTTTAGTTACCAGTTGGGTGTCGCCAAAAACATAGCTGTAATCAAAAAAAATGGCAGAGAGCAGTTGGGTTTCCGGGGTAGGATCGGTGATCCAGGTGTGGTATTGTTTTTTCCATTCGGAAAGCGACTGGCACCAGCGCGGATTGCTCGCCATCATATCAGCGGGGCAATAAGCATAGCCCACCTTATGCATCGCACGAGTCGTGATGCGTGCTAGTTTTATAAAATATGCCTGAGTTGCCTCGTATTCTTCTTCAGGGACGTTATCAAACACAATGGCATTATCCTGATCAGTAAACAGGAGTTGCTCTTTACGTCCCTGACTTCCCAAAGCCAGCCAGGCAAATTTACATGGCGGCGGAGTTTCCATCTTTAAAAGAGAAAGTTCAAGCGCCCGTACTGCGATCGCATAATTGATCTCATTAAGAATGTTGAGGATTTGCGACAGCGGCAGGTTTTGATCTAAATACTTTTTAAGCAAGCGCGAAACTTTAAGCCGTACATCGCGCAGGCGTTTGGTGCGCTTGGCGAGTTTTACCTCTTTTAACAGCACCACCGGATTGTTGGCAAACGAAACTACAATGTCATGTTCTGTGATGAGACCCAGAAGTTTGGTGTCTGGCGTGCCATCTTCGGTAATACACAAATGATTTACTTCGTTCTTAAGCATAATCAGTTGGGCTTGTGCCACCGTAGGATCTTTCTGAAAACATTTAACCGGATGGCTCATGATTTTATCTACCGTATCTGAGATATTAAAATCTCCAGTAGCGATACGGTCACGCAGATCGCGGTTGGTGATGATGCCCACGGGTTTCTCATCGTGCGTCACCACAATGGAACCTACATCGCGGTGGCTCATCTTTTTTGCGGCTACTTTTATGGTAGTATCAGGCGTGCAGGTCAGTATGTTTTTAGAGTAACGCGCTTTTTGTAGATCAAAGATCTCACTGTTGCGTTCTACAGAATATTCGGTGAATAGTTTTCCGCTTTCTTCAAGGGAATAGGGGTCACTCACGTTAGAAGCAAAACTGGCAATAAGAAAGTTACTCACCTCTTTGTGTTCTAAAGCGATAGGCAGAAAAAGGTCTATAGGAATTCCATAAATGATAGACTCTTCATTAGCAGAAGCAGAGAGTTCATAATCTTCTTTTGTGATCAGCGGGCGCAGACCAAAGATGTCGCCTTCATCACAAATATCTACGATTTTGGGTTGGTTATCTACCGTTCTAAATACCCGTACGGCACCGTCTTTAACCACGTAAAACATAGCGTGGTTGGTATCGTGTTCTTTAAAGATGGGTTTGTCTTTCTCAAAGTAGAGCACCTCGATTTGCGCAGCGATCTTCAAGAGGCTGTCTGCTGCCAGGAATTGAAACGGCGGATAGCGTTTTAAGAAATCGGCAACGCGTTCTGCAATAGTATTTTTCAAAAGCTTAGAAGTTTAGCGTTAGTTGAGGTTACGGCGCTCGATAAAAAAGCGCTTGAGCAGTTGGGCGGCTTCGGTTTCTAGCACACCTGAAGTTACTTGCGTTTTAGGATGCAAATGCGTTCCCATTTTTTGATAACCCCGGTTGGTGTCTGCCGCACCAAAAACGATCCTGCTGATCTGACTCCAATACAAAGCACCGGCACACATTTGGCAGGGTTCAAGCGTAACGTACAGCGTGCAATCGGTTAAGTATTTTCCACCTAAAAAATTAGCTGCTGCGGTAATGGCTTGCATTTCGGCGTGTGCGGTCACATCATGCAGGCGTTCGGTTAAATTATGCGCTCGGGCAATGATGCGGTTATTTACCGTGACGACTGCACCTACCGGAATCTCGCCAAGCTCAAAAGCAGTCTCAGCTTCCTGCAAGGCTTTTTTCATAAAATAGTGATCGTCAAAAGGTTCAATTAGCGCCATGCGGTTGGTTTTAAAGCTTGAAGATAAAAAGTTTTTTGCAGTATCATTTTTAAATGCGCCACTAATTATTTCTTGAAGTTCGGCTACCTTTGTTTTATGAGTTACCCGCTTTTAGAAACCATAAATGACCCGCAGGATTTACGCAAACTTCCGGTAGCACAGTTAAACGAACTTGCCGCAGAATTGCGCCGGTTTATTATAGATATTGTTGCCACTAAAGAAGGACATCTTGGAGCAAGTCTGGGTGTTGTTGAACTCACACTGGCGCTGCATTACGTCTTTAATACGCCTGAAGATCAACTCATCTGGGATGTGGGACATCAAGCGTACGGGCATAAAATCCTTACCGGACGCCGGGATAACTTTGATACTAATAGGCAATTGGGCGGATTGAGCGGTTTTCCTAAGCGGGAAGAAAGTGTTTATGATGCGTTTGGGACGGGGCACTCGAGCACCTCGATCTCTGCTGCTCTAGGTATGGCGATCGCAGCGAAGATTCAAGGGAATACGCAACGTCAACATATCGCCGTCATCGGCGATGCATCTATCGCCAGCGGAATGGCTTTTGAAGCCTTGAATCACGCCGGTGATAGTGATGCTAATTTACTCGTCATCCTGAATGACAATGCGATTGGGATTGACCCAAGTGTGGGCGCATTGAAAAATTACCTGACCAATGTAAAAACCGGAAGTCAACGGCAGGAGAATATTTTTGAGGCCTTGAACTTTAAGTATTTTGGTCCGGTTGACGGGCATGATATCGACAAGCTTCTGGAGATCATCAAGACCCTTAAGAAGATCAAAGGGCCTAAGTTTTTGCACGTGATCACCACCAAAGGCAAAGGACTCAAACAAGCCGAAAAAGAACAAGTGGTCTATCACGCACCGGGAAAATTTGATGCCGTAACAGGAGAGTTGAATCCTAAAAGCAGCACACCACAACCTCCAAAATATCAGGATGTATTTGGGCTGACCTTGGTAGAGTTGGCTAAGAAGAATAAGAAGATCGTAGGCATCACACCGGCAATGCCTACCGGGAGTTCGTTAAAATATATGATGCAGGAGTTTCCTGAACGGGCTTTTGATGTAGGGATTGCCGAGCAGCATGCGGTTACGCTTTCCGCCGGAATAGCAGCAGCAGGCGGAGTTGTTTTTTGTGCGATCTATTCTACTTTTTTACAGCGGGCGTATGACCAACTGATTCATGATGTGGCCTTGCAAAAACTTCCGGTTATTTTTTGTGTGGATCGCGCCGGATTGGTAGGCGCAGACGGGGCGACGCATCATGGGGTTTTTGATCTGGCCTATTTACGTTGCATTCCCAATCTTATCATTTTCGCTCCGCGGAATGAAGAAAGTTTGCGCAACATAATGTTTACTGCCCAGCTGGGTTTAGAGCAGCCTATTGCTATACGCTATCCGCGCGGTCGCGGAACTACGATCAACTGGAAAACCTACTTTCAAAAAATAGAAATAGGTAAGGCCGAAAAGTTAACCGAAGGGGATAACATCGCCCTTCTCGTGACCGGCACGATGACCGAAACGGCGCTTCAACTTGCGGATACTTTTAAAAATGAGGTAGCGGTGTATTATTTTGGTTTTGTAAAGCCGCTGGATCTTGCGGCGCTACAAGAAATTTTTAGCACCTATACTTACGTGATCACGCTCGAAGATGGTGTAGCATCAGGAGGATTTGGTAGCGCTGTTGCAGAAGAAGCCGTGCGCCAGAATTATAAAGGGAAACTCCAAGTATTAGGTATTCCTGATACGTATATTGAACAAGGAACCACCGAAGAATTAAGAGCTTCGGTGGGTCTGGATTTCGAAAGCCTCAAGGCGCACATAGCGCATTGCTTAACGCTTATTTAATGTCAAGGCCTTTAATCTTTTTGTAATTGCGCAACGCTTTTCCGTCAGTCATCGTAGAGACTTCGGCACAAATCTGAATAAGATTTTGATACAAGCTTTTTTCAGATTGATCAGCAGGAGCTAAAAGTTGCTGAATGAGTTGGTTGTAATGCGTATCATTATTGTCTAAAGCACGGCAACGCGCCTCAAGCAATGTAGAAAGGATCTCATAACCGGCGATCTCTTTTTCGATCACTTCGCGGCTGTTATAAATACGGTCTATACTCAGATTTATAATGTCTGTGATCTGGGCCTGATAGCTGCTTTTATCAATGAGCGACTGGTCAAACGTACCGGCAAGAATTTCCTCCTCATAGGTCATAAAGGTCTCAACACTTTCATTGATCAATGTACCTATGGCTAATGCGCGCAAGTAACTCACCCGGTCTGAAGTCTCCTGCAGGGCATTGTATTTATTGCGGTCTATCGTCTGGCCTACGAGCTTTACCATATATTCAAGAGCGTATTCTTCGGGGATAAGGCCTAAGTTGATACCATCTTCAAAATCAATGATGGTATAGCAAATATCGTCAGCAGCTTCAACGAGGTACGCCAGTGGATGACGAGACCAGCTTAGATCATCTGTAGTGCTTCGGTTTAAAAGACCCAGTTCTTGGGCGACATCTTCAAAGAGTTCTTTTTCAGACTGAAAAAAGCCATATTTTTTATCGGCTATATGATCTGTAGGGCGGTGCGGAAGCGATTCTTTTGGGTACTTCATAAATGCACCTAAAGTAGCATAAGATAAACGCAAGCCTCCCGGAGCTCCCGGTTTGCTTTGAGAAAGCACTTTAAAGCCATTGGCATTACCTTCAAACTTGATGAGGTCTTGGTATTCTTTCGCCGTTAGGCTGTCTTTATAACGTTTCCCGTATCCGGTTTTAAAGAATTCGCCTATCGCTTTCTCCCCACTGTGCCCAAAAGGTGGGTTACCGATATCGTGTGCTAAAGCCGCAGCGGCTACGATTGCCCCAAAGTCATTAAACTTGTACCCATACACCTGCTCTAAGTGCGGGTATTTCTCCAATAATTTTTTACCCACCATACGACCTAGAGAGCGGCCCACCACAGAAACTTCCATACTGTGTGTTAAGCGCGTGTGAACAAAATCTGTTTTAGAAAGCGGAATTACTTGGGTTTTGTCTTGCAAGCTTCTAAAGGCTGCCGAAAAGATAATACGGTCGTAATCAACCTCAAAACCCAGGCGCGTGTCGTCCTGTTCTATACGCAGTCTTTTGGCGGTGTCGCCCTGTCTTTTTAAGGAAAGTAAATGCTCCCAATTCATCATAGTGTGCAATTTTTGGCAAGATACATCTTTGCCAAATTTTAATCTAATGAAACCCAGAGGTCTCAAAAAGCTGTTAACATTAAGGTAACCATGAAGTAACTCTTGGGTTACGAATTCATAACATTCGATTAACTGGCTAGAGTTTCTTTAGCGACATCTTTGCAGCACAAAATACGATTATTGATGAAACAGATTTTAGGTCTTTTAATGCTTATGTTTTCGGCAGTTGCATTAGGACAAACAGGAACAATTGAAGGGACTCTATCAGACAAAGAAACAAACAATGAGCCGCTTCCTTTTGCTAATGTTATTATTAAAGGTACGACTAAAGGTGCTACTACTGATTTTGATGGAAAGTACATTATTGAGAACGTACCGGTAGGAACTTATGAAGTAGAATTCAGCTTTGTAGGTTATGAGCCTGTAACAGTGCCTAATGTAGTGGTACAAGCAGGAAAATTCACCAATGTTAGCACCGCCTTAGGTGCAAGTGCTGCTGCTTTAGATGAGGTAGTGATACAGGTACAAACCAGTAGAGAGCGCGAGTCAGCATTACTTCTTGAGCAAAAGAAGGCTGTAGAGATCAAAGAAAGTATTGGGGCTGTACAGCTTGCAAAACAAGGGGTTACCGATGCTGCTACCGCAACTACAAAAATATCCGGAGTTACTGCAAGTCAGGCTTCTGGAGATATTTATGTACGTGGGCTAGGAGACCGCTACTTATATACTACAATGAACGGGTTGCCTATTCCTTCTGATGATGTTGAAAAGAAAAACTTTGATCTTGGTTTATTTACTACTCGTGTTATTCAAAACGTAGGGATCAGTAAAACCTATGGAGTAAGTAACTCTGCAGACCAGGCTTCGGGTACTATTGATGTAGCTACTAAAGAATTAAGCGGAACCAAAGAACTTGGTGTTGGTATTCGTGTGGGAGCTAACACAAATTCTACACAGAGCGGTGTAAGCGACAATTTTAAACTCACCGGAAACAAAGGAGATTACACTTTAGGGTTTTTAAAGAATCAAGGTTTTAACGAAACTACGCAAGCGAGTTCGCCAGGTTATAGCGCATACCCACGTATGATACAGCAAACCTGGAATACTTCAACTGCTAATTTCCCAATGAATTATCGTTATGCGATTACTGCGGGTAAGAAATTTGGTGAGAAGTTTAAAGTGCTTTTTACGGCTTCACAGTCTGGAGACTTCACGTATAGAAACGGAGTTTTTAGACAGTATAGAGAAAACAACATTGATGATAGTATTACCGATGCGACTTATTATAATCGCCGCGTAACTACTACCGGTTTGTTAAACACCGAGTATAAGATCAATGATAAGAATGATGTAAGATGGGTTTCATTGTTTGTGAATAGCCTTTCTGATCAAGTGTTTGAAGGAGGTAGAAATGGAGAGGCTACTATTTTTGAGGAAGAGTCTCGAGATGATGTGTTTCAGTTCATTAGAGATCAAAATACGAAGCAAACCAGACTTTGGGTAAACCAGTTTTTTGGTAACCACGAGCTTTCAGAAAAGAACACCTTAGATTGGGGAGTGGGGATCAACTTGTTGAGTGCAGATGAGCCTAACCGTGTAAGAAATGAGGTGAATATAACCCCAGACGCAGACTTTGTACAACTAGGGGTGACCGGAGGATTTCAGCAACGTAAAAGTTTTCAGTTGATCGATGATGAAGAATTAGCCGGATTCATTAAAGATACTTACGTACTTAACGAAGATTTTGATACCGGTTCAAAATCTGAAATTTCAGGAGGATTAAATGTGCGTATGAAGTCGCGTAACTTCAAATCTCAATTCTTAGGAGCTACTGAAAGTAATGCCGGTGCAGATTTTGGTTCGGTTTCTATTGACAATCTTGACGTGATCTTTACAGATGAGAATTTCCGTTCAGGAGACTTGAATTTTCAATTCTTACCTACAGATCGTTACATCGCAGACTTAGAGTCACAATCGGCTTTTGCTGCTTATACTTTACAAAAAGAAAAATTCAATCTTAATGTAGGTATGCGTTTTCAGCGTGACGCGATTGATGTTCTTTTTGATGTGAACAACTTCCCAGGGCGTAGAGGAGCTACTAATAAAGAGTACACAAACCTATATCCTTCGGTAAACTTCAAATATAACTTAACTGAAGATCAAGGGGTGCGTTTTGCAGGTAGTCGTACCATCACACTTCCTGAATTTAAAGAGATTGCCCCATTTGAATACGTTTCTCCGGTAGGGCAGGTAACTAAAGGTAATCCAGATCTTGAGGCGTCAATCAACTATAATTTTGATTTAAAATATGAGTGGTTCCCATCTTCAGATGAACTTTTATCTGTAGCTGCTTTCTACAAAATGATTAATGACCCTATCAACAAAGTACAACAAAGAGGATCTGCAGGTATCTTCTCGTATTTCAATGCAGGAGATCAGGCAAATATTTTTGGTCTTGAATTAGAAGGTCGCGTGAATATCGTGAAGCCTGTAGAGGATAGCGGAAATATAGGTGTGCGTTTATCTGGTAACATTACGCGTATGTTCCACGAGCAAGACCTGAAAGAAATTTATGATGAAAACGGCACTTTGCTTAGAACTTTTAAATACAACGGTAAATCTGATGAAGGACTACAAGGAGCGTCAGACTGGATCGTAAACGGGACCTTAGGATTCAGCACTGCTGAAGAAAATCCTTGGGAACTTAACGTAGTGGGTAACTATGCCTCTTCTAAAATTTTTGCATTGGGTGCGCCACGTAACCAGCAAGAACCAGATGTATTCTTTAACGAATCTATTGTAGAACAAGGTTTTGTGGTTCTTGATGCAGTATTGTCTAAGCAAGTAACCGACGGTTTTGCGGTAAAACTAACCGGTAGAAATCTATTAGATCCAACTATTGAGCAAACGCAAATTCAGCGTCCTACTAATGGGGACCCAGTTTTTAATGCAACAGTACAGTCATACACTTTAGGAAGAACCTTTTTATTGGGACTTACCTACGACTTCTAACATAAAAATTTAATTAAACCCGATTAATTATGAAAAGAATGATGAACAACCAGTACCTAAGGATTTTTGCTTTAGGTCTAGCTATGGCAGTAAGCAGCTGCTCTAACAATGATGATCTAGGTTTTGGAGAAGAAACTCCTACTGAAGATGCAAATCTTACAGGAAACCTTACTGAAGATCGCCAATTAGACCCGCTTGTAGAATACAAGTTAACCGGATCTTTTATTGTAAAAAGCGGAGCGACTTTAACTATCCCTGCAGGAACACGCATTGTTTCTGAAACAGGTACTGATAAATATATTGCTGTAGAGCAAGGAGGTGATATTATTGTTGACGGTTCAGCTTCTAATCCTGTGGTTATGACTTCTGCTAATGAGCAAGGTGGTGACTGGGGAGGTCTTGTGATCTGTGGTGAAGCTGTTACTACAGAAGGTGTAGACGCAACTGCAGAAGTAGGTGGTCTTATCTACGGAGGTACAGATAATAATGATGATTCTGGATCTATTGATTATTTGATCATCAACTACGCTGGTGCTCAAATTAACTCTGACTCTCAGTATAATGGTCTTACTTTATACGCAGTAGGTGCTCAGACTGAAATCACAAACGTGGCAATTTTGAACGGTGAAGATGACGGTGTGGAGTTCTTTGGTGGAACTGCAAGCGTAACCAATCTTTACTTAGAGAATAACCAGGACGACTCTGTTGACTGGACTGAAGGATGGAGTGGTTCTATCACAAACACCTATGTAGTTTTAGATCGTGATGATTTCTCTACTGCAATTGAAGCTGATGGAGATAACGCTAATCCTACTATTACAGACTTCACTGCTGTTTCAGAAACTGGCGGAATCGCATTACAATTCAAAAAAGAATCTGGTGCTACGATCACTGGTCTTTCGTTACAAGGTTTTGATACTTCTTTTGATTATAGAGATGGTGGTGCTGTTTCTAACGTTCAGGTTGAAGGTGAAGATTCTAACCCTTCACTAAGTTATGTAGCAACCGCTACTGTAGATATCGCAGATTTTAGCTGGGTACAGTCTGGTCTTGAGGCTAGAGCTTATGTTTCTTTAAACGGAGATCTTACAGCAGATATGACTCTTGATGCAGATACGCGTTATTTATTAGATGATGTATTTACTGTAAAATCTGGTAATACGTTAACTATTCCTGCAGGAACAAAAATTACTGCTTTAGATGGTGGTGCAAGTATTTACATCGCTGTTGAAAAAGGTGCTACAATCAATGTAAATGGTACCGAAGACAATCCTGTAGTAATGGGGTCTTTAAATGGAAACCGTGGTGACTGGGGAGGTCTTGTAGTTTGTGGTGATGCAACTACTACCGAAGGTATTGATGCTACTGCAGAAGTAGGAGGTCTTGTTTATGGAGGTTCAACTGACAATGATGATTCGGGAGATATCACAAACCTTGTGATCATTGGAGCAGGAGCTCAAATCAATGCAGATTCACAGTTTAACGGTCTTACCTTATATGCGGTAGGTTCTGAAACTACTGTAGAGAACATCGCGATCATCAATGGTGATGATGACGGTGTAGAATTCTTTGGAGGTACCGTATCTGTAAACAACATCTACTTAGATAATAACCAAGATGATGCTGTAGACTGGACTGAAGGATGGAATGGAACAGTAACTAACACGTATATCACGCATACTGATGCTGATTTCTCAACTGCATTTGAAGCAGATGGTGTAAATAACAACCCAACTTTTATTAACGTAACTGCTATTTCTACTGTAGGTGGTACTGCATTACAGTTTAAAAAAGAATCAGGAGCAACCATCACTAATCTTTACTTAGAAGGGTATGATACTAACCTTGATTTTAGAGATGACGGTGCATTAACGAATGTTATGATTGACGGTGCTGCAGCTGTTTTAACAGAAGCATATAATACAGGCTCACAAGTTGATATTTCTACTTGGACTTGGATCGAAGCTAGATTATAATATATTTGAATTAGCTATATGAAAAGGTCCGGAGATGCTCCGGACCTTTTTTGTTTTTAAACCTGTGAAAGAATTCATCTCAAGATAGATTTAGGATATTATTCCTTTAGAAGGAAACAAAAAAAAGCAGCCTCACGGGGCTGCTTTCCTAATTTTATATCTGCCGAAGCTTACAAAGTAATCTTCAGATTTAATTCTTCTAATTGTGCGGCATCAATTTTTGCAGGCGCATCAATCATCACGTCACGGCCGGCATTGTTTTTAGGGAACGCGATAAAGTCTCTTATCGTTTCTTGTCCGCCTAAAATTGCGACCAAACGGTCTAAGCCAAAGGCCAAACCACCGTGTGGAGGCGCACCGTATTGAAAGGCATCCATCAAGAAGCCAAACTGCGCTTGTGCTTCTTCTTTGGTGAAGCCTAAGTAATCAAACATCTTAGACTGTATCTCTTTATCGTGAATACGTATAGAACCACCGCCTATTTCGTTTCCATTTAATACAAGGTCGTAAGCATTTGCTTTTACTTCGCCTGGCTTAGTGTCTAACAATTCCATTTGTCCCGGTTTAGGAGACGTAAATGGGTGGTGCATCGCGTGGTAACGTTCGGTTTCTTCATCCCATTCTAAAAGCGGGAAGTCTACTACCCAAAGCGGTGCAAATTCATCTGATTTGCGCAAGCCTAGTTGTGTAGCCAATTCCATACGCAGCGCGCTCAATTGTGCACGTGTTTTTGAAGTTTCTCCTGAAAGTACACAGATCAAATCTCCGGGTTGCGCTCCGGTTGCTTCTGCCCATTTAGCAAGATCTTCTTGATCGTAAAATTTATCTACCGAAGATTTAAAACTTCCATCCTCATTACACTTTACATAAACCATTCCTAAAGCACCAACTTGTGGGCGCTTCACCCAATCAATAAGCTTATCGATCTCTTTTCGGGTGTAACTTGCTCCTCCCGGAACAGCGATACCAACAACCAGTTCGGCACTGTTAAAAACGGTGAAGTCTTTATGCTGCGCCACTCCGTTGAGTTCGCCAAACTCCATCCCAAAGCGAATATCCGGCTTGTCGTTACCGTATTTTGCCATCGCCTCGTCATAGGTCATTCTCGGGAAGCTTTCGATCTCAAAACCTACTACTTCTTTTAAAAGGTGTTTGGTTAAACCTTCAAAAATATTCAAGATGTCTTCTTGCTCTACAAAAGCCATCTCGCAGTCGATCTGCGTGAATTCCGGTTGGCGGTCTGCACGTAGATCTTCGTCTCTAAAGCACTTTACGATCTGAAAGTACTTATCCATACCGCCCACCATGAGCAATTGCTTAAACGTTTGTGGCGACTGCGGAAGCGCGTAAAACTGACCTTCGTTCATTCGGCTAGGTACCACAAAATCACGAGCACCTTCCGGAGTAGATTTGATCAAATACGGAGTTTCAACTTCAATAAAACCTTGTTCAGATAAGTAGTTGCGCACGGCAATACTCACTTTATGTCTAAAGATGAGTTTCTCCTTTACCGGATTTCTTCTGATGTCCAGATAACGGTATTTCATACGGAGGTCTTCACCACCATCAGTTGCATCTTCAATAGTAAACGGCGGCGTTTTGGCCTCGTTTAAGATCTCTAATTTTTCAACCAAAAGCTCTACATCACCGGTAGGCATTTTTGGGTTTTTAGACTCGCGCTCGATCACCTTTCCGGTAACCTGAATCACAAACTCACGGCCCATTGTTTTGGCGAGATCCATCACCGCTTTAGGGGTACGGTCCTCGTCAAAAATAAGTTGGGTGATCCCGTAGCGATCGCGTAGATCTACCCAGATCATAAACCCTTTATCGCGGGACTTTTGTACCCAGCCGGCAAGCGTTACCGTTTCGTTTATATTTTCGGCGCGTAAAGCTCCGTTGTTATGCGTTCTGTACATGCTTGATTATTTGAGGTGCAAATTTAAGAAGTTAAAGCAAGTCACCACCTATTGTTTTGAGGTTATTTTATTGGCACCGCCAAAGGGTTTAAAATTCCGTCCCGAAAGCTTTCGCGATGCCTCGAAATTGAAAATTCGTTTCCAAGCAATGCCTCATGGGCCTGCCTTTGTCGCCAGACAGGCTTGCCCTGAGGTATTTTTACTTAGCCGGAAAGCTTTCCGTTTTTATGGCATTCAACCCTTGAAAAACAAAAAAGCAGAAGAATAGTCTTCTGCTTTTGAGTCTAATTAAAATTATAAAGACATTTAGCTTTCTGAATCTTCCGAAGCAGCAGCTAATTTAGCCTGTTGTTTTTGTTCTTCACGTGCTTTTCGTTTTTCTGAAAATTTAACTTTAGCACGATTAGTAAGGTAGAACATTACCGGTACGATTACCAAGGTTAGGAATGTTGCGAAAACCAAACCGAAGATTACCGTCCACGCCAGAGGTCCCCAGAAGATCACATTATCACCTCCTATGTAGATACCCGCATCATAATCGGTAAAGAGTCCGAAGAAATCAATGTTTAAACCAACTGCCAGCGGAATCAATCCGAGCACTGTAGTAATTGCCGTTAGCAATACAGGGCGTAAACGTGATTTACCACCTGCAACCGTAATTCTAAAGTATTCTTCACGGGTTAGATACTCATCATCTTCAATACCTAATTCTTCTTTTTTACGATCGATCAAGATCTGTGTATAATCTATAAGTACGATCGCATTGTTCACCACGATTCCAGCGAGTGAGATAATACCCATCATCGTCATTAAGATGACAAAATCCATTTGGAAAATGATCAAACCTAAGAATACACCCACTAAACTTAAGACAACCGCCATCAAGATGATCACCGGTTTTGAAAGTGAGTTAAATTGCGCTACCAGAATAAGCAAGATCGAGCCCATAGCAATACCTAAAGCCATCAATAAGAAGCTCATGTTGTCTGCTTGTTCCTCTTGCTCACCCGTAAAACTGTATTCAATTCCGTTAGGAGTTTCATAGCCTGCGAGGTCTTGTTTCAACTGCTCAACAATTTGAGTAGCATTAAAGCCTTGTTCGGTAAGCACATTTGAATATAAGGTGATCACTCGCTTAAGGTCTTTACGTTTGATAGCACTAAATGCTGCTGAAGATTTTTTATCAACTAATGCCGAAATAGGCACCTGAATGATCTGACCTTGATTGTTTCTAAAGGTTACCGGTTGATTAAATAAAGCATTCTCATCATAACGATAATCTTCATTAAAACGCACGTTGATCTCATAATCATCATCTCCTTCTTTATAGGTTGAAGCTTCTTCACCGTACACCGAACGTCTCAAAGTTTGACCTACCTGAGCGGTAGAAATACCAAGCTGACCGGCTTTCTCACGACTTACAGTCACACCAAGTTCAGCTTTAGATTTGTTGACATCCAGTTTAAGCTCTTCAATACCACCTATGCCTAAATCTTCAATATAGGTACGCATATTTTCGGCAGCGAGTAGCATTTCTTCATAATCTTCACCGCTGATCTCAATATTGATAGGATATCCTACCGGTGGACCATTAGCATCTTTTTCTACAATAACCGAAGCTCCGGGGAATCCTTTAACCGCGTCACGCACTTCAGAAAGTACGGTGCTACTGCTCACTCCGCGGCGCAATTTAAAGTCACGCATAGAGAGCGTTACTTTACCTTTATGTGGCATTTCATTACTCTGGCCACCATCGGTTTGTGGGTTTCCGGCACCTTGACCTACTTGTGAAATGGCGCTTTCTACCATATAGTTGTATCCGTCAGCATCTTCATACTTTTTAATAGCATCAAAAATGCGCTCCTCGATTTGCTTGGTAAGTTGATTGGTTTTTTCAATCGCCGTACCTTCAGGATATTCTATATAGGTGATGATTTGATTGGGTTCATTTTCAGGGAAGAACAACACATTAGGTTGTGCGATCCCTACCAATACAAAGGATAAGAATAACATAATCACGGTTCCGAAGAAAAACACGTATGCTTTTCTTCCGCGCAGCGCATATTTCAAGAAACGCTCATAGAAGTTCTCTAATTTTCGAAGCGATTCAAACTGAAAATAGCGTACCGCACCTGCTAAGAAATATTTATAAGCCCAAAGCAAAATCGCGATCAGAAGCAATAAGTTTCCGATTCCTCTAAATCCGCCTGAATCAATTACAAAACCTACAATAAGGAAAATGGCACCTACGGCAGTCAGAATTAAACTGTTGCGCACCAAGCTCTTTTTGCTCATATCTTCTTCTTCGGTTTTCATAAAACGCGAAGTCAGCATCGAGTTGATGATGAGCGCAACGAATAAAGACGAACTCAACACTACAGAGAGCGTGATGGGGAAGTAGATCATAAACTTACCAATAGTTCCGGGCCATAAACCTAGCGGGAAAAAGGCTGCAAGCGTGGTTGCTGTTGAAGCGATAATGGGCCAAGCGATTTCCCCAAGACCTTGCTTTGCAGCTTTTAGACGTGGCATACCTTGATCCATCAAAGAATACACGTTCTCCACAACCACAATACCGTTATCTACCAGCATCCCAAGTCCCATTACGAGACCAAAGAGTACCATCGTATTCAGGGTAAAACCTAAACTTGATAAAATGGTTAAAGACATAAACATAGAGAGCGGAATCGCAAATCCAACAAACAATGCGTTTCTAAATCCTAAGAAAAACATCAATACCACGACAACCAGAATCACCCCAAAAATGATGTTGTTAACCAGGTCGTCTACCTGATTCTCTGTTTTGATCGATTGGTCATTGGTAAGGCTGATGTGTAACGACTCAGGATAGTAATTGGCCTCTTCTTCAGCGACGATCTTTTTAATAGATTCAACCGCTTCGATCATATTTTTTCCGGCGCGTTTTTTTACATCAAGCATCACAACCGGCTGGCCATATTCACGTGCGTAAGTGGTGGCGTCTTTTTCTTTAAAGCGCACGGTGGCGATATCTTTAAGGAAAATATTTCCCCCATCGCGTTTTACCACGATGTTGTTAAGTTCTTTAGGATCTTGAATTTCACCTAAAACCCGTATGTTTTTTCGCAACCCATCAGAAATCACGTTACCCGCAGAAATGGTATTGTTTTCAGAGCGAATGGCGTTGATGATGTTATCAAAACTCACTTTAGAAGCGGTCATTTTATAAATATCAACCGCTACTTCTACTTCTTGCTCTTCGGCACCGCGTACGGTAGCTTCTTTGATCTGCGGAAGCAATTCAATTTTATCCTGAAGGTATTCAGCATAATCTTTAAGTTGCTGCACTTGAAAGTCACCGGTGAGGTTGATGTTCAGAATAGGTTGTTCTTCTGAAATATTAAGGTCAAAAATATTAGGCTCTACTTTGGCACCATTATCTAACGTAGGCCAAGTGGTTTCCGCCTTAACTAAATCAACTTTATCCTTAACCTTAGTTTTAGCCACATTTACATCTACATCTTCTTCAAACTCTACAATGATGATACTGTAATCCTGAAGGGTAGTAGAGGTGATTTCTTTTATCCCGGCGATGTCGTTGAACTCTTCTTCGAGTGGTTCGGTGATGAATTTTTCAACATCTTCGGCGGCATTACCCGGGTTTACCGAACTTACATAGATCTTGGTTTCTATGATTTCGGGGAATGCTTCACGAGGCATACTGTAATAGGCTGCCAGACCACTAAGTAAGATGATCGCCGTTATTACATAAACGGTCATCTTATTGTCTATTGCCCAAGACGATATGCTAAATTCTTTATAAGTGTTTTTTGCCATCTTACTGGTTGTTTGAAGATTGATCTTTTAATTCTACAGCTTGCCCATCTCGCAAAGAGCGTACTCCTTCTACGATCAGGCGGTCTCCCGCTTCAAGGCCAGAAGTGATCTCTACACGTTGATCATCGCTGTAACCTTCTTCAATTTGTACTTGTTTAGCGATAGCTGTACCATCAGCTTGCTCCTCATATACATAAGTAATGCTGTTACCCATTGCATTTTGTTGAACCACATTTTCTGGCACTACAATAGCGTTCTCAGCGGTGTAGTCATTTACCATAACGGTTGCGATCAGGTTAGGCTTTATAGCACTATCAGGATTAGGGATCGAAATCTTAACCTCAAAGGTTCGGTTGTCTGGGCTTACAAAGTTGCCTACTTGTCTAATTTCACCATCGTAAGTTTTACCTATAGAAGCTAGTCTGATTTTTACTTCAGTACCTTGATTAACTTTACCTAAGAAAGCTTCTGGGATCGAAGCTTCAACATACATGTCGCTCAGGTTTACGAGGCGCAAAACACCCGTTTGCCCTGCGTTTACTACCTGACCTTGATCTGCCATCGTATTGTCTACGATTCCTGAAAATGGTGCGGTAATAACGGTTTTGGCAACTCTAGAGCGCAATTGATCTGTTGCAGCTTGCATCGCTTCATAATTGGTTTTTGCTTCTAAATACGTGATTTCAGAACCAATCTTCTGATCCCAAAGACGCTTTTGACGCTCAAAGGTAGTTTTTGCTAAAGCGGTCTGTGCCTCTTGACGGGCCAGTTCACTTCCTAAACCTCCATCATCTATCTTGGCAAGACGCTGCCCTTTAGCTACGCGTTGTCCTTCTTTAACGTAAAGCTGTGTTAGAACTCCGGTGTATTCTGCGTAAAGCACAATATTTTGATCAGTATCTACATTACCTTGAACTTCAAAATAATGCTTAAACAACGTGTCTTGTAAGGTTACTGCGGTTACTAAAGCTGCTTTTTTCTTTACGTCTAGCTTGTCTATAGCGGCGTTAAGCGAATCAATGTTAGCTTTAATCGCATTTTGCTCATTTACAAGTTCTGTTTTTTTGGCACGCATTGCGGTGATGTCACCGTTTTCAATAATTTGTTCTACAGATTCTTCTTTTCCTCCGCAGGAAATAAGTAGGAGCGAAACAAATGCAAGGCTTAATATATTTTTCATAGTGTAGGTGTGTCTGTGAATTAGTCTTCTTTTGGTTGATAAACGGTGGTGTCTAATACTTTTTCTAAAGCGGCTTTGTTAGCAATGACATCATACATCGCTTGTAAATAATCTTGTTGCGCTTGATAAAGTTGGGTTTGGGCTTCGCTTAATTCAAAGCTAGAGGCGATACCTTCAAAAAATTTAATGGAGTTTTTATTTTCAATACGTTCTGCCAGATCAAGGTTTTTTTCTTGAGTGGCAAAATTGTCAAGCGCAAATTGATAATCGTTACGAGCGGTAGCGATTTGAAGTTTTACCTGATTACGTGCACGCTCCAAATCTTCTAAACTTTGCTGGTAAGCCAGTTCTTTTTGAGCAGTTTTAGCAGCACGCATACCACTGCTAAAAATGGGTACTGTAAGTGAAACTCCTAAGATCGATTGTTCAAAGTAGCGTTGCTCATCGCTCAAAAAAGTAAACGAGTTACTGGCGCCTGCAGCCCCATAATTTAAATAAGCACTAAGGCGTGGTAAGGCTTTACTCTTTTCTAGTTTAACCTCAGTTTCAGCAAGATTGGTTTGATCTTGAGCAATGCGATAATCAATATTTTGCTCCGGATTGATGTCTTGCGTGAGTAAGTTAAGATCATAATATTGCATCGTTAGATCTTCAAGTTCATCAGTCACCATCAGTTTGCTATCTATTGGGATACCTAAAGTAAGCTTTAGCATGTCATATGCGATAGCAAGTTGACGCACGGTGTTGTTCAATTGGGTTTCAAGACCTAAAGCAGTGATCTGCAATTGCTCTACATCTTCTTCTTCTCCTAATCCGTTTTCAAAAATCTTCTGAGTGTCGTTAAGATTTTTGTTTACGGTTTCTATGTTTTTCTGAAGAATCGATACACTCTCCTGAGCAAGCAATACGTTGCCATAAGCTTCGATAATGGCTTGCTTTACTTCAAGATCGGTTTTGACCTTAGCATTTTCAGAAATCTGTAAAAGCGTTTTTGCAGATTGAACACCTACTATATAAGAGCCGTCAAAGATCAACTGATTCCAAGTGGCAACAGCAGAGGCATTTTGCTTCTGGCTAAACTGCACAGGAATAAAATCTCCCGGGTCTGCACTAGGATCAAAAACCACCGCCGGAATAAAAGATGTAGGCTGAATAAATTGATTTTGATAGGTTACTTCACCTGAGATTTGAGGCAGTCCCTGAGCGATAACCTCCCATTTTTGTTTAAGCGCAATCTCTACATCGGTGAGAGCATTTTTAGCATCATAGCTATTCTCGAGGCCATAGGTAATAGCTTCTTGCAGGCTTAGCGCATAAGATTCTACCTCTGTGGTGTCTTGGGCTAGGGAAGGGTTTAAATATCCCAAGAGGCATAAAAAGAGGAACATTGGTTTTTGCATTAGTCTTGATTTGAATGAATGATTTGATTGAGTATTTTACGACCTTCAGGTGTTACAATTCCACGTAAGTGGTATTCTAAATAGGTCTCGTAAAGGGGTATGTGCGGGAATTTATCTGAAGGAAAAATGGTTTCATCTTTAATGTTTGTAATCCCTATTTGATACATTCTGGAAACAAACTCAATGTCAAGATTGTTTCTAAAAAGTCCCAGCTCAATACCGCGAGCAATATTTTGCTCCATACAGCCACGCATAAAAGCATTCTGACTTTCACGTAGCTTGGTAAATATTTTTGGGTAGTATTTCATCATTTGTTGAATAGATGAGGTTTTTTCACCCTGCAAATGTTGAATCACATATTTCTTTATTTCATAAAGCTCTTCAATAGGGTTCATGTGCTCGTCTACCATATCTTTGACCACACATTGTACGCTGGTCAATAAATGATGGCCCACTGCTTCTACAAGTTCAGTTTTATGCGCATAATTGGCATAAATGGTCTTTTTGGATATCCCCATATGTGCGGCGATATCATCCATTGTAACACTTTTAAATCCGTGATTTAAAAAGAGTTGGGTTGCGTTTTCTAGAATTTCCGTTTTCATAATCCGGCGCAAATATAAAACGGAAACTTTAAAAACTAATTAAGTTTCCAAAGTTTTTTCAATATTTAATGATTACATAATATGGCCTAAGAATACCAGCTTGTGATGCTTGAAGCGTTGAGTTCAGAATTAGTGTCTTATTTTTAGCCAAAATTTTAAAGTATGCTCCGCATTGATCAATACACAGAGGTGTTTGTTGAATATTTAAACGCTAAGGTCAAGGTTAAAGAACCGGTAAACCTATACGAACCCATTGACTATATTTTGCAGTTGGGAGGGAAACGCTTACGACCGGTATTGACGTTAATGGCGACAGATATTTTTGGTTCAGATCATAAGAAGGCTCTAGACGCGGCCTTAGCGGTTGAGGTTTTTCATAATTTCTCATTAGTGCACGATGATATCATGGATGATGCGCCTTTGCGTCGTGGTCAGGAGACCGTACACGAAAAGTGGGACATCAATACAGGGATTCTCTCGGGAGATGCGATGTTGATCAATGCATATCAGCTTTTTGAGAATTATGAAGGAGAAACCTTTAGAGAACTCGCAAAGCTTTTCAGCAAGACAGCAATCGAAGTTTGTGAAGGGCAGCAGTATGATGTAGATTTTGAGACGCGTGATGATGTGACCATCCCAGAGTATCTTAAAATGATTGAATACAAAACGGCGGTTTTGGTAGGAGCTGCGCTTAAAATGGGCGCGCTAGTTGCAGAAGCCTCTTCTGAAAATGCACAGCGCATTTATGATTATGGTCGTGATTTAGGGATCGCATTTCAACTTCAGGATGATTATCTAGATGCTTTTGGTGATCCTAAAACCTTTGGGAAGCAAGTGGGCGGTGATATTATCGAAAACAAAAAGACCTTCTTATACTTAACTGCTTTGCAAAAACTAGACCCTACGCACAGCAAGCAGTTGCAGCATTTATTCAGTATCAATCCACAGGATCCTTCGGAAAAAATTGAAACAGTAAAGCAGCTGTTTATAGATTCCGGCGCAGCCGAAGCTACTCAGCAAGAAATTGAAAATTATACCCAAAAGGCGCTCAACGTTCTGGAAACTCTTGAGGTTCCTCAAGAAAATAAAAGTATTTTAGAAGACTTTGCCCGACTGCTCATGCGCAGAAAAGTTTAAAGAATTGAAGAATGAATTCCGGCAGTAACTTATTAGACGAGGTTCGCAAAGAGAAGCTGTATAATGCTTTAGTGTTTCAGCTAAATAAAGACTTTGAACGCGCCGGACTTGAAGCTGAGTTTGATACTACTTACGAAAATCAACAGTTACTGCGTAATCTGCAAGCCGCACTTTATAATCTGGTGGTGAGTGATTTTGAAAGCTACCTCACGCTGCTTTACGCTATAGATGTTTCTGAAGCTAAGATCAAAGCTTTGCCCGATTGTGAGGTGCATCAACTCGCAGAATTTGTAAGCGTACTCATTCTGGAGCGGGAATTTAAAAAAGTTCAGTTTAAAAATAGAACCTGATAAATGGCATAATCGCACTGGTGTAGATGGCATCGTCATCGTTGTAAAGTATGTTATATCGGGCGCCTACCGTTACGGGTCCGCTACGGTAACCGGCTCCAAGAAATAAGGCGGAATTCCAGAAATCATCAGTAAATGTACCGCCGTCCCAATTGGCGCGTTGCGAAACATAAAGCTCTTCAAACTCTGCAGAAAGCTGAATGATAGGAAGCGGATTAGCGAGCGCAATAATGCTTCCACCCACAATTGAAGATTTTAAACTTCCATTTTTTACGTAGGAATAACTCAAGCCGGGACCGGCAGCGAAATAAGGATTGAAGTTGTAAATAGCACTTGGAGCGAGGTTTGCAGCAAAATAGTCATTGCCAAAATTCAATCCAAAACCACCACCAAAACTCACCCGATCCCAAAAAGAATCAGACCGAAATTGTGCCTGGCTAGAAGCTATACCAAACACTATAAATAGAAGAATTATATAAAGTTTTGAAATCGATTTCATAAAATACATTTTTCTAAAGCTTAAGGCTTTGTTAGCAAGGTGTTAAAACCTGATTTTAAAATGTTAATGATAAACATAAAATTACGAAAGGACACGCTTGATGCGCGCGATTTATTGTATTTTTGACAAATTATTGCTTAAAAAATCGACAGATTTAACTTATAAAATGGATAGATTTTCATTTCTCAATGCAGCAAATACTGCATACTTCGCAGACCTATACGATAAATATTTACAACATCCTGATAGTGTAGAACCCAGCTGGAGAGCTTTTTTTCAAGGTTTTGACTTTGGGATCGAAGAAAGCGGTATCGCCGCAGACGTTTCAGAACTCAGCGCTAACACTTCTTCAGATAATGCTGTTCCTGATAAATTACAGAAGGAATTTCAAGTTGTTAAATTGATAGATGGTTACCGTACGCGCGGGCACTTATTTACTAAAACCAATCCGGTGCGCGAGCGTCGGAAATATGAACCTACACTGGCTTTAGAAAACTTTGGTTTATCAGAAAAAGATTTAGATACCGTTTTTAACGCGGGCGAGATCTTGGGTATCGGTTCTAACACCCTTAGAGATATAATCACGCATTTAGAGAACATTTATTGCGATTCTATCGGGGTTGAATATATGTTTATCAGAAAACCGGAGGAAATCAAATGGATTCAAAACAAATTGAATGTCAATGATAACCATCCTGATTTCTCTGCAGATACTAAGAAAAAGATTCTTAAAAAACTGAATGAAGCGGTTTCTTTTGAAACCTTTTTACATACAAAATATGTAGGCCAGAAACGCTTTTCGCTAGAAGGTGGAGAGAGTTTTATTCCTGCGGTTGATGCCATTATTGAAGCAGCAGCAGATCGTGGTGTAAAAGATTTTGTGATGGGTATGGCACACCGTGGTCGTCTAAATACCTTGACCAATATCTTCGGAAAGAACGCTAAAGATATTTTTAGTGAGTTTGATGGTAAAGATTACGATCAAGAGGTGTTTGATGGTGATGTTAAGTATCACCTCGGTTGGACCTCAAGCCGACTTACAGACAGCGGAAAAGAGATCAATATCAACATTGCGCCCAACCCGTCTCACTTAGAAACTGTAGGCGCCGTGGTAGAAGGAATTTCGCGAGCTAAACAAGACCGTCATTATTTTGACAATCCGCAGGAAGTGCTTCCTATTGTAGTGCATGGAGATGCAGCAATTGCTGGTCAAGGTGTTGTTTACGAGGTGATTCAGATGGCACAATTAGATGGTTATACCACTAAAGGAACCATTCATATCGTGATCAATAACCAGATCGGGTTTACCACCAATTATCTTGATGCGCGTTCTTCGACCTATTGCACTGATGTTGCTAAAACCACATTATCTCCGGTATTGCACGTAAATGCTGATGATGCAGAAGCTGTAGTGCATGCAGCTTTATTTGCGCTTGATTTCAGAATGACTTTTGGTCGTGATGTATTCATCGATCTTTTAGGATATCGTAAATACGGTCATAATGAAGGTGATGAGCCGCGTTTTACACAGCCTAAATTATACAAAGCGATCGCCAAGCACGATAATGCAAGAGATATCTATGCTAAAAAGCTTATTGAGCAAGGCGTGATTGACGAGAATCACGTGAAGCAATTAGAAGATGAGTACAAAGAAAAACTTGAAGAAAAATTAGAAAAGTCTAGAGAAGAAGAAACCACCCGTATCACTGCAATTATGCAAGATGAGTGGGAAGGTTTTGAGCCTGCTACCGAAGATGAGATGATGCAGCCGGTAGACACGACTTTTGACCTTGATGCATTAACTGAAATTGCAGAGGCGATCACTAAACTTCCAGAAGGGAAGAAATTCTTAAGAAAAATAAACAAGATCATCGAAGGGCGTCGCACAATGTACTTTGATGATAATAAAATAGATTGGGGTCTCGCCGAATTACTTGCATACGGTTCCTTGCTTAAAGAAGGTTTTGATGTGCGTATGACCGGTCAGGATGTAGAGCGTGGTACGTTCTCACACCGTCACGCCGTGACCAAAGTTGAAGAAAGCGAAGAAGAGATCGTGTTGCTTAATAACCTTAAAGGAGAGCAAGGCCATATGTACATCTTCAACTCGCTGCTTTCAGAGTATGGTGTGGTTGGATTTGATTATGGTTACGCGATGGCGAGTCCAAAAACCCTTCCTATTTGGGAAGCACAGTTTGGTGACTTCAGTAACGGAGCGCAGATTATGCTAGATCAGTATATTTCTGCAGCAGAAGATAAATGGAAACTTCAAAACGGTCTGGTAATGTTATTGCCGCACGGTTATGAAGGTCAGGGTGCAGAGCACTCTTCGGCACGTATGGAGCGCTATTTACAGCTTTGTGCAGTTGACAATATGTATGTCGCAGATTGTACTACGCCGGCTAACTTTTACCATTTATTGCGTCGTCAATTGAAGACCAATTTTAGAAAACCGCTTATCGTTTTTACGCCAAAAAGTTTGTTGAGACATCCTAAAGTAATGTCGACCAAAGAAGAATTGGCGAATGGCAGTTTTCAAATGACCATTGATGATGATAGTGTAAAAGCAGATCAGGTTAAAACGCTGGTTTTTGTGACTGGTAAGTTTTATTATGACTTGCTTGCGCAGCGTGAAGAATTAGAGCGAGATGATGTTGCACTTGTGCGTGTTGAACAATTGTTCCCGCTTCCTAAAAAGGAAATCAGAGCAGCGCTTGAAAAGTATAAAAATGCAGATGATGTAGTTTGGGCACAAGAAGAACCGCGCAATATGGGAGCTTACGGGCACTTATTGATGCATCTTCCCGAAGCGCAAAAATTCAGAGTATGCAGTCGTAAATTTTACGGAGCGCCTGCTGCAGGTAGTTCTGTTCGATTTAAGAGAAGACATCAGCGCGTAATTGATGATGTTTTCGATAAAAATTCAAATAACCAATAAAAACATTTTAGTTTTAACTAAAGAATAAAAGATAACAATAGAGAATTATGGCTTTAGAAATGAAAGTCCCTTCGCCGGGAGAATCGATCACCGAAGTTGAAATCGCCCAGTGGCTTGTTGAAGATGGGGATTATGTAGAAAAAGATCAGGCGATTGCCGAAGTAGATAGTGATAAAGCAACTTTAGAACTTCCTGCTGAAGCAAGCGGAATTATTACGCTTAAAGCAGAAGAAGGTGATGCTGTTGCTGTAGGCGAAGTTGTTTGTTTAATCGATACCGATGCTGCAAAGCCAGAAGGCGATAGCAGTAGCGACAAAGAAGAGCAGAAAGAAGAAAAAGCCGAACCTAAAAAAGAAGTGCCTTCAAAATCGAGCACGCCTGAGCAAACCCAAGATAAAAAGACGTACGCTTCAGGATCACCTTCTCCGGCAGCTAAAAAGACTTTAGATGAAAAGGGAATTGATGCTAAAGATGTAAAAGGTACAGGTCGTGACGGTCGTATTACTAAAGAAGATGCGGTAAACGCACAGCCTTCAATGGGAACTCCGGGAACCGGAAGCCGTGGCGAAAGCCGTTCTAAAATGTCTATGTTACGTCGTAAAGTAGCCGAGCGTTTAGTTTCTGTAAAGAATGAGACCGCAATGCTTACTACCTTTAACGAGGTTGATATGACTCCGATTTTTGAGTTGCGTAATAAGTATAAAGAAGATTTCAAAGCTAAGCACGGTGTGGGTCTTGGGTTTATGTCATTCTTCACTTTGGCTTGTGTGCGTGCGCTAGAAATGTACCCTGCTGTAAACTCAATGATCGACGGTAAAGAGATGGTTTCTTTTGACTTTAAAGATATTTCTATCGCGGTTTCAGGACCTAAAGGTTTGATGGTGCCAGTTATCAGAAATGCTGAAAACTTAAGTTTCCGCGGTGTGGAGTCTGAAGTGAAACGTCTTGCATTAAGAGCGCGTGATGGTCAGATCACTGTAGATGAAATGACCGGTGGGACATTTACCATCACAAACGGTGGTGTGTTTGGAAGTATGCTTTCTACACCTATCATCAACCCTCCTCAATCTGCGATTTTAGGAATGCACAACATTGTTGAGCGTCCTATCGTACGTGACGGCGGAATCGCTATCGCACCTATTATGTATGTAGCACTTTCTTACGATCACCGCATTATTGACGGTAAAGAATCTGTAGGATTCTTGGTTGCGGTTAAAGAAGCGCTAGAAAATCCTGAAGAATTATTGATGGATAATAATGTGCTTAAAGCTTTAGAATTGTAATAAGCAAATTCAATAGATAAAAAACCCGCTGATTTTCAGCGGGTTTTTTTATTGGCCCCGCCAAAGGGTTTAATACTTCGAGGCTTGCTTTAAAATTGAAAATTCGTTTCTAACCAATGCTTATTGAGTTTGCCTTGAGATTGTTTAGGGTGTTGTTTTAGCGATAGTTTCGTTTATCAATAGTTTCAATTCTTCGGCTAGTGAAATCTGAGGAAAAGGTCTTCCGGCTTGACGATACCAGTATTTAGCATTCCAATCATCGCCTTCATCACGATGTAAGTAAGCGTGAATCAAACTTCCCATAGCAGTATGCAGGTCTTGTGCGATATTGTGAGAGGCTTCCCAGTCTCCTTTCGCCTGAAACCATAAAGCTTGCAGTGCCTCTGGCCAATGTGTAGGCGGATTGCTCTTCTCTAGTGTGGCTTCAAATTCCGTATAAGATTGCGGTATGCTCATAGTATTTAAATTTCAGTTTTAAGAAAGATAAGTAATCTGTCTAAGAATGGACCGTGTCGTTTTTCTCAAAATGTCTCCGGCTAAAAACTTTTATCATAAGACTAATTCCTATTTTTGATACTTCTGATATTCGATTAAAAATTCCCAATATGGCTGTTCAAAAGCGCTTATTTCTTTTAGATGCTTATGCATTGATTTTTCGTGGTTATTACGCACTGATTAAAAATCCGCGAGTGAACTCAAAAGGACAGGATACTTCTGCAATTATGGGTTTTGTCAACTCGCTTTTTGATGTGATCAAGCGTGAAAAGCCAGATCATCTCGCAGTGGCATTTGATAAAGGCGGAAGTTCTGAACGTGTCGAAATGTATGAAGAGTACAAAGCGAATCGTGATGAAACTCCAGAGGCGATACGTATTGCGGTGCCTATTATTCAGGAGATTCTTAAAGCGATGCACGTGCCGTGTATTGAGATTGAAGGTGTAGAGGCAGATGATTTGATCGGTACGCTGGCCAAACAGGCAGAAAAAGAGGATTATCAGGTTTTTATGGTCACGCCGGATAAGGATTATGCGCAATTGGTTTCTGAAAACATTTTTATGTACAAACCGGCGCGAATGGGTAACGGGATCGAGATCTGGGGAATTCCTGAAGTGCAAAAACGTTTTGAAGTGGAGCGTCCCGAACAGGTGATCGATTACCTAGGGATGATGGGTGACGCGTCTGACAATATTCCCGGATTGCCGGGAGTAGGAGATAAAACGGCTAAGAAGTTTATCAAGCAATACGGTGGCTTAGAAGGTTTATTGGAAAATACAGATCAGCTTAAAGGGAAGATGAAAGAGAAGGTGATCGAAAACGCTGAACTAGGTCGTCTATCCAGAAAGCTGGCAACGATTATGACAGACTGCGATGTGAAATTTGATGCTGAGCAGTACGAACTTTCACAACCGGACGCCGATAAAGTACAGGAGATTTTTGACGAACTAGAATTCCGTAGGCTTAAAGATCAGTTTATCAAGATATTTTCCGGCGAAGCCGATAGCGATACGGGAGCCGCAGTAAGCGGTACGGAAACGGCTAAAAAATTGGTAAGTTCTGCGGAAAAAGCAGCGAATGCCGGCGCCGGTCAATACAATCTTTTTGGTGGTGATGAGCCTGCTATAGAAGAGCGCAATACTCGAAAAACCATAAAAGACACCGAGCACTTTTACCAAAGTGTAGCTCCCGGAATGGCGATGAACTTATTCATCAAAAACTTAATGAAGCAAACTTCGGTATGTTTTGATACCGAAACTACTGATCTAGATCCGTTGCAGGCAGAATTGGTGGGAATCGCTTTCAGCTGGGAAAAAACCAAGGGATTCTATGTTCCGTTTCCGTCAGAAAAAGAAGAAGCACAAAAACTGATCGAATCACTGCGTCCGTTTTTTGAGGCGGAAGAAATCGAGAAAATAGGGCAAAACCTTAAGTATGACATCAAAGTGTTGGCCAAATATGATATTGAGGTTAAAGGAAAGCTCTTTGATACGATGATCGCGCATTATCTGATCAATCCCGATATGCGTCATAATATGGATGTACTTGCAGAAACTTACCTTAACTACACACCGGTTTCTATTGAAGAATTGATCGGTAAAAAAGGCAAGAATCAAAAGTCGATGGCCGACGTACCTGTTGAGCAACAAACCGAATATGCTGTAGAAGATGCAGATGTAACACTTCAGTTGAAAGAGCATTTTCAAAAAGAATTGGGCGAGGCTAATACCCAAAAGTTGTTTGATGATATCGAAATTCCTTTAGTGCAGGTTTTAGCTGATATGGAATTAGAAGGAATCAACCTGAATCAGGAATTTTTAGGCAGTCTTTCTGAAGCGCTTAATAATGACATCACCTCGCTGGAGAAAAGTATTTATGAAGAAGCGGGAGAAGAATTTAATATTGGTTCGCCAAAGCAATTGGGTGAAATACTATTTGACAAATTAAAGCTTGTAGATAAACCGAAGAAAACCCGTACAGGGCAATATTCTACCGCAGAAGATGTGCTTTCTTATTTAGCTCCAGACCACGAGATCGTGCAGCACGTACTTGATTATCGAGGCTTGTCCAAATTAAAAAGTACGTATGTGGATGCCTTGCCTGCACAAGTAAATTCAAAAACCGGCCGCGTGCATACCGATTATATGCAAACCGTAGCGGCTACCGGCCGTCTGAGTTCAAACAATCCGAACTTGCAGAATATTCCAATCCGTACTGAGCGTGGGCGTCAGGTGCGTAAGGCTTTTGTGCCGCGTAATGAGGATTATGTATTACTGGCGGCAGATTATTCGCAAATTGAATTGCGCATAATCGCAGCTTTGAGCCAGGAAGAAACGATGATGAAAGCCTTTCAGGAGGGAGAAGATATTCACGCATCTACTGCTGCAAAAGTCTTTAATGTACCCATTGATGAGGTGACGCGGGAACAACGTAGTAATGCAAAAACCGTGAATTTTGGGATTATTTACGGCGTGTCTGCTTTTGGACTGAGCAATCAAACCGACCTTACCCGAAGTGAAAGTAAAGAGTTGATAGATACTTATTATAAGACCTATCCTAAACTGCGCAATTATATGAGCGAACAGGTAGACTTTGCACGCGAGAATGGTTATGTATCAACGGTTTTGGGACGTCGTCGTTATTTAAAGGATATCAACAGTAGTAACGCGGTGGTGCGTGGAGCAGCAGAGCGTAACGCGGTAAATGCACCAATACAAGGGAGTGCTGCAGATATCATTAAAATCGCAATGATCAAAATACACCAGAAACTCAAGGATAAAGGCTTAAAAACCAAAATGTTACTTCAAGTTCATGATGAATTGGTATTTGATGTTTACAAATCAGAATTAGATGAAGTTCAAGAACTTATAAAATCTGAAATGGAAAATGCCTTTAAATTAGATGTTCCTCTTGATGTTGAAGTCGGGTTAGGTGATAACTGGCTTGATGCTCATTAAAACAGGAGTTTCTATGATTTCTTTAACTTAACGTTATAATAAAATATTCTTAACTAATACGTTTTATGTTGTTAAAAATAGGGTGCTATTATGTGAATTCTACCCTATTTAAAATTTGAATTTTATAAAAATCAATGAAATAACTGTTGTATTAATAAAAGTGCTTCGGATTCTGTTAAAAAGGAGTGTTTTCAATTGGTTTGTTTCATTTTTAGCGTTGGCTAATATCAAAATTCAAATTTTTACGAATGAAACAACAACTAAGATTAATCTGGTCGTTAGTCTTCCTGATGACCTTAAATTTCGCCTTCTCCCAAACAAAAACGGTGAGTGGAACGGTGACCGATCAAACTGGTATGCCGCTTCCGGGAGTTAATGTAACGGTAAAGAATACCACAGGTCGTGGTACGCAAACCGATTTTGATGGTAATTTTACCATCGCAGCGAGCGCCGATGAAACGCTCGTTTTTTCTTATATGGGCTTTAAGCTTTACGAACAACTCGTAGGTGCTTCTGCTACATTTTCAATAACCTTATCTGAAGACACTCAATCACTGGATGAAGTGCTTGTAGTTGCTTATGGTACTGCAAAGAAAGAAGACTTTACCGGTTCTGCAGTACAGGTAAATGGAGAGTCTTTAGAACAACGCCCTATTACCAATGCTATTTCTGCATTAGACGGTGCTGCTGCCGGTGTAAATGTATCTGCAGCAAACGGTCAGCCGGGATCAGCTCCTAGTATTCGTATTCGAGGAACAGGTTCTTACAGTGCTTCAAATACGCCACTTTACATCGTAGATGGAGTTCAGTTTAATGGAGAGCTTTCAAGTATCAACTCTAATGATATTGAAAGTTTAACCGTACTTAAAGATGCTGCTTCTACGTCACTTTACGGTAGTAGAGCTGCAAATGGGGTGGTGTTGATCACAACGAAATCTGGACGCAGTGGAAAACCTCAAATTTCCTTAAAAATGTCTCAAGGTATTACCAGTCGTGGTATTCCAGAATACGATCGCGTTAGCGCAAGTGAGTATTATCCTTTAATGTGGGAAGCGTTACGCAATAGTTTATCTATGAGCAGTGATACGCCGGTAGCTGAAGCAAACGCTATTGCTTCCTCAACAATTTATGATGAGCTGGGGCAAAACCCATTTAATGTGGCTAACGATCAAATCGTTTTAGAAGATGGAACTTTAAATCCTAATGCGACATTATTATACGCAGAAGATCTTGATTGGTTAGAGCCACTTGTACGTACCGGTGTGCGTACCAACCTTGATTTTTCATATAGCGGAGGTACTGAGAAATCAGACTATTATGCTTCGGTTAGTTATTTAAAAGAAGATGGTTATATCATCAATTCAAATTTTAAGCGACTTACAGCTCGTCTAAATGCGAACACACAAGTAACAGATTGGATTAAAACAGGTTTAAATATTTCGGCTGCAGATTCAGACTCCAATCAAGCTGCAGATGCAGGAAGTTCGTCCTACGTAAACCCGTTTAGAACTACCAGATATATCGGTCCTATTTACTCAGTTCACGAGCACGACCCTGAAACAGGAGAATATATTTTAGATAGTGATGGCAATTGGATCTATGACCTTGGCGATAACCGTGTAGGTGGCGGTGGTAGTGGTCGTAATGTGATTCAAGAGACTTTGCTTAACGTAGATCGTGATAAGATTTTCTCATTTACGTCTAGAGCTTATGCTGAATTTACCTTCTTGCAAGATTTCACCTTTACTGTAAATGGAGGTATTGATAAGCGTTTTTACAGCAACGAAAGTTTTGATAACCCAATCGTAGGGGATGGTGCTCCTGATGGTAGAGCAGGAAGAACAACTTCAACTAGAACTACAGTAAACTACAACCAGTTACTTAACTATTCTAAGACTTTTGGAAAGCATAGCGTTTCTGCTTTAGTAGGACACGAAAGTTTTGATACAGAGTATGAGTATTTAAATGGATTCAGACAAAATCAAATCGTTGAAGGAAATACCGAGTTGATCAACTTTACTACTACAAATGATTTGATTTCCTATACCAGTAATCAAACGACCGAAGGATATTTCTCTCGTGTAAATTATGATTATGACAGTCGTTATTACATTTCAGGATCTTATAGACGTGACGGGTCTTCACGATTTAGCAAAGATGCTCGTTGGGGAGATTTCTTTTCTGTAGGTGGTGCTTGGAGGTTAGATCAAGAAGCCTTTATGGAGACTGCAGATTGGGCAAATCTTCTAAAATTGAGAGCCTCTTATGGTGAAGTAGGTAATGACAACTTAGGCGGATATTATGTAAGCCAGTCTTTATTTGCTTTAGATTACAACAACGCTTCAGAAGGTGGAATCTTAGTTGATTCTCCAGGAAACCCAAGATTGCAGTGGGAAACTAACATTCAAACCGATGCTGCAATAGAATTTGGTTTATTCAACAACCGCGTGGCTGGTACTTTTGAATACTATAACCGTAAATCTGAAGATCTATTATTTGATGTGCCGCTTCCGGTATCTTCAGGTCTTGATGATTATCCTGACAACATAGGTAGCTGGGTAAACAGTGGTTTTGAATTTGACGTAACTGTAGGAATTGTTCGCAACAGTCAGTTTAAGTGGGATTTCAGCATTAATGCTTCAACACTCAAAAATGAGATTAAAGAACTTTCACAAGAAGAGATCATTAATGGTTCTAAAAAGCTGGTTGTAGGTGGTGATATCTATGACTACTGGTTAAGAGAGTGGTATGGTGTAGATCCTGCTGATGGTATGGCGTTATACATTGCAAGTCCTGAGGCTATTGAAGCAGGAGGAAGCGATTTAAGAGAAATTGACGGAACCACAGTAACTACTAACCAAAATAACGCTAACTACAACTTTGTAGGTAAAGCTACTCCAGATGTTTATGGTGCCTTTAGAAACAACTTTGAGTATAAAGGTTTTCAGTTAGGAATCACATTTACTTATCAGTTAGGTGGAGAAACGTATGATTCTAACTATTCTGGTCTGATGCATTCTGGTACTTACGGAACCGCGCTAAGTACAGATATTCTTGACAGATGGCAAGAGCCGGGTGACATTACGAATGTCCCTAGACTTGATGCTGCGCAAACAGCAGCTTTTGGTGCAGGATCTAGCCGTTGGTTAGAAAAATCAGATTTCTTGGCATTACGTCAAGTAAATCTGGGCTACGCATTTGATGCTGAACTAGTGCAAAAGTTAGGGCTTACCGGGGCAAATGTATATGTGAGTGGAGAGAATTTATTCAAGCTTACCGCTAGAAAAGGTATGGATGTAGGTGAAAGCTTTAACGGTACCACTTCAAACCGCTTTACACCGGCTCGTGTATTATCAGTAGGATTAAATATTACATTATAAAAACTATGAAAAATAACTATATAACTAAGTTTACTTTACTCTTTGTAGTGCTGGGATTAGCATTATCATCGTGTAGTGAAGAATTTTTAGAAGAAGTGCCTACCGAAAGTGTTTCTGATGTGACCGCTACGTCAACAACCGGAAACCTCTTTTTAGTAATTAATGGTATTCACCGTTCTTTATACATAAGATACGGCGCGCAAGGCCGAAGCGGTATAGGATCGTTAATGATTCAAAACGATGTATTAGGAGAGGATTTTGTTATGACCTCTCGAGGAAACGGTTGGTTTGTTTCTGCGGCAGGTTGGTTAGACCACACCAATGCAGATGATTCTGATAACCTTTTCCCGTATCGTACGTATTATCGAATTATCAGAAATGCTAACGTAGTCATCAATGGAGCAGAAAATGCTGAAGGTGATGCTGCAGAACGTCAGGCTGCTTTAGGTCAAGCAACTCTTTATAGAGCTTGGGCTCATTTTCAAATGGTTCAACTTTATGGGATTCGCTATTCAGCAGGTGCTGAAAACACACAACCGGGAATTCCTATCAGATTAACCGCTGATAATGACCCATTACCTCGTGCGAGCGTTGAAGAAGTTTATGCACAGATTAATACAGATCTTGATGCAGCTATTGAATTGCTTGACGGTTATGTGCGACCTAATAAATCACATCTAGATCAATCAGTGGCATTAGGATTAAAAGCACGTGTAGCTTTGGTTCAGCAAAATTACCAAGTTGCGGCAGATTATGCAGCGAAGGCTAGAGCCAACTATAATCTTATGTCTAATGATGATTACTATGCAAACTTCAACACATATACTAATGGTGAGTGGATGTGGGGAAGCTATATTCAAGAGGATCAAACCGATTACTATGGAAATTTCGGAGCGTATGTTTCAAGAAATTACAGTTCAACAAATATTAGAACAAACCCTAAAGCGATAAATAATTTGCTTTACGATCAGATTTCTGAAACAGATATTCGGGCTGTGTTGTTTGATCCTACCGGGCAACACGATAGTTTGCCTCCGGGATATTCAATTGCGTCTAATTTTTCACTTTTCCCATATACAAGTCAGAAATTCTTAGCCGCAGGAACCGGTGATAGTAGAATGGATGTACCTTATATGCGCGCCGGGGAGATGTATCTTATAGAAGCTGAAGCGCTAAGCTATATTGATGAAGGAGCAGCACGTTCTGTATTGTTTGATTTTGCTTCAAACAGAGATCCTGAGTATACCTTGTCAACCAATACAGGTCAGGCTCTTAAAGAGGAGATATATATTCAAAGAAGAATAGAGCTTTGGGGTGAAGGTTTTAGATTCTATGATTTAAAGCGTTTAAATCAACCGCTTGATCGTACAGGAGCTAATCACGTACAAACAGTAATTAATAATGTTTATGAGGTGCCTGCCGGAGATAACAGATGGCAATGGTTGATTCCTCTAGATGCATTAAATGCAAACCCATTATTGGAGCAAAACCCAATATAAATTTGAAGATTGATTAAACTACAAAACCCGCTTAAGTTTCTTAAGCGGGTTTTTCTTTGGCTAAATGAATTTAATGAAACCAAATGTTGGTTTACCAACCTGGATTTTGCTGCGCAGCAAGAGTTGGGTTGTTGTTGATCTCTTGCTGAGGTATTGGCCATAAAAATGCAGTCGCGCTATAAGGAATAGCATCTACACCATAAGGTCCGGAATATGCGGTGCCTAAAGTATAGCTTTCGGCAGTAGGTGTGCCGTTAGCCACTTTCTGAGGAACACCACTTACGGGTGCTAAGTCATCAAGTTGTAGACGGTGAATGTCTGGCCAGCGTCTTCCTTCCATCACAAATTCTATTCTACGTTCGGTAATGATTGCATTTACCAAAGCAGCTGGAGTTGCAAAACTGGTGCTCACATAGGCTTGAGTTGCAGGTGCTGCGAGCGATCTGTTGCGCACTAAGTTGAGATTGGTAAGCGCGCTTCCGGCAGCGTTAGTACGAGCATAAGCTTCGGCCATATTGAGTAACACTTCAGCATAACGAATTACCGGAGCAGGGTCTGTGTAGTTCGTAGCATCTTTATACTTATTAGTATACTTTACTCCTGAACGTGTGGTTACTAAAGTTCCTTCTCCACGTCTTAGGTCGTCTTCTAACCAAGACGGATTTCTCCAGATAATTGGGCTGATTACTACAAGTCCGCGACGATTATATTGAGAAGCTAAAGCTGCGTTCACACCGGGATTGTTCAAAGCTGTATTTTCAATAGAGAAGATAGATTCGGTATTAGCATATCCACTTGCAAAAGGTTCATTTGGAGAAGCAGTTAAGGTATATGTTCCGTTAAGCTTAGTTCCTTCTTGAATAACCATTGGCCAGTTACGCATATGCAAGTAGGCTCGGGTTTTAAATGCAATTGCAGCTTCGCTTGTAGCTCTGATGATTCCGTCTGTTCCTCCACGCTCCGCTTTGCTTAGCAAAAGACTTTCAGCATCATCAAAATCAGCTAAAATTCGGGCATAGCAGTCTGCGACGGTGTTTCTACCTTGCTCCAACGCAGTAGCGATAGACTCTGCAGTGTTGATCGGGTAGTCTCTATAAGGAACCCCAAGATGTGATGCATCTGGAGTGTCGTTATACGGTTTTGCAAAATGAAACAGCAACTCTAAATGTGCAGCAGCTCTAAAGAATTTTGCCTGACCTTCGTAGTCGTCAGCTTGTTCCTGAGTGATGATCCCATTGTCTAACGCGGTCTGTACCCCTTCAAGAACGATGTTTGCTCTGTTTATTAAGCGATAGGTATCGCTCCAGTAATACACGTTATTTGCTGTAGTGGGGTCGTAGGTGCCGGTGTAGGTAAGCTGGTAAAAGGTAGCAACGTTTACCACATCTTCACCACGGTTATCTCCTTGCTGTACAAAAGCAGCCCCAAAAGGATATCCACGACCTGCGCCGGTATACACTCCTATTTGAGCCGCATTGTACATACCGGTTACGGATAGTTCAACAAGATCTGCGGTAGAAAACGCAGCGTCTTCAGAGATTTGGTTAAAAGGCTCTAGTTCGAGAACATTTTCTTCATGACAGCTGTAAAAGACACTCAATCCTAAAACGAGAAGAAGTGGTTTAACAGCACCGGAAAATTTCATATTTAAAATTCGTTTTTTCATAGTAATAAGGTTATAGACTTAGATTAAGACCAAAAGAAAAAATGCTTGCTCTGGGTGTACCGTTAAGGTCAACACCTGCAGATTCCATTTCTGGATCTAAGCCTGAGTAATCAGTAATCGTCCATACGTTTTGCGCTTGTAAATACAGGCGAAGCTTAGTGATACCTAATTGTGTAGCGGTATCAGCAGGTAGACTGTATCCTAAAGTGATGTTATCTAATTTGATAAAATCGCCGTCTTCAAGAAAACGTGAAGTCGCTATTGAAGTTAAGTTAGTAGTGGTGTTTGTAGATGCATATAATCTGGGGGTCCATCCATCACCTGGATTTTCTACACTTTGCCATCTTCCTAAAATCTCAGTGCTGTTGTTTGTAAAGTTTTGGTTTAATAAATCTCTACGGGTAGCATTGAAGATTTTGTTTCCGCCGCTAAAGCGGAATAAAAATCCTAGATCGAAGTTTTTGTAATTCATAGAAGAATTTAAACCTCCAAAATATTTAGGAAGTGATTGACCTAAAATCACGCGATCGTCTGCAGCGCTTAAAGAAGCAGCCTGAGAAACATCAGCAGGATTTGCAGGATCAAAAACCGAATAACTAGAACCGGGCAGGTTGCCTTGAACTAAGCTTCCGTCTGCTTTGTAATAAACCGGATTACCATTTTCTGGATTTGTTCCGTAATACCGCACACCGTAAATAGAGTTGATAGATTCTCCTTCACGAGTGATCGTGTTGGTGCCTATACGGTCCTGACCGTTGACTAGAGCAATCACTTCGTTGTCGATAAAGGAGATGTTAGCAGAAACATTCCATCTAAATTCTTTATCCAGTATACGTGCATCAACAGCAAATTCATAACCGGTGTTTTGAATTTTACCAATGTTGGCGCGGTAGCTGTTATTGGGTACACCAAAAGACATTGGAGTTTCTAGATCTAAGATCAGGTCATCGGTATCGTTTTTAAAGTAGTCTGCACTGAAGGTAATGCGATTGCGTAAGAAAGCAAGATCTACACCTAAGTCATATTTAATACTGGTTTCCCAACGCAGCTGATCATTACCAAATTGGACATAACCAATACCATTAGTGTCGCCATATTTTGCAGCACCATAAAGTCCTAAGTAGGGATAGTTGCCAATGTCTGTGTTACCAACTTTTCCGTACGAACCACGAATTTTGAAGTCAGAAAGGGTTTCTTTAATGCCTTGCATAAATGATTCTTCACTTACAGTCCATCCAAAAGAAGCTCCTGGGAAAGTTCCGTAGCGGTTTTCAAATGGTAATGAAGAAAGTCCGTCTCTACGTAAGGTTCCCTGAAGGAAATACTTCTGTTTATAGTTGTAATTCAAACGACCGGCATAGGAAATCAAACCATTCTCGCTTAAGCTTCCGCCAGAACCTTGAACACCGTACGAGTTACTGATGAGGTTTTGATTGAAAAACTCGTTGCTTAGATCAGTACCTGTACCGAAGAAACTTTGGTCTCTTGACTTTTGATATTCATTGATTAACGTAAGCGAAACATTATGATCTTCTCCATAAGTCTCGTTGTAGCTCAATACGTTTTGCCAGTTCCAACGGGTAAGGTCAGTGTTGTTGTTTTGCACACGTCCGTTTGAGCCATATCCATCACCGTGAATCGGGCTCCAGAATAAGAAACCGGTGGTGTTGGTTTGATCAATACTAACTTGAGTTCTAAAGTTGATCGTAGAAACGGGTTTGATATCTGCATAAACATTCCCGATAACACGGTTTACTTTAGAGTAGTACGAGTTGTTCTCAATCGCAAACATAATGTTTGGGATGTTATCTCCTACGGTTTCTAAGTTGGTGCCGCGTCCCATACGATCAGGGAATGTGTCATCTAAATTATATCCTGTAGGATCATTTGCATCATAAGGAGATACGTTAGGATGCTGACGGCTCGCATTAAAAATGTTACCTGAAAGTGAGTTGGTGCCGGTGTTTAAGCCGTTGTACTCAGAGCGGGTTAAACCTGCGTTTACCCCCATAGATAACCAACTTTTGATTTTCTGCTCAATATTTGATCTAAACGTATAACGTACAAAGTCATTAGGACGCGCAATACTTTCTTGCTCGGTATACCCTAAAGACAAATAGTACTTTGTGTACTGTGTTCCGCCAGAAAAAGAAACGCTATGATCCTGTTGGAAAGCATTGTCATTTAAAACAAGATCTTGCCAATCTGTATTGAATTCGGTTCCTGCAGCCCAATCGCTTTGTCCGCGGTTGCTGCGTTTTTCATTACTTATGGTAACAAAGTCTGAAGCGCCTAAGAGATTAAACGTGTTTACCGGTCTTGCAAAACCTGCAGACATGTTGTAATTGATAGTCATTTTTCCTTCGCGACCTTTTTTGGTAGTGATTAAAACAACACCGTTTGCAGCGCGTGATCCATAGATTGCAGTAGCCGAACCATCTTTTAGAATTTCTACAGATTCAATATCGGCAGGGTTTACGTCACCTAAAGCGTTGTTGGAAGCGTAACCTCCTAAGTCTCCGGTGTAAATAGGAATACCATCAACAACTACTAACGGATAAGTACCCGAATCGATCGAAGCAATACCTCGTATTCTGAAACGTGGAGTTTCACCAATAATACCGGTCTGTGTAGTAACCTGTACCCCGGCAGCGCGTCCTGCTAGTTGAGATTCAAAACTTGGAGTAACCAAGTTTGCGATGTCATCTCCCTTTACTTGAGATACCGAAGCGGTCAAGTCACGCTTGCGTTGAACACCATAACCCACTACCACTACCTCGTCTAGAGATTCGGTGTTTTCTGCAAGGGTTACATTTAATGTAGTTTTTGCACCCACAAGCTGCTCTTGCGTTTCAAAGCCCACAAATGAAAATACTAAGGTTTCATTTGAGCTGGCGTCAATAGTGTAGGCGCCGTCAAAGTCAGTCTGCGTACCTCTACCGGTGGCGCCTTTGATGACTACATTTACTCCCGGAAGCGGAGTGCCGTCTGCACCGATTACGGTACCTATCACGGTCTTTTGCTGTGCGAAAGCCGACAGGCTTAGCAAGCACATTAAGAAACTAAATAATAATTTTTTTATCATTTAACATACATATTGATTAAGTATCGAAAAGTATGTTAAATGTCAATTGAAATTACAAGATTTTCAATTGAAGGTCTTTTTTATTGAGAAGTATGTAAATCGAGTTGTGGAGGTGGCGATTTTTGATTTAAAATATGGTTTTTAGTTAAAAACATAATTTAAATGCAAAAAAATCCTTGTGCGTAGTATAGCATTTTTGTTAAGGTTTTTGCTGACTTTTTTAAAAAACAGCGTGACCAATGCCTATTAGCGACTTATGGAAGGATAAAAATATTTTTTCTATTTAAGGGTGCCAATATTTCAATTTTCAAAAAGCCTATTTATATGCTTTATAAAGAATTACGATTTGATTGGTACGGTCTGGGCTTCCTGGGGTGGGTGACAAAAATCGATCAAAATTTAGGGTGAAGCCATCGCTGTCAAACGACTGCAATGATGCTCGTATTAAACCATCCTGATCATCTAAACCACCACTTGCGGTCCCATTGTCGTGAATAGCTTGCCCGTTGTTGTTGACAAAATAGGCTGCGATACAGTGCATGTCTGATGCAAAGGTTCCTATATTATTAATACTTGAACCACTAAATGCATTTGAGATGACTTGTTGGTCAATCGTACCGCCGTTGTTCTGCGCATAGCCAAATGTTGTTCCGCCTGCCATTCTGATATCATTTGTATTGTTACCGTCAGACCTATAAGTAGTATTGTAATCTTGTATGCGGTTTATTGCAACAAATTCTACGGCGCTAGGGGTAAACCCTACTCCGGTAACAGCTTCTGTACCTGCGCTAGTCACAAGGATTTTCCCAAAGTGAATTTGCTTTGTGATTTCAGATAATAATTGATTCCATTGGCTGTTTTGCCAATAATAAAATCCGGCAGGAGTTAAGCCGCCTGTTCCGTCGTTGTAGACTAAGGTGCTTTCGGCAAGGGCTCCGCTGTCTGTGTTGACTACCGTAGTATTATCTGTAGGGCTAGTAAGTGCTACGCGTGGAATGAGCATGCCACCATTAGCAACAGACTGCACGTCTAAGCTAGCTTCTGGAGCTGTGGTGCCAATACCAATCTGAGCAAATAAAGCTTGAGAGAAGAGTAAAAGTGTTAAAACTAGGGGCGAGAATTTTTTCATCATTAGCATTTTAGTCCTGATGAACATCAAATTTAAAAAGAGAATTCTTTTTGGGTTAGGTTAAAGTGCTATTTTAAAGTTTTTTAACGGTATAAATTATTCGCAAACCTCTGTTTGCTATCTAAATATATAATTGTACATTTGCACCCCTGTTTTCACGCGCGAGCGATTGAAGATAGGAAATGGAATGTTTAATAATTAAATAAAACAGTGTGGACACATTAAGTTACAAAACAGTATCTGCCAACAAAAACACCGTAAACAAAGAGTGGGTTGTTGTTGATGCTGAAGGACAAACGTTAGGGCGTATGTCTTCTGTAGTAGCAAAACTGTTACGCGGGAAGTACAAAACTAACTACACACCACACGTTGATTGCGGAGACAATGTTGTTGTTATCAACGCCTCTAAAATCAACTTAACAGGTAAAAAGTGGGACGCAAAGTCTTACATCCGTCACACGGGTTATCCTGGTGGTCAAAGAAGCCTTACTGCAAAAGAATTGTATGGTAAAGACCCTGCGCGTCTTATCGAAAATGCAGTAAAAGGTATGTTGCCTAAAAACAAATTAGGTAGTGCGATCTATCGCAATTTAAAGGTTTATGCCGGTGCAGAACACGGGCAGGAAGCGCAAAAACCTAAAGCAATTAACATTAACGAACTCAAGTAAATGGAAGTAATTCACAAAATTGGTCGTAGAAAGACCGCCGTTGCTCGTGTTTATTTAGCTCCTGGTTCTGGTAACATCACCATCAACAAGCGTGATCTTAAAGAATACTTTACAACAGGAACGTTACAGTACAAAGTTAATCAGCCATTAGTAATGACTGAAAATGATAAAAACTTTGACGTAAAAGTAAACGTTTATGGAGGAGGTATCACAGGACAAGCAGAAGCTGTACGTTTAGCTCTTTCTAGAGCAATGTGCGAAGTAGATGCAGAGAACAGAGGTATCCTTAAGCCGGAAGGTTTGTTAACAAGAGACCCAAGAATGGTAGAGCGTAAGAAATTCGGTCAGAAGAAAGCGCGTAAGAAATTCCAATTCTCAAAACGTTAACAGCAATCGTGTTTCAATCTTTATGGAATTTATTTTTCATTCAGTTTTTGAAAGCGAAAAGAAATTAATTTAAAAATTAAGTCGTTGTCCTGAGTGATCAGGAAATTAGTTTAGCATCTAAATGTGCTTGGCGATTCATTAAGAAGACCACTTGCATATTGCTACTACAACGGGAACGTAAACTAAAGTCAAAATGGCAAAAACAGAAAATGTAAAGGATTTACTGGATGCAGGTGTACACTTTGGTCACCTTACCAGAAGATGGGATCCTAACATGGCACCATATATTTATATGGAGCGTAATGGGATTCACATCATCAATCTATACAAAACTGCTGCTAAACTTAGCGAAGCTTCAGAAGCACTAAGTAAAATTGCAGCTTCAGGTAGAAAAATACTTTTTGTAGCTACCAAAAAACAAGCTAAAGAGATTGTTGCAGAACAAGCAACTCGTGCAAAAATGCCTTACATCACAGAGCGTTGGCCTGGAGGTATGTTAACCAACTTCGTAACTATACGTAAAGCGGTTAAGAAAATGCAAACTGTAGATCGTATGAAACAAGACGGTCGTTTTGATAGCTTGTCTAAAAAAGAGCAATTACAAATGAACCGTATGCGTGAAAAACTTGAAAAGAACTTAGGTTCTATCGAGGATATGACACGTCTTCCAGGTGCACTATTTGTAGTTGACATCAAACGTGAACACATTGCGATTAAAGAAGCTCAAAAATTAAACATTCCAATCTTTGCGATGGTTGATACCAACTCTGATCCACGTCAGGTTGATTATGCTATCCCATCTAATGATGACGCTTCAAAATCTATTGAGAAAATCATTTCTAACGTTGCTGATGCTATCGTAGAAGGTCTTTCAGAACGCAAAGCCGGAAAAGAAAAATCTGGTGAAGGGAAGAAAGATAAAGCAGCTAAGCCGGCAAAGGCAAAAGCTAAAGCTGTAGCTAACGACGAAGAAGAATAGTATTTAACAATTTGATAATAAGTAAAGTCGTTTGGTATACTGCATTTTTGCACTAAACTAAACGACTTTTGTTTTAACTCATAAAACGTATTTAAAATGGCAAAAATAACAGCCGCAGAAGTAAATAAACTTAGAAAGGCTACCGGTGCAGGTATGATGGATTGTAAAAATGCACTTGTAGAAGCTGATGGTGATTTTGATGAAGCAATCGCTGTCCTTCGTAAAAAAGGACAAAAAGTTGCTGAAAAAAGAGCAGACCGCGATTCTAGTGAAGGAGTTGTGGTAGCAAAGATCAATGATGCAAACAACCGTGGTGTTGTGTTTTCATTAAACTGTGAGACCGATTTCGTTGCTAAAAATGATTCTTACGTAGAGTTAGCAAATGAACTTGGTGATATCGCGATCAACTTTGATACTAAAGAAGCGTTCTTAGCAGCAGACTTTAAAGGGATGACTGTTGAAGAAAAATTGATCGAGCAAACAGGTGTAATTGGTGAGAAGTTAGAAATTGGTGGTTTTGAACTTTTAGAAGCTCCATTTGTTGGTTCATATGTACACGGTAACAAAATTGGTGCTTTAACCGGTTTATCTCAAGCTTCAGATAACGCAGAAGAAGTTGCGAAAACAGTTTCTATGCAGGTAGCTTCTATGGGGGCAACCACGTTATCATACAAAGATTTTGATCCAGAATTTGTTGCTTCAGAAACCGAAGCACGTATCGCTGCGATTGAAAAAGAAAACATCGAGTTAGGTCGTTTAGGAAAAACCCTTAAAAACGTACCACAATACATCTCTATGTCTCAGTTAACTCCAGAAGTTATGGCTCAGGCAGAAGCAGATATCAAAGAAGAATTGAAAGCAGAAGGAAAACCAGAAAAAATCTGGGATCGTATCGTTCCTGGTAAAATTGAGCGTTTTGTTTCTGACAACACTACTCTTGATAATGAGAAAGCTTTGTTGGATCAAGTTTTTATTATGGATGAGAGCATCAACGTTGCAAAATATGTTGCAAGTAAAGGTGATGCAGAAGTAGTAGGCTTTAAGCGTGTAAGCTTAGCTTAATTCGTTCTAACAAAATACTAAGTGAGAAGGCTGCCAGTTGGCAGCCTTTTTTTATGCCTTGCATTCTTTCTTTTTCTCAAATGTCATTTAAGCTTATATTTGTCAAAAATTTTTCTACGCCATGCAATACAAACGTATTCTTTTAAAATTATCAGGTGAAGCATTAATGGGAAAACGCCAGTATGGTATAGACCCAGATAGACTTGCTGAGTATGCAGAAGAAATTAAAAAAGTACTTGATCAGGGGGTAGAAGTAGCCATTGTAATCGGTGGTGGAAACATCTTTAGAGGTGTCGCAGGAGCCAGCCGCGGTATGGATCGCGTACAAGGGGATCATATGGGAATGCTCGCCACTGTGATCAACGGTCTTGCATTGCAGAGTGCTCTTGAAGAAGCGGGTATTCAAACCCGTTTACAGAGTGCTGTAAAGATCAATGAGGTTGCAGAACCTTTTATTAGACGTCGCGCCATTCGCCATTTAGAAAAAGGGCGTGTAGTGATCTTTGGTGGAGGAACCGGGAATCCATATTTTACTACTGATTCTGCAGCGGTTTTAAGAGCCATTGAGATTCACGCAGATGTGATTTTAAAAGGAACGCGCGTAGATGGAATTTACACCAGCGATCCTGAAAAAGATGAGAAGGCTGTAAAATTTGATTTCATCAGTTTTGAAGATGTCTTACAGAAGGGACTTAAAGTGATGGATACAACCGCATTCACATTAAGTCAGGAAAATGAGCTCCCCATTATCGTGTTTGATATGAACAAACAGGGCAACTTGCTCAAAGTTGTTGAAGGAGAAAATATAGGTACTACAGTAAATTTATAATTTAGTATTTTTGGTTGGTTTGAAAAAAAGCAACGAACAAATAAAGCTATGAACGAAGACATTCAATTTATACTTGACGGAACTGAAGAAGGCATGCAAAATGCGATCAATCACTTAAAAAAGCAATTTGCAAACATACGTGCCGGTAAGGCGAGCCCTTCAATGTTAGGAAGTGTAATGGTAGATTACTACGGAAGTCAAACACCATTGGCTCAGGTTGCCAATGTGAATACTCCTGACGGAAGAACGATTTCTATTCAGCCTTGGGAGAAAGCGATGATTCAAGAGATTGAAAAGGCAATTATGAATGCCAATCTTGGTTTTAACCCAATGAATAACGGTGAAAGCGTGATTATCAACGTTCCGCCGTTGACTGAAGAGCGCCGTAGAGATTTGGTAAAACAAGCTAAAGCTGAAGCAGAAGATGCTAAGGTAGGTGTGCGTAATGATCGCAAGTCTGCCAACAACGATATTAAAAAGTTAGAGAAAGATGGTCTTGCTGAAGATCTGTGCCGAAACGCAGAAGTAGATGTTCAGGATTTGACTGATAAATACATCAAAAAAATTGACGAATTACTAGCAGTAAAGGAAAAAGAAATTCTTACCGTCTAGTTCTCGTTAAACTCATGCTAAGAGCGACCCAAGGGTCGCTTTTTTTATAGTATTTTTAGTCCCTAAGTTCTTCGGTGATAATGTTTAAACAACTTATTTTCTGTTTGTTTTTGTTTCTTTTGCTGCAAAATAGTGCATTTGCCCAGCAAAAAAGCATAGCTGTCGATTCGTTAATGCAACGTGCTATTTTGGCGGCAGAACAAAATAATCCTCAAGAGGCGCTGCCGCATTACAGCTATACCACTTACGAGAAAACTATCATCACAGACTCCTTAGAACGTGAAACGAACGCGCATTCTTTTTTTACCGAAAAGGTTTCAAAAAATGAGTTTGATGCATATTCGGGTTTTAAAGAAGAAGTGCTGGGCCTCAATATGGCTGGTTTTAAAGAACCGCGTTACGAAGTGCTTGGGATCACCTTACAGTCGCGCTCCTTTTATGATGAGGATTTTGTGATCTTCAATTACCGATACGCCGGACCACTTTCTTCCCGCGGACTCAAGAATTATGATTATCAATTTGTTGGGGATACCACCATTTTAGAACGTCCAAGTTATGCGGTGGCTTTTCAGCCAAAAAGGCCACAAACTATTCCCGGGCTAGAAGGAATATTGTATCTAGATCAAGAATCTTTAGCCATTCAGCGGGTGCATATTGCAATCAATGATGAGCTTGTGGCGCGTATTGAGCAGCATTACACGTATTTAGAGGATGAAGCTGTTTACCTCCCTAAATCAAGTAAACTTTATATCGAAAAGGGCGAAACCTCAAAACGATTGTCGCTTTTTAGAGGAAAAGTTTCCGTAGGAACCATCGAGCGTAACCCGGTTAAAGAAGCGATAGAAGGTAGGTACTTGCTTTCTACTTCGTACAATGCCAATTTTAATCTCTCTGAAGACGAGGAGATCGAGCATCCCAATCTTGCGGTTGAGGTGATGGAAGGTGCAGAAAATAAACCCGCATCCTTCTGGAAAAAATACCGCTCACAGGCGTTAACGCAGCGAGACCTTAATAGTTTTGACTACCTCAATAACATCGTAGAAACTCAAAATATTGAGCGTCGTTTAGCTGTCATCAATAACTTTGGGATTGGCTACTACACGGTTGATTTTTTTGATTTTGATTTGACCTATCCCGTAAAGTATAACAATTACGAAGGTTTGCGACTGGGCTTGGGCGGAGTGACGAATGCTGAGTTTTCGCAAAAGTTCAGGTTAGAAGGCTACACAGCTTATGGTTTTAAAGATAAGGCGTTAAAATACGGTATCGGCGGGGGAATTATGCTCAATGAATCTCACGGAGCTTGGTTGAGTTTAACCTATAACGATGACTTACAGGAAGTAGGTAGCTTTAACTATTTAACAGATCGCCGGGTGTACTCTTTATTTGAGCCGCGTTTGGTGAATATCACGCAGTTTTTTGACTATAAAACACTCCGACTGAATCAAGAATATCAAATCACGCCAAAAATTTTATCAGAATTACAATTTGCCAAAACCAATATCATTCAAACTCAAGACTACACCTTTGTATTGGGCGATCAGTCGTATAGGGAATATGATATCACCGAAGCCACTTTTGGAGTTCGCTGGAGTCCGTCGAGTAAGTTTATGCGTTCTGAGAAAGGAACGGTAGAGATCTACGATGGCTATCCTAAAATTACAGCACAAGTTTCTAAAGGAATTTCAGGCTTGTTTGATGGAGATTTTGATTTTACTAGAGTGGGTGCAAAATTTTACTATCAAGTAGAACGCCTCAATAAATCAACCACCGAATTTTTGATTGAAGGAAAGATGGCATTTGGCGAAGTGCCGTTGACGCATTTATTTCACGCGTATCCCAATGCGCCTACAAAAGAAACTATTATGCAGCGTTTTTCGGTGGCTGGTGTAAATAGTTTTGAAACCATGTATTTTGGGGAATTCTTTTCAGATCGTATTGCGACGCTGCAAGTAAAGCATCATTTGCGGCCGTTTAATTTAGGCGAAAAATTCAAGCCCGAAATGGTATTCATCACCCGTTATGCCATTGGGGATATCTCAAACATAGCGCGCCATCAGGATGTAAGTTTTGGGACTCTTGATAAAGGCTATACGGAAACCGGCTTTGAAATCAACAAGATTCTTTTTGGCTTCGGTACGAGTTTAACCTACCGTTACGGGGCGTATAGTCTGCCTAGTTTTGCAGATAACATTGCATTCAAGTTTACGTTCAACCTTCAGTTGTAAATAGATTTTCAATTAGGATTCGTAGGGATCTTCAGTTCATATTCTTCGCTTTTCTGCGGATTTTGTTTTTGATTTATGGCAAAGGCTATTCGTTCTTAAATGAGTATCTTTGCGCCTCTTAAATTAGGACGATGACCAAGCTATTGGGTTACGGATTTTGGAACGGTGTCGCACGCCTTATCTTACGCAACAGACTCTTTATTCTTTTTCTGGTTGCCGCATTTACTGTGTTTTTAGGCACACAGTGGAAATACATGCGATTTACCTACACCGAGGCCAACTTACTGCCGGATGACCACGAAGTCAATCTGGAATACAACAAATTTCTTGATCAATTTGGAGAAGAAGGAAACCTTATCGTATTCGGAATAAAAGATTCTACGCTCTTTACTCCCGAAACGCTTAACAAATGGAATGCGCTTTCTGATACCATCAATGATTTTAATGAAGTCGCGCTTTCAGTATCTCTTAAGGATTTAAAACTGCTTCAGAAGCAAGAGGAGCCTAAGCGTTTTGAGATGATTCCTTTTGTAGATGGTTCTGTAAATACTAAAGTGCAAGCAGAGGCGCTAAAGAAAAAGCTTTTTAAAGACTTGCCTTTTTATGAAGGACTGATCTATAATAAAGAGACCGGTACGGTACGCAGTGCGGTGTATCTCAAAAAGGACATCGTAAATACCGCAGCGCGGAAAGACTTTATCGTAGATGACCTTATTCCGTTGATTGATCAGTTTGAAGAAGAGACCGGGATCACAGTGCATACTAGCGGGATGCCGTACATACGCACACTAAACAGTGCAACGATCATCAGTGAAATTGGTTGGTTTGTAGGTGGAGCACTATTGGTAACCTCGCTTATCTTTTTCTTCTTTTTCAGATCCTACCGAGCGACCTTTATTTCGATGATCACTGTGGTGATCGGGGTGATGTGGGCATTTGGGTTCCTAGGTTTGTTAGGTTATGAAATTACCGTGCTTACCGCGTTAATTCCGCCATTGATTATTGTGATCGGGATTCCTAACTGTATCTTTTTGATCAATAAATACCAGCAGGAATATAAAAACCACGGAAATAAGATCAAGGCGCTTCAGCGTGTGATCACAAAAGTTGGTAACGCAACTTTGATGACCAACATCACAACGGCTTCGGGTTTTGCAACGTTTATTTTGACGCAGAGTTCGCTGCTGAAGGAATTTGGTATTGTGGCTTCGATCAATATTCTGGCGATATTTTTATTGAGCTTGCTCATCATTCCTATCATTTACAGCTATATGTCGCCGCCAAAAGAGCGTCATTTAAAACATTTGGGAAAAACCTGGATCGAAGGTTTTGTAAATTGGATTGAACGTATGGTGCGCGATCGCCGCATCACAATCTACATCAGTACCGTGATCTTACTTATCGTAAGCATGATAGGTATTTATCAAATTAAAGTTTCGGGCAGTTTGATTGAAGATATGCCCAAAAACACGGCGTTTTACAAAGACATCAAGTTCTTTGAAAGCGAGTTTGACGGGATAATGCCGCTTGAAGTGTTGATCGATACCAAGCGACCTAAAGGCGTGATGAAGTTGCCAACCTTAAAACGTATGGACGAGCTGGCAACGACCATCTCAGAAACTCCAGAGCTTTCTAAGCCTATTTCTATTGTGAATCTGGTAAAGTATGGAAAGCAAGCTTTTTACAATGGCGATCCACAGTATTATCAATTGCCTACTTCAAACGAGCGTAACTTTATATTGCCTTATGCGCAAAGCTTTTCTAGCGAAGCCGGCCTGCTGGATAGTTATGTAGATTCTACCGGGCAATATGCGCGTATGACGACCTTTATGCAAGATATTGGTACTGATCGTATGGAGATTGTAGAAGACAATCTGTACAACAAAATAAGTATTCTTTTTCCTGAAGATAAGTTTGATGTGACGCTAACCGGTAAGGCTTTGGTCTTTCAAAAAGGAACTAATTATTTGATCAATAACCTGATCATCAGTTTGTCGCTGGCCATTTTATTGATTTCTATATTTATGGCCTTTATGTTCCGGTCGTTTAAAATGATCTTGGTTTCTTTGATCCCGAATTTACTACCCTTATTGATCACCGCCGGATTGATGGGCTTTTTGGGCGTGCCTATTAAACCTTCAACCATTTTAGTGTTCAGTATTGCGTTTGGAATTTCGGTAGATGACACCATTCACTTTTTGGCCAAATACCGTCAGGAATTAAAAAGCAGCGGTTGGAAGATCAAGCGTTCGGTGTATGCTTCGGTAAAAGAAGCCGGCGTAAGTATGTTTTATACTTCTATCGTCTTGTTCTTCGGATTTTCGGTATTTATGATCAGTAGCTTCGGTGGTACGGTTGCCTTGGGAGGTTTGGTTTCGGTAACCTTGATCTTTGCGATGTTATCTAACCTATTATTGCTTCCGTCGTTGTTGCTTTCGCTAGAGCGAAATATTGCCAATAAAGAAGACTTTAAAAAACCTGCGATCCACATTTTGGACGAAGTAGAAGATGAAGAAGTGCTTGAAGAATTAGATAAAGAATAATTCCGTTTAAATTTTCAGCCAGTTTTGCGGCAATCTGATGTAAAATTTATCTTTGTCGCGTATCAAACTTGAATTACAGAACTAAGCCAATCACGTCTCAAGACGTTTTGATTCTATAACTATGAGAAAAACCATTGTACACATTTTAAAAGAAGAGCCCAAAGGGCACGAACTTACCGTAAAAGGATGGGTGAGATCGTTTAGAGCCAACCGCTTTATTGCGCTAAATGATGGTTCTACGCTTAATAATTTACAGTGTGTCGTTGATTTTGAAAATACAGATCCAGAGCTTTTAAAACGTATTACCGTAGGTGCTGCGATTGCCGTTACCGGTAATCTTATCGAAAGTCAGGGCGGTGGTCAGGCTGTTGAAGTTGAAGCTAAAGAAATCAAAATTCTTGGTGATGCAGATCCTGAAGAGGTGAAGAAAACCATCTTGTCACCGAAACGTCATACGCTAGAGAAATTGCGCGAGCAAGCCCATTTACGTGTGCGCACGAATACTTTTGGGGCAGTAATGCGTTTGCGTTCGCAATTGAGCTTTGCGGTACATCAATACTTTCAGAAAGAAGGTTTTTACTATGTAAATACGCCTATTGTAACGGGTAGTGATGCAGAAGGCGCGGGTGAAATGTTTAAAGTGACTGCTTTAGATATGAAAAATCCGCCGAAGGATGAGAATGGAAACATTGATTATAAAAAGGATTTCTTCGGAAAGGAAACTAATTTGACGGTTTCTGGTCAATTAGAAGGAGAAACCTATGCGTTGGGTCTGGGACAGATTTACACCTTTGGGCCAACTTTTAGAGCTGAAAATTCAAATACGAGCCGTCACCTTGCAGAATTCTGGATGATCGAGCCGGAAGTTGCGTTTTGCGACCTGGATATGAATATGGATCTGGCGGAAGACTTTATCAAATATGTGATTCAGTTTGTGATGGATAACTGCCAAGATGATCTGGAGTTTTTAGAAAACCGATTGATCCAGGAAGATAAAAGCAAGCCCGAAGCAGAGCGTGCGCCAATGCCTTTGCGTGAGAAATTAAAGTTTGTACTTGAAAACAACTTTAAGCGCGTAAGCTATACCGAAGCGATCGAGATTCTTAAAAACTCGAAGCCTAACAAAAAGAAGAAATTTAAGTATCCCATTGAAGCGTGGGGAGCCGACTTGCAAAGTGAGCACGAGCGTTTTCTTGTAGAGAAACACTTTAAGTGCCCGGTGATCTTATTTGATTATCCCGCAAATATCAAAGCTTTTTATATGCGCTTAAATGAAGACGGCAAAACCGTACGCGCAATGGATATTCTCTTCCCGGGAATTGGTGAGATCGTAGGAGGTTCACAGCGAGAAGAGCGTTTAGAAGTGTTGCAAGAAAAAATGGCAGCGCTAGACATCCCCGAAGAAGAACTGTGGTGGTATCTAGATACCCGCCGTTTTGGTAGCTGTGTGCACAGTGGTTTTGGTCTTGGTTTTGAGCGTTTAGTACTATTCGCAACCGGAATGACCAATATTAGAGACGTGATTCCTTATCCACGTTTTCCGCAAAACGCTGAGTTTTAAACAGAGCAATAAATTAAAAAAAAGCCCGATTTAAATTTTTAAATCGGGCTTTTTTTTGGGATTAAAAATGCTACGGGGAAAAACCCCCTTTTTAAAAGTGTTTTTTCCTAGTGAAAAAAAAGATGTCTATTTTACACCTGACTATTTTAAAATCCAACAGATGAAAAAAACTACCCTAATTGCAGCGGTGCTTACTGCTGCATTTTTGATTACTTCTTGCGAAAAACCTTGCGAGTGCGAGGAGGTGGAAACGCCAATTCTAGGTGCTCCGGCTAATATTATTCCCTTAGCTCAGGCAGATTCGCTGTATAAAAATTATGGTAACAGTCGTGTTGCCCTTATCGAGCTTGCAGAAAACATCACCGAAGAAGGCGATACCATCCCAAAAGAGGATGCTAATTATAAACAGGCCACCCGTCTAGTTAGTTTCTCATTTGCTGAAATGAAAAAATATATGGCATATATCGAACAGCAGGCAGATTCTGCAGGTGTAGAGGTTTTGGAGCTACGGGTGTATTTTGGTAAATATGGTAAAAAACCTATTAAAAAAACTAAAGCAAATAAGGGGACAGTGTTTTTTAATCCCGCAGCTGAATTTGTTTTTGCAGATGGAACAAAAGATACTGTAAGTTTTGCTATTCTTAATAATGCTGATGGTTCTAAGAGTGCAGTGACTGTTGGATCTGTGTTGAATGGATCTGCTTTGACTTCAGGTTTGGGAGCAGAGGACGTTAACTCTCTTGCCGAGAATTTTGGCCAAGAAATGCCACCACCACCAATAAGTGATGAAGATTTTTAATCAACATCTAAGCTAGATTAAGGGTGACGATTGTATCACTAATAATTTCATTGGCAAGAGCGCATTGCGTATTTCGTTACAAATCCAGGAATAATGATTTCTGATTTTGCCGAATTGCTGAGTTTCGTTTTCGGATTGATTTATTGGAATAATTTTAAACAAACGCCTATAAGGTGGTTTATTCTATTTCTAGGATATAATTTCTTTAACGAAATGGCTGCTTTAGCCTATTACGTTAGTGGCTTGAGTAATAACAATACCATTTTTTATAATGTGCATCAAGTCATTTACTTTAGTGTTCATTTTTACATTTTTTATAAATACCTATTATGAAAAAGGCTGAAACTTGCCGTTGTTCTCTTTTATAGTGTTTGGTTGATAAGCTTTACGTATCAGCTTTTTACCAAAAATCTAGTTTTAGAATATGCATTGTTCTCAACGGTTCTCGGTGATTTTCTTACGATGATCAGTGTTTTATTTGTTTTTATAGAAGTCATTAATGCTTCAACTATTTCAAAGCTGCAAGACAACATGATTATTTATCTAGGCTTAGGGCTTTTGGTTTATTTGGTAATTAGTATTCCAACTTCAGTCACTTCATTTGTGGGGTGGGAGAAAATTGGAAAGGATACGGGGCCAAGAATGGAGTTTTATCAGATTTTAAGAAATGTGGACACTTTTGCTGGGGCTTTAATGTATTTCATTTTTGCTTATGGTTTTTATAGAGCAAAAGCACCAAGTATAAGGTTAACGCGGTAGGCCAAATAATTAATTTAGGATTTAAAAAATTAGAGAAGATTGGATTTAGAAATATCACAGGAACGTTTAGAGTTCATTTTGAGCAATCCATCCACGATGACCATGACTGCGCTCGAGCTGCTTTCGTTTGTAGTTGGGTTATGCTATTGGAAAAAGTTCTCTAAAACACCAATCGTCGTTTTTATTCTTTTTTTGGGATATAACTTCTTGAATGAGGTAGTGGCTGCTTTTGTTTTGGTTGCTAATCTTGCCGAGAGAAATACCGCATTTTACAACCTGATATACTTGATTTATTTTTCAGCACTCTTTTGGATGTATTTTAAATACTTGAATAAACGTTCATTCAAAAATACAGTGGTCGCTTTTTATGCTGTGTGGCTTTTGACGTATATCTATTTTGTAGCAACAAGTTATTTTCTTTATCAAAAACCACTATTTTCAGCAGTAACCGGTGATATGCTTCTGCTTGTGGTTGTTCTTTTATATTTGGTTGAAACAATAAATAGCGCAGATTTGAGCAAAATACAAGACCATGTTTTGATTTATATAAGTATTGGTCTTGTGATAAGTACAGTCATTCACCTTCCTGTTTCTGTAGCTATTTATGTAGGGTGGTATAAAATAACAGATGCTTCAGACAGTCTTAATGCATTTTATAATATCATTAGAGATGCTAGCTTTTGGGCTTATTGTGTTTCATATTTAATTTTTGCTTATGGTTTTTATAGAGCTAAAGCACCAAGAACTAGTAATCTAAACTAAATAAGCCATTGCAAACCTCAATAATCACGTTTGAGTTTTCTTATGAACGTCTGGGATATTTGACTGGGAATCCCTCTTTGGTAATAATGTACTTTTTTGAGTTGGCTGCGTTTGTTACTGGTCTATATTATTGGAAAAAGTTTGAAAGTACCTCTATAATATGGTTCATTCTTTTTTTAGGGTATAATTTTTTAAATGAGGTCACAGCATCTACAATTTATATTTTTGGTTGGGCAGATCACACGAGCATATTCTATAATGTGCGTTACCCTATATATTTTGGAGTGTACTTTTATTTATTTTATCAATATGCCGTAAGCGATCGTTTCAGACAGATTATTTTGATGATGTTTGGTCTCTGGTGTTTGAGCTATTTATACTTTGTATTTACTCATGGTATTGTAGAGGGGGTCGCTTTGTTTTCAAGAGTTTTTGGTGGTTTTTTATTGCTCATAGTGATTCTCTTTTTTCTGATCGAAGTGATAAATAATAATTTAACCACCACCTTAAAAGATGTTTTTTTAGTTTATATAAGTATAGCACTGATTCTAAATCTTGTGGTACAGTTACCTGTACTTACAATGACTTATGTAGGTTGGCCAAGAGTTATGGAGCTGAATGATGAGAGACGACAGTTTTTTAATATAATTCGTAACGCAAGCTTTTGGGTGGCGAGTGCTATGTATCTAATTTTTATTTATGGTTTTTATAGAGCTAAATCTTCAAACTATTTAATGCAATAACTATGGATCAGGATACGCAGCTTTTAGTCATATTGGTTGTTTTGCTGGTATTATTCCTGCTGGCGGTGATCATTTTTGTCCTGTTTTCAGTATTTATGAAGCGTAAAAACAGCTTGCTGCGCGAGCAAATTGAAGCCGAAAAACGCTACGAACGTGCCATTGCAGAAACCCAGATTGAGATTAGAGAAGAAACTTTGCGTAACATCAGTTGGGAATTGCACGATAATATTGGCCAGTTGCTCACCTTAGCCAAGATTAAAGCGCAAAATATCGAAGATGGTGAAGATATGCTCGAAGTCGCAGAAACGATAGGAACGGGCTTAAATGAGCTCAGGGCGTTGTCAAAATCGATCAACCCAGAAGCGATTAACGGTCAGTCGCTTCTAAAGTCCTTAGAAAACGAAGTGGCCCGCTTTAACCGCTTAAAATTTCTTTCGGCAACCTATGATTTGATCGGGGATCCTGTGCAACTTAATCCTAAAGCGGAAATCATTTTGTTTCGGATAGTACAAGAGTTTATGAGTAACACGATGAAGCATTCTAAGGCGTCCAAACTGCAGATACGTGTTCAGTTTAAAGCTGATGCATTAGAGATCACTGCGCTAGATGATGGTGTGGGTTTTGACGCAGAGAAACTGTTAGAGCGCGGTATAGGTTTAAGTAACATAGATAAGCGTGCGCAATTGATAGGAGCACAGGCACGTATAAGTTCTATTCCCGGGGCTGGGACTCAATTAAAATTATATTATCCTTTAGATTAGAAATTAGAATATGTATAAAGTTGCTTTAGTAGACGATCACACTTTGCTGTCAGAGGCCATTGCGGGATTAGTAAGACGTTTTGAGAATTTTGAAGTTGTCAATGTTTCGGTTAACGGAAGAGAATTGGTAGACTTTATTGAGGCCAATCCTGATATGCAGCCAGATGTTGTGCTTATGGATGTGAAAATGCCTGTGATGGGCGGGGTCGAAACTACGCAGTATTTAACAAAGCACCATCCTGAGATCAAGGTGCTGGCGCTTTCGGTAGAGGAAGAAGAGGGCGTGGTGATGCAAATGATTCGCGCCGGAGCTAAAGGGTATTTATTAAAAGACACGCGCAAATCTATTTTAGAGCAAGCTTTAAATGAAGTCCTTGAGCACGGATATTATTATACTAATACGGTTGAACGTATTGTCAAGAAAACGGAGCGTTTAAAAGATCAGGAGATCGTTTTAAAAGAACGAGAAATCGAATTTATCAAACACGCCTGCACCGAAATGACCTATAAAGAGATCGCTGAAAAAATGTTTTTAAGTCCTAAAACTATTGAAGGTTATCGAGAATCGGTTTTTCAAAAACTAGGTTTAAAAAACCGCACGGGATTGGTGATCTATGCTATTAAGAATAATATTTTCGTCCCCTAGTATTTTAAATATGTTGTCTTTTGCGAACTCGATCAGAAGCTAACATTTTAGTTGGTTCTTGTCGTCAAAGGGGGTTACGCAGTTAGGGTTGTCGCTGTAGCTGAAATTTTTAATCCGATGTTCTCTTAAGGGCGCAAGCAGCGTTAAATTAATTTTTGGCGCATTTTTTGTTAACAAAACATTCTGATGCATCGGTTGATGCATTTTTTTATTTTTGTAAGAACAGATTCTTAAAAGTATATGCTCAAACAACAACTCAAATTTAAACTTTCGCAAAAGCTTTCACCGCAACAAATTCAGTTGATGAAGCTTATTCAGCTGCCTACGCAGGCTTTTGAGCAGCGCGTAAAGCAAGAGCTTGAAGAAAATCCGGCGCTTGATAGCGGCAAGGAAGATGCGAGAGATGAGTATGAGGAGTTTGACAACAGCGCAGATGAGGAATACGATTCTGAAAAGATCGAGACCGAAATCGATGTTGATGATTACCTGTCTGATGACGAGATTCCCAGTTATCGCTTAAATAGCAATAACTACAGTGCTGATGATGAAGAACGCCAGGTACCTTACGCATCAGGAACCTCATTTACGCAGCATTTAATGGGGCAATTGCACACCTATAGACTCAGCGATGAGCAAATGGAAATTGCAGAATTTCTTATAGGTAGCGTGGATGAAAGCGGTTATTTGCGTAGAGAGTTGGTTGATCTGATGGATGATCTGGCCTTCACGCAAAACATTTATACTTCGGAAGACGAACTCGAGAAAATATTAAGAATTGTTCAAAACTTGGATCCGGCAGGAGTAGGAGCGCGTAGTCTTGAAGAATGTTTATTGCTTCAGCTGAAACGCAAAGAAGAAACCGAAGCGGTTGCCTTAGCTATAGCCATTTTAACCGATGCTTTTGATCACTTTAGTAAAAAGCATTATTCGCGTTTACTTTCAAAATTTGATATCACTGAAGATCAGTTAAGAGATGCTATTGACGAGATCGAGCATCTTAACCCAAAACCGGGTGGGTCTTATTCCGGCAATACCAAAGTCGTAGAACACGTGATTCCAGATTTTACCATCAATATTAGAGATGGAGAATTGGAATTGACTTTAAACGGCCGTAATGCTCCGGAAATGCACGTTTCTCGGGAGTATACAAATATGCTTAAGGGTTATAAAGCGGCTAAAGAAAAGAGCAAGTCGCAAAAAGATGCAGTACTGTTTATCAAGCAGAAGTTAGATGCTGCAAAATGGTTTATTGAAGCGATAAAGCAACGTCAGCAAACATTATTTGTAACCATGAGCGCCATAATGGAATATCAAAAGGAATACTTTTTGACCGGTGATGAGCGTAACTTGCGCCCAATGATCCTTAAGGATATTGCAGATGAGATTGAGATGGATGTTTCGACAGTGTCTCGAGTTGCCAATAGTAAATATGTGGATACCCCATACGGAACCAAGCTTATCAAGGAGTTTTTCAGTGAAAGTATGACCAATGATCAAGGGGAAGAAGTTTCTACACGGGAGATCAAAAAAATATTAGAAATAACTATTCAGGAGGAAGATAAGCGTAAACCTTTAACCGATGATAAATTGGCTAAGATCTTGAAAGAAAAAGGCTATCCTATTGCAAGAAGAACGGTTGCTAAGTATCGTGAGCAGTTAGATGTACCCGTAGCCCGACTTCGAAAAGAAATTTAATGAAGTATTTTTTACGTTTTTTTTCGGTGCTGATGCACCCGCTATTTATGCCGCTTCTTGGTGTGGGTATTTATTTTTCGGTCACGCCTAAATTTGTTCCGCAGAGTTTTATGTATGCTAAATTGTTTGCGGTGAGCATACTTACCATTGTCGTACCGGTGTTGTTTTACTTTTTATTAGAAAGTGTAAAACTGGTTTCCTCAGTTCACTTACGAGAAGTTAAAGAGCGTAGAATACCACTTTTAGTTCAAGTAGGTCTTATCCTTTTGATTATTCGAATTATTATTAATGGTTACGAGTTTCCGGAGCTTTATATTTTCTTCTTAGGAATTTTAATCACAGCAGCAACTTCATTTATCCTTAGTCTGCTGAACTTTAAAACCAGCCTGCACATGGTAGGTGTAAGCGGCGTTTTGTGCTTTGTGATCGCATTGAGTATGATCTATAATGCCAATTATCTTGTGATCATTGGGTTACTTATTCTAGGTTTAGGATTTACTGCTGCAAGCAGACTAGAATTAAAAGCACACACCATGACTGAATTACTTGTGGGGCTTTTTGTAGGCGGTATCCCGCAATTTTTGATGTTCTACTTTTATAAAATGTAAAACATTAAGCCGAGTTTAAGACTGTTGAGCTCGATAGGACTTCCATCAATTTGCGCCGAATCTTTAAATATAGGATTCAGGTTGTAATAAAAATAAAAGTTAAAAGTATCATATCCGAAAGTGAACGTCAGTCCCATGCGGTAGCGATCAAATTCGGGGACATCGGTTTGTGTTACGGCATTGCCCGGTTGTTCAAAATAGAATTTGTAAGCGTAGACGTAGCCTAACTGCAATCCCGTATAAATACGCCAGAATTTGTAATCGGTCGCTGTAGAGGTTCTCCAACGTAATTGTATGGGTGCTTCTACCAAATAGGTCGTAAACCAGTTCTTGTTGTAGTCAATTTGATCATCTATGATCTGAAAAATACTCTCTTCTGAAGTGGCTTCCCCAACAAAAAGATTTTGATTGTAGGTGTTCATTGAAATACCGGCTCCAACGCCAATAGCCCAATTACGCTGTTTGTTTATGGGCATATCCCGTATAAAACCAAACTGCAAGCCACCGCTAAAGCCATTTTGCTCCATTGCTTTCGGCTTATTGGTAAGCAGGTTAAAAGTAAGACCTAGATAAAATTGATCTTCTCTATATTTTTGGTAAACGCTGGCGGTATCAATAGTGGTTACAAGAGAGTCTTGTGCAAGGCTTATTGCAGTAAAACTTAAAAATATTAGTAGAGAAAGACGTTTCATTCAGTCAATTAAATACGGTTTAAAGAAACAAAAAAACGCCCTGAAATGATCAGGACGTTTTCTTAAATTTTAAGAGATATGCAATTAACTCTAAGAGTATATTAATCGTTGGCTTCAACGGCGTCACCAGATTTGGTAACATAATTAATTTTTAGAGCATTTGCTTTACGCAGTTCTTGTTTGATATCTGAGATAAGACCCATATTACTGTCTCCATCTACTTTGAGGGCAGTAGTTAAGAAAGGAACAAGTTCCTCACGTTTACTTGCGCGCTCTTCATAAATGAAATCTTGAATTTGTGAAACATCTGAAATTTTATCATTCAATTGAATTTTTGCAGATGAACCATAAACACCTTTAAAGCGATCAACAGGCTCCCCGGCATAGATATACATTACAAGATCTTTCTTGTCAAGTTTCTCAATTTGGTTTGCTGTAGGTAAATCATTTTTTACCATTAGCGTATTTTCTCGCATTACGGTAGCAACCATAAAAAAGAAAAGTAACATGAAAACTATATCCGGCAGCGATGCCGTAGAAATAGCTGGTAAATCACCACTTTTTTTCTTATTAAATTTAGACATAGATTTTAATGTTAAATGTTTTTAACTCTTTTTAGGTTCTGCTTCAGAGAGTTTTTCTGGATAAAGCTCACGAATCAATTCAAGTTTCGGCTTTAATTTATCCTTATTCGCATCTGAAGTACGAGGATCGTTGTAACGAGCTTCCATAGCTATGAAAGACTCACCGTAACGTTCTTGAGCAACGCGATCACGTAACTGGTTGTATGCAGCCACAAGTTCGTTCTGAACTGCGATATAGCGTTTGTAAGAAGTTCCTCTGTTGTTTACTAGCGAAATAATCGCTTTTGTAGGGTTAACAGAAGAGTTAGGATCTTTAGCACCTTGACAATAAGAACAGTCCTCTGCACCATTGTCTAAAAACTCAACAGCAGCTGCTCTTAGGTCCTTAAGCTCCATAACTTTATCTTCAACAAGTAGCTCGTCATTACTGTTAACGATTACTGTAAATAAGTTACGTTCTTTAATTACCGGTGGAGGTGGCATATTTTCATCCAACTCGGGTGGTAATTTACGGCTAATACCGCTATCAGTCTCAATTGTTGTAGTTACCAGGAAGAAAATGAGGAGTAAGAAGGCAATATCTGCCATCGAACCTGCATTAACTTCTGGAGCTGATCTTTTTGCCATAATACTTTTTTATTTAGCTAATTTCTTTACACCTGAAAATACCATTGCACCAATTGCAACAATCGCTAAGATATAGAAGGCATAAATACCTGCTTCTACCCAACGCGATGCACTAGCTGATAGTACTTCTCCATCACGAAGCTGAACTTCTTCTCCTGAAGCCAAAACGTATGATATCACAACTACTGCAAGAAATGCGCCAAGACCAATTAAGGTGCTTTTTAAAGAAGATCCGCTGCTGAATAAGTTCTTAAGAACGAAGACCAAAACGAATACAATGGCAATTGCAATGGTTGCATATGCGATCAAGATAAATGGAGTTACCAAGCTATCTTGTAAGTCTGCTGAATCTGTTATTGCAGTGTCACCCGCAAGAATGATTCTTACCAGCCAGATGGCTCCAAGAACAGACAAGATGAGTGCAATAATTTTTAATATTTTATGTAACATAATCTGTTTATGTATTTAAGAGGGATTATTACTTCTTGTAACGTACAAGCATATCTATCAAAGTGATAGAAGCATCTTCCATATCATTAACGATACTATCGATCTTAGCGATGATATAGTTATAGAAGATTTGAAGAATAATCGCAACAATAAGACCGAATACAGTTGTTAAAAGTGCTACTTTAATACCACCTGCAACAAGAGAAGGTTGCATATCACCTGCAGCTTCAATCTTATCAAACGCCTGGATCATACCAATTACCGTACCCATGAAACCAAGCATCGGTGCTAGTGCGATAAATAATGATACCCAAGAAACGTTTTTCTCTAATAGACCCATTTGAACACCACCATAAGCTACAACAGCTTTTTCAGCAGCATCAACTCCTTCGTCTACACGGTCAAGACCTTGGTAGTAAATAGAAGCAACAGGACCTCTGGTGTTACGGCAAACTTCTTTAGCAGCCTCAATACCACCACTGTTTAGAGCATCTTCTACATCTTGTGCTAATTTAGAAGTGTTTGTAGTCGCAAGGTTTAGGTAAATAATACGCTCAATTGCAATTGCAAGACCTAAAATAAGACATAAAAGAACGATCCCCATAAAGCCAGGACCACCTTCTATAAAACGCTTTTTTAACTCTTGTGTAAAGGATAAAGACTCAGTCTCATCGGCTGCTGCCTCGTCTGCGGCTTCATCTTGAACTGCTGCCGCGATAGCTGTTGTATTAACAGTCATAAGAGGTGCAGTATTTGCTTGAGCTGTAAGATTGCCTAACGCGATTACAGCTGTGATAACTAGAATAGAAAATACTCTTTTCATTGCTTTTGATCTTAAAAATTTAGTTAGTAAAGGGATAAAGATATAAAATTAATTATTCAATTATTAAAAATTAGCAGAGAGGAAGGGATTCGAACCCTCGATACGCTTTTGACGTATACACACTTTCCAGGCGTGCGCCTTCGACCACTCGGCCACCTCTCTATTAGGCCGAAGCCTTTTCTCAAAAGGTTGCCAATTAACAAAAAAAATATCGATTTCCAAAAGGTTTGTTTGGTATAAGAAATTGTTCTCATTAACTCATTTCTCCTCTTAGAGATGTTTCAAATATAGTCTTAAAGACCTTTGGAGACAAATTTTGACTATTGAGATACATCATTTTTGTAATGGCAGCTTCTATTGTTAGATCTTTGCCAGAAATAACGCCTATGTTTTTAAGGCCTGTACTGGTCTCATAACTACCCATTTGAACACTACCCCAAGTGCACTGGGTTATATTCACAATAGGAATGTTTTTGTGAATAATTTTTTTAAGCAATTGGGTAAACCAAAGGGATGTTGTGCTATTTCCTGAGCCAAATGTTAACAGAATTACCCCGCTAAACGTTGCGTTTTCAAAAATTGAAGTCAGTAATTTCTGGTCAATTCCGGGGTAGAGGTGTACCACTAAAATGTCTCGTGCTAGACTGCGATGTACTAAAAGCTTCTTTCTGGAATAAGGTAAAAGCTTTTCATCTTCTATATTTAAATGGACTCCTGAGGTCGCCAAAGGGGGGTAATTAGGCGATTTGAAGGCTTCAAAATGCTCTGCACTGATCTTTGAACTCCGGTTTCCGCGGTATAATTTATACTCAAAATACAGTCCGACTTCTGTAATATAAGGCCGATTTCTCTTGCGTAAAGCTGCAATTTGAATCGCTGTGATCAAATTTTCTTTAGCATCGGTGCGTAAATCACCAATGGGTAATTGAGATCCTGTAAAAATGACCGGCTTCGCCAGATTTTCAAGCATAAAACTCAACGCTGAAGCAGTATAGCTCATAGTGTCGCTTCCGTGGAGAATCACAAAGCCATCACAAGTGTCGTAATGCGTTTCAATAATGTCACACAGCTCAATCCATAAATCAGGATTCATATTAGAACTGTCAATAGGTGTGGTGAACCCTGTGGTTTCTATCTCACAATCTAATAAGCGTAATTCTGGGATTTTTTCTAAAAGGTCTTTAAAGTCAAAAGCTTTAAGTGCTCCTGTTTCAAAATCCTTGATCATACCTATAGTACCACCGGTGTAGATGAGTAGTATTTTAGGTTGTTTGCTCAATGCTTTTAAGTTTATTAATTACAGGATTTGCATACATAAGTAAGAAACTCTCGCGTGCAATTTCGCTTGAAGGATCAACGCGGCGTTCAAAGCGGCGTTCAAAACTGCGCTTATCACGCTCAGTGTACGTGTGCGCAAAGCGATCTGTTTGATAATATAAATCATAAGCCACATAATTAGACGGCCATAACTTATAGATGCGATAGATCTCTTTGTCTATGCGTTTGGCAAGTTCCTGTAATTTATCGTTTTCAGATAAATCTAGCGCTTCGATCTCATCAAAGGTGGTTGCCGAAAGTTTCCCTGCGGCAATATGAATGCGTTTTTTTGAACCTAAAGCTCCTCTGAGAATACTATTAAAATCCTCATTATTGCTTTTTACATAGGTCGTGTCTTCACTTTTAGCAATCAGTTCGGGGACCTTTAGAATATCTGTTGGATCAAATTCATACGAAATGGCCACCGGGCGAATATTCAGACTCTTTAAATAGTTGAGTGCGGTTTGCTCACCGCGCGCCATTGCTGCCATTTTGAGCACGCCTTGTTGAGTTTTGTCGCTTCCGTCTTTAGTGCGTCCTTCTCGTTGTGCCATCCAGATCGATTGATTCTCACTAAGTAAAAACTGAAGGTATTCTGAAAGTTTTTTTGAACTTAACAGCATTTCACGCGGAGTCAAGCTACGTTCTACCAGAAAGCTTCGGTTGAGTTTGGCTAATGCCATTAAAAAAGATTTCTTAACAAGATTATCACCAATAGCCGAAGCGGTCATAATCAACTCATGATCATAAAGTGCGACATTAATAAACGAGGTGTCTAATATAATGTCACGGTGGTTAGAAAGATAGAAGTAGGGTTTATTGCGCTCCAGATCATCAAAACCAGAGGTCGAAAAGCCGTCTGTGCTTTTCTCCATGATTTTGTGAACCGACTTATAAATTACTTTGCTTTGGAAATCAAAGATAGAATGACACTCGTCTATTATTGCTTTAATTTTCTCTGATGATTTTTCAGGAAAAGTAAACTGCAATAACGCTTGAATCATGGGGTGCCGGTGAAACGATTGCAATACCTCGTGTACTTCAGAATCGTGATACGGTCTTATAGAGTCAAATTTTGACACACTTTCAAATTTTGTTGAAGCGTAAAGAACGAAATATTTTAAAGATCAATCAAGTTTAAATAGCTTTTTAGCATTTTCAGTAGTGATTTCTTCAATTTTTGATAACGGTACTTGATAGATATCTGCAAGTTTTTCGGCGATATGAATCAAGTAACTGCTTTCGTTGCGTTTTCCTCTAAAAGGTTTCGGTGCCAAGTAAGGTGCGTCGGTTTCTAAAACGATATGCTCCAGATCAATTTCCTTTAAAAACTGATCGATTTTTCCATTTTTAAATGTTGCAACCCCGCCAATACCTAATTTTAAATTGAAAGCAATCGCTTGCTTTGCGTGGTCAAGGTTTCCTGTAAAACAATGAAAAACGCCTCTTAATTTGTCATTGTTCTCTTGCTCCAGAACTTCAAAAACTTCATCAAAGGCATCGCGGCAATGTATCGCAATAGGTAAATCGTATTCTTTTGCCCAGCGAATTTGTTGAGCAAAAGCTTTTTGTTGTAAATCTTTAGTTGAAGAATCCCAGTACAAGTCTACCCCGATCTCACCAATGGCGCATACATTTTTTTGCTCTAGCTGCTGCTTTACGTGATCAAGCTCTTCAGAAACACTCAGAGGGTCTACGTGAGTAGGGTGCAAGCCGGCCATAATATGCATTAGATCTGGGTGCTGCTCTTTTAAATCCCACATAGCTTTAGTGTATGTAGAATCTATGGCTGGTAATACAAATTGATTAATTGACTGGTCGAGAGCGCGTTTGATAACTTCGTCACGATCTTCTTTAAAAGACTCACTATATAGGTGGGTGTGTGTATCTATAAACATAGCTCACAAAGTTAAAATAGGCGTTTGGCTATGCCAAACTTTAGAGAATATTTAAAGTCCTCCAATTTTAATTACAGTAAGTTTGAACACATAAAATGGACTATGGCTTCACTACGGCAACATCTCACAAGAAAAGGTTACAAACGCATCAAATTAACACCGGTGGGTACCGGGCATTTAAAGTTTGCGGCGACCATTAACGGTGTTTTAGGTGAATTCATTTTAGATACCGGAGCTTCTAATACCTGTATTGGTTTTGAGGATCTGGAGCGTTTTAAGCTGTTTGCCGAAGAGAGTGAGGTGAAAGCAGCCGGCGCAGGAGCGATAGATATGCTTACGCAGATATCTCAAGATAATTTGATCGAAATCGAAACGTGGTCTACCAGAAGTGTATCAATCGTGCTTTTTGATCTTTCTCACGTTAATCAGGCTTTGATTAATCACGAAGCTAGTCCCGTAAGCGGAATCATAGGTGCCGATATTTTAAAGAAAGGAAAAGCCGTGATAGATTATCAGTACGACTGTCTCTATCTTAAGTAAGTAATAAGATAGTTATTAAAGCTGAAACGCTTCACTTCGGGTTTGTATGTGATTGGTAAAGAATGAATATACGTTAACCCTTGTTCACCACCCCTTAGCTTTTGGAAGCAGTTAGGAACAAAAAAAAGAAAGCCGGTACAGTTATTAAAATTGAAACACTTCACTTCGGGTTTGTTTGTGAATAGTAAAGAATGAATATACGTTAACCCTCGTTCAGCACCCCCTTAGCTTTTGGAAGCAATTAGGAACAAAAAAAGAAAGCCCATAAAATTGATAAATTGAAACGCTTCACTTTGGTTTGTATGTTGTTGATAAAGAATGATTAAACGTTAACCCTCGTTCACCACCCCCTTAAGTTTTTGGAAGCAGTTAGGAACAAAAAAAAGAAATCCATTACAGTTGATAGATTGAAACGCTTCACATCGGGTTTGTTTGTGAATAGTAAAGAATGAATATACGTTAACCCTTGTTCATTACCCCTTAGCTTTTGGAAGCAGTTAGAAATAAAAAAGAAAGCCAGCTACAAGAGCTGGCTTTCACCCCAAATCATAATTGATTATTACAAGTCAATTACAACAGTCTTCAATATTTTTCGCTTTTCAGCACAAAACAAAGCTAAAGCATTTTTTCGGTTTAGAAAACCTGAGAAGTTAAAATACTTCTAAAAACTTTTAGCGTATTTAACTTATTTTAAGTGACTTCCGGATACTACAGGCGTATTTTTTCCGTTTGCGTACTTCATCATTTTAAAACCGGGATGAATACAATAACATCCAGTTTCTCCCTGTTTATTGATGGCGATATAAGCGACTTGAAAATTGGTGTGGTTGGGATTAGTAGTAACAATGCGTCTAACAGCTTCTTCGCAAGCTTCTTGTGGCGACATACCGTTTCTCATAAGTTCAACAATTAGAAAACTTCCTACGGTTTTGATCACTTCTTCGCCCATTCCGGTGGCCGCTGCACCGCCAATAGCATTGTCTATAAATAAACCACTACCTATTACAGGGCTGTCGCCCACGCGACCTTTCATCTTATAGGCCAAGCCAGATGTTGTGCACGCCCCTGATATGTTTCCGTTTTTATCTAAACCGAGCATCCCAATAGTATCGTGATTTTCGATGTTGATGATGGGTTTATATTTTGAGGTTTTTAACCATTCTTTATAGGCTTTTTCACTCTCTTCGGTGAGTAAATTTTCTGCAGTAAATCCATTTTTAACAGCAAATTCTTCGGCGCCTTTTCCGGCGAGGATAACGTGAGGTGTGTCCTCCATTACTTTCTTGGCAAGGGCTGCAACGTTGGTGATATTCTCAACACACATAACAGAACCACAGTTACCTGTGTGGTCCATAACACAAGCGTCAAGTGTTACGTTGCCTTCGCGGTCGGGTGAGCCGCCTTTACCAACAGTGGTATTTTTAATGTTTTCTTCTTCAACTGCTACGCCCTTAATTACTGCGTCAAGTGCAGGGATTCCTTGGTCAAGAAGCGCGCCAGCAGTGGCATTGGCTTCGGTAAATTGCCAAGTACAGATGGCAACAGGAGTAGTTGCGGTTGTATTCTTTTTTTTCAATTTTTCAGCAGAATTCTTAGCCGTGCCGGCTTGGGCAAGACTGTGAATTCCTAAACCAAAAGCAAGTGTATTGATGCTCGTTTTGGTGATAAAATTTCGACGTTTCATTTGTGTTTGTGTTAAGATGGAAAGTTACTAAAGCCCCTATGATTATTGAGACGATAATATTCAAAAAAATAGGAAAATATTAAAGAAATCCGCAAGGAGCTTTAGTAATATTGCTTTTCTTAAAATTTAGCGATGCGTTGGTTTCTTTTTATCCTGTTCTATATTCTTATTGATATTTACGCTTTTCAAGCGTTCAGAACCTTTTCAAAATCTGTTTGGTTAAATAGCAGTTACATTCTTGTATCTCTTGGGGTCCTTGCTTTTTTAATTTATACGCTGAGTACACTTGATCGCTCAAAAGGAATTACCACTGATGAAATGTATGTTTTTGGTTGGTTCTTGGTCTTTTTTGTGCCGAAGCTTCTACTTGTGCTTTTTATGTTTGGGGAAGATCTAATTCGCTTCATTGTTGGGGCGTTTGCAGCTTTATCTGGTAAAGAATCTTTTCATATGCCTTCAAGAAGAAAATTTGTAAGTGCAATTGCTCTAGGGGTAGCGGCGATTCCGTTTGCATCTTTGATTTACGGAATGTATAAAGGTAAATACAGGTACAGAGTGTTGTCGTACCAACTCGAATTTGATGATCTTCCTGAGGCATTTGATGGGTATACAATTACCCAAATCAGCGATGTGCACAGCGGTAGTTTTGATAATGCTGACAAGATCGTATATGGAATAGACCTGATCAATAAGCAAGAAAGCGATGTGATCTTATTCACGGGAGATCTAGTCAATAATTTTGCTAGCGAGATGAAAAACTGGACGCAACTTTTCTCTAAGCTCAAGGCTAAAGACGGGGTGTATTCCGTGCTGGGAAATCATGATTATGGAGATTATGCTGATTGGGAAACACAGCAGGCAAAAGCTCAAAATCTTGAAGATCTAAAAACTTTACAAGCACAAATGGGTTGGAAGTTGTTGCTTAACGAACACCGCTGGTTAGAAAAAGATGGTGAGCGTATTGCGCTTGTAGGAGTTGAAAACTGGGGCGCCGGATTTAAACAAGCGGGTGATATTGATAAAGCTTCAGCCGGGTTGAGCGCCAATGATTTTAAAGTGCTTATGAGTCACGACCCTTCTTATTGGTCAGAGCGTTTAAAAACTGATCCTAAAAATTTTCAGTTAACCTTAAGCGGGCATACGCATGGAATGCAGTTTGGAATCGAAATTCCTGGTTTTATACGCTGGAGTCCGGTGCAGTATCGATATGAGAATTGGGCAGGAATTTACAAGGAAGGAAACCGTGTGCTAAACGTGAATAGAGGTTTTGGATATTTGGGTTACCCGGGGCGCGTAGGCATTTGGCCTGAAGTCACCGTTATTGAACTAAAACGGAAGAAGCGTTTAGGTTAATAATTCAGTTGTGTGACTTAAATTATCGTTTGAAGGGTAGCCTTAAGTAGAAATTATCATCGCTTTTCATATTATATGCTTTTAAACCTTATATTTAGGGATGTAAAGTGCATTTCTTATGTCAAAGTTTGGAGCTCTTATCGATTTAGAAATCCCGGTGTTGATCGATTTTTTTTCTGAAAAAGATCAAGCCTCTGTAGCGATGAATCCTGTGTTGCGTGAAGTGGCGGCTGCCCTTGGCGACCAAATTAAAGTCATTAAAATAGACATCGAAAAAAATCAAGACCTCGCCGAAGCGCTACGCATAAAAGGTTTACCCACCTTAGTCATCTACAAATCAGGCGAGATGAAATGGCGCCAAAGTGGTGCGCAAACTACAAACGCACTTACGTCTATACTCCAAAAATTCATTTAAAGGGGTTTAAACGTATAGCCGGCTTTGGTGAAATGTTGTAATACCATTGGTAAGGCAATTTTCAAATTCATCTCGGCTTTTAAGCTGTCGTGAAAGACTAGAATACTTCCGGGTTGTGCATTGTTTATAATGTAAGCTGCACAAGTTTTTCCATCGAGTTTTTGATCCCAATCATAGGCGATGGCGTCATACATTATAATATGGTAACCGCGCTTTTTTAACGCTTTTGCTTGGCTACGTTTGATCTTTCCGTAAGGTGGTCTGAAGAGGTTTTGAGGTGTTGTGAACCTTGAGATGATCTCTTCGGTTTTAAAAGCGTTGGCTAGGTAAGTTTCGGTTTTTGTTTTCCAGCCCTTAAGGTGATTATAGGTGTGGTTGCCTATACTGTGCGAACTGCTAACCAGCTGCTGAAAGATTTCCGGATTTTTTGAAATGTTGTCTCCGATGCAGAAAAATGTTGCTTCGGCATTATAAGCTTTTAAAAGCTCTAAAACCCACGGGGTAACCTCAGGAATTGGTCCGTCATCAAAGGTGAGATAAAGTGTTTTTTCAGTTGCTGAAGTTGCATATTTATCCCAAACATACCCAGGGTAAAGACGCTTAAGTAACTTAGGCGTCTTTACGGGTAGGTCAAATTTTAACTTCATCTATTCTAAAGTGTCTGCCGGAATTGCAATAGAGCTATCCTGCGTTGGCTCGGTAGGTAGCACAGTTTCTGGTTCGGTTTCATCTTCGCCATAGAACTGATTGAATTTACGCAGGTACGAATTGAATTCACGAGCTTTCTCAGGAATAATCTCTTGGTCTTGATTGATGATCAACAGGTCAACCAGACTTCGGTAGCGTTCTATATCTGTAATGATATCCTGAGCATAATTGTATTGCTGCTCAAGATTAAGGCTGCTCCAGTAATCAAGCTTTTCTTGATATTTTTTAGCTACTTGTTCCCAGAGTTCGCGCGCCTTTTCTTGCTCGCCTACTTGATAATAACCGCTGATGTAGGGCTCTAAAAGCGTGTAATATTCAAAAATATCAACAGGCATTTTTTCCATGGCTAGATCTAGGATATTTTTAGCCTTATCAAATTTCTCTTCTTGGATCAATTTTTCGGTTAAACGGGCCAAATTACCACGATAAGTGATCCCGTTACGACGCGTTTCGGTATCGTGATAAATATCTGGATCACCACTATTGCCCCAATACCAATTGGTAGCAATGTCGTAGAATTTATCAGAATCAATACGTCCCATGTCATAAGGAGCCTGAGGATCTATTGGTGTTTTAATAGGTACAAGCTTATAGCAAACACCATCAAGCTGCAGATAATCTTTCATCCACAAATAATCATCATCACCAAAACTTCCACCGGTAAAATAAATAGGACGTTCCCAATTGTTATTTGCAATAACATCCAGCATTAGAAGGCGGTTTTTATAGATTACAGATTCTTTAATGTTAACCACAATTTCAGAAACTACTTCATCTGCGTCTTTTTGAGCTACAGTGCCATTAGCAAGAACAGTTTGCTTATCTACCGGAATGCTCACGTGTTGGGTAGGGAAGGAGTGCACCATAGTACCACTTTGTAATTCTTCCATCGTACGTGGATCATCGCTTGCGATCCAGTTCATCCAAGTTTTAATATCTAAAGTGTCATCAGGACGTAATTCGTTATAAAAAATAGCATCGCGATTTCCGGCAACGTATTTGTCATGCGAAAGCTGAGAAGGTATAGGATCACTCTCATAAGCCTTACGTTTCATATCGTCAATATACCACGCGGTTTGAAACAAACTGGTATTTACGATGCGCACATCTCTACGGTAGCCTTCGATCTCTTGTGCATACCATAAAGCAAACGTATCGTTATCACCAATGGTGAATAGAATAGCGTTTTCATCACAACTGTCAAGATACATTTTAGCCATAGCTAAGGCAGTCTTTCTGCCAGAACGGTCGTGATCATCCCAGTTTTGTGCTGCTAAAATTACCGGAGCGGCAAGTAGACAGACAACTGTAACTACGGGTAACACAACTTTAGCGCTAATTTTTTCTTTAAGTAAGTCATAAAGGGCGTATACACCAAAACCGATCCACATTGCAAAAACGTAGAAGGATCCAACTAAAGCATAATCACGCTCACGGGGTTCAAAAGCACGCTCATTCAAATAAATCTTTAAAGCGATACCTGTAAATAGGAAAAGTACTAAAAGCACCCAGAAGCTTTTTTTGTCTCGACTTGCTTGAAAGACCAGCCCAAGTAATCCTAGAATTAAGGGTAAGAAGAAATAGGTATTACGCGCTTTATTTTTTAAAGCATCACTAGATAGATTGTCTTGCGGGCCTAATCTTGCTTCATCAATAAATGAAATCCCACTGAGCCAATTGCCGTGGATATTGTCGTATTTACCTTGAATGTCGTCTTGACGCCCGGTGAAATTCCACATAAAATAACGCCAATACATATAGCCAAATTGAAAATCAAACATATAGGCAAGATTGTCCGTAAATGACGGCGGATTGACATCAATATATTGTCTCAGACGCATTAGGGTAGACTGAAAGCCTTCGTTATCCATACGCCCTTGAGCATAGTCAGATTTGAACTGTGCTACGGCTTGTTGCAACTCTTGATTGTCTGCATACTCCGGCTTTACCTGAAATTCTAAAGGACCGGTAAATTGCATATAGTTTGCAATATGGTCTGTGCTCCACATACGCGGAAGAAACACCTTATGACGGTCTTCTGAGTTTTGAACGGAATTCTTCCATTCGTTAACGATCACATACTTGCCGCTTTCTTCGTCTTTCTCGTAATTGGGTTTTCCGTCCACGTATGGATTTTGAGCGTCGAGTCCGCCAAAAATTTCAGTAAACTGCGGTCCGTAAAATAAATGCGTTTCAGGATACTGTTCTCTGTTGTAATACGCAAGAAGTTCTCGTGCGTTGTTAGGGTTGTTCTCGTTAATGGTTGTCCCGGCGTTAGCGCGAATAGGAAGCATCAACCAACTTGAAAATCCAATAAAAATGAATAGGATCGAAAGCGCAAGTGTGTTGAGTTGGTAGTATGATTTTTTTCGGGTGTAGCTTAAAATGTAATAGAAGATTGCGATAAATACTAAGCCTGCGATAATTGTTCCGCTATTGAACGGTAAGCCAAAGGTGTTTACGAAAAATACTTCGGCGTAGCCAAAGAAACTCAACGTGTATGGAAGTAAAAATTTAAAAATGAACATCAATACCGCAACTACAATGATGTTTGCGACGATGAAGTTTTTGATCGTTATGGTTTTATAATTTTTAAAGAAATACAAAAACCCAATTGCCGGAATGGTGAGCAGCGCCATAAAATGCACCCCAAAAGACAATCCGATAATGAAGCAAATAAGCATGAGCCATCTGTTTCCTCGAGGTTTAAACATGTCACGTTCCCAAAGCAGCGCTACGTAAAATAAAGACGAAAGCATAAACATTGCCATCGCATACACTTCGGCTTCCACGGCGTTAAACCAAAAACTATCAGTAAATGCAAAAGCAGTTGAGCCGATAAACGAAGCAGCTAGAACTGCTATTTGGTCTGAAGATGTCAATTCAATTTTGTTGCGTTTAAGCAATTTGCGCAACAGCAAAGACAGTGACCAGCACATAAAAAGAATGGTAAATGCTGATGCCAGGCAGGACATAAAATTTACACAGAGTGCCACATAGCTACTGTCTGGAGCAAAAATTGAGAAAAAGGCGCCTAGCATTTGATACAATGGTGCTCCCGGCGGGTGACCAATTTCTAACTTAGAAGAGGTTGAGATGTATTCTCCCGCGTCCCAGAAACTCGCGGTAGGTTCTACCGTGAGGCTGTAGGTTAATAATGCAATGGCAAAAGCGAGCCATCCTACTATTTTGTTATACTTCGGGAAGTTGAAGTTTGTCATGGTCATAAGGCAAAATTAGCAAGCAGCGAATTTAAGAATTAATACGGTAATCCATTCGGTTTTGATCGCAATGGAATAAAAGAAACTCACACAGCTAAATTCTTAATTAAATTGCGATAGTTGCTTAGGAGTAACGTAGTTGAACCTAAAAATATTCTTTGGTTTAAATTTTTCCTCAAAAAATATTTGGTGAACAAAAAGTTTGTATTAAATTTGCAGCCGCATTCGCAAGTCAGGTGAATGTTTTCTTTTTAAGAAAGGTACTGGCCTATGGTGTAACTGGCAACACGTCTGGTTTTGGTCCAGAAGAGTCTAGGTTCGAGCCCTAGTAGGCCAACTGCAATAAAAAACCCGCAAATTTTTGCGGGTTTTTTTGTTTATCAGTGGCGCTACTGTGTGAGTGCCTCTAAATTGCGACTTTACCTTTTTAGGCAATAGTATTAGTGATAAAATAACGCATCATATTGGTGTAAAATGCTTTGCTTCCTGAATCATTTTTGATGCAATTCTGAAGAAATTTCGAAAAGCGTGCTTTAGGAATCTCAAGATTTATTTCCGCAGAACGCGCATCAGAAAGAAGTGGGCTCATAGTAATGTGAACCTCGCGCTCGGTTTGTCTAATTACAACATCTGAAGCTTTAAAGAATTTCTTCAAGATCGCTTTTTGTAATTGTTCTGCGCGCGCTGAATGTTGCGCGGGTTGGCATTCTTCATCTATAAGGCGATAAAGTGCGTGAATTGATGTTTGACTTTCGGTTTGCATAGCATTTGAATTTTAGTCCCAAGCTACCTTTTTGAGCGCGATAAAATTTCTAAAAAAGTGTTATTTAGAGATTTATTAACCTTTAGATCTTAAAGGTCAAGACCGGTCTTTTGGCGTGATTAACTAAGCCTTCGCTCAAGGAGCCGTTAAAGAAATGTGCGAGTCCTTTTCGGCCGTGTGTGCCAATGGCGATAAGGTCTGCTTTTTGACTTTTGGCGTAATTCATAATGCCACGTTCAACCTTGAGATCATTAAAAATTTCAAAGTGCGGAGTTTCGATCTGTAGTTTTTGAACAAACTCCTTAAACAAAGCCTGAATTTTTTCTGTGGTCTCAAATCGGTCAGGAGTATTCACATAAACCATTTTAAATTCAGCTTTTTGTGTTTGTGCAAATTCTAATGCCTGTGCTACAGGTTTTAGATTGTCATTCTCAAGATCTGTCGCAAAAATCAGACTGTTGATTTTGAAGTTAACGTGTCTTTTTTTGATGACAAAAACCGGTATTTTAGAGTGTCTAACAATTTTCTCAGTGTTAGAGCCGATGAAAAGTTCCTCAAATCCGCTGGAACCATGAGACCCCATGATTATGATATCGATTTCGTGTTCTTCGGCATAGTCTAAAATCCCACTTTGAATACTGTTGAATTTCACGTGTTCAAAGAGTTCAATGTCACTGGCATATTTTTCAGCACGCAGCTTTTCAAAATTCTGTTGTGCCAGCTTCATAAAGAAAAGTGCTTCAGGCAGCTGTGCGTTGTGATTACCGTCAATAACATCAATTAACGAGTAAGGTAATTCAACCATATGAATTAGGTGTAGCTGCGCGTCATACTGTTTTGCGAGTTGGCAAGCGACTTCAAATGCGTAGGTTGCCTGTTCAGAAAAATCTGTAGGCAGTAGTAATTTTTTGATCATAATGTACTGACTTTAAAAGTTATATAGATTTTAATGGGCTGTATTAAAGTTAAGCATTTAATAGTGAGCTTGTTCTATTTTATATCTTGATAAATATTATTATATTTGCAGTGTTGAATTAAGAAAATTAATCGAGGGGACACATTGAGTCCCCTCTTTTTATAGGAACATGTTGAAGGAAAAAGTTACAGCCCTTTTACAAGAGGCGTTTGAGGAGTATGAGAATCTCTTTCTTATAAATTTAAAAATTAAAGGCAACAACGAGATTGTAGTTGTGATAGATGGTGATCAGGGAGTAACGGTGCAAGACTGTATCAATGTAAGCCGCAAAGTAGAGCATAATTTAGACAGGGAAGAAGAGGATTTTTCTTTAGAAGTTATGTCTGCAGGAGCTACCGAGCCTTTGATTAATACAAGGCAGTATAAAAAGAATGAAGGCCGTGATCTTGAAGTACTACTTCAGGATGGTTCAAAAATAACAGGTAATCTTATTCAAGTGCATGATGAGGGTATTGTGTTGTTCTGGAAAGAGCGCGTTCCTAAAGAAGTAGGTAAAGGTAAGATGACCGTAGAGAAGGAAGAGGTGATAGCCTTTGATGCTATCAAGCAAGCAAAAGTTAAGATTAAATTTTAAGTACACAGCATGGAAAATATTGCGTTAATCGAATCATTTTCTGAGTTTAAAGATGATAAGCTCATAGATAGAGTAATGCTTATGGCAATACTCGAAGAAGTTTTTAGAAGTACGTTAAAAAAACGTTTTGGAAGCGATGATAATTTTGATATCATTATAAATCCAGATAAAGGAGATTTAGAGATTTGGCGTAACCGTGTTGTTGTAGCTGACGGTGAAGTAGAAGATGAGAATTCAGAAATAAGTTTAACTGAAGCACGTAGAATTGAGCCTGACTTTGAGGTGGGTGAAGATGTTTCTGAAGAAGTAAAGCTTATAGACTTGGGGCGTAGATCTATTCTTGCTTTGCGTCAAAATCTTATCAGTAAAATTCACGAGCACGATAATACTAATATTTATAAGCAGTTTAAAGATCTTGAAGGAGAGCTTTATAATGCTGAGGTGCATCACATAAGACATAGAGCGATCATACTGCTTGATGATGAAGGTAATGAGATCATTTTGCCAAAAGACAAGCAAATACCTTCAGATTTCTTCCGTAAAGGAGAAAATGTTAGAGGGGTTATCGAGAGTGTTGAGTTGAAGGGAAATAAGCCGGCGATCATTATGTCGCGTACTTCTCCACTTTTCCTTGAGAAGTTGTTTGAGTCAGAGATTCCTGAGGTTTTTGATGGATTAATCACAGTAAAAAAAGTAGTGCGTATTCCTGGAGAGAAGGCAAAAGTTGCTGTTGATTCTTACGATGATCGTATCGATCCGGTTGGAGCCTGTGTAGGTATGAAAGGATCGCGTATTCACGGTATAGTTCGTGAGTTAGGTAATGAGAATATTGACGTAATCAATTTTACAAATAACCTGCAATTATATATTACCAGAGCGCTAAGTCCTGCAAAGATTACTTCGATCAAGATCGATGATGAGAATAAATCAGCAGAAGTAATGCTTAAACCAGAAGAGGTTTCTAAAGCAATTGGTCGTGGAGGTCACAATATTAGATTGGCGGGCCAACTTACAGGTTATGAGATTGATGTGTACAGAGAAGGAGTTGAAGAAGATGTGGAGCTTACAGAATTCTCTGATGAGATTGAAGATTGGATCATTGCTGAATTTTCAAAAATAGGTTTAGATACCGCAAAAAGTATTTTAGAACAAGACGTAGAAGACCTGGTTAGAAGAACAGACCTTGAAGAAGAAACCATTGCAGATGTAATGAGAATTCTTCGTGAAGAGTTTGAATAAATTTAGGACTGTACAGGTTTTTTAGGTTAATTTTATAGCGAATTAAAGCATTTTATGGCAGAAGTAAAGAACATGAGGTTAAATAAAGTATTGCGTGAACTTAATATTTCACTTGATCGTGCTGTTGATTTCCTTAAGGAAAAAGGGCATGAGATAGAGGCGCGCCCTACTACAAAAATCTCTGCCGAAATCTACGAGGTATTATCTGATCAATTTCAGACAGACGCGAGTAAAAAAGTTGCGTCTAAAGAAGTAGCGCAAGAGAAGCAGAAAGAAAAAGAAGCTATCAGACAAGCGCGCGAGGAGGAGATCGAAGAGAAACGCCAGGAACAAGATTCTGATAAGGAGGTGATTCGTGCAAAATCGAACCTTCAAGGGCCTAAGCAAGTGGGTAAAATTGATTTAGATAAATCAGGAAAGCCAAAAGCTGCAGCTCCAGAAAAGCCTAAAGAAGAGCCTAAGCCAGTTCAAAAAGAAGAGCCGGTTGTTGAGCAAAAAGTAGAAGCGCCTAAGGTAGAAGAGAAGAAAGTGGAGGCTGAAAAGCCTAAAGAGGAAGAAAAGTCAAAGGTTGAGTCGAAGCCTGTTGAGAAAGAGGTGGCTAAGCCTAAAGCTGAAGCGCCTAAAAAAGCCGAGACGAAGACCGAAGAGCCTAAGCTTGGAGATGATGTCTTAAAGACAGATTATAAGAAATTAGACGGGCCAAACTTTACAGGTCAAAAAATTGACCTTTCTCAGTTTAAAAAACCAGAGAAAAAAAAGAAGCCAGCTGCCAATAAGGATGATAAAAAACGTAAGCGTAAGCGTATAAGTAAAGCTACGGGTGCGAATCCTAATAGTGTTGGTAATAACAACAATAGAGGTCGTAATCAAAGAGGTGGTGGACGCCGCAATGCGCCTGTTGTAAAAGAAGAGCCTTCAGAAGAAGAAGTGCAAAAGCAGGTTAGAGAAACCTTAGAAAAACTTCAGGGTAAATCTAACAAAGGTAAGGGTGCTAAATATCGTAGAGATAAGAGAGATCAGCACCGTCAGAAATCTGAAAGCGAACAAGCGCAGCAGGAAGCAGAAAACAAGGTGTTGAAAGTAACCGAGTTTGTTACGGTTAGCGAAGTAGCTACTATGATGGATGTTTCGGTGACTCAGATTATTTCAGCGTGTATGTCATTGGGAATGATGGTGACGATGAACCAGCGTCTGGATGCAGAAACCTTATCTATTGTTGCTGACGAATTTGGTTACGAGGTAGATTTCGTAAATGCAGATATTGAAGAGTCTGTTGCTGTTGAGGTAGATGCTGAAGAAGATCTTAAACCTCGTGCTCCAATTGTTACAGTGATGGGTCACGTTGACCACGGTAAGACTTCGCTTCTTGATTATATACGTGAAGAAAATGTAATCGCAGGAGAAAGCGGTGGAATCACGCAGCACATTGGTGCATACGGAGTTACCCTAAAAGACGGTCAAAAAATTGCCTTCTTAGATACACCAGGTCACGAAGCCTTTACGGCGATGCGTGCGCGTGGTGCTCAGGTTACTGATATTGCGATTATTGTAATCGCTGCTGATGATGATGTGATGCCGCAAACTAAAGAAGCGATCTCTCACGCACAAGCCGCGGGAGTGCCTATTGTTTTTGCGATCAATAAGGTAGATAAGCCAACAGCAAATCCTGATAAAATTAAAGAACAGCTGGCAAATATGAATTTGCTTGTTGAGGATTGGGGTGGAAAAATTCAATCTCATGATATTTCGGCTAAAACCGGGGTTGGTGTAGCTGAGCTACTGGAGAAAGTTTTATTAGAAGCTGAAATTCTAGAGCTGAAGGCCAATCCTGATAAACGTGCTAATGGTACTGTTGTGGAGGCATTCCTTGATAAAGGTCGAGGTTATGTTTCAACAGTATTGGTTGAAGGGGGTACGCTTAAAATTGGAGATTACGTTCTTGCCGGTACTAACAGTGGTAAGGTAAAAGCGATGCACGATGAGCGTGGTAAAGAGATTAAAGAAGCAGGGCCTTCTACGCCGGTTTCTATTTTAGGTCTTGATGGAGCGCCTCAAGCGGGTGATAAGTTTAATGTGATGGAAGATGAGCGTGAAGCCAAAGACATCGCAAATAAACGTACGCAGTTGCAGCGTGAGCAGTCAGTGAGAACCCAGAAACATATTACACTTGACGAAATTGGAAGACGTATTGCCTTAGGAGACTTTAAGGAGCTTAACATTATTCTTAAAGGTGATGTGGATGGTTCTGTTGAAGCGCTTACAGATAGCTTCGGTAAATTGTCTACAGAAGAGATTGTTGTAAATATTATTCATAAAGGAGTTGGTGCAATTACTGAAAGTGATGTATTGTTGGCTTCGGCTTCAGATGCGATCATTATCGGATTTAATGTTAGACCTGCTGGAAACGCACGTCAGGTAGCTGATAAGGAAGAAATCGACATCAGAACGTACTCGATCATTTACGACGCGATCAACGATCTGAAAGATGCGATGGAAGGAATGCTTTCTCCTGTAATGAAGGAAGAGGTTACCGGTAATGCTGAGATCAGAGAAACCTTTAAGATTTCTAAGATTGGTACTATTGCGGGTTGTATGGTTACCTCAGGTAAGATCTATCGTAACTCTGGAGTGCGTTTAATACGCGACGGAGTTGTGGTTTACACTGGAGAGCTAGCTTCGTTAAAACGCTTTAAAGATGATGTTAAGGAAGTGAGTAAAGGTTACGATTGTGGTATGCAGATTAAGAACTATAATGATATCAAAGAAGGTGATATTGTTGAAGCATATCAGGAAGTAGCTGTTAAGAAGAAATTGAAATAAAATCAATTAAGAATAAAAAAACCGCTGATATTCAGCGGTTTTTTTATGCGGTAGTATTTCGTTTAGCGTTCGGGTTTCATTACAAACGCGCTAGGAAATTTTTCTTTGATTTTGAGTAGTGCACGATCTGCGTCTAAACGATCCCTAAAATTTCCAACCCAGACTTTATAATTTGGGCTCTCATAAACGATCTTAGGTGCCCATTCGCTAAAACTTGAGTTGTAGTCTTTCTGTACTTTATTGGCTTCTGTGATTTGGCCGTAAAATAATTGAATTTTATAACGATCTGCCAGTTCGTTATTCACGGTCATTTCTGACTTCAACTTTAAAAGTTCGGGTAACTTATTATCTTGAATGACATTACTTTTAGCGGTTTGCGCATAGGTAGCGGTGCTGAAAATGCCGCTAAAAATTAAATATAATAGCGGTTTTTTTAGGTTTCTTTTCATAAGAAAAATTGTTTAAGCAAATGTAAAAGTTATAACTCAAAACTTGTGATAATTATTATTTAGAACAGGTATAAATTACCTTTTAACGCTTTAGTAACACTTCAAAAATCCACTTCTAAGTCTTACTTTTGCCATCAAATTTGTCGGCACTATATTTAGTTAGTTGATGCTTAAATATCTAGAATTAGTGCCGCATTACTATGACAATTCTATCATACTATGAAACAGGGTAACTACCTTAATTCAGCTTCTCGATTTTCTATAATCACTTTAGCATTATTGCTTTCTTTTTCTTCGTTTGTGTTTGCTCAGGATGCTGAGCCTGCTGAAGGGGCTGCGCAGTCTGAAACTACTCCTGCTGTGCAAGGGGGTGACGCTGCTGCAGGTAAAGCATTGTTTAATGCGAATTGTGCTGCGTGTCATAAGTTGTACAGTCGTGCCACAGGTCCGGCTTTGTATAATGTTACTGAGCGTCGCGATAGAGAGTGGTTGTATCAGTGGATTAAAAATAACCGTGCGTTGATCGATTCTGGGGATCCGGAGGCGATTGCGATTTACGAAGAGTACAATCAAACAGCGATGAATCTTTTTCCGCAATTAAGCAATGCGGATATTGATGATATTTTAGCGTATACGGATACTCCAAAGCCAGAGCCTAAAGCTCCGGCTGCTGCGGCAGGTGCTGCTGGTCAAAGTGGGGGTGGTGTTTCGAGCACTGTGATCTTAGCTATTCTTGCTGTTGTGCTTGTGATGCTTGTTGCTGTTTTATTCTTAGTAAATAACACGCTTAGAAAATTCGCAGTTGCTCAAGGTGTTGCTTTGCCGGTTAAAGAAGCGCGTAAGCCAATTTGGAAATCATTTGTAGAAAATCAATTCTTGGTTCTTGTTTCTGTAATTGTGTTGCTATTAGGTGGAGCGTATTTTGCATACGGATGGATGATGCAGGTGGGTGTTGATCAAGGGTATCAGCCAATTCAGCCTATACATTATTCGCATAGAATTCACGCTGGTGACAACCAGATCGAATGTAAATACTGTCACTCTTCGGCGCGTACTAGTAAAACTTCAGGGATTCCTTCTTTGAATGTGTGTATGAACTGTCATAAAAGTATTAGTGAGGTTGCTGATGAAACTTCAGAATTTAGTTCAGTGACTGAAGATTACTCAAAAGAATTTTACGATAAAGAAATTCAGAAGCTATATAAAGCTACTGGATGGGATCCTGCCACGCAGTCTTATACTGGGGAGACTCAGGCTGTAGAGTGGGTGCGCATTCATAACTTGCCAGACTTCGCCTATTTTAATCACTCACAGCACGTTTCAGTGGCAGGAGTGCAATGTCAGACTTGTCACGGTCCTGTTGAAGAGATGGAGATTATGTATCAAAACGCTCCGTTAACTATGGGCTGGTGTATTAACTGTCACCGTGAGACTAATGTGAAGATGGATGGAAATCCATATTACGAAAAAATTCACGAAGAGCTTTCTAAGAAGTATGGTGTTGAGCAGTTGACTGCGGCACAAATGGGAGGTCTTGAGTGTGGTAAATGCCATTATTAATAAGTTAAGATTGCGTGTAGTCTAACTCGCGTTTCAAAATAAATAACAATAGATTTTATGTCATCAAACAAGAAATACTGGAAAAGTGTTGAGGAGCTAAATGAGAATAGCTCTATTGTTGAGGCGCTTAAACAGAATGAATTTGCGCAAGAGATTCCTATGGATGAGTTTCTTGGAGACAAAGATTCGTTAGATGCTTCGTCAACTACGCGTCGTGATTTCTTAAAGTATGTAGGTTTTTCTACTGCAGCAGCTACACTTGCAGCGTGTGAAGGGCCTGTGAACAAGTCCATTCCTTACGTAGTTGCTCCAGAGCGTATTACGGCAGGAAAGGCAGACTACTACGCTACAACAATGGCAGATGGTTTTGACTTTGCTAGTGTTTTGGTTAAGACACGCGAAGGAAGGCCTATTAAAATTGAAAATAATAAACTGGCAGCTTCTTTAGGAGGTAACAATGCCAGAGTACACGCTTCTGTGTTGTCTATGTATGATACCAAGCGTTTGCAAGGTCCCAAAATTGACGGTGCAGATGTTTCTTGGTCTGAATTAGATGGTCAGCTGGGTGATAAATTAAAGAATTTAGGAGGAAAAAGTATTGTGTTGTTGACGCAGACTTTTGCTTCTCCTTCAACTTCAAAACTTATTTCAGAGTTTAGTGCGGCTTACCCGAATGTTAAGCATGTGACTTACGATGCAATAGGTGAGCAGGCTGCTCTAGATGCTTTTGAAAGCAAATATGGTGAGCGTGCTTTAGCGGATTATGATTTTTCTGAAGCGGAAGTGATCATTTCTGTAGGTGCTGATATTTTAGGTGATTGGCAAGGTGGCGGCTTCGGTCCAACTTATGCAAAAAGTCGTGTTCCTAAAAATGGAAAAATGTCGCGTCACGTACAGTTTGAGGCGAATATGACTTTATCTGGTGCAAATGCCGATAAGCGTGTGCCAATGACTCCTGCGCAGCAGAAAAAAGCGGTTGCCGCTATTCAATCAATTGTTTCTGGTGGAAGTGCTAATACAGGATTGCCGGCAGAACTCGACGAAGCTGTTAAAAGTGCAGCAGCTCAATTACGTAAAGCCGGAAGTAAAGGAGTGTTTGTAACTGGCGTTCAGGATGCAAATGCACAGATGGTAACATTGTCTATCAACGAGACTTTAGGAAGTACAATTATTGATGTTCGGGCTCCAAAAATGACCCGTCAGGGTAATGCTGAAGAAGTTCAGCAATTGGTCGCTGATATGAATTCTGGTGTTGTAGGCGCGCTTCTTGTAGCGGGTGTGAATCCTGCTTACAGTTTACCTAATGCTGATGAGTTTGTTGCTGGTTTAGAGAATGTTGATGTTAAGGTTTCTTTCAATATGAAAGAAGATGAGACCGGACTTCTTTGTAATTATTTGGCTCCAGCTCCTCACTATCTTGAATCTTGGGGTGATGTTGAAATTAAGAAAGGTCAAATTTGTCTAACGCAGCCAACTATTCGTCCTTTATTCAATACAAGACAATTTCAAGACTCATTATTGGCTTGGACTGGTCAAGGAGTTACCTATTACGAGTATCTAAAAAATAACTGGAGTAATGCTTCTACGAGCTGGAATCAGGCATTGCATGATGGTTTTGTAGCGGGTTCTATTCCTGCTGCTGAAGAGACTGCCGAAATGTCAAGCGCAACTGTGAATGGTGCAATTACACTTTCAAGCGCTGTTGCTGCTCTTGCTCAAGAGGAAGCTGCAACTTCTGGTTACGAGTTGACTTTATACTCAAGTACTGGTATTGGTAACGGGGAGCAGGCTAACAACCCTTGGTTGCAAGAATTCCCTGATCCTATCACAAGAACTTCTTGGGATAACTATCTTACTATGTCTAAAGCAGATGCAGATAAGTTGGGAATTGAAAACGAAATTACTTCTAAAGGAGCTTTAAATGGTGATTACGTAAACATCACTCTTGATGGTAAAACTATTGAGAATGTACCTGTTTATGTGCAGCCGGGTCAAGCGCCAGGATCAGTAGGTTTAGCTTTAGGTTATGGAAAGAAAGCTGCTGTTCAAGAGGAAATGCAGGTAGGTGTTAATGCTTACCCATTATATAAAGACTTTAGCGCTACACAGTCTGTACAGATTGAAAAAGTAAGTGGAGTGCACGAATTTGCTTGTGTTCAAATGCAGAATACAATGGCAGGGCGTGCGGATGACATTATACGTGAGACTACTTTAGAGATTTTTAATACTAAAGATGTTCACGCTTGGAACCCTGTAGGAGAGGTTGATTATAACCACTCTGAAATTTCGGTAAGAGATAAGAATGCAGATATCTGGGAATCTTTTGATGATACCATGGGTCCTCATTTTAATCTTTCGATTGATCTTAATGCGTGTACCGGCTGTGGTGCGTGTGTTATCGCTTGTCACTCAGAAAACAATGTTCCTGTAGTAGGTAAGCAAGAGGTGAGAAACTTTAGAGATATGCACTGGTTGCGTATTGACCGTTACTATTCATCTGCAGATACATTTGAAGAGGAAACTAAGACCCTTGAGGAGCTTCCTGCTTTTGATAGTTATTCAGTAGTAGAGAAGCAGTCTTATGACAATCCAGAGGTTGCATTCCAGCCTGTGATGTGTCAGCACTGTAATCATGCTCCTTGTGAGACTGTATGTCCTGTAGCTGCGATTGGTCACGGTAGACAAGGTCAAAACCAGATGACTTATAACCGTTGTGTTGGTACACGTTACTGTGCTAACAACTGTCCATACAAAGTGCGTCGTTTCAACTGGTTCCTATATGCAGAAAACGATGAGTTTGATTACAACATGAACAATGATCTTGGTCGTATGGTGCTTAATCCTGACGTTACAGTACGTTCTCGCGGGGTTATGGAGAAATGTTCTTTCTGTATTCAGATGACACAAAAAACAATTCTAGACGCTAAACGTGAAGGTAGGGCAGTAGAGGATGGTGAGTTTGCAACCGCTTGTAGTAATGCCTGTGATAACGGCGCTATCAAGTTTGGTGATGTGAATATGCCAGATTCTGAGATCGTAGAATTGAAAAATGATAAACGTAAGTATTATTTACTTGAAGATATTGGGGTGAAGCCTAATGTATTCTATCAGGTAAAAGTTAAGAATACTGCAGAAGCTTAATTTAGTATAAAATAAATATCAATATATTAATATGTCGTCACATTACGAAGCACCCATAAGAGAGCCTTTGATTCTTGGAGAGAAATCTTATCACGACATCAGTGTAGATGTAGGTGCTCCTATTCTTGGTAAAGCCAATAAGTCTTGGTGGATTTGTTTTTCTATCGCGCTTATTGCGTTCTTGTGGGGTCTTGGCTGTATTGTATATACAGTGTCTACAGGTATTGGAGTTTGGGGTCTTAACAAAACCATTGGTTGGGCTTGGGATATTACAAACTTTGTATGGTGGGTAGGTATTGGTCACGCTGGTACTCTTATTTCTGCTGTATTATTACTTTTCCGTCAAAAATGGCGTATGGCGATTAACCGTTCTGCAGAGGCGATGACAATTTTTGCGGTTGTGCAGGCAGGTTTGTTCCCGATCATCCACATGGGGCGTCCTTGGTTAGCGTATTGGGTTGTGCCTATTCCAAACCAATTTGGATCATTATGGGTTAACTTCAACTCACCACTGCTTTGGGACGTATTTGCAATTTCTACCTATTTATCGGTTTCATTAGTATTCTGGTGGACGGGTCTTTTACCTGACTTTGCGATGATTCGTGACCGTACTAAGAGTCCGTTTCAGCAAAAAATATACGGTATCTTAAGTTTTGGATGGAGTGGCCGTGCAAAAGACTGGCAGCGTTTTGAAGAGGTGTCTCTTGTTCTTGCAGGTCTTGCAACTCCTCTGGTACTTTCGGTGCACACGATTGTATCTTTTGACTTTGCTACTTCGGTTGTACCAGGATGGCACAGTACGATTTTCCCTCCTTATTTCGTAGCGGGAGCGATTTTTTCTGGATTTGCTATGGTGCAAACGCTTCTTTTGGTAATGCGAAAAGTGGTTAACCTTGAAAACTATATTACCATTGTTCATATTGAGTTTATGAATAAGGTAATCTTGCTTACCGGTGGTATTGTAACAGTTGCTTATTTAACTGAATATTTTATCGGATGGTACTCTGGGGTGCCTTACGAAAACTATACATACTTATCATTTGGTGCTGCTACAGGACCATATTGGTGGGCATTCTGGGCGCTGATTATTTGTAACCTTATCGTGCCGCTTACGCTTTGGGTTAAGAAGTGGAGAAGAAACATTCTTTGGACATTTATCGTAGCTCTTGTGATTAACATCGGTATGTGGTTTGAGCGTTTTGATATTATTGTGATCTGTTTGAGTAAAGACCGTTTGGCTTCTACTTGGACGATGTTCTCACCTACATTTGTTGATATAGGAGTGTTTGTAGGTACAATTGGATTCTTCTTCGTGTTGTTCTTATTGTATGCTCGTACATTCCCGGTTATTGCACAAGCAGAGGTTAAGAGTATTCTTAAATCTTCAGGAGAACGCTACAAGAGAATTAGAGAGTCAGGTGAAGATTTAGCTGGTACAGCAACAGATGAGCGTACCTCTAACTATGCGACTCGACCAGAGAGTTTAGCTGCTGCTTCAAATGCTAAAAGTACTTATCACCAATCTACTGTAAATGCAGATGCATTAGTTGATACTGAAACTAAAAAAGCAGAGATTGATTTGATGCTTGCTAAAATAGGAACCTATGATCCGGCAACGCAATCAGCTGATGACTTGAAAAAGATCAGTGGTGTTGGTCCGGTATTGGAGCAAAAGCTACATCAGTTAGGTATTTATACCTATGATCAGGTGAGTAAAATGACTAAAACAGAATATGACCTTTTAGACGAAATTATCGATGCGTTTCCTGGTAGAGCAGAGCGCGATGATTGGGCAGGTCAGGCACAAAATCTTAAACAATAATTATGGCATCAGGAAACGTTTTACACGTGCTTTACAATGATGATGATATCCTTATGAAGGCAGTAAAAGCGCTGCGTTCTAAACATTATCGAATTATTGAGGTATATACGCCATTTCCGGTTCACGGCTTGGATAAGGCTATGGGATTACCTTATACTCGTATCGCTATATGTTCATTTATCTATGGACTAATTGGATTGAGTGTGGCGACCCTTATGATGAACTTCATAATGATTGAAGATTGGCCAAGAAATATTGGTGGTAAACCAAGTTTTTCTTACCTGCAGAATATGCCTGCTTTTGTGCCAATTATGTTTGAATTAACGGTATTCTTTGCGGCCCACCTTATGGTTATTACTTTTTATATGAGAAGTAAGATCTGGCCTTTCAAAAAAGCTGAGAATCCAGACGTACGTACAACTGATGATCACTTTTTGATCGAAGTTGATGCAGCAAACCACGATCTTGATGAACTTTCTAAGTTTCTTTATGATACAGGAGCTACAGAGATAAGTCTAATTCATAACGAAGAACACGCGTAACAGATGAAAAATAATATTCAAATATTAGGTTCATTGGTAATGATGTTGGTTTTTATGGCCTCTTGTCAGGATAAAGATCATCCCAACTATCAATATATGCCTAACATGTATGAAGATGTAGGTTATGAAACCTATGGTAATTATGAGGTTTTTCCTAACGGAATGGAAGCTATGCAACCTGCAGAAGGAACTGTTTCGCGTGGTTGGATGCCTTATGGCTATGAGAATAGCACAGAAGGTTATGAAGCAGCTAAAGCAAGTTTAAAAAACCCTGTGCCCTATACTGAAGATAACCTGAATGAAGGTAAAGCATTATATACTATTTATTGTGCAATTTGTCACGGAGATAAAGGGGACGGTAAAGGTACATTAGCGAAGCGCGAAAAAATATTAGGTGTACCGGCATACAATGATCAGGGACGTGCGATTACTGAAGGAAGTGTTTATCACGTAACTTATTATGGTCTAAATACAATGGGATCTTATGCATCGCAAACAACCGAGCGCGAACTGTGGTTAATTAACCATTATGTGCTTGACCTTAAAGATGCCCTTGACGGAAAGCCTAAAAGAGCATTTATAGACGAGGCTTCTTCTGAAGATGTTGCAAGTGCTGAGGAAACCGCAGGAGAGGAAGAAACTACTGAAGCGCAAACTGAAGAATAATAAAGGCAGGATATTTCAAAATTATGTACACGTTATCAAGTAAATTAAGACTTTTTGCCATAATTAGTATGGTTCTTGGACTTGTAGGTGTGGTCTACGGATTTTTATCTGTACCCGCTACAGTTGAAGAAGCAAGTGAAGTACTTGCCGCTCACGAAGAGCATCACGGTGAAGAAGCTAGTCACGAAGAAGCAAATTTTGTTGACGAGGCGCGTCAGGAACATGGGTATTCTGAAAAAGCCATGGCACATGATAAAGATATGGGCCACGAGGCACACGGTGAAGGAGAGCATATGGAGCACGTATTGCATCAGATGCAAACAAAGCCTTGGTCTGCTGTATTTGTCGCTGCCTTTTTCTTTATGATGATCGCATTAGGAACATTGGTTTTTTATGCAATTCAAAATGCAGCTCAAGCAGGATGGTCGCCAGTGCTGTTTAGAGTGATGGAAGGGATTACAAACTATCTTCTGCCTGGATCTGTGATTGTTTTATTGATCGTGATTTTTGCAGGTGAGCATTTCTTCCCTTGGCAAAATCACGAATTAGTAGCTGAAGATACCATTCTTCAAGAGAAATCAGTATACTTAAACTTTCCATTCTGGTTGATCAGAGGTATCATCTATGTTATTGGTTGGAATTTATATAGACATTTTGCTAGAAAGAACTCTCTTGCAATGGATGATGCTGAAGGAGATAGACCTTACAAGAATTTATTTAAGTATTCGGTTTATTTCTTGGCCTTCTTTATTGTTACGGAATCTACAATGGCTTGGGACTGGTTTATGTCAATGACACCACACTGGTACAGTACGCTTTTTGCTTGGTACATTTTTGCAAGTATGATTGTTTCAGCTGTAACTGTTATTGCTATCGTAACGGTTTCACTTAAAGCTATTGGTAAACTAGAATTTGTAAATGATAGTCACTTGCATGACTTGGCTAAGTTTATGTTTGGTTTCAGTGTATTCTGGACGTACTTATGGTTTGGTCAATTTATGTTGATCTGGTATGCAAACATCCCAGAAGAGGTGACCTATTTTATCTTAAGAATACAAGAGTATAATCCTATTTTCTTCGGAATGATTATTATCAACTTTGTATTCCCAATTGTAATATTGATGAATAGTGATTTCAAACGCGTTTCTTGGTTCGTAGTAATTGCTGGTGTTTTCATTTTGGTAGGACACTATATAGATATTTTCCTATTGGTTATGCCATCTACGGTTGGACCGCATTGGTCTTTCGGAATCACAGAATTCGCTGCGTTACTATTCTTCTTAGGCCTGTTTATTTTAATGGTAGGTTTAGGATTAGCTAAAGTATCGTTGAGACCTAAGAATAATCCATTCTTAGTAGAAAGCGAGCATTTTCACTATTAATATCAACGAACAGAAAAAACACAACAATGACCGTTTTTTTAGTACTTATTGTAATCATTCTTTTTGCTGTAGCAATATGGCAAATGAGTAAAATATATGCGCTTTCTAAAGGGAATTCTGCTGAAGATACCCAAGATGTCGCAAATGGAAAGGATAACCGTATCAATGCCAAGTTGATGGTGATGTTTATGGTGTTTCTTTACTTCTTAATGTTCTATTGTTTCTGGCATTATTCTAAATTCTATTTGCCTGAAGCTTCTTCCGCTCACGGTGGTAAGTACGATAACTTGATGTTTATCTCTATCGCCCTTATTATGGTGGTGCAGGTAATCACGCAATTTCTATTACACTTTTTTGCTTATAAGTATAAAGGTGAAAAAGGAAAGCGAGCTTTATTCTATGCAGATAATGATAAGTTAGAATTCATATGGACCATTATTCCGGTGATTGTTTTGGCTGGTTTAATTATCTACGGATTATTTACGTGGTCAGACATTATGAATTTTGAGGAAGACGAAGATGCTCTTGTAGTTGAATTGTATGCACAACGCTTTAACTGGAAAGCGCGTTATGCTGGTGAAGACAACATTTTAGGAGATGCCAATGTCCGTTTTATCGAAGGTGTGAATCAATTGGGTATAGATCCTAGTGATGCTGATGGTAAAGACGATGTTGTGACTCAAGAACTGCATTTGCCGGTAGGCCGTCAGGTGATTTTCAAACTTAGATCACAAGACGTTCTGCATTCTGCGTATATGCCACACTTTAGAGCGCAGATGAATGTTGTTCCCGGTATGATCACTCAGTTTTCATTCACTCCTACGGTGACTACTGAAGAGATTAGAGAGACTGAGTATATGCAGGATAAAATGCGTACTATTCAAGAGATACGTAAAGAAAAAAGTAAAGAATTAGTTGCTGCCGGAGAGCCTGCACTTGACTCTTATGATGAATTTGACTATTATTTACTTTGTAATAAGATTTGTGGAGCTAGCCACTATAATATGCAGATGAAGATTATAGTTGAATCTCAAGAAGATTATGAAGCTTGGTTAGAAACCCAGAAAACTTTTGAAGCGAGCATAGCTCAGCAGTAAAATTGATTTTTAAAAGAAACTAGATATGTCAGCAAACGCAACAGCTTTTGAACATGCTCACGATGATCACGCACATCACGACGATCATGCGCACCACGATCATCACCAGACTTTTATAAGTAAATATATTTTTAGTACCGATCATAAAATGATCTCAAAGCAGTATTTGATTACTGGTTTGTTTATGGGGGTTATCGGTATAGCAATGTCTATTCTTTTTAGAATTCAACTTGCTTGGCCAGAGGAAAGTTTTACCATTTTTGAGATTTTCCTTGGTAAATGGGCTCCAGAAGGAGTTATGGATTCTAGTATCTACCTTTCATTAGTTACCATTCACGGTACTATAATGGTATTCTTTGTACTTACCGCTGGGTTAAGTGGTACGTTCAGTAACCTCTTAATACCATTGCAAATTGGGGCACGGGATATGGCTTCCGGTTTCTTGAATATGGTTTCTTATTGGTTATTCTTTTTGTCTGCTGTTATCATGTGCTCGTCTTTGTTTGTTGAGGCTGGGCCTGCTGCTGCAGGTTGGACGATTTATCCTCCATTGAGTGCTTTGCCTGAGTCTATATCTGCTGCAGGTACGGGTATGACCTTATGGCTAGTTTCGATGGCAGTTTTCATTGCTTCATCTTTATTAGGTTCTTTAAATTACGTAGTTACTGTAATTAATATGAGAACTAAAGGGATGTCAATGACCAGACTTCCGCTTACAATTTGGGCATTCTTTGTGACCGCTATCATTGGTATTATATCTTTCCCGGTTTTATTATCGGCTGCGTTACTATTAATAATGGATAGAAGTTTTGGTACTTCTTTCTTCTTGTCTGACATCTATATCGGTGGTGAGGTTCTACATAATTCAGGAGGTTCTCCGGTATTATTTGAGCACTTGTTTTGGTTCTTAGGTCACCCTGAAGTTTATATTGTATTACTTCCTGCATTGGGAATTTCATCAGAAGTTATTGCTACAAATGCTCGTAAACCTATTTTTGGTTATCGCGCGATGATTGCATCGATTCTTGCAATTGCTTTCTTATCTACAATTGTTTGGGGTCACCATATGTTTGTATCCGGAATGAACCCGTTCTTAGGTTCTGTATTTACCTTTACGACCCTATTGATCGCGATTCCTTCCGCAGTAAAAGCCTTTAACTATATTACTACGTTGTGGAAGGGTAATTTGCAGATGAACCCTGCTATGTTGTTCTCCATTGGTTTGGTGTCTACTTTTATCACCGGTGGTTTAACAGGTATTATTCTCGGAGATTCTACACTAGATATCAATGTTCACGATACGTATTTTGTCGTGGCTCACTTCCACTTGGTAATGGGTATTTCTGCACTGTACGGTCTTTTTGCCGGAGTGTATCACTGGTTCCCTAAAATGTTTGAAGGGCGTATGCTGAACAAGAATTTAGGTTACGTACACTTCTGGGTAACGGCTATAGGTTCTTACGCTGTATTCTTCCCGATGCATTTTATTGGGATGGCAGGTTTACCAAGACGTTACTATTCAAACACTGCATTCCCGTACTTTGACGATCTTGCTGACGTAAACGTAATGATTACTATTGCAGCAATCGTAACGGCGTCGGTTCAGCTAGTGTTCTTATATAACTTCTTCTCTTCTATTTTCTATGGAAAGAAAGGTCCTAAGAACCCTTGGAAATCTAACACGCTAGAGTGGACTACAGAGTTGAAGCACATTCACGGAAACTGGGAAGGTGAGATTCCATCTGTTTACCGTTGGTCTTATGATTATAGTAAGTTGAACGAAGATGAGACTGATTATGTAATTCCTGGTCAGGATTTCGTTCCTCAGAATGTACCGCTTCAGCCAAATGAAGAAGAAATGAATCACTAAATGATTCTTGATAAATAATGAAAAGCCCGCAATTTGCGGGCTTTTTTATTAGAGGAGCGTGAAGTAATCTATGCACTCCTATTTAGTATCTTTACCTTATGAATGAGCATTTAGATCCCACCGGAGAAGGATTTTCTCACGAAGAATACGATATAGAGCGTGCCTTGAGACCGCTTAGTTTTAATGACTTTACGGGTCAAGAACAAGTTATTGAAAATCTTGAAGTGTTTGTGCAGGCTGCTAATGGTAGAGGAGAAGCACTAGATCATACCTTATTTCACGGGCCTCCGGGATTAGGAAAAACCACTTTGGCTAATATTCTTGCCAATGAATTGGGGGTGAATATCAAGGTTACTTCCGGGCCGGTTTTAGATAAGCCGGGCGATTTAGCCGGATTATTGACCAACCTTGAAGAACGCGATGTTTTATTTATAGATGAAATACACCGCTTAAGTCCGATTGTTGAAGAGTATCTGTATTCTGCTATGGAAGACTTCAAGATCGATATTATGATCGAAAGCGGACCCAATGCGCGTACGGTTCAAATCACTTTAAATCCATTTACGCTCATAGGCGCAACCACACGTTCGGGGTTGTTGACTGCTCCTATGCGAGCGCGTTTTGGGATCTCTTCAAGACTACAATATTACAACACCGAATTACTGACTACCATTGTTCAGCGTAGTGCTGAAATTTTAAGAGTACCCATTGATATGGAAGCTGCAATTGAGATTGCAGGTAGAAGTAGGGGTACACCGCGTATAGCGAATGCTCTACTGAGAAGGGTGCGGGATTTTGCTCAAATAAAAGGTAACGGAACTATTGACATCGAGATCGCTCGTTTTGGCTTAAAGGCACTCAACGTAGATGCGCACGGTTTGGATGAAATGGATAATAAAATCTTGGCTACCATCATTGATAAATTTAAAGGTGGGCCTGTTGGGATCACTACCCTTGCAACCGCAGTTTCTGAAAGTGCAGAGACAATTGAAGAGGTGTATGAACCTTTTTTAATTCAGCAAGGTTTTATTGTGAGAACACCACGCGGTAGAGAAGTTACTGAAGCTGCATATTCGCATTTGAATAGGGTTAAAGGTCCTATTCAAGGAGGATTGTTTTAATACCGGAAGTTATGGCTAAGCCTTTTCCTAAAGTTTCCATGGTTCAGTTTTTAAGATCGGCTTTGTCCATTTTGAAAAACCCGTTGCCTTTTCATAAACGGAATTTTGAGGCCAAAGGCGATACGTTTCGGTTGAAGATCGGTTTTTCCAGAAGTGTTCTTTTTTCGAGGGATGCGCGTTTTGCGCAGCACGCGCTTCAGAAAAATCAAAAAAACTATCAGAAATCACCCATTCAAACGAAAGATCTTGCAAAATATGTGGGTCGTGGATTATTAACTGCAAATGGTGAGCATTGGGCAAAACAGCGCAAACTCATTCAGCCGGCATTTCACAAAAAAAACCTGTATGGTTTACTACATAAAGTAGATGAAGTTATTGAGAAAGAACTTAGTAAAATAGAGCCGGAGAAAACCTTTGATATTTTTCCGGTATTTAATGATCTGGCGTTTAACACGGTTGTGCAGGCGTTATTTAGTAATGTGATTGATCAGCAAGACATCAACAGATTGCAAAATATTACAGAACGCAATCAGCGTATGATGGTCAAAGAATTGCGACAGCCGTATTTAAACTGGTGGTTTCAACTTTCAGGAGCCTTAAAAAAAGCACTAAATGAATCCCTAGAAGCACGGCAAATCTTAAGTAAACTTATCGATGTGCGTATTGCGAGCGAAACCCGTCATGATGATTTACTTGATATGCTGCTCGATGCACGATATGAGGATGACACGCCTATGAGTCGGGAGCAACTTATTGATGAGATTTTAATACTTTTCATTGCGGGGCACGAGACTACTTCAAATGCCTTGACTTTTACGGCGGCTCTTTTAGCCCGAGATCCTAAAATACAAGAAAAGCTTTATGTCGAAGCATTAAAAGCACAAGAAGAATCTGATCTCTTGGAGAAAATCAAAAAGTTGACCTATACCAATCAAGTGATCAACGAAGCCATGCGGTTGTATCCGCCGGCGTATTTTATTGATCGCATAAGTATTGAAAATGATCAATACGATGAATTTGAGATTGAAGCAGGGACCAATATTTTATTTTCCATTTTTGAAATTCACAGGCACACCGATTTTTGGGAGCAGCCTGACACATTCAACCCGGATCGTTTTTTTGACGATAGCTTAAAATATTCTCCATATTACTATCCATTTGGGGCTGGGCCACGTATGTGTATCGGTAATAATTTCGCGATGTATGAGATGGTTTTGACGGTAAGTCAGTTAATGTGCAAGTTCAAGATACAAGAAGAAGCATCTCCAATCGCTATTAATCCGTTAATCACATTAAAACCCAAAGACGTCTTGCTCACCTTTATACCTAGAGATCGTGAATAACACCAAAGCTGAACATACCGCCTGGATCAAAGCTAAAGCTAAGGAGTTGGGCTTTATGAGTTGTGGTGTTTCTAAGGCTGGCTTTCTTGAGCAAGAAGCGCCACGTCTTGAAGATTGGTTGAATAAAAATCGAAATGGCGAAATGCACTATATGGAAAACCATTTTGATAAGCGTTTAGACCCCACGTTACTAGTTCCCGGAGCGAAGAGTGTGGTTTCGTTACTACTGAATTATTATCCTGAAGAAACCCAGCGAGAAGATGCGTATAAGATTTCTAAGTATGCTTACGGAACAGATTATCACTTTGTGATCAAAGATAAGCTGAAGGATTTGCTTGAAGCCATCAGAGCGCATATTGGAGAGGTAGATGGTAGAGCTTTTGTCGATTCGGCTCCTGTATTGGATAAAGCCTGGGCGGCAAAAAGTGGTTTGGGATGGGTAGGGAAAAACAGTAATCTGTTAACTAAACAAGTGGGTTCGTTCTTTTTTATTGCTGAATTGATCATTGATCTCGAGCTAGAATACGACACTCCGGTTACTGATCATTGCGGTTCTTGTACGGCTTGTATTGATGCGTGTCCTACACAAGCGATTGTAGATCCTTATGTGGTTGATGGTAGTAAATGCATCAGCTATTTTACGATCGAATTAAAAAATGAGATTCCTGATTATGCTAAAGGCAAGATGGATGATTGGATGTTTGGGTGTGATGTATGTCAGGATGTATGCCCGTGGAACCGGTTTTCAAAACCCCATAACGAACCCTTATTTAATCCCAAACCGGAGTTGCTTCAGTATTCTAAAAAGGAATGGAAAGAACTAACCCAAGAGGTTTTTTCAGAAATTTTTAAAAAGTCTCCGGTCAAGCGTACAAAGTTTAGCGGCTTAAAGCGCAACATTGATTTCATAGAGGGCACCAAAGATTCTGAGTAAGATTTATTTTCTACAGTGCTTACTAAGTTATTTTTGCATTTTATATCGTAATATTATTAATTGCTAATCGAAAACGTTTGAAATTTGTGCTATTATGAATAAAGTGTTGAGTACCCTAAAAAAGCCTAATCTTTCTTTTTGGCAAATATGGAATATGAATGTTGGGTTTTTTGGTATTCAATTTAGTTTTGGACTGCAACAAACTGCTATAAATCCCATATTTTCCTTTTTGGGAGCAGATCACGCAGATTTGCCGCTGCTTAATCTTGCGGGTCCTGTTACCGGTTTATTGATTCAGCCTATTATTGGGGCGATTTCAGACAAAACCTGGTTGCCTAAATGGGGTGGTCGCAGAAAGCCGTTTTTTCTCATAGGGGCTATCTTGGGTAGCTTATGTTTGTTTGCCTTTCCGTATAGTCCAGAGTTGTGGTTTGCTGTTGGTTTATTATGGATTCTTGATGTTGGGAATAACACCGCGATGGAGCCTTATCGGGCTTTTGTAGGAGATAAGCTTAATGATGACCAGTTAACCTTTGGGTATCAAATGCAAAGTCTTTTTGTGGGTGCAGGGATCACGATCGCTAACTTTTCACTTTTTCTGTTTCAAGATTGGTTTGGCTCTTCTGTAGAGCAAAGTGCTGCATTGTGCTCTACAGCGACAGAAACCGTTTCTAATATTCCTACTTGGGTGTACTACAGCTTTTTTCTTGGTGCAATAGCTTCGGTATTAACGATTAGCTGGTCGGTCTGGAAAACTCCTGAAATTCCTCCGTCAGATGAAGCTTTAGCGGCTTTAAAAAAGGAAAAAAGCGATTCAACTTTTTTACAGCGTATTCAAGAACCCTTTGCTGAGATCATTGGGGCTATTGGCAATATGCCTTCGATGCTAAAAAAACTAGCTGCCGTTTATTTCTTTCAGTGGTATGCGCTATTTGTGTACTGGCAATTTGTAACGCCTATGCTACGCAATAGTATTTATGGCTTGACCAATGAAGATAATCAGCGTTTCGAGGCAATTATGGAAGCTTGTAAGTCAGGCGGAACCGTAGGTACAGGGGATACTGCTTTTGCTCAAAATTTTCAGATGGTCTCAGAGCAAGCCTTGGCGCAAACCGGTTTAATGAACGGAACCTACAATTTTGTGACGATGATCGTGGCGCTGGCTCTTGTTCCTTTTGCTAAAAAATACGGTTCTCGTAATGTTTATGTATTGAGTTTAGTCTTTACCGGAATAGCCTTATTAAGTATGCCGTTCATCACAAATGAATATGCACTTCTTATCCCAATGGTCCTTTTTGGTATTGGTTGGGCTGCAATGATGGGTATTCCTTATGCGATGGTTTCTAAAGTGATTCCTGAAGAAAAACGAGGCGTGTATATGGGAATCGTAAATATGATGATCGTAATTCCTATGCTGATACAAACGGTGACGTTTGGCCCTATTATTAAAAATCTTCTTGGTGATAATGCGGTAAACGCGATCCTTTTTGGTGGTGTGTTTTTTATCATTGCGGCGCTTTTAGCACTGCGTCTCAAAAAGAGCTATTCGTCTGATGAGATCAAATTGCGCTAAGCGTTAAAATTTTGATACTGTCAAAATTGCGGCAAGGAAACCTTGATATTTCTTAGGGTGATTCAATAATAGGCTTACTTTTGTACTACTAGCAAACACTTAAATTATGAGTAAAGAAAGTAAGCGCCGTGAGGCTTTAGTATATCATGCCAAACCAAAGCCAGGTAAAATTGCGGTTGTACCTACTAAAAAATATTCTTCACAAAGAGATTTGTCGTTAGCCTATTCTCCCGGGGTTGCAGAGCCTTGTCTGGAGATCGAAAAAGACAAAGAGAACGCATATAAATATACAGCCAAAGGAAATCTAGTTGCTGTGATTTCTAACGGAACAGCCGTTTTAGGTTTGGGCGATATTGGTCCTGAAGCTTCAAAACCGGTGATGGAAGGGAAAGGTCTTCTGTTTAAAATTTTTGCAGGAATTGACGTTTTTGATATAGAAGTTGATACTAAAGATGTAGATGCTTTTATTGAAACCGTAAAGAATATTGCACCAACCTTTGGTGGAATTAACTTAGAAGATATCAAAGCTCCTGAGGCTTTTGAAATCGAACGTCGTTTAAAAGAAGAGCTTGATATTCCGGTAATGCACGATGATCAGCACGGTACCGCCATCATTTCTGCGGCAGCGTTATTAAATGCGGTCGAACTAACTAATAGAAAGATGGAAGACATTCGCATTGTAGTAAGTGGTGCGGGTGCTGCAGCAGTTTCTTGCACGCGTCTTTACAAAGCATTTGGAGCAAAAGCAGAAAATATCGTGATGCTTGACAGTAAAGGGGTGATACGTAGCGATCGTGCAAACCTTACGGTGGAAAAAGCTGAGTTTGCGTCTGATCGTAAAATTGATACACTCTCAGAAGCAATGGTAGATGCAGATGTATTTATCGGGTTATCCATTGCAGATATTGTTTCGCCAGAAATGCTTCAATCTATGGCGCCTAATGCGATCGTTTTTGCCATGGCAAATCCAAATCCGGAGATCGACTATAACCTTGCGATGGACACCCGCGACGATATCATAATGGCAACAGGAAGGTCTGACCATCCTAATCAAGTGAATAATGTACTTGGTTTCCCATTTATTTTTAGAGGTGCGCTAGATGTGCGTGCCACAAAAATTAATGAGGAAATGAAGATGGCTGCGGTAAAAGCCTTAGCCGAACTCGCTAAAGAATCGGTGCCTGAACAGGTAAATATTGCCTACGGCGAAACCCGATTGAACTTTGGTAGTGATTATATTATCCCAAAACCTTTCGACCCAAGATTGATCGCAAAGGTTCCGCCGGCGGTAGCAAAAGCCGCTATGGATAGTGGCGTAGCTCGTGAACCTATTACGGATTGGGTGAAATATGAAGACGAACTGCACGAGCGTATGGGCTCAGATAATAAAATTGTACGTCTTATACTCAACCGTGCTAAAACAGAACCTAAGCGTATAGTATATGCTGAAGCTGATCAACTAGATGTTCTAAAAGCAGCGCAAATCATTCACGATGAAGGTATAGGTGTCCCGGTATTGTTAGGAAATCGTGAGACCATTATTGAGCTTATGGAAGAGCTTGATTTTGATGCAGATGTACAAATCATAGATCCTAAAACTCCTGAAGAAAAACCGAAGCTTAACGAGTATGCACAAATTTACTGGCAAGAGCGTAAGCGCAAAGGGGTTACACTCTATGATGCGCAGCGTTTATTGAGACAGCGTAATTACTATGCATCTATGATGGTGAAGCAAGGGGACGTTGATGCGATGATCACAGGATATAGCAGCAGTTATCCTTCGGCGGTAAAACCGGTTCTTGAAGTAATTGGTTCGGCGCCTAATGTTCAGAAAGTAGCAGCAGCCAACTTGATGAACACCAGTCGGGGGCCTTTATTCTTAGCAGATACTTCCATCAATATTGAGCCCACCGCAAAAGAATTGGCAAAAATCGCATTGATGACGGCGCGTACGGTGCGTCTCTTCGGTATGGAGCCGGTAATAGCTATGATCTCGTATTCTAACTTTGGATCTTCAAAAAATCCGCAGGCAGATAAGGTGCGCGAAGCGGTTTCCTACTTACATAAATATTACCCTGATCTCGCAGTTGATGGTGAGGTGCAAGCAGATTTTGCTCTTAATGCTGAAATGTTGAAGAGTAAATTTCCATTCTCAAAGCTAGCCGGGAAAAAGGTGAACACCTTTGTATTCTCCAATATCGATTCAGCCAACATTATGTACAAAATGGTTAAAGAATTGAACAATGCTGATAATATTGGGCCTATTATGATGGGGATGAACAAACCGGTTCACGTATTGCAACTGGGAGCAAGTGTAGATGAAATCGTAAATATGTCTGCTGTTGCCGTAATTGACGCACAGCAGAAGGGGAAAAAGCTTCAGGAAGAATTATTAGGAGAAGCAAATAAAGCATAAAACCAAGATAGAACAGGCTTTAGGTGTGTTGATTAATTTTAATACATTTGAAGCCTTAACCTTTTATTAGCAGATGATTACTTTTTTAAGAGGCAAGTTGGTCGAAAAAAACCATACTGATGTCGTTATAGAATGTAACGGTATTGGCTACTTTGTAAATATTTCGCTACATACATTTTCGTTGTTGCCAGATGGGGAGAGCATTATGCTTTATACTTATCTGCACATCAAAGAAGATGCACATACACTTTATGGTTTTGCTCATAAATCTGAACGTGAGATCTTTAAATTGTTGATTTCTGTGAGTGGAGTGGGCACGAGCATTGCGCGCACGATGCTTTCTTCTCTTGAACCTAGTCAGGTTAAACAGGCGATCGCGACCGGGGATGTTAAGACCATTCAGGGTGTAAAAGGTATTGGGGCTAAAACTGCACAACGCGTCATTTTAGATCTAAAAGATAAAATTCTTAAAGTTTATGATATTAATGAAGTTTCTCCTATAGCAGACAATACCAATAAAGAAGAAGCGTTATCAGCTTTAGAGACCTTAGGTTTCGCGCGTAAGCAGGCTGAGAAAGTTTGTACGGCGATTGTTCGCGATGAGCCGCAAGCTTCGGTAGAGACGATCATTAAATTAGCACTAAAAAAACTGTAATAGACATTGGGTACAAAACTACGCTGGTTTTCCTTACAAATGCTATTTATCTCTGGGACACTTTTGTGTTCTATGCCCGTATTTGCACAGGAAGAAGAGCAAGATTCTACCCAAACAGGAGTGAGTTTAGGCAAACTGAGCCTTAAAAATCCTAACTCTATTGTTGCAAAATATACCTACGATCCACTTACAGACAAGTATATTTATACCGAGACTTTAGGTCAATACAACATCAATTACCCGCGTATTCTTACACCAGATGAATTTAAAGAGCTGGTGAAAAAAGAGCGCATGAAAACCTATTTTCAGCAGAAAATAGCAGCGGTTGATGGCCGTACCGAAGAAGGAAAAGAAAGTCAAAACGGCTTGCTGCCTATTTACTATGTAGAATCTGACTTTTTTGAATCTATTTTCGGTGGAAATACTATAGAATTTACTCCACAAGGTTCGGTGGAAATGGACATTGGTGGATTGTTTACAAAACAAGATAACCCTAGTTTTTCTCCACGTAACCGAAGCAATTTCAGTTTTGATTTTGATCAGCGTATCAGTTTGAGCTTACTGGGAAAAGTAGGATCACGACTGCAAGTGAATGCGGTTTATGATACCGAGTCGACCTTCAATTTTCAAAATCAGATCAAATTAGAATACACGCCTAATGAGGATGATATTGTTCAGAAGATTGAAGTAGGTAATGTTAGTATGCCGCTCAATAGTGCGCTTATTCAAGGTTCGCAAAGTCTATTTGGGGTAAAAACACAGCTTCAGTTTGGAAAAACAACCATTACCGGCGTATTCTCTGAGCAGCAATCCCAAACCAATCAAGTAGTCGCTCAAGGCGATGGAACAATTCAGGATTTTGATATTTATGCGCTAGAATATGACGAGAACCGGCATTATTTTCTGGCACAGTATTTTAGAGATAATTACGATAGGGCATTAGCAAATTATCCTTTTATCAACTCTAATGTGCAGATCACGCGTATTGAGGTTTGGGTTACAAACCGTACGCAGCGATTTGAAAACACTCGAAACATTGTTGCGATTCAGGATATTGGGGAGTCAGACCCTGCTAAAATAGGTTTGCCTACTATTCCGGGAGGCTTTGTTAATCTTCCGGCAGGAGCCTATCCGCGCAACAGTAGTAATGATTTTAACCCGTTTGGTATTGACGGTACCGGCCAGTCTGTGCTTACTTCTGCCATTCGTGATGTGGCTACAGTGCAACAAGGATTTGGCGGAGTGCAAGTTGCTGACGGATCTGACTATGTTTCTTTAGAAAATGCGCGTCAACTCACCGCTGCAGAATATACGCTCAATACTCAATTAGGGTATATCTCCTTAAATCAACGACTCAATAACGACGAGGTCCTGGCGGTAGCCTTTCAATATACTGTAAATGGAGAAGTGTATCAGGTAGGGGAGTTTGCTAATGATGGCGTTGACGCTACCAGTGGCGCTTATGCAGATACAGATGGTGATGGAGTGCCTGATATTGTAGATGTAGATCCTGACGGCGATGGCGTTAATAACAACGGTCAGGATACTGACGGTGACCAGATTGCCGATGCTGCTGATGCTGATCAGACTAACGGTAGCGATATCAATAACGACGGAATTTTAGACAGTTTTATAACACCCGGTCAGGGAGGGACTTCTCAGGCGTTAGTGGTAAAATTGCTTAAGAGTAATATCACAGATGTTGAAGAACCCATCTGGGATCTGATGATGAAAAACATCTATGGACTCGGGGTAGGACAGTTAGAAGCAGATGGGTTTAGGATGAATATCGTTTACAACGCTCCGTCTCCTATCAACTACATAACTGCTGCCGAAGGTGGCCCGGCGCTACCTGAAGATGTTGCTAACACGCCATTACTTAATGTTTTTAACCTTGACCGACTCACGCAGTACGGTGACCCGCAAGTGGGAGGTGATGGTTTCTTTGATTTTCAAGAAGGAATCACTGTCAACGTGCAAAACGGAAGCATCATTTTTACTTCGGTTGAACCTTTTGGAGAATACCTGTTTGATAAACTGCGCACGACGGCAGGTGAGAATTATGAGAATTCAGATACGTATAATGCCAATCAGCGTAAATATGTATACACTTCATTATACGAGTCTACCAAAACCATTGCGCAAGACAATGCTGATAAAAACCTGTTTCAACTGCAAGGAACTTTTAAATCCACACAAGAAGAAGGGATTCCTATAGGTGCGTTTAATATTCCACAAGGTTCGGTTACAGTAACTGCCGGAGGTCGCGTGCTTCAGGAAGGTTTAGATTATTCGGTAGATTATGCAAGAGGCCGCGTGATCATTTTAGATCAGGCGCTTAAGGGATCTGGTGTTCCTATTCAGGTTTCTACCGAAAACAATGCTTTATTTGGTCAGCAGACTAAGCGTTTTACAGGGTTAAATGTCGAGCATCAGTTCAATGAGAATTTTATGATTGGGGGTACTTTACTCAATCTAAATGAGCGCCCCTTAACACAAAAAGCAACGTACAGCTTTGAGCCCATTAATAATACAATCTTTGGTTTTAATGCGAATTATTCTACCGAAGTTCCCTTTTTAACCCGACTTGTAAACAAGCTTCCTAATATTGATACCGATGTGCCTTCTAATATTTCGGTTAGGGGAGAGGTTGCTTATTTGATTCCGGGGCAACCCAAAGCAACTGAATTTGGTGGTGAAGCAGCGTCGTATATTGATGATTTTGAAGGAACACAAACCTCGCTAGACATCAGTTCGCCGTTGCAATGGTTTTTATCGTCCGCACCTATAGATTTTGGAGGCGAACTTTCTAACGGAGACTTAAGAACGGGCTATAAACGCGCAAAGTTGGCGTGGTACACAATAGATCCTATATTTTATACTAGTCAGCGCCCCGATGGAATAACAGACGCCGATGTTTCAACTTATGCGACGCGTCGCGTTTTTAGAGATGAGATTTTTCCGGAACAGGATATTATTGCAGGAACCACTCAGGCATTATTTACGCTAGATCTAGCATTTTACCCGGGAGAGCGCGGACCGTATAATTACAGTCTGGATGCTCAGGACGGTATTTTAGAAAATCCTGTGGAGAATTTTGGAGGCATTATGCGTCAATTTGCTTCAACAGATTTTGAGCAGCAAAACGTGGAGTTTATTGAGTTTTGGGTAATGGATCCATTTATCTATGCTGAAAATGCAACCAACACCGGAGGACGTTTGACTATAGATTTAGGTAATATTTCTGAAGATGTACTGAAGGATGGCCGAAAACAATACGAAAATGGTTTGCCACAAGACGGCTCTGCGAGCAATACAGTTGCGACTTCTTGGGGTAAAGTGCCCACCAATCAAGCGCTGATCTATGCCTTTGATACCGAAGGTGAGCAGCGAACCAATCAAGATGTAGGATATGACGGTCTGAGCGATGATCAAGAAGCGGTGAATTTTCCGGAGTTTGCCGGCTTGGAAGATCCTTCGGCAGATAACTATCAATATTTTGTTGCTGCAAATGGTTCGGTTTTAAACCGATATAAAAACTATAATGGCCTAGAAGGAAACTCTCCGGTTGATGTTTCTCAAACCGATAGAGGCTCAACCACGGTTCCTGATGTAGAAGATTTCAATAGAGATTTTTCTATGAATACCGTTGACAGTTACTATGAATATCAAATGGAAATCACGCCGCAAAGTCTTGATATTTCAAACGAATTTATAGTTGATCAGCGGGATATTGAAGTGACGCTTCAAAATGGAAATACGATGCCGGTGACCTGGTATCAATTTAAAATACCTATCAGTGAGCCTACGGGTAGCAAAGGAGGTATAAATGATTTTAGATCTATTCGCTTCATGCGTATGTATATGAGTGGCTGGGAAGATCCTACGGTGCTGCGTTTTGGTGCGTTTGACTTGGTGCGTGGAGATTATCGTCGCTATTTATATACGCTTGATCCTGACGAGTCAGACCCATCAACTGAGAATACGCGTTTTGAAGTTACTTCGGTAAATATTGAAGAAAACAATAATCGTAACCCTATTCCTTATGTATTGCCTCCGGGTGTTTACAGGGAAGAGCTTATCAATAATAATAATAATATTAGACAGAATGAGCAGTCGCTGTCTTTAACGGTTTGTGATCTAGAAACGCAAGATAGTAGAGCGGTATATAAGAATTTCAGGTTAGACATGCGTCAGTATGAAAACCTAGAAATGTTTATACACTTAGAATCTCTGATCAATGAAGTGGCTATTCAAGAAAATGAAATGGTCGCGATCATTCGTATGGGGACTGACTTAACTTCTAATTTTTATCAGATTGAATTGCCGCTGACCCCAACTGCTTTTGGAACGACAAGTCCTGATCTGATTTGGCCTGAAGCTAATCAGCTCAAAGTGCCTTTGGATGTTTTGCAAACGGTAAAAGCGACATTCTTTAATGGTAGTTATAATACACTACTAGATGAGATTACCTATTTTGATGAAGAAGGGAATCCTATCGCAGACCCTGCTGGAACGCCTTATGAGACCGGAAAAGTTCGTGTAGGTATTCAAGGAAATCCAAGTTTTGGAGATGTCCGCGTGTTGATGCTGGGGCTTAAAAATGGAAATGACGAAGGTCGCTCAACAGTATGCGCCGAAGCTTGGTTTAATGAATTGCGTTTGTCTGGTTTACAGAATGAAGGCGGCTGGGCCGGGATCGTGAATATGGATGCTAATCTCGCAGACTTTGCTACGTTTTCAGGAACAGCAAGACAATCTACTACCGGTTTTGGTAGCATTGATGCAGGGCCAAATCAGCGTGCTCGTGAGGATGTGAAGTCGTATGATGTGGTTACCAACGTGAATTTAGGACAACTATTGCCGCAAAAGTGGGGCATTAAAGTGCCATTTAATTACGCCAAAGGCGTTGAGACCATCACGCCACAATACGATCCGTTATATACCGACTTAGAATTAGATGATAGATTGGCTTCTGCGTCTTCTGAAGCGGAACGTGAGCGTATTAAAGAAATCGCAATTGAGCGCACCAAGCGAGAGAGCATCAACTTTATTGGTGTACGTAAAGAGCGCACAGGAGATAAAAAACCCATGCCGTGGGATATTGAGAATTTTACATTTGCTTACAGTCACAATCAGGAAGAACACAAAGATTTTGAGATTGAGCAATCGGTAAATAAAAATGTGCGGGCGGGAGCGACATATACGATGGCGTTTCAGCCAAAAACTGTGGAGCCTTTTAAGAAGAATGATTCTCTATTTGCCAACAAATATTGGAAGCTTTTAAAAGACTTCAACTTTAATTACTTGCCGGCTAGCGTTAATATCTCTTCTAATATTACGAGACAATTTAGTCAGCAGCGCTTTAGAGATATTCTTGCGACAGAAGGCTCTATTCCTATCCCAGAATATTTACAGCGCAATTATCAGTTTGACCGTAACTTTACGATCAACTTTCCGGTTACGAAATCCTTGCGCATCAACCTCGATCAATATCAGAACCGCGTAGTGCGTAATTATTTGAATCCGGATAGTTCCATAGATGAAAACGCCGGAGGGGTTTATTCGCAATTTTTTGATGTAGGAACACCTGATCGTCACAATCAGACGATGCAGCTTAATTATGACTTACCGGTAAATAAACTTCCGTTTTTAGATTTTGTAAAATCTACCTATTCGTACAGTGCAGATTTTCAGTGGACGCGAGGTTCGTATCAATTGCAAACCTTAGAGGGAATACCTGATCTTGGGAATTCGGTTCAAAATGCAAATACCCACGCATTGCAGACCACCTTAGATATGAAAACGCTTTACGATGCGATCGGCTTGTCTAAAAAATCTGCAGGCCCTTCTTCTAGATCAGACCGTAGTCGCGCTGTTCCTACCTTAGGGACACCAACACAGCCTAAGCAGCAGCAAGAAGAGAATACGCTGAGCGCCGGCGAAAAGGCTACCAATACATTGATAGGTATAGCAACCGGTATTAAGCGTATTCAGGTTAATTATGAGCAAAATAATGGGACCTATCTTCCTGGGTATTTACCTGGAGTAGGCTTTTTAGGTACGGTGCGACCTACAACTGCTTTTGTATTCGGAAGTCAGGCAGAGGTTAGAGATTATGCTGCGAGACAAGGTTGGCTTACCTTATACCAAGAATATAATGAGCAGTATAGCGAAGTTGAAAACCGAAATCTAGACATTCAGGCACAGACGAGTTTTCTTGAAGATCTTACGATTGACATTAATATGAATCGTATTTATCAGGAAACCTATAATGAAAACTATAGAGTAAACCCGACGACTTTAGAGTACAATAGCCTTACCGGAAACACATTAGGGAATTACAGTATTTCTACCTTAATGATCGGTACAGCGTTTAACTCAAGTTCGCTAGAATCATCGGCTAATTTTAATCGTTTCCGAAGCAATCGCCTTGTGATCGCTGAGCGTCTTGCAGAGGACTTTTATGGGAATGACCAGTATCCTAGAGATGAAAATGGCTATCCGGTAGGCTTTGGGCGCACGAGTCAGCGTGTATTGTTGCCCGCATTTTTATCAGCATATACGCCGGGGAATGCTTCAAATGTTTCTTTAGGTGCGTTTAGAAGTTTTCCGTTGCCCAACTGGAATTTAAAATACACCGGGTTGATGAAGTTAGATTGGTTTAAAAAACGGTTTAAGCGTTTTTCTATCAATCACGGGTATCAGGCGGGTTATACGATCAATCAATTCCGTACAAATTTAAATTATGATCGGGATTTGAATAATGATCCTAGCGATGCGCAAACCAATCAGGCGGGAGACTTTTTGAACCCCACGTTGTATTCAAATATTAACTTAACCGAATTATTTTCACCCTTGGTGCGACTGGATTTTGAGATGAATAATTCAGTAAAGATTTTAGCCGAATTGAGAAAAGATCGTACCCTGTCATTGAGTTTTGATAATAACTTGCTTACCGAAATTCACGGAAACGAATACATAATAGGGCTGGGATATCGACTAAAAGATATTAGATTTGCCACCAGAATTGCAGGACGACAAACCGTTTTAAAAAGTGATTTAAACTTTAGGGCAGATCTGTCGTTACGGCAAAATGAGACCATTGTGCGTTATTTAGATCTTGAAAATAGTCAGATAACGGCCGGTCAGGATATTTATGGTTTGACATTTAAGGCAGATTACGCGTTGAGTAAAAACCTAACCGCGATCTTTTATTATGATCACGCGTTTGCTACGTATGCGATTTCAACCGCGTACCCGCAAACCACCATACGTTCAGGAATAACATTAAGATATAATTTCGGAAATTAATTAACACTAACTATGAGTTTACCAGCTGATTTAAAATATACAAAAGACCACGAGTGGGTGCGTATAGAAGGAGATGTTGCAACCGTGGGCATTACTGATTTTGCTCAGGGAGAATTAGGCGATATCGTTTATGTAGAAGTAGAAACCGAAGGGGAGACCTTAGATCGCGAAGAGGTTTTTGGTACGGTTGAGGCCGTAAAGACAGTTTCAGATTTATTTTTGCCGCTTACCGGTGAGATCATTGAATTCAATGCAGATCTTGAGTCTGAGCCCGAAGCGGTAAACGAGGACCCATACGGTAAAGGGTGGATGATAAAAATTAAATTTAGCGATGAGAGCGAATTAGAAACGCTTTTAGATGCATCAGCCTACCAAGAAATTATAGGTGGTTAACCTTTTAAAAATTGCGGTTTACATCTATACGGCATTTATCGCATTTGTTTGTTTAATGCCCATGCCGCACATAAATGATGCGCCAAAAGATAGCGACAAGATCGTTCATCTCTTGGCGTATACTTTTTTTGTAGGCCTGTGGTTTTTGTTTTTTTATTGTTTGAAGCAAAAAAAAGACAATTTTTTGCCTGCTTTGATAAAATCTTGCATACTTGCTTTTATTTATGGTATAATTATTGAGATTTTACAGGGTGAGTTAACAACCTCTAGGTCAGCAGATTTTAATGATGTGTTAGCAAATAGTATTGGGATCGTAATAGGAATACTGCTTGTATTCCTCGCAAAAACTCAATTTATTAAGCTAAAATCAAAACTTTAATTTCGAGTTGATACTATTTTTAATTAAATTAGCAATCCTTAATAACTAAAGATTCACATGGAACCTAAGAAAAATCCTAAAGCAGATCTAAGTAAAAGAAGTGTACTCTTCTTTCAGTTAGGTCTTATTCTGATACTCGGGCTGAGTTATTTGGCTATCGAGTGGAAGACGTATGAGAAAGAGGCCATTGATATCGGACAATTACAGATGGACGATATGCTTGAAGAAGATGTGCCTATTACAGAGTTAAACACGCCACCTCCACCACCGCCACCTCCACCGCCACCACCGGCTCCCGAGCAAATCGAAGTTGTTGAGGATGATGTTGAAATCGAAGAAACTGTAATAGAATCTACTGAAACAAGTCAAGAAGAAGAGATTGTTGAGGTTGAAGAGGTTTCTTTTGAGGAAGAAGAGGTTATCGAAGATGTACCGTTTGCAGTAATTGAGAACGTACCGGTTTACCCTGGTTGCGAAGGAGAGAAAGGCAACGATGCAAAGAAAAAATGTATGTCTGAGAAGATTAGCCAGTTTGTAAACCGAAAGTTTAATACTGAATTAGGTAGTGAACTAGGTTTATCCGGAATCAATCGTATCTATGTACGTTTTAAAATCGATCAAAAAGGAAACATCGTTGATATAGGATCACGTGGGCCACACCCTCGTTTAGAGCAGGAAGCTGCACGTGTGATTAAACTATTGCCACAAATGACTCCTGGTATGCAGCGAGGAAAGGCAGTAGGGGTATTATACTCACTACCAATTGTGTTCCAAGTTCAGGATTAATTCTTGAATACATAGAAAATTTAAAATCCCGTCCACGAAAGTGCGACGGGATTTTTTTGTGGCAAGCTTATTGTTAAAGTTTTATCGAATATTAATCATTAAAACTTTTCTTATGAAAAATTCACAAGAAAGCTCAAAAGTCGCTCGGCAAAGCGATAATCGAGCTACAAGCAAGCACGACGTAAATTTACGTAAAAACAATGTGGTCCATTTTCAAGTGGGATTGATCTTGGCTTTAATTTTAGCAATTATTGTTATTGAGCTGAAATCACCCTTGCTCGCTCAAGAACCGCCAAAAATGAATGATGTTGCTGTGGTTTCCTTTAATGACGATTGGAATGAGCCCATTCGTCGGGAGGTTAAAAAGCCTGAAGCGCCAAAACCGGTTGTAGTGTCTCTTGATGTTCCACCTATTGTAGACGAGGAATTACCAGAAACTTTAGAACTTGAAGTTGAAACTCCAGAGCCTACTTCAGAAGCGCCAGATCTTACCGATATTGAGCCGGTAATTGACGATGAACCTGTGGTATGGGTACCTTTTATGGCTGTGGAAACTGTTCCTGTCTTTCCGGGTTGTGAGGGGTTAAAGAGCAATGCAGAACGCAAAGCCTGTATGCAAGAAAAAATGAATGCACACATCAGTAAAAATTTTGATGCTTCTTTAGGCGATAAGTTTGGTCTAAAGGGAATGAATAAAGTAGATGTTCAGTTTACCATTGATGAGTATGGTGAAATTATTGATCTCCAAACACGAGCACCGCATCCTGCTTTAGAGAAGGAAGCTATACGTGTTATGGAAAAACTCCCTTCTATGGAACCGGGAAAGCAAAGAGATCGCAAAGTGCGCGTAATTTACTCTCAGCCTATCTGGTTTAAAGTTCAAAATTAATGATATAGAATTACCTTTTTTAAAGACGTCTGCAACTTGTTGCAGACGCTTTTTTGTTTTTAACAGTCTTCACTTTATCCGTCTTAGCTGCTTTTTAAAAAAATACTATCTTTCGTCTCCTAAATCTTTTGAGTCCATGTCATTGAAGACTTTTGCTTTTGGTTGCGTATTGCTTATTTCAACTACAGGAATAGCGCAACTCATAAGCGGCAATTTTGAAAAATATCCTGTTTTTAGTTCGTGTGAGACGGTTGCTGCTGCAGATTCTAAAGACTGTTTTAATCAAACCCTTATCGCAAAAATAAAGACGGAGTTTAAGATTCCGCAGGATATTTTAGACACCAACTATAAGGGGGATATGGTTGTGCTTTTTGAGGTGACAAAAGATGGGGTATTTAAGGTGATCAATATTACTGCAGTATCTGAAGCTTTAAGAGAAGAACTTAAGCGTGTTTTTGATGAGCTTCCTAAAGTGAAGCCGGCAACCTATAATGGTAGGCCTACGTATATGCAGTTTAGTATGCCTATTCCTGTTCCTGAAGGGCTTGGGTCTGCAGCAGATTCTTTAGAGGTTAACGATAAATCTGTCGAGGTAACACCGGTGCAGGATCTGGAATCTGAATACGACGCGATTAAAACATTTCCTTTTAAAAATAGAGAATACAACTCTGAGTTGTACATACCTTTTTCGCATCAAACCTACAGCAGATTTGATAAAGAGATGAATGCTGTTGGCACTAATGCGCATACTGCCGGTAAGCCTTTTATTTATTCCGAGGTCAATAAATATTATGACTTTAATGAGAAGCGCGAAAGTCTGTATAAGGATAAGGAGTCTTGGTTTGGTCGCAAATTATGGAATGAACATATGGTGACGTTGCAGGGAGAAGACTACTGGTTTACGCTTGATCCAGCAGCAGATTTACAAATGGGTTTTGAAACCGCAGATAACGAAGATCAAAGTTTCACTTATAATAATACGCGGGCTTTAATTTTTCAAGGCGGACTAGGAGAGAAGCTCAATTTTTATACGGTCTTTTATGAGAGTCAAGGTACGTTTGCGGGTTATTTTAACCGCTATGCGCGTTCTATTGCTCCAGACGGTGGTAATCCTGCTATTGTACCGGGAAGGGGCGTAGCTGCAGAAGCTGCTGACGGTAATTTTGACTATCCGGTTGCAGAGGCTTATTTGTCGTATTCACCTAGTAAATATTTTAATTTTCAATTTGGTCACGGTAAAAATTTTATCGGTGATGGTTACCGCTCGTTGCTTTTAAGTGATAATGCGAGTCCATATCCCTTTTTTAAAATGAGTACTAGCTTTTGGAAGTTTAAATATACCAACACTTGGATGTCCTTAAGAGATGTGCGCTCTGATGTTGTTGAGAATGGTTCTTTTAAAACCAAATTTATGGCCAATCACTACTTGAGTTTTAATGCGACCAAGCGATTAAATATAGGTCTCTTTGAGAATGTGATTTGGACTAACGATAACGATCGTGGTTTTGATCTTAATTATTTGAATCCAATTATTTTTTATCGGGCCATTGAATTTTCTACGGGTTCTCGTGGCGGAAATGCCCTAATAGGTTTGAGTGCGAAGTATAAGTTCAGCAATCAGTTTAATGCATATGCACAGGTGATCATAGATGAATTTTCTACAGGAGCTGTTTTTAGTTCTACTAAAAGTTTTCAGAACAAGCAGGGCGTTCAGTTAGGGGTGAAATATTATGATGCGTTTAATGTAGGCAACCTGCAGCTACAACTGGAGTTTAATCAAGTTCGACCTTACGTGTATAGCAATAATGAGATAATTTTAAATTATGCTCATAACAACCAGTCGATGGCGCATTTGTGGGGAGCGAATTTTAGAGAGCTCATTGCTATTGCACGCTATCAAAATGATCGCTGGTACGGTACCGCTAAAGCCATTTATGGAAAACGTGGTTTTGAGATAGGGGATATTGATGATGTTTATTATGGAGGAAGCATCTACGGAAATGATGAAAATATCCCGAGTGAATTTGGTATCGAAATCGGTCAAGGGAATACTGCGACAACGCTCATTGGTAATGTAGAGTTGGGCTATATTGTAAATCCTTCAACCAATTTTAAATGCTACGCTAATGTGCTCTACCGAAATCACACGATAGATCAATTTGATCCCGTGAACCTTGAGGAAAGTACGGTCTGGGTGAATTTTGGTATTCGTACAGATATTTTTAACTGGTATTTTGATTATTAAACTATTATAAATGAAAGCAAAACTTTTAGGATTACTTATTATGTTGAGTACTCTTGCAACATCTTGCAAAAACGAAACAACGCCTATGAAAGAATTTGATACCAATTTTGCTCATGTAGTGTATTTCTGGTTGAAAAACCCAGAAAGTCAACAAGATCGAAGCGCTTTTGAAGCTTCTTTGAAGAAATTTTTAAGTACCAGCGATTATGCGCAAACTCAATTTATAGGTACGCCGGCCAATACGCCTAGAGAGGTGGTTGACAATAGCTGGACGTATTCTATCATTTTAACTTTTCCATCTAAAGAAATTCAGAATAAGTATCAGCAAGAACCTGTACACCTCAAATTTATCGAAGAGTCTGAGGATCTTTGGGAGCGCGTTCAGGTTTATGATGCTGTTGGTTTAGAGTGATTTGTCAAGGGTAATTGATCTGTACTTTTTGTGAAAACATACCCGGTTTTCAGTTAAGACCTTTTATTTCATTCTCATCTAAAACCGTGCTTTGTTGAGCGTTTATATTAAGTGTTGATTTGGTTGTGTAAAAGCACTTCGTGCAGTATCTTTGCACGACTTTTTAAAGCCCTTGAATAACACACTTTTGAGCCTCGTAGAAACCCATAAATCACCTTCATCTATCTGGATTGATTTTAAAGAAATCACTAAGATGCGGCTTGCCATTAGCGTGGTTTTTTCTAGTATGGCAGGTTATCTGTTGGGGGCTTACACTTTAGATTGGGTTACTATTGTGATGCTTGCTGTTGGTGGATATTTAATGGTGGGCGCTTCTAATGCTTATAATCAGATTTTAGAAAAAGACCTCGATGCCTTAATGGATCGCACCAAAAATCGCCCGGTACCTTCCGGCCGAATGTCAGTGCGTACTGCTTTTGTGATCGCTTGCGTTTTTACCATTCTGGGATTGGTGACGCTGTATTACATCAATCCTATTACCGCAGTTTTTGGGGGGATTTCAATATTTCTATACGTTTGTGTGTATACACCTTTAAAGACTAAAACACCACTTTCTGTATTTGTGGGAGCATTTCCGGGGGCTATTCCTTTTATGATGGGCTGGGTTGCCGCAACAGGTGATTTTGGCATCGAAGCCGGAACCTTATTTATGCTTCAGTTTTTTTGGCAATTTCCGCATTTCTGGGCTATCGGCTGGTTTTTGTATGAAGATTATAAAAAAGGTGGATTCTTTATGTTACCTACCGGAAGACAAGACCGCGGTACGGCCGTGCAGGTGGTTCTGTACACGATCTGGACGATATTAGTTTCTCTAATTCCTGTTTTTGGCGTCACCGGCAGGTTGTATCTAACGCCTGTATCGGCGGTGTTGGTGGGGATTTTAGGTCTTGTGCTTTTATACTACGCCATTCGTTTATTCAGATTTAAAAATAATGTTACAGCAAAACGATTGATGTTGTCAAGTGTAAGTTATATCACCTTGATACAGATCATTTATGTGGCTGATAAATTTTTGAGATAATGGATTATACTTCACAATCAGAACAAACCAAAATTGCACGTTCTAAAAAGATGATGCTATGGTTTGGAATTATTAGTCTTTCCATGATGTTCGCCGGCTTGACTAGTGCATACATTGTAAGTAGTGAGCGTCGTGATTGGTTGCGTGATTTTGAATTGCCACAGGCGTTTTACATCAGTACATTTATAATTATACTTAGTAGTTTGACTATGCTTGTTGCCAAGCAAGCAGTTAAAACGAGTAAGAAAGGCTTAGCGACTATAATGCTGCACCTCACACTAGGTCTGGGAATTGCCTTCGTAGTTTACCAGTTCATAGGTTTTGATCAGATTATTGCTAACGGTTATTTCTTTACCGGAAGTGAAAGCACCGTGACCACCTCTTTTATTTATGCTTTTGTAATTAGTCATATTGTGCATGTTGCAGCCGGATTACTAGTGTTGTTGGTCGTGATCGTGCAGCAATTGCGTGGGAAGTATACTAAAGATCAGATGCTTGGTTTATCTTTAGGGGCGACCTTCTGGCATTTTGTAGATATTCTCTGGGTCTACCTCTTCTTGTTTTTCATTTTTGCAGACGATTTAATTCATTAACATTTGATCTCGCAAATACTAAGAATTCTTAAAAATTCTTTTTTTTGAATGGTTATAAATACCGATTATTGCTTTGAAAAGCATTTTTAAAATACCTATTTTTGCAACGCTTATAAACCCGATATTAAAATATGGACGCTACTGCTGTTAAAACAGGCACAGAAGGCAAAATTTGGGGAGGTGGAGAAGCTCAACCTCTCAAAGCTAGCTACGGAAAAATGATGATGTGGTTTTTCATCCTTTCTGATGCACTTACCTTTTCAGGATTTCTTGCCGCTTATGGATTTTCTAGATTTAAATTTGTTAACCAGTGGCCTATAGCCGATGAAGTGTTTACACACTTTCCGTTTTTACATGGTGTTGATGCACCAATGTATTATGTGGCGTTAATGACTTTCATATTGATCTTTTCATCGGTAACTATGGTTCTTGCAGTTGATGCAGGGCATCATATGAAAAAGAACAAAGTAATATGGTATATGTTCTTTACCATTTTAGGTGGTTTTATATTCGTAGGTTCTCAAGCTTGGGAATGGGCGAATTTCATCTCAGGTGAGTATGGAGCAATTGAAACTAAAGGAGGTAAAATACTTCAAGTAGTTAATGCCGAAGGTGAGCAAGTAGCTCTAGAAAGTTTTGCTGTAGAATTGCCAAGTGCCAGAACACAGCTTACCAAGAGCGAAGCATTATGGTATGAGTCAGAAAGTTCTATGCCTGATTTTGATCTTGCAGAAGTAGTTGAAGGCTTTAAAGCAAATCCAGATCTATTAATTCGCACGCAATTACTTACCGAAGCAGGTGAGAAAACTATTCTTTCTCGTGAAGAGTCTCTTGCAAAATTAGAAAATGACGCAATGGGTGTTGTTCAGGGTGCAAACCTTATTCATAATGAGTACGGTCCACCACTTTTTGCAGATTTCTTTTTCTTCATCACAGGATTCCACGGATTCCACGTATTCTCGGGTGTAATCATCAACATCATTATCTTTATCAACGTGATCTTAGGTACTTATGAGCGCAGAGGAAGTTATGAGATGGTTGAGAAAGTAGGGTTGTACTGGCACTTTGTAGATTTAGTGTGGGTATTCGTATTTACATTCTTCTACTTAGTTTAATAATAAAGGATTTAAAAAATAGATAATGGCACACGACGCAACAAATCACGGATCAGCCACAAAAAGAATTTGGACGGTTTTTGCAATCCTTTCGGTTGTAACAATTGTAGAAGTTATTTTGGGTATCATCAGACCGGCATTTTTAGTGGAAACTCACTTACTGAGAATGCACTTACTTAACTGGGTCTTTATAATCCTTACTATTTATAAAGCATATTATATCACTTGGGCATTTATGCACATGGAGCACGAAACTAAAGGGTTACGTCGCTCTATTGTTTGGACAGCCATTTTCTTGATATGCTACTTGATCTTCATTCTTTTAACCGAAGGTGATTATATCTTTGACGTTTATGATGAAGGTTATATCAGCTGGGATTTCTAAACAGAACGAATTATAGAAAAAAAGACGGCAAGCGCCGTCTTTTTTTATGCCTTATTTCTTGAAAAGCGGTCTGTGATGTACCTTTGCAACCGCTATAAAATACAGCGTAAAAAGGTTGAGATGAAGAAGTTTATTGTACTAGGAGTATTATTTATTCTGCCTATTGTGGCGTATCTCTTTTTTGCTTCTGGGGTACATAATTTTGCTAAACTTCCTGTTTTAGAAGAGCAGTTGCCAGAATTGCCCTTTGATCAAAAGGTAAAGCTTCAGGATAAGATCACTGTACTTGGATTTTTAGGAAGTACTATCGAGCGGGAAGGAGGCGATCTTTTCAACTTAAATCAAAAGATTTTCAAGCCATTTGCTGCCTTTGATGATTTTCAGTTTGTATATCTGGTGCCCGAGGAGATTGATGATGCAGCGTTAGAAAAGGTAACCTACGAACTTGGGCAATTAGTAGACTTGTCAAATTGGTATTTCATAAAAACCTCCCAAGAGCGTATCAATACAGTGTTCGACAATTTAAATACTCCATACAGTTTAGAGGCTGATGGCGGATCTCCATACATTTTTATCATCGATAAAGATCGTAACCTCAGAGGGCGGGATGATGATGAGGATTACGGGGTGTTGTATGGCTATGATAGTACTGATATCGCAGAGTTGGCTGATAAAATGAAAGATGATGTAAAAATTATTTTAGCCGAATACCGCTTGGCGCTGAAAAAGAATAATGCTGATCGCAAAAAATAAATGCTATGAATAGAAAAAAAACCTACATAGGAATTGCTGTCATCGTTTTAATTTTTGGAATCATAGTAATTCCAAAAATTATCGATAGGTCTATGCGCGGTGAGGTTGTAGATAACGATCGTCTCAATGTCGGGCAATTAGATACTCAGGAAAATGATGGTGAACTGGCATACATCAATATAAATGGCGCTGATCGCAAAGTCCCGCATTTTGAGTTTATAGATCAGAATAGAGACACGATCACAGAGGATACTTATAAGGGCAAAGTCTTTTTAGTGGAATTTTTCTTCACAAGTTGCCCTACTATTTGCATCCCGATGAACAAAAATCTCGTACTTATACAAAACAAGTTTCAAGAGAACCCTGACTTTGGTATTGCAAGTTTTAGTATTGATCCTGAGCACGACACTCCAGAAGTTTTAAAGGAGTATACTGAAAGCTATGGGATCACCGATCCTGACTGGCATTTGATGACCGGAGACCGTAAAGAGATTTACGAGCTGGCTAACGTGGGCTTTAATCTTTTGGCGCAGGAAAACCCTAATATTGAAGGTAATTTTCAGCATTCAGGATTGTTTGCTTTGGTAGATCAAAATGGTTTTATCCGTTCGCGGAGAGATGAATTCGGAAATCCGCTGATCTACTATAGAGGTTTCATTCCGTATGGAGCGCCTGAAGTGGAAGGAGAAGAAACTTCTCAAATCGATATTTTGATAGAGGATATTAATAAGTTGCTTAATAAGAATAAGAAATAAATGGAGAATCTGGCTCAAAAAGAAAAAGTATATAATCGGTGGATTATTGCATTGTCTATCGCAATTCCTGTGGCCGTTGCGTTTTTGTTTACCATTCGTATTCCTAATGTGCCTAGATTAGGCTTTTTGCCGCCTACCTATGCTGCGATCAATGCGCTTACCGCGATACTACTATTTTCCGCAGTGATTCAGATTAAAAAAGGAAACCGCAAATTACACGAGCGATATATAAAAATCTGTATCGTGCTTTCGGTGATTTTCCTTGTTTTGTATGTATTATATCACGCAACATCAGATTCTACTAAATTTGGAGACGCCAATCTAGACGGAATAGTGTCAGAAGCTGAAAGCGCCGCGGTGGGCATCTATAAATACATTTATTATTTTATCCTCATATCTCATATACTTCTATCTATTGGAGTGATTCCTTTTGTTTTGGTGACTTATGTGAGAGCTATGTTAGGTAAATTTGCACTACACCGAAAGATTGCACGCATCACGTTTCCTATATGGTTGTATGTTGCCGTAACAGGAGTGATCGTATATTTTATGATTTTTCCGTATTACCCAGCTTAAATTGAATGCTATGAAACGTTTCTTACTCACTGTACTTTTTATTGTAGTTAGTTTTTCGGCTAATGCCCAATGCGCTATGTGTCGAGCGGTTTTAGAAAGTGAGACTGATAACAGTATGGCAGAAGGCGTAAACAATGGAATTATCTATTTAGCAGCAATTCCGTACTTATTAATGGGTGGTTTGATTTGGTTTATTTATAAAAGCCGAAAGAAGGCAAATAAAGGAGCTTAAGAGCTATTCAAATTATTTTCTTCCTGTTTTCGTGTAACAAATGATAGGTTTTTGGGTCTATTAAACAGATAAGCGTTAAAAATTTAACGTTCGTCAATACACTTAACCATCACTTGTTTATGATCACCATTAAAGATTTGCATAAATCTTATACCATGGGAACAAATTCTCTTCATGTTCTCAAGGGTATTAATTTTTCGGTTCAAGAAGGCGAACTCGTTTCTATTATGGGTTCTTCAGGTTCAGGAAAGTCTACGCTACTTAATATTTTAGGAATGCTAGATGAGGCCGATCAAGGTTCTTACACACTTGATGGGGTTCCTATTAAAAATCTTAATGAGAAAATTGCAGCCCAATACCGCAATAAGTTTCTTGGCTTTATTTTTCAGTCCTTCAATCTAATTAACTATAAAAGTGCCCTAGATAATGTAGGTATGCCGTTGTATTATCAAGGAATGAAGCGTAAAGATCGTACGGAAAAAGCCATGGCTTATTTAGAGAAAGTGGGATTGGCAAACTGGGCGCATCATATGCCTAACGAACTTTCCGGAGGTCAAAAGCAGCGTGTTGCTATCGCCAGAGCTTTAGCTAGTGATCCTAAAGTCCTGCTGGCAGATGAACCTACCGGTGCATTAGACACCAAAACCAGCTACGAAGTGATGGATCTTATTCAGGGGATTAACGATGAGGGTAAAACTATTCTTATCGTAACGCACGAAGACGATATCGCCCACATGACTAAACGTATTGTAAACCTCAAAGACGGTCTTATAATCGATGACGCCCCGGTAAATCAAATACGAGCTGCAAGTCATGTTTAGTCTGGAGCGCTGGCAAGAAATACTCGAAACGATTTCTAAAAACAAACTGCGTACGTTTTTAACCGGACTGTCGGTGGCATCGGGAATATTCATTCTGGTCATTCTTCTGGGTTTTGGTCAAGGAATGCAAAACGGAATAAGCGCTGAATTTCAGCGGGATGCTGCAAATAGAATTTCTGTTTATAGCGGGGTTACATCAATGGGGTATAAAGGGCTCAATCCCGGGCGTTTTATCGAGATGACTAATGATGATTATAACTACCTGATCACAAAATATGAAGATGATATTGAATTTAAATCTTCGGTCTATCGCATCTGGAGCGGAACGTTAAACTACGGTAATGAAAGCGGAAGCTATCGCGTAGAAGGAGTTTATCCCGATTATCAATTTTTAGAAAACGAAAATCTTGTTGCGGGGCGCTATATAAATTATGATGATCAGCGCTTAAAATCCAAGATTATGGTTATTGGTAATAAGGTGCAGCAAGATCTTTTTGCAGGCAAAAGTGCGGTTGGCGAATATGTTCAAATCAACGGAATCAATTTTAAAGTTGTTGGAGTGTATTCAGATCCGGGTGGTGAGCGCGAAGAAACCCGTGTGTTTGTGCCGCTTTCGACTTCGCAGCGTGTTTTTGGAGGAGCAGACAAAGTGCGCAATCTGGGATTCACACTCAAACCCCAGGAGAATTTTGAAGATGCTCTGGCCCAATCGCTTCAGTTTTCTGCAGAAATAGAAGAATTTCTAAAAGAGCGCCACTTGGTTGCTCCTGAAGATACAAGCGCGATCAATGTCAATAATACATTAGAGAGCGCCAAACGATTTTATGATCTAATTGGGATGATCAAAACCTTTTTCTGGGTAGTAGGTATTTGTACCATTATTGCCGGAGTGGTTGGGGTGAGTAATATTATGCTCATCATCGTAAAAGAGCGCACTAAGGAGATCGGTATTCGCAAGGCGCTAGGTGCACAACCTTTGTCTATAATCGGGATGGTGTTGCATGAATCTATTTTTGTTACGGCAATAGCCGGTTTTACGGGTCTTATTTTGAGTATGGCCTTGCTTGAGGTTCTAGGGCCTAATATGCAGATGGATTATATTAAAAATCCGTCTGTAAACTTTAATGTTGCGATTACCACAGTGTTTATTTTGGTGTTTGCCGGAGCGTTGGCGGGCTTTGTGCCTGCGTGGAGAGCCGCACGCATTAAACCCATAACCGCCCTTCGGGAAGAATAACTTAAGCGTATGTTTAGTAAAGATCGTTGGGATGAAATTATTGAAGCACTAAGCCGAAATTGGTTTAGAACTGCTCTTACCGCTTTTGGGGTGCTTTGGGGAATCTTTATTTTGGTAGTGCTTCTCGCCGCCGGAAAGGGGTTGGAAAACGGAGTCAAAAAGGATTTCGGAGGTATTGCCACAAACACGATGTTTATGTGGACGCAGACTATCTCTAAACCCTATAAAGGCTTACCTAAAGGCCGAAGATTTAATTATGATCTTGACGATGTAGCAGCTTTAAAACAGAATATACCACAGTTGCGGTTTGTATCGCCACGCAATCAGCTAGGAGGTTTTGGAGGTGCAAACAATGTGGTTCGTGGCCTGAACTCCGGGGCATTTAATGTGTATGGCGACTATCCTGAATATATAGAGCAGCAACCTATGAATATCACTTCGGGGCGTTTTATGAATTATGGCGATATTCAGCAAAAACGTAAAGTTGCAATCATAGGAGAGGGTGTGAAAAATGCGCTTTACGATAAAGGGGAAGCCCCCATTGGTACATACATCAAGATTAATGGTGTCAACTTTATGGTGGTTGGGACTTATGCTAAAGTGGCGAGCGAAGGCGATTCCGAAGAAAATCAAAAAGAGATTTATGTACCGTTTACGGCTTTTTCTCAGGCATTCAATATGGGTAATCGCGTGGGATGGATGGCCGTTACCGCAAAAGATGGTTTTTCTATCACGGCATTAAAGCCCAAAGTTTTTGATGTGATCAAGTCACGTCACAGCATTCACCCGGAAGACGAGCGCGCCATAGGTAATTTTGACCTTTATGAACAATATCAAAAAGTAGACGGACTCTTCATAGCGCTGAAGATCGTGGCTTATTTTGTGGGGATTTTGGTATTGCTTTCGGGTATTATTGGGATCAGCAATATTATGCTCATCGTCGTCAAAGAACGTACAAAAGAGATAGGAATACGTCGTGCCTTAGGTGCGAGCCCTTGGTCTATCCGCGGGCAAATTTTAATGGAATCTGTGTTTTTGACCATTATTTCAGGAATGGTTGGGATTTCTCTAGGAGCAGCATTGATTTATGTACTTAATAAAATTCTTGATGCAAACGGCCCTGTGGAGATGTTCGCAAATCCTAGTGTTGATTTAGGAACAGTGATTACCGCACTTTTTATTCTAATATTCTCTGGACTCTTAGCTGGTTTTATTCCTGCTCAGAATGCCATAAAAGTTAAAGCCATAGATGCCTTGCGCACCGAATAACAATTTCATCAATAAAACGAATATCTAACCCATGAAAAAATCTGTTACCATTGTTGTCCTGGCAGTTATTGCTGTCATTTTTATAGGATCACTTTATTATTTGTACCAAAAAAATCAAGAAGATCCTGTGGTTTATACTACTGAAAGTCCGTCTACGCAAACCATCGTTAAAAAAACCGTGGCAACAGGAAGCATTGTTCCTCGTGAAGAAGTATTGATCAAACCAAATATTTCTGGGATTATAAAAGAAATTCTTGTCGAAGCAGGACAGTTTGTTGAAGCCGGTGATCTACTGGCGCAAATAGAGGTTGTGCCTAACGCATCGTCTTTGGTAAGTTCGCGCAATACGATTCAGACTGCAAAAACAAATTTGGAAACCGCTAAGCTTACGCTAGAAAACCAAGAAAGCATTTATCAAAGACAAAAAACGCTATTTGATAAAGGTGTGGTAAGTGCCAACGATTTTGATAACAGTCAGCGGGAGTATAATCAGGCAGTACAAAACTATAAGCAACAACAGGTAAGTCTGGCGAGTGCGCAACAAAATTATGATATCGTAAAAACGGGAACCACTACTGGTTTGGGCAATAACGCGACTACTTCGGTGCGTGCTACGATAACCGGGATGGTTTTAGAAGTCCCTGTTAAAGAAGGAAACCAAGTAATCGAGTCTAACAACTTTAATGATGGGACTACAATTGCCTCTTTAGCTAACGTAAATGATATGATCTTTGAAGGAAAAGTTGACGAAAGTGAAGTTGGTAAAATAAAAGAAGACCTTCCGCTAGAGATCACTGTGGGTGCGATCGAAAATAAAAAATTTGATGCCACTTTAGATTATATCGCCCCAAAAGGAGTAGCAGAAAATGGCGCAATTCAGTTTGAAATAAAAGGGACGTTGGCTAAAAAAGATTCCACTTTTATTCGTGCAGGATTGAGTGCCAATGCTTCTATAATTCTTGAGCGAGCAGACGATGTTTTAGCGATCAAAGAAGCTTTAGTGCAATACAATTCTAAAACGCAGGAGCCTTTTGTAGAGGTTGAGGTCGGTGAGCAAGAATTTGAAAAACGAGACATTAAACTGGGGGTTAGCGACGGTATTTATGTTGAAATTTTAGATGGAGTTTCGGCAGATGACAAGATCAAAGTTTGGAATGCGGTTAAGCCTGCTCAAAGTTTTTAACAAAATATAAAACCTATTGTGTAACACTTTATTCTTAAGTACTACATATCATACAGAAATTAAATCATGAGAAACGCAATACTCTTTTTTATTCTAGTTTTTTCGGTAGCTTCTGGTTTTTCGCAGAAAAAGTGGACGCTGCAAGAGTGTATTCAGCGCGCTTTAGACGAAAACATCCAGATTCGTCAGGCACAGCTTGATGTTGAGGCGGCTGCTTTAGACAAATCTGATGCAGACGGTAGCTTTTTACCTACCTTAAATGCAAACGCTTCAGTTTCAGAAAACACGGGTTTGAATTTTGATCCTACGAGTAACCTGGCAACTACAACGCAGTTCTTGTCAGCGAGTGGTGGGATCAACACTTCTTATAATCTTTTTGACGGACTTCGAAACTTTAAGCAAGTACAGCGTGCAAAGCTTTCGGCTTTAGCTGCACAATACGGCTATGAGAAGCTTGAAGATGATATCGCGCTCAATGTGGCTAACGGCTACCTTCAGGTAATATTAAATAAAGAAAATTTAAAGGTGTTACGCTCGCAAAACGAGGTGACGCAGCAACAGCTTCAGCAAACTACTGACCTTGTAGAAGGTGGTGTTGCCCCAAGAGGTGATTTGCTTGAGGTACAGGCGCAAAATGCTAACGAAGTTCAAAATATTGTGGCAGCAGAAAATGCGGTGCAGATCTCGTTAATAAGTCTTGCGCAAACTTTGTTGATCAGAGATTATAAAAACTTTGATATTGCAGATGGTGATTATCAGATTTACGGTGAAGACGTATTGCTAAAAACCCCAGCTGAAATTACAGATGCTGCTAAAGAGGAGCGTTATGAGGTTAAAATCGCTGAAAATAATTTGGAATTAGCAGAGAAGGATGTTGAGATCGCTAAAGGTGCTGCCTGGCCTACACTTTCAGCTTTCTTTGGGTACAGCACGCGATACTCTGAGCAAGATGTTTTAAACTCGTTTCAAGAGCAGTTGTATTTGAATGATGGGGTTTCTTACGGGCTGCGTTTAAATATTCCTATTCTTAATGGTTTTCAAACGAGAAATAATGTGCGCCGAAGCAAGATCGCTGCAGACCGTGCGGCTATAAATTTAGAGCAGGCACAGTTAGATTTAGAATCTACCGTGTATCAGGCTTATTTAGATGCCAAGGGTGCGCTTAAAGCTTTTGAAGCTGCACAAACCGCTGTAGAATCTCAAGAGTTAGCATTCTCATACTCTCAAGATCGCTATGAGGTGGGGCTGATCAATGCTTTTGATTTCAGCCAATCTAAACAACGTTTTGACAATGCGCAGATTGACTTGAATCGCGCAAAATATGATTATATATTCAAGCTGAAAGTACTCGAATTGTATTTTGGAGTTCCGGTTGAGGAGCTAAAATTCTAATTACAAAACGATCGCTTTCTCGTAATAAGTAAAAGATGAATAGAAAGACCCTTATCATTATTCTGGTTGTAGCAGTTGTTTTAATTGCTGCATTAATTGGTGGAAAAAAAGCCGGATTGTTTGGTAAAACCGGCGAATTTAAGCCTGTGGAAACTCAGGAGATCGCCTTGGCGAGTGTTGTAGAAACCGTTGCTGCTACCGGAAAAATTCAGCCGGAAACTGAGGTTAAAATTTCTTCTGAAGTTTCAGGGGAGATTATAGAACTACCGGTTGTTGAAGGGCAGCAGGTAGAAAAAGGAGATCTTCTGGTGCGCATCAACCCAGATTTGATTCAATCTGCCTTAACGCAAGCACAGGCATCTTTACAGAATGTAAAAGCGAATCAAGCACAATCTGAAGCTGCCCTTAAAGTGGCTAAAGCCAATTATGAGCGTAATCAAAAATTATTTGAGAAAGGGGTTATTTCACGATCAGAGTGGGATCAATCGATCTCTGATTATGAGATTGCGCAAGCCAATGTAAAATCTGCTTTCTATAACGTACAAAGTGCTGCGGCAAATGTGAATCAGTCTCGCGATAATTTATCGCGCACCAGCATTTATGCTCCTATAAGCGGAACGATCTCTAAACTTGATGTAGAATTGGGAGAGCGCGTTGTGGGAACTCAGCAAATGGCCGGTACCGAAATGATGCGCGTGGCAGACTTAGGCAATATGGAAGTTGAGGTAGATGTAAATGAAAATGACATTGTAAAAATCAATATAGGAGATTCTACCCGCGTTGAGGTTGATGCTTATCTTAAAAAGCGATTCAAAGGCGAAGTAACTGAGATCGCTAATTCTGCTGAAAGTAACCTGACCGCTGATCAGGTGACCAACTTTAAAGTCAAAGTACGCATTTTAGAAGAATCCTATAAAGACCTCGTTGAAGGGAAACCCGAAGCGTATTCCCCGTTCAGACCGGGAATGACAGCGACGGTTGATATCATCACCAATAGAGTAGATGATGCGATTTCAGTGCCTATCAGCGCTATTGTGATTAAAAATGATACTACAGCGACCACCGGTTTTGGAACTAGTCAATATGAAGCAGTTTTCGTTAAAAATGGAGATAAAGCTTCTTTAAAACGCATCAAAACCGGAATTCAAGATGATTCTAATATCGTCGTTTCAGAAGGGTTAGATACCGGTGATGAAGTAATTACAGGGCCTTACAATACGGTGACCAAATTACTTAAGGACGGAGATATGGTTGAGGTTAAAAAAGATGCTAAATTTGGTGCTTCAGAAGAAGACTAAATTATGGCGCTTATACTTTGCTTAGAAACTACAACCACTAACTGTTCTGTAGCCCTTTCTCGTGACGGAAATGTTATCGCGTTAAAAGAGGATATGGGGCTTAATTACAGTCACGCAGAGCGCTTGCATCAGTATATTGATGCAGTATTGGCAGAAGCAAGTCTAAACAAGCAAGATTTAGATGCTGTTGCGGTTAGCAAAGGCCCGGGATCTTATACCGGTCTTCGTATAGGAGTGAGCAGTGCTAAAGGTTTATGTTTTGCTTTAGACATTCCTCTAATTGCTACAAATACGCTCAAGGCGTTAGCAATGCAAGCAGATACCACAGATGTGCAGACTATTATCCCGGTGCTTGATGCCCGTAGAATGGAAGTTTATAGCGCAATTTTTGATACCGAATTTAAAGAGCTTCGGGGGATCGAAGCGCAAATTATTGAAGAAGATTCTTTTCAAGAACAACTCACTAATGGAAAGTGCCTATTTATAGGAAATGGTGCCGAAAAGTTAAAAGGTATTTTAAACCATACTAATGCGCATTTTGCTACCGAAGCATTACCTTCAGCACGTGAAATGGCACATTTAGCCGAAGCCAAACATAAAATAAGCGACACCGAAGATGTCGCTTATTTTGAACCTTTTTATTTGAAAGACTTTTTAGTAACCAAGTCTAAAAAATAACAAGTTATTCTTTACTGCTAAAGGTCGCACCGCTTTCATTAAAAACGTGTACATCGCGTTGTGGAAACGGAATAACAATACCTTTATCTTCAAGACGTCTTTTACCTTCTTCAAGAATATACCAGTGCAACGCCCAGTAATCGTCATTAGTCGCCCAGAAGCGTAGTGACATATTTACGGAACTATCTGCAAGTTCTGTAACTACGATCATAGGTTCCGGATGTGGATCGTGTAAAACAGTCTCTTGCTCGTTTACAAGCTCCAATAAAATATCTTTAGCAAGTTTAATATCGCTGTCATAAGAGATTCCCCAAGTCTGCGCATTTCTTCTGATACCTAAAGAAGAATAGTTGATTATGTTGTCATTAGAAAGTTTTCCGTTAGGGATCACGGCTTCCTGATTCCCGAAGGTAACTAAGCGCGTATTGAAAATTGAGATTTCCTTTACAGAACCGTCAACACCCTGAGCAGAGATCCAATCGCCTACTTTAAACGGGCGCAATAATAAGATTAGAACTCCACCAGCAAAGTTTGCTAAGGAGCCTTGCAGTGCAAGACCAATTGCCAAACCAGCGGCACCAATTACTGCTACTAAAGAAGCGGATTCAACGCCAAGTTGGGTAACAACTAAAACAAAAAGTAAAATCTTTAACGTCCAATTGATTAGATCTGCGATAAACTTTTCTAGGGTTGCGTCGTAATCTTTTTTAGCGAAGAATTTTTTTACAAGTCTGTTGATCATTTTAATGATCCATAGACCTATGAACAGCGTTAAAACTGCCCCGATCAAACTCGGAATAAAATCTATAATCTTAGCGCCAAATCTTGAGGCGTAATCTTCCCATTGGGTAATGTCAAAATCCATATATAATTTTTTAGTTTCTGCAAAGGTCACAGATAGGGGGCATAAATAAAAAATACGAGTGTTTAAATATCGTTAATTGTTAAAACCTTAATAGTTTTTGGGAGGTTCGGTATTTTAATAGGTAATCAAATATTGATAGCAATAAAAAATCCCGCAATAGCGGGATTTTAAATGCTTATAAATGCAAAGTGTTACTTGACTTCAAAAGTGATTTTTACATTCACTCTGAATTCTGAAACCGTATCGCCGGTTACTACAGCGCTTTGCTCATTTACATATACAGAGCGAATATTTTTTACGGTTTTTGAAGCTTCTTTCACTGCATTTGCTGTGGCTTGTTCCCAACTTTTGTTAGAACTCGCCAATACTTCGATTACTTTTAAAACTGCCATAATTATTAGTTTAGTTAATTTCTAAGTCGAAATTTGAATATACAATAATCTAAGCGGTTATAAAAGAGAATGTGTTGTTAATGTGTTAACCGTTTATAGCTTCTACACTATTGATCTTTCCGCGTAGCATTTCTTTGAGCATCGTTTCAATACCGTTCTTCAACGTGAAGGTAGAAGAAGGGCAACCACTACAAGCTCCTTGCAGAATCACTTTTACATTTTTTGATTCAGGATCATAATGTTTAAAAAGAATATTACCACCATCGCTCGCAACAGCAGGCTTCACATATTCTTCAATAATATTGGCGATTTCTTTTGAGGTGTCATCGAGCGCTTCAAACTCCACTTCTTTTTGCTGTTCAACAGCTTGAGGCGTTTTTTTGAAATTTTCAGAGACGATTTCTTTACCTTCTTCAATGTAGTTTTTAATAAACTCACGTACTTCTTGAAAAACATCATCCCACTCGGCCACTTCATATTTTTGAACACTCACGTAGTTAGAGTCCATAAAGACTTCCTTCACAAAAGGAAAATGAAATAATGCCAAAGCCAATGGAGCATTTTTTGCCTCATCAATATTCTTGAACTCTAGCGTTTCGGTTACGATCTTTTTATTAGTGACAAATTTAAGTACTGCAGGGTTCGGCGTACTTTCGGCATAAACCGTTACGGGAATTTTCTTGGCAGTAGCGGCATCTTCAATGATCACCACACCGTTGTCATTTAAAAAGTTCTCAATCTGACCTGAAAGTTCATCTTGAATATCAATCCATTCTACGATATTAAATTTTTCGATCGCAATAAAATTTTGCGCGATGTACACCGTTTTTACAAATGGAAGGTAGAATAATTGCTGGGCTAGTGGAGAATTCTTTGCTTCATCAATATTCTTAAATTCATAACTGTTATGATCTACCAGAAATGAATTAGCCTGAAATTTTTTAATCGCAGGATTAGAAGTAGGTTCTATAGTGATATTAAAAGTACTCATGGTTTTATTTTGTGCAAATTTAACTAATTTATAAGTGCTGCTCCTTTTTTTAGTCGTGTATCATGCCATCTCCTTATATTATTTATTTAGATTTACAAGGTTAACGTTTTATAAAACTGAGCTATAAAAAGCCGAAGATTATTTTGAGAAAAGTACTACTCTTAATTTGCTTAGTGTGTGGTTTTTATGCAAAAGGTCAAGAGGGTATTCCTGTATATTGGGATTACCTTACCGAAAATCTTTATCTGTTGCACCCCTCAATGGCCGGCGCTGCAAATGCTAATCAAATACGACTTACCGGGCGTCAACAATGGTTTGATGTTGAAGATGCGCCTAATTTGTATACGGCTGCGGTAAACGGTAGAGTAGGAGAAAAGGTAGGTTTGGGAATGCAGCTATTTTCTGATGAGAATGGTAATTTTTCTCAGCGCGGTGTTTATGGGACGTTTGCTTATCATTTATTGCTATCGCGTAATTATGTTGATTTAAACCAACTTTCGTTTGGTGTAAGCGTGGGGCTTATGCAAAATACGCTTGACGAAAGTAGTTTTGATCTTACCGATTTTGATCCCATAATAAGCGGCGGAAGTCAAACAGATAACTACTTTAATGTAGATATCGGGATGTCGTATTATTTTCTGGATTTCTGGGCGCACGCTACTGTAAAGAATGTGCTTCCGCGAAATAGAGCGATGTTTACAGCTTTAGAGTCTACTAATCAACGCCGGTATTTAGCTTCTGCGGGGTATGTTTTTGGAAAATTAAACAGTCCGTGGAGTTATGAACCTTCAGTGATGTTTCAGGCAACAGATGAAACGCAGGAAGTTTCTGTTGATATCAACGGAAAAGTCTACCGCAAGTTTGACTGGGGTAAACTCTGGGGCGGTTTGTCGTACAGAAGAAACCTAGACGGAGCGCAGTACTTGAATAGCGACGGAGACGTAGAAAGTCAAAAATCGCAGTATTTAACACCATTTCTTGGTGTCACCTATAAGCGCTTTTTAGTGGGCTATACCTATACCTATCAGCAGAATGATATTGTGCTGTCTAATGGATTTCATCAGATTACCTTAGGCTACGATTTTGGCGAGCGTCGCGAACCTTATGAATGTAATTGTCCTGCCGTAAATTAAAAATTAAGAAAAGAAACGCTTCGGTTTACCGGTACATCCTGGGTAAGCGCTTGTAGCACTTCAATTGAAGCATTACTGAACAAGGTATGCTTTCCTTTCTTTTCACCTTCAAAAAGTAACTTATTTTCGCTTAGAATACGTTCTGTTTGTTTAGCCACCGCTTGACCACTATCTATGATCTGAACGTGCTCAGGAAGTATTTTTTTTAAAACCGGTATTAAATACGGGTAGTGGCTGCAACCCAAAACCAGATAATCGATATTTTGATCCATCATGGGTTGAACGTAGCTTTTGAGTAGTTTAAATAGTTCTTCTGAATGTAATTTTCCGCTTTCAATAAGTTCAACGAGGCCAGTACCTATAACTTCAATTACATTTAAGTCTGTGGTGTATAAACTAGAAGTCCGGGCAAACAGGGCACTGCTGAGTGTGCCTTTGGTGGCAAGTATCCCGATGGCTTTGGTTTTTGAAGCTAAAGCAGCAGGTTTAATGGCGGGTTCGATCCCAATAAAGGGAATGGCATAATTCGCACGAAGAACGTCAATGGCATTGGTTGTGGCGGTGTTACAGGCGACCACAATAATCTTACAGCCTTGACTGATGAGGTATTCTGTATTTTTAATGGAAAGCGCTAGAATATCTTCTTTGGAGCGTTCTCCGTACGGTGCATTTTTGATATCCGCTAAATAGATCGTGTCTTCCTGCGGAAGTTTATGTACAATCTCTTTCCATATCGAGGTGCCGCCTACGCCACTGTCAAAAACGCCTATCGGGTGCTTGTGTTGCATAGGCCAAATATAAAAAGCCCTTCTGAATCAACAGAAGGGCTTTTGAAAATTATTAGCTTTTTAAAGTATTAGATACCTAATTCTTTTTTAACGTCAGCCATTAGATCGTATCCGTCAGCAAGGATAAGACCAGTGCCGGTTGTGCTGTCTAGTACATACTTATATCCTTTAGCACGTGCTACTTTTTGAATTGCTGTACGCGCTTTTTCTACGATAGGTTGTAGCGCTTCAGATTCTTTTTTCTGTAGATCTCTAAGTGCATTTTGACGATACTCCATAATTTTATTACGAGTTTGCTCTACCTCTGCTTGACGCTGTAAGTTAGTCTCGTCAGTTTGACTTTGAGCTTCATTACCATAACGCTCCATAGTTTTCTTAAGCTCATTTGCCATTGTGTTCATTTCAGCATCGTAAGAATTCTGAAGTTTCTCTAAGTCAGCTTGAGCTTTCTTGTATTCTGGCATTGAAGTTAATAATTCTTGAGTTGCAATATGCGCTACTTTAGAATCCTGAGCTTGAACAAATCCTGTTGTTCCTAAAATTAAAGCTAAGGCTACAACTAGGGTTTTAACGTGTTTCATTTTAGTAATATTAAGTGTTATAATTATTTAAGTTTTAGGTGCCAATTATGACCTGTTGACAAGGTTTAATTTATAGAGTCTTTTACTTTTTTTCTAGCTTCTAATATAGAGTCTCTTCTGCGTTGACGCTCTTCTAATAATTTTTGTCTGCGCGCTTCGTACTCTGCTTTGCGAGCTGCTTGAATAGAGTCTCGCGTTGCTTTACGCTCTGCGATGATCTGTTCTCGCTCTGTTTGTTGTGCTTGCGCTTCTGCTTCCCTTTCTTCGCGCTCATTAACCTGATCTAAGGTTAAGGCTTCGTCGCGCTTCAATTCTTCTTTGTCAGCTCTAGAGTTTACCTGCGTACGTTTTGAAGAGCGCTTGATGCTTAATAAAATTTGATCGCTAATATCGTGTCTTTTATTTGCATACAGCATCACTAAGTCTGAAGATTTGTCTAAGACAAAGTCATATTGTCTTGCTTCAGCAATCTCTTGAACAGCATTAAATACCTGATCTTGAATAGGCTCAACTAAAATGCTGCGCTGTTTCATCAAATCACCTTCAGGGCCAAAGCGCTTCTGCTGGTATTGTAAAACTTCATTTTCAACGAACTTAATCTCATCTTCACGCTCTTTGATCAACTCTTGAGTGAGCAGTACACGCTCATTCTCGAGCGCTTTTTTCATTTGATCAATCTCTTTGGTACGCTTTTCAATTTCCGTTTTCCAGTCGGCTACGCGCTTATCTAGTTGCGCTTGAGCTTCCTGATACTCAGGGACATTTTCTAAGATGTAATTCATGTCTACATACCCTATACGAATACTACGTTGTGCTTCTGCGGTAAGCCCTAAGAAAATGAGGGCGATACTAAGAAAAAAAACGTTGTTTTTCATATGCAATTAGAGTATTAGAAAATATCGTGCCAAAATTAAAACTGCTGTCCAATTATAAAGTGCGTCTCCCATCCGTTAGGTCCGCCAACGGTTCCCGGAATAGGATCAAACCCGTACCCAAAATCAATACCTAGTAAACCAAAGGCTGGCATATAAATACGTACCCCGGCACCGGCAGATCTATTCATTAAGAACGGATTATAGTCTCTAAAATTGTCAAACGAAGATCCTGCTTCAGCAAACATCAATGCATAAATAGATGCAGAGGGTTTCAAAGTTATAGGATATCTAAGTTCAAATTCAAATTTATTAAAAATAGTTGCACCAGTGTTTCCATTTAAAGTACTTGCCTCATCGCGGTCTAATGGAATTACCGATTGGTTGGGATAACCACGTAGACGAATTACCTCACGACCATCTAGCGCATAACCACCCAGACCATCACCACCTAAGAAGAAACGGTCAAACGGAGGAATACCACGATCGTTATTATAAGCCCCTAAGAAACCAAAATCTACTTTAGAGCTCAACACTAATTTACCAACTAAAGAAGTAAACCACTGTCCTTCAAACTTAACTTTATAATATTCTAACCAGTTAAAACGCTCTTGATCAATTTCTGCAACTCGGTCATTATTTCCGTTTTCTACAGCTGCTGCGCGGTCATCTGCAAGTTCTTTATAATCGGTTCCATTCCATAAAGAATATGGTGGCGTTAACTTTGCCGTAAGGCTGAATCGTGATCCTGTTCTTGGGAAAATAGGGTTGACATCCCCTTCGTTACGAGAAATACCTATGGTGTACGCTAGGTTTTCAGAAGAACCGTTTCCGAAGGTAAATAAACCTACATTATAATTTTTTAGATCAAAATGCTGAAAACTAATCGCGTGTGAAATGGTAAAGTAGTTATCTGGCACCTCCAGACGTTTAGCAAGACCTAACGATCCACCTGTGATCAAAAAGCGGCGGTCGCGATCTACATTAGCACCTGAAGTACCATAGTTGTACAGATACTGCACACTATGAGAAAAACTCATTTGCAATTGCACTGGCTTCTTACCACCTAACCAAGGTTCTGTTAACGAGGCGCTATAGGTTTGATAGAATGTACTCGCTTGCGCTCTTAAGCTGAATTTTTGCCCATCTCCCATAGGAAGCGGCTGGTATGCGTCTTTATTAAACAGATTCTGGATAGAGAAGTTGTTGAATGAAAGCCCTAAGGTTCCTACAAAACCACCACCACCATAACCACCTTGTAGTTCGATTTGGCTAGCTCCTTGCTCTTCTAAAGCATAGTTGATATCAATAGTACCATCATAAGGGTTCGCATTTAAAAACTGCGGATTTAAAGTTTCAGGGTTAAAGAATCCGGTTTGACCCAATTCTCGGGTTGTTTGTAAAACAGCTGCCTGGCTGTAACGTTGACCCGGTTTAGTACGTAAGTTTCGGTAGATTACGCGGTCTTTGGTTTTATCGTTTCCTGAAATGGTGATACGGTCAAAATATGCAAGTTTACCTTCGGTAATTCTAATTTCAAAATCAATGGTATCATTCTCAACATTGGTTTCCACCGGATTGATAGAGGAGAATAAATAACCACTGTTTTTATAAAGGTTTGAAAGGTCGTCTGCGTTAGGGTCACCATCTTTAGAGATGCGTTCTTTCAATAAAACGCCATTGTAAACATCGCCTTTTTCAAGACCTAATTGTCTTGCTAGCTCACGATCTGAATACACCGTGTTCCCTAAGAAATCAATATCTCCAATGTAATATTTATCACCTTCTTCAACACTTAATTTAAGCGTGATCAAATCTTCACCACTATGAATCAAAGTGTCTGAAACAATACGCGCATCTCTAAAACCACGCTCTTTATATTTGTCAACCACAGAAACTTTGTCTTCTGCAAAATTCTCAGGGATGTATTTTGAGCGTTTCCAGAAACGTAATAGGCGCTTTTCTTTAGTATTTTTCATCGCTTTGCGCAGCTTTGCGTCAGAAAGTTGCTCATTGCCTATAAACTCAATGTCTTCAATTTTAACGCGATCGCTCAAATTAACATTGACTAACATATCTACTTTTTGTGTTTCGGCGGTATCTGTAGCCGGACGCGTGATGATGTTAACCTTAGAGTTTAAATACCCTTGCTCTTTGTATTTATTCTCAATGTAAAATTTAGTTTTAGTGATCAGGTTTTCGGTCACCTTGGTGCCTTTTTTAAGATCATTGTCCTTGATGATGTCTTTAGCCTTCTTTTCTTTGATACCGTTGATAGTAACTTTATTAAGCTCAGGAACTTCTTCAATTTCAAATTTAAGATCAACCACGTCACCGTTAATTGTAGCATACAAATTGATGTCGCTAAAGAGATCTAGATCCCACAAGCGCTTGATCACATTACTTATGCGGTCTCCCGGTAAATACACCTGCTCCCCAGCACGTAAACGGGTAAATGCGATCACCGTTTGCTCGTTATATTGTTTTGCACCCACTACAGAAATCTCTCCTATAGTATACTGTTTACCGTTAGAAACGGGTAAATCTTCTTGGGCAATTGCGGTTGTAAAAGTTAGGCAGTTTAATAAAAAGGCCAGGAACAGGCCTGCTTGTTTAGGCATCTGCTTAATTAATTTGCTCGCTCGTCTTTCCAAATCGTCGTTCTCTTTTCTGATAATTATAAATTGCTTCGTACAGATGTTTTCTTGTAAAATCAGGCCATAGTACAGGTGTGAAATATAACTCTGCATAGGCGATTTGCCATAATAAAAAATTACTTATCCGCTGCTCTCCGCTGGTGCGAATAAGTAAATCAACATCAGGCATATCGTGAGTATACAAATGCTCCTTAATGACTGACTCATTTATTGAATGTGGCGAAATTAAGTTTTTTTTAACTTTATGACTGATGTCTTGTATAGTTTTTACTAACTCCTCGCGAGACCCGTAGCTGAGGGCAAGGGTAAGCTTAAGTCGTGTATTATTCTTAGTCTTTTCAATAACTTCTTTGAGTTCGCGTTGTGCTTTTTCGGGCAAGTTATTGAGACTTCCAATGGCAGATAAGGAGATGTTGTTGTCTTGTAAGGTTTTGATTTCCTTTTTAAGAGAAGAAACCAAAAGATTCATCAATGTATCCACCTCAAGTTTAGGACGGTTCCAGTTTTCGGTAGAAAAGGCGTAGAGCGTAACAAATGCTACCCCTAGTTCTGCGCAGGCTTCAATGGTTTCCCGTACAGCTTTAGTGCCTCTTTTATGACCTTTTACACGCAGAAGTCCTTGATTTTTAGCCCAACGACCGTTACCGTCCATTATCACGGCAATATGCTTAGGGAGCTTATGTTGATCTATTTCGTCTAAAAAATCCATTATTTGTCATTAAAAACCGCAATAACACGGTTGTCTGCCAAAGGTATAGGTTACAGTGATTCCTGAAAACATATACCAGTCTTTATTATTAATGTTGCCAAAACTGGCATAATTATATTCTTCGGTTCCCGGAAAATTTCCGTCAAGGTTATCGGTAAAGGTGTACCGTGCACCTAATTCTGCTGCAAGCACAATGCTACCGCCAATGTACGCTTTATAACCAATAACTATTGGGATTGCCAGATCCCATTCAGAACTTGTATTTACCAATGCATCTTCTACGGGATCAAGCGCAAAAGAATCGTGGTAAAAGTAAGTAAATCCTGTATATAAATACGGAGTATGCGGCTTATCAAAGCTTTGATGCATGTCAAAATCCCAAAAGTTATATTCAATACCTACTGATCCTTCAATGACAGTGTTTGTGAAACTATATCCGCGGTTTTGACGTCTGGCATCATTACTGTCTGTGTCTGAAGCCTCTAAGTTGGTAAAAAGAATACTTGCTCTAAATGCATGTCTGGCGCTTCGGTTCCATTTAGCGATTCCGCCGAAAACAATATTGTTTGGAGAAATGTAATTCGTTCTGCCTACATCGCCTATAAAATTGCTTCCTCCTGCGAGTACACCCACCTCATACGTCTGGCTTTGTGCAGAACCAACGGAGAATAAAACAAGTGTAAATACTAAAAGATACCTCATAGGCTGTAAAAAGTTTGCAAATATAACAATATTGTTTAGGTGCTTCTTATTAAGACGAATGCATCTGCTGAATAAACAAGAAAGTGTGAAAAATATTGCCTAGTTGCGCTTGTCTTCGCCCCACAATAATTTTTTGCGTAATGTGGTAAGGAAGGTGTCTTCTTCTAAAAGCACCAATTTGATATTGAAGGGTGCTTTGGTAAGTGTGATCTCTGTTTCTACCGGAAGCGTGGCGATTCGAGAATCTAGTGATACCAGATGTTCTTCTTCTCTACCGCTCACTTTTAATTTTATTTCGGTAGAATCAGGAACCACAATAGGTCTGGCGTTAAGGTTATGCGGAGCTATAGGCGTAAGTATAAAACTTGAAGTCTTCGGCATAATTACCGGTCCGCCGCAACTTAGGGAATATCCTGTAGATCCTGTGGGAGTTGAGATGATTAAGCCGTCTGCCCAGTAATTTGTGAGACGTTCTCCATTTAGCGAAGTATCTACAGAGATCATTGAGGTCGAATTTTTTCGGCTTACTGTAACCTCATTGAGTGCAAAGTTGAGTCCGCCAAAAGTTTCTTCCCCTTTGGAAGTTTTGATACTTATTAAAGATCGCTCAGTGATACTATAGTTGTTTTTGAGAATTTCATCTACAGAACTAACTAGTTTCTCTTTATTTACTGTGGCTAAAAATCCTAAGCGTCCGGTGTTGATACCCACTATGGGAATGTCAAGGTCGCGTACATAGGTAACTGTTTGCAGGATCGTGCCATCACCGCCAATGCTAAAAAAAAGATCGTAGGTGTTATCTAACTCTTCAAAAGTGCTGAAGTGTGAATAGGTTTTGTCAATTTCTTCATTTTCATGAATCAACTTCAGAAAATTCTCTTCAATTATAACTTCAACGTCTTTTTGATTTAAAAGATCAAGCAGTTGCTGAACGTAATGTCCTGAATTCTTATGATAAAATTGACCGTAGATACCTACTTTCATACATTTTAAATGTTGAGATATTTATCTAAATATTGAGAGCGATCACGTAAATCCTTTATAAAGGCATCCTCTTGATGCTCAGAAACGACTACGTAGCCATAGCGTCTAAAGGCTTGTAGAATCGTATTAAAGCTCGTGTCTGATCCAATCTTTATGGAAATTTGAGCAACCTCATTTTTGATCTGAGAAATGAATGCGCCCAAAACTTTACCGTCATTAGACTCAATGATCTGGCTGATTTCACTAAAGCTGTAATCATAAATGCCGTGCTCTATAACGATGATGCTTCCGTTTTCGCTTAAAAATGGCGTGCTGTTAAAATAGGTCATCACATCTGCAAGCTCGTAGTAGCCCAAATAAGAAGCGTTTTCCTCATCTAGTACAGGCATCAAGTTAGCGTTGTTTTGAGCGAATGCTTCTAAAACATTGAGCCAGTTAGTGTCAGTACGCACAAAAAACACTTCGTACATATGATTGTTTTCTGCGATCACTTCTTCAGCATCCAGACAGTGTACATCATTTTCATTCAGGCAACCTACATAAACTCCTTCTCTTAAAATAGGCGCGTGGGAGTAGGTGGTTTGTGTAAACAGTTCTTGAGCCTCGCCCATAAGCACATGCTCGTCAAGCGGGTCAATATCCTTAATGATGTAATCTGTGATTTTCATAGCCTCTTTGATGCAATTTAATTAAAAAAGTAGGGTCAGAGCCTGTGTTACTTCGTATTTTTGCAAGCAAAGTTACAATTATTGAGATGACAAAATTAAGTGTAAATGTTAATAAGATCGCAACATTACGTAACGCCAGAGGGGGTAATGTTCCTGATTTAATTAAGACTGTAAAAGATATTGAATCTTTTGGAGCGCAGGGAATTACCATTCATCCAAGGCCCGATGAGCGCCATATTAGATATCAGGATGCCCGAGATTTAAAAACGGTTGTAAAAACCGAATTGAATATAGAAGGTAATCCGGTTGAGAAGTTCATCAACTTGGTTTTAGAAGTTCAGCCAGATCAGGTGACGTTAGTGCCAGATTCTGTAGATGCGATCACTTCAAATGCAGGTTGGGACACGTTAAAGAACAAAGTCTTTTTAAAAGAAGTTATCGCCGAATTTAAATCTCACGGAATTCGTACCTCTATTTTTGTTGATCCGGTTGCCGAAATGATTGAAGGAGCAAAGGAAACCGGTACAGATCGCATCGAGCTGTACACCGAAGCTTTTGCGGTAGGTTTTAAAGAAGGACATCCTAATGCAGTTAAGCCTTATGTAGATGCTGCATTGCTAGCTCAGGACTTAGATTTGGGGCTCAATGCCGGGCACGATCTTTCGTTAGAAAACATCAAGTTTTTTGCTGATAGTATTCCGGGACTGTTAGAAGTTTCTATTGGGCACGCATTGATCGCTGAAGCCCTTTATGACGGACTAGAAAAAACCATCAAATCGTATTTAGACGCCTTAATTTAATTTATGATTTTATACAGCAGTATTACCGGCTCAGGAATACCCTTTGTGATTTTACACGGTTTTCTGGGAATGGGAGATAATTGGAAAACTTTAGCCAATCAGTTTGCAGAAGCCGGATATCAAATGCATTTGGTTGATCAGCGTAACCACGGAAGAAGTTTTCATAGCGACACTTTTAACTACGAAGTTCTAGCTGAAGATCTAAAGAATTATTGTCAGGAGCATGGCTTGAAAGATATTGTGCTGCTGGGGCATTCTATGGGAGGCAAAACCGCAATGCTCTTCGCTATGCGCTATCCGGAATACATTAATAAACTTATTATTGCTGATATCGCACCAAAATACTACGCGCCGCATCATCAGCAAATTTTAAAAGGTTTAACGGCATTATCTGAAAATCACGAAGCAAGAACCTCACGTGGAAACGCAGATGACTTTTTAAAAGAATACATCTCAGACTGGGGAACGCGCCAATTCTTATTAAAAAACTTGTATTGGCAGAAGGATAAAACTTTAGCCTTGAGAGTCAATCTGCCGGTACTCAAAAGGGAAGTAGAGGCTATAGGTGAAGGATTACCAACTCAAACGGTTTATGAAGGAGCGACTTTATTCTTAAATGGGTTAAAGTCTGATTATATCACTGAAGATGATAAACCGCTAATCAAAGCACATTTTCCTGAAGCTGAAATTATAGGGATTGAAAAAGCCGGTCATTGGTTACACGCAGAAAACCCGAAAGATTTTTATGCTGAAGTAATGAAATTCCTAAAGTAGAGAGTTGTAGATTTCGATTAACGTTTCCTTCTTGAGATGAACTTCAGCTTTGTAATAAATAGTAGTTCTTATTACTATTACTGCTAGTGCTTAAACGAATTAGTGATTAGGTAATCATAAAATCACTATAAATCCTATTACAACTCAATAAATTTTTATAACATTGTTGAAGGTATTTATTGTGCATGCATAATAAATATGGTTAATTTTTATGAGATTCTTAAAAAATTTCACCTCAATTATTAAATTATAATTTTACCCTTTTAAAGTATGAAGAGAGTTTTAGCAACGTCTTTATTCTTATTAGCCTCGGCGATAACGTTTGCGGGAGGTTATAGAGTTGGACTTCAAGGTCAGCGTGCCCTTGCGATGGGACATACCGGAGTGGCTTATGTAAACAGTGCCGAGTTGGCCTTTTTCAATCCTGCCGGTTTAGTGTATTTAGAAAACAAGATTAATGCTTCAGCCGGTGGTTTTGGTGTTTTTTCTAGTGTGGCGTGGCAAAATGAAAGTACCGGTCAGTTTGCCAATACTGATAGCCCTATGGGAACCCCATTTTACCTATACGGCTCTTATGCATTAAATGAGCAATTGAGTTTAGGACTTGCAGTATATACACCTTACGGTAGTACAGTAGAATGGCCAACTGATTGGGCAGGTTCGCACCTGGTTAACAATATTGAGTTGGCGGCCGTGTTTATTCAACCTTTGGTTTCTTTTAAAATTAGCGATAAATTCAGTGTTGGTGGCGGGCCTATTTTTGTAACAGGTAATGTAAACTTTAACCGAAATGCCAATCGTTTCTTAACCGATCAAGAGGGTAATCGCTCTAACGTAACTATTGATGATAGTGGGGTAACCAATTGGGGATGGTCTGTAAGTGGTATGTTTAGAGCTACTGAAAACCTGACTTTTGGGGCAAATTATCGTTCTGAAATTATTTTGGAATCTGAAGATGGTACGGCAACCTTCGCAAACTTTCCTAATGACAGTGGTCAACCAGTAGTTGTAGGAGGAACTGCAATTCCTTCAAATGGAACTCAAGGTTTTAATGCTTCACTTCCACTTCCGGCAGAACTTACTGTAGGTGCTTCGTATAGCAAAGATAAGTGGGTGGTTAATGTGGATTATACCAGAACATATTGGGATGTTTATGAAGATCTGGATATTGTTTTTGCAGATGGTTCAGAATCTATAAACCCTCGTAACTATAAAAATTCTTCTATTTATAAGTTTGGTGTAGGCTATGCGGCAAGTGAAAAATTCATGCTGCGTGCAGGTTATTATTTTGACGAATCACCGGTGCAGTCGGGCTACTTCGCTCCTGAGACACCGCGTAACGATAGTAATGGTTTTTCAGCCGGACTTTCTTATGCGATCTCAAGCAGTTTTGCTATTGACGCTTCGTTCCTTTATGTGCGCTTTAAAGAGATCAATGAGTCTTATGATTACGTAGATGACGGGTCTTCTTTTGGTGGTACTTATAAATCAAGTGCGTTTATTCCGGGAATTGGTTTGACTTATAAACTTTAAAAAGAGCTATACGATGAAAAATTATATTAAATATATGGCTTTGTCAGCCGTGCTTTTAACAGCTTGTGAGGCAGAATTAGACAATCCTATTGAAGATGGTGGCTTTTATAGCAGTGGCTCGGCAGATTTTTCTAACTATGTTGCTGTTGGAAATTCACTGACGTCAGGCTATGCTGATGGCGCATTATACATAAGTGGACAACAGAATAGTTTTCCTAATATTTTAGCAGGTCAATTTGCCTTAGCTGGCGGAGGCATGTTTGCACAGCCTCTTGTTGATGATAATACGGGTGGTTTGCTAGCTAATGGTACGCAAATTCAACCGAATCGTTTTGTATTGACGTTAGATGCTGATGGTAATCCAGGGCCAACACCTTTACAGGGAACTCCTACGACTGATATTGCAAATGTTTTAGAAGGACCTTTTAATAATATGGGTGTTCCTGGGGCAAAAAGTTTTCATTTAGTAGCGCCGGGCTACGGTAATATTGCCGGGGTAGCGGCAGGTGCAGCAAATCCATATTTTGTGCGTTTTGCGTCAAGTACTGATGCTACAATTATAGGAGATGCGGCAGCTCAAAGTCCGTCGTTTTTCTCACTTTGGATCGGGAACAATGATATTTTAAGCTATGCGACGAGCGGCGGAACTGGAGTAGACCAGACCGGAAATTTAGACCCGACGACGTATGGTGCTAATGATATTACAGATCCTAATGTATTTGCGAGCGTGTATAATCAAGAAGTTCAAGCCTTAACAGCTTCGGCCTCAGGCGGAGTGGTTTTTAATATTCCTGATGTGACTTCTATACCGTTCTTCACGACGGTGCCTTATAACGCAATTCCTTTAGATGAGGCTACTGCAGCAGGAGTAAATCAAGCATATGTGCAATATAATGGAGCTTTAGCACAATATGCGGCTTTAGGAGTTATCACTACTGAAGAGCGTGATGCAAGAACTATTAATTTCACAGCGGGTCAAAACGCGATTGTGATCGAAGATGAAAATCTTACCACACTGCTTAATCCTACCAATGGTCAGGAAATTCCAAAAATAAGACAAGCGACTCCAGATGATCTTTTTGTGTTAACATCATCAAGTATTATCGGGACTCTTGCAGACCCTAGTAATCCTAATTCTGTAATTGGAGTAGGAGTTCCTGTTGGAGATCAATATGTTTTGATTCCTGAAGAGCAGGCGATGATCGCTACTGCGCAGGCTTCTTATAATGCTACAATTCAAGGTTTAGCTCAAGCTAACGGACTAGCATTTGTTGATGCGCGTGCTATTTTAAACCAACTGGCAGAAAGTGGTATCGCTTTTGACGCAGGTACATTGACTTCTACTTTTGCTACCGGTGGAGCGTTCTCTTTAGATGGTGTGCACCCTACGCCAAGAGGGTATGCCTATTTAGCGAATCAAGCAATTGCTGCAATAAATGAAACTTACGGTTCTACATTACCAATGGTTAACGTAGGTGATTACGGAACGGTGAACATCAGTAATTAAGCTAAAACATTAAGTTTACTTTATAGAAATCGCTATCTGTGAGGATAGCGATTTTTTTATTTTTACGTAAATCCTAATATGCCTAAAATCGGTTTCTTTATGGTTTTGATTTTAGGTATTTATGATTTGACTGGATGGCTTTGAATAGCATCGCCAAAGGGTTGGATATTTCGCCGATAGCGATCGAAATGCCTTGAAATTGAAAACTTTTTACTAACCAATGCCTCACGGACTTGCTCTGAGGTAGTTTACTTTAACTTGACCTAACCTTATGAAAACCTTAATCAAATTATTACTTACCGCATTAGCCGTTATCATTTTAGGGTATTTGCTACCGGGTGTAGGAGTAACCTCATTTTTTACAGCTTTTATTGTCGCTGTGGTAATCGCGCTGTTGCGATTGATCGTGAAACCTATATTAGTCATACTTACACTGCCGATCACGATAGTAACGTTTGGAATTTTTCTACTTTTCATCAATGCAATCATCATTTTGATAGCAGATTATTTCGTGGGTGGTTTTGCAGTAGATGGTATCTGGTGGGCATTGATTTTTAGTTTGTTGCTCTCCTTGTTTCAGTCCTTGCTTTTTGCACTTATAAAAGAGGATTAGAAGCTTGCTGAATACCAAATGCTTATAAACTTTGTGGGGATATAAAAAAGATGTACTTTTGCACTCCAAATTTTATAGGAAAATATCACTAGAAGATGAATATTACACGCGAGAATATTGATGATTTAAATGCAGTACTTAAGGTAGATATTGCAAAAGATGACTATAATGACAAAGTACAGAAAGTACTTAAAGATTATAGAAAATCTGCAAACATTCCTGGTTTTAGAAAAGGGCACGTGCCTATGGGTCTTGTTCAAAAGCAGTACGGTAAGGCCGTTTTGGTAGATGAGGTAAACAAGCTTTTACAAGACAGTTTGCAAAAATATCTTACTGAAGAAAAACTTGATGTGTTAGGTAATCCATTACCTAAAGATCAGGAAGATCTTAATTGGGATGCCGGTGATTATACCTTTGAATTTGAATTAGGTCTTGCGCCTAAGTTTGAAATAGATCTTCAGCCTAAAAAAGCGATCACAAGCTATACTATTGTTGTTGATGATAAAATGGTAGATAATCAAATCACTACTATTCAAAAGCAATATGGGAAAATCACAAGCAAGCAGGAGGTAGAGAAAGACGATGAGGTTTCTGGAAGCTTTGTGAATGAAGAAGCTGAGTTTGAGAAGAAAACCATGTTTGAAGTAAACAAACTTAAAGGTAAAGCAAATACTTCGGCGTTTGTGGGTGCAAAAGTAGGTGACACGGTTACTGTTTCTACTAAAGGTTTGTTTAAAGAAGCAGGTGACTACCGTTCATTCTTAGGTCTTTCAGAAGAAGAAGCAAAAGAGAAAAACCTTGAAGTTTCTTTTACTATTGAAGAAGTAAACCACAGAGAACCTGCAGATTTAGATCAGGATCTTTTTGATAAGCTTTACGGCCCGGGTGTGATTACTTCGGTAACTGAGCTTAAAGAAAAAATTAAAGAAGAAGGTGAAAATCAATTCAAGCAGCAAAGCGATCAGCAGTTGCTTAATGATGTAACCGAAAGATTGATCGAGAATACAGAATTTGATCTTCCTGCTGAATTTTTAAAGAAATGGATTCAGAGAAGTGGTGAGAAGGAGTTGACTTTTGAAGAAGCTGTTGAAGAATACGAGCGTTCTGAAAAGGGACTACGTTACCAGTTGATCGAAGGTAAGATTATTGCAGATAACGAGCTGCAGATCACTTTTGAAGAGATCAAAGCTTATGCTAAAGAAATGATCAAAGCGCAGATGGCACAGTTTGGTCAAAACGATCCTAAAGATGAAGAATTAGAAGGAATCGCAGCACGTATTTTGAGTAATCAGGATGAGGTTAAAAGACTTTCTGAGCAATTGATGAACAAAAAATTGCTTGATTTCTTTAAAGAGAATGTAAAATTAAAAGAGAAAGAAGTGACTTTTGACGAGTTTGTCAAAGAAGTTTACAACTAGTTATTCTCTAATTTATATAGTATCTTTAAGGCGTTTTAACGGTATGTTGAAACGCCTTTTTACTTAAAAATTAGTAAGGTGTTTTAAACACCTTTTTTATTGAACTTTTATTTTGAAGCCTTAGCGCGCTTCAGGAATTAGAAAAAAATACTATGAACTACGCAGACGAATTTAAAAAATACGCGATTAAAGATCAGGGCGTAAACAGCATGTACTATGATAAAATCATGAGTAGCATGTACCCGGTAGGTCTTACTCCAAATATTATCGAAGAACGTCAGATGAACGCTGTGGCGATGGACGTTTTTTCACGTTTGATGATGGATCGCATCATCTTTTTGGGGACTGGTATCAATGACCAGGTAGCAAATATTGTTCAGGCACAATTACTTTTCTTAGAAAGTACAGACGCTTCTAAAGATATTCAGATTTATATTAACTCTCCTGGAGGTAGTGTGTATGCAGGTTTAGGGATCTATGATACCATGCAATTTATCAAACCTGATGTAGCTACTATTTGTACCGGTATGGCAGCCTCTATGGGCGCAGTTTTGCTTTGTGCCGGTGCTCAAGGTAAACGTAGTGGATTAACGCACTCACGAGTGATGATTCACCAGCCATTAGGTGGAGCACAAGGACAAGCGAGTGATATCGAGATCACCGCGCGTGAAATCCTTACACTTAAAGAAGAATTGTATAAGATTATTGCAAAACATTCAGGTCAGCCTTACGAGAAGGTTTATGAAGACAGTGATCGTGATTACTGGATGAAAGCTGATAAAGCTTTAGAATACGGAATGATTGACGAAATTCTGGCGAGAGAATAAGTCAGAACGACGTTGAAGTTGTTGAATTACCCAAATGATTGAATTATGGCGAAAGAAGAATTAGAATGTTCATTTTGTGGCAGAAAAAAGTCTGAAACTAACTTGCTTATTGCAGGGCTGGACGCACACATTTGCGACCGTTGCATCGAGCAAGCACACGGTATTGTACTTGAAGAAGCCAAAGACGTGAACAAAAATGGGTTAGATGGAGAGCTTACACTCAAGAAGCCTAAAGAGATTAAAGATTTTCTTGATGAGTATATCATCGGTCAGGACTTTACAAAAAAGGTAATGGCCGTAGCGGTATATAATCATTACAAGCGTTTATTACAACCTGAGACCGAAGATGAGATCGAGATTCAGAAGAGTAATATTGTAATGGTAGGGCAAACCGGTACCGGTAAAACGCTTATGGCAAAAACCATTGCACGTATGCTTAATGTACCTCTGGCAATTGTTGATGCTACCGTTTTGACCGAAGCAGGTTACGTAGGAGAAGATGTAGAGAGTATTTTAACGCGCTTGTTACAAGCAGCAGATTACAATCTTGAAAAAGCGCAACGCGGAATCGTATTTATCGATGAGATCGATAAAATCGCACGTAAGAGTGATAACCCTTCGATTACACGAGATGTGAGCGGAGAAGGCGTACAACAAGCGTTATTGAAGCTTTTAGAAGGAACTACAGTAAACGTTCCGCCTAAGGGAGGTCGAAAACATCCTGATCAGAAGTTTATTGAGGTCAATACAGAGCATATCTTGTTTATTGCAGGTGGTGCGTTTGATGGTATTGAGCGTGTGATCAGCAAACGCTTGAATATGCAAGCTGTGGGCTTTAGTGCGAGTATGAGCGACGAAGTGATTGACCGCGAAAATCTTTTGAAATACATTATTCCTAAAGACTTGAAAGATTTTGGTTTGATCCCAGAAATTATTGGGCGTCTTCCGGTACTTACACATATGGATCCGCTTGATGCAAAGACGCTAAGAGCAATTCTTACCGAGCCTAAAAATGCTATTATAAAGCAGTACGAAAAGCTCTTTGAGATGGATGATATCGAATTTGAGATCACAGCTCCGGCGCTGGATTATATTGTAGATAAGGCGATTGAATATAAGTTGGGTGCGCGTGGATTACGCTCACTTTGTGAAGCGATCTTTACCGACGCGATGTTTGATCTGCCAAGTTCTGATCTTACTACCTTTAAAGTAGATAAAGAATATGCGCAGTTTAAGCTAGAGAAATCAACTATTAAAAAGCTTAAGGCAGTTTCTTAAGCTGAAATACATAAAGATGAAAAAGCTCGGTATTGCCGAGCTTTTTTTATTGGCCCCGCCAAAGGCTTTAATACTCCGTCCCAATAACTATTGGGAAGCTTCATAATCAAGAATTTACTTCCAGCTAATGCCTTAAGAGCTTACCCTTAGCTAGTTTTCCGAAGTTGTGGAAGGTTATTCACTAGCTCGTTCAAAACCCGGCTACCGAAGCTGCGTGCTCATACTGATACACATTCATCTTTTGGCTCAACGAATTCTTATTAGAACTGAAATAGCCCGTAGTTGCGGTGACCGGTACAAAACCAACTTCATCTGCCGCAGAGTTGATCGCTGAACCTAAAGGTTGAGCCGAACTATACAGCTCAGCATTGGTATATGCGCTATACAGATCATAGCCGCCATAAGCTCCCGGGCGATCAGAGGCGAAATAGAGTATATGGTTCTCGACGCTTAAGCTGGGATATTTTTCGTTCGCTGAAGTATTGATGTTTTTACCTAGATTTTTTGGTGTTGTAAATTTTCCGGTAGGTAAAATTTCAACGGAATATAAGTCGTAACCGCCGTAACCACCGGGCATATCACTCGAAAAATACAACGTTTTGCCATTGCGACTTAACCACGGATTTTCAACAGAAAACCCTTTAGGAGCGAGTGCTAAACGTTTTGGAGCAAACCATTGTGCGGGGTTTTTAGGATTTCGGATGGCAACGTATAGTTGATAATTTGTGCTGCCTGCTTCGGTTTTAGTGTAAAACACCTGCGTTTGCGTTTTATTAAATGTGAGACCGCCGTGGTTGGTTTTTCCTGTAAAAACTCCAGCAAGCAAATGAGGATTCCGCCAGTTGTTTTTAAATTTTGAAAAGCCTAAAAGTTTGTATTCGCTTTGATCTAAAACTGTAGAACTTCCGGACCGTGAAGTGATTTTTCGGTTGGAGACCACAACTAGTTTATCTTCAAACAAACACGTGGCAAACTCATCTGAAGCAGTGTTGAAACTAAGTTCAGAAACGATATAGGTATGGTCATCTGGTGATGACGTGTACCTTTTTGCAAATAAATTAGGTGAGGAGTTTGAATTGAAAGCGATCGTAGTTTCGCTTTTTTTACTTTGTCCTGATAGTAACCCGGTTTGCAGAGCTACTATCAGTGTCAAAGCTATTAGCTTCGAAAAGCTTGAGTAATTTGAGTTGTGATTTGTTGCAGCCAATTTAGGGGAGACTGGGCGCATATGCTAATATTTTAGTTGAAGCGGGATTAAAATTCGTTGAAGTGAAAGTCTAGGGGTTATCCTTGTGTACAGGCGGCGTTTAAAACCAGCAATTCTTCTACTAATTCTCTAGAATTACTGAGTCTGGGAACTTTGTGCTGACCACCAAGCTTATTTTTTGATTTTAACCAATCGTAAAATAGATCGGTGCGGGCGTAGTGTATTGTGGGCGGATTTAAGGTCATATTATTCTTGCGTTTGGCTTCATAATCGCTATTGATCTCCTGTAAAGCCTTGTCAAAAAGTTGATTAAAATGCTCGGGATCCTTAGGAGCCACTTTAAATTCAATGAACCATTCGTGAGCACCTTTTTCTTTTCCATCCATAAAAATAGGCGCAGCCGTGTAGTCTACGATTTCAGACTGGGTAAGCGCTGTTGCTTTCTTGAGGGCTTCTTCGGCATTCTCAATGATCAATTCTTCACCAAAGGCATTAATGTGATGTTTAGTGCGCCCACTCACGCGAATTCGATACGGATTTATAGACGTAAATCGAACCGTGTCACCTACGCGATAACGCCACAATCCGCTGTTTGTAGTAATCACAATAGCGTAATTTTTTCCTTTTTCAACTTCGCTAAGCGGAATAATTTTCTGACCGGGCTGCCCATAGCAATCCATTGGGATGAATTCATAGAAAATTCCGTAGTCTAACATGAGCAAGAGATCGCTACGTTCGTTTTTATCCTGAAGCGCAAAAAAACCTTCAGAAGCATTATAGATCTCATAATACTTAAAGTCGTGACGCGGCAATACTTTTCTGTACTGATCGCGATAAGGTTCAAAACTCACACCCCCGTGAAAATAGACTTCCAGATTGGGCCAAACCTCAAAAAGACTTTGTTTGCCGGTTGTGGCTAAAATATTGTTGATGAGCACCAGCATCCACGAAGGCACACCGGCAAGACTCGTAACTTTTTCTTGTATGGTTTCCTGAACGATAGCTTGCATCTTAACTTCCCAATCGCTCATCAGCGAAACCTCATTCCCGGGAGTACTGCTAAACTCTGCCCAAAACGGCATATTATCGATCAATATCGCTGAGAGATCACCATACGAGGTGCCGTTACTTTCATAGAGGCGTTTGCTGCCGCCCAGGCGCAAGCTCTTTCCGGTAAATAATTGAGAGTCGGGATTGTTATTTAGATAAACACAAAGCAGATCTTTACTCGCTGCATAATGGCAATCTTCAAGCGCTTCAGGGCTTACCGGGATGTATTTGCTTTTTGCGTTTGTTGTTCCGCTGCTTTGAGCAAATAGTTTGACGGGTGACGGCCAGAAGATGTTGCTTTCCCCACGACGCGCACGCTCGATCATTTCATGCGAGGCTTCATAATTGGTTATGGGAACTTGTTGTGCAAAATCGTTATAGGAACGAATATCTTTAAAGCCGTATTTTTTACCGATCTCTGTGTTTTTAGCTTTGTGTACTAACTTCAGCAGCAATTCATTTTGAACTTCGTGAGGATATTTTAGAAACAATTCCATCTGGTGAATACGCTTTTTGAGAAACCAGCTGGCGATAGAATTGACTAAGGGTATCGGCATTTTGTTAGTATATTTGAGCTCTAGTTTATTAGGATTGATAAAAAATCACGCCTAAAAATACTTTTTTTAAACTGAATTAATTCAACATCCTTCACTTTTATGCAATACCAAGGCGTACTTACCAAAATGCAAACCGAACTCCAAAATCCGGTGCAATATTATTTGGTTTTTGAAGATGATTTTATTCATGTCAACCAGCTTTTAGACAAAGAAATACGCATTGAATTTTTAAAATATCAATGCCTTGCGTGCGGCCTGAATAAAAAAATCTACCGTCAGGGATATTGTTATGAAGACTTCTATAAAGTGCCTCAAGCAGCCGACTGGATTATGAAGCCGGAGCTTAGCAAAGCGCATTTAGATCAAGAAGATCGCGATCTGGAGTATGAAAAGAAAGTGCAACTACAGCCGCATGTTGTATATCTCGCAAACAGTAGTAATGTAAAAGTTGGGGTTACGCGCAAAACGCAAGTACCTACGCGCTGGATAGATCAAGGTGCGCATGAGGCGATTGAGATTGTCGAGGTTCCTAACCGGTATTTAGCAGGAATCACCGAAGTCGCTCTTAAAGAACATATAGCTGATAAAACCAACTGGCGCAAAATGCTCAAAAATGAGATCGAAGATGAAAATCTTGTTGAGCAGCGCGACGCCTTAAAACAGTATATTCCGGAAGAGGCGCTAGAGTACTACATCGCCAGCAATCAGGAAACCAATATAGAATTCCCGGTTTTACAATACCCTAAGAAATTAAAGAGCCTTAACCTTGAAAAAACGCCGGAGTATCAAGGTGTTTTAAAAGGAATAAAAGGGCAGTATCTTCTATTTGAGGACGGAACCGTCTTTAATGTACGCAACTGGGAGGGCTATGTAGTAAGCCTTGCGGTTTCGGCCTAAACCCTTGCATCTATAGTAGTTTACACCAATCTGAAGAATGCTTTTTCTTCAGATTGGAAAACTTTTTTTAAAATTTATATAACTAATATGTTAGTTAAACTAATTAATTAGTTATATTTGAGTGTTCAATAACAAAACTAATTCCCTAAAAAGTACAATTATGAAACAGTTAACCAAAGCCGAGGAAGAAGTAATGCAGATCTTGTGGGATCTGGGTGAAGCTAACGTAGCCGCAATGCTTGACGTGATGCCGGAGCCTAAACCGGCTTATAATACGGTGTCTACTATTGTGCGTATTCTGGAAACCAAAGAATTTGTGGGCTATAAAAAAGAGGGCAGAGGGCATATTTATTTTCCGCTGGTGAAAAAATCAGATTACAGTAGTGCCTCGATGTCTAAAATGGTCAACGATTATTTCAACGGAAGCTTTAAAAGCATGGTTTCCTTCTTTGTGAAAAAGAAAGAAATGAGTGCAAGCGAACTCGAATCTATTTTAAAAGAAATTAATAAAGACGACTAGTTATGGTAAGATATATACTCGAAGTTATTGTTTTTCAGGCATTGTTTTTAGCCGTGTACCAGCTTTGGTTTCGCAAAGAAACCTTCTTCAATATCAATAGAATTTATTTGATAAGTACAGCGCTTCTAGCTTTCGTTTTGCCCTTTATGCAATTTGAATTGTTTCAGAATCAAATTCCGCTGCGCGAAAACATGTTTTTTCTACCGGAAGTAGTGATAACTACTGAAGCAAGTGAAGTTGCAGCTGCGCCGGTACCACAAGAAACAGACTGGAGTATCTATTTATTACTTTATGCAGCCGGGGTGTTTTTTAGCACGGGAATGCTGTTCAGAAAATATCAAGAGATTCAGCGCTACTTCAGGTTTAAGCGTAAAAATGATACGACGCCTAAGATGATCACCATACCCAACAGCGATGCCGCTTTTACATTTATGGGAACCATTTTTATTGGCGAAAATATCAATGCTGAGGCTAAAGCACACATTATGGCGCACGAAGAGGTGCATCTCAGACACTGGCACGGTCTTGACCTGATGCTGTTTGAGCTGATGCGTGTAATCTTTTGGTTCAATCCGCTGGTGTATATCTATCAAAATAAACTAGCCGAAATACACGAATTTATCGCAGATGCTCAGGCAATGCGTAAAACCGAAATGAAAGCCTACTACAATCAGTTATTAAATACTGCTTTTGGTACGCAACATATTTCATTCATCAATACATTTTTCAATCATTCATTAATCAAAAAACGAATCGTTATGTTACAAAAACAAAGTAAACAAAGAGCCGGACTCAAATATTTAGTCCTGATCCCCGTCATTGCCGGAATTCTAACCTATGTAGGGTGTACCGATGACAATGGCCTCGCCGAAAATAAAGCAGCACTTACCCTTGAAGAACAAGTGGCGGATCTAGAGGCAACTTTAGATGCCAAAGAAGAAATAAGCATTGAAGAGCGCAAACTTGTAAGTAATCTTTTAAATAAGGCGAATCAAAAAGCTTTGCCACCGCCACCGCCACCGCCTTCGCTTAACGAAGATGCTGTTATAGAAGTGGTAGAAACTCAAAGCCAAAAAGAAATTAATGATGTTCCTTATGCCGTTGTAGAAGAAGTGCCGGTTTTCCCGGGGTGTGAAAGTCTGCAGACCAATGCGGAGCGTAAAAAATGCATGTCTGAACAAGTTTCGCGACACGTAAATGCAAGTTTTAATACCAAGTTGGGTAAAGAATTAGGACTCAAAGGGATCAACAGGATTTATGTACGCTTTAAAATTGATGAAAATGGTCGAATTACCGATGTAGCTTCACGGGGACCTCATCCTAAATTAGAAGAAGAAGCAATACGTGTAGTAAGTACCTTGCCCAGTATGACTCCGGGCAAACAACGTGGAGAAGCGGTAAATGTATTGTATTCACTACCTATTGTTTTTCAGACAAAGTAGATTCTAAAACCTTAAGCACTCAAAAATGCGCAGTTTTTATCTATTTATATTTTTAGTACTAGCCAGCCGGGCCGAAGCACAAGAGGTTTCGGCTTTGGCCATTGGCGATAGTTTATATGCTGTGGGAAACTACAGCAAGGCCATTGATAGCTATGAACAAATTAAAGCTAAAAACGAGCGTGTTTATTTAAAATTGGCGCGTGCCCATCAAGCTAAAGGGACCCTTGATGATGCGTTGGTCAACTATAAATTGGCAGCAACAGGTACAGACGAAGTTATCGCGATGAATGAGTATGGAAAACTGCTAATCACCAAGCGTCAGTTTAAGGAGGCAGATAGTGTTTTTTCAGCTTTAATTTCAGTTTATGATACCAATCCAGACTTTTATTACCAGCGCGGCCGCGCTAACGAAAATAGACCTAGAGAGATTTCAGTAAAAGAGTCTGATAGTGTTTTAGTAGAAAAACTAGCAAAAGTTCACGATCCTTTAAAAGATTATGAAAGAGCTATCGCCTTAGACAGTACGCACCAAAAAGCACTTGCCGAAGTTGCGACCTCTTATCTTAAACAAAAGGACTTTGCGATGGTTGAAAAACTGGCGTTTAAAGCCTTAGAAAGTTATCCTACTAATGTGGAGATCATCAGCACACTCGCTCAAAGTTATTACCACAAAGGATGGAATGAGGAAGGCATCCAGTGGTTTGAAAAATTATTGGCACTGGGGCAAGACACCCAATTCATCAGAGAAAAACTGGGCAATCTTTATTATAAAAAACGACAGTACGAGGATGCTATCGAGCAGTATCTTGGCGCTTTAAAGTTCGCTCCTGAAGATGCTTACGATCACGCAACCTTAGCCAAATTATATAATTTCACAGCCGATTTAGATGCTGCGGAAATGCACGGATTGTTTGCAGTTCTTTACAAAGACCAACCATTGTTTGAGGAGTACTATACCTTATCGCGAACCTACGAGATGAAAAAAGAATGGGCCAGCGCTATGAAGTATGTCAACCGGTCTTTGGATGAAAACCCCAGAAATAAGAGCGCAGAATATACTAAAGCGATCATCGCAGACAATTATTATGAAGACCGCCGTGCGGTGCTTAAACTGTACGAGGACTTCATTAAAAAATATGAGGATGGTAAATATGCAAAATTTGATCCTACACTAAAGCTCGCTAAAGAACGTCGCGATAAAATCAATCGGGAGATCTTTATGGCTGAGGGAGAAGAGGAATAATCAATGCTTTTAATTATGTAGGGTTGATTGTATTAGTTTTAAATATAGTTGAGTTGCATAATGCATTTCTTTTATAGATGTTGCAACTCTCGATTAAGAAAATTGTCTTTAAGGAAAAATACTGTTGCACACAGTTTTAAAACAAAATCAAAAATCGACTACATTCCGTGAAGATGCTCAAATGCTTAATCGCTTTTATATTTAGTCTTAGCACTTACAGTCAGATATCTGACCGTCAAATTCTAATAAAAACTTCAGATAAATTAAATAAAATTATAACGGTTCATTATCAAAGCAAAAATGAATCTTTTGAAAGTGGTACTTTATTCCTAGAATTCGATACTTCAGTATTTCTAGATTTTAGAAATTCAACAAATATCCCAAGATATTATCTTGAAAATGATATTCAATTACTTTTTGATGGTCAGAGGCAGATTATGTCTCTACCAGATGAAAAGCTTATTGTTACAAACAATAAACCCAGTGCAAACAATCCCCTACTTTTAAGTTTGTATCATATCAAAGAATTATTACCTCAAATGCTAACCAATAATAATATTAGGATTTCTAGGAAAAGAGATAGTATTATAAATAATTCGAATAATTATGTTTTTGAATTCAGCTTCAAAAATGGTAATCTAGATTTTAATGAATTACGCTTAAAGTACTACCCCAAGGCAAATTTTCAATCCAATTATATATTGATGGTTGATAAATCTAGTTATTTACCCACAAAAATGATTATCCCAAATGGTGACACTGGAAGCATAAGTAGGACGTACGATGATTTAGATTTCAATTATAAAATTGATCAAGAGATATGGTCTGGGAATCAGTTTCCGGCTGATTATGAAAAAATCTCGTCTGAAGAATATTATCGTCGGATGCAAGCCAAAATGGCTTCAAACTCAAAGGGTAATAAAAATGAAACCGGCAAGAGTAAAATTACAAATTGGAAACTACCCAATTTAAAAACTGATGAATTGGTAGACTTTTCTCAGTTTGATGGTAAAGTAGTTTTACTGGAGTTTTGGTTTAAATTCTGTGGACCTTGTGTTCAGGCTATACCTCAATTGAATTTGTTGAATGAGAAATACGAAAACGAAGACTTTGTAATGTACGGGATAGAATTTCACGAAAATGCTACGAGACAAAATTTACTAGAGTATATTTCTAAAATACAAATGAACTATTCTACACTATACAAAGGCAAAGAGATTGCTAATAGTTTTTCTATAGGTGCTGCACCAACATTTATGATCCTTGATAAGAATGGAAATGTTGTTTTTCTAGAGTCCGGATTTGACCAGAGGAAAATAGAAAAAATACTTAAAGACTATTTGTAAAAAGAATAGTTTTTAAGATGAATGCTTACTTTTAGCATTCTTAATCAAGCGCTGTGAAAAATTATCTACTTCTATCTTTTAGCTTTATCTTTTTTCTTTCCTGTAACTCAGAGAAAGGACTCAATTGTTTTCAGGCTGAAGGGGAGCGCATCGAACAAGAAATCCCGGTAGAAGCATTTTCTAAGATTATTGTTGAAGAGCGTTTGCAGCTTATTGTGAAACAAGGCGCAACGCAAAAAGTAGTGCTTGCCACCGGTGAAAATTTAGTAAATGATATCGAAGTAAGCGTTACCGACGGCATTCTCACGCTGTTTAACGACAACGGCTGCAATCTCGTGCGCGACTACAACATCAGCAAAGTTTATGTGACCACTCCAGAGCTTACCGAAATACGTAATGCTTCAGGATATGAAGTGCAAAGCGATGGCGTATTGTCTTTTGATTCCTTAACGCTGACTAGTAAAGATGTTGAAGAAGAAGATTTTTATCATAAAGACGGTGATTTTCGGTTGGAGCTTGATGTGAATACGCTCAACATCACCGCAAACGGACTCAGTAATTTCTTTATTTCCGGCGCAGCCGAAACAGCCAATATTGAATTTCTTGAAGGTGATATTCGCTTTGAAGGCGAAAATTTTGCCATTCAAAATGCCAATATCTATCATCGCGGAACCAATAAAGTGATCGTAAATCCCATTCAGTCTTTGCGCGGAAGTGTTTTAAGCACGGGAGATTTAATTTCAGTCAATCGTCCGCCCATCGTTGAGGTTGAAGAAACCTACACCGGACGATTAATATTTGAGTAGCGCGAAGCGCTTTAGTCATTTCCGCGAAGGCGGAAATCTCATATTTATCTTCATTTCAAAATCCTGAGTCTCTGATTCTGGGATGCTCACATTTTCCGTACCTCACAAAATCTCAAACGCTGATTTTAAACCGTATCTTTGCAGCTTAAAACCTCAAAAACACCACAATCTTGGAAGCTCAAAATAATAATCCATTGCAATCTGAAGCTGAAAATAAATCGCATAAAGCCGGTTTTGTAAACATCATCGGGAACCCAAATGTGGGTAAATCTACCTTGATGAATGCGATCGTGGGTGAGCGCCTTTCGATCATTACTTCAAAAGCGCAAACCACGCGGCATCGTATTTTAGGTATCGTAAATGGTGATGATTTTCAAGCGATTTTTAGCGATACTCCGGGAATTATAAAACCTGCATACGAATTGCAAGCGTCGATGATGGACTTTGTAAAGTCGGCTTTTGAGGATGCCGACGTGTTGATCTATATGGTTGAGTTGGGCGAAAAAGAGTTGAAAGACGAAGACTTCTTCAATAAAATTCGCAATACCGATATTCCGGTGTTGCTGCTCATCAACAAGATCGATAAAGGTAATGAAGAGTTGCTTGAAGCCAGCCGCACCCATTGGCAAGAAAAGGTTCCTAATGCAGAGATTTTCGCTATTTCAGCTTTGGAGAATTTTGGGGTAAGTCAGGTATTTGATCGTATTCTTGATGCTTTGCCGGTGTCCCCACCATTTTACCCAAAAGATGCGTTGACAGACAAACCCGAGCGCTTTTTTGTAAACGAGATCATTCGGGAGAAGATTCTGATGCACTATAAAAAAGAGGTTCCGTATTCTGTAGAGATCGATACCGAAGAGTTTTTTGAAGAAGAAAATATTATTAGAATGCGCAGCATCATTATGGTGGAGCGCGATAGTCAAAAGGGAATTGTCATCGGGCATAAAGGTGCGGCGCTAAAACGTATAGGCGTAGAAGCCCGAAAGGATCTCGAGATTTTCTTTGGCAAACAAGTGCATTTAGAACTCTATGTAAAAGTCAATAAAGACTGGCGCAGCAGCGAGCGTGAGTTACGTCGCTTTGGATATAATGGGAAGTAAAATCCTATGAAAGTTGTTTTTATAATTATATTCGTCTTTAGTTATTCTTTTAATGTTTTAGCTTGTAGCTGTGATGTTCCAAAGCCTGCTATCGAGTTTTATACTTCAGATTATGTTTTTGAAGGAGAAGTTATTAGTAAAATCTATGCTAAAGACTCATTAACATATACCGTAAAGTTTAAGGTTTTAAAGCATTATAAATTTGGTGATGAGCCAGAATTTATAAGCTATACATTTCCTGCTGAAGGAGAGTTTACAGGTCACTTTACATCCTGCGATTGGAGTGTCGATTTTGGGGAGAGATGGCTTGTTTACAGTGATTTGTACAAGGGAAAGCAAAGTTTTAGTTTTTATTGTTCAAATAGTAAACCTATTAATGAACATTATGAGATAAGAATATCAGAGCAAAAAGTTTTAGATAATGGTAATAAACTAGAGCTTGAAAATTACAGGTTTATTAATCACAAGGCAAAGCCGGTAACTGATGTAGACTCTATTCTGTCAGTATATAATTCAAAAGATTTGAACTTAGAATCAAAGACATTTGCTCCTTTCTGGATAGATGTAGATAAAGAGGGAAATTTGACAAGTGTAAATTTGAGTCCTCGAGAAAGTAGAGAAATGGAAGTTGTAGATACTATTTACGGGCTTAATATTCGTAAAAATCAATATTCTAAACCGAGAAATGAATTTGAATCAGTAGCGCTTGAAATTGCCAAAAAAGTTAAAAAATGGGATACATATGTTTTTCACGGCAAGCAGGTAAGGTATAGAACATTTTTAACTTTTATCTTGGATGAAAATTCGAAAATAGTTCTTTATAACTAAAAAAAAGCCCCGCAATGCGGGGCTTTATATTTCTGCCTCCGGCTGCAAGCCGGCGGTTAACAGCATCCACCACCATCATAGTGAAAGGTGCTTTCGCTGATAAATATATCGTCACGGCCTAAAGCAGCAAGCGCACCGGCCGTTTTATCACAAACGGCAAGCGGTTGGTTTTTCAATAAAACGTGGCCTTTTTTATCATCAAAATAATCTTCTGCGCCGTAATAGATGGCGGCTTTTCCGGTGAAGATGCACGGACCATCCTCGGGCATAGGATCTTTGATCGCAGCAACCTCAATAGATTCGATGTAGATGAGTTCGTCTGTCGGGTAGTTTTTAGGATCAAGAATGCGATACGGCTTGCGCGCACGGATTTCGATAGTGCCAAAACCGGCATCAGTAAGTGCTTTTACATATTCTTTTATCGGTAAACTTCCGCTTAGGCATAATGCACGCAGGCGCTCATCGTTGCGCAAGGTTTCATTTATTTCCTGCTCACAAATAGGATCGCTCATTACGAGTCTTCCGTGAGGTTTGAGCACGCGGTACATCTCTTCGATCGCTTTTTTAAGCTCTTCTGCTTTAAAAATATTAAAGAGGCAATTTTGAGCAGCAACATCGATGCTGTTATCTTCCACAGGTAAGTGGAGAGCGTCTCCTTTTTTAAGATCTACAAATTCACTCTTGAACCAAGGATTCAACTCCTCAGCTTCCTCAAAGTTTTTACGCGAAGCTTCGAGCATTTCATCGACCACATCCACGCCAACCACGCCGCTTTTTTGGCGCGAGAAGTAAGCGAACTGTAAAAGCTCCATTCCGCCGCCTACACCCACATAAAGTACCCGCGGATTGTTAGTAAGATCACGCGCATTTACGGTGCTTCCGCAGCCGTAATTCATCTCTTGCATAATCTTAGGGATTTTCAACCCCGGTAATTCCCAGATAGGATTTGTGGTGCAGCAAAGTCCAACATCTGGAGTGAGTGCAGCGTCACGATATACATTTTTGGTGGTTTCTAAATAGCTCATAATACATTATGTTATTCTCTAAAGATAAACTAGAGAAGGTTATTTAAGTTCTTTTGTCTATTAAAGTTGAATGCCAAAACCTTGCAAGCCGCTTTCATATGCCGGCAGAATTTCAGTGTTATCCCATATTCCGGTGATCAGGGTTCGGGCATATTCCTGCGGTAAAAAGTCGGTTTGCATATGTTGGTTGGCCAATTTGTAATTGTAATCCATCGTGTGATGCGTAAACTTAAATTGCCCATTCTGTTCTTCTAAGATCGCATACCACACGTGCGGACTTCCATCATTTGCCGGCATCCCGATCACTCCGGGATTCAGCCAGAGATTTTCGCTGTTACTGTGATTAAAGGGTAAACCGCAATGACCAGCAATCATCACATCGGCACCCGTTGCATCAAAGTTTTTCTGTTTAAGGGACCAGTCGGTCGACTTATATACAAATTCGGAAACATTAAAATAGTCGCCATGAACCATAACGAACTTTTTATCCGCAAAGCGGAATTGTATATGATCAGGTAACGTGGCAATGAAGTCTAACGAACTTTTACTGAGTTTACTTTGCGCGTACGGAAACCACATTTGACTAAAGCCGTCACAGCGAGACCCTTTTCTAAAATCACAACCGCAATCTTCTGCACCATCCCGCAACTGAATCTCCACATTACCCAAAATACTTTGCGCTCCCCAAATTTTAAAAAGTTGCACCACTTCTTCGGGTTGTGCGCAATACCCCACAATGTCCCCTGTGCACAAGCAATTTTGTGGTGCGATGTGTTGTGCTTCGGCAATATGCTTCAGCGCTTCTAAAGCTTGAAGATTGCTGTACACTCCACCAAACAAAAGCACCTTTCGGTCAAGGTTGCCAAGGTCTACCACAGTTTTATCCATGCCGGTATCATATATAAAATTAAACAACATCCCGCGGCCCAAATGTTGGCCCATAGTAGGTCTGCATAGCGACCTTGAGTTAAAATCCAACATTCAGGAATCAGGTTAAAAACCAATAAAAGTCCGAAACCGATCCCGCAAAAAACACTCAGGTAAAAACTGAGTTTAGGGGCAGGGAGTTTCCAAAAGAAAAATATAGGCGTAAGGCCAATAACCATCGTGCCTGAAATGGTTGTTGCCGATAAAATTTCAGCATCTAAAAAGATAGGAATTGTACCCAGAACTACCAATACACACATCGCTAAACGACCAAAACTGATACTTTCGCCGAGTTTTAAATCCACTGCTGCCAGCTTTGAAAATGATGAAAATGTAGAGTCTAAAGTCGAAGCCGCTGAGGTGATCATTATAAAATTGATGATCAACAAGATTACGCTACCAAAGGCTTTTCCTACTTCAACTGCAGCTTGGCCTTGCATTCCCATTGCTTTGGCATAAACGCCAATGACGCTGAAAAGCACAATACAGATCGCTCCTAAAATTCCTGCCCAAAGAAAACTTCTAAGCGTGACTTTTGGCGAACTTAAAAAGCCGCGGTCTGTCAAAACGGGGTCGTGAAAGGGATAACTCAAACTTTGAATGAGCGCGGCAAACAATAAATTCAAACCAGTGTCAAAACCCCAAACTCCAGATTGCAAGGTTTCTGCCACTGTAAAATTAGTAGTCGAATAAATGCTCGCCAAGATCACAAACAGCAGAATCCCAAAAAGTCCCATTTGCAAAACGTCGGTAAAAATCGAACTGCTCAAGCCACCCTTGAGCGAATACGCAAGCGTCAATAGCGTAAAAACAATGATCGAGGCGTAATATGGAGTGCTGCCAATATCTCCAAAATAACTTCCGATCACCATCGTATTACTCCAAACCTCATTAAACAGTCGTATCGCGATCAACACCGAAAACACACGCATCGCATTTTTACCGAAGCGCGAGGTGAGAAACTGATGCAAACTGGTAAAACCACCTTGCGTACGCAGCGAATAAATAAGAATACCGGCCATTACAAATGAGAGGTAATATGCTGCGTAGGCGACACCACCCACGATGCCGAACTCCAACCCCAGATTGGCTGCATTGGTAATACTTTTGGCAAAAATCCAGGAAATGATCAAGCTACCGGTAAGCATAAAGGCATTGGGCGCCTTCCTGCGATGCGTTGCTTTAAAAAAATCATCGGTTGTTTTTGCCAGAGGCGAAAGGAAAAAGAGCGTCACACTAGACGCAATAATCAAGATCCACTGCCAGATTGCTATATCCAAATTGGTAATTTTAATTATCCCACCAAACGGGACTGTTTAAACTGTTGTCATTTGTGGCTGCTGCCGCGGCTTGATAATTATCTGCATTCAAAGCTTGTTCTTCTGCCGGATACGGCATACGCACAGGAATGATCCCATCATTTAGGCTTGCTGCAAGGGCCCTAAATTCAGGGAAGCCGGTGCGACGCCATTCGATCCAACCTTCATAACCGTTGATGAGGTTGGCGATCCATTTTTGCGTGATGATCTGTTGTACAGGTGTGGTTCCTGCAGCGTAATACGCAGCCGGGCCGGTCAGGTACTCTGCCGGAAGATCGGTCAGCCAATAATCAAAAGCCAACTGAACGCCTTGATTGTATAAAGATTCCGCATCTGCGCTTATGAAACCTTTTTCTGCAGCTTCCGCAAGGATAAAATGGGTTTCCCAAGCGGTCATAAAATTAGCATCTAATTGCGCAGTGTTCTCTCGGAAAAGCGTTCCGGCCAAGGAATAGTTAGCAGGTTCGATCGAAGTTTGTGAGGCATCAATTCCATTGATGAGTCCGTTAAATTCACCGGAAGTGGAATTGGCAAAAGGACGGAAAAATACCGAAATACGATCATCATCAAGATCGGTCAAAATATCCTCCATAGTTTTAGAAAGCACAAAGTTGTTGAAATCTCCTGCACGCAATTGCGCAAAGCGGAAACTATTAGGAGCACTTGAAGTAAAATCAAAAACGGCATTATCTGCATTAGTAGTGATAAAATTTCCCTCCGCATAAATCGAAGCGATAGCGGCCGCTACATCTTCTTGACTTGAAATACGCATTAAAGCTTTCAGCTTTAAAGAGTTTGAAAACTGTACCCATTTGCTGAGGTCCCCATCAAAAAACAGATCACCTTCTAGAGCCACAGCGCCGGAGTAGGCATTGATCGCGGCAATCCCTTGATCCAGATTGTCAAGAATTCCACCTTCAGCTAAATAGATATTTTCTTGAGCATCATAAGGGGCGGTGACGGTTCCGTTAATTCCATTAAATGCTTCAAAATAGGGAACATCGCCAAACAAATCAGTAAGGCCTTGTGCCATATAGGCTTTGAGAATCAATGCCGGCCCTTCATAAACTTTAAAGGTTTCGACTTCCTGAGCCTGTTTAAGTAAGAGTTCGTTGTCTCTGAGATTGGTGTAAAAAATAGGCCAGGGATTTCCACCCAATTGCGGCGATTTTAATGCGTGACGGTCAAAGAGGTTAAAGTCTAAGGCCGTCCGATGCTGCGAAAGGAGATCGCCTGCGGCAAAACCTTCATAGCTCATTTGCTCGCCAAAATCATAAATAACCTGGCGTAAAAGCAATCCCGGTTGCACGCTAACCGGTGCATTTGGGTTGGTGTTTTTTTCTTCAAAATCTGTGGTACAAGCCGTAAAGAAGCTCAGACTCAAGATTAGAATGGTGTATATCGTGTTTTTCATCTTCTAATTAGTTTTGATAGGCTTCAAGCCTTAAAAATTAAAGCCTGCTTTTAAACCAATACTGCGCGTGGTGGCATAGCTCATATCTTCAACACCGCTTACAAAGCCGCTGCCTTGCACTGCGAGTTGCTCAGGATCAAAATGCGGTATTTCTGAAAAGGCAAAGAGGTTGCGACCTACAAGTGCCAAGTCGATGTCCATCCCGTTACTTAAGCCTAAAAAGCCATCCTTTAGATTAAAAGTATACCCCACTGAAAACTGACGAAGCTTTAGATACGAAGCGTCATAAATATTGTTTTCTTCGTGGTTGCGGTCGTAAAATTGACGATAATAGGTTTCTGCAGAAACCGCTGTGGTATTTTGCACATACTGCGGATTTTCTGCTGTCCCTGTATTGACAACACCTTGCGGAACAATGCCTTCTTCCGGGCGATTTGCTGTTTCTGCGAGTTGGCCACCCACAGTTCCCAAAGCGCGCGTTCGTGAAACGAGTTCGCCGCCTTGTCGCCAGTCAAGTAAGAAACTCAAACTCCAATTTTTATAGCTGAAGCTGTTGTTCCAACCTAGCATAAAGTCAGGGGTGTAGTTTCCTATTTTTTTGAGGTTATTATCTGCGATATAGCTTCCGGAAGGGGTTAGTATAAATTGTCCGTCTTCGGTTTTTTGATAACCGGTTCCATAGATATCGCCAATTTTTCCGCCTTCTTCTACCTGAAACCAAACCGTTTGGTTGGCACTATCGTAAATTCGGCTGTATGCCAAAGTCAGCCTTCCGTCAGCTTGTGGTAAACTTTCCACTCTTGATGTATTGCTACTAAAATTGAACGTAGTATTCCATTTAAAATTAGCGGTTAAAATCGGTGTGATATCTGCGATAAGTTCGACTCCTTGCGTACGCACTTCACCGCCATTCACCACCTGCTGATTGTATCCTGATGAGATCGCGATGGGTAGGGAAATAATCTGATCTTTAGTCAACGCGTTGTAATACGTCGCATCTAATCGAATGCGATCTTTAAGAAATCTGATGTCAGCGCCTACTTCGTAAGACGTAGTTTGTTCAGGCCTCAGATTAGCATTAGGTATAAAATTTTGATTGCTGAAGGTGGGTTGCCCGTTGTAAGCGGTTTGCGAAATAAACGCACCGCTGGTTTGATAAGGCTGCGTATCGTTACCCACTTGAGCTACACTCGCTCGAAGTTGCGCATAGGAAAAAGCTTTGGGTAACTCAGCAACTTCAGAAAGAATAAAACTCGCAGAAGCCGAAGGGTAAAAGAACGAAGTCCCATCTACCGAAAACGGCGTGGCAAGTGCACTAGACCAGTCATTACGGCCGGTAAGGTCTAAAAATAAAAAGTCGCGGTAGCCCAGTTTTGCAATTCCGTAGAGGGAATTGATGCGCTTATTTGATTCAAATTGAAATACATCAATTGGCGAAGCAGCGTTATTTAGATTGAAAACTCCCGGTTGTGCAAGATTCACCGTTTGCGACTGTTTGGTGCTGGCTTTTTGATCCAGACGGTTTCCGCCTAGCGAAACATCAAGAGAAAAGTCGCCAAAAATGTTGTTATAATTCAGTAAGAAATCAGTGTTGATCTCGCGATAAAACACATCGTGCTCGGCATAGCCTCCATTTTGAAAACGGTTAGAGCTGAAAGCACGACGCAGCTGGCGCGTTTCCGAAGAATAATCCATTCCGGAACGCAGCGAAAGGCTGAGGTTTTCTGTGATTTGCTGTTTGATAGAAATATTTCCAAAAACCCGATCCCGGTTGAAAGAATTCCGGTTTTCATACATCGTAAAAAACGGATTGTCAAAATACGTATAGTTGAAGGAGTAGTGCTGCACGCCTTCTAATCCCGGTTGCCAATATTGACGTAAGCTGTTAATGTCTAGCGAGCGCGGTCCCCAAGCCACAAGCGCATAATTGACATTCTCACTTCCGTAGCCGTTAGATGGGCGGTTGTCGCTCCCAGAATTTACATAACTGATAGAAGCATTAAACGTGGTTTTGTCAGTCGGTTTAAAATTCAGTTTGGTAGCGACCGTTTGACGGTCCAGATTTACTCCGGGAATGATCGATTCGCTACGTAAATCGGTAAACGAAATGCGATAATTTCCTTTGTCAAAAGCGCTGCCTATCGCCACATTATTGATCGTAGTCACACCGGTCTCGTAAAAATCTTTCAGGTTATCGGGATGCGAGTTGAAGGCTGTTGGTGTGATGGCGACCCCGTTGTATAAGGAAGTGTCTCCACCGCGAACGACCGTTCCGTCAGATAAAGTTACAGGTGAATCAAATTGCGCGATCAAGGTGCCTTGATCTAAACGCGGTCCCCAAGAATAGGAAATGAGGTCGTTGACCCCGCCGCCTAAACCATCAACAAACTCAAACTGACCGGAATTTCCCTGCCCGTATTGATTTTGAAATTCAGGCAGTTTAAATGGCGTATCTACAAAAACCGAAGTATTGATGCTGATGCCTAGACCTTTGCTTTGGCTTCCGTTTTTAGTTTCAATAATGATCACACCGTTTGATGCGCGGGTGCCGTAAAGCGCTGCGGCACTTGGGCCTTTAAGCACACTTACCGAAGCAATATCGTCTGGGTTGACTTCCATCGCGCCGTTACCAAAATCGATCTCTTGAAAACCGGCTGCGGCTTCGTTACTTTCATTAAAAACCGTGTTGTTGTTGATAGGCGTTCCGTCAACTATAAACAACGGATTGTTGTTTGAAAAGGAAGCCTCACCGCGAATGGTGATCTTTGAGGAAGACCCTACGCCGGTAGCGCCTTGTGAAACCGTAACACCCGCTAATTTCCCGGCAAGATTGTCGAGGAAGTTCGGCGCTTTTACCGCAGAAACTTCTTCTGTTTCGATGGTTTGTACCACGTAGCCCAACTCTTTAGTCTCGCGCTCGAGACCGAGCGCCGTGATGACTACTTCATCGAGGTCTGTAGTAGATTCTTGTAAGGTGATATTAATGGTAGTTCGCCCGTTGATTGATCTGGTTTGGGTGATGAAGCCAATTGCTGAAAATCGTAGTTCGTTAGCTGCAGCAGGGACATCGAGAGAAAACATTCCGTTTTCATCGGTTATCGTGGCAGCATCGGTATTGACGGCAATGACATTTACAAACGGGACGGTTGTTCCGTCGCTTGAAGTGGTTACCATACCCGAAATAGTAGTTTGGCTATTGGCAATTGCACACAGCAAGAGCATTAGCCCAAAATAAAGGTGTTTCATTTTTTTGTTTCTGATTAGTAAAAGAAAGCGGCTTGATTGTACAGCACACCGCGAGACAAATGATGTTGTCTTAAATACTTAAACTAACCGGAGAACCTTTGTTGAAGTAGTTTTGATACTGAAAGGCATCAAAGAAGAACTTTTGGTTGGTGATTGGTTGCGTCCCTCTAAAGTGTATGCGTAATAGCAGTTTTTTGATCAAATATGGAAGTTGCCCGCGATCTAAAAGTGCAGCAACATCTGAAACCGAATCTAAGTCGTGCAGCACCTCAAGGGTTCTAGCCTGGATCTTTTGCTCACGTACTTTTCTCAGAATGATTTGCGTAAGTTTTGAGGTCTGCCAAGGGAGTTCTAAAAGTGCTTGTGCATTAAAATGCGCTTTATTCAGTCCCATTAAATAAAACCCGCCGTCAACGGAAGGACCAATGACCATTGGGCAATTTTGCAATTCGCTTGCGGCCGTAAGTAAATGCTGCTTAGTTAAATGCGGACTGTCATTCCCAATACTGATGACATTGTCATAGCCCAGGTCATAAATTTCTGTAAAGGCTTGTGTATAGCGTTCAGCAAACGTAGCCCCTTTTTGATTCTTTTCAGAATAAATAAAGAAGGGGAGTCCGCTTTGTTTTACCGTTTTTAAAGTCTGCCGATTGAGCGCTTCAAAGAGTTGCACGCCGTTGTGCATCGACTTGTGTCGTGCATCTTCTTCCGCAGAGCGGGCAAAAATTAATATAGCAGTATTAGTCTTCAATAAGGCGGTAAACGCAACGCGTGCTTCTGGTTATTTTGAGATTAGGCTACAGTTCCCTGGCAGCTGCTTCCTGCGCCGGCAGTACAGCCGTAGCAATGCTGAGAAATGATAATGTTTCGGTCGTTAAGCACATCTTCATTATATTCTGAAATATGCTTCACTTTTGAATTTACTTTGAGATCTAGCATTTGATTGAAATCACAATCGTACAACCAGCCGTCCCAACTAATCGAGATCGTATTAGTACACATCACATTGGACACCGCAGCCGGATTGTAAGCTTCCACAAGTTGGTACATATAATCCTCGTAGTTTTCCGAAGCGATCAAGTAATCCAGAAAGCGTGCGATAGGAAGGTTGGTAATTGCAAACAGATTATGAAATTGAATACCGAAATCTTCCATCAAGGCTTTTTTGAAATCCTTTTCCATTCCTGCTTGATCAGAAGGGAGGTAAGCGCCGTTAGGATTATAAACAAGGTCCAAACGCAAGTCGCTGTCCGGCATCCCGTAGCCAACCGCATTTAATTCCTGTAAAGCTTTAATCGACTTGTCAAATACACCTTCACCGCGTTGCTTATCGGTTTTACCACGTGTCCAGTGCGGCATCGAGCTCACCACGTGTACATTGTGTTTCTTGAAAAATTCCGGTAGATCGTAGTATTTCTTATTGGCGCGAATAATCGTCAGGTTACTGCGCACGATAAAATCCTTAATCCCTGCTTTACTCGCTTCTTCAACAAAACGTCTGAAATTAGGATTCATTTCAGGAGCACCACCGGTAAGATCCAGTGTATGTGCGCCAGTGTTTTTGATCACTTCCAGACACTGCTCCATCGTTTCCCAAGTCATTATTTCTTTACGATCGGGACCGGCATCTACGTGACAATGCTCACACACCTGATTACACATATATCCCACATTGATCTGAAGGATTTCCAGTTTTTTAGGTCGTAACGGAAATTGATTGGTCTCTTTGATCTTTTTGGCAAACGTAGGAAGTTCGCCATCGGCAAAAATTCCACCGGATAAAACCTCAAGCTGTTTATTGGCTTGAGCGAGATCGTCGTGACGTTTATGTAGGGATTTTTTTGTTTGAGTTGCAGGCATAAAAGCGTTTATTTTTCTTTTTCAGTATTGACTAAGATAGGACTAAGTTGCTAGAATATAGCCTATAGAGCTACATTTCTAGCTTATTCACTTTATTCATCATCATCGTACCGTGTACGAGGGTAGCGCCACTCTTGATCGCAGCACCCACGTGAATGGCTTCCATCATTTGTTCTTTGGTTACGCCACGTTGCAAGGTGTCTTTGGTGTACGCGTCGATGCAATACGGGCATTGTTCGGTATGCGCAACAGCAAGGGCGATAAGCGCTTTCTCTCGTGCAGTAAGGGCACCTTCTTCAAAAACTTTTCCGTAGTAATCAAAGAATTTTGTGCCCAGTTCCTCGCTCCATTCGGTGATCTTGCCAAATTTTCTCAGGTCTGCCGGATCGTAATAATTGTTGTTAGCCATGATGATTTTTTGTTTTGAGTTATAAAAAGCATAACTACACGAGTAGTTACGGAGATAATTGTGTTGTGGTTTTTTTAATGCGGAAAAACCCTAAAGTTTTTCAATAAGCTGCGTGAAAAGTTTGACCATATCAGGCTCTGCTTTTCCGGCGGCAGCCATAATATCTTGAATGTCTACAGGTGCTAGGTTTTCGGGATCGCACTCATCGGTAATTACCGAGACTGCAGCAACCGGCAAATCGAGGTGGTTCGCGACAATCACTTCTGGAACGGTACTCATCCCAACCGTATCAGAGCCAATGATCTTAAGAAATCTATATTCGGCGCGGGTTTCAAGCTGTGGCCCAACAACAGATGCATAAACACCTTCGTGCAACGTGATTCCTTCGGTCTTTGCGATATCCTTAAGATTGTTGCGCATAGGTACGTCATAAGGTTCACTCATATCAGTAAAACGTGAACCTAATTGTTCAACCCCTTTAAACGCAAGGGGAGAACCACCTTGCAGATTAATGTGATCTTCAATAAGCATAATTTCACCCTTTTTAAAGTTGAGGTTGATCGCTCCGGCTGCGTTACTAATGAGTAGTTTTTTTATGCCAAGTTCGTTCATAACACGCACCGGGTAACTCACATCGCGTAGGGTGTAGCCTTCATAAATATGAAAACGCCCTTGCATCACGATCACTTTTTTTCCGCCTAAAGTACCGTAGATCAATTTCCCGGTATGGAATTCAACCGTGGCGGTCGGGAAGTTAGGAATGTGGTTGTAGCTCACCGAACTGATGATCTCAACTTTATCTACAAATTGGCCAAGACCGGTACCTAAAATGATACCGATTTCCGGAGCTTCAAAACCGCGCTCTTTTAAGAACTGCGCAGATTCTTCAATAAATTTTTTCATGGATTTTTATTTCAAATGTTCTGGTAAAAAAGGCTTGAAGGCCTCAATACCTTTTATGTCTTCGTAATAGTCTACATCATTACGGGTTTCGAGCAATTTAACAGATTCTGAGCTTAAATCGGCAAGCGTGTCTTTAAGAACGGTTTCGGTTCCCCAAATTTTATTGCTGAAAAGTTCTGGCTTTAGGAAGGTCATTCCGAGTAAATAATACCCACCGTCTTCAGCCGGACCTACTACAAAATCGTTCTCATCAAGTGCTGCAAATGCTTCTTCTAGATCTTTTTGAGAAAGGTCATACATATCGCTACCAATGATGATCGCTTTTTTATAACCGCTGGCAAAAGCCCTTGAAAATGCTTTTTGCATTCGAGCTCCCAGATCATCACCGTGCTGTAATTTTTTGGTAAACTTATTTTCATCCCAATAATCTGAAGCACGTATTTTTTCAGAATAAAAAACCTGTTTATCTACGCTCAAATTTTGGGTAATGCTCACCGTGTGCCGAAGCAAAAACTTGTAGATCTCAAGCGCAGCAGAATCGCCCACACCGCCTGCAAGTCGGGTTTTTACTTTACCCAATTCGGGATTTCGGGTAAAGATTAAAAGGGCTTTATCTGAGGTAGGGAAATGAAATTCTGTCTCGAAATCTTTTTCAGAATCGGTGTCTTTTTTGCTTAGTAGACCCATTAGATGTTGTTAATTGATAAAAGTCAAATTTAATGAACCGCAATTCCCGTACTTAAATAATCTTCCCAATTTTTTGAAAAGGTGTGTACTTTTTGAGTGCTTTTGCCTTTAGCATCTACAATTTTGAAGCCTGCATCTTTCCAAGCAAAAATCCCGCCGTAGAGATTATACGCAGTTTTGCCGGTTTTACGTTCAAGCTTTTCGCCAAAATCTTCGCTACGGATGCCCACAGTACAATACACTACAATTGACTTTTTCTTATTTGATATGGAATCTAAAAATGCGTCTTGAGGTTTTTCTCCAACCCAGATCGCTGACGGAAGATGGCTTACCTCAAACTCTTCTCTTTTACGGGTATCTAGAATGGTGTAAGCTTCGAGATTCATTTTGAGTTCTTGCACAGAAATATAAGGAATGCTTCGGGTGTTGTAGGTTTCCAAAAGTTTATCAATAGATTTTTTCTGGCAGAAGCCAAAAAGAGGAAGTAGAAGAGCGAGAAGCAGGTGAAATTTCATTTAGAAGTATTTATAAGGCGGTTTCTTAGTTCTAGTAAAACTTACGAAGAAACGCTTTTTTTGGTTTGATTTTAAAGGAATCGATAAGCACGTGAATTACAGCACGCTTTAAAAGAGGGCGGTAATTCCGTGACGTTTCCCTTTAGTATTTCATATATTTAGCTTTAAAAAACAACGTTCCTTTGATAACAATAAAACCCTTTGATACCACGCAAGACGGTCGTCCCGTTTTAAGTGTAAAACTGAAAAACTCCTCAGGGATGGAAGCGCATTTCATCACCTATGGCGCCATACTACAACGATTAATTGTTCCGGACGCCGGCGGATTTACCGATGTGGTTTTAGGATATAATGACTTGCATTCTTATGAAGAAGATACCTTTTTTATGGGGCAATTGGTGGGTCGAAGCGCAAACCGAATCGCTAATGCAACAGTGAGCCTAGACGGAAAAAAAGTTGTGTTGAGTGCCAACGAAGGCACAAATCATCTTCACGGTGGTTTTGAAGGTTTCGGTAAGAAAATTTGGGAAGTTGCCGAGTTGGAAGATGAGGTGGTTTTTTCTTATTTGAGTAAAGACGGTGAAGAAGGCTATCCCGGGAATTTAGAGACTAAAATGTTCGTCAAACTAACTGAAGAGAATGCGCTAGAAATGCGTCTCGAAGCCACAACCGATAAAGAAACTATTGTAAATCTTACCCGTCACGAATATTTCAATTTGAATCCGTCAAGTGGGGAAGGCATTGCAAAGCATCAACTATTGATTAACGGAGAAGGGATTTTACCCAAAACAGAGCAAAACGTTCCTGACGGTAGCGTAAAACCGGTGGAGAATACGCCGTTTGATCTGCGTGAACTTCGTGTTTTAGAACAGCCGCTTGCGCAACTTGAAGGCGGTTATGATCATAATTATGTTCTTGAAAAATACAGTAAAGAAGTACCGGCGGCAGTACTTGCTGCACCTTCGGGAATACCTAAAATGGAATTGTACTGCACCCAACCGGGGATGCAGTTTTATAGCGCCAACGGAATTGAAAAGATAGAGAACAAGACAGGAACGATTCAAGGGCCTTCGCCGGCCTTGTGTTTAGAACCACAGTTTTTCCCGGATACGCCCAATCATCCCAATTTTCCGTCAACTGTTTTAAAACCGGGAGAACAGTATAAGCATACCATCACGTATAAATTTTTATAAATGGAAACTTCATATATCATCGCTTTTGATCAGGGCACAACCAGTACTCGGGCCATTTTATTTGATGAGCACGGTAAGGTTGTTGCTATTTCACAAAAGGAATTGAAACAATATTATCCGCAGTCAGGTTGGGTAGAACACGATCCGGAAATGATCTTTAATGATCAAAAGGAAGTTTTTGAGGCGGTGGTCCAAAAAGCAAAAGTTCCACTTGAAGCTATAAAGGGAATTGGAATCACCAATCAGCGTGAGACTACTGTTGTATGGGATAAGAAAACTGGAAAACCGGTTTACAACGCGATCTGCTGGTTAGATAAACGTACCGAAGCCATTTGTGAAGGGCTACGCGAGCGCGGACTTTCAAGATATATTCTGAAAAATACCGGACTTGTAATCGACAGTTATTTTTCGGCAACCAAAATAAAGTGGATTTTAGATAATGTGGAAGGAGCGCGCGAAAAAGCCGAAGCTGGTGATCTGCTCTTTGGTACGGTAGATAGCTGGTTAATCTACAAGTTCACCGGCAAACACCGTACAGATCATACTAACGCGTGTCGAACCATGCTGTACAATATTAAAGATATGGCTTGGGATCAGGAGTTACTTGAGGAATTGACTATTCCGAAAAAAATGTTGTCTAAAGTGCAACCTTCATCTTCAGATTTTGGGGCGATAACGTATCAAGATGCTGAGTTTCCTATTTATGGAGTTGCCGGTGATCAACAAGCAGCGCTTTTTGGGCAAGGCGGTTACAAATCAGGAATGGCAAAAAACACCTATGGAACTGGTTGTTTTATGCTTTTGAACACCGGAAAAAAACCTTCCTTTTCTAAAAACGGACTCATAACTACCTTATGCTGTACGCTCGAAGATAAAAAGCCAAAATATGCTTTAGAAGGAAGTGTTTTTGTGGGAGGTGCATCGATTCAATGGTTGCGGGATCAAGTGGGGATCATTGAGAATGCCGAAGAAACTAATGCCATTTGTCAAAGTATTCCGCCGCTTGAAGATCTGTTTTTTGTTCCTGCATTCAACGGACTTGGAGCTCCATATTGGGATGGAAATGCGAAAGGAAGTATTCAAGGATTGACCTTTTCAACAGGGCGCAAAGAACTGGTGAAAGCTACGGTTGAAGCGCTTGCCTATCAAGTAACCGACTTGATTAAAGCGATGGAAGAAGACAGCGGTAAACAAATAAAAACTCTGAAGGTTGACGGTGGCGCTTGTGCTAATGATTACTTGATGCAATTTCAAGCAGATCTTTTAGATGCGCAGGTAGATCGCCCAGAAATGCTTGAAGTTACCGCCTGGGGTGCAGCCTTATTAGCGGGAATTAAAGTGGGTATTTGGACCCAAAAAGACATTGCTACGTTGCGCAGCGCTGATCAGGTTTTTGAACCTCAAATGGATGTAAGAACGCGTAACCACAAGCAAGAAGGCTGGGAGCTTGCGGTGATGCGCACACGCTCTGGTTATGCCGAAACCATCGAGAAAGAAAAAGAGCCTTTACGTTTTAGCGTGCGGGATCGTAAGCGTTATATTAAAAAAGCAAAAAAGAAAAAATTTGATTTGGTCATCATTGGTGGCGGAGTTACCGGAGCGGGGATCGCGCTCGATGCAGCGACCCGCGGTATGAGCGTTTGCCTGATCGAGAAAAATGATTTCGCCTCAGGAACCAGTAATAAAAGTACCAAATTAGTACACGGGGGGTTGCGTTATTTAAAGCAAATGGAAATCGGTCTGGTAAAAGAATCAGGAACCGAGCGTGCTATCGTGCATAAGTTGGCGCCGCATCTTGTGGTGCCCGAGAAAATGCTCCTTCCGCTTATTGAGGGTGGGCAATATGGTAAATTTTTGACTTCTATAGGACTTAAGGTATATGACTTGCTTGCCAATGTAGATGACGAAGATAAACGCCGTATGTTGACCAAAGAAGAGACGCTCGAGCGCGAACCCATTCTTGATGAGAGCACTTTGCTGGGTGGTGGTTTTTATGCGGAATATAGGACTGACGATGCTCGTCTCACTATTGAATTGATGAAAAAAGCCGCCGGTTTTGGTGCGATTTGCCTCAACTACTGCGAGATGGAAGATTTTGTGTACAACTACAAAGGCAAGATTACCGCGGTAAACTGCAAAGATCACAACACAGGAAAAACCTTTGAAATAGAAGGAAGAACGTTTGTTTCTGCGACAGGACCTTGGGTTGATAAGCTTCGGACGAAAGATGAGTCGATGAACAACAAACATTTGCATTTGACTAAAGGGGTGCATTTGGTCTTTCCGAAGGAAAAATTACCCGTTCATCAATCGCTCTATTTTGACGTTCCAGACGGGCGTATGATTTTTGCGATTCCCCGAGGCAGAGTGACCTATGTAGGAACCACAGATACCAATTACTCCGGAAGTTTAGATAGAGTAGTGGCTACCCAGGCCGATATTAAATATTTGCTTGATGCCGTAAACGGAACCTTCCCTGATATTAATTTGACCGAAGAAGATATTGAGTCGAGCTGGGCAGGGCTTCGACCACTCATTCACGAGGATGAGAAAGATCCTTCAGAATTATCGCGAAAGGATGAGACATTTATTAGTAAAAGTGGCTTGATCTCTATTGCCGGCGGAAAACTTACCGGATACCGTAAAATGGCTCAACGCGTAAACGAAACAGTAAGTAAGCGACTTAAAGAGAAATTTGGTAAAACCTATGATGAGTCGCGCACTCAGCATATTGCCTTGACTTCTCACGCAATGCGGAATACCCAAGAGGTAGAAGATTATCAAAACTACTTACAGCAGGAGTTAGAATTTATGCAAATTGATAACGCCGCTTTTAAAGCCTGGTATTTGGTTTCCACTTACGGAAAGCAAACAGATATCATCAAAAATAAGATCAATTATTTTAGAGATGCAGACGTAAATGATAGATTACTGCGCGCTGAATTGTGGTATAGTGTTAATTATGAAATGACCAACAGCTTGGCAGATTTCTTTGTACGCCGCACGGGGAGACTTTATTTTAATATCGAAACGGTAACGCAGTACCGTCAACAAGCAGTGCAGGATTTTATCAATTATTTAGATTGGGATGAAGAGCGCGTTGCTTTTGAAAATAAGAAGCTTGACGAGTTGTTATACGATGCTACGCATTTTTATGAATCTGAGATTCTTAGCTAATTTTCTGCTTAAGCTTTCTAGCTCTTAAAAATTAAACGTTATTTTTACGTTTAAATAAATAGCCCAATGGACAAAGGATTTTTAATAGATATGGACGGAGTCATTTACAGCGGTAATGACTTGATTCCGGGAGCAGATACTTTTATAAAAACATTGCAGGATCGTGGCATTCCGTTCTTGTTTATGACCAATAACAGTCAGCGCAGTCCCATTGATGTTGTAAATAAATTACGCCCGATGGGAATTCACATTAAAGAAGATAATGTGTACACCAGTGCGATGGCAACGGCTTGGTTTTTAGGGTTTACAAAGCCTAACGGTACCGCTTACGTTCTAGGTGAGGGCGGACTTCTAAGCAGCTTGCACGAAAATGGGTACAGCTTGGTGACTCAAGATCCAGATTATGTTGTGGTGGGTGAAGGCCGAAATTTCACTTTAGAAATGGCAAATAATGCCGTAGATATGATACTTGGTGGCGCTAAACTGATCGCAACTAATTTAGATCCTTCGCCTAAGAAAATTGGCTGGTCTAATCTAGGGATCAAAGCAATCGTTAAGATGATCGAAGAAGCAACCGGGCGTAAAGCATTTTCGGTAGGAAAACCTAGTCCTGTAATGATGCGTGCCGCTCGAAAAAAATTAGGCTTAACCACAGATCAAACCATAGTAATAGGAGACACGATGGATACTGATATTCTGGGCTCTATTCAAATGGGGTACAAGACTATCCTGACTCTGTCAGGAGTTTCGAAGCAAGAGGAAATAGGTACATATGCATTTGGTCCTGATATGGTCATCGACTCACTCAAAGATTTTAACATCGACGAGGCTTTAGAGAAGCTTTCCGTTGAAAATAACGTAGCAGAATTTTGAAAATACTAGTAACCGGCGGACTCGGATTTATAGGTTCGCATACCGTAGTCGAATTACAAAATGCAGGATACGAGGTGGTCATTATTGACGATCTGTCTAATGCTTCAGAAGATGTCTTAGATGGAATAGAAGCCATTACCGGCAAAAGGCCTGAGTTTGAAAAATTGGATCTAAGGGATCGCAACGCGGTTTCGGCTTTCTTTAAAAAATACGCAGACGTAAGCGGGGCGATTCATTTTGCAGCTTCAAAAGCAGTAGGCGAAAGTGTTCATAAGCCTTTGTTGTATTACGAAAACAACCTAAGTTCGTTAGTATATCTGTTGAAAGAACTCACGGGAAAAGCTTCGGCTAATTTTATATTCAGTTCGTCGTGCACGGTTTACGGGCAGGCAGAAGAATTACCTATAACCGAAAGCGCACCGGTAAAACCTGCTGAATCTCCGTACGGAAATACCAAGCAGATCGGGGAAGAGATCATTAGAGACACGGCTAAAGTTTACGAGAATTTTAAAGCTATAGCGTTACGCTATTTTAACCCGATTGGAGCACACGAAAGCGTGGAAATAGGGGAGTTGCCGCTAGGCGTTCCGCAGAATTTGGTGCCGTTTATTACGCAGACAGCAGCCGGATTGCGTGATGAACTTAGTGTGTTTGGCAATGATTATCCTACCGAAGATGGTACGTGTGTACGTGATTATATTCACGTGGTTGACTTAGCCAAAGCGCACGTAAAGGCGCTAACACGTTTGATGGAAAGCGAAAATAAAAGCAATTACGAAGTATTTAATTTAGGAACCGGCACCGGAAGTTCTGTGCTTGAAGTGATCAACACTTTTGAAGAAGTTTCCGGAGTGCAATTGCCTTATAAGATTGTAGACCGAAGAGAAGGCGATGTGGTTGCTGCCTATGCAGACACCGAACACGCCAATAACGAACTCGGATGGAAATCAGAGTTGACGCTCGCTGATGCACTAGACTCTGCCTGGAAATGGGAAAAAAAAGTTCGCGGTATTAAGTAATTTGAAAAGCGATGTAAAACACAAAAGCCCAAATCTTGAAGATCTGGGCTTTTTTATTTTTTTAAAGAATGTATGTTTTAAAGTTTGCGTGTGCTGTTGCGAATCACCAATTCGGTTTCTATAACTTCTTGTTTGGGTGCTTCTTTTTCTTTGGTGTTGATGTTTTTAAGTGCGATCTCTATTGCCTTTTTTCCCATAATTTCGGCTTGTTGCTTTACTGTAGTCACCGATGGGAAATAATTTCGCGCCAGCGTTCCGTCAGTAAATCCTATAACGCTTACATCATTAGGAACTTCTAAGCCTTTAGTGCGAATGGTGTTCATCGCGTAGATCGCGCTAGATTCGTCTGTGGTGATCAGAGCGTCAATTTCATTCTTGTCAAGAAAAGTTCCTAAATCCTGTTCTAGCGTTGCCAGCTTGGTATATAAAACTTTAGGAACCGCACCTGCTTCTTTTGAAACGGCCGCTTGATATCCCGCGAGTCTTTTATTCCCCACCGAAGTATTGCTCAAAGTAGATAATAACGCCACATTTTTACAACCGGTTTTATAGAGATAACTGGTGGCTTCAAAAGCTCCGGAGAAATCATTAATTACCACGCTATCACAAGCTACATCAGTATTTGCACGGTCAAACATTACTAACGGAATATCATAATGCAATACATCATTGAGATGCTCAATTTCATTAGATTCCTGCGTCTCAGAAGTAAGGCTGATAATAATCGCATCTACCGAAACATCGCTCAACATATTGAGGCTTTGCTTTTCTTTTTCTAGAGATTCATTAGAGATGCAGGTAACCAAACTGTAGCCATTTTTTGTGGCTTCTTCTTCCATCCCCACGATGACCTTTGCAAAAAAGTTATGCATAATGTTAGGGATCACCACGCCAAGGGTATTGGTACGGCTGCTTTTTAATCCCCGAGCCATTGCATTAGGGCGGTATTTAAGTTGTCTGGCTGCTGTTTTTACTAAAAGTTTTGTAGCCTCACTTATTTCTGGGCTGTCTGCTAATGCTTTTGAGACTGTAGAAATAGATAAGTTGAGGTGTTCTGCAATTCCTTTTAATGTGGTTTTAGTAGACATTTTAATTTTTAGTGTAATGTGTGTCTGCTAAATTACGTAAAGTTTTTGCAGCCATCTCTGCTGTGATGTCTCTTTGTGGAGTAGCAAACATTTCATAGCCTACCATAAATTTCTTAACCGTTGCTGAGCGCAGTAATGGCGGGTAGAAAGACATATGAAAATGCCAGCAGTCCCAATCCTGACCATCAGTAGGTGCCTGATGAATTCCTGAACTGTAAGGGAATGAGATCTTAAACAGGTTGTCATATTTAATGGTTACTGCTTTAATGATCTTAGCATAATCCAGCCGTTCTGCTTCAGAAAGGGTTAAAATAGTTCTGTGTTGTTTTTTAGGTAGAATCATCACTTCGTATGGCCATACTGCCCAGTAAGGCACTAGGGCAACAAAGTATTTGGTTTCTACAATGATACGCTCTTGCAAGGCAAGCTCTTCTTTTAAATATTCAGTTAAAAGACTAACACCGTTATCATTCCAGTATTCTCTGAGGTGTTTGTTTTTTTTAGCCACTTCTTGCGGAATGGTGCGCTGCGCCCAAATTTGACCGTGAGGGTGCGGATTGCTGCATCCCATGGTTGCGCCTTTGTTTTCAAAGATCTGCACGTGGTTGATATCACTTTTTTTGCCCAATTCACGATATTCTCTTTGCCAAAGCGCGATGACTTTGTCAATATTATCAACATCCATAACAGGAAGTGTTAGAGAATGATCAGGCGAGAAACATACCACTTTACAAATCCCACTTTCAGATTCAGCTTTTAGTAAACCGCTTTTAAATTTGGCTTGAGGCACATCATTTTTAAGTGCAGCAAAATCATTAACAAATGACCAAGGTTCGGTGTATTTTTCGTTGATATGACCACCGGCACGCTCATTTCCGGGACATAAATAACAATTGGGATCGTAAGAAGGGCGCTCTTCAACAACGATATCTTCCTCTTTACCTTGCCACGGACGTTTAGTTCTGTGCGGAGAAACCAAAATCCATTCTCCTGTGAGTATGTTGTAACGTCTGTGTGAATTATCATTAAAATCTACCATAATCAGGCTTGTATTGTTTAGTGTATACGTTCTCCACCATTTGCAGGCATTGCTGTAAATGTAGAGAGTTTAATATTGAATTGTTTGTGATATGCTTTTTTAGCAGCGTCCACATAGGCGTCAATGTGGTCCTCGTGAATTAGATTGATGGTACAGCCACCAAAACCACCGCCCATCATTCGGCAACCTAAAACAGCATCATGGTTTTTAGAAAAATCGGTAAGAAAATCTAATTCTTTACAACTCACTTCATATTTGTGCTGAAGTCCGTCGTGAGAACCATACATTAAAGTTCCGAAGGTTTTTAGATCTTCTGCTTTAAGCGCTTTAGCCGCTAACGCCACACGCTGGTTTTCTTCTAAAACATATTCACACCGCTTATAAACCACGGGATCAAAATCGGCTTTGTGTTTTTGCAACTGTTCTAAAGTTACATCACGCAGGGTTATGATCTCAGGATACCATTTTTGTAGCAATGCGACGCCCGCTTCACATTCCGCTCTGCGTACGTTATATTCGCTCGTAGATAGACTGTGAGAAACATTGGTGTTTAATAGGAGCAACTTGTAAGGTTCAATGGCAAACGGAAGCAATTGATATTCGAGACTTTGACAATCCAACTGGATCACGTGGTTCTCTTTACTCATCACAGAAGCAAATTGATCCATAACACCACATTTGGTACCTACATAGTTATGCTCGGCCATTTGTGATAATTTAATGATCTCCAGATCAGTCAAGCCTAAATCAAAAAGTTCATTAAGCCCTTTGGCTAAACCACATTCTAAAGCCGCTGAAGAACTGATGCCGGCCCCCATAGGCAGATTGCTGTACATCATACAATCAAAACCTTTAAGACTATGCCCCAGTTTTTTAATTTCTTCCACAACACCAACAATATATCTTGTCCATTCGCCGCCATTAGGATCATAGGTCGCAACGTCAAAACTAAAATGCGAATCATAGTTTAAACTGGTGATGCGAGCCTGAGACGGAGTACCATTCTTTTTTAAATAAAACTGAATGGTTTTATCAATTGCGGTAGGCATTACAAAACCATTGTTATAGTCTGTATGCTCACCAATAAGGTTGACGCGACCTGGTGAATTGATAACAACCTCGGCTTTAAATGCGCCTAGCTGCGCAATATGTTCGGGAGATTGCGAATGTGTAATTTGCTGTTCCAAAATACCGTTGAGGATTTAGATTAGTTGTGTAAATGAATGTCAAAGATACATATATAATATTAAATGTAATTTGTACGTTTAAAATTTTTTAAACTATTTTTGTGAAATTCAATAAGATACTGATGGTGTGAACGATGCGCTCAGGTGCTTTTTGAGCTGTACCATTTTAAACTTTAAAAAAGTTAGGAGAATAGGGCAATTAGTTTTTGGAAGACTTTGATTAATCGCGCTTCTAAAAAACACGACAAAATCTTGTGGTGAATAAAAATTGACGCATTTTTGTAGGGTTTTGACATTTTTTGAGCCCTATTTTTAATAAATACCAAATCGTTTAGTTTACATTTGGAGGCAGAAAAAATGAGCATTCATAACACCTAACTACAACGGTGTAGTTTGATAAACTTAAATTTATGGCATTAATTTCCTTTTTAGCATTTACAATTTTGGTAGCGGTCATTTCTTGGCTGGCTGTTCGAAAATCTGATGAATCTACCTCTGACGGTTACTTTTTAGGTGGACGTAGTTTAACCGCCGGAGTGATCGCAGGTTCTTTACTTCTAACCAACTTATCTACTGAGCAGATCGTAGGTCTAAACGGAAGCGCTTATAAAGACGGTTTATCTGTAATGGCCTGGGAAACGCTGGCAGCACTCTCTATCGTTGTAACGGCGATCTTTTTATTGCCGCGCTATTTAAAAGGAGGGATCACCACAGTACCGCAATTTTTAGCGGAACGTTTTGATACCACGACTAAGACCATCACTTCAGGCTTGTTTTTAACCGGTTATGTAGTGGTTTTACTTCCCGTGATCTTATACTCTGGTTCTGTAGCCATCAGCGGTATGTTTGACGTACCTACCTTACTGGGCGTTTCAGATACTACGGCACTTGTAATTTGTATTTGGGGAATCGGGATCATCGGTTCTATTTATGCGGTTTTTGGCGGACTCAAAGCGGTTGCGGTTTCTGATAGTATCAATGCAGTAGGATTGATCATCGGCGGGGTAATGATTCCTGTTTTTGGTCTGATGGCTATTGGTGACGGAAGCGTTCTAGAAGGGTTAAGCACTTTAGTTGATGCAAATCCTGAGCGTTTTGATTCTACCGGTGAACCGGGACAGGAGGTGCCTTTTGCTACGATTTTTACCGGGATGATGCTTGTACAGTTATTTTACTGGGGAACCAACCAGCAAATCATTCAAAGAGGATTAGGTGCAAAAAGTTTAGCTGAAGGTCAAAAAGGACTTTTACTTGCAGCGTTCTTAAAGATCTTAGGTCCGATTATTTTGGTATTACCTGGGATGATCGCATATTATTACTTTGAAGGTGGATTAGCAAGTAGTGATCTTGCGTATCCTGAATTGGTGCGTGCAGTGCTTCCAAAACCGTTAATGGGCTTTTTTGCTGCGGTATTGTTTGGAGCTATTTTGAGTTCGTTTAATAGTGTGTTGAACAGTTCTGTAACCTTATTCGGTATTGATATTTATAAGCAGCATATTAACAAAGAAGCTTCAGAAAGTGTGGTTGTTAAATACGGAAAGATCTTTGGAGTATGTCTTGCACTAGCAGCGATGTTTATTGCACCTTTGATCGCAAACGCCGGAAGTTTATTCAGCTATTTACAAGAAATCAACGGTATTTACAGTATTCCAATTTTTACCATCATCGTAGTGGGTTATTTCACAAAACGTGTTCCGGCTATTGCAGCAAAAATTGGGATCGTTTCAGGTTCTATTCTGTATATCATCAGTCAGTTTGTGATGAAGCCTTACTTTGGCGAAGAGAATTATCCGCACTATCTGCACGTGATGGCGATCCTGTTTGTGACCAATATTATTATTATGTTTCTTATAGGTAAAGTAGTTCCTAGAAAAGAACCATTTGTACTCGAGTACACTAAAAAGGTTTCTATAGAGCCTTATAAATATGTGAATCAGGTGGGTATTGTGATCTGTCTGATCGTAGTTGGTATTTATATCTATTTTGCCAAATAGAATACGGAAATCAATAGTTCAAAGCTCGTTGTAAAACGGGCTTTTTTTTGGTTTAGCCGAAAGTTTAAAGCATCAAAACCTATCGAATATAGTGCTAAAGTAAGTGCGTAAAAAAGCCTTGAGGAATAAAACCTCAAGGCGTTTGAATTAAAGAAGTTTGTTTGTGTTAACTCAGTAAACCTCTAGAGATTACAATCTTTTGAATTTCTGAAGTACCTTCATAGATCTGAGTGATCTTGGCATCCCGCATCAGGCGTTCAACATGATATTCTTTGACAAAACCATTTCCTCCGTGTACTTGTACTGCTTCAACAGTAACATCCATGGCAACTTTAGAAGCATAGAGCTTAGCCATTGCGCTCGAAATATCATAGTTGTTTCCTTGATCTTTATCCCAGGCTGCTTTCATTACTAAATGACGCGCAGCTTCGATCTCAACATTCATATCAGCAAGCTTAAAGGCGATGGCTTGATGGTTGCAAATTTCGGTGCCAAAAGCTTTGCGCACTTTTGAGTAATCACGAGCCAACTCATAGGCTCCGGCAGCAATACCTAGGGCTTGCGCTGCTATACCTATGCGCCCGCCGCTTAAGGTTTTCATAGCGAACTTAAACCCAAAGCCGTCCTCACCAATGCGATTTTCTTTGGGGACTTTTACGTCGTTAAAAATCAGCGAATGCGTGTCACTTCCGCGAATTCCTAGTTTTTGCTCTTTAGGGCCTACTTCAAAACCTTCCCAGCCTTTTTCAACAATAAAAGCATTGATGCCGCGATGTTTTTTTTCTTTATCGGTCTGAGCGATGACTAAGTAATAATCTGCAGAACCACCGTTAGTGATCCAGTTCTTGGTTCCGTTTAAAATGTAGTGATCGCCTTTGTCTATTGCGGTGGTTTTTTGAGAAGTAGCATCACTTCCTGCTTCTGGCTCGCTTAAACAGAATGCGCCTAATTTTTCACCGGTCGTTAATTTAGAAAGGTACTTTTCTTTTTGAGCCTGACTGCCGTAATTAGCCAGACCATAATTAACCAAACTATTATTAACTGAAACAATCACCGAGGCAGAAGCGTCTATCTTAGACAATTCTTCCATGACCAGAACATAAGAGATGGTATCCATACCACCACCGCCAAACTCGGTTGGTGCCATCATACCTAAGAATCCCATCTCGCCCATTTTTTTGATCAATTCTTGAGGGAAATGCTGCTGCTCATCGCGCTCAATCACTCCGGGTAGTAATTCATTTTGAGCAAATTCGCGAGCTGCGTCCCGAATCATTAAATGCTCTTCACTTAAACTAAAGTCCATATTAACTTGTGCTTTTAGATTGTACTATATCGTTTTCTTAAATTGTGTTCAGTTTAAAATATAAAGGTGTTAATTGGGTATAAATTAATCAATTTATTATGCTTGCATAACACTTTGTAAATTAAACCAATTTATTTATAGAAAATTCAAAAACTAATGATAAATATGCCGTAATTTAAATATTCTTTATAATTATAGCTAGTTTTTAAGAAAAAGCATAATTCATTTTATGAATTCAACCACTTATTTAATGCTCGGTGTGATGAGCGGGACCTCTTTAGACGGAGTTGATCTTGCTTATGTGCGCTTTACGAAAACCAAGCATTGGCAGTACGAACTGCTTTCTTGCGAGACTATCCCTTACGAAACGGAGTGGGTTACACGCTTACAAAATGCCGTAGACTTGTCTCAGTCAGCCTTGGCAAGTTTAGATCAAGAATACACGGCTTATTTGGCAACCCTAATACAAGATTTTCGGGCTAGAAATCCATTAAAACATATAGACGCGATCGCCTCTCACGGTCATACCATTTTACATCAACCAGCTCAGGGAATTACTTATCAAATTGGCAATCGCCCAGAATTGGCAAAGCTTTGCAATAATCTGGTTGTTTGTGATTTTAGAGTTGAAGATGTGGCATTAGGTGGGCAAGGAGCACCATTAGTGCCTATAGGAGACCAACTCTTGTTTCACAAGTATGATGCGTGTTTAAATATAGGAGGCTTTGCAAATCTGTCTTTTCAGAAGGGAGAAGCGCGTATAGCTTTTGATACGTGTCCGGCTAATATCGTGCTTAATCAGCTTACTCGTAAACTTGGGCTGCCTTTTGATAAGGACGGTCAGATTGCTAAAAGTGGAAAGATTGACACAGCTGCTTTAGATCAACTGAATGCGTTACCGTTTTATTCGCAAACCGGCCCAAAATCCTTGGGTCTTGAATGGGTGAAAGCCAAAATTTTTCCTATACTCAATGCGAGCGACGCTTCGGTAGATGATCTTATTGCAACCTTTACGCAACATATTGCGGTTCAGCTTGCACAAACGTTCGCCCAACTGCCAGTAACAAAAAATGGAATATTAGTAACCGGTGGTGGTGCGTATAACAAACATCTTATAGCTACCACCCAAAATCTTGTGCAGCCAAAGCTGATTGTGCCTGAAGCGAGCCTCATTGAATTTAAAGAAGCATTGATTTTTGCTTTTATGGGTGTTTTGCGTATACGCAACACAAACAATGTACTCAAGTGTGTTACAGGAGCTTCAAAAGATCATTGCGCAGGTTTACTGTATTCACCTTAAATTAATATGAAAACGATAGGGAAAACCACCTAAGTCGTTATATTTGTCAACCCTCTAGATTAATTAATGAAAGATTTACTAAAACGTTACGAGAATAAAGAGCCGGAAATTGTTTTTCACTGGAACGATCCCGAAACCGAAGCCGAAGGCTGGACGGTGATCAATTCGCTTAGAGGCGGAGCTGCCGGTGGCGGAACAAGAATGCGTGTAGGGCTCGATCGAAATGAAGTGTTATCACTTGCCAAAACCATGGAGGTGAAGTTTACCGTGTCTGGCCCGGCGATTGGCGGAGCTAAAAGCGGAATCAACTTTGACCCTTCAGATCCCCGAAAAAAAGGAGTGCTAGAGCGCTGGTATGCGGCGGTCTCGCCTTTACTTAAAAGTTACTACGGAACCGGAGGAGACCTTAATGTAGATGAAATTCACGAAGTGATTCCGATTACCGAAGAAAGCGGTGTGTGGCATCCACAAGAAGGTGTTTTTAACGGGCACTTTAAACCTACCGAAGCAGATAAGATCAATCGCATTGGGCAATTGCGTCAAGGAGTGATCAAAGTGCTTGAGAATTCGGCATACTCTCCTGATGTTTCCAGAAAATATACGGTTGCAGATATGATCACCGGTTATGGTGTAGCCGAAGCAGCACGCCATTTCTATGAGATTTACGGCGGAAATTTAGAAGGAAAACGTGCCGTTATACAGGGCTTTGGTAATGTAGGTTCTGCAGCAGCGTATTATTTGGCACAACAAGGAGCCAAGATCGTAGGGGTTATTGATGCAGCAGGCGGACTCATAAATGAAGAAGGTTTTTCTTTTGAAGAAATAAAAGATTTGTTCCTGAATAAAAAGGGCAATACATTGGTAGCCGAAAATCTTATTCCTTTTGAAGAGGTAAATAAGCGCATTTGGGAGATCAAAACCGAAATTTTTGCGCCTTGTGCAGCATCAAGATTGGTTACTAAAGCCCAAATAGATACGATGATTGATGCCGGGTTAGAGGTGATCTCTTGTGGTGCAAATGTACCATTTGCAGATAAAGAGATTTTCTTTGGGCCTATTATGGAATATACCGATGCTAAAGTTTCGGTGATTCCTGATTTTATATCCAATTGTGGGATGGCCCGTGTTTTTGCCTATTTTATGGAGCGTCGCGTACAAATGACCGATGAAGCGATCTTTAACGATACTTCATTGACCATTAAAAACGCAATTCAGAATACATTTAATCACAACAGCAGTAAACAAAATTTGAGTGAAACTGCTTTTGAGCTAGCATTGCAGCAGCTCGTTTAATATTAAAATTGAATAATTAACCAACAAACGAATACAAATGTTAAAGTACTTTTTGGGTAGCAGCCCACGCTGGTTTAAGATGGCTATGATCGCTTTCTTAATATTTAATGTCATCTCTTACTATGTTTTAGGACCTATGGTAACCGCTTGGCTTTTTATTGGGGAATTTATTTTTACCCTGGCGATGGCTCTTAAATGCTATCCGTTACAATCAGGAGGTATCTTAGCCTTAGAAGCATTGATCTTAGGGCTTACGAGTCCGGAGGCTGCTTATGAAGAAGTTGACCAAAACCTAGAAGTAGTGTTACTGCTTGTGTTTATGGTGGCCGGTATCTACTTTATGAAACCTATGTTGATGTATATCTTCTCTAAGGTGTTCACTAAAATAAAATCTAAAGTAGTGCTCTCTATGCTGTTTGTTTTTCTGGCAGCAGTGCTTTCTGCTTTCTTAGATGCGTTAACGGTAACCGCAGTTTTAATAAGTGTGGCAGTAGGATTTTATGGAGTTTATCATAAAATTCACTCTATGGAAAGTGCCGATTATGATGCAGATAAAGTTCCGGATAGAGAAGCTTTAAGTGGTGAAACACTTGAGCAGTTTAGAGGTTTTCTTCGCAGTTTGATAATGCACGGTGTTGTAGGTACTGCTCTTGGTGGTGTTTGTACACTTGTAGGAGAGCCGCAAAACTTATTGATTGGTGAAAAAATGGGTTGGGAATTTATTGAGTTCTTTGAGCGTATGGCGCCAATCACTATTCCGGTTTTAGTATGTGGTTTGCTTACCACCTTCTTACTAGAAAAAACAAAGTTATTTGGTTTTGGAGATAAGCTTCCGGCTGTAGCGCGTACGATCATTGAGAATTACACCGCTGAGGTTGACGAGAAAAGAACTCCAAAGGAAACTTTCGGTCTTTGGATTCAAGGTATTTCAGCGATCTTATTGATTTTAAGTTTAGCATTGCACTTAGCGCCTGTAGGGTTCATAGGTTTATTCTTGATCGTAGTTCAAACGGCATTTATGGGAATCACTGACGAGCACAGCTTAGGTAAGGCTTTTGAAGAAGCGCTTCCGTTTACGGCACTTTTAGTGGTATTCTTTGTGGTGGTTGCGATGATTCACGATCAGCATTTATTTACTCCCATCATTGAGTATGTTCTTGAAATGGATCCTGCAAGTCAGCCTTCGATGTTCTATTTGGCTAACGGAATTTTATCAATGATTAGTGATAACGTATTTGTGGCTACGGTTTATATCAACGAAGTTCAAGTGGCTTTTGATGCCGGGAATATTACGCGTGAGCAATTTAATCACTTAGCTGTGGCGATCAATACCGGTACAAACTTGCCTAGTGTTGCAACACCTAACGGTCAGGCTGCATTCTTATTCTTATTAACTTCTTCATTGGCTCCGCTCATCAATCTTTCTTACGGAAGAATGGTAAAAATGGCGCTTCCGTACACTATTGTTTTAGGAGGTGTGGGCTTACTAGGAGTTTATATGTTCTTGTAAAATTTTTAAATCCTGTATTTGAGCATATAATTTAAAACGCTTTTGCACGTTAACTTCATAACTAATTAAGAAAAACTATGCTTACACTCTTGTTGCAAGAAGGTGCTGAAACTTTGCCATCACTTGCTGCCGAAGAAGAACCGGTAGAAAAGACGCTTTCGCTTTTTGATTTATTGATGAGCGGCGGATTGCCGGGACAAATAATTATACTCGTGCTTTTTGTGCTGCTTTTTGTGGCGATCTATATTTATTTTGAACGTTTGTTTGCCATAAAAGCTGCTTCCGGAATGGATAGCAACTTTATGAATCAAATTAAAGACAACGTCGCTAACGGAAAGATCGAAGCTGCAAAAGTGCTTTGCGCACAGCAAAACAGTCCGGTTTCAAGATTAACCGCTAAAGGAATCAGCCGTATTGGAAGTCCGTTAGAAGATATCAATACAGCCATTGAAAATTCTGGTCGTCTTGAAGTTTATCGTCTGGAAAAAAATGTGAGTGTTTTGGCAACGATTGCCGGTGCTGCGCCTATGATTGGATTTTTAGGAACGGTGATCGGGATGGTGCTTGCTTTTCATCAGCTAGCAACCAGTAGCGGTCAGGCAGAGATGGGTAATCTAGCCGAAGGTATTTACACGGCGATGACTACTACAGTTGCAGGTCTAATCGTGGGTATTATCGCTTATATTGGCTACAATCACCTTGTGGTGCGTACTGATAAAGTTGTACACCAGATGGAAGCTACAGCGGTAGATTTCTTAGATATGTTAAACGAACCGGTTTAGTATGAACCTACGCGGAAGAAATAAAGTGAGTCCGGAGTTTAGTATGAGCTCCATGACAGATATTGTATTTCTGTTGTTGGTGTTTTTCTTACTAACTTCTCCTGCGATTACACCAGATGCCCTTGACTTAATTTTGCCAAAAGCGAAAGGGAAAACGAGTAATCAGCAAAATCTTTCTGTAAGCATTACAAAAGATTTGGATATTTACGTGAATAAAGAGCGGGTTTTGCCTAATAATCTTGAATCCTTTATCAATAGTGAGCTTTCAGGAGTAGAAGATCCTACCATTATTTTACGAGCGGAAGAAGGAGTTCCTATCGAAGAAGCTGTTTCGGTGATGGATATCGCAAATCGCAACAAATACAAAATCGTATTGGCCGTTAGGCCGAACTAAAAATCATCAAACCGAATAGCAGTATTCGGTTTGATTTTTGATTCATAGATGTTCAACCAATAGTGCTGTCTTGAGCTTTTTAGATACAAAACATAAACGCAAGTCTTTTACCTTAACAAGCATTATCTATGTCTTGTTTTTGATTTTGTTGTTTTTCGCCGGACTCACGTATCTAGATCCTCCGCCAGAAAGTGGTATTGCGATAAATTTTGGGACTTCAGATGTAGGTTCAGGAACTATTCAGCCGCAAGCTGCAGTTGAGTCCGCGCCGCGAAATACCACTCCAGAACCTCCGCAAGTTGAGAAATCTACAGAGGTGAAAGAGGAGGTGGTAACGCAAGAGACCGAAGAAGCTCCGGTGATTAAGGAGGAGCCCAAAAAAGAAATTAAAAAGCCTGTTGAGCAACAGCCAAAGAAAACCGAAACCAAACCGGTTGAAGCTAAAAAACCTGATCCAAAACCAGATAAGTCTACCACAGACGCGCTGTCAAGTATTTTAAACGGACCTAAAAGTTCGGGTACTGAACGTGGAGGTGAAGGCAATGATAATCAAGCCGGAGATAAGGGAGATCCTAACGGCGATCCTAATGCATCAAGTTATTATGGAAATGGAAAAGGCTTAGACGGTGATGGAAACTATCAGTTAGGAGGGCGTAAGGCTTTAAGTAAACCTAAGCGTGTTCAGGATTGTAACGAAGCCGGAATCGTGGTCGTGAGTATCGAGGTAGACCGCAATGGAAATGTGATTAAAGCGACGCCAGGAGTGCGCGGAACTACAAATAATAGCCGTTGTTTGCTAGATCCTGCAAAAGCCGCTGCTTTGGCGACTAAATTCAATCCGGATACTGATGCTCCTTCACGACAGATCGGTAAAATAGTATATAAGTTTAGTCTTTCAGAATAATGAACTATCAGCAAACGCTGCAGTACATGTTTGAGCGCTTGCCCATGTTTCAGCGACAGGGCGCTTCAGCATTCAAAAAAGATTTAGGGAATATCACTAAGTTGTGTGACTACCTAAATAATCCTCAAAATACATTCAAATCAATTCACGTAGGCGGAACCAATGGTAAAGGCTCTACAAGTCATATGCTGGCTTCTGTTTTACAGGAAGCCGGTTACAAGGTAGGATTACATACTTCACCGCATTTAAAAGACTTTAGAGAGCGTATACGCGTCAATGGGGAGGTGGCTGAGGAAAACTTCGTGGTAGAGTTTGTAGAGGCGCATAAAGCTTTTATTGAAGCGCACCAGCTTTCTTTTTTTGAGCTTACCGTTGGGATGGCTTTTGAATACTTTAAAATTCAACAGGTAGATGTTGCGATTATTGAAGTAGGACTGGGCGGAAGATTAGATTCAACAAATATCATTACGCCAGAATTATCGGTGATTACCAACATTGGTTTAGATCATACGGCTTTTTTGGGAGACACGTTAAAGGCAATAGCTGGAGAAAAAGCAGGAATAATTAAACCGAATATTCCTGTGGTTATCGGGGAGCGCCAAGAAGAAACTACAGAAGTTTTTGAGACCGCGGCAAAAAAGAATCACGCGCCTATTGTTTTTGCTTCAGATAATCAGTTGCCAGATCTGGAAAGCGAATTAAAGGGTAGCTATCAGCAGAAAAATAAAGCTACCGTGCAACAGGCGATACGCGTCTTGAATCAAAAAACCGATTTTGAAATTCCGGAAGCTGCGTTAATATCCGGGATTAAAAATGTCATTCGCAATACAGGCTTGTTGGGGCGTTGGCAGATTATACAGGAATCCAATCCTAAGATCGTTTGCGACACAGGCCATAATAAAGAAGGTCTGACCTATGTGATGCGCCAATTGAAAGAAGAGCAGTATAAGCAGCTACACATTGTTTTAGGAGTGGTTTCTGATAAAGATTTGAATAGTGTGCTGCCGTTATTTCCTAAAGATGCGGCATATTATTTCAGTAAGCCTGATGTGCCAAGAGGACTTTCTGAAGAAGATTTACAGCAAAAAGCATTGCATTTTGGCCTTCGCGGAAAAAAGTTTAAAAAAATTTCACAAGCTTTAAATGCTGCTAAAAAGGCGTCAGATGCTGAGGATCTGATATTTGTGGGAGGGAGCACTTTTGTGGTTGCAGAAATAATTTAATTTTTTTGAAAAAAGGCTTTGCAAACTTAAAAATTGGTTTATATTTGCATCCGCTAACAGCAAGGGCGCGTAGCTCAGTTGGTTCAGAGCACTTGGTTTACACCCAAGGGGTCAGGGGTTCGAATCCCTTCGCGCCCACAAAGGCTTCCAGAAATGGAAGCCTTTTTTGGTTTTATACTTTTCCATAAGTCGCGAGCTTTCTTTCTATTTAAAGTTGTGCATTTGCGATCGTATAATTGAGTTCGATTTTATATCCTCAAAGAAATTCAACTTGTTAAAATTCTTAACACAGATAATTTTTTCAAGTTTTTACAGTTGTTACATACAAATGCGCTAAAAGTTTGATTTAAAGTAGGTTTAATCTTACCTAAAAGATTTTCTCAAACCATTTCGTTTTTTTAGATTAAATCGCAGTAGATATTGAATTTACTGGGCTTATTTGCATTTTTCTTAAATAAATATTAAAATTGAATGCGTTTAGGTGTGTTAATAACACGTTTAAATGCTAGTTTTGAACCCCTAAATTTCAAGACCCCGACTCTAAATGATTGTACGAAAGCCACTTGTGATCGGCACCTTAATTGTCTTGATCGCTGTATTTGCACTTACCAGACCTCAGTTTCATTCACAAACGGTACATAAGCAACCCGCAGCCGAATTCTTAAATCCCCTTATTTTAAAAGAGCAGCAGGAAAAGGCCCGTGTTTTTAAAATGCGTAAAGCCGCTTTACAAACAGCTATTGATGCGTATTTTAAAAAGGCGATAGATGATCGTTTAATCATAGGCGCAGGGGTAAGTATCGTGACCGGCGATTCAATTATTATAAAATCAGGTTACGGCAAGCGCAACGTTTACAAATCTGATACGGTCAATGATCAAACGGTTTTTAGATTAGGTTCGCTTTCTAAAGGCTTTACAGGAATACTTGCGGGGATTGAAGTTAAAGAAGGCAACTTGAGCTGGGAAGATAAACTTATAGATGCCGTGCCGGCTTTTGGTTTAAAGGATAAAGCAAATGCTCAGATGATCACGTTATCTAATGTATTATCGCATACCACCGGTGTCCCTTACCACTGCTATACCAATCTTGTTGAGGATGGATTGAAGCTGCAGACGATTGCAGATCGGTTTAAAGTAATCAATACCTATACAAAGCCGGGATTGATCTACAGCTATCAGAACGCTATGTTTGCGTTGAGCGGTGAGATGATGCATGCAGCCACAGGCCAAACCTTGCAGGCGTTACTTCAGAATAAACTATTCACTCCGCTGCATATGAATACGGCTTCTACAGATTATGAGGCGATGATCACTACAAATAACTATGCATTTCCGCATAAAAGCACGTGGAAGGGCTGGAGTCGTTTACCTGTAAATAAAAAGTATTTTAATGCTGTAGCGGCCGGTGGTGTGAATGCCAGTGCAGACGATATGGGTAAATGGATGCGCTTCTTATTGGGGCATAACGAAACTATTCTTGATGCTGAAGGTCTTGCGGCAGTTTTTAAGCCGGAAATAGAAATTCCTGATGCGCATAAATATTATCAGCGCTGGAAAGGTCACTTGAGATCTTCTTACGCTTACGGGTGGCGAGTACACGAATTTGTAGATGCAGAAACAGGCAATGCGTCTACAATGATTCATCACGGCGGAAGCGTGAGTGACTTTAGAAATGAGATCGCGATTTTTCCGGGAGAAGATTTAGGAATTTGTGTGCTGTTTAACAGTCAAACTTCATTAGCAAGTTCAGTGATTCCTGAGCTACACGAGTTGGTTAAAAAGGTGATGAACACACCTGTTGAAGGGCTTGAGCTAGGTAAACTAGCGAGTGCTTACTAAACAATACATCATACATATTATTTTCTAAAGCTGCTTATTGGCAGCTTTTTTTATGGTGCGCCGCTCTTCATCCTAAAACTCTCAAATTGATTTGCGAATTGATAAGTCCCGTGTGTTTGGTATTTTTAAAAATAGAATATGACTCTGTTTTTATTAAAGAATTGATATTTCCTGATTTTAAAGTACTAAATAACGTTAAGAGCTTATAATTCTTCATCACGTTACAGTAACTTAGGTTTTTATTGGCGGCGCCAAATGAGAAGAATACCCAAGGGCGCGGCTAGAGATAACATTTTATTTTATCTTATTTAGAGACTAAAACCAACTAGAAATGCAAAAACCTAATGAACGACTCAAAAATCAAACGGCTATAGTTACCGGTTCCAGTACGGGGATTGGAGCAGCTGTCGCACTTGCCTTAGGAAGAGATGGGGCTAATGTGGTGGTCAATTATCACTCTTCTGAAGAAGAAGCTCAAGAAGTCGCAGATCAAATCAATAAGGAATCGCTTTGCGGAGAAGCAATCATAGTTCAATGTGATGTAAGTAAGGAAGAAGAAGTGCAGGCGATGTTCAAAAAAACCATTGAAAAATTCGGCACCGTAGATATTCTTGTTGCCAATAGCGGACTCCAGAAAGATGCAGCACTTCACGAGATGACCTTAAAAGATTGGCAAACGGTTATTGATGTAAACCTCACTGGGCAATTTTTATGCGCCCGAGAAGCCATCCGCGAATTTATGAGACGTGGAATGCGTGAAGACGTGTCAAAAGCGCTGGGAAAAATCATACATATGAGTTCTGTGCATCAGGTGATTCCGTGGGCAGGTCACGCGAATTACGCTGCTTCTAAAGGAGCATTAAAAATGTTGATGGAAAGCATCTGCCAAGAATATGCACCTTTAAAAATTCGTTGTAACAGTATTGCTCCGGGTGCGATAAAAACCGATATTAACAAGGATGCTTGGGAAACCGAAAGCGCTTTACAAGAACTGTATAAGGTTATTCCATACAAGCGTATTGGAGTACCTGAAGATGTAGGCGATACAGCGGCTTGGTTAGCTTCAGATGAATCAGATTATATTAATGGTACGACGCTATTTGTAGATGGCGGTATGACGTGCTATCCAGGATTTACAACAAATGGGTAAAAAAAATACAGTAGAACAAAAACGCCTAGATGCACATTACGCAGGGCAAGAAGACTGGTTACATTGGGGGCCATATTTGAGCGAAAGACAATGGGGAACGGTAAGAGAAGATTATAGTCCGCAAGGTGATGCCTGGGGCTATTTTCCGCACGATCACGCACGAAGTAGAGTCTACCGTTGGGGAGAAGACGGCTTAGCCGGATTTACTGATAGGTATTGCAACGTATGCTTTGGTTTGGCGTTGTGGAACGGTAACGATTCGATTTTAAAAGAACGTTTATTTGGCCTTACCGGCCCCGAAGGAAATCACGGTGAAGACGTCAAAGAACTTTATTATTATCTGGAGAATACGCCTACGCATTCTTATATGAAGCATTTGTATAAGTACCCGCAGGCAAAATTTCCATACGGAGATTTGGTGCGCGAAAACCAAAAGCGCAATCGTAAAGAAGCCGAGTTTGAACTAATAGACACCGGAGTTTTTAAGAATGATGCGTATTTTGATGTGGTTACAGAATACGCAAAAGCAGGCCCGGATGATATCTGTATTAAAATTTCGGTAACAAATAGGAATACTAAAAAAGCTGAATTGCACGTGTTACCGCAGCTATGGATCCGTAATTTCTGGAGTTTTAGAGATATGCCTTTTAAGCCTTCGATCACTAAAAATGAGGGCGACAAACATTCAGTACACGTAAAGCATCCGTACACAGGAGATTATAATTTCTACTTTGAGAAGCCAGATCAGCTTTTGTTTACAGAGAATGAAACCAATGATGAGCGTTTGTATCTTCAGCCTAACGATCATCCTTATAAAAAGGACTTTTTTCATACAGCAGTTATTAATAAAAATTTCCGCCTAGCGAAAAAGAAAGAGGAAGGAACCAAGTTTGCGCCATATTATAAACGAAAATTAAAAGGAGGTGAGACCGTCGTGTTCAAAGTACGTCTCACCACTGAAACCCTATCCGAAGCATTCTCGTCTGACTTTGATGCGTTATTCACCCAGCGCTATGAAGAGTGTGTTGATTTTTATGAAGGTGTAAATCAAATTGAAAATGCCGAAGCTAAAGGGATTCAGCGGCAGGCATTTGCCGGTTTGCTTTGGTCAAAACAATACTACAATTATGAAGTAGAGCAGTGGATTAAAGGTGATCCTAAGGTTTCTACACCGCCCGAATCGCGAAAATCTGGGCGCAATAGCAACTGGAAAACACTACGGAATCACGACATTCATCTTATGCCCGATAAATGGGAATACCCGTGGTATGCAGCTTGGGATAGTGCGTTTCATTGTATCACGATGGCTTATGTAGATCCTGAGTTTGCTAAGAAACAATTGCTGCTATTTACTAAAGAGTGGTATATGGCGCCTAACGGGCAGATCCCGGCGTATGAGTGGAATTTTAGTGATGTGAATCCGCCTACTCAAGCTTTTGCCGCGCTTCAGATTTTTAAAATCGAGCGCGATACGGTTGGCAAACAGGATATAGATTTCCTCAAACGCATATTTAATAAATTGTCGCTCAACTTTACATGGTGGGTGAATCAAGAAGACCGTAGACAGAACAATGTTTTTCAAGGAGGATTTTTAGGACTTGATAATATTGGGGTTTTTGATCGCAGCAGTGGGATACCAGGTAATGCGCATCTTGAACAAGTTGATGGTACTTCGTGGATGGCTTTGTACTGCCTAAACATGCTTGAAATAAGTATCAAAATTGCTTTTGAAGATCCTTCGTACGAGGAGATGGCGACGAAGTTTTTTGGGCATTTTATTTTTATTGCCGAAGCACTTAACAAGCTCAATGAGGATTATGAAGGCACTTGGGACGAAGAAGAAGGTTTCTTTTATGATAAACTGGTGTTTGAAGATGGAACCTTTCAGCCTATAAAAGTGCGCTCTATCGTTGGGATTATGTCGCTTATTGCAGTGCTGCATATCAGTAAAGAAACCTTAGACCGCCTGCCCAATTTTAAGTATAGTGTCAATTGGTTTAGAAAGTATAGACAGGCCAATTTAAAATATCAGGTGATTCAAGAATTTTCAGAAGATTCAGACTTGCTTTTGGCGTTAGTGCCTAAAGAACGTGTTGAAATTATGCTGAAAGCAGTTTTTGATCAAAACGAATTTTTAAGCGATCACGGCTTGCGCTCGTTGTCTAAAATTCACGAGGAGATCTATAAAATCGATATCAACGGAACCAACTATGAAATCAAATATGAACCGGCAGAATCTGAGTCGTCAATGTTTGGAGGAAACTCTAATTGGCGCGGCCCTGTATGGATGCCGTTCAATTACTTATTTGTAACTGCCATAAAAGAATTTAGAGATTATTATGGCAAAGACCTAGAAGTAGAATACCCTACAGGCAGCGGAAAGATCTTAGGCTTGAATGAAATTCGTAATGATTTAATGAAGCGATTGCTGTCTCTTTTTCAAACAGATGAAGAGGGAAGTCGCCCTGTAAATGCACAGCATGACCAACTGTACAAAGATGTGAACTTTAAAGATCTGGTGATGTTTTATGAGTATTTCCACGGAGATACAGGAAGAGGGATTGGCGCTTCTCATCAAACCGGTTGGACAGCGCTTATTGCCAATATGATCAATGAAATTTATTAGTTTTATGGCTAAAGATGTTTTTAAGAAGTCATTTATTCTTTTTTCAATACTATTTACAATGCATGCACTGAATGCTCAGGATTTTAAATTCACTAAAGATCACGATGCTTTGCTGGTCAAAGATTTAGAAAAGTCAGCTAACTTTTACAGCACTATTTTAGGTCTTCCGGAAATCTATAATGCAGGTTTGGGACCAAAGTTTAGATGGTTTGCTCTTGATAATAAGGTGCAAATTCATTTGATCGAGAGTGAAGATGATTCCTTTACACCGCACAAAGGCGTGCATTTGGCGTTGAATGTGGATGATTTAGATGGCTTTATGGCATTTTTAAAACAAAAGAATGTTCCTTTTGAGAATTGGCCCGGTGAACCCGGGATCACAAATACGCGTCCAGATGGGGTGCGGCAAATCTATTTAAGAGACCCAGATGGGTATTGGATAGAAATAAATACAAATACGCTATAGCATGGATTTTTACCTCATCACTGCGATCTTAGTGGGTTTAGCGGCTGCTTTTGGATACATCAATGTACGTTTCTTAAAGCTCCCAAATACCATAGGCTTGATGCTGATAACCTTGTTATTTACTTTGGCGGTTTTGGCCTTAAGCGCAGTTGATGATACTTTATTAGAAGCCGAAAAAGAAATCATTAGCAACATTGATTTTGAAAAAGTACTCCTTGACGGAATGCTAAGCTTCTTACTCTTTGCGGGAGCATTACATACCAATTTTGAACAGCTGAGGTTGCAGCGTTGGCCGGTTATGGTTTTTGCCACTGTGGGTGTTTTAACCTCTACGTTTTTAGTGGGTGGTGCATTGTATTACGTATTGATGCTTCTAGGTTTTGAGATCAGTTTTATATACTGTTTACTTTTTGGAGCGTTGATATCACCTACAGATCCCATTGCGGTTTTAGGAATTTTAAAACAAGCCGGTGCGCCTAAGAAGTTAGAAACTAAGATCGTTGGAGAGTCTTTGTTTAATGATGGTGTCGGGGTGGTTGTATTTTTGACCTTATATAAAATAGCTGGGTCAACTGAAGCTGTCACTACTACTGATATTCTAGAATTATTTGGGCTTGAAGTCCTGGGAGGTATTGCTCTTGGCTTAGGTTTGGGCTGGGTTGCTTATAAATTGATGAAATCCATAGATGATTATGATATTGAAGTCATCATTACTCTTGCTGCGGTAATGGTAGGTACAGTGATCGCGCAAAAATTGCATATGTCTGCACCGCTTGCGATGGTTACCGCCGGTCTTGTGGTGGGTAATGACACGGTGCGCAAAACAACAATGTCCAAACAAACCGAAACCTATGTTGACAAATTTTGGGAGTTGATAGATATATTACTCAACACCATATTATTTGTCTTAATTGGAATGGAAATGCTAGTACTCACTTTTGATACCAGCGCTTTATTTGCGGGCTGTATTGCTATTCCTGTAGTGCTGCTGTGTAGATATATTTCGCTTTTACTACCTATAAACTTTTTTGAAAAACACCTCAATTTTGTACCGCGAACTGATGTGATAATGACTTGGGGCGGCTTACGTGGCGGGATTTCTATCGCACTCGCATTGAGCTTAACACAAGAAATGCATCGAGATTTATTTTTAGTGATTACCTATGTTATCGTTGTTTTCTCTATCATCGTGCAAGGTCTTTCAGTGGGAGCGGTAATTAAACGTTTAGGTGTGAGTGAAACTGCTAATGCTGCAGAACCTTCAGGGCACTAAGTTATTAGCTGTTCAAATTAACTTCTTTTTTAGATTAAAATGCTTCCATTGATTCCTTTCGCGCTGCTTTATTATTTCTGATAGTATTTGAACTAATTCTTTTTTTTGAAAAATGATTATTTTTAATAATAATTATACGTATTATTGTACAAGTATTATCGATGGAAATTAATAGTGGTTTGTTGAATGATTGAGAGTAATTCAATTTATAATTGCTTGATGATTTCAGCCGAAATTTTTTAAAAAGAAAACAGTCAGATTGGGTTTAGGGACTCGTTCTTTATAGAACATTAGATCTGGCTACTAGCCTCCGAAAGGAGGCTTTTTTTATGCCGGAGTTTTATGAGTCTATTCGGCGCGTTCTAAACCTTCTTCAATGCGTTCTTCAACTTCTTCTTCGATCTCTTTTTCAACTTCAGGAGGAGAGATGGGTTTACCATTCTCTAACCAAAAAGAGAAGAACATCGGGTAATGATCAGAGCCAATATGGGGCAGGCGCATCATTTTATCTACGGTCACATTAGTAGAGTGAAACAAGTGATCTATAGGAAATCTAAGATACCAGTAATCTGCGTGAAAAGTAGGGAAGAGTCCGCGACCGATGCGTGGGTCTATAAGCCCGGTGACTTTTGCAAATAATTTGCTTACGCGAGACCAGACTACATCGTTTAGATCACCGCAAACAATAATGGGGTGGTTATCTTCTAATATGCGTACCGCTTTACCTACGATGAGCAATTCCGCATCACGTTCTTCAGAGGTTTCATTTTCGGTCGGACTAGGTGGGGCAGGATGCACGCAAATGAGCTCAAGTGGAGTTGAACCGCCGTGATGCACTTTAGTGAAAATTGAAGGTACATCCTTTTCGACCAAATAATTCACCTGCGTTTCAGAAAGTTCGTATTTGCTATACAAATGCATTCCGTAGAAATTATCAAGCGGAACCCTCACAACGTTAGGATAATCTTGTTCGATTTCGCTTAAACCCTCTTCCCATTGTTTATCGGTTTCCATAACCAGTAATAGATCGGGCTTGTGCAGGTGCACCTGCTCTATAAGTTTGTGGTATTCTCTATTGGTTTGTAGTACGTTAGAACTGAGTAAACTTATTTTATTAAGGTTTGCTGTGTTTTTGGGTTTCTTGCTTTGGCGCGGAAAAAAGCTGGTGTACGGAAAAACCACATAAAGTTGAAATACTAAGGTAATGGCGAGACTGATGAGCACCACATATTGCCAGGATGCTTCTGGGTATTCAAGCCAAAGGAGTAATCCGAGTACAATAATTTGCAAAACAGAAGTTTGTACACGAATGAAGTCCCAGCCTCTAATAATCCAATGCGTGCCTTGCGTTAAAGGTAGTAAAGCGATGATAACCAGAAAAATAGCAAAGGCATATAAAACCATGGGGTATTAGTTTGTGAGTTGCTGAAAAAGATGTTCTAATGAAGTATTTTTTTTATTGAGCTGAAGGATTTTTAGCCCATTATCGTGCGCAAAATCAAAGAGCACGGCACGCTTGTCTTGTTGCGTGTTGAAGGTGATCTCATAAACAAAGCCTACAGGGTTGGCAACGTGCGTAACCCGATCAAGTTGTTGAAAAAATTCAGGCTCCACGCGGTAATCAAATTCAACCACAATGATTTGATCACTGCCAGATTTCAGTTCGTCTAAACGCTTATCGGCAACAATTTTACCTTTATTAATGATGATCACACGATCGCAAACGGCTTCAACCTCTTGCATAATATGAGTAGAAAGTAAAACCGTTTTTGTCTTTCCTATACGTCTTATTAATGCGCGAATTTCTCGTAGTTGATTAGGATCTAAACCTGTCGTGGGCTCGTCAAGGATTAAAACTTCAGGATCGTGAATCAGTGCTGCGGCTAGCCCTACGCGCTGCTTATAGCCTTTACTCAGTTGTTTTATTTTTTTTGAGATTTCAGGCTGCAATCCGGTTAAAGCTATGACTTCATCCATTCGAGACGTAGATACCTTGTTCAATTCTGCTTGTAGCTTTAAGTATTCTCTTATGTACATTTCGGGATAAAGCGGATTGTTCTCTGCTAAATATCCCACACTTTTACGCACTGCTAAAGGTTGCTTTTCTGTTGAGTAGGTATTTACCGTAGCCTCGCCTGAGGTTGGTTTTAAATAGGTGGTTAAGATTTTCATCATAGTGCTTTTTCCGGCACCATTGGGTCCTAAAAAACCGGTGACTTCACCTTTGTTTACAGAGAACGATAAACCATCTAAGGCTTTCTGCGAACCATAATTTTTGGTAATGGTTTCTACATTAATAGACATATTGCAAGAATTGGAGAAGGTTTAAAAGTTAAAAGTACACATTTAGCTTGCAGCCTTTTGTTTTTAAAACCTTAAAATTTATAAGATCAAGTTCGTGCGAGGGTTGGAGTTAAGGAGTTGTAATGTATTTTTTAATTAAATGACTAAATATGGGGTCTATATTTTGTCATGTTTAAATAAAATCAAGGATTGCTTTAATATGTGTAAAAATTAGCGGCTTTGAATCGAGTTCCTATTTATTTATTTACTTTAGCAGCATAATTAAACAAGAGCATGTCTAACGTACTTTACTTTTATAACCGCTATTACTTCTTTTTCTTCTGGAAAGAGATGGGACCGCTATAGAGTAACGTATAGTATTACAATATCATAGAGGGTCCCGATTTAATAAATCGGGACTTTTTTTGTTATAAACCGAAGTTAACCAGTTGAAACATAAAGTAGCCATACAAGGAATTAAAGGGTCTTTTCATCATAAAGTCGCTCAAGATTTTTTTAGTGAAGACGTTGAGGTGATTGATTGCAACAGCTTTCAAGACTTGGTGAATCGTCTGATTAAAGGTGATGCGACCGATGCTGTTATGGCGATCGAGAACTCTATAGCAGGAAGCATTATTCCCAATTACGCTTTACTCGATCATCATAATTTGAATATCGAAGGAGAGCGCTACTTGGCTATAAGTCAGAATCTGATGGTGATGCCGGGCCAAAAGCTTGATGATATTCACGAGGTGTGGTCGCATCCTATGGCGCTTTTGCAGTGTAAAGAATTCTTTAAAGATAAAGAACATATCAGGTTGGTAGAAGATGACGATACCGCAGGTGCTGCAAAACGTATTGCAGATGGAAACCTGAAAGGAATTGGTGCTATTGCCGGAACTACGGCGGCTTCAATTTACGGTCTAGATGTGATTGCGCACGATATTCAGACGATTAAAGATAATTCAACACGCTTTTTTATACTGAATACTAACGGGCGTACAGAGGTAGATGTGCCTGATAAAGCTTCGGTTAAATTTTTGACCGACCACAAACGCGGAAGCCTCGCTGCAGTTTTGAATGTGATGAGTGATTGCAGACTTAATCTGACCAAGATTCAGTCGCTTCCGGTAATTGAAACGCCTTGGAAATATTCGTTCTTCGTTGATGTGACTTTTGAGGATTATGCAGATTTTGAAAAGGCTAAAAAACTATTAGATATTATGGCTCAGGAATTTAAAATTCTGGGTGAATATAAAAACAGAAAATCATGATTATAGCATCGGCTAAAAGATTAAACCAAACCTCTGAGTACTACTTTTCGCGCAAGCTAAAAGAAGTACGTGCTCTTGCGGCTGCCGGGAAACCTATAATCAATATGGGAGTTGGTAGTCCAGATTTACCGCCGCCTCCCCACGTGATTAAAGCTTTGACGAGTTCGCTGGTTGATGCTCCTGCGCATCAATATCAGAGTTATAAGGGGCTTCCTCAGCTTACTGAGGCTATGGCAGATTTCTATCAGAAACGATATGCAGTAACGCTAAATCCGGAAGAAGAAATTCTACCATTAATGGGTTCTAAAGAAGGCATTATGCACATCAGCATGGCTTTTTTAAATCCAGGAGATGAAGTTTTGATCCCTAATCCGGGATATCCAACCTATACTTCGGTAACGCGTTTGGTAGAAGCTGAGCCGGTTTATTACAACCTGGATGCTTCAAATAATTGGATGCCTGATTATTCAGCTCTGGAAAAAAGAGATTTGAGCAAGGTGAAATTAATGTGGGTAAACTATCCGCATATGCCTACAGGAGCTAAAGCGACTACCGCCGACTTTGAGAAATTGGTAGCATTTGCAAAAGCAAATAAAATTCTCTTGGTAAACGACAATCCATACAGCTTCATTCTTAATGAAAATCCGCAGAGTATTTTAAGCGTTGCGGGTTCAAAAGAAGTAGCTATAGAGCTTAACTCTTTGAGCAAATCATTTAATATGAGTGGATGGCGTGTTGGGATGTTGCTCGGTGCAGCAGATTATGTAAGCACGGTGCTTACTGTAAAAAGTAATATGGATAGCGGAATGTTCTACGGAATTCAAAAAGGAGCCGCTGCCGTACTGACTGAAGGAGAAGCCTGGTTCAACGGCTTGAACGAGATCTATGAAAAGCGCCGGGAGCAAGTTTGGAAGCTGGCTGATTTGCTGGGATGTACTTATGATAAAAATGCAGCAGGAATGTTTGTTTGGGCAAAACTGCCCGAAGGAGCAGGAGATGCCGAAGCTTTTATCGATGATATTTTGATCAATAAAAGCGTGTTTATCACGCCGGGAAGTATTTTTGGTTCGCAAGGAGCCGGGTATATTCGCTTTTCACTTTGTGTAACCGAAGATAAAATTAAAGAAGCCATTGGAAGATTTTAAAAACATATTCGTCCTAGGAATCGGACTTATTGGAGGTTCGTTGGCACGTGACTTAAAACGCGTGTTGCCAGAGAGTACCATCTATGGGGTTGATAATAATGACGATCATCTGGATGAGGCTATTGGTCTTGGCGTAATTGATCATTCGGCGCGTTTTGAAGCGATCAACCAAGCAGATTTGGTGATCTTGGCGATTCCGGTAGATCAAGCCAATTTATTTTTGCCACCGGTTTTAGATGCGATTGCACCTAATGCTTTGGTGATGGATGTAGGTTCAACTAAAGGCAGCGTTTGTGATGCGGTTCAAGATCATCCTAAACGCGATCAGTTTTTGGCAGCGCACCCGATTGCAGGAACCGAATTTTCAGGGCCATCGGCAGCGATCGAAAATTTGTATAAAAACAAGACTATGATTCTATGCGAGGTTGAGAAAACCCGTGAAGATCTATTGGCAAAAGCTATGCAGATTTTTGAGGCATTGCCCATGCAAATTCGGTATATGAATCCGCATTCGCACGATAAGCATATTGCTTACGTATCGCATTTGTCGCACATCAGCAGCTTTATGCTAGGGAAAACCGTGATCGAAAAGGAGAAAAACGAAAAAGATATTTTTGATATGGCAGGCAGTGGATTTGCTTCCACAGTACGTCTGGCAAAAAGTAATCCGGCGACGTGGACGCCTATTTTTAAAGAAAATAAGGCTAACGTCCTAGAGAGCTTAACCGAATACATCAATAATTTAACGCATTTCAAAAATGTTCTAGAAGCCGAAAATTATGAAGAGGTTTTTAATGAAATGCACAATACAAACCACATAAAATCAATACTTAAAGGATTATCGTAATCAGCTAAAAGCTGTAAATTTGTTGAATATGGAAAATAAGAAAGAACTTAGAAACTGGTTAGACGCTTTCAATCTGGATCATCCGCTTGTAATCGCAGGTCCTTGTAGCGCAGAAACTGAAGAGCAAGTATTAAAAATTGCTCACGAGCTAAAAGACACAGATGCTACTGTTTTTAGAGCAGGAATCTGGAAACCACGTACCCGCCCGGGAATGTTTGAAGGTGTGGGAGCGCTAGGTTTGAAATGGCTTCAGAAAGCTAAAGAGGAAACCGGGATGCTTACAACTACCGAAGTTGCAAATCCTAATCACGTAGAGCTTGCATTAAAGCACGATGTAGATATTCTATGGATTGGTGCGCGTACCACCGTTTCTCCTTTCAATATTCAAGAAATTGCTGAAGCGCTTAAAGGAACAGATAAAACAGTTCTTATTAAAAACCCGGTGAACCCTGATCTGGCTTTATGGTTAGGGGCTGTGGAGCGTTTTTATACGCAGGATGTTAAAAATCTTGGTGTGATTCACAGAGGTTTCTCAACCTATGAGAAAACCCGTTACCGTAATAATCCAGAATGGCAAGTTGCTGTAGACTTACAAAACCAGTTTCCGGACCTTCCATTGATTTTAGATCCATCACATATCGCCGGGCGTCGTGATATTATTTTTGATCTATGCCAGACTGGTCTTGATCTTAATTATGACGGAATTATGGTGGAGACCCACTACGATCCAGACAATGCTTGGAGTGATGCTAAACAGCAAATCACACCGTCTACTTTGGTGCAGATTATGAAAGATCTAAAAATTCGTAAAGAAGAAGGTACTGCTGCTGAGTTCAATAATAAGTTGAATACGCTGCGTACACAGATCGATGTAGTTGATCATCAATTGATAGAAAGCTTAGGAAAGCGTATGAAAATCGCTGATGCTATAGGTGAACTTAAAACTGAAAATAACGTTGCGATCCTTCAGTCTAAACGTTGGAACGAGATTTTAGGCGCAATGATCTTAGAAGGTGAAAAGCACAATTTGAGCGAAGAATTTATTCTACGTGTTTTTAAAGCGATTCACCAAGAGTCTATCAATCACCAGAAGAAAATTTCTAGAATGGAAGAAGCTTAGGCTTTTATACATAGTAAACAAAAAAAGGCGCTCATTGAGCGCCTTTTTCTATTCCTGCTTAGGTCTTTTAAAAATATAGCGGGTTACGTAAATCCCGTTTTCATCATCTTTTCCTCCATAACTTTCAACACCGCTGTTTACGAAAGCAAGTTCCCAGCCTTCTTCGGCCATCGCGTTGATTTTTGACGTCACTACCGCATCATTTGCAGCGATATTTTGAAACCGTATACCGCCTAAATTAAAAAAGTTGAGCAGTTTAGTTTCCTCAAAATTCTTTACGCGAATATCACCACGATCAGCCTTATTTCGGGAATTATCTTCTTCAGAGCGTTCACTGGTAAATTCTTTGTAATCGCGTTCAGCTTCGGTTGAGATCATTCTTGAACGGCCAATTCCGTTAGGGATGATAGATTCAATAACGGTTACGGTTTGGTATTCCATCACTTGCGCGCACAGCGGAATGCTCAACAAGCCAAGGAAAAGGAGCAGCGTAGTTTTAAATTTCATAATGTAGGATTTTAAGCGTTAACGATTTTAGTTACTTTAAAATAAAGTAGTTTTACATGTTGAAATTAGTAAAAAGATTTGTTGAAAGGAATAGTTTATAAATCAACCGGAAGCTGGTACAGTGTAAAAGATGAAACAGGCAATTTTTATGATTGCCGCATCAAAGGCCGTTTTAGGATTCAGGGTATCAAAAGCACCAATCCTGTTGCGGTAGGTGACCGTGTTGTTTTTGAACTTGAAGAAACCGGCGATTCAGTTACCGGAGTGATCAAGGCGATTGATGATCGCGATAATTACATCATTAGAAAATCGGTTAACCTTTCAAAACAAACGCATATTATTGCGGCTAATATAGATCGCTGCTTTTTAATCATCACACTAAACAATCCGCCTACTTTTACAGCTTTTATTGATCGTTTTTTGGTGACCTGTGAGGCCTACGGAATTGAAGCTGTGCTTCTTTTTAATAAGGTAGATACGCTTTCGGCAGAAGAATTTGGCGAAGTAAAATACCTTGCAGAAATGTACCGAGAAATCGGTTATACCTGCATTGGAATTTCGGCAAAAACGGGTAAAAATGTAGATCAGGTCAAAGCGATGATGACTGGAACTACGAGTATGTTCTCGGGACATAGTGGTGTGGGAAAATCTACCTTGGTCAACGCTATTGAGCCAGCGCTTGATTTAAAAACTAAGGCTATTAGTGATCAACATATGCAAGGCCAGCATACGACTACTTTTGCTGAAATGTTCGACTTAAGTTTTGATGCTAGAATTATAGATACACCGGGTATTAAAGGCTTTGGAGTGGTTGACATTGAAAAGGAAGAATTAGGAGATTATTTTCCGGAATTCTTTGCGCTAAAAGAGCATTGTAAGTTTAATAATTGCTTGCATCTAGAAGAGCCTAAATGTGCTGTGAAAGAAGCTCTAGAGCGGGATGAGCTGCACTGGTCACGATATGAAAGTTATAAGCAGATCATTGAAGGTGATGAGGAGAATTACCGCCGTAATATTTATGATCAAAACCCCTAAAAACAATTAAATGCGAGTAGTAATACAGCGCGTGAGCGAAGCTTCGGTCACAATCGATAATGTCATTAAAAGCAAAATAGGAATTGGTTTTGTAGTGCTTCTAGGGATCACTTCAGAAGATACCGAAGAGGATATAGAGTGGTTGACTTCAAAGATTTGTGGGTTACGTGTTTTTGGCGATGCCGAAGGTTTAATGAATGAAAGCATTCTTGATAAAAACGGAGAGATTTTGTTGATTAGTCAGTTTACTTTGTATGCCTCTACCAGAAAAGGAAACCGCCCTTCTTTTATAAAAGCCGCGAAGCCTGATCAGGCGATTCCTTTATATGAAAAATTCATTGGAGAACTTTCAAAAAAGTTACAGCGTCAAGTACAAACTGGTGAGTTTGGTGCAGATATGAAAGTAGCTTTGGTTAACGATGGCCCTGTAACCATCAGTATTGATTCCAAGAATAAAGAATAATTTAAGATTATATTAAGATTTTACTATATTGCCGTACAATCTATTGAATGGCAAAAAAACTACTTCTATTACTATTTGTTGCATCTTCTGTAGCTTTTAGTCAAGACTTAAAACTTTCTGCGCTCACTGTAAACCCCAAACTTTCTGAGGGTGCAGATAGTGTGTTTCGCAACGAAGAAATTACGTTAGATCTTTCTCGGGAGGGTAAATTAAAGACGCTTATTTCTCGAGTAGTGACCGTTTATAATAAAGCTGGTTTAGGTGATGTTGCGGCATATGTGGGTTACGACAACAACACCAAGGTGAACAGCATCGAGGCGTATATTTACGATCTTTCAGGTAAAGAACGCGAGCATTTTAAAGAACGCGATTTTAAAGATGTAAGCGCTGTTGATGGTGGTACGCTGTATGCTGATAGCAGAGTGCTTTACTTAGATTATACGCCAACAACTTATCCGTTTACGGTACATTTTATATCAGAAACCACTTCAGAAACTACCGCCTTCTTAAGGCCTTGGATGCCATTATCGCGCTATAAAAGCGGCACCGAATTTTCAAAATTTACAGTAATTTATCCGCCGGAGCAAACGGTTCACGTCAAAGAAACACGCCTTGACGGATATGCTATTGAAAAGGAAGAATTAGCAGACAGAACGATCTGGACGGCCAAGGACCTTGCACCGGTTACTTGGGAGCATAGTGCGCCTGACCTTGATCAACGAGTGCCTCGAGTGAAATGCTTTTTTGACACCTTTTATTTATCAGGCGTTCCAGGTATTGCTAAAACCTGGAAAGACTTTGGCCGTTGGATGTACACTGATTTAGTGAAAGACACACAAGATCTGGATCAAGCCACAATCACCGAAGCGCAAGCCTTAGTTGCCGGTTTAGAAACTGACGAGGAAAAAGCCCGCGCCATTTATCAATATGTGCAGGATAAAGTGCGCTATATCAGCGTGCAAGTAGAGATTGGCGGCTGGAAACCTATGAACGCTTCAGATGTGCATCGTTTGGGATACGGTGATTGTAAAGCCTTGAGCAATTATACCCAGAGTTTGTTAAAAGCTGTGGGGATTAAATCGTATTACACGGTATTGTATGGGAAATCTGATAAGGAATCTCTTGATACAGATGTGGTCGCTATGCAAGGAAATCACGCGATTTTAGGTGTGCAATTGGGAGACGAAATCCAATTTTTAGAGTGTACCAGTCAGGAAACACCTTTTGGGTACATGGGTTCGTTTACTGATGATCGCGAGGTTTTACTCTTAACTGAGAACGGCGGTAAACTTGCAAGAACCACAAAATATGAGCAGGATGAAAATCGGGTAGCGCTTGAAGCCGCTTTTAAATTTGACGCTTCGGGAGGTCTTGAAGGTACGATCACGCGAGCATCTTCGGGGATTTTTTACGCTAACCGTATGTCGTTAGCACGCTTAGATCAGAAAGATTTATCTGATTATTATTATAAAGCCTTTGATGCTATAAACGGACTTTCAGTAAGTAATATTCAGCTGAATAATGATCGAATGAATGTGGTGTATACGGAGTCGCTTGATGCCCGTGCCACAAATTACGGTAGTAAAGTAGGGGCTAATTTTCTCTTGCGTCTCAATGCTTTTGCTTTAGGAAGAGATGTTATTCCACCTAAATATGCTCATCGAAAATCTGAGCTGATTATCCTGCGCGGCACAACTCAAGAAGATAAAATTGCGATAACGCTTCCCGAAGGTTATGAGGTAGGAGCTCTGCCAGAAGATGTGGTTATTGAAGAGCAATTTGGTAGTTATCACACTACTTTTCGCAGAGAGGGAATACAACTTTACTACACCCGCACCCTTAAATTCAATGAAGGAAATTACCCTGTAGCTCAGTATGAAAACTATCGGGATTTTTATAAAGCTGTCGTACGCAACGACAGTCAAAAAGTATTAATACAAAAAATATAATATGCGTAAAATTACTTGGTTTGCTTTTTTACTAGTGACTTCATTTGGGGTTGCTCAGGATTTTAGATTCGGTAAAGTAACTGTTGAAGAGCTGCAGGAAGAGGTACACTCAAAAGATGCTGATGCAGATGCTGCAATTTTATATAGAGAGCAGTTTTCTCATATAGATTATTTTGAAAATGATGGGCTGATGTTGACAACGGAAGTTTATGAGCGCATTAAAATTTACAATACAGATGGCTTTGACTGGGGAACCCAACAAATTCCTTTATATACCGGCGGTTCAAAAAACGAGAGTGTAGGTAAAATAAAAGGGGTTACCTATACACTCAATGGAGATAAAATTGAAGAAAGTAAATTGCGCAACGATGGTATTTTTGATGAGGAGAAAAATAAATTCTACGATGTAAAAAAGTTCACCATGCCCAACTTACAGCCTGGTTGTGTGATAGAATTTCAATATGAAGTGGTGTCGCCCTATTTGTCGACCATTGATGAGATCAGATTGCAGGAAGAAATACCTGTAAATAAAGCAGATGTTAGCTTTTATACGCCAGAATGGTTGGTTTATCAATTGCACCGAAAAGGTATTTTTCCTTTAGATATTGAGCAGACCAGTAAGGCTGCGACGATCAATTATCGTGTGCGTCAAGGTGTTTCTAATGGTGGGTCAGTAGGATTTGCGCAAAGAAGCAGTGTGGGGAGCGGGGTTCAAATGCGTAAAATAGATTATCAAAAGAAAGGCTATAAGGTTTTGGCTCAGGATATTCCGGCAATGCGCGAGGAGGCTTATTCATCAAATATTGATAATTACAGAGCCGCTTTAAGTTTTGAACTTTCATTCACTCAATATCCTGGCGAGCCTCTGGAAACCATTACAAGTAGTTGGGAGGCAGTTTCTAAAACTATCTATGATTCAGAAAACTTTGGAGGTCAGCTCAAGTCGGTACGTTTTTTTGATGATGATATAGACGAACTGCTTGCAGGAGCAAATGATCCTGTTGAAAAGCTTGCGCGCATTTATGAATTTGTGAAGCAAAAGATGGTTTGGAACAAATACATAGGTATTTATACAGATGAAGGGGTAAAAGAAGCTTACAAATCAGGAGTTGGAAACAGTGCAGATATCAACTTGATGCTGGTAAGTATGCTTCGATATGCAGGCTTAGATGCAAACCCGGTGATACTAAGTACGCGTGATAATGGAATCCCGGTCTTTCCTACGCGTAATGGCTTTAACGACGTAATTGCCGGAGCCAAAATTGGAGAGCATACCTTTTTGATGGATGCAACAAACAAAATGGGAATGCCAGACCTGCTAGATGAAGAGTTACTTAACTGGAATGGTCGAGTAATTAGAGAGGATGGATCTTCAGAATGGGTGAATTTATATCCTAGCAAGCACGCTACTGAAAGCACGATCATAAGCTCAGAAATCACCGAAGATTTGGTTGCTGTAGGAACCTTGCAAAGTAGATATACTGGGAATTATGGCCTAACCTATAGAAAAAATTTAGGTTCTAGAACAGAAGAAGAGCAATTGAAAGCTTTTGAGCAAATGCATTCTGGAGTTGACATCGCTGACTTAGAATTGAAAAACGCTTTAGAGGTATCAAATCCGTTAGAGGTGGCTTATAATTTTGAGATGCTTAACGGAGTAGAAGAAGTAGGGGGTAAGTTGTATGTCTCGCCTTTGCTACACGTAACCACTACTGAAAATCCGTTTAAATCTGAGGTGCGTGCACATCCGGTAGATTTCAAATTCCCTTGGAAAGACCGCTATATTATAAGTATAAAAATACCTGAAGGATATACAGTTGAAAGCCTTCCGGAAAGTGCCTTGTATCATATGACTGATAAGATGGCTTCTTATGTGTATAGAGTTTCAGCGTCAGAGGATAAAATCAATATCTCTACAGAGATGGCGTTCAATTCTTCGATCATCGCTCCTGATTACTATCAAGATCTTAAAAAGTTTTACGAGACTATCGTAACAAAACAAAATGAGAAGATCGTTCTTACTAAAATTTAAATTAAGAGAAAATGCGTTATAAACTTTTGATGATTACTATGGTAGTTTTGATGGGTGGAGTTCACTGCGCTCAGGCCCAAAAAATAAAACTAGACAAAGTAACTAAAGACGAGTTGGAGCTAAAGGTGTATGCTGAAGATTCGACCGCTGCGGCAATCTACCTTGACAAGGTAAGAGAGACCTACTTTGATTACAAAACCTCAAGCGGATTTTTGATCATCAACGAATTTAAAGAGCGTATAAAAATCTTATCAAAAGAGGGTCTGGACTACGCAACAAAAAAGATTTTGAGCTATAAAAATGATAGTGATAAAGAGCGCGTTGATGACATAGAGGGAGTGACGTATAATCTTATTAGTGGTAAAATTGAAGAAATCGAACTCAAAAAAGATGGGATTTTTGAAAATGAGCGCTCTGAGAATTGGGACGAAACCTCGATTACGATGCCGGCAGTACAGGTTGGGAGTATTGTAGAATGGAGTTACACCACCATATCGCCGTTTTACAAAATCGATGATTTGATCTTGCAAGAAGACCTTCCTATTGTCGAATACTATGCAAAGATCAGAACTCCGGGAATGTTTACTTTCCGCAGATTAAAAAAAGGATATTTTGATATTACTCCTAAAGAGTCTATCGCTGATGGCGGGGTGAATTTTGAGAATGCTTATGGTCAATCTAATTATGCTAGTTATAAGGAGTTGGTTGCAGAATATACGCAAAACGACGTTCCGGCATTAAAGGAAGAAGTGTTTTTGATAAATCCTGATAATTACCGAAGAAGCATCGTTTACGAATTGATTTCTACCGAATTTACCGAAGGAAATAAAAAAGAATATGCAACGACTTGGGAAGAAGTTGCAAAGACAATTTTTAAGCAAAGAGAATTCGGCGGACAGATGAGTCCGTCTCTATCTTTAAAAAAAGTTGCTGCTCGTATGGTAGCTGATCATAAAACCCAAGCCGAGAAAATTGAAGCCGCTTTGCGCTATGTGAAGTCTAAAATAAAATGGAATGGCAACTACGGGAAATATACAGACGACGGCATCGATGAGGCATTAAAGCGTGGCTCTGGTGATGTGGCAGAAATAAACCTTTTGCTTACGGTGTTGCTGAGAGAGTGTGGCGTACAGGCAAATCCTGTGTTGATAGGCACCAAGCAACACGGTATTCCGTCCTTTCCAACGCTAGAAGGTTATAACTATGTGGTTGTTGGTGTGAGAGATGGTCTTAAAACCATTCTTCTTGATGCTACTGATAAGTTTAGCGCGCCTAATATTTTGCCTACACACGTTTATAATTGGTATGGTAGAATGGTAAATAAAGAAGGTGTTTCTCAGGAGATCGATTTGTATGAAACCATTAGTCCGCAGAAAGATCGTTACGTGATGGCAGACTTAAATGAAGATGGAAGCATCAATGGTGTGCTCAAGCAACGCTATAAAAGTCTTGAAGCTTTTGAGCTTAGGCATAAGGTTGATGAGGAAAGCTTAGAAACATACACTCAAGAACGAGCAGTTGATCTGGGAGTTGATGAAGTTACTAATCTCAAATTAGAAGGTATTGAAGAATTAAGCGCACCAATAACAGAATCCTTAGAATTCAAAATTAATCAAGGCGTAGATCAGGTTCCCGGGCAGATTTATCTCAATCCACTACTATTTTTTACAATGGGCGATAATCCTTTTAAGTCTGATGTGCGTATTTCGCCCGTAGAATTTAATTATCCATTTTTTCATAACACCAATGTCACCTTAAAGCTGCCGGAAGGTTACGAAGTACAACAATTGCCAGAGCCTATAAAGATCGCGCTACCCGGCGAATTGGGTAGCTTTGTTTATTCAATTACGCATATGGGGCAGACCTTGCAGGTGATGACTAAGTTTAATTTAACCGGAACCTTTATTCCTTATGATTATTATCAAAGCCTTAAAGAGTTTTTTAATCGAAGAGTGGCAAAAGAGACCGAGAAGGTGATTCTTCAGAAAAGTATTTAATAAGCCGTGTGAGTTTGCACTCATTTTTTTGCTTTACCTTAATTTAGCATCTTCATAAAGATTATATACCTATGAAAATTGATGATGCTCAAAAAGCAGTTGATGAATGGATCAATAATCACGGCGTTCGCTACTTCAACGAATTGACCAATATGGCCCAACTTACCGAAGAAGTAGGTGAGGTTGCGCGTATTATCGCGCGCCGCTACGGGGAGCAGAGTGAGAAGGAAAGCGACAAAAATAAAGATCTGGGAGAAGAACTTGCCGATGTTCTTTTTGTGGTGTTGTGTTTAGCCAATCAAACCGGAATTGACCTTCAAGATGCTTTTGATAAAAAGCTTGACCTTAAAACCAAAAGGGATCACGACAGGCATCACAATAATAAAAAGTTGCAGTAATCCACAACAAACAATCAACCAAAAACCACGCATTTTGAAACTGAAACTCCACCAGAAAGAACCGCATTTAGACGGAGGCATAGCAATTACAGGATCTAAAAGTGAGAGCAACAGATTGCTTTTGCTTCAGGCTTTATTCGGGAATTTTAAGATCAAGAATCTGTCTAACAGCCACGATAGTCAGGTGATGCAAAAAGCCTTAGCTTCAAAAGAAAAGACAGTTGATATACATCACGCGGGTACTGCTATGCGTTTCTTAACTGCGTATTTTGCAGCTTTTGAAGGTAGAGAAACCATTCTTACAGGAAGTTCGCGTATGCAGGAGCGTCCTATAGGTTTGCTGGTTGATGCCCTTAGAGAATTAGGAGCAGACATTACCTATCAAAATAATGAGGGCTACGCGCCGCTTTTGATCAAAGGGAAAAAGCTTACTAAGAGTACGGTTTCACTTGCTGCAAATGTGAGCAGTCAGTACATTTCTGCGTTGATGATGGTGGGCGCTTCATTACCAGACGGAATTGAAATTAATCTCATAGGTCAGATCACGTCAGTGCCTTACATTGAAATGACTCGCGCACTGCTCACGCAATTGGGTGTCGAGAGTAGTTTTGAAGGACAGCAGATTAAAATCAAACCTGCCGGAGCAATTGATGTTTCAGAAATGGTCGTAGAATCAGACTGGAGTAGCGCTTCGTACTATTACAGTTTAGCAGCGCTTTGTGATACAGCAAAGCTGAAAATTTCCAGTTATAAAAAAGACAGTTTACAAGGCGATTCTGTATTGGCAGAATTGTATCAAAAATTGGGAGTCAAGACTACTTTTGAAGGGCATGCGGTACTTCTAGAAAAAGTAGATCAGCCAAAACCGAAACGTGTAGAGTTTGATTTAGCTAATAGCCCTGATATTGCACAAACCATTGCAGTGACTTGTTACGGGTTAGGCGTGGCGTGTGACCTTTATGGCTTGCATACCCTAAAGATCAAAGAAACCGATAGGCTTGAAGCCCTAAAAGCCGAATTGACAAAATTAGGAGCGCATATTTCGGTGACTGATAAATCCTTGCATTTAGAAGGTTCGACCAATTTTCAGTCAGATGTAACGATCAAAACCTATCAGGATCACCGGATGGCCATGGCTTTTGCGCCTTTCGCTTTGCGAGCTTCTATTCTTTTTGAAGATGCCGAAGTGGTCAATAAATCCTACCCCGATTTTTGGGAAGATCTACACACTTTGGGCTTTAAAATTAACGAAGTGTAGCACTTATTTTTCTACTGAAAATACTGCGATTGCTTGGTTTTTAAATTAATCGCTTATTTACTTGACAACCCCTACCTTGAGGTTGTATATTTGCACGCTATTTTAAATACCTAAAAAACAGAGGTCCCATGGGAATGAAACTTTCACATTTTAACTTTGATTTGCCTAAAGAACTACTCGCTGAATATCCTGCGGAAAACAGAGATGAGGCGCGTTTGATGGTTCTTAATCGCAAAACACAAACTATAGAGCACAAGTTATTTAAAGACTTGATCGACTATTTTGAGCCTAACGATGTGATGGTATTGAACAATACCAAAGTGTTTCCTGCACGACTTTACGGAAATAAAGAAAAAACCGGAGCGCGTATCGAGGTGTTTTTACTTCGTGAATTGAATTCAGAAACGCGTCTTTGGGATGTGCTTGTAGATCCTGCACGTAAAATACGTATTGGTAACAAATTGTACTTTGGAGATGATGAAAGTCTAGTTGCTGAAGTTATTGATAACACTACCTCACGAGGAAGAACTTTACGTTTCTTATATGACGGTTCGTATCAAGAATTCAGAAATAAATTGACTGAGCTTGGTGAAACGCCGCTTCCTAAATACATCAAGCGTGATGTGGAGCCGGAAGATGCAGAGCGTTACCAAACGATTTTTGCTAAAAATGAAGGTGCAGTAGCTGCTCCTACTGCGGGTTTACACTTTAGTAAACACTTATTAAAGCGTTTAGAAATTAAAGGATTAAACTTTGCAGAAGTGACGCTTCACGTAGGTTTAGGGACGTTTAGCCCGGTTGAGGTAGAAGATCTTTCTAAGCATAAAATGGATAGTGAGGAAGCGTACATTGATAGTTCTGCAACTACTACTATTAACAAAGCAATTGGTGAAAATCGCAAAGTTTGCGCTGTAGGAACCACCGTAATGCGTGCTTTAGAAAGCTCAGTGAGCTCAAATAAAACGCTTAACGAATTTAGCGGTTGGACCAATAAATTTATTTTCCCTCCGTATGATTTCAGTATTGCAAACTGTATGATCACAAACTTCCATACGCCAAAATCAACCTTGATGATGATGGTTTCTGCATTCGCAGGACACGATTTTATGAAAGAGGCTTATGAGCAAGCAGTAAAAGAAAAATATAAGTTTTATAGCTACGGTGATGCGATGTTGATCATCTAATCACTTGTTTATTCAGCATAAAAAATCCCCGCGCAAACGGGGATTTTTTTATAATCAAAATTCCGGTTTAAGAGAGCGACTTAATTGATAACTTTGCAACGTGAAAAATACACAGAAAGACATACGAGCACTATCGCGAGAAGAATTGCGTGATTTCTTTGTTTCGCAGGGCGAAAAGGCCTTCCGTGGAAATCAGGTGTATGAATGGCTTTGGGTAAAAGGCGCGCATTCTTTTGATGATATGACCAATATTTCAAAAGAAACTCGTGCGTTTCTAGACGAGCATTTTGTGATCAATCACATCAAAGTTGATCAAATGCAGCGCAGTTCAGACGGTACGATCAAAAATGCTGTAAAACTCCATGACAATCTTACGGTAGAATCGGTTTTGATACCTACCGCATCACGCACCACGGCTTGCGTTTCTTCACAAGTAGGTTGTAGTTTAAATTGTAAGTTTTGTGCTACCGCACGTTTAAAGCGTATGCGGAATCTTAACCCTGACGAAATTTTTGATCAGGTGGTTGCCATCGATCAGCAAAGTAGGTTGTACCACAACAGACCCTTGTCTAACATTGTTTTTATGGGAATGGGTGAGCCGCTTATGAACTATAAAAACGTGGTTAAGTCTATTGAAAAAATCACCGATCCTGAAGGTTTAGGAATGTCTCCCAAGCGTATCACGGTATCAACTTCCGGTGTGCCTAAGATCATCAAAAAGATGGCAGATGATGAGGTGAAATTCAATCTTGCGGTTTCGCTGCACTCGGCTTTAGATGATGTGCGTACCGATATTATGCCGTTTAATGAGCAAATGCCGCTTCAGGAATTGAAAGAAGCTTTGCAATACTGGTATGTGAAAACCAAAAAGCGCATCACCTATGAATATGTAGTGTGGCGCGGTATTAACGACCAGAATAAAGATATTGAGGCGTTGATAGATTTCTGTCTGGCGGTTCCCAGTAAAGTGAATTTAATTGAATACAATCCTATCGATGACGGCCAGTTTCAACAGGCAGATCCGTTAGCAATTGATCGCTATGTGGCAAAACTTGAAGATCGCGGAATCACCGTAACTGTACGTCGCTCCCGCGGAAAAGATATTGATGCGGCTTGTGGGCAATTGGCTAATAAAAATGGATAGTATTAAAAATAGTATTTTTGCTACAACATTATAATTTCTAAAAGCGAACTAACTGCACTAAAATTAAAACTTGAAAGTAGTCGAACAAATTAAGCAGCCTATTGCTCACGAAATGGAACTTTTTGAGCAGAAGTTCTCGCTTTCGATGAAATCAAAAGTTCCGCTTCTCAATCGAATCACACATTATATTGTAAACCGCAAAGGGAAGCAAATGCGCCCGATGTTTGTGTTTCTTGTGGCTAAAATGTTGGGCGACGAACGTCTCAACGATCGTACCTATCGCGGTGCTTCGGTTATAGAATTAATACATACCGCCACCTTGGTGCACGACGACGTGGTTGATGACAGTTATCGCCGTCGTGGTTTCTTTAGTTTAAATGCGCTATGGAAAAATAAGATCGCCGTGCTTGTTGGTGATTTTCTGCTTTCTAAAGGATTGCTGCTTTCAATTGATAACGAGGATTTTGATTTGCTGCAGATCATTTCGGTCGCTGTGCGTGAGATGAGTGAGGGCGAATTACTTCAAATCGAAAAAGCCCGCGATCTCGATATTACCGAAGAAGTCTATTTTGAGATTATTCGGCAAAAAACGGCAACGCTTATCGCTGCCTGTTGCGCAATGGGTGCTTGCGCCATTCACGCTAGCAAAAAGGATGTGGAGGCGATGCGTAAGTTTGGTGAACTTATTGGTCTTGCCTTTCAGATTAAAGATGATCTTTTTGATTACGGTTCGCAAAAAATAGGAAAGCCCACCGGGATAGATATCAAAGAGCAAAAAATGACGCTTCCGCTAATTTACGCAGTGAACAACAGCGATGTAAAGCAACGCAAGTGGCTCATCAATTCGGTTAAAAATCACAATAAGGATAAGAAGCGGGTGAATGAGGTGATTGCTTACGTGAAAGAATCCGGCGGACTAGATTATGCCGTGGCAAAAATGAAAGCATTACAGCAAGAGGCATTAAAAATTCTTGATAAATATCCCGAATCTAAGTACAAAGAAGCTCTTGTGCTTATGGTGAATTATGTAATTGAACGAAAAAAATAAATTTTTAAATTACTGATAATCAATATTTAAAAATTTTATTTCAAATTATTTTATCTTCCGGGCAACCATTTTAAACTTTTCTGCGTCTTTATTAATGAAGACAGTTTTAAACAGGATTTGTGAAAGTCATTACATTCTTTAATAGCGAGAAACAACTCATAAAGAAAGCTGCGCAGGGCAATCGCGAAGCGCAACGCAAACTTTATGATACGCACGCACCTAAAATGCTAGGCGTTTGTCGTCGCTACTTAAATGACGTGATGCAAGCCGAAGAAGCGATGTGTAACGGATTTTTAAAGGTGTTTAAAAACCTGGATCGTTTTAGAGATGAAGGGAGTTTTGAAGGATGGGTGCGACGCATTATGGTTAATGAGTCGATCTCTTACTTAAGAAAGGAACAGAAAATCACCTTTACAGATTATGAGCAGCAGGCTGATGATACAACCTATAATCCTGTGGATAGCGAACTCGATGCAGAAGAAATTCAGTTGTTGATAGATCGCTTGCCAGAAGGCTATCGCGCCGTTTTTGTGATGTATGCGGTAGAAGGATATAAGCATCAGGAGATCGCAAAAATGCTTGATATTTCTGAAAGTACTTCTAAGTCTCAGCTTTTTAAAGCGCGTAAACTGCTTCAACAAAATTTAAACGAACTCAATACCTATCAGTATGGCACCGATAAAGTTTGAAGATAACATTAGAGAGCGGTTGGAGCACCGGGAGATCAAACCATCGGCTGAAGCTTGGCAAAAGCTAGAGGCTTCGCTTGATCAAGAAGCCAAGCCTGCAAAAAGTAAAAAAAGCTACGGTTGGGTTTTGATCGCAGCAAGTTTTATAGGAATTCTTATTCTTGCAGGACGCTATGTTTTTCAGGATGAGATGGATAAAAACCCTGTAAATCAAGTGGTGGAAACTCCGGCTGAAATGCAAAAACAGGAAAAAAGCCAACCTACAGAAACCCTTCAGCAAAAGCAACAAGAGATCGTAGGAGGACAAGAAACAACTGTGGCAGTTCAGGAAGAGCAACAGATCGCTGAACCGCCTAAGAAACATAAGGAGCAACCGGTTATTCAAAAGTATGAAGAGGCAGTAGCGGTAACCGATTCTCAGAAAGCTTCAGCAGATGAAAAGCTTGATCAAACGACTCAAAGTAAAATTGATGCCGAAGTAAATGATTTGATCAGTAAAGTACAGGAGCAGCAAAACAGCGGGGTCGCCTATTCTGATGCAGAAATTGACCAACTTTTACGAGACGCACAGCGAGATATCATTTCAGAAAAAATGTTTGACCGGGAGCGTAATACGATTAGTGCAGAAGCTTTGCTTTATGAGGTTGAAGAAGAACTGGATCCTTCTTTTAGAGACCGCATTTTTGAAGCGCTTAAAGATGGCTTTATGAAAGCTCGGGAAGCCATTGTTTCTCGCAACAATTAGTAAACTACCTCGGGGTAAAATGCACTTTGGGGTATCATTAAAAATTCATTCATCAATCTAAAGGAAGTAGATCTTCCCGTCTCGACGGGGCGGGAAGCTGCAACCTTTACTTAAATCAATAATTATGAGATTCTTACTATTACTTTTAATTACCTTGTCAAGTGTCTTGCCGCAAAAAACTTTTGCGCAGGAAACCGAAAAAGAAGAAACGATCGCCACGTTAAATGCAAAAAAAGAAGAAGTGGTGCAAAAAGAAAAAGAAGCGCTTAAAATTGAAGTGCTTGCCATTAACAAACGTTTTGAAAGTGGAGAATTAACCGAAAAAGAAGTGACCATTTTAAAGAAAGAAGCTGCAAAAAAGCACGCCAGAAATATCGAAGATAAACTCGCTATTTTAGAAAGTAAGATTGATTTGCTGGAGCGCAACGAGACTGATCTGGATGATGATTCTATTTTTGGGATTTTTATTGGGAAAGATAAAGTGACCTTAGGTTCTGGCGATAAAGAAGAGGTGGTTTATGACCGTCGTACAACCTCAGATATCGTATTAGGGATTGGGTTTAATAATGCGATCATTGACGGGCAATCGCTTAACGATTCCCCCTATAAAATAGGAGGTAGCCGTTTCTTTGAACTTGGTCTTGCCTGGAAAACCCGTGTTTTTGACAATACCAATTTTCTGAGATTAAAGTATGGGTTTAGTTTTCAGTTTAATGGTTTGAAAATAGACGATAATCAATATTTAGTAGAACAAGGTGATCAGACCGTTTTAGAAACGTTTCCGCTAGATCTGGATAAGTCAAAATTCAGAATGGACCATCTGGTATTTCCTGTGCATTTTGAGATTGGTCCTTCCACAAAAAAAGTACACGACGATTACTTTAGATATTCTACGCATAACCAATTTAAGCTTGGTTTGGGAGGCTATGCAGGATTCAACTTGCTCACGATTCAGAAATTGAAATATGAAGAAAACGGAGAGGATCGCAAGGATAAATTCAAGCAGAATTTCAATACAAATAATTTTATCTATGGCGTAAGTGGCTACATCGCATTTGGAGATACAGCGCTCTATGTGAAATATGATTTGAACACGATCTTTAAAAATAATCCGGTAGAGCAGCGCAATTTTTCAGTAGGTCTGCGTTTTGATATGGATTAGATACAAGCAGCCTTAGTTAAGTAAATAGAATACCTGTGCGATTAAACCCGTACAGGTATTTTTTATTAGTAAATTTGCGACCACCTTTTTTTTATTTTAACCGAAGAAATTTTCATTTTTTTTGATTTCAAAAACCACCATAGATGCCGTATTTGAGACCGCTCGCGTTGAGGAGGTAATCGGTGATTTTGTTCAGCTGAAAAAATCAGGATCGAATTTTAAAGGCTTGAGTCCGTTCTCAGATGAGCGCACTCCGAGTTTTATGGTTTCTCCGGTAAAACAAATCTGGAAGGATTTCTCAAGTGGAAAAGGAGGTAATGCGGTTGCTTTTTTGATGGAGCACGAGCATTTTACGTATCCCGAAGCGATCAAGTATCTCGCAAAAAAGTACAATATTGAGGTTGAAGAAACCGAGCAAACCGATGAGCAAAAGGAGCAAGCTAATGAGCGGGAGAGTATGTATGTGGTTTCAGAGTTTGCACGGGATTATTTTCACAAAACCTTACTGCATTCTGAACAGGGTAAGGCGATAGGTTTGTCGTATTTTAAAGAACGCGGATTTACCGAAGAAACGATCGAGAAGTTTCAATTGGGGTATTCTCCTGATGTTTGGGACGTGTTTACCTCAGAAGCTATTCGCAAAGGCTACAAGCTAGAGTTTTTAGAAAAAACCGGGCTGACCATCGTTAAGGAAGAGAAGCAGTTTGACCGTTTTAAAGGTCGGGTGATGTTTCCTATTCATTCATTGAGCGGTCGTGTTTTGGGTTTTGGAGGCCGAATTCTTACTAATGAGAAAAAGGCGGCAAAGTATCTAAATAGTCCGGAGAGCGAGATCTACCACAAATCAAAAGTGCTTTATGGTATTTATTACGCCAAGCAGGCGATCGCTAAAGAAGATAATTGCTATTTGGTTGAAGGGTATACCGATGTGATCCAGCTGCATCAATTGGGGATTGAAAATGTGGTTTCTTCTTCAGGTACTGCTTTGACTCCAGAACAAATACGCTTGATCAATAGATTGACACCTAATATCACGGTACTTTTTGATGGAGATGCGGCGGGGCAGCGGGCATCTTTACGTGGAATCGATTTGATTTTGGAGCAAGGAATGAACGTAAAGGTGTGCAGCTTTCCGGAAGGTGAAGACCCCGATAGTTTTTCAAAATCCCATACGCTTACTGAGGTTGAAGATTTTTTAAAGGAAAACGCTAAAGATTTTATTCAGTATAAAGCTTCGTTGCTTGTAAAAGAAGCTCAGGGGGATCCTATTAAAAAAGCGGGTCTGGTACGCGATATGGTAGAAAGTATCGCTAAAATTCCTGATGTGATCAAGCGCGAAATTTATGTGCAAGAGTGCGCTCGTATTATGGATATTAAAGAAGATGTACTTTTTAATACGCTTGCGCAAATTAGAAATAAAGGTAAAAAAGAGGCTGTGCAAACCACCGAAAAACGTCCTGCCGAAGGTGAGATGATTCCGCTTAAAAACGAAGAAAAGGTAAAGTTTGAGCGGCAATACGAGTTGGAACAAAACATCATAAAGTTACTCATTACGTTTGCTAACGAACCAGTACAATTTGTAGATCTCGTATATGATGAGGATAAAGATGGCAAACTCATAGAGCGAGAAGAAAAGCGAGAATTGATCATCTACGAAAAGATCTATTTAGACTTGCAGGAAGACGAGGTAGAGTTTGCTAATGATGATTTTAAGGCGATATACCCGTTACTCATTGAGCATTTAACCAGAGAAGAAGGCGATATCAAGTTAGATCAATTGGGCGAAGTGTTGCCGGCTTCTCAAATGGAGAAAATCTCATCTATAGCTTTTGAACCTGAAAAGCATACGCTGCACGCGTGGGATCGTCACGAGATCTATGTGAAAACCTTAAAGGAAAATTCAGGATTAGAAACGGTACAAACCCTACTCAATCTGCGTCACTTTCTTATTCAGCGTAAAATGGCAGAATTTGGTGAACAGCTAAAAACAGGGGAACTTCCAGAAAATGCGCAGGAATTCCTTGAGGACTATAAAGATTATAAAACGCTAGAAGTACTTATTGCCAAAAAGCGAAATCTGGTGATTATGCCTTTTATGCGTTAGAGGTCTGAAGTCTGTAAGAGTCGCGCCTGCTGAATGAGTTCTGCTAAGCTTCCGGCGTCTAACTTTTTAAGCAAACGCGTTTTATAGGTGCTTACCGTTTTTTCGTTGATATCCAGAGATTCAGCGATGTCTTTGTTACGTTTTCCAGAAGAAAGCATATTTAAAACTTCGGTCTCACGCGTAGAAAGCTTTTTGTAGCGATACGCCAGCGTACTGTTGTGAGAAGGATCAGTATTAGAAAGCATTTCCACTAAATTATTGTTGAGGTAAATACCACCACGCGCTACTTGAATTACCGCTTTTAAAACGGTTGCAGTATCAGCGGTTTTGCCAATGTAACCCATTGCGCCGGCTTTAATGGCGCTGAGCGCGTACATACCTTCGGGGTGTGTGCTGTACACCATAATTTTAATTCCGGGGAAAAGCTTACGCAGTTCTTTAATCGCAGTAAGGCCTTGAAGATTGGGCATATCAATTTCCATGATTACCAGATCAGGTACCTCTTCTTCTAGCGATGTGATTAGGTCTTTTCCGTCTGAAACCACATCGATGATCTCGTGAATGGTATTCTTAAGAATATGGGTTAATCCATCAACGATTATAGGGTGATGATCTGCAATTGTGATAGTAATCATAGTGAGTTTTATACGCTTTGAGACGAAAATAAAACCAATAATTGTAACTGCAAATGCTTTTCGCTGTAAGAATTAATTTACAGGATGAACTTCAAAATTATTTCAAATCTTTAGGGATCGAACAAACGGGAATGGGCTCCATCTTATGTTTATTGGCATTATTAAAGCCTTTATAAATAGAAAACACCTGCTTTTGTCTACCTTCAAAATCTTCGCTTGATTTGCCTTGTTCATCTTGAAGCATCGCCCACTCAAGTTCGTCATAAGTAGCGCCAATTTGATCTTCATCGCTACGGTCGTCTCCCCACAAACCATCGGTAGGTTTAGCGACTTGAATGCTTTCAGGAACTCCAAGTTCTTTGGCTAACGCATAGACTTCACTTTTCATCAGGTCTGCAATCGGACTCAAATCAACACCGCCATCACCGTATTTTGTATAAAAACCAACACCAAAATCTTCAACCTTGTTACCTGTTCCGGCAACCAGATACCCGTGTAATCCCGCAAAATAATACAAGGTACTCATGCGTAAACGAGCACGCGTGTTCGCCAAGCTTAACTCAAGACCGGGATTTGTATCTGTTTCGGCAGCCGGTAAAGCAGTTTTAAAAGTTTCAAAAGTTTCAGTGAGATCTACACGTACATTAGATACATTCGCAAAACGTTTTTTAAGTTGTGCAATATGTTCCTGCGCTCGTGTAACATGACTTGGAGGTTGGTGAATGGGCATTTCTACACAAAGCACACGTAATCCTGTTTTAGCGCAAAGACTTGAGGTAGTAGCGCTATCAATTCCGCCACTAATACCTACAACAAAACCTTGAATATTTGCGTTGGTTGCATAGGTTTTTAGCCAGTTGACAATATGATCTATTACTTTTTCGGTTTGCATAAGAAACAGGATTTATGGTTTGTAAATGCTACCTTTGCGCAGCAATTTATGATGGTGAATTTACTAAAAATTGAAATGTTTCAGCAGGTGCGCATCGCGTTAAGTATGGGTTTTAGGTTTTTTTTAGGGCTTACCGTGTTTTTGATGGTGGGTTGTAAGAAAGATGTAAAAATCCCTGAAGAAATTTCACAGATTCCCATCGCTTTAGAGGTAGATCGATTTGATCAGAAGTTTGCCAAAGTGGATGCTTCAGAACTCCCAGAATTGATCGCTGCATATCCTTATCTTTTTCCTGAGCAGTATGATGAGCAGTTTTGGCGCGATAAAATACAGGATACCATTCAGCTTGAATTGAATAGCGAAGTAGCTCAATCTTTTCCTGATTTTAATGAGGAAACTCAAGAGCTTGACAATTTATTTAAGCATATAAAATATTATTATCCCAAAACGCCGCTGCCCAAAGTGGTTACCATTACGTCTGATGTCGCATACCGAACCCCGGTGATTTTAACGGATAGTCTTTTGATCATAGGGTTAGATAATTACTTAGGAGAAGATCATCATTTTTACAAAGGTATTCAGCGTTTTTACACGCAGAATTTCCGCAAGGAACAGATAGATGTGGATGTTGCTGATGCTTTTGTAAGAGCCTTAGTGCGCAAGCAGGGAAGCCGTCGTTTTATAGATGAAATGATTTATCACGGCAAACGACTGTATATGATGGAACAGCTTTTGACCTTAGAAGCCAAGAACGAGATCATTGGCTATACGCCTGAGCAGCTGGATTGGGCAGAAGCTAATGAGGTAGATATCTGGACGTATTTTGTTGAAAATGAATTGTTATTTAATACAGATAGTAAGCTATTAAGTCGCTTTATCAACCCTGCGCCATTTTCAAAATTCTATTTAGAATTTGATAACGAAAGTCCGCCAAGGTTGGGTCGCTATATTGGTTGGCAAATGGTAAAAGCGTATATGCAGCGCAATACCATACCTTTGCAAATGCTGCCCGGTAAAAGCAGTGACGAGATTTTTAAACAAGCAAATTATAAACCCCGCAAATAATAACAGTTGATGAAAACTGAAATCAAACTAAGTGTAGAATTAGATGAGAACAGAGTGCCGGAGAAAATCTCTTGGAATGCACCCGACGGCGGTGTCTCGCACGAGCCGGCAAAAGCTTTGATGCTTTCGCTTTGGGATCACAAAAAACAGGAAGCTGCGCGTATAGATTTATGGACAAAAGATATGCCGGTTGATGAGATGAAGGTGTTTTTTCATCAGACTTTAGTGAGTATGGCTAATACCTTTAAGCGCGCTACAGACGATGATAAAATGTCTGCTACGATGATGGATTTCTGTGATTATTTTGCCGAAAAGCTAGAATTGAAAAAGTAATTTAATAGTTCCGGAAGGTGGTCACACTTCTTTTTGTTTACAACGCACGTTCCGGAACCTTAAATGCACTTTTAGAGGGTATTCACAAGATTGTGAGTCCGTCTACATATTCATGTAAGTTGTGTACGCTCACGCATGGTGCATTTCAAGAGCGTGAATTGTGGAAGGCATTTAGGCAATCTACAGCTTTAAACATGGAATTTTACCATCGTGATGAGTTTCTTCAAAACTATATGGCTGAAAGGAATGACCAATGGGAGTTTCCGGTAATTCTGACTAAAACCGAAACAGGTCTAAACGTTTTTCTGTCTAAAGAAGAATTAGAAATATTAAATACCGAAGCTGCGCTTATTCAAGCGATAAAAGCAAAGCTTAAGACTCTTTAAGCTGCTTGTTTATCGCATCTATATAGTCAAGAATCTCATCTTTTCCCGTACTGTTTGTAGCGCTGCTAATAAAATAATTAGGCATTTCGGCCCAAGCTCCTGCGAGTAATTCCTGTTTGTAATGTTCAATATTGCGTTCTAAAGCTTTTGGCTTCAGTTTATCTGCCTTTGTGAAGATTATAGAAAACGGAATCTGTTTTTCGCCTAGATATTGCATAAACTCTCGGTCAATTGGTTGTGGTTCATGCCGACAATCTATAAGTACAAACGCTGAAACCAATTGCTCACGCTCTTCAAAATATTGCGTGATGAATTTCTGAAATTCCTTCTTTACTTTTTTTGAAACACGAGCATAACCGTAACCCGGTAAATCGACGAGATACCAAGTTTGATTGATCACAAAATGATTGATCAATTGTGTCTTTCCGGGTCTTCCGGAGGTTTTAGCTAGATTTTTACGATCGGTAAGCATATTGATCAAGCTTGACTTGCCAACATTTGATCGTCCTATAAATGCATATTCAGGCATCTTATTTTTAGGGCACTTCGCCACATTAGAATTACTTACAAGAAATTCAGCAGATTTTATATGCATAAGAAGAGTGTATTAGAAATTGCGCTCTTTTAACCACCGTGAAAGAATCTCATTAAATTCTTTTGGGTGCTCCATCATTGCAGCGTGACCGCATTTGTCAATCCAGTATAGATCAGAATCTGGTAATAGCTTATCAAAATCTTCGGCAACCTCAGGAGGTGTGACATTGTCATTACGGCCCCAGATAATACATGTAGACGTGTTCATATGCGGAAGATCCTGAGCCATATTATGGCGTATAGCGCTTTTAGCGATCGCAAGTGTTTTTATGAGTTTGTTTCGGTCGTTTACCGTCTCATAAACTTCATCTACAATTTCTTTGGTCGCTACTGCAGGATCATAAAACACATCTTCGGCCTTTTTCTTAATGTATTCATAATCTCCGCGTTTTGGGTAGCTCTCACCCATTGCGCTCTCGTAAAGCCCTGAGCTTCCGGTGATCACCAAGGCTTTCATCACTTCCGGATAGAGCTTAGTGTGGTATAATGCGATATGACCGCCGAGTGAATTCCCTAAAAGAATAACCTCTTTAAAGCCTTTCATCGCGATAAAGTCGTTGAGGTATTTCGCAAATGTTTTAACCCCTGTTTTGATAAGAGGCATTGAATATAAAGGTAATTCTGGAATTACGACTTTATAGCCGTTTTGTGAAAAGTGATCGGTTACCGCGTCAAAATTGCTCAGGCCACCCATCAGTCCGTGAAGAATTACGATAGGGGTTCCTTCGCCTACTTCTAAGTAAGTAAATTTTCCCTCGGTTTTTAATTGGTGCTTCATAATTAATAGGTCGGCAAGCGGCTTTGCCACAAATATAGACATTTAGCCCAAATTGAAAATCTAAAAATACACTTGTCTTTAATGCTTGCGCCGGGTTGCGATAACAAGAGGTTTTAAGCCAGCCTACTAACCTAATGTTAAGATTTTCAGAATAATTAACAAGTGGGATAATTTATCAACAAAGTGGTAGAATGTGGGAGAATGTGGTATAAAATTCTATATATTTGAAAATATTATACCTAAAACCTACTGTATTCTTGCTCAGTCTTATAGGAACATATGAGTGCAAAGTTGACGCTAAAGGAAGGCTCATGATGCCGTCTGCGTTGAAAAAACAGCTTGCAAAAGAGTTGCAGGAGGGCTTTGTGGTGAAGCGTTCTGTGTTTAATACGTGTTTAGAGTTGTGGCCAATGTCTGAATGGGAGGTGATGATGAAAAAGCTCAACGGACTCAATCGCTTTGTGAAGAAAAACGTGGATTTTATCAGAAGGTTTACGGCGGGTGTAAAGTTAGTTGAAGCTGATGCTTCCGGGAGGTTGTTGATTCCTAAGGATCTGATCGCGTTTGCGTCGATCACAAAGGATATCGTATTGACTTCCGGAGGGAATATCATTGAGATCTGGGATGCTGTAGGTTATGAAGAGGCAGTGAGTAATGATGATGGAGATTTTGCTGCCTTGGCAGAAGAAGTAATGGGAGATCAAAATGACATACCTGATGGATTATCATAACCCGGTCTTATTAAAGGAAACTGTTGATGGTTTGGCGATCAAACCTGACGGAGTTTATGTAGATGTGACTTTTGGCGGGGGTGGGCATTCTCGAGAGATCCTAAAACGTCTAGGTGCTGACGGTAAATTGTTTGCTTTTGATCAGGATAAAGACGCGTTGGAGAATGCTATTGACGATCCTAGGTTTACGCTCATTAATGAGAATTTTCGCTTTGCGAAGCGTTTTTTGAGATTTTATGGAGCGGCACAAGTAGATGGAATTTTGGGTGATTTTGGAGTGTCGTCTCATCAGTTTGATGTTGCTGAGCGCGGATTCTCGACTCGTTTTGATGCAAAACTTGATATGCGTATGAATCAAGGTGATAAGCTTTCGGCGTATCACGTGGTTAATGAATATGCAGAAGAAGATCTGTCTCGAGTGTTGTTGCAGTACGGTGAATTGAGAAGTGCGCCTAAGCTGGCAAGGACTTTAGTTTCTGTTCGCAAAGATCAGCCTATAGAGACAACTGAAGATTTAAAGCAAGCGCTTCAATCGTATTTGCCCAAAGGGCGCGAGCATAAATTGTTGGCGCAGATTTATCAGGCGATCCGTATTGAAGTGAATCAGGAGTTAGAGGTGTTGAAAGAATTTCTTCAGCAAACTGAAGAAATGTTGAAGCCCGGAGGGCGCTTAAGTTTAATCTCGTATCACTCATTAGAAGATAGGTTGGTAAAGCGCTATATGCGCAACGGTCTTTTTGAAGGAGAACCGGAGAAAGACATTTTTGGAAATTTCAGCGTGCCCTTTAAAAAGGTTGGCGGCTTGATCGTTCCATCTAAAGAAGAAATAAAACAAAACAACAGAGCGCGTAGTGCAAAGCTGCGTGTTGCTGAAAAATTATAAGGGATTTGAAAGAGGGTATTTATCACATACTTAAAGGTAAGTTCCTGTTTAGTGACGATGCGGTTAAAAACTGGCGTATGATCATTTTTTTGTCGGTTTTAGCAATTGTGATGATCGGGAGTTCGCATCGTGCAGATAAAAAAGTGCATCTGATCTCTCAGTTAAATGCTGAAGTAAAAGAGTTGCATAGTGAATTTGTAGATACGCGGCTTGAAGCCCGGAGGTTAAAAATGGAAACCGTGGTAACGCGGCAAGTGGCAGAGCAAGGTTTAGCGCCTTCCTTGACGCCGCCCAAAAAAATTAAAGTAACAAAAACACCTTAAGTTCAAAATGGCTACTAGCGAAAAGAACATATTGAACCGGATGTATTTAGTGGCAGGAGGTATGTTTCTCTTCGCCCTTTTTGTTGCGTTTAAACTTTGCGACATTCAGTTGGCTGAAGGTGATAAATACAAAGAGCTTGCAGAGGCTCGTACCGAGCGTATGTTTACGATTCCGGCGAATCGCGGGAATTTGTACGCGGGTGACGGTAGCTTGTTAGCTACTTCGGTGCCTAAATATGATATTCGTTTTGATGCTTTGGCTCCAAAGCAAACTGATTTTGAAGAAAATATTCAAGGTCTTTCTAAAGGACTTGCTGAGCAATTGGGGAAACCGCAGTCTTATTATATAGACCTTTTGCGTAAAGCGCGAGTAAATAAAAACCGCTACTTGCTACTGGCGCGTAATCTGGGGTATTCAAAATATCTCGCGATTAAAAAATTGCCGTTATTTAATAAAGGTCCTTATAAAGGGGGAATTATCACCGAACAACGTACCGTGCGTGAGCATCCACTAGATAAAATTGCCGAGCGCACCATAGGTTACGATCGTCTTACGGAATACGGTCGTTACAGTGAGGCAGGTTTAGAAGGAGCTTTTGGGCCTTATTTAAGAGGTAAAGAAGGAAGACGTCTTAAGCAGCGCATTGCGAAAGGACAGTGGAAACCTATTGGCGATGATAATATTGTAGAGCCTCAGGATGGCTATGATGTGATTTCAACGATTGATGTCAATATTCAAGATATCGCGCATCACGCGTTATTGGCTTCGCTGGAAAAGTTTGAAGCAGACCACGGTTGTGTAGTGGTGATGGAAACAAAAACCGGTGAGATCAAAGCAATCTCAAATCTAGGTCGTACCGAAGATGGAGATGGTTATTATGAAGATCGAAATTACGCCGTTTACGAGTCGGCTGAACCGGGTTCTACTTTTAAGCTGATGGCCATGGTTGCTGCACTTGAAGACCGGGTGATCGATACGAGTGATGTGGTAGATACCGAAAATGGCCGCGTACGTTTTTACAACAGAACGGTATATGATTCGCATTGGGGTGGATATGGGAAAATCTCTGCTGCGCGTGCATTCGAACTTTCTTCAAACACAGCTTTTGCTAAAATCATAAATGAAGGGTATAAAGATGATCCTAAGCGTTTCTTGAAACGTCTTTACAATATGGGGCTTAACGATAAGTTGGGGCTTGAGATAAAAGGAGAAGGAAGTCCTAAGTTTCCGTATCCTGGTGATGCTAATTGGTACGGGACGACTTTACCTTGGATGGCTTTTGGTTATGGAGTTTCGCTTACACCGTTGCAAACCCTGACGTTTTATAATGCCATAGCAAATGATGGAGAGATGGTTAAGCCACGCTTCATCAAAGAGGTTAAAAAATGGGATGCTTCCATAGAAAAATTTGAAAAAGAAGTGATCAATCCGGCAATCTGCTCGCAGTCTACAATTGATAAGGCACAGGAGATGATGAAGAATGTGGTAGAGCGCGGCACCGGAAAGGATATTTATTCTAAAAATTTCTCAATGGCCGGTAAAACAGGAACCTGCCAAACAGAATACTGGAAAGAAGAGGGGAAATATATCGCCTCTTTTGCTGGTTATTTTCCGGCTGAGAATCCTGAATATTCGTGCATAGTGGTTATTCATAAACCGAATAAAAAAATAGGCTATTATGGTGGTGTTGTCGCTGCGCCGGTGTTTAGAAAGATTGCACAAAAAGTGTACAGCGATACGCCGCTAGTTGATGAAGTAAAACTGGCTGATGCAAATACTTCTTCCGTAGAAAAAGATTTTGAGAACTATTATCAGCAAGCTCAGAAGGCAGCTGAGACAATTCCTAATGTAAGGGGGATGAGTGGGATGGACGCTGTTTCCCTGTTGGAGAATTTAGGCTTACAGGTAGAGTTTTCAGGAAGTGGAAAAGTAAAAAGCCAGTCACTTAAAGCCGGACAAAAATTAAGTAAAAATCAAAAAATCATTTTACAACTGTCGTGATTCTTTTAAAAGACATATTGTATAAAGTGACGTTGGAGTCGGTTACCGGAAATCCAAATGTACCTGTGAACGCGATTCATTTTGATTCGCGTAAAGTGGGGCTTAATGATGTTTTTGTGGCGATCAGCGGGACGCAAAGTGATGGTCATGATTTTATAAAAAAGGCTGAAGAACAAGGTGCGATCGCAATCATCTGCGAGCGCATGCCTGAAGAGTTTGTCAATGGTATTACGTATGTGCAAACTTCAGATACGGCACAGGCTTTGGCGGTGATGGCGTCTAATTATTATGAGAATCCTTCCGGAAATTTAAAGTTGGTGGGCATCACCGGTACCAACGGTAAAACCACCATTGCAACCTTATTACATCAGTTGTTTACTAAAGCTGGTTTTAAAGCCGGATTGCTTTCAACTGTAAAAGTTTTGGTAGGAGATGAGGAGTTTCCGGCAACGCATACCACTCCAGATTCGCTTACGATCAATAAATACTTGGCGATGATGAATGATGCCGGTGTAGAATATTGCTTTATGGAAGTTAGTTCGCACGGAATTCATCAAAAACGCACCGAAGGATTGCACTTTGAAGGTGGAATTTTTACCAATCTTAGTCACGATCACTTGGATTATCACAAGACGTTTGCAGAGTATCGGGATGTGAAGAAATCGTTCTTTGATCATCTGCCTAAAACGGCATTTGCCTTATCGAATATAGACGATAAGAACGGGCAGGTGATGTTGCAAAATACGCAGGCTAAAAAAGTGACTTATGCGCTAAAATCTTTTGCAGATTATCGCGCGCAGATTTTAGAAAATCAATTCACCGGACTGTTATTAAAAGTGAATGATCAGGAGGTTTGGGTGAAGTTGATAGGCTCGTTTAATGCTTACAATGTATTGGCAATTTATGCTGCTGCAGAATTGCTAGGCTTAAGTCAGCTTGAAGCGCTTCAGTATTTATCGGAATTGACCAGTGTGAGCGGCCGATTTCAGTATATGATTTCAGCTAAAAAGATCACGGCAATTGTTGATTATGCGCACACACCAGACGCACTCAAAAATGTCTTGGAAACCATCAATGACATCCGGACAAAAAATGAAGAGTTGATCACGGTGGTGGGCTGTGGTGGTGATCGCGATCGAACCAAAAGACCAAAAATGGGAAAAATCGCTGCGGCACTAAGTACTAAAGTGGTTTTTACGAGCGATAATCCGCGTAGTGAAGATCCTGATGCGATTATTGAGGAGATTGAAAAAGGCGTGGAGCCTGTAGATTATAAGAAGACTGTAGCAATCACTTCGCGTAAGCAAGCGATCAAAGCAGCCTGCCAGATGGCAGAAGAAAATGACATCATTTTAATCGCCGGAAAAGGACACGAGACCTACCAAGAGGTAAAGGGAGAGCGTACCGATTTTGATGATTTTAAAATTGTAAAAGAACTATTAACCGAGCTGAATAAATAAGCAAAAGCCAAAGGCGAAAAAGAATTTTAAATGCTGTATTACCTTTTTGAATATTTAGAGCGTGCATACAACTTCCCCGGGGCAAGTTTATTTGGCTTTATCACGTTTCGCGCGGCAATAGCGATCATCATGTCGCTGGCGATTTCTACCATTTGGGGAAAGCGCATCATCTTGTATTTACAGAAAAAACAATTGGGCGAATCTATACGTGACTTAGGGTTAGAAGGCCAGGTAGAGAAAGCAGGAACCCCAACAATGGGTGGATTAATCATCATTTTGGCCACATTGATTCCGGTGTTTTTGTTAGCTAAGCTTGAAAATATTTATGTCATCCTTCTAATTGTGACCACGTTGTGGATGGGCGCCATAGGTTTTATGGATGATTTCTTGAAAATCAGAAAAAAGAACAAAGAAGGACTTCAAGGCAAGTTTAAAATATTTGGTCAGGTTGGTTTAGGAATTATTGTGGGTGCAACCATTTTCTTCCATCCGGGTGTGACTGTAAAAGATGAGATCGCAAATAAACCGGCGCAACAAGAAGAATTGGTTGACAGTTCTACGACCGAATTTTCTTCGGAAGAAAAAGCTTTGACGACCACCATTCCTTTTGTGAAAAATAATGAGATCGATTATAGCATTCTAGTGAGTTGGTTGGGCGAGGACTATGTAAAATATGCTTGGTTATTATTTATTCCTATTGTCATATTTATTGTTACTGCAGTGTCTAATGGGGCCAACCTTACGGACGGAATTGACGGCTTGGCTGCCGGCTCTTCAGCGATCATCGTGCTCACTTTGGGGATTTTTGCGTGGGTGTCTGGTAACATCATCTTTAGTGATTATCTCGATGTGATGTACATCCCACGTTCGGGAGAGATGGTAATTTTTATTACTGCATTTGTGGGAGCTCTAGTAGGGTTTTTATGGTACAACACGTATCCCGCCCAAATTTTTATGGGAGATACAGGAAGTTTAACCATAGGCGGAATCATCGCCGTGATCGCCATCGCTATTCGTAAAGAATTACTCATTCCATTACTATGCGGGATTTTCTTTATGGAAACACTTTCGGTAATGCTGCAGGTGAGTTGGTTTAAATACACCAAGAAAAAAACAGGTGAAGGACGTCGCATTTTTTTAATGTCGCCGCTGCATCACCATTATCAGAAAAAAGGCATTCACGAGAGTAAGATCGTGACGCGCTTTTGGATTATAGGCATTTTACTCGCGATCATCACAATCGTAACGCTAAAAGTAAGATAGATGAAGCGCTTAGTGATCTTGGGTGGTGGTGAAAGCGGAATTGGCACAGCCATTTTGGGTAAAAAAGAAGGTTTTGAAGTTTTTGTCTCAGACTTTGGGAAGATTAAACCAAAATACCTTGACGTTCTTAAAAACAATGAAATTGAATGGGAAGACGGTGGTCACACCGAAGCAAAAATTCTCAATGCAGACCTCGTGATGAAGAGTCCGGGAATTCCTGATAAAGCACCGCTTATAAAAAAGTTGGTTGAAGCAGGTAATTCTGTGATCTCAGAAATTGAGTTTGCAGCCCGCTATACTAAGGCAATCTTGGTCGGCATTACCGGTAGTAACGGTAAAACCACCACCACTATGCTTATGGCGCACCTGCTTAAGCAAGCCGGATTGAAAAGTGTGGCTGCGGGAAACATTGGAGACAGTTTTGCAAAATGGGTGGCGCTTGATGATCAGGATTTTTATGCTCTAGAAATTAGCAGTTTCCAGCTGGATGGCATTGTCGATTTTGCGCCTCATATCGCGATTTTGACCAACATCACACCAGACCATTTGGATCGCTACGAGTATAATTTTGAAAATTATATCAAGTCTAAATTCCGCATAGCGGAAAACCAGACCGAAAATGATTACTTGATCTATGATGCAGACGATCCCGTGATTACTGATTGGTTGGCAAAGCATCCTGTGCGATCGCAGTGCATACCTTTTTCAATTTCAAAACAACTAAAAAAAGGAGCGTATTACGCTCAAGAAGAAATAAACATTTTAATTGACGATACAACAATGACTATGTCAACAAAAAACTTAACTATTAAAGGGGCGCATAACACTAAGAATGCGATGGCTGCGGCAACTGCTGCGCGTTTATTAAGCATTCGTAAAGCGACCATTAGAGAATCTTTAGAGGGTTTTCAAGGGGTTGAACATCGCTTAGAGCAGGTGCTTAAGATCAATCACGTGTCTTACATCAATGATTCAAAAGCGACCAATGTGAACGCTACGTTTTATGCCTTAGATAGTATGAGTGCACCAACGGTTTGGATTGTTGGCGGAGTGGATAAAGGAAATGATTATAAAGACCTTTTTCCTTTAGTGAATGAAAAAGTAAAAGCGATCATTTGCCTTGGTGTTGATAATGCAAAGTTGATGCAGACCTTCTCAGGAATGGTAGAGAACATCATTGAAACTCAGTCGATCACCGAAGCAGTGAAAATCGCTTACAAATTGAGCGATAAAGGAGATAATGTGTTGTTGTCTCCGGCGTGTGCAAGTTTTGACTTGTTTGAGAATTATGAAGATCGCGGGCGTCAATTTAAAGAAGCTGTACGCAATCTGTAAAATAGAAAGTACCATTGAGTAGAACCAAAAACATATTTTCAACCTTAAAAGGAGATCGAGCGATCTGGGCAATCACTGCCTTTTTAGCGCTGTTTTCCTTTTTACCGGTATTTAGTGCGAGCAGTAACCTTGCCTACTTATATGGTAATGGGGAAACATTGCCGTTTTTGGTGCGTCACTTTATGCATTTGGTTTTAGGTTTTGCGATCATTTATGGGGTGCACAAAGTGCCTGCGCATTACTTTAAGGGACTGTCAATTATAGGAATTCCTATTGTGATCATCCTTTTGTTGATCACGATGGCGCAAGGGACGACCATTGATGGTGCCAACGCCAGTAGATGGATAAAAGTGCCGTTTGTTGGGATTACGTTTCAAACCTCGACACTAGCGTCAGTGGTGTTGATGATCTATATCGCGCGTTATCTATCAAAAATTAAGGACGAGCAAATCACGTTCAAAGAAAGCATCTTACCGCTTTGGGTACCGGTGGCTTTGGTTTTAGGATTGATTCTTCCGGCGAACTTTTCAACCACAGCGATCATTTTTGCGATGGTGTTGACATTGGTATTTATGGGCGGCTACCCGTTTAAATATTTAGCCATAATCGTAGCGACCGGTTTGCTGGCACTTACAATGTTTGTTTTGGCAGCTAAAGCATTTCCGGGGGTGTTTCCCAACCGTGTAGATACGTGGATGAGCCGTATAGACAGTTTTGCGGATGATGAAGATAGCGAAGGTGATTACCAGATAGAAAAAGCAAAAATTGCGATCGCGACCGGAGGTCTTACCGGTTTAGGACCGGGTAAAAGTGTTCAGAAAAACTTTTTACCACAATCCTCATCAGATTTTATCTATGCGATCATCGTAGAAGAATTTGGTCTGGTAGGAGGTTTGATGCTGTTATTAATGTATTTGCTATTGCTGTTTAGAATTTTAGTTGTAGCGCATAAAGCCGATACGGTTTTCGGGAAGCTCGCCGTGATGGGAGTGGGCTTGCCTATTGTATTTCAGGCATTGATCAATATGGCGGTTGCGGTAGAATTATTTCCGGTGACCGGGCAGACCTTGCCACTGGTGAGTAGTGGTGGAACCTCGATCTGGATGACGTGTTTAGCGATCGGGATTATTTTAAGCGTAAGTGCTAAGCGTGATGAAGTGCGCGCTAAAGAAGAAGATGAGATGAATCCGCTTGATGTATTAAGCGAAGCGATGTAAACGAAAATAAAGATTTGAAGAACTATAAATTCATACTATCAGGAGGCGGAACCGGGGGGCACATTTACCCGGCGATTGCAATTGCCGATGCTTTAAAAGCAAAGTATCCGCAAGCGGAATTCCTTTTTGTGGGCTCTCAAGATCGTATGGAAATGGAAAAAGTGCCTAAAGCAGGTTACGAGATCAAAGGACTGTGGATCGCGGGGCTTCAACGAAAGTTGACTTGGTCCAATTTGATGTTTCCATTTAAACTGATCAGCAGTTTATTCAAGTCGGCAGGAATTATCAGAAAATTTAAGCCAGACGTGGTTATCGGTACAGGTGGTTTTGCGAGTGGTCCTTTGCTTGAGATGGCAACACGTTACAACGTGCCGGCATTGATTCAGGAACAGAACAGTTATGCAGGCATAACCAATAAGCTTCTGGCTAAAAAGGTGCAGAAAATTTGTGTAGCGTATGATGAAATGCAGCGCTTTTTTCCGCAAGATAAGATTGTAAAAACAGGCAACCCTGTACGTCAGGATTTGCTAGCGATTGATAGTTTGCGCGAGCAAGGGATAGTAAAATTCAACCTAAAAAAGACTAAAAAAACCTTATTGGTTTTAGGTGGAAGTCTGGGAGCTCGAGCCATTAATAAAATGCTGGATAGAGAATTGCAGTTCATCTTAGATCAAGAGGTGCAAATCATCTGGCAAAGTGGGCAATTGTACTATGAAGAATATAAAAAGCATAATGCCGTTGAGGATGTACAGGTGTTGCCATACATAGACACGATGAATCTGGCTTATGCTGCAGCTGATATCATTATCAGCAGAGCTGGGGCAGGATCTGTGTCTGAATTGATGTTAGTTGGGAAACCGGTGATTTTTATACCGTCTCCCAATGTGGCAGAAGATCATCAGACCAAAAATGCAGAGGCGATCGTATCAGAAAACGCAGCGATTCTGTTGAAAGAGAAAGAAGCAGAACAACAGTTTAAGCCTGTTTTTAAAACGCTAGTTCACGATGAAGCCAAGCAACAGCTTTTGGGTGATAATATTAAAAAGATCGCATTGCCACAGGCAACAGAACATATTGTAAACGAAGTAGAAAAATTATTAAAGTAGTAGGTGAAAACGCTTGATCACATATCGCATATTTATTTCATCGGCATCGGCGGAATTGGGATGAGCGCTCTTGCGCGATATTTTCACGCTGCCGGGAAAGAAGTAGCGGGTTATGATAAAACACCTTCGCAGATTACAAGATCTCTTGAAGAGCTTGGGATCAGAATAAGTTATCAAGATGCTGCGGATGCGATTCCTGCTGAATTTAAAGTTTTAGACAAAACGCTAGTGGTGTATACACCTGCGGTTCCTAAAGTGCATAAAGCCTATCAGTTTTATTTAACTGAAGGTTTTCAGATTAAAAAGCGTGCTGAAGTTTTGGGTTGGTTGACTCAGGAGAAATTCTGCTTAGCTGTCGCCGGAACCCACGGAAAAACCACAACCAGTGCAATGCTTGGTCATTTGATGGCATTTTGCGAGCTGCCGGTGACTGCATTTTTAGGCGGAATTGCTGAAAATTATCAGAGTAATTTGATTCAGCAAGGTGAGGAAATTGTGGTTGTGGAAGCAGATGAGTTTGATCGCTCGTTTATGCAACTGTTTCCTAATATCGCGGCAATCACTTCGATGGATGCAGATCATCTGGATATTTATGGGGATGCGGAAGCTTTGCAAAAAAGCTTCAGAGATTTTGCAGCTCAAGTAAAAGAAGACGGTGTCCTGTTTGTAAAATACGGATTACCGCTTGACGGAATTACCGTAGGTGTCGAAGACCATTCAGCCTATGCTGCTTTAAATGTAAAAATAGAAAACGGAGCTTACCATTTTGATTTAAAACATCCTGATGGGCTCATAGAAGATTTAGTGCTTAACCTGCCCGGTAGACATAATTTGTCTAATGCAACAACGGCTTTGGCGATGGCTTTACATTACGGCTGCCCTGCCGATAAGCTCGCCAAAGCTCTGTTTGCATTTAAAGGGGTTACGCGCAGGTTTACGTATCGTATTAAAAAGGAAAATGAGGTGCTCATTGATGATTATGCGCATCATCCTGCCGAAATAAACGCAGTGCATAGTGCTGTGCGCGAGATGTATCCAAACAAACGAGTTTTGGCAGTTTTTCAGCCGCATTTGTTCAGTCGTACTCGTGATTTTATGGAAGAGTTTGCTGCGAGTTTAGCACAGTTTGATGAGTTGCTGCTTTTAGATATCTATCCGGCTAGGGAAGAACCTATTGAAGGTGTTACTTCTGAAAAGTTATTGGAGTTAATTCCGCTTACGCGAAAAGAGGTGATTTCAAAAGCACAGCTTGAAGAGAAGTTGCAAGCGTCAAAAGCAACGATAAAAGTAATGATGGGGGCAGGAGATATCGGAGAAGAAATTTTAAAACTGACTAAAACATTAGCGGTATGAAAATCAATTGGTTTTACATAAGAATGCTGGTTTTGGTGGTCCTTACTCTGGGCTTGGTTGCCTTTACGCATAAGCGCAATGCCAACCGAAAAGTAAAAGAGGTTCAAATTAATTTTGAAGCCGGTGCAAACCTCTTTGTTACAGCTGAATCGGTTGATAAATTGTTGATACAAAACGGGAAACCTCTTGAGGGGCAGTACAAAGAAATTTTAGATTTGAAAGACCTCGAAGATAAACTCGATGCGCACGCAATGATCGCAGATGCAGATGTTTATATGACGTTAGATGGTGTAGTGGGAGCGACTGTAAAGCAAAGAAAACCTCTAGCTCGAGTTCAGACTCAGACCCCGTTTTATATTGATGAAGAAGGCAAGACAATGCCGCTGTCATCTAACTATTCGGCACGTGTGCCTTTGGTGACCGGTGTTACACAAGAGCAGGTAAAAGAAGTTTATCCGCTTTTAAAGTATTTACAAGAAGATAAAGTTCTGGCAACTCAGGTTGTCGGGATTTCAAGATTTAAAAACGGCGATTATAGTCTCACGTTAAGAGTGCTTGATTATGATGTCGTAATAGGCAAAATAGAGCAGTTGTCTAGTAAATTTTCTAACTACAAGGCATTTTATCAAAAGGCGATAAAAGATAATAGTCTTGAAGTTTATAAAAGTGTTGATCTGCGCTTTAAAGGGCAGGTCGTAGGGACAAAAAAGTAAGTTATGGAGCATAAGGACATAGCAGTAGGGCTAGATATTGGTACCACAAAGATCGTGGCAATGATAGGTAGGTATAACGAATATCATAAGCTAGAGATCTTGGGTATTGGTAAGTCTAAAAGTTTAGGCGTACATCGCGGGGTAGTGAATAATATCACGCAGACCATACAGTCTATTCAGCAAGCTGTGCAGGAAGCAGAAAGTGTTTCCGGGATGAAAATAGAAGATGTAGTTGTGGGTATTGCCGGGCAGCATATACGCAGTTTGCAACATAGCGATTATATCACTCGTGCCGATGCAGATCAGGTTATAGGACCTAAAGATATAGATATGCTTTGCAACCAGGTACATAAACTGGTTATGCTTCCGGGGGAAGAAATTATTCACGTGCTTCCACAGGAATATAAAGTAGATGGTCAAGCCGAAATCACACAACCCATTGGAATGTATGGTGGAAGGTTAGAAGCCAATTTCCACGTGGTCGTAGGGCAGGTGAGCAGCATACGCAACATTGGTCGTTGTGTAAAAAGTGCAGGTCTCAATCTAGATAAAATTACGTTAGAGCCCTTAGCCTCAGCAAACGCGGTACTGAGTCAGGAAGAGAAAGAAGCAGGAGTCGCACTTATTGATATAGGTGGTGGTACAACAGATCTCGCCATTTTTAAAGACGGAATCATTCGGCATACGGCGGTAATTCCATTTGGAGGTAATGTGATCACCGAAGATATCAAAGAAGGCTGCAGCATTATAGAAAAGCAGGCAGAGCTACTTAAAATAAAATTTGGTTCAGCCTGGCCGGGAGAAAATAAAGATAACGAGATCGTGTCTATCCCGGGATTACGCGGTAGAGAACCAAAAGAAATTACACTTAAAAACCTCTCTAAGATCATTCACGCACGTGTGGTAGAGATCGTTGAGCAGGTGTATCTCGAGATCAAAAATTATGGTCACGAGGAACAGAAGAAAAAGCTTATTGCAGGAATAGTGCTAACCGGTGGAGGTTCACAACTGAAACACTTAAAACAACTGGTAGAGTACATCACGGGGATGGATACACGTATAGGTTATCCTAACGAGCATTTGGCAGGTGATAGCGATTCAGAAACCACGAGTCCGTTGTATGCAACAGCCGTAGGTTTGGTAATGAACAGTTTAGAGCATCAACGCAACATTCAAGACGACGAGCCGCAGGATACCGCAGTGGTAGAAGAAGAACCTGTAATAGAACCGCTTCTGGAAGATGATCCTGTTGAACGAGAAGAAGAAAAGCCGGCAGCGGCAAAGAAACCACGCAAAAGCATTTTTGATACGTGGGCAGAGAAGTTTAAAGACTTTTTAGATAACGCAGAATAAAATAAAAAACGATAAGCGAATACGTTTATAAAGCCAATAGAAAAAGAGAAAACAAAAGAAACAACCGGTAAAACGATATATTATGAGCAACACAGATTTTGAAAACATTTCGTTTGATTTACCAAAAAATCAGAGCAACGTCATCAAAGTGATAGGCGTAGGAGGTGGTGGTAGTAATGCCATTAACCATATGTTTAGTCAGGGGATTAAAGGAGTAGACTTTGTAGTCTGCAATACAGATGCACAAGCTTTAGAGAACAGTCCGGTGCCTATTAAAATTCAGTTGGGAGTAAGCCTTACTGAAGGTTTAGGTGCAGGCGCCAATCCTGAAGTTGGTGAGAAGGCAGCTATCGAGAGCTCTGAAGACGTAAAACAAATGTTAGGAACCAATACCAAAATGGTATTTATCACTGCCGGAATGGGTGGTGGTACCGGAACCGGAGCAGCCCCTGTGATTGCAAAAATGTCTAAAGAGATGGATGTACTTACCGTAGGTATTGTGACCATTCCGTTTCAGTTTGAAGGTAAAATGCGTAATGAACAAGCGCAGTTGGGAGTTGAAAAATTACGCTCGCATGTTGATTCGCTTATCGTGATCAACAACAATAAATTACGCGAGGTATATGGTAACCTTGGTTTCAAAGCCGGATTCAGCAAAGCAGACGAAGTTCTTGCTACTGCTTCAAGAGGTATTGCCGAAGTGATCACGCATCACTACACGCAAAACATTGACCTTCGTGATGCAAAAACCGTATTGAGTAATAGCGGAACCGCTATTATGGGTAGTGCTAATGCTAGTGGTGCGAGTCGTGCTCAGGACGCCATCAGAAAAGCATTAGACTCCCCATTGTTAAACGACAATAAAATTACCGGTGCCAAGAACGTACTGTTGCTTATCGTTTCAGGAACCGAAGAGATCACTATTGATGAGATCGGTGAGATCAACGATCACATTCAAGATGAGGCTGGTCATAGCGCGAATATCATTATGGGTGTGGGAGAAGAAGAAAGCCTTGGTGATGCGATTTCGGTAACAATTATCGCTACGGGGTTTAATGTAGAACAGCAAAATGATATCGTTAATACCGAAACGAAGAAGATCATTCACACCCTAGAAGATGAGCAACGTGCGCAACACGATCTTACGCCTAAAAATACCGGAGGAACGTTAAACTTTGATACACCTGCGCCAAAAAAGGAAGCCCCGGCTCCTGAGAAAAAACCTATCGTGCATACACTTGATGATACGGATGATCCAATGGATCTGATGGTAAATAAGCCTAAGAAGGAAACTCCAAAGCCTAAAATGGATTTGATCCCGACGACAGAGTTGATCAGAAACCTTCAGGTGGTGTATGAAGAAGTTTTAGATCACTCTGAACCCGAGATTACTTTTGAAGAAGAGGAGGAAGAGCTAGAATTTAAAATCGTAAGTGTTGAAGAACCTACGTACAAACCTCAGGCAGATTTGTTTAATCAAGAGGAAGAAGAACAGTTTACGCTTTCTTTTGATTTGCCATTAAATGAAAAAGCTTCTCCAGCACAAGAAGAATTTATTGCCGAAGATGAGGAGGAAGAAGTGGTGTATAATTTAGATGATGACATCAACGATATAGAGGTGAACAACCCTGTGGAAATCGTTTCGGTAACCGAAGTGAATGAAAACGGAGAAAAACGCTACAGCCTTGATGATTATATGGAGATGGAAGATCATTTAAACAGTGCGCAACCTACTCAGCAAAAACGAGCAGAACCTCAAAAGAAACAAGAGGAAGAGATCGCTTTTGAGCGCAAAACTGTTGCGCCTGTTGAGAAAGAAGAGGTAAATGAAGAAGATGGTGACCCTATGAATGCGCCTATTTCTCAATTGCTTACCGAGCGCGCTGCAGAACGCAGACGTATGATGAAGGAGTTTAATTATAAATTCCATAATAATCAGTCGCGCATTGATGAGATTGAGAAGCAACCGGCTTATAAAAGAATGGGAGTAAATCTAGATTCAAACCCGAGTGCTAAAAGTTCTATTTCACGTACTTCTTTAAGCACCGATGAGAATGATGAGATGCAATTACGCAGAAACAATTCATTCTTACACGATAATGTCGATTAGTTAGTAAAAACCGATGTAGGAGCGGCCGTTAGTGAAAACTAGCGGCCTTTCTTTTTAGTGAAATGTGTGGTGTGAAAAGCGAATTTTGGCTATATTCGCTCTCCAAAAATTAAAGAAGTCATGAGTTTACAGACCGAAGTAATGACGGCGATGAAAGCAGCAATGAAAGCAAAAGATCAAAATGCTCTTGCCTCATTACGCGCGATAAAATCAGCTATTCTTACAGCCCAAACCGAAAGTGGAGCGGGAGATGAGTTGTCTGAAGACCAAGAGATCAAAATGCTTCAGAAATTGGTAAAGCAACGCAAAGATAGTGCTGCGATTTATCAGGAGCAGGGGCGAGAAGAAATGGCTCAGGAAGAACTTGCGCAGGCTAAAGTGATCGAGCAGTTTTTACCAGAACAATTAAGTCAGGAAGAGATTGAGCAAGTCGTAGCATCAATCATAGAAAAAACCGGAGCGAGCGGAATGCAGGATATGGGTAAAGTTATGGGGCTTGCCTCTCAAGAACTTGGCGGTAAAGCAGACGGTAAAACGATCTCGACTATCGTAAAAAGTAAATTAGCATAACAACTTTTCGCGCAAGCGAAAAAACATGCTCAAAGGCACTCCCGGTAGTTATCGGGATGAATAGAACATCAGACTGACACTGATTGTAAAAGATAAAATAATTAGGCTCCGTGGCGCAACTGAATAGCGCATCAGATTTCGGCTCTGAGGGTTGGGGGTTTGAATCCCTCCGGGGTCACAAATGGTCCAAATAAATGGATGCAAAAACCACGTATTTAATAAAAATACGTGGTTTTTTGTTGTTGCAGCCTGAGCAAAAATACCTGTCTGGCTTACTCTAAGAAGGTTTGGGCCTTGCATTTAGAGGATTAGTAATGTATTTAGCAGCAGTGTTTGGGTCGTTCACCAGGTTCTTCTTTCATACATAGTATTTTATACATAGGTTCACAATTATTAAACCATTAGAGATCATACTATGAGTACAATATTCAAGAAATATGTACCCTTACCTTTTGAGGGGGATGTAGCCGTTTTACTGTTGCGAGTAGCCTTATCACTTTTTTTATTTTTTGGTCACGGGATGGGCAAAATTCTAAAATTGACCAGTAACGAACCCGTACAATTTTTAGATCCAATAGGTATAGGGCAGGAGCTTTCCCTTGTTTTGGCCACTACAGCTGAGACTTTTGGGGCGCTTTTTATACTTCTGGGACTGTTTACAAGAGTGGCAACTATACCTATTCTATTTACATTAGGAGTAGCCTGTTTTATAGTACACGGATCCCAAGGATTTTCAGGGATGGAAATCTTACTGCTGTACCTCCTTGGTTTTATCGTGATACTCCTTATGGGGCCTGGTAAATATGCGCTTGATGCACGTATGTAGGCTGTTATAATTGTGCTAGAAATGGAATGTTGTCAATTTCAATTAAAAAATGCAATGAAACCTAACAAAGAATGGTCTAGACGAAACTTTCTAAAAACTACGAGTGCCGCGGGAACATTCGCGGTTATGAATCCGTTTTCAGCATTCGCTCAGAAAACGTATGATATAGACCCTAAGGTCGCCGCAATTGTTGCTCAAAGTTTTGCTATTGACACCCACAATCACATGGATGTGCCGTTTGATGGGGCTGAATTTGATGCGCAGGCAGTTCCGTTATCAAACGAACTCCATAAATCTGGGTTTAAAGCGGTAAGCATGACCTTTTGTGTTGATAGGCCTAAGCTAAATTATGAAGGAGAAGCTTTTAAGCGCTTTATAACTACACTCGATAAGCATGACCAGATCTTGCGAGCGAATGGAATTAAGAGAGTTTTAAATTCCCGTGACCTGCTACATGCTAAGAAAGCAAGTAAGCCCGTAGTGATTCAATCTGTAGAAGGAGGCCATTTTTTAGAAGGCAAATTAGAACGGCTTGAGGTCGCCTACAACCGGGGATTAAGACATTTAGGATTATTGCATGATGCTCAATCGGCATATCCTCTAGGTGATATTTATACTAATCCGTCACAATTTGGAGGTTTGACACCTTTGGGGCTTGAGGTTGTAACTGCTTGTGAGAAAGCTGGGATATTGGTAGACCTGGCCCATTGTAGCGATGAGGCTATAAATGATGCTTTAGAAAAGATGAGCAAACCGGCAATAATATCCCACACAGGTTTGAATACACAACTGGGAAATGATCAGAAAATGGCAAAAATGATGATGCCTAGATTGATTAGTAAACAACAGGCTAAAACTGTTGCTGAAGCTGGTGGAGTAATAGGAGTGTGGACGCATCTTGTAGAAACACCTACTGAAATGGCACAGCATATTGCCGCATTATGCGCTATAGTGGGGACACACCATGTTTCTATAGGTACTGACTCTAGGATGGCGGTTCAAACGGGCGGAAATGCCAGAGGTTTAATCAATCAATTCTGGCATACATCTGCTCAAGGGTTCTTTTACACCTTAGTAGATGCGATGCTTAAAACAGGATTTACAAAAGAAGAAATTCTGAATATAGGAGGGGGTAATTACTGGCGTATTTTTGAAGAGGCCATCACCGTCTAGCTAACATTAAAAAGCAATCCTACTTCGTGTTTTTTATTTTGGATGGAAGCACTTTGTAGTATTTTTTAAAGGTCGAAGTAAAATAAGAGATACTTTGATAACCCAGTATCGAAGCTGTTTCGGCAATGGTATTTGTTTTTAAAAGCTCAAAGGCTTTCTTCATTTTCAATTCAATAATATAAGCGCGAATGGTTTTTCCGTAGGTGCTTTTAAATTCCTTTTTCAGTTGCATTTCATTCAGCATAACGTGTCTTGAAACCTGCTGAATAGTGGGAGTGTCTAAATAATGGTGTTCAATATAATTTAATGCTTTTGTAATTCTAGCTTGAATTCCGGTATGCGCAGCAGCATTTTCATCATCATAAAGCAAGCTGTCATTTTGATAGACACGAAGAAGCAACTCTCGCAATTTGAGGCCTACAAGGTGTTTTGGTATTCTTGAAGATGCGGTTGATTGAATGATCCCAAGTATCGTTTTCTGAATGCTATGCGTAACCTGAACATCATTGGCACGTACAGAAGTAAGACCTATATCATTGTTGATTAACGTATAAATACAATTATTGTCTTTCCACTCTTCGTGCTTTAATAAATTGATCAGGTAAGAAGACCTGAGGTAAATTAAAATAGATTCTGTGGTGCAATTGGCAGGAGTAATGACTTGATTATTGGTTTGCTGAGCAAAGACTATTCTCAGTTTGTCATTGTCTAAAAGGTATCTAAATGCCGGTTGATTGATCTCAAGTTCACCACTAATTAAATAGGCGATAAGTACAAAGGAGCCTTCCACATTAACCTGTTCGATCAAGTCCTTTTTACAGTTACGCTTGTTATGTATTATAACTATGTCCTTGTTAAAATGAATAGTGCTGTCAACGGTATAATCTTGATTTTTAAAGGCCACCTCTTTGAACTCTAAGTAGTCAGATTGTGGAAAGGTGTCTAGATCAAAGTGATAAAACTCTTTGTTTAAGTCGGGATACGTTGAATATAACCTCATAATTCCGTTTACCGTTAATTTGATTCCCGATTCTATTGATGTGATCAAGTTTCAACAAGGAAATTTGCGCAAATATAATTTAGAATTAAATTAAATAAAAATTGTTTAAAACACTACTTCAATCCTGTTTGTTTTTGAGCCTTTTAGTATGCAGTACACTAGGTTACAGTCAAGAACGCTACAGTATCTCGGGTAAGCTATCTGATCAAGCCGGAGCCCCTTTGACTGATGCCTATATCTATTTAGAGCATACACAAATTTACACGATGACTAATCAAGCTGGTGAATTTAAGCTAAGCGCACCAGTAGGTACATACCAGCTGGTTTGTTCTTTAATGGGATATGAAAAAAAGACCATCTCGATTGAGTTGCACAACGATCTAAACGTAGCTTACAAATTGGGCCCAGATCGTGAGATGCAGCTTGATGAAGTACAAATAAAAGGAAAATCAGTTATTGAGAAGGTCAGAGAATCGGCTTATAATGTTGTGGCTGTAGATGCTCAGGCTATGACCAATACAACGGCCGATCTTTCAAATGCGCTGGAGCAAGCTTCCGGAGTCAAAGTACGACGTTCTGGCGGATTGGGTTCTAGGGCCTCAATTTCGTTAAACGGATTTACAGGACGCCGGGTTAAACTTTTTATGGACGGTGTGCCTATGGAAGGTTTTGGAGATGCTTTTCAGCTCAATAACATACCGGTATCCATCGCAGATCGTATTGAAGTTTATAAAGGGGTGGTTCCTATTGAGTTTGGTACAGACGCTATGGGCGGGGTCATTAATATAGTGACCAATCAGCGCTCAAATACTTTTGTAGACGCTTCCTATGCTTTTGGTTCCTTTAATACGCATCGTGCCAGTGTAAGTACAGGCTTTACCTCTAAAAATGGGTTTTCTGTTTTAGTAAATGGTTTTCTTAATTATTCAGATAATAATTATAAAGTACATCTTGATAAGATGCTGGATGTAAATACAGGTACTTACGTCGCCGGGGATTATGAAGTAGAGCGCTTTCACGATACGTATCAAAATAAAACGGTTATGGCTAAAGCCGGATTCGTAAAAAAATGGTGGGCAGATCGTTTTTTCGTTGGTCTTACTGTAGGAGAGCTGGAAGCTGATGTTCAAAATGCTTACACTATGGAAATCGTTTATGGTGCGCGTACAAGGGCATCAAAAACCTTGTTGCCGTCACTGGAATATTATAAACGAAATTTTTTAACCAAAAACCTTACCGCCAGAGTTACCGCAAATTATAACCATAATGCTAATAAAAGTATAGATACCGTTGCGCGTCTTTACAATTGGTATGGTGATTATGCTACTACAAGAACAAGAGGAGAGAGCGGTACCAACACGCTTTCAGAATTCAAAGATAATAATGTATCAGCGACAGCAAATTTGTCTTATGACATAAACAAAAAACACTCTATAAAGCTCAACGATGTCATTACGGGCTATGAGCGTAAATTATCAAGCGATGTACCGTTAGACCAGCTGACCTCTGCTACAGATACGATGCGCAGAGCGTCTAGAAAGAATGTAATAGGACTTTCTTATGGGTATCGCCCTTCTAAAAAATGGAACGTCAACTTCTTCGGGAAACACTACTACCAATACGTTGTGGGACCGGTTGATACCGTTACCGTAGGCAATAACAGTCAGTATGAAGAGCAAGAGCGTTCCTTTCAAACATCAGGTTACGGGCTGGCAGCTACCTATTTCTTTAATAATGCAATTCAGTTAAAAGCTTCAGCAGAACGGGCTTATAATTTACCTTCTGCGCAACAGCTCTTTGGCGACGAGGTACTCAATACAGCCAACACAAGTTTAAAAGCTGAAAACTCATCTAATTTCAATCTTGGCGTTTCTTCAAACAGCAGATTGAAAAATGACGATGTGTTATATGTGGATGTAAATGGTTATTACCGCTTAACAAAAGACTTTATTCAGCGCGTGCAAAGTGCACGATATGGTACGGTAGGAAATGTGAATTTTGGGCGTGTTAGAAATATTGGAGCTGATGCAGAAGTACGCTATTATCATAAAAATAAGGTGATGGTAGGCGGTACCCTTACCTATATGGATTTGCGTAACCGGGAACAAATACGAGATGCATCCTCTTCAGTAGCATCTTCAACTTACAATAACAGGATGCCCAATATACCATACTTCTTTGGTAACGCCGATGCCGCTTATTACGTACACGATATTTTCGGTAAGAATAACGTATTGAGTTTAAACTACAACTTTAATTATGTAGGTGAATTCTATCTGCTATGGGAAAGCCAAGGAAGTAGTAGTACCAAAGCAACCCTACCAGAACAGGTTTATCATGACTTTTCGGTAAACCTTTCCTTAGCAAAAGGAACGTACAACATCACGTTAGAGGCACTCAATTTTACAGATGCCAGGCTGTATGACAATTTCAGTCTGCAAAAACCGGGAAGAGCATTTAATGTGAAGTTCAGATACTATTGGAACAGAAGAAAATAAAATCAATTAATTCAAACAACAACAAAAATTATGAATATCAATTTTAAAACAAGCACTTTAGGATTGTTCCTAGCCGGTGCACTACTCACAGCGTGCAGTAACGACGATAGTAGTACCGAAGAACCAACAGAACCAGAAGTGAATCTTGAAGCCAAGTATTTTATAGCTGCAGAAAATGATAACGGTACTTATTTCTTAACTGAAGAATCGCTTAACTCAGGAACAACTACCACTACCGGAAATGGTATCGAGGACCCTAATTCGTATACCCATTATTCATACAATGGCAATGAGGCTGTTATGGGATTATGGTATCGTCAGGGAAATCCGGCGATTGGAGTAATGTATGGTTTAGATGCTTCAGGAACTTTAACTGAAATCGGTGCCGGTTTTCAAATGACTAACGGTTATTCATCAGTAGGTCCATTTGAAAACTACATTGTTGCAACCCGTGGAGGCATTACATTTGACGATGGTAGTGTAGGGCAAAACTTTTACTTTATAGATCTTGATAATAATGCCACAGTATCATCAAAGCAATTAACTACGCTTGATCTTGTGGGTAATGGTCTAGAATGTAATCTGGTAGGCATTGTAGACGCTGGAGATGGTTCTTTTCTTTCTGCTGTAGAGGTTCAAGACGGGGATGTAGATACCTGCTACATTGTTAAATTAGATGCAGATGCTACTGTGCTTAATATTTTAGAAGATGATCGTATAGGTCAAGCACTCGGGCAGTGGCGTTCTGCGCGCTACTCGCTTATTGCAAATGATGATGAAGGAAACACTTATGTTTTTGGAAATCCTAATGGAGGGACACTAAAAGGAGGAGCATTAAAAATTCCTCAAGGAAGCACTTCTTTTGATTCAAGTTACTATTTCAATATTCAGGATCAAGCAGATGGTTATGCTTTTAGAAAGGTTTATCACGTTACCGGAAAGTACTTTTTACTAGAATTTTACAATGAGTATGAGCCGGGCAACGGTACAGCAGCTACCAAATATGGAATCGTAAATGTAGAAACTCAAAGTTTTTCTTGGATTACCGGTCTTCCAAGTACAGATAATATTAACGATGTGGGCTGGCCGTATGCAAGTGATGATGTAGTGTATATACCTATTACTACTGCAGATGCAAGCCCAACAGTTTATGTTGTTGATCCGGTAACAGCATCAGCTACAGCAGGTATTGTAGTAGAGTCTGCTACCGCTATTGGTGGTTTAGCAAAACTTGAATACGAACCGGAAACTACTAATTAATGGCATCCAAGCCCAGACGCGTATACGTCTGGGCTTTTATAATTCTTATTAAATATGAAACAAAGAATAACCTTTTTATTTATCGTGCTGGGCATACTAGGAAGTAGCTTTGCGCAATCTACGGTTTTAGCAACCAACACATTTTGGGAGTCTAATCCTGACCTGAAAGCTGTAAAAGCAGAAGTCAAAAAGGGATTTGATTTTGCAAATATGGGGATCAGCGATGACCCAATAATGCTTGCGATACGCAATGAAGCAGATCTAAATATAATCACATATCTCTTAGAGCAACCGGGTGTTGATATTGATAAACTGGTTTTTGAAGGAAGACACTATTTGCATATCGCAGCAAATGATGGTAACGATCAATTGGTAGATTATTTGTTAGAAAATGGTTCTGACATTGATTTCTTAGATGCTAACGGGCATACCGCATTTACATTTGCCGGTTTTCAAGGCCACTTAACCAAAGATATGATAGACGTATTCATCGAACACGGTATAGACTTGAATAAAAAATATCCGGAAAAGGATGGTGCTAATATCCTACTCATATCAATTCCCTATGACAAAGATTTGACTATTACAGATTATTTAGTCTCTAAAGGAGTTTCTATCAATTCTGTGGATGATGAGGGGAATACGGCTTTTAATCACGCTGCAAAAATAGGTAGTGTACCTATGATGAAAACGCTTCTGGAACGCGGTGTAACCTATACAGATGAAGCGCTCTTAATCGCATCACAAGGAACTTATAGGTCTGCAAATGATATCGAAGTTTATTACTATTTAGTAGATGATCTAGGTATTAGTCCAACACTAACTAGTGAGGAGGGACAAAACGTATTGCATGCAATTGCTAAGAAAAACGATCAGGATGAGGTGATCAACTATTTTCTATCAAAAGGGGTTGATGTCAATCAACAGGATGAAGATGGGAACACTCCATTTTTAAATGCCGCAGGTGGGCGAAGTTTTAAAGCGGTAGAGTTAATGTTTCCTTATTTGGCAGAAGGAGCGGTAAACGCAACTAATGCACAAGGGCAAACTGCGTTGATGCTTGCTGCAGGTTCTAATGCGCCGGAAGCAGTTTCGTTTTTAATAGAAAATGGCGCTGAAGTAGCACTGAAGGATAAAAGAGGTAATGATGCCGGATTTTACCTTATAGACTCGTATAGAGCGCCAAGAAGGGGTAGAGGTCCCACGACCGAAAGTAACGCACAAAACCTTGTTGAAGCAAAACTGAAAACCTTATTAGCTGCGGGATACGCTATTAATACCCTGCAAGAAGCAAACACCAGTTTGCTGCATCTCGCTGCTGAGAAAAACGAATTAACACTAGTTAAGCCGTTGGTTGATAACGGAATTGACCTTAATGTTGTTAACGATAACGGAAACACAGCATTGCACATCGCAGCGATGAAGGCTGAAAATGAAAAGATCTTAGCATTACTGGTCAAGGCAGGTGCTGATACGTCAATGGAGACACAGTTTGGAGAAACAGCCTATGACCTTGCTGGTGAAAATGAAGCGATATCAGGCAAAGCCGAAAAACTATCTTTTTTAAAATAACGATGCTACAACAAAGAATGAAGATGAAAAGAATTTTGTGTTGCCTCGTTGCGGTACTTGTGCTAGGTGCTACCCAAGGCTGGAGATCAAAATCAGATGAGCAACTTAAGTTAAAATGTTTGATCCAATTGACTAATTATTCAGGTGAAGGTGCGTATATGGCAGCATCTCTAATCGACCAGAATGGGACGTATGAGCAAACACTTTATGTGATGGGTCAAGATGAAAAATGGTATAACGAACTCGTAAGTTGGTTTTCATTTTTTGAAAAGAAGAAAGAAGCAGTAGATGCTATTAGTGGAGCCACTATTGCAGGAGGCGAGCGTACTATTTGTGTTCTTGAAATACCTAAAGAAAAACTGGATAAGGGATACAAGCTGCGCTTTGAAACCTCTGTAGAAAGTCAGAAATATTATGAAAACGATGTTGAGGTAGCACTCACTTCAAGCACTATTAAAGGAAACTACGAGGGTACGGGTTACATTCGCTATGTGCGATTAATCCCTAATTAGTGGATCTAAAGACATAATTGAATTTTTAGAAATCAATTATCTTGAAAGTAGGCCTGATCACGAAAGTGGTCAGGTTTTTTTATTTGCACGAACAATGGCAATACATCTTCAAGTTGGTTTACTTGGCTTAAAAAGCTTTCATTTGTAGTATTCTGAAGTGTGGTTGAAACCCTCAAGAGCATAGATTTTATTACCGATGGTGTATTAAAAAAAAGGTGATTAGCCTAAACTAACCACCTTAAAATTCAACAGCAATATTTTCGCTGAAACAAACACTCTTCAGGGAAAATTATTCAATAAACGCAGTGATGACTTTTTTGATATCAGCCGAACTAGCATCAGGCTCTAGTGCAAACATCACACTGTAAAGCCGTTGACCATCTACTTTGTCTTTTAGTTTAAGACGGTCATTTGATGCAAAAACAGCATCCCATTCTTTTCTAACTTTTGCCCATAAAGCTTCGTTTTCTTTCCACCAAGCTTGAGCTGCAGCACAGCGCTCATCGGCAACTTGCTCATAAATATTATAACCTTTCTCTTCGGCTATAATGCGATCGTCAGCATCTTCGGCGTGTAAAACTTTTTTATTATCCTGCTCGTGAAGCCACCCATAATCTGTGATCGCCACTTGATTATTGCGCTCCATAATGTTATAATCTCTTCTTTTAGTGTACTCTCTTCGCGGTAAAGGCGCCGGCGTGGTGTTTTGCCATACTTTTTTTCCATCTACGTGAACCCAAGTGGCAGAACCCGAATACCGCGGACTGTCATCAACTTGATACACTTTTTGTGCCCATTGCCCTTTAACGTCGCTAGCATCTTTTTTTACTATATCCCAAGTATTATTAGCGTCGTAGAAGAATAGATCCTGATCTTCAAACGTCCAGTCTTGACGCCAATGTTTAATAACCATGGTGTCTTGAATAACAAGTAAATGTTGGATGGAAATCTTGTTTTCTGCATCCTCAACAAGTTGTCCCCACTCTAAAGCAGAAGCAGTATAATCGTCGTGCTTCTCATAATTTCCGTCAGGTGAAAAGGTTTCAGCATATTTGAAGGTTACTTCATAACAGCCACACATATCTCTAATGGCTTGACGGTCAAGATCTTTTTTTGATTGTGCTTGGCCTGAAAAGGTGCTTAAAATAAGGCCGGCACTAACAAGTAAAATAGGCTTCATATAGTTTATCTAGTTTTTAAGAAATTCAAAATTAATCATTTTTATTATTTAGATTAAATAAAAATAAAATATATATTTGCTGCGGAAAATAATTAAGAATGATTCTAAACAGCAAATATATATTATGCTTCATCGTGGGGGTGCTGGGCGTTTATCACGTTCAGGCACAAACTTCGGTACCCGTAGAAAAGCAAACCGATTCGCTGGAAGAAGTCTTAATTACAGCAACCCGAACGCAACGACAATTGAGTTCTCTTCCCTTGCCGGCTCAAATTATTTCTAAAGAAACCATTGCTCAATCGGGATCAGTGCGCTTATCTGATATTCTTGCAGAGCAAACCGGGTTAATTACCGTTCCTGATTATGGAGGCGGCGAGGGCATTCAAATTCAAGGTTTAGATTCTCAATATATTTTGATACTTATTGATGGCGTTCCTTTGGTTGGGCGTTCGGCAGGGACACTTGACCTTAGCCGAATCACCGTAGGTAACATTAAACAAATTGAAGTGGTTAAAGGTGCATCATCAAGCCTTTACGGAAGCGATGCTTTAGGTGGTGTGATCAATATAATTACAGAAAGTCCGCAAAAGCCTTTTCAGTCAGCGATCAACTATCGAGGTGGAAGTCTTAACAGTCACGACCTTAGTTTAAACACGGGTGTAAAAGAAGAGCGGTTGGCCCTGAGTTTATTCGCAAATAGATACAGTTCTGAAGGTTATGATCTTGATGAATCCACTTCTTTACAAACTGTAGAACCGTTTACTAATTATACCGCACAGGTTAAAGGAAAATATGACTTTTCTGAGGCTACTTCGTTGTTGCTTTCTAGCAGATTTTATACACAAAATCAGGAGTATAGGGCTTCAGAAATTCTTTCCGGTGAAAGTGATATCACAGAGTGGAATGGTCAAGTGTTATTTTCTCAGCAGTTTACAGATAAGATCACTTCGACTTTAGAATTATACGGAACCAACTACCGTACAGAATCTTATTTGCAAGATGAAGAAGGTGTAGAAAACTCCCGAAGCTTTTATGATCAAACCTTATTGCGTCCAGAACTACGCACGGTTTACGCGCTTAATGATAAACATAATTTTATAGGCGGAATAGGATATACGTATGAGTCGTTAGAACGCACGGACTTCAGTCAAGATCCGGTGTTTAAAGCGCCTTACGTGTACGTGCAATACGATACCCACCTGCTGAATAATCTAAATATAATTGCCGGTGCCAGATATGATATGCACAATGTGTATAGGTCCCAACTGAGTCCTAAGCTAGCTGCTCGATATAAAGTGGATAACAGCTTGGCAATTAAAGCTTCGGTGGGTAGCGGTTTTAAAGCACCCGCATTCAGACAACTTTATTTTGACTTTACAAATGCTACGGTAGGATATACGGTTCTGGGTTATGAAGCCGTACCTACCGCAATTGCCGAAATGCAAGCCAGAGGAGAACTAGCAAATATAATTGTGCCGGTATCTGAATTTGATGATAGCCTAAAACCCGAAACGTCAGTAAATATAAATCTGGGTGTTGATTATAAATTTTCTAAACTACTCACTACTAGCCTAAACTTGTTTAGAAATAACTTGAACAACCTTATCGACACCCGGATTATTGCTACAAAAACCAATGGTCAAAGCGTTTTTAGTTACGTGAATGTCAACGAGTCTTTTACACAAGGCTTAGAATTTAGTTATACCTATAATCCGTTTAAAAACATCAGGTTTTCCGGTGGCTATCAATTGTTATTTGCAAAAGATAAAGAGGCTGTCGAAGCCTTTGAAGCCGGTACGGTTTACGGAAGAACTTCGGCGAATGCTTCGGCTTTTGTGCTGGATAAAAAGGATTATTTCGGTTTATATAATCGCTCTAGACATACTGCAAATTTTAAAGTGTTTTACAACCTTCCGCAGTATAAAGCAGATGTAAATATGCGTGCGACCTACCGCAGTAAATACGGTTTGAGTGATACCAACGGTAATGGCTATCTCGACAACTATGACACTTTTGTAGACGGCTATGCGATCGTAGATTTTGCAGTAAACAAAGCGCTTTACAAAAATATTACGTTGGGAGCAGGCATTGACAACCTTTTAAATTTTACCGATAAGCAGAATGTTACCAACATTCCAGGTCGGCTTTATTTCGCAAAATTAAACTTAACACTGTAATACAAAATGATGAACACGTTTAAAACCTTAGCAGCAATTGCTTTAATCCTTGGCTTTGTAAGCTGTAGTAATGATGATGATGCAACACCTTTACTTGAAGTAGAGACTGAAACGGTAGCCAATTTACACGCACCGCAATCTGGGGGACAGGGCCAACCGGTTTCTGGAGCTTTTACCCGTTTTGATTTTGAAACGGGAGCAGAAACGACTAGTGAGACTGATTGGGACGTTGCCTTTAGAGGAACGACGATCATTGTTAACGGCGGGGAGTCACAAGGTACAACTGATGAACCTGAACGTACTGGTGACGCAGCAGTTTATATTGCAGACGGAACAATGAGTACGGTAACTGATGTAGATGCTAGCTTATTCACTCAAGATAGTGCTTCGGGCTTTGCGATCGCAACAGGCAGCGGTAACGGATGGTACAATTACACCGGAGCCCCTTCACATCTAATCAATCCGATTCCGGGGAAAATCTTAGTTTTTAGAACCACAGCCGGACTCTACGCAAAAGTTGAGATTATCAGTTATTACGAGAATGCACCGGCGGAGCCAGACGCGTTTTCAGATGCAACGCCTTACTACACGTTTAACTATGTGTATCAACCCAATGCAGGTGTTACGACCTTCTAATTTGATTTAGTAAACAGTAAATTAATTGTTATCGGGGAAAAGCCTGCCTAGTGCAGGCTTTTTTAATGCAGTAAATATCCAATGAACTTAATACGCTTTCAAGGCGCAATAGATTTTAGTTTCGGCTATGCATTTTGCTGTATGAGTACCTGCTTGGGCGTTTGACCGTAGTATTTTTTAAAGGTTGCTATAAAGTGAGGTACGCTCTTATACCCGGTAGATTCGGCGATCTCATTGACTGATTTTGATTTCAGTAACGAATAAGCTTTTTGCATGCGTAAGTCTATCACAAACTTTTTTATCGTGGTGCCGTAAAGATTTTTAAATCCGCTTTTAAGGTGAACTTCGTTGATCAATACAATTCGGGAAAGCTTTTTTATAGTAGGCGGATTTTTATAGTTGACCGTAAGGTAGGCTTTTGCTTTTTCGATCTTTTCTTTACTGTGTTCACTTAGGTTTGCTTGCTCTTTAGAAGGGTTTTCTATACTGATATTAAACACGTGAAGCAGCAATTCTTTTATTTTAAGCTGAATGAATTCAAGCTGAATAGGATGTTCCCAATTGCATTCCAGTATTTCACTAATAATCTGGTTCATCTGAAATCCTAACGGAAAACTATGAGTGCCTAAGGGAATGCGTTTGCTGGTTTTGATCGCATTGTAAAAGGGATCTCGTGCCACCCAGGATTCATTTTGCAGTAAGTCAAGATATTTACTCCGAGAAATAAGCAGGCAGATGTATCGCGTTTTTGATTGTGGCATCCGTACGCGTTCATTGATCTTTTTACTGTACGAAAAATGCACTTGTCCCAACTCTAGATTTCGATCCTTTTCGAGGTTTTGGCGCACAGATTCCCCACGTACCACACAGCTGATCATTATAAAATCTCCTGATATACTAAACTTGTCAACTGTAGGCTTTTTAAAATCAAAGCGGGTATCTATGATACAAAATTCGCGTGAAAGTTTTAACGATGCTTTGGCGCTTGCGGTATGCTTAGGTTGCGTTTCAATAGACTTTTCTAGCAACTCACCTTCAGACAGCTTTGATAAGTTTTCTTCATACAGAAGGTCATCTTCATTAAGTATAGACTGAATTTTCATATACGTTTACCGATACTTTTATTTCCAAAACCGTATAAAGCCCCTTGAAGTCAGACGTTAGCTTTGCAATTGTTATTTGGACTTAATTTAAATAATGATAATAACGAAGATACATTATAACTAAAGGTGAAGCAATTTTATTTTTTTAGCATCCTTCTACTGTCAAGTGTTTGGGCGTTTGGTCAAAGCACAAAAGCAACGTTAAAGGGCCACGTGTCCAATACTACTGGAGAGAAGCTACCGGAAACTTACATTTATATAAAAGGGACAACTACTTACACGATGGCCGACGCCAACGGAGATTACCGTTTGCGTATCGCGCCGGGAACCTATGAGCTTACAGTGAGTTTGATGGGGTATTTAGACCAGACGCAAAGCATTACGCTAAACGCTGCGGAAACCAAAACCTTAAACATTCAGCTTGAAGAAGATCCTGAGATGACTTTAGATGATGTTTTGGTTAAAGGAAGGTCTGCAATTCGTGACGTTCAGGAGTCTTCTTATAATGTGGTGGCTTTAGACGCAGAACCTTTACACAATACCACGCTTGATGTTTCTCAAGCACTTGAGCGCGTGTCTGGAGTGCGCGTGCGTAGAACCGGTGGTGTGGGATCTGACTATAATGTGATGCTGAATGGTTTCACCGGAAGACATGTAAAATTCTTTATTGACGGAATCCCGATGGAAGGCTTTAGTTCCGCATTTCAACTGAATAATATTCCTATAAATCTTGCTAAGCGTATAGAAGTGTATAAAGGGGTTGTGCCCATCACTTTTGGGTCTGATGCTTTAGGCGGTGCGATCAATATTGTTACCGAAAATGGAAAACAAAACTTTGTTGACGCTTCGTATTCCTTCGGAAGCTTTAATACTCATAAGTCGTTTGTAAACGCGGCATATACCGCAGACTCCGGATTTACCGCGCGTTTGACTGCTTTTCAAAATTATTCAGATAACGATTATAAGGTAACCACAGAGATTGTTGACCTTGAGACTTCGCAGTTTACGGGAGATGTTCGCGAGGTACGCCGTTTTCACGATATGTATCGTAATTACACGGTAATGGCTAAAGTTGGGGTGGTTAATACGTCGTATGCAGACGAATTATTACTGGGCTTCACATACGGGGACGAGTACGATGAGCAACAGCATCCGGCTTATATGAAAATAGCCTTTGGTCAGCGCTACGGAACTTCAGAGACTTTGATGCCTACCTTATCGTATAGAAAACGCAATTTGTTTACTGAGAATTTAAACGTTTCGCTGACGGCTAATTATAATTTTGGGGAGAGTTCAAATATTGATGATTCTTACCGAAGATACAACTGGTTGGGCGAGTTTATTGAGACCGATGCTCCGGGAGAATTTAATTATGCTAAAACCTATTTCAGAAACCGAAATGGTTCAGCAAATGCCAATGTTACTTATACATTGGCCGAAAAACACGCGTTTACCGTAAATAATGTACTCAATCTTTTTTCAAGAAAAAGTAGAAACGAAGTAGAGCCTAGTGCTGCCGATGCTTATCCTAGCGAGACTATTAAGAATATTTTAGGAGTGGGATATAAATACCAGCCTACAGATGATTTGAGCATTTCTTCTTTTTATAAATATTATTACAACAAGGTAAATCAATATGCAGACCCTACGGGTTCTGGAGAATTTGAAAACCTAGGTGCTTCAACAGAAGATCACGGGTACGGCCTTGCCGCTTCGTATTTTTTATTAGAAAATCTTCAGCTTAAATCCTCTTACGAAAAAGCGTATCGCTTGCCTACGGGACGCGAACTCTTTGGTGCCGGTAATGATTTTGAATTGGGAAATCCAGATTTAAAACCTGAGAGCAGTGACAATTTTAATTTTGGAGTAAACTACAACTGGCTGATCGCAAAAAATCATCAGTTTAATATTGATGCTAGTTTTATCTACCGTGATATTAAAGACTTTATTCGTCAAGTACCTAACCCAACAAACGGCGTAATGCAGCCCGGCAATGAGGCTTCGGTTAAAAATAGAGGTGTAGATCTTGAAATGCGCTACAACTACGCCAGTTTATTTTCTTTAGGCGGAAGTTTTACCTATCAAAACCTTCGGAACAAATTAAAATATCGCGCCGGGAGAGATGTGGTGAGTACGATTTATAACGACCGCATCCCCAATATGCCTTACCTGTACGGAAACGCAGATCTTACCTTCTACTTTAGCAAGCTATGGCAAGAGCAAGACCGCATGAATGTGAGTTATAACCTGCTTTACATTCACGAGTTTGACTATAGTTATGAAAGCTACGGCGGAATTAAAGTGCCAACACAAATCGCACACGATCTGGCGGTAAACTACAGCCTTAAAAATGGTAAATACAACATCTCTTTAGAATGCCGAAATATTCTAAACGAAGACTTATACGACAATTTTAGCCTGCAAAAACCCGGAAGGAGCTTTGCGGTTAAACTGAGATACTTTTTAGATAAATTCAATTAAAACCAAATTTCTATGAAATTCAACTTTAAACAAACCAATAGATTTTCTTTAGCCGTGCTCGCGCTAATGAGCCTTGCTGCGTGTAGTGATGATGACACCGTAGTAGATGATGGGGGAGAAACGCCTGTAGAGACCGGAGCACAATACCTGATCGCATCAACAGACAGTGAGAACTCTTATTTGAATACCACGAGCGATATTTCACAAGGATCAGTATCTCCTTTAGGCGGTGCAGCAACTCAGGTGATTGGTACGCCTTCTTGGTATTTTTATAATGATATTGCTGCGTATAGCTTTGTGTATAACCAAGGTGATCCCGGTACTACACAGTCTTTTGCGCTTAACAGTGCAGGAGAGGTAGAGGCGCGTAATGAGATCAATCTTAATGTTTCTATTCAGAGTAGGGGAATTGTAGATAACTTAATGTACGTGCAATACTCTTCTCGTAATTATGAGGAGCCGGTATCTACTTTTTACACCATCAACGGCGATACTCAGGTTGTAAGCGGTCCTTATACCATTGATACCGAAGCTTTAGCCGGAAATGGCGAATATGCATATGTTACAGATGTTGCGCAATGGGGAGATTATGTTTTATTAGGCTTTAGACCCATCAAAGCAGGATCTGATAATGGCGACAGTGCATTTAATAGTGATTTTAATGATCATACCTATGTGGGAGTTTTCAATAAAGTTTTAGAACTTCAAACAGTGATCGAAGATGAAGGAAGAACCGGTGCTGTTGCTGGTCAGTCAAGATCGCAAGGAGAAACAGGAGTAGAGCCTGTTGAAAATGGGGATGTGTATGTGTTCTCTTCGGCTATTGATGCTGAAGGTGAAGTGCCTTCTGGAGTTTTAAAAATTAACAACGGAACTTTAGCCTTTGATCAGGATTATTTCTTTGATATCACCGCAGCTTCGGGAGGTTATGCGGTATACCGCAGTTTTTATGTAGGCGAAAATACTTTTGTATTACAAATGTTCACAGAGCCAGGTTCAGGTACTGCAAGCTCAAGTGCTACACGTAATAAGTTTGCCGTGGTGAATGTTGTAGATCAAACTTTTGAATGGGTGACCGGTATTCCTGAAGGAATCACTTCAATAGGTGCGCCTTACATTGACGAAGATAACAACGAAGTAGCTTTTCCTATCGAAACAAACCTGTATCCAACAATCTTTATTGTTAATGCAGATACTGCCACAATGAGTGAAGGTATTGAAGTAGTTGCCGAAGGAATCAGCGCTATTGGTAAACTAACGCCACAAGAATAATACGTTAGTCGATTTTTAGTTTCATTCAGGGTCTCACATTTTATTTTAATTGTGAGACCTTTTTTTAATACGAAAGTGATGTGCAAATCAAAAATGGTCCTGTTTCTACTTGGTTTTTTTGCGTGTGCTTTAGGCTACAGTCAGCATCACGCTGAAACCAATAAACAGCAAATTTTTAGTAATTCTTTAAATCAAGAACGGGAACTGTGGATCAAGCTTCCTTTTAATTTTGATCCGGCGAAAGCTTATGACGTAATGATCGTGTTAGATGCTGAAAAGTATTTTGAGCTAACAAACGTGCTCGTAGACAACAGAACGCGCTACGGCAAATTAAACCCCGCAATCCTAGTCGGAATTCTGAATCCAAATATGGAGGAGCGCTCTCGCAATCTAACCTTCAGTAGATCTTCAGTAGATCAGAAGGGTGAAACCACAAATAGATATACAAACGAGAATTCAGGAAAAGCCGAAGCGTTTGCCGCATTTTTAAATGAGGAAGTATTGAGCTTTTTATCGCAAGAGTTTCGGGTGAAGCAGTTCGGGATCATTGGGCACTCATTTGGAGGTTACTTTGCCTTGTATAACAGTACGCTTGAAGATAAAATTTCAGAATATATTTTGATCGATCCCAGTTTGTGGTACAATAATGGCGAAGCACTTCACCAAATCGAGACCCATATAGAGCGATTAAAAGAAAGAAATGGAATACATTTTTATCTCGCTCACGAAGATGGGATCAAAAACAACAGCGGAAAAATGGCAAGTCTGGCGCGTATTTTTGACGAGCATAATATCGCATATACCAACTTTGTATATCGTAATGAGAATCACGGTTCGGTAATTTTACCGGCATTGGTTGATATTCTTAGAGATAAAGGCAAAAATATTCAGCGTACCCCTAGACATAAAATCAAAAAATAATTAAATTTACCAACTATTTATAATTAATCTAAAAAAGAATAGATGATGAAATCAGCACAACATATTTTTGGTGCTCTTATGCTTTTTGTCGGTTTAACGCTTAGTGCACAAGAGTCTAACCAATTACTTTCTCGAGATTTCTGGAGCAATAACCCGTCATTAGCAGATGTTAAGGCTTCTGTTGCTGCCGGCAATGATCCTTCAGAGCCTAACGGTAGTAATTTTGATCCGGTGGTTCTTGCAATCACTAATGATGCTCCTGTTGAGATTGTAGATTATCTTTTTGAACAAGAAGGTAATTCTGTAAATAAACTTACTCACGACGGAAGAACCTATATTTTTTGGGCAGCTTATCGCGGAAACTATCCTTTAGTAAAAAAGTTTGCTGATGCAGGCGCACAAATGGATTTAGTAGATGATCACGGTTACTCTGTATTGAATTTTGCAGCAAATGCCGGAGTGACTGATACGCAAATTTTTGATTATTTAATCGCTAAAGGCTCTGATCCTAAAACGGAAAAAAACCATAACGGCGCTAATGCACTTCTGTTAAACCTTCCAAGTCAGAAGGATTTTAAAATGGTTGAATATTTTGAATCTAAAGGATTATCGCTTCAAGATACTGATGATGCGGGTAACAATGCTTTTGTTTACGCGGCACGAGCAGGAAATGTGGAGTTGATGAACAAGCTTGTGGAAAAAGGAATTGATCCTAAAGTAATTAATAAAGAAGGCGGAAATGCAATTTTAGCAGCGGCACAAGGTACGCGCAGAGGTTCTAGCCCACTTTCTGTTTTTAAGTATCTAGAAGGTTTAGGTATTGATCCTAATGTTACCACGACTTCAGGAACTAACCCACTTCACATACTTGCCGGAAGAAATAAAGATATGGACATCTTCTCTTATTTCTTAGCGCAAGGTGTAGACCCTACTGCGGTTGATGGAGAAGGCAATACCCCGCTGATGTATGCGGCTATGCGTAATGACTTAGAAGTGGTAAAATTATTTGAAGCAAAAACTAAGGATATCAACCATACTAATGAAGAAGGTGCTTCAGCTTTGAGTATGGCCGTTGCAGGAAATTCTCCTGAAGTAATTAGTTATTTGTTAGCCGAAGGTGCAGATGCAAGTATTATCGATGAAAAAGGAAATACGTTAATGACCTATTTGGTTGACGCTTACAACCCCCGTAGCGCGGCAGATTTTGATGCAAAAATGGCGTTGCTCCAAAAAGAAGGTGTTGACTTTTCGGCAACTCAAAAGAATCAAGAGAATATGCTTTTGTTAGCGGTTAAGAGAAACAGTTTACCATTAACTAAAAAAGCTCTGGCTTTAGATATTGATGTGAATCAAGCTGATGCAGACGGAAGCACGCCACTTCAAATTGCAGCCTTACGCGCAGATGACACGGCGATTTTAGAATTGCTTGTGGCTAATGGTGCAGATACTACGGTGACTACTGATTTTGGCGAAAGTGTATTAGACTTAGCTAACGAAAACGAAATTTTAACCAGCAGCAAGGCGCGTTTAGATTTTCTGAAATAAGCCTGCATTTCAATTAAAATTATGAGACTTAAAACTTTAATATTAGGACTGTTCTGTTTTACACTTTTTTCTTTTGTGAAAAATGATTCGGCAGAAACTACATTCAAGTGTCTGATTCAGATCACTAATTACAGTGGTGAAGGTGCTTATGTTGTGGTGTCGCTCATCAATCCGCAGGGAGAATATGAGAAAACGCTTTTGGTGCAAGGAGATGACGAGGAGTGGTACCCTGACCTTACCGGATGGTGGGAGCAACAAAAGGTAAAAAATGAGAATATAGACGGAATCGCCGGTGCTACTGTAGGTGCTGGAGGGCGTGGCATTGGTTCCTTTAAAATTGCTCAGGATAAACTAGATAGTGGTTACAAACTGAGATTTGAGACCGCCGTTGAAGATCAAAAGTATTATCAGGATGATCTTATGATTCCGCTTGATCAGGCAAGCCTTAACGGGAAATTTGCAGGTAAAGGGTATATAAGATATGTACGATTGATGGCAAGTAATTAATTTATGATATTATCCATCTGGAGATACAGTCATTTAGTTTTGGCTGTATCTTCTTTTTTATTCATACTTCTCGCCGCGGTTACGGGTATTGTTTTAGCGTTTGAGCCTATTGATCACGCTGCTCTCAATTACAGTGAAGGTCAGGAGGATCTGCCGGTAACCCAACTGATAGATACGCTTAAGTCAACTTATGAAGAGGTGCTGAGTGTAGAGATTGATGAAGCAGGTTTTGTAAAGGCTTCTGTGCTAAGTATGGATGGCGATAGCGGTGATTTTTATATCAATCCGCTAAGCGGAAAAAAAGTAGGCGAAATTGAAAAGCAAGCTGAAGTTTTTCAATTTGCCACCAGTTTGCACCGAAGCCTATTTCTTAAAAGCACCGGGCGTTTTTTTGTAGGACTGGCATCTTTCTTACTCTTTCTTATCAGCATTACCGGGTTGATTCTGATTATCAAACGTCAGCAAGGTATCAAGGCCTTCTTCAACCGAATAATCAAAGATAATTTTTACTCCTATTATCATATTTATCTTGGCAGGTTATTGCTTCTGCCAATCATCATCATTACGCTTACCGGAGTTTATCTCTCCCTGCAACGTTTTGAGATCTTACCCAATATCGTGCTCAGTCACGATGTAGATTATGCTGCGATTACCGATGATCCGCAGCGGCCTCTTGCAGAGTTTCCAGCATTACAAAATATTACACTCCGCGATGTGCGATACATCGAGTTTCCTTTTAGTCCTGATGTAGAAGATCCGTATAAAATAAGTCTTACCGATAAAGAAATTTTAATTAACCAAGTTACGGGTGAGATCATTAGTGAGATGCCATATCCTTTTGTGAATATGATGTCACATTATAGCACGGTCTTACACACCGGTAGAGGAAGTGTTCTGTGGTCAATAGTGCTTGCGGCGGCTTGTATAAGTATTTTGTTTTTTATCTATTCTGGATTTAAAATGACCTTTATGCGACGTAAAGGCCGTATCAAGAATAAATTCAAAGCAGCTCAATGCGAAATCGTGATTTTGGTGGGTTCAGAGACGGGAAGTACGATGTCTTTTGCAGGATTGTTTTATAACGAATTGCTCAATAAAGGGAAAAAGGTGTTCCTAACCCAAATGGATAAGTACCAGAAGTTCCCTAAAATGGAGCATTTGGTAATTTTTACTTCGACTTATGGGGATGGCGAACCGCCGGCGAATGCTACTAAATTTATGAGCCAGCTTCAGAAAATTAACCAAAATCAAGACTTTAATTACAGCGTGGTAGGTTTTGGATCCTTAGCGTACCCTAGCTACTGTAAGTTTGCCTTTGATGTTGATGATGCTTTAAAAGCTTCGCCTGATGCTCAAGAATTGCTTGGGGTGTATACAATAAATAATAAATCTTGGGAGGCTTTTGATCAATGGGTAGATCAATGGGGAGAACGCTTAGGCCTTGCTCTTGACGTGCCACGGGATAACGCAGTTACCAAACCTCGAAAGAAGCCTAAAAAGTTTAAAGTTATTGCTAAGACCCAAGCGCAAGACAGTGCGGATGATACGTTTTTAGTAACGCTTCAGTCTGAAAAATCGTTGAAATTTAAATCAGGAGATTTATTAGCGATTTATCCCGAAAAAGATGCGCACGAGCGCTTATATTCTATAGGAAAGAATTTAAAAGGCGAATTGCTTTTGAGTGTCAAGAAGCACGAATTTGGACTTTGTTCTAATTTCCTGAATGATCTTTCGGTGGGTTCTACCCTAAATGCTGTACGCGTTAAGAATCCGGAGTTTCACCTCAAGTCCTCTCAAAAGGCAATAATGATCGCCACGGGTACCGGAATCGCACCGTTTTTAGGCATGTTTGCCGACAATCACAAAAAGAAAGAACGCATACTCTATTGGGGAGCCCGAAACGAAGCAAGTTTTGAACTCTATAAAGCGCAAATTGATACAGCAGTAGATCAAGGGCAACTTTCTAAATTCATTCCCGCATATTCCCGTGTTGGTAATGATAAAATCTACGTGCAGCACCTAATAGCAAGCGATCATCTTAGGTTTGCAAACGCGTTAAAAGATGGTGTCGTGTTGATGATCTGCGGTTCGATAAGTATGCAAAAGGAAGTGATCGCCGCACTTCAGGAAATTTGCCAAACCTATGAGTTGAAGCCGTTGAGCTACTACCAAAACTGCGATCAAGTAAAAATGGATTGTTACTAAGTTACTGATTTAGATTCCACAGCTGTACTTAGCGCTAATTAAGAGTCGATAGTGGGAGACTAGTTTGAATATAATCATAATTTTAAAGTAGTTTTAGCGACTGTCTCAGTTTCGATTAATGAATAAAGTCATTGCGGACTTACGATATTTTTCTCTAAAGTGTTAATTTTTAGATATTAATGCTATTTTTATTGCATTAAATTTAAAATATGCCCAATTGAGGCCTTCTCCACAACGCGTCGTAAAACTTGAATGGCTTACAGTTATATTGCTGATAGTCAACTTTTTTGCAACCTATTCATTTGATCTGGAAACCTTTCGGTTAACCCGAATGATCTCTTTGGCAGTCTTAGTACTCTATTTTTTATTTCATAAACGGGTAAAGGGTTTATTGCTGGTTATAGCCTTTGCATTTTTTATGAGCAGAGAGGTGGGCTACCAATTTTTTGAAAGCCTCTGGGGAACAGAATGGTATATGGCTTCGGCAATGCTTGGCTATCTCTTTCTTTTTTTAGATCGTTTGCCTTTCATCAAATATGGCTTTAGCATTTGGATCATAGTTCTGGCGCTGATTTTAATAGCAGCCACACTTACTATTTTAGTGACCTTGGGAGAATTAGCCCGGCCGAATTTAAATTCACACGCTGAACTGATTTTCTTCTATGGCTATGGTATTGCATTGATATTTCTCATTCTGGCCGCTTTTTATTATAATCACGTGCTCAATAGTACGCGTTCTTTACTGTATACTTTTATGGTTTTTGGTTTTATGATGTCTGATATCGCAGCGTGTTTAGCTTACTACAATAAAGTCACAAGTCTATATTATGTAGATCGTGGATTTTTCATTTTAAGCATGGCGATGTTGACGCATTTTGGGTTAAATCTTCACGGTGCCAAACGCGAACGTAAGGATTTAAAAATGCTTCGTTGATTTTTATTTTTCTGATTATCAGAAAATTGTATATTTAATACGTTTTTCAGCGTTATCAAAAGTTCACGGAATACGATTCAGAGGTATTCTTAGGATGTCACCCCAGACATTTCAAGCTTATCAGCGATAACTGAAGAACATTTCCCCGAAAAATGATATTATGAGTAATTCTCGTGTACACCACTCCATTGTTCGGCAAGACCTACAGCTCAATAAACTCTTGTACTACGCACTTTTGCTGGCGGCCCTAAACTTTTTGGCCATTAGTTTTTTGCCTACGATTCCTATGCGTAGCATCAGGTTGCTAACTACAGTGTTCTTTTTGACCTACTATAGTTTTTTCATCATAGCTAGAAATAGATATGTACTGGCGATTCTACTATTACTTTTGGCTAGAGATGTATTCTATGTGTTCTATTGGCAAGGTAATGCTGCTTATTACTTTTTTCTGTTCAGCATTCTGAGTTACGGCGTTTTATTGTTAAAACAATGGCGGCGACTAGCTAAAATCGAATTTATAAGTCCGTCTCTTCTTGTAGGGTTATTATTGGCAATGGCGTTTATATACTTGATAACCTGTCTTAAAGATATTATCGCCCCGGGATTGGAATCCACAGGCGTTCTGTGGATATTTTATGTTTTTGGATCATTTATAGTGGTTACTCTACTTTCAGCACTTTACTATTATTATCGAGTGGGAAGCCGACGCTCTATATGCTTTGGGTTTTTAGTTTTCAACCTGATGGTTACCGATGTGGCTTTCACCGTTGCATACTATACAGCATCCTACAACATGTATTATCTTGAGCGCTTGACTTACATTGGCGCGCTAGTACTCTTATTACACTACGGATTAAACACCAAACTCCTCAATCGCGAACTTCAGAACAGCTGATAAACGATTTAAAATCCAGCAAGAACAGTCCGTGAATTCTCAAAATATTTTGTGACTTTTTCAGAAATAGAAAAAAAGTAAAACGCTTTTTTTTTATGTAAATTCGCAAGCAATTAAAAATGCTCATGCTAGAACGATTAAACTTTATAAAACAACGCTTTGACGAAGTAAGCGACCTTATAATTCAACCAGATATCATCAGTGATCAAAAACGCTATGTAGAGCTGAATAAAGAATACAAAGATTTACGCGCACTTATGGATGAGCGTGAAAACTACATTAAGCATACGCAGCGTATTGAAGAAGCCGAAGAAATTATTGCCGATGGAAGTGATCCTGAAATGACCGAAATGGCAAAACTTCAGCTTGAAGAAGCTAAAGAGGCTATGCCGGCTTTGGAAGAAAAAATACGTTTTATGCTGGTTCCTAAAGATCCGGAAGATGCTAAAAATGCCGTTATGGAAATTAGAGCAGGAACCGGTGGGGACGAGGCAAGTATTTTTGCCGGCGACCTGTATCGTATGTATATGAAATATTGCGAGAGCAAAGGCTGGAGAACCAGTACGATTGACTATAGTGAAGGTACCAGCGGTGGTTATAAAGAAATTCAGGTGGAGGTAACTGGTGAAGATGTTTACGGAACTTTACGTTTTGAGGCCGGAGTGCATCGCGTGCAGCGTGTGCCGCAAACTGAAACTCAAGGTCGTGTACATACCAGTGCGGCTACCGTAATGGTTTTTCCGGAGGCCGAAGAGTTTGATGTAGAAATTGACCCTAAAGATGTACGAATAGATTATTTCTGTTCGTCTGGTCCAGGTGGTCAGTCGGTAAACACAACGTATTCTGCTGTGCGTTTAACACACGAACCAACCGGTTTGGTGGCGCAATGTCAAGATCAAAAATCACAGCATAAGAACAAAGAAAAAGCATTTAAAGTATTGCGTTCACGTCTTTATGACTTAGAGCTTGCTAAAAAGCAGGAAGAAGATGCAGCAAAGCGTGGTTCGATGGTAACCAGTGGTGACCGAAGTGCAAAAATACGTACCTATAATTACCCGCAAGGAAGGGTTACTGATCACCGTATTAACTTAACGCTTTATGATTTGGCTAATATTATTGATGGAGATATCCAGAAGATAATAGACGAACTTCAGCTTGTAAGTAACACTGAAAAATTAGCCGAAGGCGGAGATCAAATTTAATTTTCCAAATTACTAAAATCCATAGTTTTGAACATCAATACCCTTGTTGAGCAAATCAAAAAAAAGCAGTCTGTTTTATGTGTAGGTCTTGACACAGATCTTGATAAAATCCCAAAACACCTGCTCAAGGAAGAAGATCCTATTTTTGCGTTCAACAAAGCGATTATTGATGCTACACATTCTTTTACCGTTGCTTATAAACCTAATACAGCGTTTTACGAGGCTTATGGTTTAAAAGGCTGGGAATCGTTAGAAAAAACGATAAATTATTTAAACGAGAAGCATCCTGATATTTTCACTATTGCTGATGCAAAACGCGGAGATATCGGGAATACTTCTAGTAGATATGCAAAAGCTTTTTTTGAAGATCTAGGTTTTGATTCGGTGACCACAGCACCGTATATGGGAAAAGATTCCATTGAGCCTTTTCTGGCTTTTGAAGAAAAGTTTACCATAATGCTCGCGCTTACGTCTAATCCTGGGGCTTTTGATTTTCAAACGCAGCAAATTGAGGGAACTGAACTCTATAAAAAAGTTCTTGCGACCTCAACCACTTGGGAGCATAGCGAGCGCTTGATGTATGTGGTAGGTGCAACAAAGGCTGAATATCTAGCGGAAATTCGTAATATCATTCCTGATGCTTTTTTGCTAGTTCCGGGCGTGGGTGCGCAAGGCGGAAGTATGGATGAGGTTTTTAAATATGGAATGAATAGCAAAGCAGGACTGCTCATCAATTCTTCCAGAGGAATTATCTATGCTTCTTCTTCGGAAGATTTTGCTCAAGCAGCAGCTGCCGAAGCGGAACGTCTTCAAAAGCAAATGGCATCGCATCTGGCAAAACTTAGCTAAACCTGTATTTTTGGCCTATGGTAGATCAATTAGGTCGTAAAATAAATCTCAATAATACTCCTAATCGTATTGTTTGTCTCGTTCCTAGTCTCACTGAATTATTGGTAGATTTAGGTTTGAGCGATCAATTATGTGGTGTGACTAAATTTTGTGTGCATCCTGAAAATCTCAAAGATCTAAAAACTATAGTAGGCGGTACTAAGTCTATACATATAGATCGTATCACAGCCCTGAAGCCTGATTTTATTCTTTGCAATAAAGAAGAAAACACGCAGGAAATTGTTGCGGCTTGTGAACAAATCGCTCCGGTTTATGTGTCAGATATCAATGACTTTGATGCTTTTTACACTTTGGTTAGTGATTTGGGAGTGCTCTTAAATTGCCAACCTAAAGCCGAAGCTTTAAATAGCGCTGTTAAAAATCGGTTTGCTCAATTTAGAAAGCACATGGTTACTGAGCCTACTCGTAACGTACTTTACCTTATCTGGAGGAATCCTTTAATGGCTGCCGGAAGAGCCACCTTTATAAATGTGCTGTTAGAAGCTTGTAAGTTTAATAATGTGATCATTGAGCAGGATTCACGATATCCTGAAGTAGATTTAGAATTGCTTAAAAAAGCAGGTTTTGTTTTGCTCGCTTCAGAGCCGTTTCCGTTTTCTGAAAAGCATAAAGCTGAATTTGAAAGCGAAGTAGAAGCGCAAATACTTTGTGTTGACGGCGAATATTTCAGTTGGTATGGAAGTAGGCTTCTAAAAGCTTTTGATTATTTTGAGCGTTTGCTGCTCGAGATGCATTAAGCCGGCTTAAAAATTTTAGTTGAAATCAACTTAAAATTTCACAGCGAGTCTAGGGTGAAATCTTAGAAAGCGCCGATAAAGAAAAAGCCGCCCAATTGGGCGGCTTCGTGTTGTTTATAATCAAGAAGATTAAGAACCGTAACCCGGGTTATTATCTCCAATTAGATCATTGGTATCCATTTCATTTTGCGGAATAGGTAATACCAAACTAGGGTCGTTATACGGCAAGCCGTCTACGTCATTTTGCGTGCGTTTTAAATCGTGAAGCAAGAAACCTTCAAAAGCCAATTCTAATTGACGCTCTAAAAGAATATCTTCTTGTGTTAATGGCGCACTAACAGTTTCGGCACCTGCTCTTAAACGCAATAAGTTAACATCTTCTGCCGGAGTTTGTCCTACCGCAGTATTCTCCATAATGTTGCCTTCAGCACGAATTAAGTACATTTCAGCAAGTCTGAATATGGCGATGTTAGCAAACTGATTGGTGTATTTTCCGGTCAGGTTATCACCATAATCACCTATGTAAGTAAAGTTTGCACGCTCATCATCAGCATCTGGGAATAGCGCAAAATACGACGGATTTAGCACGATGTCACCACCACGACCACCATTGTCTTGAGAAGCATAAAAGGTGATTAGGTCACTATCTCCTGTTTGATTGGTTACTTGAAAGTCAAATAGATCTTCAGAAGAATCAGCATCGTTGTTGAATGCGTCAGCAAAGCTTCCGGTAAGTGATGCTCCGCTGTTTTCAATAACATCATTGGCAGCATCTCTGGCAGCAGCATAATTTTGCATTTGTAGATAGACTCTTGCGCGTAATGCCTGAGCAGCATATCTATCAGCAAATATGTCATTTGATGCAGGTAAATTGGTATAGGCGTCTTCTAGATCGCTTAGAATCTGAGCATAAATTTCTTCTACACTAGCGCGTTCTGCAGGTAAGGGTTGAGAATAATCTTCGTAGCCAATTAAACGCAAAGGAACACCAGGCTGACTGTTTGTAGTTCCTGCTTCATAAGGCAGTCCCCAAAGTCTTACCAATTCAAAATAGCTCATCGCTCTTAAGAATTTTGCTTCGCCTTCTATTTGAGCACGATACGCATCACTACTGGTAATCACGTCTAGATTATCGATTATCAGATTGGTTTGATTGATGGTTTCGTAATTATTAAACCACGTGTCACGCACAAAAGTATTGTCTACTAAAAGACTCTTTTGAATCAATTGGCGCGGCGCAAGAAAGGTTCCAAACCAGCTAATCTGGTCAGAAGCTCCAAGCAAATCTGCCATTATCTGTATATCTCCACCAAAACTTACACCTTGACCTGCTTCTTCATAAACTCCTAATAAAAGAGCGGCTATATTTTGTTCAGAATTTAAGGCTTGAGATCCGTCAATGCTTTGTTCGGGATCAATTTCTAGATTGTCATCGCAGCTAAACGTAAAAACTGCGATAAACATTAATATTGAAAATTTATATAAATTATTCATAGTCTGTTTTTTAAAATTTCACGTTAAGTCCTACAGAAAATGTTCTTGCCGGCGGTACCGAGTAAAAAGCTTGGCCTACACCACCTGCATCGCTTCGTGCTTCAGGATCGTAACCTTCATAATCTGTGATGGTCAATAAATTAACGCCCGTAACATAAACGCGTATTTTGGTAAATCCGTAACGTTCTATCACCTCATCCGGAATGGTATATCCTAAGGTAGCGTTACGTAATCTGATGAAATCATTTTCATCTAAATAGCGGGTAGATTGTGCAGTTCCGTTTCCGCCAAATAAACGTGCTTGCGGAACATCTGTTATGTCACCCGGTTGCTGCCATCTGTCTGTATATTGGTCCAGCGTTTGGTTGTCAAAATAATCTGCACTGGCTGATTGAAAACGGCCACCACCATTATAAATAGCAGAACCAAATTCCCCTTGAAATGTAAATGATAAATCTACATTCATAAAGTTGATGGTGTTGGTGATACCTCCATACCATTCAGGAAACGGATTGCCCACAACCACACGATTTGCCTCGTTAGGGTTGTTGGTAGTTTCTCTGTTTAAACTTCCGTCTTCGTTGGTACTGTTAATGTAGTATAAGCCATCTCCATTGTCAGGATCTACACCTGCGTATTCATACATATAAAATGCATTTACGGGTTCTCCTACACGCTGAATGTTTTGACCGCTTACAATATCATTGTTGTTATTGGGTAATGAAAGGATCTCGTTTTTGTTGTATGCAGCATTAAAACTTGTGCTCCACTGAAAACCTTCGGTCTGAATGATATCTGCATTCAATACAAATTCAAAACCTTTATTTTCAAGTTCGCCAATATTGCTACTGATGCTTGAAGCTCCAGAACTAGGGATCAGAGGAACGTTGAATAATAGCCCGTCAGTATTTTTGTGGTAGTAATCAACCTCTCCTGAAATTCTTCCATTTAAAAAGCCGAATTCAATACCGAAGTCAGTTTGAGTGGTGGTTTCCCAAGTTAAATCTGGATTACCCGGTTGGCTTAATGAAATACCGGGACGCTGGTTATACGAAATCGCACCAAATAAATATCTAGAAGGGAAATTACCAATATCTGCGTTACCGGTTTTACCCCAGCTACCGCGTAGTTTTAAGTAAGATAAGGTTTGTGAGTCTTGCAAAAAGCTTTCTTCTGAAATCACCCATCCTGCAGAAAAAGCAGGGAATACTCCGTAGCGCTCGTTTGCGCCAAATCTAGAGGAGCCATCGCGTCTAATACTAGCCTTCAATAGGTATTTATTAGCGTAGTCATAAGTAGCTCGCGCAAATAAAGAAAAGAACGCGTTTGCCGAGCGGTTACCGCTACCAGCAACAATATCTGCCCCGCCGTCTACGGTTTGAAAATCATCAGATGGAAACTGGTTTGCAGTAACACTCTCATATCTTCGGGTTGTTTCATTAAGTTCTGTACCGGCAACAAGCCCTAACGTATGTAAATCTCCTAATTGCTTATCATAGCTTAAAAATCCTGATACAATGTAGTTTTCAGCATTTACACTGCTCGCAAATACTTCGCCGTTGGTTGATTGAAATGGTGCATTCCTACCGGTAAAGTTATCTTCGGTCTGGTAATAAAGATCGTAAGCAAAGTTTCCGTTAATCTTTAATCCATCTAAAATCTCGTAATCACCAAAAGTACGCCCATTTACTCTGCGTATGATGGTGTTGTAAAATGCATTTTCTTCTTGAAGTAAGAAGTTAGGGTAAATCGTGTTTGCATTAGGAGTGCCATCTTCATTGTACGCCGGGGAAATATGCGGTTGTGCAATGGCTTGAAGCGGTGTCACAAAAGCATTGTCATTGGCGATACGATCAATATCTGTACGTGAATAGCTCAAGTTCATACCTATATTAAAACGATCGCTAAACTTATGAGTGATATTGGTACGACCATTAAAACGTCTTAATTCGTTTCCGCGAACAATACCTCTGGTTTCATTTAAGGATCCTGAGAAGAAATACGAAGTTTTAGCATTTCCGCCGCTCATTGAGAAATCGGCATCAGATACATAACCATTTTGAAAAGCAAGATCTTGCCAATCTGTATCAACAGCACCATTTCTCCAATCAGTGCCCGCAGCTAGAAAGTCAAAAGTACCTTCAATATATTCAATAGCAGAAGCTTCATCAGCAAAAGAAGTTCCTACTGCATTGATAGCAGCCTCTGTAAATAACTCAATATATTGTGCTGAGCTTAACCAATCTCTCGTGTTTGTAGGCTCGCTTAATCCGTGGCTCAAATTCACCGAAAATTCAGCTTTACCTTCTTTACCAGTTTTAGTGGTGATGATTACAACACCGTTTGCTCCTCGTGAACCATATATCGCAGCAGAAGAAGCATCCTTTAAAATTTCGATAGACTCAATTTCATTCGGACTAATCGATAATAAGGGGTTGGTAGGAGCGCCATTGTTGGACTCGTTAGCATTGTATAGCGGGATCCCGTCTAATACATAAAGAGGTTGTGTTCCGGCTGAAATACTTGTAGCACCTCGAACGCGTATATTTAAACCACCTTCAACTTTACCGTTAGTTTGGGTGATCTGTACACCGGCAGCTTTACCTACCAAAGCACTCTGGAAATTGGAAACCGGAACTTCATCAATATCTTCAGCACTAAGCTTAACAATGTTGTCTGTTAAAGTACGCTTGCTCTGAGTTCCATATCCTACCACAAGTACTTCGTCTAGTTCATCTGTGCTAGCCGCCATCGTAACATTGTAGGTTGAGGTAGACGTGATGATGACTTGTTGATTTTGAAAGCCTAAATAGGAAAAAACAAGAGTTTCACCTTCGGCAGCACTAATGGAATAATTTCCATCAAAATCGGTTTGTGTACCGGTCGTGGTGCCTTGAATGGTAATGTTTACGCCAGGTAACGGTAAGCCCTGATCGTCGGTTACGGTACCTGAAACTGTTTTGGACTGAGCAAAAGAAAAGTAGCAGGTAAGCATCATTAAAATGCTAAAAGAAAATAGTAATTTTCTATTCTTCATATTAAAGGGTTTAAGATTATAATTTCGCGTACCAACCCTAAAAATGAAGTGAAAACTTTTAGGGGAGAAGTGAAATTGTCATTATACGATGCTAAAATATTGTAATGAACCCCTTAAAAACGTTAAATTAGGTTAATTTAACACAGAATGAATCAGTTTGAAATATTGTGAGAATTTGGAAGTTTGCGAAAGTCTGAATTTTTATACTGGTTTGAAACCTTAAAATGAGAATTTGGTAAAAATAGATGGTTGAAATTTACTTTATAGCAATTAGATTTTGCCGAAAACGTTAACTGTTAAAATAGTAATGTTTTTGGTAGTAAATTATGCTTCAGTAGGTGTAAGGAGCTATTCCCCGTAATTTTGTAGTCGGATGTTCTCTGTCTCTTCAGCAGTTTTAAAAACGTCCCAGTTTTTGCCCTGTGTGCGGCGTGCGCCTAAAATATTGGCAAATTGACCCGCCTTGATGGGGTCGTCATATTTTGCAAAACCATAGGCTAAGCCACCGGCAAAACTATCTCCACAGCCTGTAGTATCCACAACTTTGTCAACTTTAACCGAAGTGATCCAGTCTTTTTTAAGTTGGTTGTCCTGCAGAGAATAAAGAATGCATCCTCTGGAATCCATAGTAACGTAGAAAAACGACACGCCTTTTTTCAAAACGTGTTTGGCAAGATCGTCGAGATGTTCGGTTGCGTTCTCGTCATAAATTGAAGGGATCTCGTGCTCATATTCATTGGCAAAAGACATGCACTGCGATTCTTCTAAGTTCATTTTTAGAACATCAATATAGGGCAGCCACTCGTCACGATCTACCCAAAATTTCCGATGCCGATGCCCTTTGACATCCATTGCGGTGGTTGCACCGTGCGCGTCAAACACGATCGTTGCATCGCTGTGTTTTTTTATATGTTTTAAGGTGCTGAGGCTGATTTCAAAATCGGTGATGGGTACAAATACAAAAACCGATGCATCCAGATGTTTCTTAATATGCTTCGGGCGTATAGGATTCATACAGGCCAGCTGTTTTTCTTCCCGATTATTTTGGTCTTTAAAATCAAGAAGAATTACGGTGCCGCTGTCTTCTTTGGTATTGATTCCGCTAAGATCAATATTTTTAAAAGGAGCAAATTCCGCGGTGATTCCTGCTTCATCTTTTTTATGCATATTGCTTACTGGCACGACGATACCTTCAGCATTTAAAAGTTTGGCCAACGCAATCACGGGATGTGTAACACAACCATAGCGCATAATTATATCGTTTTCGTAAGTCGAAATCGTATCTCTAGGAATAGGTCCGGCGACAACTATTTTTAGCGGGTTTGCCATAAGCTTTTAATCTTGTAGTGCGAATACTTTTTTAAGGAGCGTAGTGGTGCGGGCAGAAAAATCAGTTCTTATTTCTTTTTCTTCTACAGCAATCATCGTATACACGCCTTTTAAAGCTTCTTGTGTGACATAATCGGTAAGGTCAGGATTTACGTCATTGGTTAAGGGTAGTGCATTATATTTAGTGATGAGATTACTCCAGATTTGATCTGCACCTACTTTGCTAAAAGATGATTTGATCACAGGATTAAACTTATCATACAGTTGCGTGCTGGTTTTGTTTTGTAAATATGTGGTTGCCGAATCATCTGCTCCCAGCAGTATAGTTTTTGCATCGGCAAATGTGATGCCCTTTACTGCATCAACAAAGATGGGAGTCGCTTCACTCACAGCATCTTCAGCAGCACGATTAAGTACTTTAAGACCTTCATCGGCAAGACTGCTAAGACCTACATTTCTCAAGGTTTGATCCACTTTTTGCAATTCTTCCGGGAGTAAAATCTTTACTAAGCTATTTCCGTAGAAACCGTCTTTTTGGGTGAGCTTGGTCACTTGCTTTTCAATACCAAAATCTAAAGCCTGACGCAAACCACTGGCAATTGTAGCATTGTCAATACCCGTTTGATTGGGTAACTTATCAACCACAGATTGTAATTCGGCACAACTGCTTAATATTAATATCGAAAGTAGAGCAACTAGTTTTTTCATAGTGTTAAGTTAGGCTATTCTTGAAGATTTAAAAAATGTGCTTTAGGAGAAAATCACTGTTTTATTACCAAATACTAGTACTTTATGTTCCACATGCGCTTTGATGGCTCGAGCTAAAACAATCTTTTCCAGGTCTCTTCCTTTAAGAATAAAATCCTGAACAGAATGTACGTGAGACACACGTACGATCTCTTGCTCAATAATAGGCCCTTCATCAAGATCTGCGGTCACATAATGGCTCGTTGCGCCTATGATCTTTACCCCGCGTTCAAAAGCAGCGTGATAAGGTTTTGCACCAATAAACGCCGGTAAAAACGAATGGTGAATATTGATGATCTTGTTTTTAAACTGCGCGACAAATTCATCAGAAATGATTTGCATATACCGCGCAAGTACGATCAAATCTATTTGGTGCTCTTTAATCGCCGCGATTTGTTCTGCTTCGGCTTCTGCCTTTGTGGCTTTAGTAACCGGAATATGTTTGAACGGAATTTCAAAACGCTTGGCTACGATTTCGAGATCAGGATGGTTACTGATGATCAGCGGAATTTCAACAGGTAATTCACCCGAAGCATAACGCCCGAGAAGATCATACAAACAATGATCGTATTTAGACACAAAAAGCGCTAAACGCGGTTTGTAATGCGCATCAAAAAGTTGATAGGTCAATTGATAGTCATCTACAAATTGCGCAATAAACTGCATTTCAAAATCGGCAATGCTAAATTCTTCCTGATCAAATTCGCTTTCAACACGCATAAAGAAAATGCCTTCTTGGCGATCAACGTGCTGGTCAAGATAAACGATATTTCCTTGACGTTCAAGAATAAACTGCGTGATGGTAGTCACGATACCTTTGCGATCCGGACAATTGATTAAAAGTGTAATTTTCTGCATAATTTGAAAACTTGGTTGGTTGATTTTCAATGTACAACATGTAGATTAACGCAACGCTAAGCTAGAAAATAAACCTTCAAATTATAATATTAATAACACAAAATAATTATCAATTAATTAGTAATTATTTAAATTAGTGGTCTTAAAAAAGCAAAAAATTACGAATGAATCAAATTCAGCCTTATATCCCTAAACATAAAGTACGTATTGTAACCGCAGCTTCTCTTTTTGATGGGCACGATGCTGCAATAAATATTATGCGACGCATTATTCAAGCAACGGGGGTTGAGGTGATACACCTTGGTCACGACCGTAGTGTAGAAGAGGTAGTTAATACTGCAATTCAAGAGGATGTTCAGGCGATAGCGATGACTTCGTATCAAGGCGGTCATACCGAATATTTTAAATATATGTATGATTTGCTTCAGGAAAAAGGAGCAGGGCATATCAAGATTTTTGGCGGTGGAGGCGGAGTAATTCTTCAGGAAGAAATTGAAGAATTGATGAATTACGGGATTACGCGTATTTATGCGCCAGACGATGGGCGTGAGATGGGATTGCAAGGAATGATCAACGATCTTGTTGAAAAAGCAGATTTTGCTCCATCCGCTGAAGCTTTGCCGAAAACTGAGGAAATTCAAAATGCACTTCAGGAAAAAAACGTGAATGTTTTAGCCCGACTCATCTCCATGGCTGAAAATAATCACGACGTATTTCTAGAGAAATTCAAAGAGGCTGAAGCGATTTCTAGCGTTCCGGTATTGGGAATTACAGGAACCGGCGGTGCGGGAAAATCTTCACTGGTAGACGAACTCGTAAGAAGGTTTTTAAATGATTTCCCAGAGAAGAATCTTGGGATTATTTCGGTAGACCCTTCAAAACGCAAAACAGGCGGTGCGCTTTTAGGCGATCGTATTCGTATGAACGCGATCAATTCACCTCGCGTTTATATGCGCTCTCTGGCGACTCGACAAAGTAATTTGGCACTTTCTAAACACGTGCAAGAAGCCGTTGATGTGTTGAAAGCGGCTCAATATGATCTCATTATTTTAGAAACCAGCGGAATCGGCCAGAGCGATACCGAAATTCTTGAACACAGCGATGTGTCTTTGTATGTAATGACTCCTGAATTTGGCGCGGCAACGCAGCTTGAGAAGATCGATATGCTTGATTTTGCTGATCTGGTTTCCATAAATAAGTTCGACAAACGCGGGGCTCAGGATGCGCTGCGTGACGTGAAAAAGCAATATATGCGCAACCATCAGTTGTGGGAAGTTGATCAAAAAGATTTACCGGTTTACGGAACCATCGCTTCGCAGTTTAATGATCCCGGAATGAATAAATTGTATTCCGAAATCATTAAAACACTCAATGCAAAAACCGAAGCAAATTTTGAAAGTACCTTCAGCGCAACAGATGAGTTGTCTGAGAAGATCTTTGTGATTCCGCCGGCGCGCACGCGATATCTGTCTGAGATCGCTGAAAATAATCGCGGCTATGATGAAACCGCAGCTACTCAGGCTGAAGTTGCACAGAAACTCTACGGAATTTTTAAAACTTTAGATACCGTAACAGGTGAGTTGCCAGAACTTGACAAAAGCGGACTTGTACTTAGCGACGCAGCAGAAGATCAGGATTTGGCAAAACTACTTCTGGCTGAATTTGATAAGGTAAAAATGAATCTGGATCCCTACAATTGGGAAGTGATCATAGGTTGGCAAGATAAAGTGAATCGCTACAAAGATCCTGTGTACACGTTTAAAGTTCGTGATAAGGAAATCAAGATAGAAACGCACTCTGAATCTTTGTCCCACAGTCAGATTCCCAAAGTGGCGTTACCAAAATATCAAGCTTGGGGCGACATATTAAAATGGGTGTTGCAAGAAAATGTGCCGGGAGAATTTCCGTATACGGCAGGCTTGTATCCGTTTAAACGCACGGGGGAAGATCCTACCCGAATGTTTGCGGGAGAAGGTGGCCCGGAGCGTACCAATCGCCGTTTTCATTACGTAAGTATGGGCTTACCGGCAAAGCGGCTTTCTACCGCTTTTGACAGTGTTACGCTTTATGGTAACGACCCCGACCATCGCCCTGATATTTATGGAAAGATCGGAAATGCGGGTGTTTCTATCTGCTGCCTTGATGATGCAAAAAAACTGTATTCAGGTTTTGATTTGGCAAACCCGATGACTTCGGTAAGTATGACCATTAACGGACCGGCACCGATGTTACTTGGTTTTTTTATGAATGCAGCGGTTGATCAGGCTTGTGAAAAATATATCACAGAGAACAATTTAGAAGACGAAGTCGAGCAAACCATTCAGTCGATTTATAAGGAAAATGGATTAGACCGACCGGTTTACAATGGCGAACTTCCCGAAGGAAATAATGGCTTGGGTTTGATGTTACTTGGCGTTACCGGAGATCAGGTTTTACCGGCGGATGTCTATTCAAAAATTAAAGAGGAAACGATTAAGCAAGTCCGTGGTACCGTTCAGGCCGATATTCTGAAGGAAGACCAAGCGCAAAACACCTGTATTTTTTCGACTGAATTTGCACTGCGTCTTATGGGTGACGTGCAGGAATATTTTATTGAGAATCAGGTGCGTAATTTTTATTCGGTTTCTATTTCAGGATATCATATTGCTGAAGCAGGCGCCAATCCCATCACGCAACTCGCGTTCACTTTAGCAAACGGATTTACCTACGTGGAGTACTATCTGAGTCGCGGAATGGACATCAATAAATTTGGTCCTAATCTTTCGTTTTTCTTCAGTAATGGTATTGATCCCGAGTATGCTGTGATCGGCCGTGTGGCACGTAGAATTTGGTCGAAAGCGTTAAAGCATAAATACGGAGCCAATCCACGAGCTCAAATGTTGAAGTATCATATTCAAACTTCAGGTAGATCTTTACACGCGCAGGAAATTGATTTTAATGACATACGTACGACGCTTCAGGCGCTGTATGCGATTTACGATAATTGCAATTCACTGCATACTAACGCCTACGACGAAGCGATCACCACGCCAACTGAAGAAAGCGTGCGTAGAGCGATGGCAATTCAGTTGATAATCAATAAAGAATTAGGTTTAGCTAAGAACGAAAACCCTATTCAGGGAGCCTTTATAATTGAAGAACTTACTGATCTGGTAGAGGAAGCTGTGCTTACTGAATTTGACCGTATTACCGAACGCGGCGGCGTGCTAGGCGCTATGGAAACCATGTATCAACGCAGCAAAATACAGGAAGAAAGCTTGTATTATGAGACGCTGAAACACAACGGAGATTTCCCGATTATTGGTGTGAATACGTTTTTGAGTAGTAAAGGTTCGCCAACTGTAAAACCTGCCGAAGTCATCAGAGCAACCGAAGCAGAGAAGCAAGCACAGATCAATACGTTGACAAAGCTTCATAAAGCCTATGAAGATCAAGCGGAAAATGCCTTGCGTAAAGTACAAGAGGCGGCGATCAATAACGACAATATTTTTGAGCAACTTATGGAAGCGACAAAAATCTGTTCGCTCGGTCAAATTACCGAAGCACTTTTTGAAGTTGGAGGGCAGTACAGAAGAAATATGTAAGACCGAATTAAACATTATGACAAAAAAATGCCCTTTTTTCAGAGGGTATTTTTTTTGGCACCGCCAAAAGGTTAAATACACCGAGGCTTACCTCGGGTTTGATAATTCGTTTCTATATAAAACCTAAGGAATTACCGAGGTAGCTTACTGTTTTCAATCTTCAAAATCAAGATCGTCAGGATCAAAGGGTAAATCGTCGTCGGGGTCGGGGTCGTTATAATTAATTCCCGGCGGATTAAAGAGTCCCCAGCGGTCTATCATATAATTCCACGGATCAAAAGTCTTTATCCATTCTGCAAATAAAATTCTGAAATCTTCTATCTCATTGCGAAGTAAGTTGAGGTATTCGGTTTCTTTAAAACCAAACATCTCCAAGCCGGTCATATGTGTTGCGAGATCGCGTGCGCATTTGCGAATGATGGTGGCCTTTTCCATCTTAATGTCATAAAGGTCACAATGATAAGCTCCAGCAATCTTTGAAGGAATGATTGATGCATCTTCACGTATAAACAAGGCTTGACTACGCAAAATCTCTTGTTCATTTTTGTCTTTTGAGTCAATCTCATAAGACGCTGCAATCTCTGCAATACGATTAGCCAACTTTAAAATTTCGGTTGCTTTTTTAAAGAGTTCGCTGTCTTGATAATCATTTTGCGAATTAAAATCGTCTTCTGATGGCATGTGTTTTCTAGCTTTAAATCTGTGCCTTAATATAGGGGTGAAAGGATTGATTTAAAAATACAAAACATTCTTTTCAAAGAAACAGATGAGACTATAAGGTCATCATCCATTTATGCTGAAGCTTTCTAAATTTGCGTATTTCGCGGCGTAAAATGCGTACAAAGTCTTTTCCGTTGCTTTCTGCACGCTCCAGCCGTTCACAAGTGCGATATAAACTAGAAGTCAGTCGTTCTATAGAAGCAGCTTGCTTTAGCCTGTCGTCTTGAAAAGCCATATTTTCAGCTTTTAAAATTTCAGGAGCCAGCGAGTCTGATTGGCGGACAATATCTCCTGTAAAATACACATAGGGATCTTCGCTGCCATCTTTTTTAAGATGTGCAAGATCATAAACCAAATAGTTAGAAACCGAGCGCGAAAGTCTCAGAATTTCAATAGCTTGGTTATAAAGATGTGTATTTCTAGGTATATACGTCATTGCTTTAATAGTCGTTCAAATTTAACGGTATTCCACAACTTATATATTTTGTATTTAAAGTGTAAGTTTGTATTTACTTTAATTTTTAAAGAAATAATTTTAATTTATTTAAAAATGAATATTGATTCAGTAAACTGGAAAATCCTTCAACTATTACAGCGTAATGCACGGATGAGCGTGAGCGCCATAGGTCGTGAAATTGGCATCACTTCGCCTGCTGTTGCAGAACGCATTCGTAAGATGGAAGACGCCGGGGTACTCATTGGTTATAAGGCTGAAATCTCGCATATAGAATCAGGTCATCAGCTTAAAGCGATCATCACGCTGCGCGCATTTATGGGAAGATTAAAACCTTTTTTAGAAAAGGTGCACGATTTTAGCGAAGTGCTCAATTGCTATCGCATCACGGGTAATGAAAATATTTTTATGGAAGTGGTGCTTTTTGATCAATTCCATCTGGAAGAATTTATTGATAAATTGATTACCTACGGGGAAACCAAAACACACATAGTTCTTTCTACAGTGATCGAAAATGCACCCATTAGAACCCGCAAAGAAGACCGAAAGAAAAAATCAGAATAGCGTACTCAAATACCACAAACTGAAAAGAATAAGCAAAACGATCGCAAACCAACTGAAATAATTAAGCAGTTTGCTAGGGCGGTGTTCTTTAGGTACTGCGCTGCTGTTCATCACCAGCACATTACTTATCGCAAAAAATGGAGCAGTCAAAAAAGAAAGTATGGTCGCAATTTGCACCAATGTTCCCATCTCGTTGGTTAAAAAGAACAGAATACCTACAGTACCCAAAATGAGAATCACGATCCAGATAAAATAACTATGCTTTATCTTTTTATCAGTGATCAGGTCTAAGGTTTTTGCCATAGATCGGGGAGAAGCGTCCAGCGTTGTTAGCGTAGTGCTAAACATCGTAGTCAATGCTGCCATACCGATCAGATAAAACGCCCAGTTGCCTAAACTACCGGTGTACATATCTATCAATTGTTTGGCAAAAGCGACACCGCTAGAACTAAAACTGCTTCCGCTATGAAACATAATAAAGGTCCCCAGCGCAACAAAACAAGTGCCTACGATTATAGTGCCTAAAAAGCCAATATTAAAATCAAAAACAGCAGATTTTGGAGTTATAGCTCCGCTTTTAGCTTTTTCCAAAGACCATAAGGAATGCCAGATAGAAATATCTAAAGGTGCCGGCATCCAGCCCATAAAAGCTATCAAAAATGCAATTCCTATTGAATCTTTAGGGAGTATTTGAGTTAGGCTAACTGCTTCAGATGTTTCTGAGCCTGCCATAAATGCCGCAGCGAGTGTGCTGATCGTAAGTGTGATCACAATGACTTTCATTAAACGATCTAAGAGATTGTAGCGCCCAATAAGGAGTATCACGGCGCAGATTGCGGTAATGATCAAAGACCAGATTGTGATATCCCAGTTCACATCAAAGATATAGGTAGCAATACCTGCGGTTACGATGGTTACCGCAGTTTGAATCGTAAAAATGGTAAGCAGATTGATACAGAAGTATAGGATTAAAACAGCTTTACCCAGACGTTTGTAACCGTCAAGCAAACTCTGACCGGTAGCGGCCGCATAGCGCGGACCAAATTGAAAAAACGGATATTTAATCACGTGAATTAGCACTAATGCCCAGACCAGGCCAAAGCCATAATCAGCTCCCGCACGGGTAGATTGTACGAGGTGTGATACGCCGATGGCAGCACCGGCAAACAAAAGGCCGGGACCCAACTGTCTAAAAAAATGCTTCATGAGTACTTAATGCTCTTTTTCGATCAAGTCTGAAAGAAGGCGGCGAGCTCGCAATAGTTTAACCTTCACATTGCTCATAGGCTCATTTAAGGTTTGCGCCATTTCTTTGTAACTCATCTCTTGAAAGTAGCGCAAATTTATCATTTCCTGATAATGCGGTTTAAGTTTTTTAATGTGCCCCTTCAGTTCAGAAAGACTTTGTTCTGTGATGAGCGCATCTTCGGCAGTAGGATTGTCGTCAGCTACTTTATTTACTTTTTCATCTTTACTGAAATGCCGCTGCCTGCTGTTTTCTTTCCGAAGCAAATCAATATGAAGATTTTTAGAGATCGTAATAAGCCACGTACTGAATTTATACGTACTGTCGTAAGACTCCAGTTGGTTAAACGCTTTGGCAAAAGTTTGAATGGTGATTTCTTCCGCCTTAAAATCATCTTGCGTACGCTCTAGCTGAAAACGGTAAATCATATTCCAATAAGTGTTCAGCAGGTAATTAAAAGCGCTCTGACTGCCACTCTTAGCCTGTGTAATTTTATGATCTACGATGTCTTGATTTACTTCCAACGGCGGGGTTTTACCAGAGAGTTTGATATAAAGATAAGCATTTGCAGACTCACTAAAAACGGTTCTAACAAGAGGATAAAAGGAATTAAATCGCGCTCCTGAAGTTTTTTAGCGGTGGTTGCATATATGCTCCAAACATACAACTCCCGCACAACAAATAAACACAAGATTATATAAAAATGTGCAGTGGCAGTGAGTGCGGCTCCTAGAAAAAATAAAAAGAATAGTACTTGAGAACAGTAAAAAAGCGCGAGCTGTACTTGATGTTTTGCTTGATATAAGTGCGCTATGCCAACGTGTCTTCTCTTCTGAATGAACCAACTTTTCCAAGTGGGTTTGGGTTGTGAGATCGTAAAAGCTTCTGGATTTATGCAGAGTCCTACATTGGTAGGCGTTGCATTTTGATTCACAAAAAGGTCATCATCCCCCGGTTTGACGTACTTATGGGCTTCAAAGCCGCCGCTTGTATTAAAAAGAGTTTTAGTATACGCCAGATTTCTACCAACTCCCATATAGGTATTCTTGCGCAGGGCATACGCAAAAAATTGCAAAGCAGTCAGCAAGGTTTCAAATCTGATCAACTTGTTTAAAAAAGAATTCTTCAGTTTGAGATAGGCACCATAACCTAAAACAATTTCAGCATCAGGCATAAAAGCTGAATGCATTGATCTCAGCCAGTGTTTTGAAACCGGAATGCAATCTGCATCTGTAAATACGAGATGGTCATATTGGGCCAAAGCAACAGCTGCTGTGATTCCTGCTTTTTTACCAGTTTGCTCTGTAAGATTAAGTAATTTAAAATTATGATGTTTTTGATCAAATTCACGCAGAAGTTCTAAACTTCCATCAGTAGAATGGTCGTTTACGAGTAGAATTTCAAAAACAGAAAAGTCCTGCTCCAGTAACTTTGGGATAAGCGCTCTAAGGTTATTGATCTCGTTCTTAGCACAAACAATTACCGAAATACCTTCTTCTTCAGAATTCGTTTGAATGGACCGCTGTGGTCTAAATGGGAAAATTGAAAAATACGCGAAGTAACTTATGTTGACAATGCCAATGGCTACAAACGCATAAAAGAAAAGTGGGCTTAGCGCAACCAAGCCGGTGAAGATTAAGATGCTTTACTGGTAGAGCAGTCGCCTATTTCGTCTGGCATTTTACCACACATCCCGCAGGCTTCACCACTTTTATTCAAATAAGGATTCTGACTTGCACAGGTTCCAGCAAATTTACCGTCTTTTTTTGCCCAAATTTTAATAGCAATTCCGGCAAATGCAAGTCCTAATAAAAGTAATGTGATTAATAGCAGTTTCATAACTCAAAATATATGATACAAAGATACAAAATGAAGCTTTGAGCCCCAAGTTATAGCTTTGTCGTAAAGCGTTAATATTTCTAACATATCCCCGGTTTATTTAACTAAAGATTAGTAGCGCAGCCGTTTAAGTGCTTGATATTCTGTTTAATTTGGCTTCTACATTAACCATAAATAAAATAATTATGAAATTCAATAAGTTAATTATAGCTCTTGCAGTAAGCACCGGTGTTTTAGTTTCTTGTAACGACGGAAAAAAGAATGAAGAAGAAATAAGACTAGAGGAGCAGGAGATGCAAACCGCTGAAGCTGATAAAGCCGCGAAGGAAGCAGAAGAAGCAGAGATGAAAGCTCAACAGATGAAGGAAGAAGCGCGTGCAAACAGTATTGCTTCAAAAGCGATGGCGGCAGAAGAATTAGATACCTTAGTTCTTGCCTTGAAAGCAGCAGGTTTATCTGAAATGTTGATGGCAGAAGGAGAGTATACCGTTTTTGCTCCTACAGATTATGCTTTTTCTCAATTGAAAAAAGGTACGCTTGAAGATTTGACCAAAGCTGAAAACAAAGAACAATTAGTAAGTGTGCTGCAATACCACGTAATCCCGGGAATTATGAGATCTGAAGATCTTGGTAAAGCGATAGATGCCGGCAACGGAAAAGCTAAAATTCAAACAGTAAAAGGAGAGGAGCTCACCATAATGCGTGATGGAGATCAAATTGTGATCAGAGACGGAAAAGGTAAAAAAGCCCAAATCGTCCTAGGGAATATCGAAGCATCAAATGGTGTGGTACACGAAGTAAATAAAGTATTGATGTCTAAGTAAGTTGATACACTTATAAAAAAACAAAAACCCCGCTTTTCTGCGGGGTTTTTGTTTTTTACTCAATAATATTGACTTCGGGCTGAATCTCAATTCCAAATTGCTGATGAACTTCCTTCTGAATTCGCAGCGCCAAATCCCAGATTTCGTCGCCGCTGGCATTACCATAATTTACGAGAACCAAAGCTTGATTTTTATGAACGCCGGCATCGCCAAAGCGTTTTCCTTTAAAACCGGCTTGCTCAATAAGCCAACCCGCAGGAATTTTGACTTCTGTTTCAGAAATAGGATAAAAAGGCATTTCAGGATATTTCTGCTGTATTTTCTCAAAAATAGTTTTAGGTACCACCGGGTTTTTAAAGAAACTTCCGCTGTTGCCCAATTTTTTAGGGTCAGGAAGTTTAGATGATCTGATAGCAATAACGGCTTGAGCGATATCTTTAATAGAAGGATCACTGATTTCCTTTTCATTCAAAACCTGTTGAATTGCTCCGTAACCGGTATGCAATTCGTGCTTGTTTTTATCCAATTGAAAGGTTACCGAAGTAATAACATATTGATCTTTCAACTCATTCTTAAAAACCGAATCTCTATACCCAAAACGACAGTCTTCAAGCGAGAAAGTCTTTTGTTCTAAAGTCGTTCTGTGAATCGCCGTGCAACTGTAAAAATGATCTTTAAGTTCAACCCCATAAGCACCAATGTTTTGAACTGGCGCCGTACCCACATTACCGGGAATTAATGCCATATTCTCGACCCCGCCGTAACCGTGGTTCACACAATACATCACAAACTCGTGCCAGTTTTCGCCGCCGGCAACTTCCAGCCAAATATTGTCAGCAGTTTCCTTAACCGTTTTAATTCCTTTGAGTGCAACGTGGATTACTAAAGCATTTACATCGCTTTTTAATAGCATATTGCTTCCGCCGCCTAAAATAAATTTTTCAGGATAAGCTTCTAAGTGCAATGCTTCTTTGAGCATTGCAATATCAGTAACCGAAATAAACGCTTTCGCCTTTGCTGAAATACCAAAGGTGTTGTACGACTTTAAAGATGCATTATGAGTTATTTGCATTTAGTCTTTATACTGGCTTAGAGCTTCTTTTAAAAGTTCGACAGCTTCAATCAAATCTTCTTTTTTCAGTACATAAGCGATACGCACTTGATTTAAGCCTTCGCCGGGAGTAGAATAAAAACCTGCTGCAGGAGCCACCATTACTGTTTTTTTGTTGATCTCAAAAGACTCTAGAAGCCACTGCGCAAAATCATCAGAATTTTTTACCGGAAGCTCGGCAATGCAATAAAATGCACCTTTAGGCTTTGCAACACGTACACCGGGAATGGCTTCTAATCCAGCAACCAGCGTGTCTCTACGATCAACATATTCTGAAATTACTTCGTCAAAATAAGACTGCGGCGTATCTAGAGCAGCTTCACTCGCAATTTGAGCAAGTGTAGGCGGACTCAAGCGTGCCTGAGCGAACTTCATCGCTGTTGCCATAAGTTCTTTGTTCCGGCTTACGATGCATCCTATACGCGCACCACACATAGAAAAACGCTTAGAAACCGAGTCGATCATAATCGTATGCTCGTCAATATCACGCTGGTTTAAAACAGAATTATGTTGCAACCCATCATAAGCAAACTCGCGGTAAACTTCGTCTGCTATTAAAAACAGGTCGTGTTTTTTTACCAATTCAGAAAGTTGGTCGAGTTCGTCTTTGCTATACAAGTAACCAGTAGGATTTCCCGGGTTACAAATGATGATCGCTTTTGTTTTAGGAGTGATCTGTTTTTCAAACTCAGCGATAGGAGGTAGTGCAAAACCGCTTTCAAATGATGAAATTACCGGTTTTACAGTCACTCCAGAAGCGGTTGCAAAACCGTTGTAGTTTGCATAAAAAGGCTCAGGAATGATAACCTCGTCTCCAGGATCTGTAATACTTCCCATGGCAAATAAGAGGGCTTCAGATCCTCCGGTGGTAATGATGATATCATTTGCATCCATCTCGATGCCTTGTTTACCGTAATAAGCAGCTAATTTTTGGCGATAGCTTAAAAATCCTGCTGAATGACTGTAGGACAACACCTCGATATTGGCCTCTTTTACTGCATTAAGTGCAGGTTGGGGCGTTTGAATATCAGGTTGGCCAATATTGAGTTGGTGAATTTGGACCCCTCTGGCTTCTGCTGCTTCAGCAAAGGGTACAAGTTTTCTTATAGGAGATTGTGGCATTAATTGCCCTTTTTGCGATAACTGCGGCATGTCATTTAATTTAGTCTGTAAAGTTGCAAATTAAAAATGAGAAAAAAATTTAAAGAATGAACTAGCATAAATCCGTATTAATTACTAAATTAACAGTAATTGCACGTTAATTATGCGTTATGTTTATTTAATATCGGTACTGTTTATTTATATGGTAAATTTTGAGGTTTTTCCTCAAGGTGCATTTCTTTTGCCTTATGGTAAAAATCATATAAAAATAAAAGCTGATGTTGTAAATAATCTAATGATCATTCCTGTGCAGATCAATGGTGTTGAATTGTCTTTTTTGCTCGATACCGGCGTACGTTCTACAATTCTTTTTGATGCCGAAGCAGATTACCCATTAGAGCTGAATAATAAATCTACGGTCTGGCTGCGCGGTTCTGGGGATGGTGAGCCTAGTAAGGCGATAAAATCTACTCAGAATATTATAAATATTGGTGCTTCGGCAGCGATCAATCAAACGGTTTATTACATTCCGGATAGCGCCCAAAACTTCTCGCCCCGACTTGGATTTCCCGTACACGGGATCATTGGGTATGCGCTTCTAAAAGACCTTTGTGTAGAGCTCAATTATCAGCGCGGCTTCATAAAACTATATGATCCTGAATATTTTCGGTCAAAGAAATTTCGATCTTCTACTGCGTTAAATTTCGAACTTAAAGAAGGAAAACCCTATCTAAATATTGGTCTGAATCAAAATGAAAAGGATTTCAGGGCAAAGCTTTTGCTCGATTCGGGTAGTGGCGACGCGTTGTGGTTGTTTCACAATACCCACGAGGATATTGCAGTTTCAGAGAATGCTTTTGAAGATCATTTAGGTTTGGGACTTAATGGGGAGGTAACAGGATATCGATCTAGAATAAACAAACTTTTCTTAGGCGATTATGAGTTAGATAAGGTGAATGTTGCTTATCCTGATGATCAATCCTTAACGTATTTAAATGGAATGAATTTTAGGAATGGAAGTATTGGTGCATCGGTGTTGCGAAGATTTACGGTATACCTTGACTATGGTAAGAAAAAGCTGTTTTTGCGAAAAAACCGCTACTTTGATGATCCGTTTAGATACAACAGAAGCGGGCTGGTAGTAGAGCATACAGGTTTTGAGTTGGTGGCTGATATTGATTACGGAATAGCAAAATCGAGAACCATAACCACTGCAGATGGCAGTACCCGAAGTGTTTTTCTAGAAACAAATGTCGTGCAGTTTCCGCAATTGCGATTAAAACCCAATTTTGAGATTGCAGCAATTCGGGAGGATTCTCCGGGAGCTGATGCGGGATTGGTAGTAGGCGATAAGCTATTGAAGATTAACGGTCGTGATGTGCGTAAATTAGAGCTGAGCGATATTACTAAGCACTTTTTTAAAGATGAAGGAGCGGTCTTACGCCTAAGAATTGAGCGTAATGGCATTGAATTTAATAGAAGACTGAAATTAAAAAAGCTACTAGTAGATGAGTAAAATGGCCGAAGATTTTCAACCTTTTGACTTTCTAAGAAACTGATTTAGAAGTTTCCCGATACTCATTGAGACAGTGTGTTAAACCTATCTGCGAGCCAATAAAAAAAAGCGACCACTAGGTCGCTTTTGCTTTAATATATTTTCCGGTCTTAATTGGTTGCCGGTAATAAGGTTCCCTTGATTTTTAAGGTATATGGTTCTGCCGAAGCATTAGTATATACCGTAATGGTTTTGCGTATTGGTCCGGGAGAGCGGTTGGTGTCATATTTTACTTTGATCACGCCGGTATCGCCGGGAGCAATAGGATCTTTAGGTGGGCTAGGTACTGTACAGCCGCAAGTAGAGTAGGCTTTAGAAATTACTAGCGGGGCATCACCGGTATTTGTAAATTTAAATTCACGGGTGCCATCACCTCCGTGTGCAACGTCACCATAATCGATTACGTCAGTTTCAAAAGTAATTGCAGCTTTCTTATCCTGAGCTTGCAGACCTAAAGTCATTAGACCAACAGCAAGAATCAAAACAATTTTTTTCATAATTCTAAGTGTTAATGAGATATAAAAGTAAGCTTATTCTAAAGTATGTGCAAAAAGTAGCAGTTATTTAATTAAATCTTAAGCTTTTTCTTACAGCATAACTTTTCAAAAACCCTAGGTTTTAATCGGTCGGATTTTTTCAGAATACTTACTATTATAAGTACTTTTGCACTCTTAAAGACAAAAATTAGACCAATAATGGCATTAGCTTCAAAATATAGCTCTAAAGATGTGGAGCAAAAGTGGTATGACTACTGGATGAAACATAACTATTTTCATTCAGAACCTAATGAAAAAGAGCCTTATACGATTGTAATTCCGCCACCTAACGTAACGGGAATATTGCATATGGGGCATATGCTGAACAACACCATCCAAGATGTGCTCATAAGACGCGCGCGTCTTAAAGGGTTTAATGCGTGCTGGGTTCCGGGAACTGACCACGCCTCTATTGCTACTGAAGCTAAGGTGGTTGCAAAACTTAAAGCTGAAGGAATTAATAAAAGCGAACTTACTCGCGAGGAGTTTTTAAAACACGCCTGGGAGTGGACCGATAAATATGGCGGAACCATCTTAGAACAGCTTAAAAAACTGGGTGCCTCGTGCGACTGGGAGCGCTTACGTTTTACGATGGATGACACCATGTCAGCGAGCGTTATTCAATCTTTTGTTGATTTATATAACAAAGGTCTTATTTATCGCGGTCATCGCATGGTAAATTGGGATCCCGAAGCGCAAACCACACTTTCTGATGAAGAGGTGATTCACGAAGAGCGTCAAGGCTTTTTGTACTATTTAAATTATAAGTTGGTTGGCAGTGATGAAACGTTGACTATTGCCACTACACGACCAGAAACTATTTTTGGGGATACAGCGATCTGTATCAATCCTAATGACGAGCGATTTACCCATTTAAAGGGTAAGAAAGCCATTGTGCCTATCGCAAATAGAGAAGTGCCTATAATCGAAGATGAATATGTAGATCTTGAGTTTGGTACCGGGTGTTTAAAAGTGACACCGGCGCATGATGAAAATGATAAAATGTTAGGCGACAAGCATAAACTTGAAGTGATCGACATTTTTAACGATGATGCTTCTTTAAATGAGCACGGTCTACATTACAAAGGGAAAGATCGTTTTGTAGTTCGTGAAGAAATTGTTGCAGAGCTCAAAGCTGCTGGGGTTTTAGTAAAAACAGAAAAGCACACGAATAAAGTTGGTACTTCAGAGCGTACCAAGGCGGTAATAGAACCTAAACTTTCTGATCAGTGGTTTTTAAAGATGAAAGAACTTGCTGAGCCAGCTATAAAGGCTGTTTTAGATACAGACGAGGTAAACTTGTTTCCGAAGAAATTTGAGAATACGTATCGCCATTGGATGGAAAACATCAGAGACTGGAATATTTCTAGACAGCTTTGGTGGGGGCAGCAAATTCCCGCGTATTACTACGGTAATGGGCGTGAGGATTTTGTAGTTGCTAAATCTCGAGAAGAAGCGCTTGAAGCGGCTAAAGTAAAAACCGGAAATGCACAACTCACTGATGCAGATTTGCGTCAGGATGAGGATGCGTTAGATACGTGGTTCTCCTCATGGTTATGGCCTATGAGTGTGTTTGACGGGGTTGCAAATCCTGATAATGCAGATTTTAAATATTATTACCCTACAAATGACTTGGTGACCGGTCCTGATATCTTATTTTTCTGGGTGGCGCGTATGATTATGGCAGGTTATGAATATACCGGTGAAAAGCCATTTACCAATGTATACTTGACCGGACTCGTGCGTGATGCTGAGCGTCGTAAGATGTCTAAATCGTTGGGGAATTCACCTGATGCCATGAAGCTTATTGATGATTATGGTGCAGATGGTGTGCGCGTAGGGCTTTTATTGAGTGCTTCGGCAGGAAATGATCTTCTTTTTGATGAAGATTTATGTCAGCAAGGAAAAGGTTTTATAAATAAAATCTGGAATGCCTTTAGATTGATCAAAGGTTGGGAGGTTGATGACACTGTTCCGCAGCCGGAATCGAGCAAGAAAGGATTGGCTTGGTATAACGAGCGCTTTAAGCAGGCAACGGTTGAGATCGAGGATCACTTTAGTAAATACCGTATAAGTGATGCGTTGATGACTACTTATAAGTTGGTTTGGGATGATTTCTGTAGTTGGTTGCTAGAAATCGTAAAACCTGAGTATGGTAAGCCTATTGATAAAGTCACTTTTGATGCGGTGATTGAAGCTTTAGAAAACAACCTTAGAATTTTACATCCATTTACTCCTTTTGCTTCGGAAGAGATCTGGCAGAATATCGCTGACCGTACTCCTGAAGAAGCTTTGATCATCAATGAATGGCCAAAGATTACTGAGCCTGATGAGGCGATTTTAGCAGATTTTGATCTGGCAGCTCAGACGATCACGGGAGTGCGCGCGATTCGTAAAGAAAAGAATATTTCGTTCAAAGATGAATTGGAGCTCTTTGTTTTGAATACCGAAGGTTTTTCAGATCGCTTTGACACTGTAATTACTAAGTTGTGTAACCTATCTAAAATTGAAAGTACAGACGCTAGTGTAGACGGTGCACTTTCTTTCCGTGTAAAAGCTAATGAGTATTTTATTCCGCTTACCGGAGCCATTGATGTAGAAGCTGAATTAGCTAAGATCAATGAAGAATTGAAATACACCAAAGGCTTTTTAAAGTCAGTTTCCGGAAAACTTTCTAACGAGCGTTTTGTAAACAATGCTCCAGAGAAAGTTGTGGCTATAGAGCGCCAGAAACAGGCAGATGCTGAAGCGAAGATCGAAGCACTTGAAAAGCGCTTGGCGGCGTTAAGTTAATTCTGAAATTAAATAGAAATTCTAAAACTAAGGAATATGTTGAGCGACCAGCTTAATGTATTCCTTTTTTGCTTCTGTGGCAGAAAGACCTTTAATCTGTATGAGCGCGTTGTATTTAAATGCGCTTCGCAGGTCATTTTCTTTTATATTTTCAAGAGGAATAAGTTTGCTTTTGTGATTGCCTTGTTTGTAGTAGGCATAAAGCAAAAGTTGAATGTCTTGTGGTAAGGCAACGGTTGTGGCGCTTGCCTTCTCGTATGCTGCCTGAAATGCTTTATCTAACTCTTCTTTTGTCAAACCAAATTACTTAAGGGTTGCTATCACGCTTTGTGCTCCTTTTACTTTTTGGTTAAGCGTAACAGCAATTGGAGTATCTAACGGCAAAAATACGTCAACTCGAGAACCAAATTTGATAAAACCGCTATCTTCTCCCTGAAAAACTTCATCACCCTCTTTAGCATAGTTCACAATACGTTTTGCGAGAGCGCCGGCAATCTGGCGATAAAGCACATCACCAAAGCTCGTAGAACGAACAACCACAGTAGTGCGCTCGTTTTCTTCAGAGGCTTTAGGGTGCCAGGCAACCAGGTATTTTCCGGGATGGTATTTACTGTAAACTACTTTTCCGCCTGCTGGATAACGCGTAACATGCACATTGAGCGGCGACATAAAAATGGAAACTTGCAGGCGTTTTTCGTTGAAATACTCTTTTTCAAATACTTCTTCGATAACCACTACTTTTCCGTCAACGGGAGAAACGATCTCTTCTATATTGCCGGCAGCCCTACGGCTAGGATTTCTAAAAAACTGAAGGATCAGAATTAGAAAAATCACAAGCGCGGCATAGCATACGTATTGAAGCCAAACAGGACTTACCCAGGTTTGAGTTGAAACAAAGCCAATGGCTACCACCAGAAGCGTTACGATAATTATGGTATATCCTTCTTTATGAAACATATTCAAATACTATTAAAACCAAATAAATAAAAGGGCTGGCGAATAGTATGCTGTCAAGACGATCATACAAGCCTCCATGGCCCGGCATTAGCGTTCCGCTGTCTTTAACACCGGCTTCACGTTTAAGCTTAGACTCGATCAAGTCGCCAAAGGTTCCTAAAGTGCTCATTACTACAGCGAGCGATAGCCAAATATTGAAGTTGAGGCTATGCGTAAATTTATGAATAAAATAACTGGCGATACAAGCAAAAACGAGTCCGCCAAAAAATCCTTCGATGGTCTTTTTGGGCGAAATACTAGGAAAAAGTTTATGCCTCCCAAAACTTTTACCTACAATGTATGCAAACGTGTCATTAGTCCAAATGAGTACAAAAAGCCCGGCTACGGTGTAAGGAGAAAAATCATCACCGTGGGTTGGGAGCAAGGTCAGGAACACAAAACTTGCGATGATATAAAAAACGGTAATGTGTAGCTTTTGAAGCTTATTATACTTTCTGATCTTTTCGCTGAAAAGATTTTTCATCAAATACAATCCGGTGCCTACCGTCAAGCCTAACAATACTAAAGTAGCGGGTTTTGACAGCTTATAATAGCTGAAGAATAAAATGAAGCCTATTAAAATGAGGTAGGTGTACCAGAACTGAAATCCTATAAGTCTTAAGAATTCACGAAGGGTGATGATCCCGAATAATAAGAACAGGAGTATGTACCATTTTTCAGAATAAAAAATAGAAAAGAGTAGGATAATAACATATAAAAAGCCCGAGAGTGCTCTTACGCTAAGTTCACGCATACTACAAATCTTCTAGTAGTAACAAGTAAAGATTTTTTGCGCTACTTCCGTAAGACATAAAATCTTTAGTACCTTCTTTAGGTTCAAAATTCTTGATGGTGGTGATGTTGGTAGGGATTTGCCCGGTATTTTTCTTTTTAATACCTCTTAGGCCTTCACCAATATTATTTACAATTTGGCTTGTGGTCGCAAAAATGACAAAATTTTGCGGTAATTCTTTTAACTTTTTCTCTTTGATCTGATTGGAAGAAACGAGTAAACTACCGTCGTCAGCAATCAGATTTTCACAAGTAGACAGAAAAAAGCTAGACTCTTTGTTGTGGCCAAACTCTAGATTGTAACCGTCAAAAAGCTTTTGCAATTTATCGTCCATACAATAGGCTTCTTGCTCATACCAGTCGTTTTCCAGTAAAATATTGTCAAAGCTCTCGTGAACCTCATCCATATCAATACAATACAAGAATTTACCACCATTAAGTATAAAATGTTTGGTAAAACGTTCATCGGCCGGCGCAGTAATGTCTGGCATATATTTGCCGCGTTCTGGACCTTTGTTGCTAGGGCTCTCAGAACTAGATGAACTTTTCTGTTTAAAAAGCTTATTAAAAATACTCATAAATGAGTGTGTATTCGTCTAAATTTAGGATTCTATCAAATATAAAAAATCTTAACTCAACAGCGTGTCAAGTTAAGATTTTATATTGTTTTGAGAACTAGTGTTTTCTAGCTTTCACTAACCGGAGTGTCTTTCACTTCGGCCTCTTGTGTTTTCTCAAAAGGGCGTTTTCCGAAGATTTTTTCAAGGTTGTCTTTGAAAATCACTTCTTTGTCTAAAAGCACTTCAGCGAGCTCGTGCAACTTGTCTTTATTGTCTTCAAGAATTTTGATCGCACGTTGATATTGCTCTTCAATTATTTTTGATATTTCTTTATCAATAAGTTCTGCAGTTTTCTCACTATACGGCTTATTGAAATTATATTCATTCTGACCTGAAGAATCGTAATACGTTAAGTTCCCGATTTTATCATTCAGTCCGTATGTGGTTACCATCATACGAGCCTGCTTAGTCACTTTTTCTAAGTCACTCAAAGCTCCGGTTGAAATTTTATCAAAGGTCACTTTTTCAGCAGCACGACCACCCATTGCGGCGCACATTTCGTCTAGCATTTGTTCAGGACGCACGATCAAACGCTCTTCAGGCAAATACCAAGCAGCTCCAAGGGAACGCCCACGCGGAACGATCGTAACTTTTACTAAAGGAGCAGCGTGTTCAAGCATCCAGCTTACAGTTGCGTGACCGGCTTCGTGAAAAGCAATAGCACGTTTTTCTTCTGGAGTTATGATTTTGTTTTTCTTCTCGAGACCTCCAACAATACGATCAACCGCATCTAAGAAATCTTGACGACCTACCGCAGCTTTACCTTGACGTGCAGCGATAAGCGCCGCCTCGTTACATACATTGGCAATATCAGCACCAGAAAATCCCGGTGTTTGTTTTGCCATAAATTCTGTGTCAAGTTCATCTGCAACTTTCTTTAAAGGACGCAAATGCACCTCAAAAATTTCTTTACGCTCACGAACATCAGGCAGGTCTACATAAATCTGTCGGTCAAAGCGACCGGCACGCATTAATGCAGTATCAAGTACGTCAGCACGGTTTGTTGCAGCAAGTACAATTACATTAGTATTGGTGCCAAAACCATCCATCTCCGTAAGAAGTTGGTTTAGCGTGTTCTCGCGCTCGTCGTTAGAGCCACTGAAATTAGCTTTACCTCTTGCGCGACCAATCGCATCAATCTCATCTATAAAAATAATCGCAGGAGATTTTTCTTTTGCTTGCTTAAATAGATCACGTACGCGTGATGCTCCTACACCAACAAACATCTCCACAAAGTCAGAACCTGAAAGCGAGAAGAAAGGCACTTTAGCTTCACCTGCTACGGCTTTCGCTAATAAAGTTTTACCGGTTCCCGGAGGTCCTACTAAAAGTGCTCCTTTTGGGATTTTACCACCAAGGTTAGTATACTTATCTGGACTTTTTAAGAAATCTACAATTTCTTGAACTTCTTCTTTTGCACCTTCTAAACCGGCTACATCCTTAAAGGATGTTTTAACATCAGTCTTTTCGTCAAAAAGTTTTGCTTTAGATTTCCCTATGTTGAAAATCTGTCCGCCTGCACCACCAGCACCACCAGATGACATTCTACGCATAATGAAAATCCAAATACCGATAATCACAACTATAGGTAGAAGAGTTAGTAAAATATCTCCGAAATAATTATTCTCAGGTCGCAGGTATTGTATTTGAAAATCATTTTCTGCCTTTAATTCTGATAGTGAATTTTCAAAATTCTCTAAGGTACCGTAGCGAAACTCGTAATCAGCGCCACCGGTATTAGAAAATACATTCATCCCATTGTCGGCGGGCTTACTGTGTTTCTCTTTAGATTTTGCATCCTCAGTCAAATAGATATAAGCAACCTGATTGCTTGAGGTTTTATTAATATCAATTCGCTTTATATCGCCATCTTTTGCAAACGTAACGAGTTGATCTTGCAAAATCTCTTTAGGACTTCCATAGTCAGAGCTATTGCTGAAGTAATTAATTGCGAAAAAAACAAGAATGATTGCTGTGTATATCCACCAAGCACTGAATTTTGGCTTATTTGGGGTGGGCTTTTTAGATTTTTCTGCCATCGAATTTTTTTAATAGTTGGATTCAATTGAAGTTACTTTGGCATCTCCCCAAAGGCTTTCAATATCATAATACTCCCTGATGTGTTTTTGAAATACGTGAACCACTACATTCACATAATCCATCAAAACCCATTCTGCATTTTGCATACCTTCTACGTGCCAGGGCTTATCTTTCAATTTTTTACTTACGGTTTTTTGAATGGAATTGACAATAGCGGCAACCTGCGTGTTTGAGGTACCATTGCATACAATAAAGTAGTCACAAACCATGTTCTCTATTTCCCTAAGGTCTAATAAATCAATGTTTTGACCCTTCACTTCCTCAATCCCTTCTAGAATAGTTGTTATTAATTGATCTGTACTTACTTCCTTTTTTGCCATTAAATCTTTTTTAGTCTGACAAAGTTATTACAATTTTGTTTGATAGTGTTTCTTGTAATCACATTTAAGCCATTCTATTTGTTGTATGAAAATAGTCAAACTTAATGCCACAACTTCTACAAATAGTTATCTAAGATCTTATACTAAAGAATTGAACCCCGATACTGATGTGTTGGTGTGGACGGTAGAGCAGCGATCGGGCAGAGGGCAGCGTGGTGCTTTCTGGGAAGCTCAACCGGGTAAAAACCTTACATTTAGTGTGTTTAAGCGCATTGAAGCCTTGTCTTTAGACCAGTCTTTTTACATCACGATGGCTACTTCGTTAGCCGTTTTTGAAGTGCTAGAACAGTTAGGTTTGCAACAACTTTCGGTTAAATGGCCAAACGACATATTGGCAGGCAGATTAAAAATCTGTGGTATTCTCATAGAAAGTGTAATTAGAAAGGATCTAACAGCGGTGATTATTGGCATCGGACTCAACGTTAATCAAGTGCAGTTTTCCAGAGCTCCCAGAGCGACTTCTATTGCGCTTGAGACCGGAAGGTATTTTGACCTGGAAGAAATATTAGACATGCTGATACAAAAGTTTTACACGTTTGTAGCCCGCATAGTTTCTGGAGATTTTGAAGCTTTGAAAGCTGAATATGAGCAGAAACTTTTTAGAAGAGATAAAGCTTCGACCTTTGAAGACCCTTCAGGAAATAGATTTACCGGGATCATTAAGGAAGTCTCAATAACAGGAAAGCTCATCGTTCAGCTAGAAGATGAGCTTTATAAAGCATTCGATCTAAAAGAATTAAAACTTCTGTATTAAATCGTTTGTAAGTTTTCTGCCAAAGTCTGTATGAATTTGGTGATAGGCCCTTTGATCATCATAGACATCATGGCATTGAATTCTCCTTCAAATTCAAAAGAAGCTTCGCTGCTGTTTTCAGTAAGCTCTTTAATGTTTGCAGTTAGTGTAAACGGAAGTTTATCGCTCGCAGCACCTAGCACCACCTTGTTGTAAGGAACGCTGTTTTTTAATTCCAAGACAATATCGGGCATTCCTTTTAAGGCAAATAAAAAGCGCTTTTCATTTAAAATTTCAAACTTACTAATGCTGTCCGGCATTAGTTTTTTGTAATTGTTTACGTCGTTCAAAAAATTGTAAATGGTTTTAGGACTTTTATCAATAGTTTTTTTAGGGCTTTCTATATGCATAGTTGTAGTACGTCTGTAAATTTAATTTTTGTGATTTTTTGTTATTTAATAGGTGCAGCCTGCCAAGTGTCTGGAGAAAGACGCCAGGTCTGCAAGGTTAGTTTTTCTTTTTCAGAAATATATTGGGTGTCCAAAGCCTGCTCAAGTAAGTGGTCATAGTCACTTAATGTATGTAGGTCAACACCATACTGTTCAAAGTTAGACTTTGAAATATCAAAACCATACGTAAAAATGGCAAGCATTCCTTTTACATTGGCTTCTGCGGCTTTTAGAGCATCTACTGCCATAAGGCTACTTTTGCCGGTACTGATCAAATCTTCAACCACCACCACAGATTGACCGGGTTCTAGCTTTCCTTCAATCTGATTTTGACGCCCGTGCTTTTTAGCTTCAGGTCTGATATAAACAAAAGGCAAGTTTAAAAAATCTGCCACGAGCATCCCTATTCCTATTGCACCGGTAGCAACCCCTGCGATAACGTCAGGTTTTCCGTAGAGCAGTTCTATTTGATTTGCAATGTTCTCTCTTAAGTAATTGCGTATCGGCGGATAAGAGAGCGTTATACGGTTATCACAATAAATAGGAGATTTCCATCCGCTGGCCCACGTGAAGGGGTTTTGTGGTTGTAATTTAATTGCATTAATTTGCAACAACAACTCAGCTGTTTTTTTAGCTGTTTCCTTTTTTAAGATCATGGTACAAATGTATAAAGTTTTTGTAAATGATGTGCCCATTATACTTTCAACTGAAAAGTATATTGGCGAAAATTACACATCCATTCCCATAAAACGTGCAAAAATTAAAAGCATTATTAAACAGGTAAATCGTGGTCAGCTCACGCACATTAATTTATATCACGCCAAGGGTAAAAAATTGCTCAAGTTTTTAAAGAAGAAGTTGCCGGTAGTAGTTGCCGGAGGCGGAATGGTATTTAACGACCACTCTGAAATTCTTTTTATAAAACGCAACGGAAAATGGGATCTCCCAAAAGGTAAGCTTGAGAAAAAGGAAACTATTGAAGAATGTGCCGTACGTGAAGTGAGTGAAGAAACCGGATGTCAGGATTTAGTTTTAGGCGATCTTATCACGATAACCTATCACGTTTTTAAGCGCAATGGTAAATTTAAGCTGAAGGAAACCTACTGGTACAAAATGACCACCTCCTACAGCGGACCGCTAGAGCCACAACCTTCTGAGGGGATCAAAAAAGTACGTTGGAAAAATTTTGAAAAATCTCAGAAGGCGTTGACAATGTCTTACGAAAACATCAAACTTCTATTTCCGAAGGAATACTTAATTAGTAATCCTAAAGATCGGGTAGCGTAAGTAGGCCTTTTCATAATTGTCAGAATGTTCATAGATCCACTCGAGTTGGGCGTACCAATTCTGAGCAAAACGAGCATCTTCTTGTTTTTTAGTATCAAAAGCTTCTTTAAGTTCAGGATCTGCATCCAGTAATTCTTGGGCGCGGTCTTCCCAAACATAAGGGGAGAAGTGTTCTTTCTGCTGAAGAATCGTGTCAAAATAATTCCAGTTGAAAAACGAATCTACACCAGAAGGTTCAAGCATCTCCATAATGTAGCGCAGTCCAGACTGATTGGTTTTAACCAAGTAATCTCCTTTTCTAATTTTTATTTCCTGAGTTGAAGTTTCAACTTGGGTATTGTAATGCAGATAATGTCCTTCATACGCTTGATTGCGGGTTTTATAATCGGCAATATGATACACTTCAGCAGTTAGCGTACTGTCTTGTTGAAAACGCTCAAAGTCAATTTCATTTTCTTTTAAACGTTCGATCACATGACGCCATCCCTGCGGAATGATATATGCTGCGGGAATGCTAACATCGCCGGCCGGTTTCATATAATTGTAATACGTGACTTCTTTTTCAAAAGGTTTGTTGCGATCATATTTTAAACGCGACATTCCGGTTACGGTACTTGTTTTTTGTTCGCCTTCGTAGCCTAAGAAATTAAGCGTTGACGTTTTACTGCTGTCAATCTCAAATTGAAGCGTGTATGCTTGTCCTGTAAGCGCGCCGCTTCGGTACAAAGAATCTTTTGCTTTGCGCAATGCTTGCATTTTTGCACCATCCTTTTCCGTGATCTTGATCATTGATTTCATCAACTCATAGGTTCCGGTAACGCGATCTTTATACGGTTTCAGCATATGCGTTTCTACCATCATCCCGAAGGTATTCCATAAAGTGCTGTAACCCGTAGAGTAGCGCGGGTAGTCCATAAATTGAGAAAAACCAATTTCAGGAACTTGATTAAATACATTTACATAAGGTGTAATTGGCCAATCTTTAGCGGCAAGATCTTGCTCCAATTGCGGTTGTAATTCTGTATGAAGATAATCGCCTAATTCGTCTCCCAGCTTGTTGTGCTGTGTAAATAAATGTGTAAGTACATATTGATAATCTGCACCATTGCTCACGTGGTTGTCGATCAAAACATCAGGGTCTACCATATGATAGATTTCTGCGAAGGCACGCGCGTTGTAAGTGTCAGCTTTTACAAAGTCACGATTGAGATCATAATTTTGAGCATTTCCTCTAAAACCGTATTCTTCAGGACCATTTTGATTGGCGCGCGTTCCGGTATTTCGGTTGAGCGCACCGCCAATGTTATACATAGCAATAGCACCGATCCATACACTTTCGGGTGTTTCAATCGTGCCGTTGGCCAGATCGCGCATCATCATCATCGTCGCATCAATACCGTCTGATTCTCCGGGATGAATTCCGTTATTGATCAAGATGCGCGTCACCTCCTTAGCATCAGCAAATTCTGAATCAAACGTGCGATTGGTATTGTAAGTGACCAAAGTAAGCGGTTCGCCGCTATCGGTTCTACCAATTTTATAGGTTTTGATCGAAACGTAAGCAGCATCCAAATCTTCATAATAGGCCATTACCTCATCATAGGTTGGCGTTTGATTGCCGTCTCCTTTTTCAAAGGGAGTTACGAGATCAAAATCTTCGGGCTTGGGTTTTTCGGCACAGGCAATAGCTAAAAGAAACAAGAGGCTGAGTAGGGATGCTTTCATATAAATTTTAAAAATGTTGAAATGCTAAAATTACTAATTAATTGAAGTTTGCACTCTGCTCTTTGTTCAGAAACTAAAAGAACGGGCGGTATTGCTGAATTCTAAAATCAAAGGTTGAAAATTGCGGATTTATCAACTTTTGCTCTTTATACCTTTTCATGCTGCCTATCGCTCGATTGGCAGCGCCGGAAGGTGCGGTTAAAGAAACAGTTTTTACAAAACGCTCTTCTATTTGAAACTGATGAATACGCGGTACTTCTGAAGAAATAACGTTAAGTTTAAAGTGGTGTTCCTTGAGTTGTTTTCTAAAAAAATACTCCGGGCCGTTTTTGCTAGCGCCTCCGGTAAAGATCAGCGTATGGATCTGCGGAAATCTTTCAAGATAGCCTATCAAATCACGTAGTTCTACCTCTTGCATTCCTAGATCTGAAGCATCAACTTTTTCGCGTTTTGCAGCAGCTACAATATCACAAACGCCAATGTTTCGGCTTTTGAGAAAGTGGGAGCGCTGCTCAATGGCGTGAGCGGTGTTTTCATAAACCAAACCCAGATCAAAAATTTGATCGAGAATGGGCCAAAGCAGTCCGTTTTTACTTCCATAGCAAAAATCTACATCTTCTGGTAGCAAATCACCTGTAGTAAACCGCGGAGGCGGCAAAGTGCCTACAATGAGTTTGGTTGCGTGTTCAAGATTAAATGGAGGATAGGGATGCGTGTGCTCAAACATCTAAGAAGGATTTGCTTCCTGCTTCCACTTGATCCCACAGCCTAGACTAGGCTTTTGAAGTTCGTTTTGTTGGCGATTGTTGAATACATTATCCAAGGCTTCACGCAGGTCCCTTCCGTTTACGGGAATGCCATTTCCTGGGCGAGAATCGTCTAACTGACCGCGATAAATAAGTTTTAATTCCGCGTCAAATAAATAAAAATCAGGGGTACACGCAGCGTCATAATCCTTAGCCGTTTGCTGCGTCTCGTCGTATAAATAAGGGAAGCTGAAATTGTATTTTCTTGCGGTCTCCCGCATCAACCACGGACTGTCTTCAGGATAATTATCAACATCATTACTGCTTATAGCAACAAAACCAAAACCCAGCACACGGTAATCATTGGCAATGCGCACAACCTCGTCATTCACGTGCTTTACAAAGGGACAATGATTGCAAATAAACATCACAACCGTGCCACGTTCACCGGCAACATCAGTTAGCGTCACGTGTTTATTGGTGAGTGGATTAGGAAGTGTAAAAAACGGAGCTTGAGTTCCTAACGGAAGCATATTTGAAGGTGTTCTTGCCATACTGTTGTTTCTAATTCCTAGTGTCAAATAGGTCGTACATAGGCTAAACTTGTTACAAATACTAAAGTTCTTTTAAATCTTTGGGCTCAGAAAAGAGCCTTTGTAACTTTAAATAAAACTAGCAATTATGAAAAATACATATAGTTCGCTTTCCGTAGCGATCGAAGAATTACAGAAAAAAGGATATGATACCGATTTTAATCTGGTAGACGAAGGGATCGAATCTAAAGCCCATAAGAAAACCTGGAAAGCAGGACAGATCGAAGTTGAAGAAGCTTTTAGATTTGAAGGAATGACCAATCCTGGAGATAATAGTGTACTTTATGTGATCAATACTGATAGTGGCGAGAAAGGCCTATTAGTTGATGCGTATGGCGCATATAGTGGTCAAATCTCTCAAGAAATGATTCAAAAACTGAAGATTGAGCATAATGAATAATGATCTTAAATGGTCTGAATTTGAACGCGTAGATATGCGTGTTGGGACCATTATAAGCGTAAGTGATTTTCCTGAAGCGCGCAAGCCCGCTTTCCAACTCAATATTGATTTTGGAGATGCAATAGGTATTAGAAAAACTTCGGCGCAAATAACAAAAAGATACCAGCGACAAGAGCTTGTAGGCAAACAAGTGATAGCCGTGGTGAATTTTCCTAAAAAGCAGATCGCAAATTTTATGAGTGAATGTCTGTTGCTAGGCGCCGTAGAAGGCGAAGAAGTCACAGTGCTCAATCCAGATTTGCCTGTGCCTAATGGTTTGCGTATCGGTTAACGTTGACGCCTGAAAAATAGTAAAGCCTCCCAAGTGGGAGGCTTTTTTATGCAGCAGATGTACGTGACAACTATGGTTCACCGCTGCGTGTTGGGCTGAGGTTTTTTGCTTCTTCTTCGGTGTACATCCTAGACTTAATAACAAACCGAATCCCAAGCGGAATTTCTAATGAGAAACTCGAGCCTCTTCCCGAGGTGATATCTACAGTGAGTTGCGTATGCTTCCAATATTCAAATTGGTCTTTAGACATATAAAACTCACAGTCGTGTATCGTTCCCAGATATACATCGGTTTCATTGATCATCAGATCTCCTTTTGGGAAACACATCGGGGACGAGCCATCACAGCAGCCGCCGCTCTGGTGAAACATAAGTTCGCCGTGCTCTTCCCGTAATTGATCTATAATTTTCTTTGCAGCATCTGTTGCTTCTACACGTGGTGTCATCATTTGATCTTTAGAAAAAGCCCATTGCTTTTTTGTCATAAGAGATCAGCATATTCTTAGTATGGCGATAATGTGCCAACATCATTTTGTGATTCTCACGGCCAATACCAGATTTTTTATAACCGCCAAAGGGAGCGTGCGCAGGATAATTGTGATAATTATTTACCCAAACACGACCTGCTTTGATCGCTCTTGAGATTTGATAGGCTTGGTGCGTATCACGCGTCCAAACTCCGGCACCTAATCCATATAGGGTGTCATTTGCTATTTCAATAGCATCTGCTTCATCTTTAAAAGAAGTCACGCAAAGCACCGGACCAAAGATTTCTTCTTGAAAAACGCGCATTTTATTATTCCCTTTCAAGATCGTAGGCTGAATATAATAACCTCCTTCTAAGCCTTCGTTATACGCAGCATCACCACCACAAAGTACTTCGGCACCTTCCTCTTTACCAATATTGATATAATTCAGGATTTTCTCATATTGATCATTAGAGGCTTGTGCACCCATCATGGTATCGGGACTTAGAGGATGACCTAGTTTTATAGCTTTGGTACGTTCTACTACACGCTCCACAAAATCATCAAAAATACTTTCTTGTACAAGTAAGCGCGATGGACAAGTACATACTTCACCTTGATTTAAGGCAAACAGCGTTGCTCCCTCGAGGCATTTATCAAAGAATTCATCATCAGCATCCATTACACTTTCAAAAAATACATTAGGAGATTTTCCTCCAAGTTCAAGGGTGACCGGCGTGATATTCTTAGAAGCATATTGCATTATTAATTGTCCGGTAGTGGTCTCACCGGTGAAAGCAATTTTATTGATGCGCGGACTAGAAGCAAGCGGTTTTCCCGCTTCGGCGCCAAAACCGTTTACGATATTGAGTACTCCGGCCGGTAGAATATCTTCAATCAATTCCATAAGAATTAAGATTCCAACAGGAGTTTGTTCGGCAGGTTTAAGCACTACACAGTTTCCGGCAGCTAGTGCAGGAGCGAGTTTCCAGGTTGCCATTAAAATTGGGAAATTCCAAGGAATGATCTGCCCGACGACCCCTAGAGGTTCCGTGACGTTGATACAGACCGTATTGCTGTCTAGCTCACTTACCGAACCTTCTTCTGCTCTGATCACCCCGGCAAAATATCTAAAGTGGTCTACGGCAAGCGGTAAATCTGCAGCCATCGTTTCGCGGATCGCTTTACCATTATCCCAGGTTTCGGCACGGGCAAGCGCTTCTAGATTTTGTTCCATCACATCCGCAATTTTTAATAATAAATTACTGCGGTATGCTGCAGCAGAATTGTTCCACTTTGGAGCAGCCTCCCAAGCGGCATCTATTGCTTTTTCGATATCTTCTGAGGTAGATCTCGGAATGCGTGTAAAATTTGCACCGTCAACCGGTGAAACATTATCAAAGTATTGCCCTTTTACAGGCGACGTCCATTTGCCGCCAATAAAGTTTTCATACTGATCTTTAAATTTTGGCTTCTCTACAACGTTTGCGGAAGCAGTCTGTACATCACTCATAAGATTGTTTTTTAAATTATACGTTACTTAAATTGTTGCTTAGAAATTTGAGGTAATGCTATTAGCATTTTTGCGTTGTCTAAAGTTAACGAACACATATTCTTAGACTTTGACCAATTCTATCAAATAAGTGTACGATCCTCTCAAAAATTGTTAATGTGTTAATTATAGGTGTATTAAATTGTATATTTAATACATAAACTTCGTTCGTTTAAGGATATTATAATTTAAGTATGCATTTGCCCGACGCGTTTTATAAAAACAGAAAGCTTGAGAATCTGGTGGAAAATCAGACTTCTTATACTTTGAATAATGCTGCAATGCACGTTTTTGAAACGCATCAACAGGCAGAACGCGTATTGCTGCAGTTTGATAAACCGGTTTTGGCGAGTATGCTTCACGGGAAGAAAATTATGCACCTGCGCGATCATAACAGTTTTGATTTTTTACCCGGAGAATCTTTGATTTTACCTGCAGACGAACTGATGTGTATAGATTTTCCGGATGCTGAACACCGCAATCCTACGCGTTGTTTGGCTATGGCAATTTCTGAAGATAAAATCAAGAATGTGGTAACCTTGATGAATGAAAATATTGGCAAGGCTGATGGGCAGGAGTGGAGCTTAATGGATTATAATTTTCATTTTACCAACGATGCCGGAATCTTTCAGATCTTGCAACGCTTGCTTTTTCTTTTTACTGAAAATCATCCGTCAAAAGATTTTTTTGTTGATAATATGTTGCAAGAATTGATCGTACGTATTCTTCAAACCAACAACCGAAAAATATATACCGATAAGGCGCTAAAACTAAGCAACGATAATAGGTTGGCCTTTATAATTCAATACATCCGCGAACATCTGCACGAGTCCCTTTCCGTAGAAACATTGAGCAAAAAAGCGTGTATGAGTGAATCTAATTTTTACAGAGTATTTAAAAACGAACTTGGTATTTCTCCGGTTGATTTTATCAATACCGAACGTATAAAACTTGCCGTCAGCTTACTTCAGGACCCTAACAAAAAGATAAAAAATGTGTATTTAGAGTGTGGTTTTGAGAGCAGATCATATTTCAACCGCGTGTTTAAACGTATGAACCAGATTTCGCCCGGAGCATTTCAGGCAAAGGCAGCGCAGCATTAAAACGCTACATCAAACGATTTCATTTTGTGTAAGTAGCTAGACAGCGCTTTACTCGTATTTTGCTGAATTTTCAATTTCATAAACCTTGTCCATCCTAAAAGGTAGCCTTTGAAACCCAATGCTTGTTGTGACCAGCGCCAAAGATCAAAATGATCTGTATGCTGTACGATCTTCCCGTTTTGAAAGCTGAAGGTTCCCACCACGTGATTGACCACTTTTCTTTTTTGCGGCCCATATGTATAGGTCGCAATCCATTTTGCACTACCGTTATAATCATTGGCTTGAACTTCACTAAATTCAATTTGTAACGCTTCGCCACCGCGTTCAATAAGCATATACCACATGGCAAAAGCGCGTTTCCCTTGAATTTTTCCAAAAGCAGGATCTTCAAAGATGATGTTTTTGGCATAGCAAGTAGTCATTCCTTGTGGATCGTGATTCTTAAAAGCCAGGTAGAAATCGGTAATCAATTTTTCGTTGGGGTGCATCAAAACCAGTTTAAGACTTAAAATTACGTCAAAGCTTAGAGTTTTTCCGCAGCATACCTAATTTAAATGCTGTCTAAAAAGCATACTGTTACTTATTGAATAAGGGTTTGAGTTTATTTCGGCTTTCAAAAAGGAACCAAATATCTAAAGCAAAAAATATAATCGCCATAAGTAAACCGCTGGGTTCGTTTAGAAGGTGTAGCAGTAAAATGCCCACTAGAATCGGGAATAACATAATTGCGCCTAAAGCACGTGTAGGTTTGAACATCACCAGAATTCCTGCGATAATTTCTACAATTGCGATGAGCGGCATTAACCAGCCTATAGTTGTAAACGCGTTAAAAAGTTCAAGCATTTCGGCAGACATATCTTCCGGCAAGGGCATATAGTTGAAGAATTTATTCAAACCTGAATTGATGAATAATAGGCCAAAAAGCACACTGATGATAAATAGGATCTTTGATTTCATATGCAGAGGTTTAATAACGCTTTAGTAGAGTTTTACTAACTATTTTTTCAAATAGCCTGGGTTTTCTGTTTCCTCTAAATTAAGTAAATTGAAGGAAAATAATAAGGACTCAATCGTTGTATATAGTTTTTTGTTATTGATTTATAAAAACTATAAATCAAAGTTATTGAAAAGCTAGTGATTTATTGAAGTTCTTTACACTCGAATAACATTTAAAATTCAACAGACAAATGGAAAATAAAAACGGAAAAGATCACGGTACAGACGGTAAGGTTTGGGATGTAAACGAATCTTCTAAATGTCCGTTTCTTAGTGGTGAGATGAATCACGTCACCGGTCAAGGAACGACAAATAGAGATTGGTGGCCTAACCAATTAAATCTTAATATTCTAAAGCAAAATTCTTCATTAGTTGACCCTATGGATGAAGATTTTGATTATGGCGAAGCCTTTAAAAGTCTTGATCTTGCTGCGGTAAAACAAGATTTGCACGATCTGATGACTGACAGTCAAGATTGGTGGCCTGCAGATTATGGGCACTACGGTCCGTTTTTCATTCGTATGGCTTGGCACGCAGCCGGAACCTACCGTATTCACGATGGTAGAGGAGGAGCAGGAAGTGGGCAACAACGTTTTGCACCGCTAAACAGCTGGCCGGATAACGCCAATTTAGATAAAGCGCGTTTACTTTTATGGCCTATTAAAAAGAAATACGGTAACAAATTATCTTGGGCAGATTTATTGATCTTGGCAGGAAACTGCGCTCACGAGTCTATGGGACTTAAAATGTTTGGTTTTGCCGGTGGTCGTGAAGATGTATGGGAACCTGAAGAAGTATATTGGGGAGCAGAAACCGAATGGTTAGGCAATAAAGAACGTTATGAAGGCGGCGAACTAGAGAAAGCACTAGGTGCTGCACATATGGGATTGATCTATGTAAATCCTGAAGGGCACAATGCAAATCCAGATCCGGTAGAGTCTGCACATTTTATTAGAGAGACTTTTGGGCGTATGGCGATGAACGATTATGAGACTGTAGCATTAATCGCCGGTGGTCATACTTTCGGAAAAACACACGGTGCAGCAGATCCTGAAGAGCACGTGGGTGCAGAGCCTGCGGCAGCAGGAATGGAAGCTATGGGAACCGGTTGGAAAAACAACTTTGGTTCTGGTAAAGGAGCAGATACCATCACCAGTGGATTAGAAGGAGCTTGGACGGATACGCCTACACAATGGAGTAATAAGTATTTTGAAAATTTATTTGGTTATGAGTGGGAACTTACTAAGAGTCCTGCCGGAGCACACCAATGGAAACCAAAAGATAATGCCGGTGCTGGTACCGTGCCTGATGCGCACAGACCTGATGTAAAGCACGCACCATTTATGTTGACCACAGATTTATCGCTGCGTTTTGACCCCGAATACGAAAAGATCTCCAGACATTTTATGGAAAACCCAGAGGAGTTTGCAGATGCTTATTCTCGCGCGTGGTTTAAATTAACACACCGTGATATGGGACCAAAAGAGCGCTATCTAGGTCCTGAAGTACCTCAGGAAGAATTGATTTGGCAAGACCCAATTCCGGCAGTAGATCACGAGTTGGTTTCAGATGCAGATGTAGAGCATCTTAAAAAGAATATTTTAGAATCAGGTCATTCAATTTCAGAATTGGTATCTGTAGCTTGGGCTTCAGCTTCAACTTTTAGAGGTTCTGATAAGCGTGGAGGAGCTAACGGTGCACGTATACGTTTTGCACCACAACGTACTTGGGAAGTAAACAATCCTGAGCAGTTAGACGCTGTTTTGAAAACCTTAGAAGGGATTCAAAAATCTTTCAATGATTCGCAAAGCGGAAATAAGAAAGTTTCATTAGCAGACCTTATTGTGCTGGCAGGTAGTGCTGCAGTAGAGAAAGCGGCTCAAGATGCCGGTCACGATATCAATGTGCCATTTACCCCTGGTCGCGCAGATGCTTTAGAAGAAAAAACCGATGCTTCAGCCTTTGATGCGCTAGAGCCGGTAGCAGATGGTTTCAGAAATTATATGAAAGATCGTTTTGCAATTAAAGCGGAAGAATTCTTGGTAGATCGCGCACAGCTTTTAACCTTGACACCACCAGAAATGACGGTATTAGTAGGAGGTTTACGCGTATTAAATACTAATTTTGACGGTTCTGATTACGGAGTATTCACCGATAAACCGCAAACCTTAACTAATGATTTCTTTGTAAATCTGTTGGATATGAATACCACGTGGAAAGCAGTTTCTGAAGAAGATGAACTCTTTGAAGGAAGTGACCGCAACACCGGAGAGAAAAAATGGACCGGTACCCGTGTAGATTTGATCTTTGGTTCAAATTCAGAGTTAAGAGCGCTAGCAGAAGCCTATGCGCTTGAGGATTCTGGCGAGCGTTTTGTAAAACACTTCGTGAAAACTTGGGTTAAAGTAATGAACTTAGATCGTTACGATCTTCAATAATGGTAAGATTAGAATAATAAGAAAGGCGACCACAGGTCGCCTTTTTTTATGTACTGACTTTATTTTCTAATTGCTTTCCCTGTTCAAAATCGGTTAGATTTCTTAGCGTTACTTGTGCGATCTGTTCAAGCGCTTCTACAGTGAAAAAACCTTGATGTCCTGTAATCAGGACATTAGGAAAGGACATCAGTCTTAAAAAATCATCGTCTTTGTTTACTGTTTCAGAAAGGTCGTTAAAAAATAAACCCGATTCCTGCTCATAAACGTCGATTCCTAAATACCCTAGTTTCTCGCTTTTTAGAGCTTCAACCACGGCAGTGGTGTCAATCAAAGCGCCGCGCCCGGTATTGATAAGCATAGCGCTTTCTTTCATTCTCTCAAAAGCTTCAGCATTCATCAAGTGATGTGTATGTTCGTTAAGCGGGCAATGCAGTGAGATAATATCAGCTTCTTTTAGAAGTTTATCAAGGTCAACGTAAGTGACGCCAGACTCTTTTAATTCCGCATTCGGTTTGATATCATATGCCAAAACTTTACAGCCAAACCCCAACATAATTCTGGCAAAACATTGCCCAATAATCCCGGTGCCAATTACGCCAACGGTTTTTCCGTAGAGATTAAAACCGGTAAGTTTTTCTAATGAAAAGTTGTTTTCACGCACGCGATTATAGGCCTTATGTGTTTTGCGATTGAGCGTAAGAATAAGCGCGACTGCGTGCTCGGCGACCGCTTGTGGTGAGTAAGCAGGCACGCGCACTACCGGAATATTTTGAGCTTCGGTTGCTTTTAGGTCAACATTATTAAATCCAGCACAGCGCAGGGCAATGATTTTCAGGCCGGCATCGGCTAATTTATTAATGGTCTCAGCGTTAAGGTCGTCGTTCACAAAAACACATACTGCGTCATAATCTTTGGCCAAAGAAGCCGTGTGCGCATTCAGCGCAGTTTCAAAAAAGGTAAGTTGGTGATTAAAATCGGTATTGATGCTTTCAAAAAATTCCTGATCGTATTTTTTTGTACTGAAGAAGGCTACTTTCATAAAATGAGGATTTAAGCACCCTAAGTTATTTTATTTCGCCTTTAAACCAAAGTTTTAAACGTTTGTAGAATATAAGTGTTTGTTAAAGTGTGGTTTATGAATATTTTAGAACTTTAGCGGTCTAACAACTAATTCCTGTTTGCCAAAGCAGGAAACCACATTCTCCATCTTATGAAAGCTATAACCATAGACGAAGTCATTGAGCAACTTGACGCCATTATTCTTACTGAAAAGCAAAACAACAGCCCTATGGCATTTTTTCCTATTCTTTATAATCGTGTTACAAAACGCATTAAAGCCGGAATAGAAGCTGAAGAATTTGATGATAACGCCTGGATGGAACAATTAGATGTCATTTTTGCCAATCGTTATATCGAAGCTTATCGACACTACAAGGCAGGAAATCGTCCTACTGAAAGCTGGTTCAATGCCTTTAAAATTTCTGAAGCGCTGGTGATGCAACATTTACTTTTAGGTATAAACGCACACATCAATCTAGACTTGGGTATTGCAGCTGCAGAAACCACGGGAGCTCACGCATTAGCCGATTTTGAACGAGATTTTAATAAGATCAATGAAGTACTAGCAGCGATGGTTGCTGATGTAAAAGCAGCGATTGGTAAAGTGTCGCCGCTGTTTAAATTACTAGAATTGGTAGGTAAAGGAAAGGAAGATAAGTTGGTCTCTTTTAGCATCAATATTGCTCGGGATGGCGCTTGGCTGTTTGCTAATCAATATGCTGCAGCGGTAAAAAAAGAAGAAGCGATCGCTGACCGTGATCAGGTAATTGCAGCTTTAGCCGTGCAACTTGTAAACCCAAAGAGTAAGCTGTTACAAGTGGTCGCAAAGGTGGTGCGCTTTTTTGAGGTGAAAGATGTGCAGCGCGTTGCAGCGATTTTAGAACGTTGATTTATTCGATAATCTAAATTGAAGACTTTGAAACTTACCTCTAGAGCTTGAACGATTTTGATAGCTCACTTACCTTAAACTGGATCATAGCTAATATGAGCTGCTCCGGGAGTGGTTCTCTATGCGGAAACTGCACTGATCCTTTACCGATTTTATAACCTGATAATTGATCCTTAAAATGCGCGTGAGTTACCGGAGTGGCATAAAACCCGATGTGATTTGCAAATCCGCCAAAATAAACCAACGGCTTTTTATTCAATTTGTACGCCGGCATATGATACGAAATACCTTCAGTCGCCTCAGGCGCAGCCTTTTTGATAAGGCTGCGTATCAACTTCATTTTTTCTTGAACCGGCTCAGGAAATTCGGTAATATATTCAGTTACATTGGTGGCTTCTGTGGTATTCATAAGTTTAAGATTAAACTCCTAAAGCTAATGAAAAATTGAATTGCAAATTACTGACGGTCAAGTGCATTTTGCATCGCTTCCATTAAAAGTCCTACGTGATATCCATCAACTAAAGCGTGGTGCGCGTGCACAGAAACGGGTAAAGTCACCTGTCCTGCCTCCTGCTGAATTTTACCAAATGTGACCTTAGGACAACTGTCATTAATAGAAAATTTGCGTGCGTGAGAAACCGCACTAAACGTAAACCACGGCAGCGCAGAATAGTGAACTACCTGATCTGTCATTCCATCAGGCATCAGTTGGGTTGTGTTTTGAACGCGTTCTTTTTCCGCAGAAAAATTGTTTTTAAAAAGATTAAAATCGACTTCGTGTTGGATCAAGGAAAAACCAAAAGTATGATTTGGTCGCGCTATTGTAGTAGAAACATCAATACGGTCGTAAGCGATGATTTTACCTTTATGAATTCGCTGCTTAAAATTAGGAATCGCATTTACAGCCGTATTCGCCGCGTGCAAATAATAGGCAAAAATGGGTACTGCGTTGGCTTTGCAATAGTCGTAAGCTTTGGTAAGGTCTACGGTGGTGGTTATTCCAAAAAAAGGTTCTTCAAAATCTTTAAAAAAATTAAATTGTTCTTTTCGGGTATAGGTTTCTAGGGCTATTTCTTCTATCATGTTTAATTTTGTTTGTGCAAATTTCAAAAGCCCACAAACCCTAAACAAGGACATGTGTCCCACCTAAACTATGTTTCAAGAAGCTTCTAATTTTCTGGATTTTGTAGAAGAGCTCTATACGCAGGGTATAGCGGGAATATCGCTAGTGAATTTTAATGCGAAAGAGATGCTCATGCACCAGGGATCTGCTGCGCAACATGTTTTTATTCTGAAAAGTGGTCTGTGTAAAATAGGTCTAGAGGAAGAAAACGGGAAAGAATATATTCTGGCTTTTTTGAGCACAGGGGAAATTTTAGGCGAATTAGAATTGATTCGTGACGAACCACGGTTATGTTCGGTACAGGCATTGAACAAAGTGGAAGCTTATAAACTTACTAAAGCGTGTTTTCTCAACTTGTTGAATGCGGATCTTAAGCTGAATCGCCTCATCATAAATGCCTATGCAGAACGCATTACCAACACCAGTAAAAAGGCTTCTTTTCAGAAATTATATACTACTGAAAACGGACTGCAACGCATTCTAAAACTTCAAGAGACTGAAAATATCGAGATATCAAAAGCAGACCTATCTGCTTACCTGGGAATTTCGGTGCGTAGTTTAAATCGCTTATTAAAGCAACGCGAAAATTCCTAAAATACTTCATAATCAGGAATTCAAAACCTCTTTTAAATAAGGTGCTGTCTTACTCGTACTGCTTACAGCAACTTCTTCGGGAGTGCCGGCTACAACAATATTACCTCCCTGATCACCTGCGCCGGGTCCCATATCGATCACCCAATCACTTGCTGCGATCACTTGCATATCATGCTCAACAAGAACTACGGTATTTCCTGCTTCCACCAAATGAGTGAGTTGCAATTGTAATTTTTCAACATCGGTAGGGTGCAGGCCGGTTGTAGGTTCGTCAAGTACGTACAGCGTTTTACCGTTATTTTGGCGTTGTAATTCTTTAGCCAACTTGATACGTTGCGCTTCTCCACCCGAAAGTTCGGTGGCAGGTTGTCCCAGACGTAAATACCCCAAACCAACATCCTCTAGCAATTGAAGCGGTTGATGCACCCGAGCTTCGGCTTTAAAGAAATCGGCTGCCTCAGTCACGGTCATATTCAGTACTTCGGCAATGTTTTTATCGTTATAGGTAACTTCTAAAGTTTCGGCATTGTAGCGGGTGCCTTCACATACTGGGCAAGGAGCATAGACGCTGGGTAAAAACAATAATTCTACCATTACCGCACCTTCGCCTTCACAATTGGGGCAACGGCCTTTGCCTACATTAAACGAAAAGCGTCCGGCTTTGTATTTTCTCGATTTTGCCAGATCGGTCTTAGCAAAAAGTTTGCGTACGGTATCAAAAAGCCCAGTGTACGTAGCAAGATTAGAACGCGGCGTTCTACCTATGGGTTTTTGATTTACGAGCACCATACGTTTTAGATGCTCGCTTCCTGCGGTAATACTTCCTGAAAGAGGTTGTTCAGTTTCCTGTTGCAAAAGTTCATCCGACTCTTCGTTTTCTTCAGAAGTCGGGTTTCCTAAGTGTACCTTCATCAACTCCACCAACGCTTGACTAACCAAGCTACTTTTTCCGGAACCGGAAACTCCGGTAACTGAGGTCAGCACCCCAATGGGAAAAGCTGCATCGAGCTGGTTGAGGTTGTTTCGTGTGATACCTTCAAGTTTGAGCCAATGTTGAGGTTGCTTGCGTGAAGGCTTTTGAAAAGGATTCTCGTTAAACAGATGCGCTCTTGTTTTTGAAGCGGAGCATTGCTTTAGTCCTTTGGGTGGGCCGCTATATAAAATTCTGCCGCCACCTTCTCCTGCATCTGGACCTACATCAACGATCCAGTCGGCTTGGCGGACCACATCGAGTTCGTGTTCTACCACAAAAATCGAATTCCCGCCAACCTTCAACATCGCCAACGTGCGTAATAAAGCAGCCGTATCTGCCGGATGCAACCCTGCCGAAGGTTCATCTAAAACATAAACAACACCAAATAAATTACTTCGCACTTGCGTGGCAAGCCGCAGGCGTTGATGCTCTCCCGGAGAAAGCGTTGGCGTATTTCGGTCGAGTGCTAAATAACCTAATCCAAGATCGAGCAGCACTTCAATACGGCTGACAAAATCTTCGGCGATGCGTTGTGTGACCAATACTTTTTCTTGGTTGGTTTTTGCCAGTTTTTTTAATGCAGAAGCCGAACTTTCGCTGTACGGTTTAAAAATAACATTCAATTGTTTCAGCGGAAGCTGAGCGATCTCGGCAATATCATAACCTGCAAAAGTTACCGAAAGTGACTCCGGGCGTAGACGCTTACCGTTACACGTCGGGCAGGTGCTGCCCACCATATACTCAGACACGCGCTTTTTCATCGATGCGCTGGGCGAATTGGCATAGGTGTGTAAAATGTAATTTTTTGCGCTGGTGTAAGTGCCTTTGTAGCTGGGTTGCTCGTTGTTCTTTAGCGCTTGCTGCACTTCCTGCGGACTGCGATCACGGAAGACCGGTACGGTAGGAGTTTCTTCAGTAAATAGAATCCAGTCTTTTTCTTCCTGCGGAAGTTCTTTCCACGGAATATCTACATCATACCCTAAAGTCACCAGAATGTCTCTTAGGTTTTTGCCTTGCCAGGCTTTGGGCCAGGCAGCAATCGCCCGTTCTCTAATGGTTAAGCTGTCATCAGGAACCAAGCTTTTTTCAGTAACCGAATACACTTTCCCCAGACCGTGACACTCCGGGCAGGCACCTTCGGGCGTGTTGGTTGAGAAGGCGTCGGCGTATAAAAGTTCTTGACCTTCCGGATAGTTTCCTGCGCGGGAATATAACATACGCAGCAAGTTAGAAAGCGTGGTCACTGAACCTACTGTAGATCGGGTAGAACCCGAACTGCGTTGCTGCTGTAACGCAACAGCAGGCGGTAGTCCGTCAATAGCATCTACTTCAGGAATAGGCATTTGATTGAATAACCTGCGCGCATAGGGTGAAACTGATTCTAAATAGCGACGTTGTGCCTCGGCATATAAGGTGCCAAAGGCTAAGGATGATTTTCCGGAGCCCGAAATACCGGTAAACACCACGAGGGCATCCCGCGGAATTTCAACAGAGATATTCTTGAGATTATTCTGGCGGGCGCCTTGCACGACCACATATCCTTCTTTAGCCATTAGCTTGTTTTATGGGCATCCTCAACGAGTTTAAATCCCGTCCCGATACCTATCGGGATGCCTCGCAATTGATATTTTTCTAACGCCTACCTCTCGATCTTGGCACGAGGTAGTTTACGTATGGCGTCGAATATAACAAGAACTGTTTAGCTGACCTTCCGGATTTGGAAGTTTATTGGCGCCGCCAAAGGGTTTGATACTCGTCCCGAAAGCTTTCGGGATACCACGAAATTCAAAAGTCGTTTTCAATCAAGGCCTTACAGGCTTACTCTGAGGGAGTTTACGAGAATGCTAACGTTGCGAGCGAAGTTTGATCAATTATTTACCCCAATTTTGAAGTCGGTCTAAGTACAGGTAGCTTTCTACAAATTCCCGATGATGTGCATCGGTCATTTTTTCTAACAGTTCTAAGGCCGAAATATAACTTGCCAAGTTTCCGTTAGAGGATAAAAACTTACCGTCTTCTACAAAAGTGACTAAGCTGTCGTTTTGCACGAGCAGCTCAGGATAGTCTTTTTGTAGTTGTGTTCCGCCGCCAATCCAGGTAACGATCTTATGGCCTTTTGCAATACCCGATGCGCCTATAAGTTGAGCTCCAGCACAATTACTCACCGTATATTGGGTTTCTTCATTTTTCTGCTTAATGAAATTCACAAGCGCTTCATTATGCACCTGCGCATACATATCATACGCGCTGGGTACAAATAGCGCGGTCAGTTTTGGGCAATTTTCAATAGTATAATCAGGAACGAGATGCAGGCCTTCTTCGGTAGTGATTGGGTTGGTGGTTTCAGCAATAGTAATTACGTTGAAGAGTTGCTCACCTGCTTCCGTAGGCTTTGCAAACACATCTGAAGTTGCGACCACCTCGCTTTGTAAAACGCCATTATACATCAGCAAACCAATAGTGGGCAATTCAGTGTTGAAAGGCTTTAGATGTTTGGTAAGCGTGTCTGTGCTTGTCTTCTTTTCTTGAGTAGCGACTTCTGCCTTTTTACTTTGGGTGTTGCAACTTGTTAGGAGAAGGGCAATACTGAGAATAGATATAATTTTGAGCATAAAATGGAATTGTTTTATTGGGTGTTTTTCTGCGAACCAAAAATCTTTTCAAACGCGTGATATACCGCAATGTGCAAAGCGTCACCGTGATCTTTATCTTCAAGGAATTCATAGAAGATACGTGTCTTTTCATCTTGTTGTTGATTCAGTTTGGTGTATAGTGCTTTTGCCGTACGTTCCATCACTTCACCTTCTTTACCACCTGCGATATAAATAGATTTTGAAGAAGCAAAAGAAGGCGTTGCCGCATTCAAAAGTTTCTCATCGTCCCACCACAAACTCGGACTCACAATAACATAATTATCAAAAAGCTCCGGTTTCTTTAAGAGGATCTCTGTGGCTAGAAGTCCGCCCAAAGATTGACCAATAAGCGTTTTTTCTTCTGAAGTTTTAAAATTGGCCGCTATAAAGGGTTGTAATTCTTCCTCTAAAAATTGAATAAAATGTGCCGATTTGCCCGAAGTGGGAAATTCCTCTTGATCTAGGGTATTTTGAGAAGGGTAGGTGAAATCTCGTTTTCGGTCTACATTGGCGATGCCTACGACAATCGTTTTCGGAAGCATATTGATCCAAGAGAACGAACCAAACTGAACGATCCCGGCTATATGTATGAAGTCTTCGTCTTTAGAACCGTCGAGTAAATAAATGACCGGATAGGTTTTTAAGCTATCAGCCGAATAATGCTGTGGAAGATACACGTTGAGCACCCGTTCTTCCTTTAAAATTTTAGATTGAATACTTATAGTTTTTCCGATAGTAAAATCGGTTTCACTCAGTTTTTTAGGAAGCTTTTGACCAAGAAGGCTATAGCTACAGAAGAGTAGGAGTACTATGCTAGCTTTCATTGTGCACTGTTTTAAATACATCATTTATTCTTCCTCTAAAATTAATTCAAGTTCTCCTTTACCGGAAAGTATAAAATTATTTTCGTCGGTTGTAGTTTGACTCGAAGATGAACTGTTACGGAATGATTTTCCGTCTAGTTCTTTAGGCAAAATAAGCTTAAGCGTCCAATCTGTTTGCGTTTGCGTGACACGTAATTTTATTTGGTTATTTGTTTTAGTATAGAAGACCGAAACTGCATTATCGCCAATTTTTACATGTTCCAGAGCGACATCGGCCCAATCTTGAGGCATTTGGGGTTTTATTGTTACGGTGTGGTTCGCAGCATCAGGAGCGATACCAAAAAACTGCTGAACGATAGGAATCGCAAAGCCATAAATATTCCACGCCTGGCTGATCATCCCATAATCTGGCGAGACTTCGTACATACTACCGGGAAATGCAAAGCTAAACGAGCGGGTCATCCGCTTGATATAATCTAGTGCAGCATCGGGATTTCCGTAGTTGTTTTCGGCAATTGCCTGTACACTTGTGGGCAATGTCATCACGGCTCCTGTGTAACTAAAACTCGAACTGCCTTTAAAGGAGCCATCGTCGCTTCCTGCAGAATCGTCACGGTCAATACCCGTAACAAAAACTCCAAACGGATTTACAAATTGCTCCGCGGTTTTTAATGCTTTTTTTGCTTTCTCGGGAGGAGCAATCCCCATTTCCATAGGCGTGTTTACCACCCAATTATGATACAATACAAAAGGTCGCGCTGCCGTTGAAGGAGTATTCTTGATGTACTCGCGCGTCTCTTTCAATTCGGCAACTGCCCAGGGTTTCTTAAGCGTGTCTGCACGTACGATCGCATCTTCAGTAAGATGTAAAGCCTGCGCATCGGTGCCTATAAAATCGGCATACGAGTTGAATGCTTCAGACCAGAATTGCGTATTTATTTGTTCTTTTAATACAACCGCCTTCGCCTTATAATTTTCCGCAGTTGCGGTATCCTTTAAAACTTCAGCGATCTTAGCAGCATCTACCAGTGCCCGTTGCGTATAGCTCGCCACATCGATCATTTCGCTGTCGAGGCCGTGAATTTCCATCATTCCGTAGCCGTCAGGAAACAAATTTTGATCAGTATCCTTTTCGGTCAGTAGCCAGTGCATACCTTTTTTGATGGAAGGGTAATAGGTTTCTAAAAACGTTCGGTCGCCATTCCAGCGATATACTTCCCAGATAAGTGACGCAAACTGTGGGGTTTCATTGATGTTTCCAGGATTAAATACCGTACCATTTGTAGAAACTTCGTGTACAATGCGACCGTTGCCATTAGTAGCTTCTGAAAGGCTATCGAGCAGACGAATGCTTGAATATACGGTTTCGGTCTGACCAATGGCCATAAGTCCTTTTAAAGCATACTCGCTGTCTACCCCAAACCACCACGGATAATCAGGAATCCCCGCCGAAATACCGGTACCAACCTCCGGCACGCGGCGCACCAGCCAATCGCTATTGTATTTTAACCATTCAAAAGCTTGTGCGATTGATTCATCAGGAATACTAAGTTTTGATTGTGAAGCCAATTGCTCATAGCGCTCTTTTTTAGCTTGAAATAATTCGGTTGATCGCTCTTGTATTTTTTTATAGGACGCCAGTGCTGCAGCTTCCGATTGGTACGAGCCTGCGATGTAATAGGTGAAAACTGTAGTAGAAGCAGCAGGAAGTTGTAGCGTGTGACTCAAGCTGCTTTGTGTAGTAGCATCCTGAGTTGTGGTCTGTGCCGTTGCAGTAGGTTTTACCGAAGATCCAAAAAGTACATGCCACGGGTTATTCTGATCTTTTACCTTCCATAACTTATTTTTCTCATCAAAAACAGCTTGGTCTTTACTGTCGATCATTCCCGTGCGATCTCCCAGCCAAGTAGGGCGCAGATCGCTTATTCCGGTGAAATCAAGTTGAATCTCTTTGGCTTCAGCGGTATTTTCAATTGCCAATTGAATGATGATCCCTTCGGTATCGTCGGGTACAAATTGCCAGCGTTGTATGTTGAGGTTTTTTTCAGCCCAAGCGAACTCGTGCATATTGGTAAACGGATAGTTTACAAAGCGATCGCCATTATTGAGTGTTAAGGTATCGTTTTCGTGTAATACTGCAAGATCAAAGCCATCCATAAGTTTGATGGGGTGATCCCAGATGCCGCCCATTTCGCCCTTAATATGCCATCCCAGATCAGGAAAAGAGCCATCTTGATGTCCCACCATATATACACGATTTCCGGCAGTCACAAAAGGCGAAGCAAGGTATGCTGTCTTTCCGGCAATGGAAGGGCTTTTTGCAGCAAGAGTTTTAAAAGAGGAGGGAGGTGTTGCGGTTTTGGTACAACCTAAAACAAGCATCAAAATAGCAACCAGAATAATACGCATAGGTATAAGTATCTAAAAATTGTAATTGCTAAATATAGGGATTCTTATACAAGTGCCTACGGTGGTGTGCGGGATTTAGTTATCGCTAGTAGACTGTGTAACTGGATCAGATAAAGCGTGGTGGACGCCACCGTAATTGGGGTTGTACATTGTTGTGCGTAGGTTTTTATTCAATTTTATTCAGTTCAATAGCGTCAGGGTTGGTCGAAAATCCGATTAATTTGTTGTTGTAAAACCACATAGTCTCTTGCATACTTGTCAGCTTTAAACTGTCTCCAACCTTTTCGTACATTCCAACTGTTATTAAAGAATCTTTTGATTCTGTTATGATTTCGTCAATTCCGAAATGGTCAGGATTCTCGTTAATTCTCAATACAAACTTTCTATTCTCAATCTGAAAAATATATTCTGTTGATGAATATGGATGACTTTCAATCCAACTATTCCAAAAAAAAGAAAAAATCCAATAGCAGATTATTGTGTTTACAAAGAATAAAAGCGAAATTCTTTTTCTAATAAAGAAAACAATAATTCCAATCAGAATATTCACTCCAAATATTTCAAGCCTGTACGATTCAACTCCAACAGATATGAATGGGTGAGGTTTAATATTACTAACCCAATATTTCATTAAGAAAATATCGATTAGAAAAATCAGAACTCCAATTCCGACTAATAATTTTGTTTCAAATTTCGTCATTCTCAACTTACGCACAACGGTCTAGGCTATGATTTCTTTGCGGAAAACGTCCGCGAGTCCCGATAGCTATCGGGATTTCACCCAGCTTAAAGATAGTAAAGTTGCCCAAATAAAGGGTGAGGATTACCGCAGCAATGAACTATGGCTGGTGTTGTAAAAAGCCTTTTATTTAATAAATTCCGAAATGATAAATACCATTGTTTTAGTTTCAGCATTAAAGTCGGTTTTATTATCCATATACTTCTTAAATTCCGAAAATTTTAAAATTAGTTTTCCATCTTTTAGTTCATAATTTTCTTTTCCTTTAGCACCTGAAACATAACCGATTGTTCCGTAGGATTGATTTTCATTTTTTTCAGCTTTTCGTTTTTCCTCAATGGTCAAAGGTGACCAACTATAATACTTTAGATACTCGAACTCGTTGTTTAGGTTTAAGGAAATGAAAGTAAGTTTGTCTGTATAAATATGCTGTCCAATTTCTAACTTTTCTTGAGCAGAAAGGCTAAAGGATTCAATTAGAAGAAGTAATATGATTAATGTGCTAAAATTCATTTCTTGATTGTTTTACAACAGTCTTGGGTATGGTTACGTTCTGATGGTTTTCTGTATTGTTCCGCAACGGATTAAAGATGGTAAATTTTACAGCAATGAGCTATACACGTAGTTAGCCTGTTATTCTATTTTGGTTTAAATATTGCTATTTCGTCTCTAAATTCGGTAGTGATAATAGGCTTTACTCTTTTACCATCTTTAGAAATAAAATAGATATCAGAATTATTATCGATCGTTTTGGTAAAAGAGATCCATTTCCCATCTGGGGACCATCGAGGCCAGCGGTTGTCATCTTTTCCATTCGTTAAGTTAACCAGATTCAAACCGTCTGATTCCATCATCATGATATCGCACTTTCCATTGTCACAATGATGGAAGGTGATTAATTCTCCATCAGGTGAATATTCAGGTAGTGCATTAAATCCTTCTAAATCAGTTAATCTATTAAGTGACAGATCGGATAATTTTATTTCAAAAATTTCCGCAGTACCAGAATGATTTATTGAATCACTTACTTTAGTCTGAATACTAACTACGACCGTTTTTTCATCAGGCGAAAATTTAGCACCAGCTTCATAAAATTCGTTGTTTGTTATGCGTATTTTGGAATTAGTTTCAATATCATATAGATAGAGTTCACCTTTTTTGTGATGTTCACTCGATGAAATTATCATTCGTTCATTGTCCTTTGAAACATCGTTAACAGATTGGATTGTTGAATCATTAATGATAACTTTAATAGACTTATCGGAAATATTTACACTCTTGACCTTTCGTCCAGTTTTTTCATAGCTTGTGTAAAAGATTTCCGTACCATCTTTGGACCAAGTTAGGTTGTATTCAGTGATATCAGAATTGGTTAAATTAATTATTTCTTTGTTTTCAGAATTTGTAATACAAATATCCAATGTGTTGTCTCGGTCAGTTACATACGCTAAATCGTAATTTTTACTTTGGCAACCCATTAAAGTCAGTAACATTAAGACTAATAGTATTTTCATAAGAAAGGTTAACGGGTTTGTGTATAGTTTCTTTGTGGAAAACGTCTGCGAGTCCCGATAGTTATCGGGATTTTACCAAACTTAAAGATAGCAAAGTTGCCCAAATAAATTGTGAAGATTACCGCAGCAATTAACTATAGGCGGTGTTAGGCTTAGTTTTTTTTTAGTTTTATTTCTTTTTCACAATCCATACATATCAGAGTGTCATTAGATATTCTATAATTTGTTCCAATATTTTCAGATAATGTTTTATAAAACTTTTTAACGTGTCCAGATGTCTCGTTTTTAAATGATAATTTAAGATTATTATTCTTTATTTCGTATTCACCTAGATTTTCAATTGTCATTTCTCCACCGTAAGAGGTAGAACACAAAAAGTAATTGTTTTTATAAAGTTCAAGTTGCACCCAAATGAAATCAGGATTTTCAATGCTAGTAAATTCCATTTCTTTTCCGCCTAAATAAGTCCATTTGATTATTTTTCGAGGCAGGAAAACAGCTAATCCAAATCCAACCACAAAAATCAATACTCCAATTCGGTATTTTTTCCAATGGTTTTTTTGTCTTAAAATCAAAGAGTTTATTAATAGTCCAATTCCAATAAAAATGAATATTCCATACACTAATGCTAAAGGTCCAGCGTCATTATCAGTATAGGTTTCGTTTCCTGGTATTCTAAAATGAAATAATAAACTACCAACTAATCCGAAAATTGAAACAGAAATCAATTGTCCGATAATTCGAATTGTACTTATCAATTTTTCATTCATTCGGGATTTTTGTCAAATTAAGCCTAACGTTCTTGGTTATGGTTTCGTTGCGGAAAACGTCCGCAGGACTTTTCCCCAAACCTAAAAATAGTAAAGTTGCCCAAATAAAATGTGGGGATTGCCTCTAGGATATCGTATTGTCGGTGTTGTTGCAACGTTTTTTAAGCAATTCCATTTACCATTAAATTATTAAACTCTTTTGTGTCAATATTGATTGTAATTTGCCAATAGCAATTTCCTCCATCACTGACCATTACATATTCATTCTTCCAGTCCATTTCAGTCCATTCGGTAATTCCATTTTCCGGGTTCGGTGGAATTTTCAAAATTTCACAGAATGCATTTATTTCAATGATCCTTTCTCCATTTTTATTAATGTAGGGAACATACTGTCTATAATAATTCTCAAAATTCTTTTTAATTGGACATTTTAAAAAGTCGAATTCTTTATCCTCTATTGCTTTGTCCAAATTTTTTTCGACTAAATTCAAATCACTGCCCGTTGGATTCCAGCTTTTAAATCCATATTTTATTCGCAGCCAATCATTATGTTCAGTGTTTATTAGTATTGCAATTTTGGGGTCCACCGTTTCTGTTTGTTTTGATGTGGTATAGGTTTCTGTTTTTTCATTTGGACTTTCTGCATATCTTTTTTGTACATAGCAAAACAGAAATATCATATATGCCAACGCAGAAATGATTATAAATGCGAAAACAAAAATTAGTATGTCTTTAGTTTTTATCAAATGTTGTACTAGGGTCTTGCTTATGGTTTCGTTGCGGAAAACGTCCGCAGGACTTTTCCGCCAGACTTAAAGATAGTAAAGTTGCCCAAATAAAAGGTGAGGATTACCGCCGCAATGAACTATAGCCGGTGTTGTGCACTGGCTTTTATTTTTTCATTTATTCGGTCAAATTTCTTTTCTCCGAGTTCAGTTTTTAAATGTTCAGAATTCCGTTCCACCAAGCTTTGTAAAGTTCGAAATTCAGTTGGTTTTTCATTCCAAAACTTAGTCGGTAAGCCTAAAACAGCTTCTAATAAATCACCTTCATCAAGGTCACCTTCCACCAAAATATTCTGTTCTAGCTTTTCGATAGCGATTTCAGTCAGATAATCAATTCCGATTTTTTGTGAAATCAGAAGTCTTATTTGCTCAATTGTTAAGTCCTTAATTGGTATTTTTCTGTATTTATGACAATTAATTACAAGATTAGAAGGAAACTTTACTTGATCATTCCAATAATCGTTTTCTAACTGTTCTATTGATTTTGAACTAATTTTCATTCCAAATTTTTTCGAATTCCAATTTTGTGATTTCAAATTCAGAGAATTCATTTAAATCCAATTTTTGGTCTCCGAGTCTACCAAATTCATCTTCTAATTTTAATTGGTCGTATTTCAGTACTTTTCCGTTTTGATAAACTTCGATTTGTTTGGTTGGAAGTCCAGAATTATCGGTTTCAAAGTACCAAATGAATGTACCCCAATTATCAAACTCATCTCCGCGAGTTTCGTCCCAATTTCTTTTAAAGTACTTCATTTTTTCAGCTTGTGCACAACGGTCTCGGCTATGAGTAGTTGCGTGGTTTAGCAATTAACTTAGCAAGTACACACCAAACTGAAAATCCGCGAGGATTTTCAGAAGTAGGCGAGAACAAGCAATTATTTATAGCCATTGTTGGCAACAGTATTTATTTTACATTAGAAGCCGATTTTTTCGGTCGTCCGTCAATTAATATTATAAATTCTTCAGCTTCCTTTATTCCAAGTTCGCTAATTATCTTTTTAACTTTATTGTATTCGGTTGTGTCAAAATATAAGATAGCAGTTATTCCATTTTTTGTGTTGTTAGCTTCTTTATAAATTTTGACTTGATTTTCTAAATTTTGACGAATTTTAGAATTAGACGCAAGCTTAAACTCAACAACAGTTTTATCGTTAGAGCCTTTCGATACGGAATAATCAACAGGACCTCTTCCATTATTTGGTTCTCGATTAACATCGAAATCAGATGCAAACCAAGTTAGTCGATAAATAATTTGTAGATCAGCTTCTCGTTTGATGGGTTCTCCATCTATGTAAAAGAGTTTATATCCGTCGTTTTTTTCGATAACATCTTTGAGATAAACTATTCTTTTCATCGCCTCATCAAAAGATGTTTTCGGTGGAATGTCATAAAACTCACTTTTTTCTAAAAGCAACTCAACAAATGAGCTTACATTCTTAACAAAAACAGTATCTACTAATTCTACTTTTTTCTCTGCCAGACTTTTTGCTCCTTTTTTATTTTCTTCTTTTTCTTTGACGAAGAGCTTTATTATTTCTGGGAATTTTAGAATTGTTTTTTGAATTGCAGCAGTTCGTTCCTTTTGAGTATGTTTCTCATTAGGTTTTTTTGCAGGTAGCATTTTTCTAAAATAGTTGAAGATTTCTCCTCTTAACTGTTCATTAGTAATGCTAGTACAAATTCGAGTAAAATCGCCACGTAAGTCATTACTGTTTATCCAATTCTCATCCTTTGTTAAAATGTCTTTTGGCGTAAGAATTACAAAGTCATTATCTATAAACGGAAGAACAAATTCTTTTGGCATCCATCTCTCAAGCTTATAGTCAAAGTAAACCCTTTCTACATTCACTTTCTTGAGGTGTTTCTTCTTTATCTCTTTTTTGGCGAAGGTCTCTGTGTAATTTAGCAGGAACTCTTTTAAAAGGTTTGTTGTAAAATCACTGATATTGTCTTTCCCAACTCCAATTTGAAACAAACCAGCTTTTTCTAAATGAGATGATTGAGTTATTTGCTCTTTTCCTAAATCGTCGAAAACTATATGAATTGTTGACGAAAACGCTTTTCCAAACTTTCTTCCCAATCCACTCCCTGAATTTCCAACTTTGCTGTATCCAAACCAATTTTGCTTAACTTCTTTTAATACATACCAGGCTTGAATTGTAGATTTATTATTTTGTCCGTTTTCTGCTTTTTCTTTTAAGAATGTCAAGTATTCTAAAACCTTCTTGTGTTCATTTTGATATTCAGGTTTTGAACTACCAAATAATAGAAAAGGGTCAATAAAAAGCGGAAGGTCATTTATTAGCGATATATTGAACGCTCCGTAATCCTCTAATTTATCAGAATCAATTTCAAAAAAGTCGCTAAAGTATATTTTCATTCCAAATTTTTATTGAGTGGTTATATTGTTGCCAACGGTCTCGTATAACCGTCAATTACGGGTTTATATGCGTTAATTTTCGGTTAGGCACTGACGTTAGCAATTCCTAGTGGATTCGGACGTAGTCGAATCCGCCGTAATTGCGGTTATACATTGTTGTGTGTAGTTTTTTATATTCCATTTCTACTTTTCCAATTACTCATTGTTGTCGGATGTTCATTGTCTATTGGATAATTCCGATTTACAAAGTCCAACTGTTTTGGTGTTAATAAGACAAACATTCCATCATTTCCACAATTTATTGGATAAAACTGCTCGTCCGAATTTTGTCTTCTCAATTCAGCATTCAACATTTCTATAAAATTCACATAGGCAATGCCCCAATCCAATTCGGAAAATTGTCCGTCAAATGCTGTGTATTCAATTCCGTTCAATTCAATTGTATGTTTCCAACTATTTTGGTCTTGTTCCCTTTTTTCGTTTGCAAATTTTAATTCAAGTCCAAGTTTGTCAAAAGTCGGTTTGACTTGGTTTAAATATTCAGTCAATCCGCCAATCTCGAATAGTTCCTCGCAGTCTACCCAATGATAACGATTGTCCATAAAATTCAAAGTTTCGCCACGCATTGGTCCTTGAAAGAAATTTAAGTCAGTATAAGCCTTTTGAAAATCAGCTTTAACCGTATCTAATTCAGATTCGTTGGTAAGATTGAAATAACCCAATTTTTCTAATTCCGCGACGATTTCTTTTCCGCTTAATTTTTCTTGAATTACTTTTTCTGGATTTGGTTTTTTGATTTTAGAAACCGCATTGTCCTTCTTGGAATTACAAGCCAAAAAAGCGAGAAGAAATATGATTAGAAAAAGATGTTTCATTGGTTTAGTCAAATTGCACACAACGGTCTCGGCTATGAGTAGTTGCGTGGTTTAGCACTTAACTTCGCAAGTACACACCAAACTGAAAATCCGCAAGGATTTTCAGAAGTAGGCGAGAACAAGCAATTACTTATAGCCATTGTTAGGCAACGTTATTTTTTTAGAGTTAAACTATTTAATATTCCGTCGTTAGTTGTTTTATTACGAAAATTATTCATATCAGGATATATGTAATTTGACGTAATCCCAATTTCTCCGAGTCTTTGTTTTATAGCAGGAATTAATGATTTATGAATGTTGAAACAACCTGCAACTGTATCCAGCATTAATAATCTATCAAATTTTTCTTGTCCAAATTCTTCTTTCGTTCTCTCAATATCTTCGTGATATGTTCTTTCCAAAGGATACCAAGGATGATTGTTATAAAAGAAAAGACCTTCTTGATTAATGATATTTACACTATTGAATATTTTATAAAGTTCGTTGTCAGGAAGTAATATACTCATACAATTCAAATCAATTGTTTCGTATGAGATATCCTTTTTTTTCAGGTTATTGTCAAACACATATTTCCAACTTTCAAAAACTGAAGCCTCAGTGTATGTGTAGTAAAACGAAAAATAATTGTCGATTTCTTTGTTACTTGGGGTATATTTTAAATTGTCTATTGCGAAAAATAGTGCAACGTATGGGTTGTATGTGAAATCTAATAAAGGTGTTGGCACACCAAAATGTTGCATATAACTCAAGTATGCTAAATCATTATTTTCATCTATTCCAGCACTTTCTAAAAGTCGCTTTATTACTCCATTATTCCAGCCTTTTGCGCTTTGAATTAATTCAGTGATAAATTTTCGATAGTGTTCGCTGATTCTATCTTCTGGAACTTGTCTATGCAGTTCTTGATTTATATATAATCTTTGGGCAGAACTGTATAATCTGTATTTTGCTTCACTGCAACCTCTGTATATAAAAGCATTTCCTTTGGTTTCAAATTCCGTAATTTGGTCAAATAAACGCTCAAGGTTGTTGTCAATTTTCTTCTCGCCATTTTTAAAAAAAGGCTTTTTCTCTTTTAAATCATCGTATTCTTCAAGTATCAATTTTCCATCTTGGTTTTAATGTTGCCTAACGGTCTTGGCTATGGTTTCGTTGCGGAAAACGTCCGCAGGACTTTTCCGCCAAACTTAAAGATAGTAAAGTTGTCCAAATAAACTGTGAGGATTACCGCAGCAATGAACTATAGACGGTGTTAGGCTTTGTTTTTATATTCTGATTTTTGTTTTTTCCATAATGTTATTAAAGCGGCTATATTCATCGAAATCTGATTTACTCTAATGGCAGCTCCTAATTTTTCGTCTATTGAAATAAATTCATCGTGCTTTCCAATAGTAGAAATAATGGTTTTTTCTTCTTCATTATGAATTTTCGATGAACCCTTCGTAACGTAATTACTAAAATGAATATGTCCACTTCCGGCTTTATAAACGTCTAAAATCCATTCTTTCCCTGCTTGCTGAGATAGTTTTTTTGCCAAATATCCATCTCTCATTAAATTTCCATCCTTATCCTTTAGGTTCGAAATCTGTTTCCCTCCTATAACTTTAGAAGCAAATTCATCAATATTATAAGATACCAAATGCGAAGCGTAAAGGCGAAGGAGTGAATCTAAATGAACTCTAACTAATGGTGCAGCAGCAATAAAATTCTTATCTCGCATTAAACTTGTAAATCCCCTTAAAATATTTACAGTTCTATTCAATATAGCAGTACAGAATAAATCATATGCATATAGTGCGTGAGTTTCGGCTGTCTCTTTTCCAAGAATTATTAATTCTTCTATGGATTCATCTATGTCTGTTAAAATTTCTTCTAAAGTCATTATTCCAAATAAAGCCTAACTTGTTATATCAACACAAATATAGTTGATTATCAGAGTCTCCGTCGGGATAGCAACACTTTTTATTGCTCTTTTTCGTTTTCTGTTATTGGCAGAAACACACCATAAAACGCAGTCCTAAAACAGGTTCAAGCACTGGATTTTGTCTAGAGATTCTACGTACTTCAACCAGTGTTTAAACATAGTTTATCCGTTGTTTTACCATTAAACCCCAGTGTTTATGGGTAAACAATGCTTAATTAACGGATAATCAATGTTTAAAGGGCGAACAAAGTCAAATGAATATTAGGTTATTTCCTAATCTGTGTTTAGTTTAGTTATCTGATAATCAATAAATTAAAAGTATTATGGGAATGATGTCAAATAACGATGGAGGAATGTGGTCCGGGCTGGTGGGTTCGGTAGTGTTTGTAAAAGGTAAGAATGGGGAGGCTATCGTGCGCAGCAGACCTGTGCGTAATACGATCAAACCAACACCCAAAAAGCAACAAAGCTGTGACCGGTTTGCGGTGGTTGGAGCGTTTATAAAACCCATGTATCCCTTTTTAAAAACGAGTTTTACCGATTGGTTTGAAATGAAAACTGCTAGGGATGCCGTACGCAGTTATACCCTTACATATGCGGTTAAACAAGAGCAGGGCAAGCCGGTGATCGATTATCCTAAATTCCTGATCAGTACCGGGAAGCAGAGGGCCTATAATCCTATACTACAGCAACGGGAGAAAACCGAATTACTTTTAGAATGGCAGCCCGATAGTACCCAAGCCTTCGCCCATTCTGACGATTTACTTAGCGTTGTAGGGTATGCGCCACAAACCAGCGAATATTTGTTTTTTGAAGCTTGTGCCACACGCGCTGCCGCACAGTTACAATTAGAGCTTCCGGAAGCGCTCGCAGATGTACCGGTGCACCTCTGGGCAACCTTCAGTACTTTTAGCGGGGATAGCTATGCCTATAGCACTTATTTGGGTTTGCTCTAAGGATTTAAGAAACTACGACTTAACTTGTATGCGCTTAAGTAATTGCTAGATATAGGCTTTGCGGGCCATAAGATCATCCAGAGAGGTTTAATATGTCTGTGTGTCGCTCAGTTTTGGATTCCGTTTTAAAGCCTAAACGCATTGCGTTGATTCACAATAAAACTCGTCAAGCGTAGTGCAAATGCTTATTCTTCTCACTTACAGGACGCAATTAAATACGAAAGCGGTTTGAGTGAGTACTCAAACCGCTGGTTGATAGTTGCACTGTAATGCGTGTTTTTATGCATTTACAGTTAACTCATGTATTTGTCTAAGAAAGCAAGTACTTTTTCCGGGTGTCTTCCAAAGTAGTTATAACCATCTTTAAAGCGTAAGGGTGTATTTTCAATCCAATGGATTTCTTTTTCCTTACTTCCTAAAAGGTCAAAAGTCTTTTGACCATCTTCAGGGTTTTTAGTCCAGGCATCATCTTTCACCTGAATCATAAACACAGGCATTTTAACATCGGGTGCAGCCGTATGTGGAGTCATTTCGTCCATCAGCCATCCGCCCATTTTCATGAGTTCAAAATCAACTAGGTCAAGGTATTGACTAACGCCTTGTAATTCTGAAAACGCTTCATAAATAGCCCGCATAGAAACAACCATTGGGCTTACCATACAAGTCACATTTTCAAATAATTCTGGTCTGCGGCTAATAGCTTCATATTGTGAGTTACCACCCATACATTGGCTATAAAGCGCTACTTTCATTTTGCTTAACCTTGGGTGATTGTCCACATAGGTTTTAACCCCGGCACAATCACGCCATTCTAATTGTCCTATACCGCTTACCCCATTATTAGAAGCGCCACTTCTTCCGTGGTTTCTTATGTCATAAGCTAATACATTGTAACCCGCATCAGTTAAATGTTTCATTTGGATTACAAAATCAATTTCAACATTGTCATACCCGCTAAAAGGCAATCCAAAATGGCCTTGAAAGCCGGAGCGACACATAGGTAATGCGTGATTAAAAATGACCAGTTTATTGCTTTCGCCACCTTTTGCAGGAATGTACCAGCCGTCTAGAGGCACACCATCTATACCGTGAAGAAATACATCTTCCCATTGAGTCATTCCATAATCATCTGGAGTTTTGTGTAAAACGCTTCTAAAGGGTTTACAAACATTAGCTAAGCCTAGCACTTTTTCATAATCTGATTCAGATATTTCATTCAATTGCTTAACAGCATTCTCGATACGTTCTTTAGACATTCTTGACGTATGCGTGGCTGCTCTTTCGGCTCCTTTAAGATTCACTTGATTTTCCATAGTAGTAGATTTTTAATTATTACTATAGCAAAATTAGAAGGTGCCCCGTGCTCCTTACTAAAACAGATTACTTAAAGGCTGAAACAAATTACTGATTGCGATAAACACTAGGGGTAACACCAACTTCTTTCTTAAAGAATCTCGAGAAATAGGTGGGGTAATCGTATCCCAAACTATACGCAATTTGGCTTATTGGGAGTGAAGTCTCCCTTAATTTTAATTTGGCAAGTTTAATCACGTAATGTTGAATATGGCTTTGAGCAGATTCTCCGGTGAAGTGTTTTATGACATCCCCGAAGTAGTTGGATGAGAGATTAGATCGCTGGGCAAAATAACCTACAGATGGAAGCTCCTTAATGGTATCACCGCTGCTAAAAAAGTGTTCCAGGTTCTTGCGAAAATCAGTCACAACTTGATTGTAAAGTAAACTTCGGGTATCAAACTGGCGCTTATAATATTTTTCTATATAGGTCAATATTAGATTTGCATAAGAAGTAACTATAGCCTTCGAAAATTGGGTCGACTGATATTCAGCATAAGCCTTGGTAAAAAGATCTAATAAGATTTGTTTTTCATCATCCTTTACAAATAAGGCTTCGTGATCATTATAATGCATAAAGCTATACCGCTTGGCATAGGTGTCAAAATAATCAGCGCTAATGAGGAGATTATAGCCTGTCATAGGTTTATCAAGATCCCAGGCAATGTGGTTGTTCGGGGCATCAAAATAAAGAAGTGATTCGGTGTGGTCAAAATCGGTTTGACCATAATCAACGGTATTGTCAAAATCTAATTTTAAAGCTAACAGATAGAAATCAATGACTACCGGTTCTGATTTTAAAGGGATTTTACTCTTATCATCATAAAGAATCATCAAGAGATCATCATCTTTGGAATCGGTGATATTTAAGTACTTCGCAAAATCTGGTATGTTGAATTTTTGACTCAAAGGATATGTGATTCTTAAATTAGCTTGATGTTTGCTCTAAAGATAGGAAAAGCATAGACAACTTGATTTTAGAAGTGCTCTTTAAACCGAAAATATAGCGTTGGGAATTCTTCTGAATTATTGATTGAATGCTTACGCGCTAACTACTACCATACAACAATGATCTGGGTTTACTGTATGCGCTTAACCAATTGCGTGATATACGCTTTGCGGGCCATAAGATCATCTAGCGAGGCCTCATAAGTTTGAGTTGCACTTAATTTTGGAAAGTTCAGTTTGCCCTTTGCCAGCGAGTTACTCACTAACAAGTTGGCATAGTTAAAGGCAAGCATCAACTGCTGCAATCCGTCTTTGGGTTGGGGTTTAAAGCCTAAACGGGCCGCGGTGCGTTGATTTACAATATAGCTCGTCCAGCGTAGTGTAAGCGGTGTTTCCTGCTGCTCATAGGTTGCTATAAGATGCAAAAGCCCTTCTAAGTAGTGTTGTAGAATAAATGCAGTCCGTGCTTTGCCCGACTGTTTAAAGTCTAACACATACACATAGTCAAACAAGGTGCCGCCGTGCAGGTTGAGCACGCCGTTTTTAGGCGCTTCGGTCAATAGGAAAACGGAATGATAGCTCAGCTTTCCGGCTTTGACCATTCCGGGGACGTCTACAAAAGGTGCCAGAAGCGTGATGAGTATAAAACAGATCAAAATCCCCACAAACAAAAGGTGCAACCACCAGAAGAGGAGCAATGCCAAAAAACCAAGCATAACGGTAATGCCTATGGCATACAATATAGCGCGTTTTTGTTCGGCTGAAGTTTTAGCGAAAAAAGGATGGTTAAAAGTGTGGAGCGACAAAGCTGTTTGTTTAGGGAAACAATTTTAAAAATTTCTGCGGAATCGGGTCTGCTAGTTCTAAATACTTTTGCGTTGCAGGATGTGTAAACCGAAGCTTATGCGCGTGTAGATACATACCTTTTCCCTGAAGCAGGAGTTTTGGGGGCAATAATCCCGATCGCCTAAAATAGGATGGCCTATTCCGGCGAGATGTTTTCGCAGTTGATGGCGTCGCCCGGTTTTGGGCTCCAGACGCACGAGATTGAGTTGTTTAAAACGGGGTGAAGCTACTGAGGCTTTTACAGTATAGGTTGAAATGGCTTCTTTGCCATCAACAGGTGTATTGATCGTTCCAGAAGTCGGCATCACGCCAACGGTCACCGCATAATAGGTTTTAAGAATTGCTTTGTCCGCAAAAAGCTGATTGAGCTGCCGGATGCTTTCTCGGGTTTTACCTACTAAAACAGCACCGGTGGTTGCATAATCCAAACGATGTGCCGGTTGCGGCGTGCAAGCATCAGCTAAGCTGCTTTCTTCTAAATTTTGAGGAAGCGCGCGCGCCAATGTTTTAAAGCTATTCCCGCTTACTAAAATTCCGGCAGGTTTGTGTACCACGGCTAGAAATTCATCCTCATACAGCACATCTAAGGCTAACTTAAGTTTTTTCTGGTTCTTGTGCTGTTGCGGAACTTCCAAAGTTAGCACTTCGCCGCCTTTGATCCAGGTAGCCGTGCTGGCCGGCACACCGTTAATCTTGATGTAGCCTTTCTTCAGCAGTTTCTTTAATGCCGATTTGGTTGCTGCAGCCTTAAAAATACCCACGCCATATTCTTGCAAACGCAAGGGCTTTTCCTGAGGAGGGACGGTATGGGTTTCGTAAGTACTGATGTGTTGCTTTTTAAAGAAGAGATTATAAAAAAACTGAGGCTTATGCGGCTTTTTCTCGCTTAAAAACGGCTAAGAATTTTTTGGTATTGGCACCTTGAAAGAAGAGTCCGCCTTCAGAAATCGGTTTCATTTTAATCAATTCCCAACGGGCTTCACCCATCGGTCAAATTTCTCATCAATTTCCGCTTGAAAGCTTTTTTTTCTAAAATGAGCTACACTCACCGTGATGATCTTGTATTCAAATTTTTTCATGATTGTTTTATGTGCTATAGGTTAAAAAGAAACTACTGCTGCAGTACGTAAAAAATAAAGTACGGCAAAGGTACCTAAGCTTCCCACGGCTAATGTGCCTTGCCAGTAAAACACACGGCGCGTCCACGTGTTCCATTCTTTTTTGCCATATATGTTCTTAAAATGTGGGTGTGTGGCAAAATAAAAGGCAGCACTGATCACTGTAAAAAATAAGCATGCAAGAAAGTAAAAGCTGTTCATGGTACGAATTTTAAGATTGATAGCTCAAGATAGGATTTTTAAAAAGATATATAGCTGTTGTATTTAATACGTGAAATATAGCAGCTAAGGATTACTGTGTTCCGGGTAATCCTTTATGCCTTAAATCTTCATAAACCTCCTAGACTCCGTGATAGCTCTTTCCGATGTCTATTGCAATTGTTTATGTTATCGAATCAAAAGCAACCAATTCACTAAACATAAAAAGCGGTATGCCAGAGCTGGCATACCGCTTTTGAGTTTTAGGAGTCAACGTGTTTAAGCCGGAATGATATGCTTTGCTTTCAGCGTATCAAAAAGGTCAAAAAAGGAATCCCGAGTATCTTGATAGGCGGTAAAACCTAGTTTACGGGATTTACTCATATCCGTCATCACCTCGATTGGTCGCCCCAGATCAAGATCGGTATGCCAAGGTGAAGCTACCCGGTTGAGGTTGGTTTCTGCCAGATTGTACTTTTTAGCGATCTGTTGCCATAAGGCAGCATCGTCTTGCATTAAGGTTTCCAGATCGGGAGTGCCGGGCGCGTAGCCTTTATACTCTACTTTAAAATAACCGGCGATTTCTTTCCATAGCCATTCCCATCTAAAGACATCTCCATTGGCCGTATTAAAAGCTTGGTTTGCGGCTTCCGGCGTTGTGGCTGCCCAAACAAACTGTTTTGCCAGTAAACGCGCATCGGTTACGTCTGAGATACCTTTCCATTGTGCTTCAGAACCCGGCCAGGTAAAAGGTTTGCCGGTTTCCTTACAAAGCGTAGCATAGGCTGCCAGAGTAGTTCCCATATTCATCAAATTGCCTACTGCCAGACCGATCATCGTATGTGCGCGATGCACGCTCCACGTAAATCCGTCTCGTTTTGCGGCAGCAAAAAGTTCGTCTTCCTGCGCATAATAAAAATTATCAACCGCCAGGCGAGGATGTTCGGTGCGTACCGGAGTTTCGGGTAAAAAACCTTCCTGTGCATAGGCGTCAAACGGACCTAAATAATGTTTTAAGCCGGTGACCAAAGCCACGTGTTTGACCGACTGCTTAGGTGCGAGCACGTCTAAGATATTGCGCACAAGGGCTGCGTTGACTTTGATGTTTTCTGCCTCGGTATCCTTGCGCATCCAGGCAGTAAAAAATACGTGCGTGGGTTTAATTTCGGCTAAAGCAGTTTCTAACGCGGCCTTATCCAGAAGGTCGGCTTTGATATTGTGTAGTCCTTTTAGGTTAACGTCAGAGCTGCGGGTGATCCCGTAGGTCGTCCAGTTTAGATTTAGTAATTCTTGTGCAAGGTTATTTCCTGAAATACCACTTGCTCCAACGATCAATGCTGTGTTTTCCATAGTTTCTTATTTAGGAAAACAAAGTTAGGCAGCCATTGAAGCCTGTGCATTGATGTAGATCAACAGTCTTAAAGCATCGTTTTTTTAATGCGGCTTAAGGTCTCGGGTGTGATGCCCAAAAAAGAGGCGATGAGGTGTTGCGGCACACGCTTCCCGATAAAGGGATAGAGCTTGAGCAAGTGTCTGTATTTTTCTTCGGCAGAGTAGGAGTTGGAGCTGATGAGCCTGCGGTCTTTGGTCACCAGACTGTTTTGATACAAGATCCTGAAATACCGTTCCATTGCCGGAATTTCAAGAAGCATCCTTTCGTAGTTCTCGTGCGTGATCAGCAAAACTTCGCTGGGTTCTACCGCATCGATGTAAAGAATGGCCGGCTCATCGCAAATAAAACTTTTAAAGTCTGAAACCCACCAGCCTTCCCACGCCAACAGGCTGATGTGTTCTTGTCCCTTATCATCGAGTGTATAGGATTTGAGCAATCCGTTGGCCACAAACGTCAGCTGCTTACAGTAGTCGCCTTCTTGCAGTAAAAGCTCCTTTTTGGCCAGTGTTTTATGCTCAAAAAGCTGCGGAAGCTTGGCTTGCGCTTCGTCACTTAAAGCAATTTTTTCTGTAAGGTGTTTGATCAGGGTGGGGAACATTTTTCTGGAATAGTGGGTTAAAATCTTTTCAACTTTAAAACTAAACAATAAAAAAAAAGCGACAGTTCCTAAAGAACTGTCGCTTTCAAATAAAATTTGTTCTGCTCAGGCCTAGTCGGCGTAGGCGTGTTTATAGGGTTGGCCTTGTAAGATCTTCAGCATATCTTTTTCAAGACTTTCTATAGGATATTCAACAATGCGGCCCAACTCGGTACCGTTCTTACTAAAGATCAAAGTAGGCACGCGCTTGATGTCTTTGCCTTCTTCCAATCCTTCTGGCGTAGTTTTAGAGCGATCTACTGTGATGAGTTCGACGTCTTGCGTCTTTCCTGCCGCATCTAAGATTTTATAGAAGCGAGGTGTCTCCCGCTTACTATCGCTGCACCAGGTTCCCATAAAAACGGTAACATCTACATCTTTCAATAAAGGTTTCAGCTGTAAAACCACATCCTTATCAATGCTGTATTCTTTGTAATTGGGATTAAACCACGAACCAAAAGTACCCGTTTGTAATTCCATACGCTCGGTCTCACCGGTAAGCATTTCCGGTTGTTGCGGCGTTGCCGGTTTAGCCGGAGCTTCCGGAGCTTCCGGTGCTGCGGGAGCCTCGGGAGCTTTAGAAGCGCTGGTAGTAGTTGTGGTGGTCTTGCAGCTTACGAGTGCACCCAGTGCAAGGGCTAAAAGACCTGTTTTATACGTTTTCATAGTTTGAATATTTTAGCTTATCAGACTTTCTTGGTCCATTTCTTCAGGTTTGTCAACACCCATCATATCTAAGATCGTTGGAGAAACGTTTCCTAAGATACCGTCTTTTACGCTCTTGATGTCGTTGTCTACCACAATGATCGGCACAGGGTTAGTTGTGTGCGCGGTGTTTGGCGAACCGTCCTCATTTTTCATGGTTTCGCAGTTTCCGTGGTCAGCGATCACGATAGTGCTGTAGCCGTGCTCCAGACCGGTCTCGATCACATCTTTAGCGCAGCTGTCTACTGCTTCGCAAGCGGCGATGGCTGCTTCGATCACTCCGGTGTGTCCTACCATATCGGGATTGGCAAAGTTGAGGCAGACAAAGTCTACTTCTTCTTTTTTCAACTCGGCTGTGATCTTGTCACGCACTTCATACGCGCTCATTTCAGGCTTCAGGTCGTAAGTTGCTACATCTGGAGATTTAGCGATCAAACGGGTTTCGCCCTCAAATTCTTTTTCACGCCCTCCCGAAAAGAAGAAGGTCACGTGTGGGTATTTTTCAGTCTCTGCAATACGGATCTGTTTTTTACCTGCTTTAGAAACCACCTCTCCAATAGTATTCGTAAGATTGTCTTTATCAAAAATGATATGAATGTTTTTAAACGTCTGATCGTAATTGGTCATCGTCACGTAGTACAGGTCGAGTTTCTTAGTATCCTGCTCGGGGAAGTCTTCCTGAGAAAGCATACGGGTCAATTCGCGTCCACGGTCAGTACGGTAGTTGAAGAATAAAACCACATCGCCTTCATTAATGGTTGTTACCGGTGCATCATTTTCGGTGATCACCAAGGGTTCTAGGAATTCGTCAGTAGTACCGTCTGCATAGGATTTTTTAATCGCAGCAACAGGATCTGTAGTTTTGGTCCCGATTCCTTTTACCGCAGCGTCATAGGCTTTCTTTACGCGCTCCCAACGGGTATCGCGGTCCATCGCAAAGTAACGGCCGGTGATGCTCGCCAGTTTAGCGCCATTCTCTTTAGCATAACCGTCAAGGTCTTCGATAAAGCCGGCCCCGCTTTGTGGGTCAACGTCACGACCATCTGTAAATGCGTGTACGTAAACTTCTTCAACACCTACTTCGTTCGCTGCTTTGATCAGTCCTTTAACGTGGTCAATGTGCGCGTGCACTCCACCGTCTGAAACCAGACCTAAGAGGTGAATAGGCTTCTTATTTTCTTTCGCGTAAGCAAAAGCATCTTTAAGCTCTTTTTGCTCGCGTAATTTATCTTCTTTAAGCGCTTTGTTGATCTTGGCAAAATCCTGATAAACAATGCGACCGGCGCCCAAATTCATATGACCTACTTCGCTGTTTCCCATTTGTCCGTCAGGCAAGCCTACATTGCCACCGTGAGTGAGCAACTGCGCATGTGGATATTTGGTGTATAACGAATCAATAAACGGAGTTTCAGCAAGGTCTACTGCAGAAACGTCCTTATTAGGTGCAAATCCCCATCCATCGAGGATCATTAAAATGACTTTCTTATTCATGGTTTTTCTAGTTGTACTACAAAGATAATGACTCTTAACGCGAATTACGAAAACTTTGCGTTTTAATAACTTTAGCGTTTTCTAGAACTAGAAGGGACAATCACACTAGAAATGCTAAGGGCTCAAGCGCGGTATTTGTCAATGGCGGCACGTATTTTTTCAATACGATTGTCAGGGTCGGGGTGACTGCTTTGAAATTCCGGTACGCGCTGCCCGCCACTTGCTTCTTTAAGAATCTGCATCACCTCGATGAGCGCTTCGGGATCATAACCGGCCTCAAGCATAAACTTTACACCCAGATCATCACTTTCCAGTTCGTCGCCGCGACCATTTTTAAGCAAGATGGTTTGGCCTAACTGACTGGCGAGCATTCCTGCATCCGCGCCTACCTGCGCCCCGGTGGCCACCGTATTAGCGAGTTCGCTTTGCGCAATACGCTCGGCGGAATGTCTCCCCACCACATGACCGATTTCGTGCCCTAGAATACCGGCTAATTGATCTTCGCTGTTCAGTCGTTTATAAAGCGCGTAGGTAATAAAGATCTGTCCGCCCGGCAAAGCAAAAGCATTCACGGTATTGGGATCGCTGAGTAAATGGAATTCGTATTGATAAGGTGTTTCCTGAGCGATGGTGTTGTCTACCAATTTTTTACCCACAGCATCAATCTGATCTTGCAAACGCTGATCGGGATACAGGCCGCCGTGTTGTTCGGCCATTATGGGGGCATTCTGTAAACCGATGGCGATCTCTTCTTCTGTAGAAAGACTAATGGCTTGTGTCCTTCCGGTATACGGGTTTTCTTCCTGACTGCCGCAATACCGGATAACACCAAAGGCTACAATGGCTACCCCTAAAACTAACTTGAGTGCTCTTCCGCCTATTTTCATAGTATGAGGGTTTTAGCTCAAAAGAGCGGGGTTAATGTCTAAAATATTTTCTGTACGGTATTGGTTGATAAATGCCGAAGTAAAAGCTTCACTTCCCTGTAAGTGTTCCTGCTGAAGGATTTCGGCTACATCTAACTTTTTATACTGCCGAAGATAGCCAACTGAAAGCGGAGCGTAGCTGAAATGCCAAGGTTCATAGTTGAAGCCTTTGCGACCATAATCATTAGTGTACACCTCATAAAACCCGAAGGATTCTGCGTGTTCATCAAGCCAGGCTTTGAGTTCGCAAAACGGACCCGTTCCGTGAAATTTGTCAGGATCCAATACATTGCTGTTCACTCCGGTTCCTGATTGAATGATGTCAAGGTCTGTTGCCCAATGGTGACGCGAAGTCCCGGGGATGGTGCTGTACTCGATGATCTTTTTGATCGCATCAAGTTCGTTCATTCCATTAGCGGTATAACTTTTGAATTTACGTTCCCAGATGCGGTTTTGATGTGCATAATCGCGATAACTAGACACTACCTGAATACCAATGCCGTCTTGTTGGGCAGCTGCTGCCATGTTATCAAACGCTGCAGATACGGCAGGGCGCAAGCGGTAGCCGTTTTTCTCAATAAGCTCAGGATTGCCTTTGCCTATAAGTTGGTCTGTACTCAAGGTCTCCTGAGTAAGAGCCCAGTTCGGGAAGCTGCTTAGTGCGGCGGTCGCCAGAGCGGTGGTTTGTATAAAGCGTCTTCGTTTCATTCTAAATTTTTATAAAGCAGGTAATGCGTGCCAATGGGATCGATCTCAAAAGGTTCGCCTTCAATTTTAAAACCTTTACGGGTATAAAAGTTAAGGGCTTTGATACGAGCGTTACACCATAGAAGCTTGTAGCCTGCAGCTTTAAGCCGTGCTTCACCGGCAGCGACCAATAGATTTCCCAAGCCTTTACCTTGATAACCATCAAGAACCGCCATCCCGCGTAGCTGATACTGCTTCCCTTTAAATTGCGGTTTGGTAGCGTTCATAAAGGTGACCACTCCTATGAGTTTTTCATCTTCAAAAAGTCCTAAGTGAAACGTATCTTCGGCATCGTCACCGGGCATTGCACAGGTTTCTATAGGTCTGCCTGCGCGTAGTACCGGGTGGCGTACCGCATAGGTTTCTGCCGAAGTGATCTCGTGAATGGTAAACGGATTTGTTTTCAAAACGCCTTGCATAAATTAAGCACGCACGTCTGCGTACTCAGGTTTCTCATCAAATTTAACTTCGGCAAAAGGACAAAGTGGTTCTATTTTGATGTTTTTTGAACGTGCCCAGGCAACCGTATGATCCAGGAGTTTGCTCGCGTAACCTTGATGTTCGTGTTCCATTTTTGTCTCGGTATGGTCAACGATGATGGTGTTTTCATCCTGAACGGTATAGGTGAGTTCAGAGATTTTTCCGTGTTCACCTTCTATCCAGAACATCCCTCGTTTGTCATTTTCTCTATGTTGAATTGTATAATCCATTACTTTTGCGTGTTTTTTATTGGCAGCGCCAAAGGGTTTAATACTCCGAGGCCAGCCGCTGAATTGAAATTTTGTTTCTAACAAACATCTCTAGGTCTTGCCTTGAGCGCGTTTAGTTCCTTTCTAATACAATTGAAAGGATATACATTTAAAAATAGCAATTATGTCCAAAATTACGGTCACCCGTTTGTATAAAGAAGACATTAACACCTTTTTACCACTGGTTCAGGAATTGATGGAGCACACCGTGGAAGAAAACCTATTAAAAGCTCGCTTTACCGAAATGTTTGAGCATCGGTATCAATGTCGCGGTATTTATATTGAAGGCGAACTCGCGGGTGTTTTTGGGTTGTGGTTTGCCGTACGGCATTATGCCGGAAAAACCTGCGAGGTGGATCACGTGTATATTAAACCTGAATTCCGCAATCGAGGTTTAGGAAAACAGGTTTTTCAATGGATTTACGACTACGCGCGGGCGGAAAGCTGTGAAACTTCAGAATTAAATACGTACGTGCATAACTTTCCCAGTCACAAGTTTTATATGAATGAAAACTATGTGATCAAAGGCTATCACTTTTTAAAGAAGCTTTAGTTTACGGTAATTTCAGAATCAGTAGGCAATTCATACGGTGCCTTATCAGCTTCAAAAATTCGGGCGCTGTGCGGACCGCGTAAGGTGTATACACGTTTTTTAACTTCGATCCAGCTGCCTTCCCGTAATCCTACAACGGGAAGCTGATTAAATTGATGAAATTCTTTAATACGGGTTTCTCGGGTTTCGCCCATATGCGTACTGCCTTCTACGGGATCCAGATAATGCGGATTGATATTAAAAGGAACCGCACCCAGCGTTTTAAAGCTAGGAGGGTAAACGATAGGCATATCGTTTGTAGTTTGCATACTTACTCCTGCAATATTGGTTCCTGCGCTGGTGCCTAAGTACGGCATGTTTTCATACAATCGGTCGCGTAAAACTTCAAGAACTTTATACTCGTACAATTGCTTGACCAGTAAAAACGTGTTGCCGCCACCGGTAAAAACACCTTCAGCTTTTTTAAGCGCTTCCGCCGGATCTTTAAATTGATGCAGGCCTACCACCTCAATATTCAATTGTTTAAAAAACTCCTGAGCTTTGGCAGTGTACAATTCGTGCGAAATTCCACCGGGACGCGCATACGGAATAAAAATAATGCGCTTGGCTGCCTTAAAATGTTCGCTAAGCTGAGGTTTTAAATAATCTAAGTAACTGCCTCCGTGAACGGTGGAGGTGCTGGCAAGAATTAAGTTTTTCAAAGGGTTTAGGTTTTGTTTTTCAAAGGTACGTGCCAGAAGGTATTTAACAAAAATTTACGCGCAATTATCGGGTAGTTTAAAATACATGTCGTTACTTCATAGTAGAATTTTAAACGTGATATCATGAAGCTGCTTACTACACTATTGTTATGCTTAAGTATAGGTTTTTCATTACAGGCGCAAGTTGCCCGGGTTATGATCGACGGGCAAATTATTGTTCCCGCAGGCGATGATGTAGCAGGAATTGTAGTGTATAATAAAACCGCGCAACGCGGAACCATAACCTCAGAAGAAGGGACTTTTGATATTGCCGTAGCGCGTAACGATGAAGTCGTAATCCAGTCGGTTCAATTTGCGCCAATAACTGTAGTGGTTGACCAGGGCGTGGTAAGCAGTAAACAAATGAATGTGACGCTGAGAGAAACGGTAAATGTGCTAGACGAAATTATCGTAACGCCTTATGATCTTACCGGAGATATTGTAGCCGATGTAAACCGGGTGCGCACAGTAGACCCTGTGCCTTTTGACGGAAGCGACATTCGTATTGAAGATAGCCAGTATGACAAGAACTCTCCGGCTGATAATATTGCAATAGATGATCAACGCTGGCGGTACGGCCTCAACTTTGTAAATATCTTTAAAGCAATATTTCAAAAGTCTGATGGGGAAGAGGAGGAAGCTGCAGAAGATGAACTTGCTGAAATGTATTCCAATACATTTTTTCAGAATAATTTGGATATCAAAAAAGAACACATAGGCCTGTATATGGATTATGTAGCCGCCAATGGACTAACTAAAGAAATGCTTGAGCAAGGGAACGAACTTGCCCTAATTCAGTTTTTGATAGATAAGCGGGAAGACTTTAAAAAAGAATTGGCTGCAAGCAAATAAGCGGAAACTTAATGTGCTCCATGTAAAAAAGCAGCCCCAACAACAAGACTGCTTTTTCGAATTAACTAACCAAAAATCAAACTAACACTATTTATTTTAGGGGTGAAAGACGCGTTAAAATCCTCTAGTTGCATAGGCCAAATATGGGCTGTGTTTTAGAGAATCCAAGGCTCTTTTTTGCTCAGGCAAAATGGCCTTTTTGCTTTGTTGTTTTATAGGGGTTGCGTAAAAACCACGTGAGCAGTTAGGGGCACTGTACGTGTGTTGCATCGCCGTGGTTTTATCCGCAGTATTTTTAATTTTCTCTTCATTAGTTTGATCGCTTTGTTGCGATACTTCTTGTGCAACTCGTTCTGGAGTCGTAGTTATTGATTTAGAGTTTTGAGCAAACCCAATCATTGAACAAAATAAAAAAGCAAGAGGTAAAAAAGTCTTCATAACTAAACCGTTTAAATTCTTTACAAATGTAGGTTTGTTATGAGATTACGATATCGTTTTCACCGTGAGCTGCCTGCTTCTGTCGATGAATGGTTTTTTGCTGTCGATGAATGGTTTAAATGTCTGATTAATAGTATTTTAAATGTTAGTTGTACCGTTATTGCGTGTTGAGTTTAATCGATTTAGTTTTGTTAAGGTTTTAAGTCGCTTATTTTCAGTAGAATATATTTTATAGGTTTGCGATTTGTAACAGGTTTTACTTTCGGTTGACAAACAAGGAGGTTCTAAATGTACTGTTGTACCCCAGAGTTCAAAAAATACCTTGAGGTGAATTACAGCGGCCTTTGCAACTAAAATTATTTTTCTGCGTATTTAGGTCAGAAGCAATTCTTATAAATGAATAACAATATTCCGTTTCCTTCTAATAGTTTAGGTTCAATTTTGGGTGGCGCAGCTCACTTTAAAGTGCAACTGTGCATCTTGAGTTTTTTTGTTTGTACGTTTTGCATTCAGGCTCAAGAAGTGAAAATGTTAGAAGGGCGGGTGATCAATGACTCTATTGAGCACGAATACTTACATATTCTAAATCTTACCTTACAAAAGGGAACCATCACTACGCAGAGCGGAAATTTTACAATACCGGTGCGTCAAAACGATACCCTCTACATTTCAGCTTTACAGTTTAAACATCAAGAGATCGTGATCACACCTCAAATCTTTGAGCGGCGCTATATAGAGATCAAATTAGAGACCGAAGTAACCGAACTCGAAGATGTAAACATTAGTGATACTGATCTCAGTGGACGACTGGGAGATGATATGAATCTGCCTAAATTAGAAAAGCCTTTTGATCCTGCGGCTGCCGGTTTACCGGTTTACACAGGACCTGTGCGCACGCAGGAAGAACGACGTTTATATACGGCAACCCATTCGGCAGGCGGTATCATACCCGTAGATGCCGTTATTAATGCCATAAGTGGTCGTACCGCGTATCTAAAGAGGATCGTAAAATTGTCTAATATGGAACTGAAAGTACAAGAGGCGCGAAACTTAGTTTCAGACAGCACCTACATTTATAGACTTCGTATAGGGCCGCGCTACATTGACGATTTTGTGCATTATGTGTATATGGATCAGCAAGAGCATTTAGCGATAGCTTCAAGCAATAATCCATTAGCACTGATGGAAATGCTACTGGAACAAGCCCCACTATACATCCGCTCAAAAGAGCAGGAAGGCGTAGCGGTTCAAAGCGATTTAGAAAATTAAGCTGAAGTTGTGGAATGCATTTTGATTGGGTAGCGCCGCAATGCATTTTAAAAGACGTATTTTTACAGGACTTATGAGAAAAACAATTTTGCTTTTACTTGTGGCGCTCCCCTTGTTAGGAGCCGCAGCGCACAAATATTATTTTAGTGTCACACAAGCAGATTATGATGCTAAAGATCACGCGCTAAAAATGGTAACCCGAGTGTTTTATGACGATCTTCAAAAGGTATTTCAAGAACGTTACGATAAGTCGATCAAGGTTGATGCTTCCTACGATCAGAAGAAATTAGATGGCTATATTGAGCGGTATTTCAATCAAAAATTCATTGTCAAGATCAACGGAAAAGAACGCCGGTTAAATTACATAGGGCACAAAGATGAGATGGATTATGTAGTTTGTTTTATTGAAGTGACTGATGTTCAAAATCCTAAAAGCATTTCAATAGAAAACACCTTACTGATGGATCTTTTTCAAGATCAAAAAAATGTGGTGCATCTCAATACCGGAACCACTAAAAAAAGCTTTTTACTTACCCGAGATAATGATAAAGCGGTGTTAAACTTTTCTGAATAATTTACTAAGATTAGGTTAATCTTTATTTTTATAAAATTCTTAAGCACTTAAAATAGATTACATTTTTATGAAACAACTAAAGCACACGTTTTTTGCAGTGCTACTTCTGGTTGGGGCAACAGCAGTTGCACAGGAGGAACAAGCACCTAAAGAAAAACAAGCAGGTCACACAAACACAAATAAGTTTAGACAACTTTATAATGAGTTTGCGACTCCTAATCAATACCGTACTGCCTCTGGAGCACCCGGTCCTGCTTACTACCAAAATGAGGCAGATTACGAAATGAAAATAACCCTTAATGATGAAAATCAGACGATAAGCGGTTATGAAACCATTACCTATCAAAACAACAGCCCAGATCAATTAGAATACTTATGGGTTCAGCTAGATCAAAATATTCGTAAAAAAGATTCTCCTGCTCGTGAGCGCAACGGTAGTGGGATGTCTCCTGTAGCACAGCCTGCCGGGATTGTTTCAGAATATATGCAAGAGCCTTTTGATGGTGGCTTCAACATTAGCGAGGTTACTCAAGACGGTAAGCCATTAAAATATATGATTAACTACACGATGATGCGTGTAGAAATGCCTGAGCCTTTAGCTTCAGGAGATTCTTTTGAATTTAGCATTCGATGGAATTATAACATTCCTGAGCACACGGTAGATCGTGCGCGTTCAGGATATGAGAGCTTTCCTGACGGAAATAAAAACTATGTGATCGCACAGTTCTTTCCTAGAATGTGTGTATACAATGATGTAGAAGGATGGCAAAACTACCAATTCTGGGGAAGCGGAGAGTTTGCACTTCCATTTGGAGATTATGATGTAGAGATCACAGTGCCGGCAGATCACTTGCTAGACGGAACCGGAAATTTGGTAAACCGTAAAGATGTGTATAGCAAAGAAGAGTATAAGCGTTGGGAACAAGCTACTAAAAGCTATGACAAGCCGGTAATTATTAGAACTCAGGCTGAAGCAGAAAGCATTGAAAAAGGCCATAGCACAAAAACTAAAACCTGGAAACTTCAGGCAGAAAACGTGCGTGACTTTGCTTTTACGTCTTCTCGTAAATACATCATGGATGCTCAAGCGGTTAAGTTTCCAAAAGGAGACGTGATGGCGATCTCGATCTATCCTAAAGAAGGAAATCCACTTTGGGAAGAATATTCTACTAAAGCAGTTGTGCAGACTTTAGAGTCGTACTCAAGAATGACTTTTGATTATCCTTATCCTAAAGCGATCTCTGTTCACGGTAAGAATCAAGGTATGGAATACCCAATGATCTGCTGGAACTACGGGCGTCCTAATGAAGATGGAAGCTATAGCGACCGTACTAAATTTGGAATGATCAGTGTAATTATTCACGAGGTTGGACACAACTTTTTCCCAATGATCGTAAACAGTGACGAGCGTCAATGGGGATGGATGGATGAAGGAATCAACACCTTTGTACAATACGTAGCAGAGCAGGATTTTGGTGAAAATTACCCGGAAGCTATTGCTCCTAATGCAAAATACCCATCACGTCGTGGTGCTCCATCAGCAATCACTGGATATATGGGAGGGAATCAAGATTTTATCGCTCCTATAATGTCTAATCCTGAGAATGTTTATCAGTTAGGAAACAATGCCTACGGAAAGCCTGCAACTGCTTTGAACATCTTGAGAGAGACTGTTATGGGCCGTGAGCTTTTTGATTATTCATTCAAAACATACGCGCAGCGCTGGATGTTTAAACACCCAACTCCTGAAGACTTCTTCCGTACTATGGAAGATGCTTCTGCAATTGATTTAGATTGGTACTGGAGAGGTTGGTTCTATACTACAGAAAATGTAGATATGGGCGTAGAAGAAGTAAAATCATATTACTTGACCGATAAACCTACTCAAGCCGGAAAAGCTTTAATGGAGCGTTACGGTGTAGATCCTGCAGGTAGAGATCTTGTTTATGTAGTTGAAGAGGATGGTGAGGATTATGACCCTGCAATGAAGAGTAAATCAAGTTTAGAAAATGCACCAAACCTACAAGAATTCTTGATGGACAACTTTAGTGCTGCCGAGCGTGCAAAACTAAAAGCGCCAAAGCATTTCTACGCGATTAAATTCAACAAGCCGGGCGGTATCCCAATGCCTATTATTGTGGAGTACAGCTATGCAGATGGTACTAAAGAAAAAGTTACTTATCCGGTACAGGTATGGCGTATGAATGACGCTGAGGTAACTAAGGTTCTAGCAACCGATAAAGAGCTTACCGGTGTACTTTTAGATCCGGATCTAGAGACTGCTGATGTTGATGTAAGCAACAACAGCTGGCCAAAACAGGCTCAAGAAAGTGAGTTTGACAGCTTTAAAGAAGGTGCAGAAGACTAAGCCTCTTTAAGACATATTTAGTATATTAAAAGCCGATGTTTCTTACATCGGCTTTTATTTTTCCTATATATTTGCAGTGTTATGAGTATACCACTTTTTATTAGCGGAGGCGAGATTGCTTTTGTGATTTTTATTGTGATAATGGTTTTTGGAGCTGATAAAGTGCCAGATATTGCCAGAGGTTTAGGCAAAGGTATGCGCACCTTAAAGAACGCTACCGAAGACATCAAATCTGAAATCACTAAAAGTGCAGATAAACAAGGCATCAATACAGATATCGCAAAGGATATGAAGAAGGAAATTGATGACGCTAAGAAGAATATCGAAGAAATTACAGGTTCCGTAAAACGGAAATTCTAATACTGAAGAGCTTTTTTTAAATACGATTTAAAGCCTTTGAGCATCCTAGTGTTCAAAGGCTTTTTTATTGCACAGATAACCCTGAAACCGCCTTGTTAAATTTTATTACTTTATAATAAATTTCACCTCTAAAATGAGAATTAAGTAATATCTTAAACAAGAAATTACAAATCTGTGGTTTTAACCTAGAATGCTTTAAAAGTCTTCATTCTTTATAGCATTTTAGTTCAATGATTGTATTTATTCTAAGTGTTAATTAGGAATCCCGACTTCAAAATGGAGTCGGGATTTTTGTTTGATAGCTTATAGTAGGCGCAGCTTTTAAAATGCCGCGGCACTATGAGCTACTTTTATTTTTTACGGCTGATGGTCAGGCCATCTCTTATGGTAAGTAAAACCGTCTCGAGGCGATCGTCTTCAGCAAGTAGCCGATTGTATTCCAAGAGCGCCTTTGTTGAGGTGTCTTTTGGGTTGAGCGGTTCAACTACTTTACCACTCCATAACACATTATCAGATAAAAGGAGTCCGCCGGGTCTGAGGCGGTCAATGATCAGATCAAAATAAGCCGGATAATTGGGCTTATCAGCATCCATAAAAATAAGGTCAAAGTCTTCTTCGATCTTTGGGATGATGTCAAGAGCCGGCCCTAAATGTTGCTTTATATTTTTGGCATATGCCGAAGCATCAAAGTATTTTTTTTGAAGATCTACCAGTTCTTCATTGACATCAATGGTGTGCAAAATACCGGCTGGTTGTAAGCCTTCTGCTAAACAAAGTGCAGAATAACCTGTATAGGTGCCCACTTCAAGAATGACTTTAGGGTTGGCAAGTTTTGCGATCATACTTAAAATACGCCCTTGATAATGACCACTTAGCATTCTGGGCTGAACTACTTTCTGGTAGGTTTCGCGGGTAAGCTTGCGTAACAACTCCGGTTCTTTTTCAGAGTGGGCTACAGCATAATCGTCAAGATCTTCAGAGATAAAATGCATATTAATCTTCGCTTTCAAGGCCTTCTAAAACCTCCTCGTCGTGTAACATTTTTCGGGTTTCCTGCTTCATCAGATCAAGCTTGGTCCGCAGGCTCATATCTTTGGTGAATTTTCCGTCGTAGATAAGATTTAAAATGGCTTTGTCTTGCACACGACCGCGGCGCATCGCTTCAGAATAGCGTAGATCTTCTCTAAAGGTGACCAGCGCATATTTTGAAAAATATTCAGTAGGAAACGCTTCTTCAAAGGCTATTTCTAGTTTTCTCTTTTCCTGAAAAATAGGACGGGCGGTATGTGCTTTCATTTCGTGAAAATTATCTACCGCAAGGTCTGCAATGGCATCAGTATCTTCTTTACGCTCTTCTTGATAGGCTTTAAAAACAGCCTTCCAATCGCCTGCGTACTGGTCTAAATATTGGTCCAATACATAAATATCTTCAAAAGCAGAATTCATTCCCTGGCCGTAAAAGGGTACAATTCCGTGCGCAGCATCTCCCAATAACAATACCTTGCCGTAAGCGTGCCAAGGAGAACATTTAATGGTGCCTAAAGGTGAAGTAGGATTTTCTCTAAACTCTGTGAGAAGATCAGGCATCAGAGCGAGTGCATCTGGATACTCACGTTTAAAATAGTCAAGTACGGCTTCATCTGTATTTAAGCTGTCAAAGCTGTCTTTACCTTCTTCCCAAGAAAGAAATAGGGTGACGGTAAAACTTCCGTCGAGGTTGGGTAAGGCAATCATCATATCTTTTCCTCGTGGCCAGATGTGTAGTGCGTTTTTCTCTACTAAAAATTCGCCATCTGCTTTTGGAGGAAAGCTCAATTCTTTATAGCCGTGAGTTAAGAAATCCTGCCCGTAGCTGAATAAAAACTTGCGGTGCTCCAACATACTTTTACGCAGGGCAGAGCCCACACCATCAGCACCCATTACCACATCGGCTTGATAGGTTGTGGTTTTACCGGTTTTATGATCTTCAAAAGTCGCCTGTGCAGTTTCGATATTTACACCTGTGCATTTTTGATTGAATTGCATTTTAATGGCCGGCATCTTATCACATTCGTCAAGCAACATGATGTTGAGGTCTTCCCGAGAAATAGAATTGATATATTCATTTCTACCGCTATACGGACTCATAAAAAGTTGTCCTTCGGCATTGTGAATCATACGCCCATTCATTGGGATACACAGCGGTAAGACTTTGTCTTCAAGTCCGGCCAGGCGAAGGCCTTTCATTCCTCGATCTGAAAAAGCTAAATTGATAGATCTACCGCTATCTACGATTTCTTTACGTAAATCAGGGCGCTTTTCCATCAGCGTGACTTTATATCCGCGTTGCGCCATGCGCAATGCTAAAAGCGATCCGCAAAGCCCCGCGCCAATGATTAAAATATGTTCTTGTTCTTGCGTTTTCAAAAGTGGTTTGTTAGTTGAAAATCCTCGAGGATCTTAAATGGTTATAAGGTTGCTAATAGCTCTTTAAGGCGTTGTGTCATTTCATACACATCTTCAAAACTGTTGTACAACGGGGCAGGAGCCACACGAATAACATCAGGTTCGCGCCAATCGCAAATAATGCCTGCTTGCATAAAGCCATCGTGCATGCTGCGGTCTGCGTTTTTAACTTGAATAGATAGTTGGCACCCGCGTTCTTCTGCATTTTTAGGGGTAAGAATAGCTATGCGATCATCATCAAGTTGGTTTATGAGAAATTCCAGATATCCGGTAAGCTTTTTAGATTTGGCGCGAATGTTTTGAAATCCGGCTTCCGCAAAAAGCTCTAGCGAAGCACGAATAGGTGCCATTGACAAAATAGGCGGATTGCTCAGTTGCCAGCCTTCTGCTCCCGGAATAGGATCAAAATCGACGCGCATATTAAAACGGCTGTCCATTTTATGGCCCCACCAGCCTGTAAAGCGAGGGATATCTTTATCATCAGCGTGACGCTCATGTACAAAACAACCTCCAATGGCTCCGGGGCCACTGTTTAAATATTTGTAAGTACACCATACGGCAAAGTCGGGGCCATTATCGTGCAAATCTGCATCAATATTTCCCACCCCGTGCGCAAGATCAAAGCCTACTTTACAACCGTAGCGGTGTCCTAGCTGGGTGATTTCTTTTATGGGGTATTTTTGACCGGTGTAATAATTAGAATTTCCGATCATCACAAGGGCGATTTCTTCACCGTGTTCTGCCATTAGCGCTTCCAGATCCTCAAAGCGGTTAAGATGCTCTCCCTCGCGCGGTTGCCAAAGCAAAAGCGCATCATCTGGATTATAACCTTTTTCTTTGATCTGAGATTTTACCGCATAACTGTCTGATGGGAAAGCGTCGCTCTCGATCAAGATCTTATAGCGCTTTGCAGTAGGCCGGTAAAAGGACACCATCATCAGGTGCAGGTTGGTAGAAAGTGTGTTCATCAACACCACTTCGCCTGGCTTTGCACCTACGATATCAGCCATGGACTTGGTCATCACTTCGTGATACGTTGTCCAGGGAATTTTAGCTTTAAAATGACCTTCAACGGCAAGTTCGGCCCAATTGCTGAGCTCTTGAGCTACATATTCTTTGGCTTTTTTGGGTTGAAGTCCTAGCGAGTTTCCGCAGAGGTAAATCAAATTATTGCCTGCTTCATCTTTCGGGAAGTTGAATTCATCACGAAATCTAGCAAGTGTATCGTCTGCATCTGCTTGTTTAGCAAAGGCTAAGGTGTTTTTATAAAGGGTGCTTGTTTGTTCTGACATAGATGGTAAAAATAACACATCGGCTCACGAGCGACAAACTTAGGTTTGCTATTCCTTCTAGGTATTTAGAATTGCAGCATTGTGCACGCTCGCCCAATTATTTTGTGTTAATTTGAGGTTGATTTCAATTGAGGTTTTATGAATTCGTTGCGTCTGGTTTTTAGTAACCTACGGTATTTTACTCCGGTTTTTTTGTTTGCCACCCTGAATATTCTTTACGGGACCTGGGCGATCTATATTCCTAAAATAACTGCCAAGTTGCAGTTGTCTGAAGGCGAACTCGGCTTTGCGGTGTTTTTTATGGCTTTGGGAACCTTATGTACCATACCTTTTGTACCCCGATTTATCAAAAACATAGGTTTAGGAAAAGCGGTTTTGTTTGCGGTAATTGGGTTTTGTATTTTGATCATACAGCCATTTTTAGCGAGCACCTATGTGCTTTTGTGTGCCTCATTGTTTGGAGTAGGTATTTTTTCCGGATTGCTTGATGTGTCTATAAACACTCTAGTCACCGAAATCGAGCGTCGCGACGAAGTGCATTTTATGTCGGTTTCTCATGGATTTTTCAGTTTAGGCGGAATGCTGGGTGCCGGATTAGGCAGTTTACTGATGCCGTACATCGCTTTACCAAAGTGGCACATTGCCGGTGTAAGCGCGCTGCTGATTTTAATCAACTTGGTTTTATGTAAACATTATTTTTCGATCAAAGCAGGAGCACACGAAGAGACCTCAAGCTTTAAACTGAAGAATTTGCGTCCCTTAGTAGGTTTAGCATTAATAGGCTTTTTAGTAATGGCTGCCGAAGGAGCGATCGTAGATTGGAGTGCGTTGTATATGGAGCAGGTAACTTTGGCAAGCGCAGCATTGGCGGGCTTAGGCTATACCATTTTTAACGGAACAATGGCCATTGGCCGTTTTTTTGGAGATGCGATCAGCGCATCTTACGGATCGCGCCTGATCATCATTGTAGGTTCTTTTATAGCTGCTATAGGCTTTGGAATTATCCTCAGCGGAAGTACTATTTACGCATTACTGGGTTTTGGAGCTGTAGGGCTTGGACTTTCTATTGTAGTGCCGGAGTTGTTTAGATACAGCGGCAATTTAAAAGGAATACGTGCAGAAGAAGGTATAAGTTTTATCGCCGGTACCGGTTTTGTAGGCTTGCTTTTAGGTCCGGTATTTCTTGGGTTTCTGGCGGAAACCTTCAGCTTAAAAGGCAGTTTTATCGCTTTGCTTTGTTTCACCGCATTAGCCGGCCTCATTGCTGTACGCTTAAAACGCAATTAAAAAAGCCCGTACAGAACGGGCTTGGTATTCAGTAAAATTACTTGAAGAAAGTCTGCTTCTTGGAATTCCCAACACTTAAATCTATTACTCTTCGGTTTTTACAGCGATATCTGTAAAATACAGATGAACAGCATCTTCGGGCGCTTTATGATCTGCAGCGATCTTGATTCCTTTGTAATCTTTATAATCTTCCCAAGTGGTTACCATAGAATATTCTGAAACGTTTCCGCGGCGGTAAATCCATTCTCTAACCATGTACTCATCATCATAAAAGAAATCGTAAGCATCACCCGGTGTATAACCGCCTTCTTCACCATCGTAGGTAAGTGTGATCTTACTCATTTTTTGTTGGCTCATAGGAGCGGTTGCCGTATCCTGAACTGTAAGTGTTGTGCCTTCATCCCAAACCAAATGCATAGGAGCGAGTAACCAATAGGTATCGTTTATGAAGCCTTTGTCTGCATCCATTGAGAGGCTATCTACTTCTTTTCGGTTGAAAGAAACCGTGTCATTATCACTGCGCATCGTTACATCCATAGTTTGCGGATTCCATTTCCAGGCGCGTTCAAAATGGCTGTCACCACGATCTACATTGAAAGTGAATTGTACTTCTGTAACTGATTTCCAGTTTTTCAAGCCGTTTGCTTCGGCGATTTTATAAGCGATCTCCTCTTCAGGAGTGCGGTCTTTTTCGGCAAGCTCTTCTGTATTCACTACCGGCGGCTGCGCTGTGGTTTCTTGAGATTCATTTTTACAGGCAAACAGACTTAGGCTTAAACCGGTAAGGAGTAGAATTTTTTTCATGGATTAGTCTTAATAGGATTGTTCATCGTTTTAAAAGTACAAAGCTTATTGTTTAGAGCACGCTTTTTAGAAAGATTTTATGATTGTCTGGGGCTTGCAAAGTGTAAGTCTGAGTGTATTTTACGACTGTTAAAACAAATGAATTTGTATGAAAAAAATACTGCATAAATCTGAAACTCGAGGAGATGCTAACCACGGTTGGTTGCATAGTAAACACACATTTAGCTTTGCGAATTATTATGATCCGCAGCGTATGAACTTTGGTGTACTTCGCGTGTTGAATGATGATAAAGTAAGCGGCGGTATGGGCTTTGGAACCCATCCGCATCAAAATATGGAAATCATTTCGATTCCTTTATCGGGTGACTTGGAGCATCAAGATAGTATGGGGAATACTACCGTGATCAAAGAAGGAGATATTCAGGTTATGAGCGCCGGGACCGGTGTGCAACATTCAGAATATAACAAAAATAAGGACGAGGAAGTTCGTTTTTTACAGATTTGGGTCATTCCGCATACGCAAAATGTTGAGCCACGATATGATCAAATAACCTTGAAAAAAGAGGATCGTAAAAATAAACTGCAGCAAGTGCTTTCGCCCAACAAAGAGGATGCAGGTGTGTGGATTCATCAGGACGCTTGGTTTAATATGGTAGATCTTGATGCTGATAAAGCGGTTACTTATGATTTCAATCTAGCGTCGAACGGACTATATCTATTCGTTTTAGAAGGAAGCGTTGAGGTAGCAGACGAAAAGTTAGAACGTCGTGACGGTCTGGGGATTTTTGATACGCAGTCGATCACCCTTAAAGCAAGCGAGCAGGCTTCGGTGCTTTTAATGGAAGTGCCTATACACGTGTAGAAGAAAAAGTGCCTGCATTGGCCGTGTGATTAAGACTGGTATCTTGTTGGTACTGCCAATGTCTCATGGTCTTGACCTGAGCGGATTTACTTATTAATTTTGTTGAAACTATTAATTAAACCTTTAATCTATGGAAACACCAATTAAGTTAGAGTTAGTAGGACAAAAAGGAGAACTGTTTGCCTTGAAATATCCGGGACTACAAATTCCTATTCACGTCAACCAAGAGTTGCTTGAAAAATTTAAAGCCAGTGATGAATATGTGGTCATTGAGCATCAGTCTCCACCGGAGTATACTAATGAGCTTTGGGCTTCTTCAGATACAAAAAGTCAGATCAATACTTGATTTTTTAAAAGTGCGATACTAAACAGTATCGCACTTTTTTATTGGCACTGTTAGAGCCTTAAAAAACTACATCGTTACCTTAAGAAATCCGCTAGGGATTTACGATTTTAATAACACAAGCGTGCCGGTTTTTTGCTGTTACATAGGTTAATTTTGCACTTTAGAATCAGGTTATGACAAAACGCTTTACAACTTCCTCTCGCAATTTAATCATACTCATTCTTGGAACGCTAATAGCTATTGGTCCGTTTTCTATTGATATGTATCTGCCCGGTTTTGGAAACGTAGCCGATGATTTTGGGGTAGACATCAGCAAGGTAGGTCTTACGCTTACCAGCTATCTCATCGGGATCGCATTGGGGCAATTAGCCTATGGACCTTTGATGGATCGTTTTGGTAGAAGAAGACCGCTAATAGGCGGTTTGATTCTATTTACGGTTACTGCGTTGGTGTGTGCATTCAGCTGGAATCTCAACATTTTGATCGCTGCCCGCTTTTTTATGGCCTTAGGAGGCTGCGCGGGAATGGTTGCTTCCAAAGCAATCGTAAGAGATTTGTTTGAGAAAAAACAGGTTGCAGATGTGCTTTCGACCCTAATGTTGATTATGGGCGTTGCGCCTATAATTGCGCCTACGGTAGGAGGTATCGTCATTGGTGCTTTTGATTGGGAAGCTGTGTTTTATATTCTTGCAGTATTTGCTATTTTGATGCTGCTGCTTATCACCTTTGTACTTCCTGAAAGCGCTGCGCCTAATCGCAGTACCAGCTTACGCCCTAAAAATATAGTACTAGAATACCTTTCAATTTTACGCAACAGAGAGTTCTTTATTTTTGCGATCACACGAGGCTTTACAATGGGATGTTTACTGAGCTATGTTAGCAGCGCTCCCTTTATTTTTATCGAATTTTTTGAACTGAGTGAGCAGCAGTTTGGGTGGGTCTTTGGGAGTAATGCCTTAGGTTTAATTCTGGGAAGTCAGATCAACCGTCTGGCCTTAAAACGCTTTTCACTATTGCAAATTACCGTCACTACTTGTGTTGCCTTGAGTGTGCTTACAGCCTGTGGTTTGGGAATAAGTTTTCTAAACTTAATCAGTTTTTGGGTGGTATATCCTTTCCTGTTTATGATGCTCTTTTTGATCGGTTTTCAAAACCCTAACGTGACCGCTTTATCTTTAGATCCTTTCACGAAACAAGCCGGAAGCGCTTCGGCATTAATAGGAAGTATTGGGATGATCTTTGGTTCAGTAGCCAGTATTTTAGTTGCTCAACTAGTGACCGAAAGCGTCAAGCCGTTACTTTACATTTTATTCGGAAGTGCGTTATGCAGTCTGGCGTTGGTGCTATATTATCTCAACAGACGCAAAACTTATGCTTTGCAGACTTCTTAATTCATAAACCGAAGCATTTTAAGAATTACCGAAGCGCTTGTCTGAAATTCTGCTCCTCTCAACTATTAAGAAAGTTTTGGTTTCGCTAGAAACTTATTTGTTAGTATTTTAAAACCTGAAACTAAAAGTCTGCTAAAAAGGCTTTTTAAGTAGCTCGCCCATTTTAAAAACTAACTTATGAATTCAAAAAAAGCCCTTCCTCTAATTCTCATTTTACTTTTTGTGACATTGCCTGTGCTTGCTCAAGAAAAAAGTTATGATTTCGGTCTTTATTTGGGGGGAGTGAATTATTATGGGGAGGTGGGCAAAAAGAAAGCAATTGCGCCTAATCGTGCGTTTTTTGGACTTATAGGAAAAATGAATTTTAACGAAAAGCTGAGTGCTCGTGCTACGTTGACTTATATGACGCTGTATGCGGATGATCGCAATGCCGGCGATGAATACCGAGCTAATGGAAGAGGGCAGTCCCTATTTTACTCCTTTGAGAACAGTCATATAGAACTTACTGCAGGTATAGAGTATACGCCGTTTTCATTCTTTAAAAATTCAAGAAACCCAATTGATTTTTATGTTTTTGGAGGTATAGGAGCAGCTTATGGCGATGAATTGTATTATCCGCTTTCGGCAGGATTTGAGGATGTAGCTGCAGAAAAATACGGTACAAGTACGCGTCTGGTAGTACCTTTTGGCGCCGGATTAAAAACGTTTGTGGGTAGTAAATTTATGTTGGGCTTAGAGTTAGCTCCTCGTTATACTACTTCAGATAATTTTGATGGAAGTCATCCTGATGAACCCCGATTAGAGCCTAATCAACTTCCTAATTTTGCTAATAATGATTGGTACACCTACATAGGCATTACCCTGACGTATCGTATAGGTAAAGGTAGTGACGCGTATTGTGATTGTACATTATAACGGGTTAATGACTTCTTCAAAAGCTAAAAATTGCCAGAGTAGTTATAGTGTTCTAGTGTTTGCAATTAGCTAATCTAAACCACTACTTGGCGTATTTTTCAATTACAAAATCGCCCCAGTCAGCAATAGATTGTATTAAAGGAATTAGAGTTTTACCAAAATCAGTTAAGGAATATTCGACTTTTAAAGGTGGTTTTGATGTATAAACTTTTCTTTTGATCAGGCCATCTTCCTCTAACGCTTTTAGTTGTAGACTCAAGGTTCTTTCGGTAACCGTAGGCATTGATTTTCTCAATTCGTTATACCTTAATTTTTTATTTATTAGATGGAAGAGGATCACCGTTTTCCATTTTCCACCAATAATTCCCATCGTTAAGCTTGCACAACAAGGGTATTGGTTACCTCTGAAAGTAATCATTTTTGCATCTGCTTTTTCCATATAATTAGTACTATCATTTTTGACCGTTATTGCAAAGATATTATGCTATACATAATTTTGCAACTATAAAAATTATAGTATAATTTAAACATTAGAAAATGAACTTAAAAGAAACACTAGACTGGAGATACACAACCAAGGAATTTGACCCAAATAAAACTATATCTGAATCAGATATGAGGCAGGTGAAAAATCTATTACGAATGAGCCCTTCAAGCGTCAACTTACAACCTTGGCATTTTATAATTGCTGAATCAAAAGAGGGAAAAGAACGAATAGCAACAGGGACACAAGGCTTTTTTCATTTTAATGAACCAAAAATTGTAAACGCATCGGCAGTTATACTGTTTTGTTCAAAAATTGATGCTGATGATAAATATTATCAACATATCGCTGATACAGATGATAAAAGCGGGAGGTTTCCAAATGAAGATATAAAAAATGGATTTTTAGGTGCTGTAAAGACATTTGCAGGAATTCATAAATATGACTTGAAAGACTTAAATCATTGGATGGAAAAGCAAGTTTATCTAAACATAGGAAGCTTTTTACTAGGCGTAGCTGCACTTGGAATAGATGCTACTCCCATGGAAGGTATTGATGTAAAAGCCTTAGATGAAGAATTTGGTTTAAGAGAAAAAGGATATACTTCTTTAGTTGCGGTATCCATAGGTTATAGAGCTGAATCTGATTTTAATGCTACTGAAAAGACACCAAAATCAAGATTGCCTGAAAGTGAAATTATCACTGTAATCTAAACTTCTAATAATGATTCAGTCAAACTTCTATTTAATTCTTTTTGTAGGATTAATTTTCTCTTGTGACAATCCAAAATCAGAAGAAAAAGCGACAGAAAATACTATTTCTGAAATTATAAAAAACCCAACAAATAAAGTTGGTTTAAGTTCTGATATTCTATGGGAGAAGATGAATCCTGCACGAGGTGATCAAAGCCCTCTGGCCGGAACAATTTGGGGAGATAGAAAAGCTGAGGTCTCAACTGGATATATTGGGAAATTTATAGATGGATTTTCATCACCCGCACACATTCATAATGTAACATATCGTGCCATTGTGATGAAAGGATTAATACACAATGATGACCCAAAAGCAGAAAATATGTGGATGCCTGTTGGCTCATTCTGGACACAACCGGCTGGTGAACCACATATTACGTCTGCTAAAGGAGAAGAAACCATGGCGTATATCGAGATCGATAACGGTCCATACTTAGTAAAACCAACAAATGAGTCTTTTGATAACGGGGAACGCCCAGTTAATATTGATGCCTCTAATATGGTATGGCTTGACAATACCCAAACAAATTGGATTTCAGGCGATAACCAATCAAAAATTAGTTTTTTATGGAAAAATGTAGAAGATATTTGTGGCGTTCTAGTGAAACTACCTGAACATTTTAGAGGAAAAATTTATAGTAGAGGTACTATTTTTTATGGAGTAATTATAGGTGGAAATGTTGATTATAAAATGCCTGATACAGATTCTGTAATAAACTTAGACGCTGGAAGTTATTTTGAATCAACAGGAAATAGTGTTCACGATATTTCAACACCTGAAGACACTTTAATTTACATAAGGTCTAGCGACAAAATTAAAATTGAATAAAGTCAGATTCCCATAAGCAACGAATGGAACATATAGCGGATAAGAGCAAAATTAAGGTTTAGTTCTTACCCGCTATTTTTTCATTCTAACTAAAATTGTTACCATTAAATATACCGCTTTTTAAGTATGAGACCACGGCCCTCAATAACTAAGAAAGTATCTTTGCGTAATGGCAAGACGGTTAGACAGCATTAATGACTCAAAAAAAACGAACGTGCGCGCATCCTTTCAAGCGTTACGTTTTATTCCCAGATTTTTTAAAGAAATAGGGCAGGTGAGTCCGCTGCTATTTACGCTTAATCTTTTAAGCAGACTCATCAATGCTTTTGCGCCTGTGGTGATTTTATGGGTGGGCAAGTTGATTATAGATGAGATCATCGCACAGGTGGCTGCATCTTCGCCAGACTATACCACGCTCTGGAATTATGTTTTGATCGAATTTGGTGTAACGATTCTTGCAGATATTATCAACCGAGTCATAGCCATCACAGACGGATTACTGGGAGATCAGTACAACATCGTTTCTTCAGAAAAAATGATACGTAAAACCAGCAAGATCGATATGGTGCATCTTGAAGATTCTGAGTTTTACGACAAATTAGAGCGTGCACGCCAGCAAACGCAAGGGCGCGTAGGTTTGATGAGTTTAGCCCTAGGACAGCTGCAAAGCTTGATCTCCATCGCCACATTAATCGCAGGTCTTATTTATTTTCAGCCGTTATTGATCATTTTATTGGCGCTAAGCATTATTCCGTTATTTATTAATGAAATTAGGTTCAGTGGTCAACAATATTCGCTATCCAGAAGTTGGACGACCGAACGCCGCGAACTAGACTATTTACGCTATATAGGCGCTAATGATAAAACCGCCAAAGAGATCAAACTCTTTGGGTTGACAGATTTTATTGCCAACAGATTTAAGTCGCTTAGCCAGCAGTATTATCAGATCAATAAAAAGCTTACCGTCAAACGCAGTATTTACAGTGCCATTTTTAATGTGCTGGGTGTGGTATGTTATTACGCGGCTTATTTAGTGATTATCAAAAGTGTTTTAGAAGGGACGATTACCGTGGGTGAGCTTACCTTTTTATCGGCTTCTTTTAATCGCTTGAGGAATACGTTGCAATCCTTTTTTACCAGTTTTACACGCATCACCCAAAGCGCCTTATACCTCAAGGATTATTTTGATTTCATAGACTTGAAGATTCCTGATGAGCACAAAAACGTTCTTCCGTTGCCCAAAGTCGTACGCGATGGTTTTGAAATACAAGATGTGCATTTTTCCTATCCGGGTAGTGAGCATCAGGTTTTAAAAGGCATAAGTTTTCAACTGAAAGCTGGAGAGAAAATGGCGTTTGTGGGGCAAAACGGGGCAGGAAAAACCACTTTGATCAAATTACTATTGCGCTTTTATGAGCCCACTCAAGGTGCGATCTTGTTAGATGGAGTCAACATCAATCGCTATAATAAAGCCGAATATCAGCAAATGTTTGGTGTAATTTTTCAAGATTTTTTCCGGTATGAGTTTACGCTGCGCGAAAATATCGCTGTGGGAGATATCGGTTCGGTAACTGATGATAAGCGCATTCAGGAAGCAGCACGCTTGAGTCTGGCAAATGAAGTGATTGAAGGTCTAAGCCTAGGTTATAACACCCAGCTGGGAAAACGCTTTAAAGACGGACAAGAACTATCTGGCGGGCAATGGCAAAAAGTAGCACTAGCCCGTGCGTATATAAAAGATGCACAAGTGATGGTACTTGATGAACCTACTTCGGCTTTAGACGCGCGTGCAGAATACGAGGTTTTTGAACGTTTTATTGCACTTACCGAAGGCAAGACGAGTATTATTATTTCGCACCGCTTTAGTACGGTGCGTATGGCAGATCGTATTCTGGTACTTAAAGATGGTAAAATACTAGAATTAGGTACACACGACCAACTGATGCAAACCCCTAGCTTGTATGCCGAATTGTTTGAGTTGCAGGCTCAAGGTTATAAATAAAAAACTTTTGGCTTAAAGCGCATTAGCGCTTAAACCGCCATCTGCGGTGATGTTTTGACCAGTAATGTAGGATGCTTTATCCATTGCTAAAAAAGCAATAGCACTGGCGATTTCTTCAGGTTGTGCAAAACGGTTTAATGGCGTTCGTTCTACGATTTTTGCATAGCGCTCTTTTTGATCAATAATGGGTTTTACCAGAGGAGTTTCGGTATACCACGGGGAAACAGCATTGACTCTGATGTTTTTATCGGCCCATTCTGAGGCTAAACTCCGGGTTTGTTGAAGAATTCCCGCTTTAGCCATCGCATAAGGCACGCCGCTTTTTACATCTTGCAAAGCTGCTACCGAAGCCACATTGATTACTGAAGCTTTTCCGGATCGTTTAAGAAGTGCAAAGAATTTTCTAGTCAATTCAAACGGAGCGATCAGGATGGTGTTAATCACTTGCTCGTATTCTTCAACCTCATACATTATCGCTTCTTTGCGAATATTCATTCCGGCGTTGTTGACTAAAATATCTAAGGAACCGCTACGCTGAAAAACAAAATCGGTAAGCTTGTCTTGATCGTCTTCAGAAGTTACGTCACCTTGCATCCCGGAAGCGATATAACCCATCTCTCCCAGTTCTTGTTGAAAAGCCGTAACTGCGGCTCCATCACGCGCTGTAAAGATGACTTTTGCACCTAGTTTTGCAAATTCTAAAACGGTAGCTCTACCTATTCCTTTAGTGCCTCCTGTGATCAAGGCAGTTTTTCCTTCTAAATTCCACATAACTTCAAACTCAATTTGCCGGCAAAACTACAAAGACTCTAAAGTCTATACCCAAATTTTAGATGGAAATACAGATTATGCATAAATACATAAATTAAAAAACCTCGCAGTTGCGAGGTTTTCGGTTCTTAGAAGTAACGCCAAAGCGTTTAATTCCGCTAGGTCTGTTCTCTAATTAAAAATCAAAATTGTCAGGATCCGGACCAATACGCTCGTGCTTGTCTAGCGCATTAATGGTCTGCATATCTTCTTCGGTTAATTCAAAATCAAATATGGCTGCGTTGCTTTCAATATGGTCTTTTGAAGTAGATTTAGGAATAGTAATTACACCATTTTGTAAATCCCAACGCAAGACGATATGAGCCGGAGACTTACCGTATTTTTCACCCAATTGTTTCAAGGTTTCATTTTTAAAAGCCTTTCCTTGCATTAATGGAGACCAGGCTTCGTATTGAATTCCGTTTTCCTTACAGAAGTTCTGAAGATCCTTTTGTACTAGCCAAGGATGAAATTCTAATTGATCTACCATAGGTTTGATTTCTGCATCTTGCATAAGATCTTTAAGGTGATGCTCTAGAAAATTACTTACCCCAATCGCTTTGATCTTTCCATCTTTATATAATTTTTCGAGTGCGCGCCACGTATCTTTATATTTACCTTCAACCGGCCAATGAATTAAATAAAGATCAAGATAATCTGTATCTAAACGCTGTAATGTTTTTTCGAAAGCTTCTAATGTGGCTTCGTAGCCCTGATCGCTATTCCATAATTTACTGGTAAGGAAAATATCTTTACGTGAAATACCACCTTCTTTTATCGCTTTCCCAACACCTTCCTCATTGTCATAAGCTTTTGCGGTGTCTATATGTCTATAACCGGCAGCTAAAGCCCATTTTACCGCGTTGATCACTTCTTTGCCATCTTCGGCCTTCCAAACTCCAAGCCCAAAATATGGCATGCGTACGCCATTACTTAATTCCCAAGTTCCTTGTAGGTTGGTAATTTCTTTATTTACAGTTGTAGTACTCATAATTTCAATTTTACTCTAAAACTAATAAATAGCTTGGGGTATAAAGAAGCTTTTAACCCTTCTTAACTGCTGTATGTTAAGGGTTTTTAGAAGATCAAGCATAAAAAAAAGCCACACCAAAAGGTGCGGCTTTCAACTTGTTAATGCAACAGATTAATCTACTGCATCTTCAGCAGCATCACCAATGTCATCTGCTGCATCTTCAATTTTATCTCCGGTAGATTCTCTACAACTTTGTAAGGTTGTACCCATAACTCCGGCTAGAAATAGAAATAAAAAAATACGTTTCATAATTTGAATTTTAAGGTTAGAAATTTTGGTTGTTTATAAGCGTCGGCCTGTTGCTAGTCTGTACAAGATCGCGATTACCGCCAGTACCAGCAAAATGTGAATCAAGCTACCTACAGATTCGGCAAAGCCGAAATAACCTACAAGCCAGCCAATGATTAAAATCACTACAATAAGCCAAATAATATCTCTCATCGTTATATAAGTATTGGTTAGAGATATGAAATTAGCAGATTCAATTTGAACTTGTTTTTTGATTAACAGTGAATTAACGCCGAGATTAGAAATTTTGTGGGTTCTTTATGATTTCTTGGGCACGTTTAACAAGTTGTTCTAATTCATCAGGATCTTTTTTATCCAGCATTCCCATCATCATATTCATACGTTGGTTATTCTCAAAATGTTCTTTCTTTTCCAGAAGGAAATTCCAATATAAACTATTGAATGGACACGCCTTTTCTCCGGTTTTTTTTGAAACGCTGTAATGACAAGAGCTGCAATAGTTACTCATTTTATTGATGTAGCTTCCGCTAGAAACATAGGGTTTTGTCGCAACAATGCCGCCATCTGCAAACTGACTCATACCGCGCGTATTGGTGATTTCTACCCACTCCAAAGCGTCTATATAAATCCCAAGATACCAAGCGTCAACTTCGTCTGGATGGGTTTGTGTAAGTAAAGCATAATTGCCAGTAATCATCAAACGCTGAATGTGATGCGCATACGCGTGCTCTAAACTTTGCTTAATGGCGTGATGTAGGCAATTCATTTTCGTTTTTGCCGTCCAGTAAAATTCAGGTAGTTCGTTCTGGTTGTCGAGTTTGTTGCTTCGGCGGTAACCGGGCATTTTCATCCAGTAAATTCCGCGCATATATTCGCGCCAGCCTAAGATTTGTCGTACAAACCCTTCGACTTGGCTGATGTCAATTTCCTCTTTATGCTCACGCCAATGGCTGATCACTTTTTCGATCACTTCAAGGGGATGAAGCATTTTGCTGTTCATCGCAAAGCTCAGCCTGCTATGAAATAAATAAGCCTGATCAGGATCCATCGCATCTTGATAATCTCCAAAATACTCCAGCAGATTGCTGCAAAAATAATTCAGCACACTTAATGCGTCAGGGCGGGAGGTAGGCCAATTATAATTTTCAGCATCAACGCTGCCTATGGTTTTAATCCCGACATTTTTGATCATTTTAAATATTTCTGAAAGATCTGTGCGAAAACCTCGCTCATGCGGAATCTCAGGTTCTCCTTTCCACTTTTTGCGATTGCTGTGGTCAAAATTCCATTTTCCTCCTTCGGGATCTTTGTCGTTGACCATCATGATATTGTATTTCTTGCGCATATCACGATAGAAATACTCCATAGTCAAGGTTTTTTTTCCTTCAAAAAAATCAGCAAGATCTGTGCGACTGGTTAAAAAATGTTCGGTGTCAACTGCTTGAGTTTGGAGGCGTATATCATTACAGAAATTTTTGAGTTGTTCATCAAGCCGATACTCGTCAGGAAGTTGATATTCAAAACGATCAATGTGATGCGCTTTAAAAAGTTGGTTTATGTTTTTGGTCAGGTCCTGCGTGTTATCAGGATGATCTAATTTGTAGTAAATCACGCTATGCCCGCGTTCTTCAAGCCATTGCGAAAAATTCCGCATTGCAGAAAAAAATCCTAGAATCTTTTGAATATGATGGGTGACATAATCGGTTTCCTGGCGCATTTCGGCCATAAAATAAAGTACATCGTCATCCACTTGATCATACCAAGAATGCTTTTGATTGAGTTGATCTCCTAAAATTAAACGTAGTGTTTTTGCCATAATGATCAATCAAATAAAGAAGGTTCTAGCCAAAGGCGCTGATATTTACCTGAGCTGTCATAACGCTCAGCCTGACTTTGAATATTAAATTTTCGATCTCGCGGATCGTTACCCACTCCGCTGTTGTACATCCAATTCCCATAATTGCTGTGCACGTCATAATCAATGAGCATACTTTCAAAATATGCTGCGCCAATACGCCAATCTTGCTGAAGTTCTTTTGCCCAAAGGCTGGCAACATTTTGTCGCCCCCGATTGCTCATCCAGCCTGTTGCAGCAATTTCTTTCATATTGGCATTTACAAAATTATATTTCGTGGTTCCGGAGATCAATTCTTTTTGAGCTGCTTTGTTGCTATGCCAATCGTAGTCTTTGTTGAGAATACCACCGATCTTGAAAATCGAATTACCGTATTTAAGCGAAATATATTTGAAAAAATCCCGCCACATCAGTTCAAAAAATAACCAATAAGTACTGTCATTCTTGACCTCTTCGCGTTCAAACTTTTTGATTTCCCAATAAATAATTCTTGCCGAAACACTACCGTTAGCCAGCCACGCCGAAAGTTTCGAACTATAATCAGTACCCACCAGACCGTTTCTGGTTTTCTTATACACCTGAAGTTTTTTTGATTCCCAGAAATACTGTTGAATACGCTGTGAAGCTTGTTGCGCACCACCTTTAAAAGGGAATGCTGTGCGATTATCTATTTTAAAATCTTCTAGTCCCAGGTCGCTAAGACTAGGGATCTCAGTTGGCTCGTCAATCAGATTTGTTTTAGGCTGCTGTTGCGGTTCAACACATTTTATGATATGGAGTGCTTTTTCGCAGGTTTTGCGCCATTGCGTAAACACGTTGGGGACTACCTCAAAGGAGTCATACGGGAGGTCTTCAGGATGGATTAAAAATTGGTCATAATTTGTCGTAAATGTCACAGAAGTCTCGCAGGCCTGCTTCACATTTTGTTGAACCTCTACTTCTTCAGTAGTCCATTCTTTTTGATAATAAATCTGACTGACCTTATATTTTGCAGCTAGCTTCGGTATTATTTCTTCCGGTTTTTCTAAATAAACCAATAAGGTAATATTTAGCTTTCTGAGATCCTCACGCAATTCTTGAATGGTTTCAATCAAAAATTGAGCACGAAAGCGTTCGGTTTTTTTAAATCCAAACGGACCGATTTCAAAATGTCTGGGATCAAAACAATACACAGCAACAACCCCTGCGTCATTAGTGCAAGCCTGTTGTAAACTGGTATTGTCTAAGGTGCGTAAGTCGTGTCTAAACCAAACTAGATTCATTAGCGTTTTTATTTCGTCTGCAGCGTTCACTGCAGTATTTGACATCATCCCAGTTTTTTGCCCACTTTTTACGCCAAGCGAAAGGTTTTCCGCAGGTTACACAAATTTTCTCAGGAAGATTTACCTTTTTATGAGCCAAGATCGGTAATTGATTTCACGGCCTGATCGGGCTGCGCATAGGTAAACCTGTTCAAAATCTGGGGTAGCGCGTAACCATCTAAGCCGTCAATGCAAACTGTTTGAGCACGTTCAAGATTGAGCCAGCCATCTTCAGCTTGAATTTCGCGATCTACATAAATGTGCTTGATGGCGCCGATTATGAAATGACAGTTGTTCTCTTTAATGAAATACTCATTCTCAAATTCGCATCCCAATTTGATCCTGCTTTGCTTTACGTATGGTGCTTTAAAATCGTCAAGATATTCTTCGTTAAGTAAGGTTTTGTCAAATTCAGAAACATTACCGGCATATTTAGCTGAAGTTTTATGTGCTTCTTTAATGAAATTTTGATTGACGTGGTTTACTGTAAACACACCAGACTTCTTGAGGTTGTCATACGTGTTACGCTCTACGGAAGTAGGACGCAATACAAAACCCAGAAGCGGTGGATTGCTCCCAAGGTGCGTAACTGAACTGAAAATGGCAACATTAGAAACGCCATCTTCCGAAATACTTCCTAAGAGATTAGCCGATTTAAAGCCGGTGCAACTGTTTATAAAATGTGCACGATATCGGGATGGCATATCAGCTATCTGTTCTGCTGTGTAATGTCTCATAAAAAAAGGGTAAGTTTTAACCTACCCTCAATTTACTGTGTGTTCAAGCGTTAAGCTGTTAACATTAAACAAAATAACAAAACTTTAAATGTCTAAGCTTCTTGCGCTTGCACGTTATACTTAGGATAATCAGTATATCCTTTTTCTCCTTGTGTGTAGAACGTATCTTGATCCCATTCGGCAGTTGGAGCTTTGATTGCAAAGCGTTCTACAAGATCTGGATTGGAAATATAAAGTTTTCCATAGGCTACAAGATCTGCATTTCCTTCTTTAATCACCGCATTACCGCTCTCTTGATCAAAATTTGCATTGATCATTAAATTTCCGTGGTACTTTGGGCGATAGTGCTTCGCGATTTCTGTTTCAAGAAAGTCGATATCGCTAACATCTGTGAACGGTTCAGAAAGGTGCAGATAGGCCAGGTCGTAATTATTGAGACGCTCTACGATATAGTCAAAAGTAGGAATGGTTTCTTCTGTTGCATCAATACCAAACACTCCGTTTAGAGACGGATTGAGGCGCACACCTATTTTATTTTCGGGCATCACTGCTTTGACTTTATCTAAAGTTTCAAAGAAGAAACGGGCTTTATTTTCAATGCTTCCACCATAGTTGTCTGTACGCACATTAGAATTTTTATTAAAAAACTGATGGAATAAATAACCGTTAGAACTATGAATTTCAACGCCATCAAAACCGGCTTCCATTGCATTTTTAGCAGCAGTGACAAAGTCTTCTTGCGTTTGTTGAATATCTTCAAGCGTCATTGCTTTAGGTTCTACTGTGTCTTTAAAACCTTCAGAAGTAAAGGCTTTGGCATTAGGGTTTACCGCGCTTGGAGCGAGTGGCTTGTCTCCATTATGAAAATCAGGGTGAGACATACGACCTACGTGCCATAATTGTATAAAGATCTTACCATCTTCGGCGTGTACAGCATCAACCACTTTTTTCCAACCGGCAACCTGCGCTGCAGAATGAATCCCCGGCGTATGAATGTAACCTACAGCCTGAGGAGAAACTTGTGAGCCTTCAGTAATGATAAGGCCGGCACTAGCGCGTTGGGTGTAATATTCTACGTGCATATCAGTAGGTGCATTTTCCGGATTATCAGCGCGACTACGCGTCATAGGTGCCATCACGACACGATTTTTTAAGGTACTAGCACCTAATTTAAAAGATTGTAATAGAGGTTGATCAGTTTTCATAATTTTTCTTTTTCTGCGGAAGCAACAATTATTAGTGCTGCAATTCCTAGTTTATTTTTAATTGCTTTTTTGGTCTAATCGGAGTAAAAGCCCTAACAGTTTGGGCTGTTAAACCTTTTATAAAATCTATTTTGATTAGAAATAAACGATTGGTTATGTGAGCCATAAAGGCTTCAAAAGGTTTGGAGTAGCTATTTAATCGTCAATGTTTTCGCGCATTTCACTTTTGCGCATAGGCATCTGATCTATGGTCTCAAAAATGATTTTCACATCAAGCGGAAAGGTTTTTTGAAACTTCACTCCGCCATCTTTTCCTATAAGTGTAATGCCTTCATAAGTATTTGGGATCTGATATTTTTGGCGTAACGGCCCAACTTGAAAGCCTGAAACAACCTTTAAGTCTTTATCGTACAAACGTCCTTTAGCTAAAACAAAAAGCAGAATATTGCGATCTTCTATTTTTTTGGTCGAATTTTTCATGTGTTGCCAGTGGGTGACAAAACTTTCCGTCTCGAGGCTGGTAGTAGAAAAAACCACAATGCGGTTGCGCCATTTGTATTTAGAAAAGTCGTTTTGTGCAGATGCGGTCAACGCAAATAAAACTAATGAGATATTGGTGAGGGTTTTCATAAATGTGCTTGGTCTTTTAAAAGGTCAGGAAATTGTTTTTTAAATCGGTTAAGTCTAGGTACGGAAACCCCAATTATATAGGGATCGTTAGGGTGCTTACGCTCGTAATCCTGATGATAGGCTTCCGCTTTCCAGAATTTTTGAAAAGGCAATACTTGAGTTACGATTTCACCATCATAAACCGTTTCATTGAGCTGTGTGACAATGCTATCAATAATGCGTTTTTCTTTTTCGTTTTGATAGAAGGCTATAGAGCGATACTGTTTGCCGCGATCAGGACCTTGACGATACAGTGCCGTGGGATCGTGTGATCCAAAAAAGGCAATGACTAAATTGCGATAACTTACCGTGTCAGGATTATAAAATACTTCTACGGCTTCGGCGTGGTTGGTTTTTCCGTAGCTTACTTCTTTGTAGGTGGGGTGTTCTTCAAAACCACCGCTATAGCCACTTACGGCTTCCTTAACTCCTTTGATGCTCTCAAAAATCGCTTCTACACACCAAAAGCAACCGCTTGCAAAATAAGCACGTTCATAACCCTCCACAGGTTGCGTTTGCACCGGAGGTAGCTTAGCCATCTTTTGATCACTTTCTAAAGAAGTAGTGTTTTTACAGCTTAGGCATAGCGTTATTAATACAATGTAGCTCGTTATAAAGCGCATAGGGTGATTTTCTACTTAAATATAACGAGAAGGGCCGCGCAGGGCTACTAAGGTCCTGTTAAACTCTTAAAATAAAAAAGCCCCGATAGGGTCGGGGCTTTGTCTGTATTATGATGTGAAGCGATTAGAGTTTCGCAAAAATAGCTTCCATTTTTTCTGATTCTTCTTTTGCAAGTTCCTCGTCAACTAAGATACGACCACTATGCTCATCAGTAATGATCTTTTTACGACCTGCGATTTCCACTTGTACTTGTGGTGGGATCGTAAAGAAAGAACCTCCAGATGCACCACGCTCAATAGCCACAACGGCAAGACCATTGCGTACGTTAGAGCGAATGCGCTTGTAAGCTTTTACAAGACGCTCATCAATTTGTTCTTCGTAGCTTTCTCCTTTTTCAAGAAGTGCTTGTTCTTCTTTTTCCGTTTCAGCTAAGATCTCATCAAGCTCGTCTTTTTTGTGCTTCAAGTGCTTTTTGCGCTCGTCAAGACGTTCTTTAGTAGAATCGATAACTTCGTTTTTCTGCTCGATCTGCGCGCGGAATTCTCTGATATTTTTTTCAGCAAGCTGAATTTCTAACTCTTGAAATTCAATTTCCTTACTTAGCGAGTTGTACTCTCTGTTGTTACGCACATTTTTTTGCTGTTCAGTATATTTCTTGATAGCAGCTTTTGCGTCTTCAATAAGAATTTTTTTAGCTTTAATCTGATCGTCGATTAAGCTTAACTCACCACCTAATTTGTCAAGTCGGGTATTTAATCCTGCAACTTCATCTTCAAGATCTTCTACTTCTAAAGGAAGCTCACCACGCACGTTGCGTATGGTATCAACGCGAGAGTGTATCAGCTGTAGGTCATACAATGCTCTGAGTTTCTCTTCTACAGTTGCTTCGGTCTTTTTTGCCATATTATAAATACTTAATAGGATTGGTGTTTTCGTCTGATAAAACGACTGCAAAATTAGTAAATTTTTTCGTAAGAAAGTCGGTCAAAATATTTTTTGTGTATTGCTCGCTTTCATAATGCCCAATATCAGCTAAAACGATTTGACCTTCAGCTTGATAAAACTGATGGTATTTAAGATCTGCGGTGATCAGCGCATCTGCTCCGGCAGCTTTAGCGGCGTCAATTGCAAAACTTCCGCTTCCTCCTAAAACAGCGACCTTTTTTACAGGTTGACCACGCAAAGCAGAATACCGAATTCCTTCAGCATGAAATGCTTTTTTGACCTGATTTAAAAAGTCTAATTCCTCAAGGGCTTCGGGTAGTTCTCCTATCATCCCCATTCCAATATTTTGATTGGCATTGTCTAAAGTGGTGATTTCATAGGCTACTTCTTCATATGAATGCGCTGCAAAAAGTGCGCTTAAGATGCGTGATTGCAGGCGCGCTTCAAACGTAATATTGAGTTGTACTTCTTTTTCAATATGCAGTTCGCCTCGATTTCCAACGCTGGGATTGCTATGTTCATTGCCCTTAAAAGTACCTTTGCCTTTGGTGCTAAAACTACACTCTTTATAATTGCCAATGTTTCCGGCTCCTGCTTTAAAAAGTGCTTCTCTCACAGTGATTACCTCATTTTTGGGTACATAGGTCGTGAGTTTTTTAATAGCTCCTTTTTTAGGAATTAAGATCTTGCGCTGCTCCAGATTTAACGCATCGCACATCCCTTTACTCACACCGTGTGGCATATTGTCAAGTGCAGTATGAATGGCGTAAATAGCAATGTCATTTTGGATCGCTTTAAGCACCACACGTTCTACATAATTTTTACCGGTGATCTTCTTGAGTCCGCTAAAAATTATGGGATGAAAACTTACAATCAAGTTGCAGTTTTTAGCAATGGCTTCATCGACAGTTTGTTCAAGTGTATCAAGAGTAACCAGAATACCGGTAACTTGTGTGTGATAGTTTCCCAGCAGAAGACCTACATTGTCAAAATCTTCGGCATTGGCGAGGGGAGCAAATTCTTCAAGGGTTTGTGCGACGTCTTTAATGGTCATAACTCGTAATTCTAATAAGTGGTAAAGGTAAAGATTGCGATAAGTGAAGCTACTTATTTTATTGCTAAATCTTGTTTTGTCAGGGTTAACAAATAAGTCACGCGTTCAAAAGTTTAAAAAGTAATACCTTCGGCGTTGTGAAAGACTTGCGAAAAATACTCTGGCCTTTTTCGGTGCCTTACGACGGGGTTACCCGAGTACGCAATTACCTATTTAAAAAGGGAATATTCGAACAAAAATCGTATGATTTTCCGATGATTGGTATTGGCAACTTAAGCGTTGGCGGTACCGGAAAAACACCAATGACTGAGTATGTGCTGCATCTTTTGAAGGAGGAGTATCGTCTGGCGACCTTAAGTAGAGGATATGGCAGGTCTACCAAAGGGTTTTTGCCCGTCACCCCGGAGGCTCACGCTAGCGAAGTAGGGGATGAACCTTTGCAGTTTGCTACAAAATTTGAGCAGGTAGCTGTTGCTGTTTGCGAAGATCGTCAAACCGGTATTGCCAAGTTGATGCAGCAAACTCCAAAACCTGAGGTAGTGGTTTTAGATGATGTTTTTCAGCACAGAAAGGTACAGCCTGGATACCTGATTATGCTCACGGCGTATAATGACTTGTTTTACAAAGATCTGGTGCTTCCGGCAGGGAATTTAAGAGAGTCTAGACAAGGAGCATCCCGAGCGCATTGTATTGTAGTTACTAAATGCCCTTCAAGTTTAGGAGAAAAAGAGATGCAAGCGATACAAACGAAGATTGGAACTTATAGTAATGCTCCGGTATATTTTAGTAGCATTGGTTACGGTTTAATTCAAGGAAACCCAACTTTTACTGACTATAGTACATTACGTAATAAGAAAATTAAAGTGGTAACCGGTATTGCCAAACCAGAGCCTTTTTTTGACTTTTTAAAAGGGAAAAACTTGAACTTTGAAGCGCTTCGGTTTAAGGATCATCATAATTTTACTCCTAAAGAACTACACGCTTTAGATCAACACGAAGTAATACTCACCACCGAAAAAGACTATATGCGCTTAAATGGCAAATTGCATAAAGCTACATTGCTGTATGTGCCTATTGAAATGAAGTTTTTAAGAGCAACGGAACGTTTCAACAATGATCTGCTAAATTTTGTGAAGCAGCAGGTCCCTAAAGAATAACGTTTTTACGTTTTAAAGCATTATGGATTTTAAAGAAGAATTCCTCTACCTTATAAGGTTTTGGGATGATGTCGTTGAAACCGGCCAGATAAAAATCGTCTATATTTTCTTCAATGGTTACCGCTGTTAAGGCTAGAATAGGCAGGTCTTTGTTGAATTCGCGTATTTTTTGAGTCGCTTCAATACCGCTTATTCCCGGCATATGAATATCCATTAAGACCAAGTCAAAGTTCTCAAAGCGCACTTTTTCAATAGCGATTTCACCATTGTCTGCCACTTCGCACATCATCTCATTTTTTTCAAGAATTTTGCGGGTGATCATTTGGTTGATCTTGTTGTCTTCAACTACCAATAGCTTTTTGCCTTTTAGGGCCTCGTAATCTATCTCGTACACGCGCTCTTCGGTTTCGTTAGTTTTGCTTTTGGCCAGGCCATACTTGATATCAAAGAAGAATTTAGAGCCTTTTCCAAGCGTACTTTCCAGTTCAATTTTACTTTTTTGAAGGGTGAGCAGGCGCTTAACAATAGAAAGTCCTAAACCGGTACCGCCAAATTTTCGGTTGATCTGTACGGAACCTTGAGTAAAGTTCTGGAAGATATCTTTCTGTTTTTTCTTGCTGATTCCTTCACCGGTATCTTCAACTTCAAAATGAAGATAGGTTTGACTTTCATTACTGCTCAATTGCTTAATGCGAATAAAAATATCCCCGTCTCTGGTAAATTTATTTCCGTTACCGATCAAATTGATAAGAATCTGCGAAATCATTAATGGGTCACCAATGATCTGATCAGGAATTTCTTCATCATATTCCAGGTTGAGCTTGTTGCCTTTTTCTTGCGCCGAACGCTCCAAAGCAAACAATACATCATCTACACGTTTACGTAGATTAAAGGTTGCTTGTTCAACTTCAACCTTATCGGCCTCAAGTTTGTTAAGGTCAAGAATGTTATTGATGAGCGAGAGCAGATATTCTCCTGAAAATTTTAAGGAGTCAAGATGCTTCTTTTGCTCTTCGGTAGGATTCTCACTTAAAAGTAAATGCGTGAGTCCAGTTACTGCATACATAGGAGTACGAAGTTCGTGCGTGATCGTAGATAAAAACTGCGCCTTAACCACAGAAGCCTTCTCGGCATTTTCTTTGGCGATCATCAGTTCGGCGTTTTTAGCTTGCAGCAGCTCGTTTGCCTTAGCGCGTAAATTATTGTTCTTATAAAGAGATAGAGCTAAAAGGCACAAGATCGTGAACAATGCAATAATGAGTACGGTTGTGATCTTATTAGCCTGAACGCGTTTTGCCGGGTCGTAATCATCAGCATTAATGTTGGCGAGTAACGCATTGCGAATCGCGACATTTTTTGCAGTTGAATTGTTTTCACCAAAATAACTGCTGCGTTTTTGATTGTATAAAGAAAGGTAGCTGAAAGCTTCCTCAAATTCTTGCCGCGCCGAATAAATGGTGCTCAATAAATTGAGTCCGTCAACTTCAAGTTGCGGGTAATTATTATTTAAACTGAGTTCGTGTGCTTTGTTAGCGTACGACAATGCAGTATCCAACTGATTGAGCAGGAAATTCATTCTGCCCTGTTGTAAAAAAACGCGGCAAAGCAAATAACTGTGTTTGCCCTTTGTTTTGTTTAAAATCGCTTCGGCTTGCTGATATTTTAATAGGGCTTCTTCATTGTTTTTGAGTTCCTGCAAAATGTTGCCCTCATACAAATAGGTCGTAGCCAATTGTACTCTGGAGTCCTCATCACGCGTGCTTTCAAAAATTAATGCGGCATTTTCTAAAAAGGGTAATGCACGCTCGTAATTTCCGGTTTTAGATAGGATTTGACTGTAAATCAAATAGTCTTGCCCCAGATTGTCTAATTCTTGAAGTTCTTGGTGCAGTTTAATTGCATTAAGAATAAGCGGAGTAGCGAGCTTAGGATCGCCGCGCTCAAAATAAATTTTAGAAAGTAATTGGTTGCTAATCGCTTCGCCACTTTGATTCAATGATTTTATCGAAAGGGCTTCGGCTTTTTTGATATTGACGATCGCTGATTCAAAATCTGCCTGCTCCATTGCGTAGATTCCGCCCAGTAAAAGCGAATCAATCTGAATGTTCTGTACGTTTTCAGATCTGCTTGATTGTTGACCAAAACAGACCACGGAAATTAGGGTAAATAAGACGACAAGTAGTTTTCTGTCGATCAGCATTTTTTGACGCATTAAGTCACTAATATAGACACTTTGATAGAATATCTGCAGAAAACTTTAAGAATTTTTAAGAGATTTTAAGAATGAGATCAATCAATCTTGAAGAGTAACCGGTCTCATTATCGTACCAACCTATGAGTTTCACCAAGTTACCAATCACAGAGGTCATTTGAGCGTCTACAATCACCGAATGGGTATTTCCTACAATGTCAATAGAAACTAAAGGAACATTTGTAAACTCTAAAATGCCTTTGAGTTCATGTGAAGCCGCGTGTTCAAAAGCAGCGTTAATTTCCTCTATTGTAGTCTCGCGAGAAACGTTTAAGGTAAGGTCAGTTAAAGATCCGTTAGGCACCGGTACCCGAATTCCGCAGCCACCAATTACTTCGCTTAAATCTGGAAAAATTTTAGTGAGCGCTTTTGCGGCACCTGTGGTGGTGGGTACGATAGATTGACCTGCAGCTCGCGCGCGTCTTAAGTCTGCGTGTGGCTGATCGTGCAAACTTTGATCTGTAGTGTACGAATGTACCGTAGTAATATACGCCTGCTTAATTCCGCATAAATCATTCACGACTTTAATCATTGGGGCTGCATTGTTGGTGGTGCAACTCGCATTAGAAATGATACGCTCACTACCATCAAGCAATGTGTCATTTACACCAAGCACAATCGTTTTAATATGATCATCTGCCGGTGGAACACTTAGAATGACTTTGGGAGCGCCAGCCTCAAGATGCGGAAGAAGAGCTTCTTCGGTTTTAAACTTACCGGTAGCTTCAACAATGAGATCCAGATCGTGATTTTTCCAAGGAATGCATCCCGGATCAGACTCCTGATAAAGGTAAACTATTTGTTGATCGACATAGAGGGCAGCATCTTGATGACTAATTTTCGGTGGAAAAATGCCGTGAATACTGTCGTATTTAAGCAGATGCGCTAAAGTTGCACCATTGGCTTTATCGTTTATGGCGACTACTTCAATTTGTGGATGCTCGTGCAAAAGTCGAAACAATCTTCGACCGATGCGTCCAAAACCGTTGATCCCGATTTTGATAGTTCTCATGCGCAATACGTCTAGTTAAGGTGCTTTTGAGCTTTATATGAAGAGCGCACGAGTGCACTACTCTCTACGTGACGGAAGCCCATTTCTAAACCTATAGTCTCGTATTTTTTAAATTGATCTGGCGTAATGAATTGTTTCACCGCAAGATGTTTTTTTGAAGGCTGAAGGTATTGCCCAATGGTCACCACATCTACATCAGCATCGCGTAAATCTCTTAAGGTTTGAATGACTTCTTCTTCAGTCTCACCCAGACCTAGCATGATGCCTGACTTGGTACGTCTGATGCCTTGCTCTTTTAAATATTTAAGTACGCCTAAACTACGCTCATATTGTGCTTGTATACGCACTTCTCGGGTGAGGCGTTTTACGGTTTCCATATTATGAGAGACCACTTCAGGTGCCACTTCAACGATACGATCAATATTGCGCTCGTTTCCTTGAAAGTCGGGTATAAGAGTTTCTAAGGTAGTGTCTGGATTCATGCGTCTGATGGCTTTAACCGTTTCAGCCCACATTATAGAACCCATATCTTTTAGATCATCGCGGTCTACTGAAGTAATTACCGCGTGCTTAATTTTCATAAGCTTGATGGAACGAGCCACTTTTTCTGGTTCTTCCCAATCTAAGGTGTCCGGTCTTCCGGTTTTAACACCACAGAATCCGCAAGAGCGTGTACATACGTTACCTAAGATCATAAAGGTCGCCGTTCCCTCACTCCAGCATTCTCCCATATTTGGGCAGCTTCCAGAGGTGCAGATGGTGTGTAAATCATACTTATCTACGAGGCTCCTGAGTTCTGTGTATTTCTTGCCGGTGGGCAATTTTACACGCAACCATTTAGGTTTTGGTTTATGAACCGGTGCTGCTAATGTTTCAGTATTCATCACAATTCTTTTAGGTCAGCAAAGATACAAACTGTACTTCAAATAACAGGTACTGCTGCATTTTGTGTTGGTGGTCTCTTCTACGCTTAAAAGCTTACACTTTGGCTTGGGTAATTTGCTTGTTAAGAGAGTTTTAGTACTTGCGTTAAAATTTAGGTAATTAGGAAATCGTTGTGATAAGAAGCAAGACTGCCGCACTACTTTTACATCAGTATTAAACAAAAACACTCTATTATGAAACGCTTTACACTTCCTTTTTTGATAATTGCGATTGTAACAGGAATCTATGGTTTTGGAGGGTTTGATCTTTGGGCAACCGAAGCTGCACGTATCTTATTTCTGATTTCAGCAGATTTATTTGTAGTATCTTTATTTGCCAAATTTTTATTTAAGAAGAGTCCTAAGCCTATCGCGCAACAGGTAAAATCATAAATCAGCCTTTTCATTCCTGAATTTAGAACTGCTTTAATACAAAGCAGTTTTTTTATGTCTAAATTGTAGCATAATTATTGATAAGAATAGTAAAAACTTTATGCGTAATCTTTCTTTAGCTCTACTTCTTTTGATCTCTGTTTACGGTTTAAAAGCGCAAGAGCAAGTTTTACATCGTGGAGCAGTGACCGAAACCGTGACCGCTAACGATTCTATAAGCATTCCATATTCTATTTATTTGCCGCCAACCTACGATGTGAACAATCCGTCTAATGCGTTGTTTATTTTTGACTCAGAAGGGGAGGGTACTAAAGCAACCCGACTTTTTGTATCTGCATTACAGGGCGAAAATTATATCATCGTTGCAAATAATAAACCCTTGCCGCAAGCATTAGACAGTCTTGATGCCAATGCAAAAATGGGGCTGCATATTATGCAAGATGTATTTAGAAAGGTTTCTCTGGATATGAATAATGTGTATCTGGCGGGGCATAAGAGTGGTGCAAAGGTGGCAAGTGCCTTATCCTACATCGTAAGAGGAACAGCTAATTTGCTTTTAATTGATGACGTGTACTTCGCAAACAGGTTTGCAGATCAGGCGCAAGAAAACCTTGCGATTGGAGTGGTTGGTGAAGCTTCACCTAACTATTATCAGATGGAAGATTATTTCTATATGATGAAAGCATACAATAATGACAATACGCTTTATTTTATTGAGGACACCAAAACTTGGCCGTCGGCAGCGTTAATGGGTACATTGATCAATAGATTGTATCACCTCAATAATGAGCGTTTAAATAAAAAGCTTTCTGATACGGTATGGCAACGTCAATATCAAACAGATCTCAACACCATTAAACAACTGACTTTAGCAGAAGAATACGTCAATGCCTATGAGTTGGCCACAGATTTAAAAGGAGAATACCGCGGAAATGTTGATCTTGATCCGTTGCGCGATCTGCAGCGTGGGTTGAGAAGATCTGATGCGTACAAACAAGAAAAACGCTTTATGCGTTCTGATGATATAGAAGAAGGGTTGCTGCTGGATGATATTAGTTACTTTTTAGATGAAGATCTTGCGCTGGGTAGTTTTTCAAATCTGGGTTATTGGGATGAACGTATACAGCAATTTAGAGCTGCGGCACAAAATTCGGCGAAGCCTAAAGAACAAAAAGTAGCTAAACGCATGCTAGGTTATATTGATTATGTTGTCATCGATTTTCTGACCTTAAACCGGGTAGCACTTTTTGATCAGCGCATTTTTGCTAATGTACTACGTACGTTACTAGATCCCGAAAATGATACGGCATACTTAGACATAATTAGTTTAGCAGCCATTGATGGGGATGACAATACTGCTTATTTTTATCTAGAAGAATTGCTGAAGCAAGGTTATGATGATTATGAGGCGCTCTACTCGATCCCAAAAACCGAATTGCTGCGTATTAAGCCTACGTACAACGAACTTGTGGAAAGTTATTTGGGCAAATCTAAATTTTAGAGAATTCCTTATTTCTTTTAACGTAGATCAATAAAAGCAAAGCAACCACTGTTATTGCAGCCATAATGGCCCAAGTACTTTTGTAACCTAAGCGGTCCACAAGTTGCATCCCACTATTATGGCCAAAAATATGCGCAAGCGAAAAAGACATGCTGTACAATCCCATGTATGCTCCTTGTCTGCCCAGTTTAGCACGTCGCAAGGCGAAAGCATTTCCAAATGGGAACGCGATCATCTCTCCTAAAGTAGCGACTGCCATACCTAATATTAAAACCCCATTCCAACCGCTGAAATAGAAAAAACCAAAACTCAGTCCGGTCAAAACTAGTCCGCCGATTACATTAGAAATGTGATTCCAGTTTTTAGCTTCCATAAAAGCGATCAATGGCATCTCAAATAAAAAGATCATCAGTCCGTTCATTCCAAGCAAAAGTCCAATTTGCGATTCGGTAAGTAAACGAACCTCTTTATAATAAACCGGTACAGTAGAAAAGTATTGAACAAATACAACTCCGAATAAAGCAAGTGCGATCAGGAATATAACATATAGACGGTCTTTGTGCGGCGCTAAGGGATTTTCGATCATTTTTTCTTGATCTGTTTCTTTAGCTTTTTTAGGGTTCAATGTTTGAATGAGTAGCAAGCCGGCGAGAATACAAGTAATGCCGTCTGCTAGGAATAAACCAAAGTATCCAATACTTGCAATGATAATTCCGCCCAAAGCCGGGCCTGCTGAGAATCCTAAATTGATCGCAAGACGTATTAAAGTTAATGAGCGCGTTTTGTTCTCCGGTTTGCTGTATGCGCTCAGCGCAACGAAAAAAGCAGGCCGAGACATATCTGCTACTGTGATCAAGGCAAAAAAGCCAATACATACCGCCCAGAAGCTAGTGATGAACTGCAAGCCTAAAAATCCAATTCCGGTAGCGATAAGACTTAAAAGGATGGTTTTATAATATCCTAGTTTATCAGATAGAATTCCGCCTAGCCAGGAGCCAAAAAGTGAACCAAACCCAAAACAAGTCATTACCCAACCTACACGGCTTAGACTAAATCCTAAATCGTCTCTGAGGTATAGTGATAAAAACGGGATCACCATTGCACCCGCCCGATTTACCAGCGTGATCAATGCAAGCCACCAGATTTCTTTTGATAGTCCTTTAAAGGTATTGAGGTAAGAAGTAAAAATGCGTTTCACGATAGGTCTAAATAAAAAAAGTCTGGCGATAGGACCAGACTTTTTGCGTTTATAAAATAGGTTTATGTATCAACACAGCACGTCTGGAAGAGAAGGATATTCCTTTACTAGGCGATATGATGTGTTTTTAAATTTCATTTTAAGCGAATTTATGGACGACCTTTTGTGTTTATTGCATCAAGGTCGTTTGATAAGTTAAAGCTACTAAAACTTTTTCAGTAGAAGCTTTTGTTTGTTAATTAAAATTAAAGACTTCCACTTGGCAGTTCTTCTACTTGTACGGGAAGATAGAGTTCGGTTACCCACTCAGCAGGATTCGGGGTGTCCTCAGGGCCTACTATGTAAAATTCAAATTTGCTGCTTTCGGGAGCGGCCACATAATTGTTTTCTTGCATGTAAGCTTCGGTTTTTTTCCAAGCTTCATCAAGATTACTGGTGTTTCCGGTTAGTCGCGTTTTTATGACGGTGTAGGCCGGTAAAAATCCACAAAGAATAGCGCTGTCTTCAGGTACTACTATTCTTGAAGTTGTAGGAATTCCACTTGAAATGATTGCGCTATTATTTACAGAGTCTTTAGAGTTGTAAATAGTTAGCGGTTTTCCCAGAATGGTGATGTTATTACCTTCCATAAAAGATTTCACCTGTGGAATAAGCTCCATAACTTTTTCATCAATATGTTCAATCGAGGTGGCTGCTGTGGCATACATATAAAAACCACCGCTATATTGTGTAATGCCGCTTACATCAATGCTGTACACTTTCATATCAGCATTGATCAGTTGGTCTAACGCAGTCAGACCTTTGTCATACATCGCGCGCATTTCACCATCAAAATCATAACCACCAAGAGTGAAATAGGCTTTGTCCATTAAGGTGTGTTCACCTCTAATTCCCCAGGTTACCTTAGTGCCTTCTTCTACTTCTTCAAATTGCCAGAATACATTCGCTTCACGCTCTCCTCCCGGAGTGATAAAAGTGATGTCTTGCTCAATACGTTGATCTTCGATAACCGAAGTGGTTCGCATAGCACCATCAACTTCTTCACCATTCCACGAATAGCTCGCGCCCTCGCCGCTGGTTTTTTCAGGATAATTAAAAACCATTGTAGGGTCTTCTTGTTTCCAAGGTCCCCAGGTTTCCCAAGTTTTATATTCGTTAACCTTATCAAAAACCACACTTACAGGAGCGTCAATAATTTTTGATTCTTCAATTTCATAAGTGCCGTCTTTGGTAGCAAAATAAATAGCACCTGCTATAAAAACAATGAGCAGTAGAAAGAAGAGGTATTTTAATATTTTCATTTAGGAATGGGTTTAACAGCTAAGTTAGCAATTTAAAACGGATTGTAGGAGATTCCCACAAAAGAAGAATTAAGAAAAGTAACTTACTTGTTAAGCGTTAATTTAATAAGAAAAAGAAGCGCCACAAAAACGATAAAACCTATCAAAATCCAAAAAGATCCTCGGTATTCTTTTTTGTGAAGTTTGCGGTCTTTGCGATAGCTGCGTGATACAAAAAACACGAAAGCTATAAAGAACAAGGCCGCAAAAACCCATTGACCGGTAGTAAACATTTTAATGTATTTTTAGTCAAAATTAAGTCTTTAAAACAGAATATTACGATGAAAAAACGATTAGCTGCGGTACACGAATTTCATAGCACCTTTGGATTAGGAATTGAAGAAGCTCCAAAAGCCGACTTGGGAGAGGCTAAAAATTTGTTGCGTTTCAATTTGATGAAAGAAGAGAATGAAGAATATCTAGACGCTGCTAACAATAATGATCTTACCGAAGTAGCCGATGCATTAGGCGATATGCTTTACATCTTATGCGGAACCATTTTAGAACACGGGATGCAACATAAAATAGAAGAAGTATTTGATGAGATTCAGCGCAGCAATATGAGCAAGCTAGGAGCTGATGGTAAACCAGTGTATCGCGAGGACGGGAAAGTCTTAAAGGGCCCGGCTTATTTCAAGCCGAATATTAAAAAGATTCTAGACAATTAATCTAGTTTTTTTCTCCACTTATTAAGGCTAAATTCGCAGCCTATGAGCGCAATCAATTATGTTTCGGTAGAGTCTATCGCTAAAGCTTTTGGCGAGCGGGTATTGTTTAAAGATTTATCTTTTGGTATTAACGAAGGGCAAAAAATTGGCTTAGTGGCCAAAAACGGTACCGGTAAAACGTCGATGCTTGATATTTTGGCAGGAGCTGAAAATCCAGACAGTGGGCAGGTGGTGTATCGCAAAGGAATCAAGATTTCTTTTCTACCTCAGGAACCCGATCTTGATCCTAATCTTACCGTAGAACAAACCATTTTTGATAGCGATAATGAGATCTTAAACGTAATCTCGGCCTATGAGCACGCCCTTCAAAATATGGAAGATACCGAAGCGTATCAGAAAGCTTTTGATCAGATGGAAGCGCATCAGGCCTGGGATTTTGAGACCCAATACAAGCAGATCTTATTTCAGCTAAAACTGGATGATCTTGATCGTAAAGTCGAAAAATTAAGTGGTGGGCAAAAAAAGCGTTTGGCTTTGGCTAATATGTTGCTCAGTAAACCTGATTTGCTGATTCTTGATGAGCCTACCAACCATTTGGATCTCGAGATGATCGAGTGGCTAGAGCAGTTTTTTGCCAAAGAGAATTTTACGCTGTTTATGGTAACGCACGACCGCTACTTTTTAGAGCGGGTGTGTAATGAGATCATCGAATTGGATGAAGGTAAACTGTATAGTTATAAAGGGAATTATGCGTATTACCTAGAGAAACGAGATGCCCGAATTACTAACGAAGAAGTTGAAACGGGAAAGGCAAAACAGCTTTTTAAAAAGGAACTGGAGTGGATGCGTCGCCAGCCTAAGGCGCGTACTACAAAGTCAAAATCGCGTATCGATGATTTTGCCGAAATAAAAGAACGCGCACACAAACGTCGCAACGATCACGAGGTGCAACTCGAGCTGAATATGGAGCGGTTGGGAAGTAAGATCGTAGAGCTGCACAAGGTTTCAAAGTCATTTAAAGACCGAGTGATTCTTGATAAGTTTGACTATAATTTTCAGCGGGCAGACCGTATTGGGATCATTGGTAAAAATGGAACGGGTAAATCTACATTTCTCAATATCCTAACAGGAAAAATGCCACCCGATGGAGGAAAGATCGTGATCGGGGAGACCATTCAATTTGGCTATTATACGCAGAAGGGAATCGAGATCAAGCACGGACAAAAGGTCATTGATGTCATCAAAGAATTTGGGGATTATATTCCATTGAAAAAAGGACGCCAGATTTCTGCTGGTCAGCTTTTAGAGCGTTTTCTTTTTGATCGAAAAAAGCAATATGACTTCGTTGAAAAATTGAGTGGGGGCGAGCGTAAGCGTTTATATTTATGTACGGTACTTATTCAGAATCCTAACTTTTTAATTCTCGATGAGCCTACAAACGATCTGGATATTGTGACGCTCAATGTGCTTGAGAGTTTCTTGCTGGATTATCCGGGATGTTTGATCGTTGTTTCTCACGATCGTTATTTTATGGATAAGATCGTTGATCATCTTTTTGTATTTAGAGGTCAAGGTCTGGTTGAAGATTTCCCGGGGAATTATTCTGATTTTAGAGCTTATGATTCTGGTCCGGCAGTTATTCAAGAGGAAGATCCGCAGCCCAAAGTGGAAAAGGAAACCAACAAAGACAATTGGAAAACAGCCGGAAGCGCACTTTCTTATAACGAGCAAAAGGAATACAACCGACTCGAGCGCGATATCGCCAAGCTTGAAAAGGAAAAGGAAAAGAAGGAAGCCGAATTTCTAAATCCCGATTTGTCAGGAGATGAGATCAATCAAGCTTCTGTGGAGTTGCAGCAGATTCAGGATAAAATAGACGAATTTACCGAGCGTTGGTTTGATCTAAGCGCCAAGATGGAAGGTTAGGCGAATTTAGAAGTACGAAATACGAAGTGCAAAATTCGTCTTCGACAGTAGGTAAACGTTAGCAATAAGAGAAATTGCGAATTAGGAATTTAGAATTTTGAGTTTGAATTTTGGATACAGAGCGCAGTGCAGAAAGTTGGGTTTAGGTAATGAAAAACAGATGGACAAAGCGATTTAATAATTAGATCAATTTACACAATTTAAGAACTGAGAATGTGGTACATTATTAAAGCTTATTCACAATTTCTGCGGAAAGCAACCAATCAACACGGGGTGCATTCTCCTTTTGTATACACATTTGTTACTAAATGCCTTTACCGAAAAACTCCAGAGGAAGCTAAAAAGCAACTTAAAGCGTATCGAAATAGTCTTCGTCAATCCAATGAGGTTATTGAAGTAACTGACTTTGGTGCGGGATCGCGTGTTTTTAAAAGCAATAATCGTGCGGTTAAAGATATAGCCAAACACGCCGGAGCACGTTTCTCCAGAATGAAACTGCTTTATCGTGTAGTGACCTATTTTAAACCAAACGCTATTTTAGAATTAGGAACCTCTGTGGGTTTAGCTTCAGTTTCTTTGGCTTTGCCTAAAACAGCAAAAATGACTTCGCTAGAAGGTTGCCCGCAAACCGCTGACGTTGCTGAAAGGCATTTAAAAAGCGCAGAACTCTCGAATGTTGAGGTTCTTGTAGGTGATTTTAAGCAAACGCTTCCGCAGGTGCTTTCAGAAAAATCTGATCTTATTTATTTCGACGGAAACCACAGTAAGAAAGCAACCTTAAACTACTTCGAGCAATTATTGCCTACTGCGCATAACGACAGTGTATGGATCTTTGATGATATCTATTGGTCACCAGAAATGACCGAAGCTTGGGAGTTGATTAAGCAGCACCCTCGGGTGAGTGTTACGGTAGATTGCTTTTGGCTGGGTTTTGTATTCTTTAGAACCGAGCAGGTTGAGGAGCATTTTAAAATTAGAATATAAATTTTGTAACTCCGTTCTCAATTTATCTACTTATATTCAAAATATAGAGTAGTCATCCTATGAGCAGCTTAATAGATATAACAGATATTCGTCGTGATTTTCCATTGGGAAGTGAAATCGTTCACGTATTAAAAGGCATCGATTTACAAATTGATAAAGGAGAGTATGTGGCGATTATGGGACCTTCGGGGTCTGGGAAATCTACCTTGATGAACCTTTTGGGCTGTCTTGATACACCGACTTCCGGGACGTATATTTTAAATAATCGGGATGTGAGTGCCATGACTGATGATGAACTTGCTGAGGTGCGTAATAAAGAGATCGGCTTTGTGTTTCAGACCTTTAATTTGTTGCCCCGTACTACGGCACTCGACAATGTCGCTTTGCCCATGGTCTACGCGGGATATTCTAAACCGGAGCGCCACAAACGTGCTGAAGAAGTGCTACAAGATGTAGGTCTCGCAGATCGAATGGATCATAAACCCAACCAACTCTCAGGAGGGCAGCGACAGCGTGTTGCTGTAGGTCGGGCTTTGGTCAATAAGCCTTCGATCATTCTGGCAGATGAGCCTACCGGAAACTTAGACTCTAAAACTTCGGTAGAAATTATGAGCCTTTTTGATGCGATTCACGCTGCAGGAAATACTGTGATCTTAGTTACGCATGAAGAGGATATTGCAGAGCATGCGCATCGTGTAATTCGTTTACGAGACGGACTGATCGAGAGTGATGTGCGAAGGACTGTTGGAGTTTAAGTTGGAAGCTATTGATATCTGCTTTTCAAATTCTACAATTATTAAAACTTATCAAAACTGACTTAGAACGTTTTCGCGAATGCGTATTTTTGGCGAAAATTAAACGATATGAAAGCAGTTGTTTCTCCGGCCAAGTCGCTGGATTTTGAATCAAAATTGCCAACTACCAGAAGTTCGCAGCCTCAGTTTTTAGAGGAAGCCGAAACGTTGAATAAAAAACTAGAGCGCAAAACCAAAGCTGAAATTTCAGATTTGATGAGTATCAGCGATAAATTAGCTGATCTCAATTACCAGCGTTATAAAGAATTTTCCACTCCATTTACTAAAGAAAATGCGCGCCCTGCGGTTTATGCTTTTGATGGGGATGTGTATACTGGTCTTGATGCGTACACGATTCCGACTGAAAAACTAGACAAGTTAGAAGATACGTTGCGTATTCTTTCTGGTCTTTATGGGGTGTTAAAGCCATTTGATCTCATGCAAGCCTATCGTCTGGAGATGGGAACCAAATTGAAGTCAGGTCGTAATAATGACTTGTACGACTTTTGGGACGATAAAATCACTGAAGCTTTGAATGCTGAATTAAAAGAAGACGAGCTGTTTTTAAATCTTGCGAGTAACGAATATTTCAAATCGGTAAAATCGGAAAAACTGAAAGTTCCTGTCATTACTCCTGTGTTTAAAGATTACAAAAACGGAAAACTCAAGATCATCTCTTTTTACGCAAAAAAAGCCCGGGGTTCTATGGTGCGCTACATTATAGATAAGGATGTGCAAACCATAGATCAACTCAAGGGCTTTGATTACGACGGGTACGGCTTCAGTGAGCAATACTCCGATCCAGATAAAAACGAATTGGTATTCGTTAGATAATCAGTTCTAAGGCTTTTTGTCTGCTAAACTTTTATCAGAGGTCGCTTTGTCGGCCTCTTTTGTTTTGGTAGCCGTTTGTTTTGTAGGTACATCTGCAGTTGTCGCATGGCTTTTTTTCTTGCGCGGTCTTAGTTTGCCGTAAGTGCCGCGATGAATTTTTCCACGTTTAGTTTTTTGATCTCCTTTTCCCATTTTAATTTGTTTTGGTTATTAGTTATTTGGAATATAAGCAATCATAAGCGGAAGAGCAAACTGCATATTTTCAGTATATTAATTTCAAATTTGAGCAAAAAAAAAGCTGCCCAAAAAAGGCAGCCTTTGCTATTCTTAAGAAAACGTATCTTATTTAACGTCCATTAATTCTACGTCAAAAACTAAAATCGCATCTGGTGGAATCACACCACCAGCACCGCGACTACCATATCCTAAATCTGAAGGAATTACAAAACGCGCTTTGTCGCCTACTTGAAGTAAGCCAATACCTTCATCCCAGCCAGAAATTACCTGACCTACACCTACTTGAAAATCCAGAGGTTGATTTCTCTTATATGAAGAGTCAAAAACAGTACCGTCAGCTAGTTGACCCTTGTAATGCACAGAAACCATTTTTCCTTTTTCAGCTTTCTTACCATCACCTTTTTGAATGATTTGGTAACGCAATCCGCTTTCGGTTTCTTTAAAACCTTCGCTTAATTTATCAAGTTCGGCTTTCCGTTTTTCACGTTCTTCAGCGATACGTTTTTCACGTGCTCCTTCAAAAGTTCTAAATGCCTCAACAGCATTAAAACCTTCCGCTTCTGCGCCTCGGCGAATGATCTCTACTTTGTCCATGGTGTCGCCTTGGGCGATCGCATCTACGACATCTTGACCTTCTACTACGCTACCAAAAACAGTGTGTTTTCCGTCTAACCATGGAGTGGCAGTGTGAGTGATAAAAAACTGACTTCCGTTTGTTCCCGGCCCGGCATTTGCCATAGAAAGTTTTCCGGGAGCATCGTGCTTTAAGCTTGAGTCAAACTCATCATCAAACTGGTAACCCGGGTTTCCGGTTCCGGTTCCTTGAGGGCATCCCCCTTGAATCATAAAATCTGGAATTACACGGTGAAATTTCAGTCCGTCGTAATACGGGTTTCCTTGTTTTTTAGCTGAATTTTCAAGGTTTCCTTCGGCTAAAGCAACAAAGTTTCCTACCGTTCCCGGTGTTTTTTCGTGTTCTAATTTCACTAGAATTTCGCCTTTTGGCGTGTGAAACTTAGCATATATTCCGTCTTGCATCGTATCAATTTAAAAATGAGGTGCAAAAATACGTCTAAAGTAGGCAAACACAAAACCTTAGTGCGCCTGATTACTGCGTAAAAAAAAGCTCCTTGCAACAGTTTGCAAGGAGCTTTTTAGTGTCATTTTCGCGAAAGCGAAATCAAAACGTTTTATACCTCAATAGCAGGCACCTCGTAACGCCATCCAAAAGGATCTTCAGCACGATTTGCTTGTAACTCGGTTAATTGTTTCTTTAACTTGGTAGCAAATGAGTCTTCCATTTTAGGAAGATCAAAAGCTTTCTCTTTATGCGTGAATCCTGAAATTGGAGAGATTACCGCAGCAGTACCAGCGCCAAACATTTCTTTAAGCGAGCCATTTTCGGCAGCTTCTACAATTTCAGCAACTTTTACAGGGCGTACTTCTACATTGATGCCTTGGCTTTTTGCCAGTTCGATCAAACTCTTACGGGTAATTCCGTCAAGAATACGATCGTTTGTAGGCGCCGTAAGAAGCGTGTCGTTGACTCTAAAAAACACATTCATCGTACCTGCTTCTTCCAGATATTCGTGTGTGTTAGCATCCGTCCAAACTACTTGGTTGTAGCCTTTAGCTTTTGCTAATTCCGTTGGGTAAAATTGCGCTGCGTAGTTTCCGGCAGCTTTAGCAAAACCTACACCACCATCTGCAGAACGGCTGTAATGATCAGCAAACAATACGCGAACTTCACCGCTGTAATATGCTTGTGCCGGTGCGCAAATGATCACAAATTTATATTCACTTGAAGGCGAGGCAGAAACTCCATTTTCTGTAGCAATAACAAACGGACGAATATAAAGCGAGTTACCCTCACCCGGTTTAATCCAATCTTTGTCGAGATTTAAAAGTGTATTAAGACCGTCAAAAAAGTAGTCTTTTTCAAAAGCAGGCATCGCCAATCGCTCACCAGACTTATTAATGCGGTTAAAATTTTCTTCAGGACGAAACATATACACATCACCCTGGTCATCTTTATAGGCTTTCATGCCTTCAAACACGGCTTGCCCATAGTGAAAAACCTTTGCAGAAGGATCCATTTGCAGCGGACCGTAAGGAAGGATTTCAGGCGTTTGCCATTTTCCGTTTTTGTATTCACAAACAAACATATGGTCTGTAAAGACGGTACCAAAAGCGAGATTACTAAAGTCAACCTGATTGATTTTAGACTCGGCGATCTTGGTTACTTTTAATGTATCTGTCATTATTGTTGAATTTTATCCTACAAATTTATCATTTTCTCAAAGTCCGGGTGCGCAAGAATTCATTAAATTTACAGGCTATCCTATTTTTAATAAAATATACACGATGAAAAAGTATTTAGTATTTGCATTTTTAGGTATTGGTCTGATTTCTTGTAAAGAAGGCGCTTCAAATCAAGAAGATGTAGCAGTTGCTGAAGCTGTTGCGACCTCTGAATTGGCTGTTTATGGCGATGATTTTAAAAATGAAACCACGCTATCTGCTTTTGAATTGGGGGATATCTACAATAACTTAAAGCCGGGGGATACGATCAATGTAACTTTTGAAGGTCCTGTGGAAGATGTATGTCAGAAAAAAGGTTGTTGGATGCAGGTAGATGTTGGGGCAACTGATCCTGTTTTTATCAAGTTTAAAGATTATGGCTTTTTTGTGCCAAAAGATATTAAAGACAAGAAAGTAGTCGTACACGGGCAGGCCTTTGTAAGTGAGACTTCGGTAGAAGAATTACAACACTATGCTAAAGATGGCGGTAAATCTGAAGAAGAGATCGCAGCGATCACTATGCCGAAGAAAACACTAGGTTTTACTGCAACCGGTGTGAAAATCTACCAATAATTTGGAGCGAAAAATCGTTAAAACCGGTGACGGTTCTACCACCATTCAACTTACTGAATGGAACGAGCAGTACCACTCGATGCACGGTGCTGTGCAAGAAGCCAAACACGTATTTTTAAAAATGGGTTTTGACTTCTGGAAAGAACTTCATCCGGAGGCTGGACTATTGCACATTCTGGAAATTGGCTTCGGGACGGGGCTTAATGCTTTACTTACGTTAATTCACGCGGAAAAAATTCAGCAAAACATTCACTATGAAGGTGTGGAAGCGTATCCCGTACTTGCAGAAGAAATTGCACAACTCAACTATTTAGAAGCAGCTCAAGCCGAAACCTATGCTTCTGTTTTTGAAAAAATGCATCAAACGTCTTGGGAGCAAACAGAAACGATCACGGAAACATTTCAGCTTAAAAAACGGAAACAGCGCTTTGAAACTATTACCGATGTTGATCAACATGATTTGATCTATTTTGATGCGTTTGGTGCGCGCGTGCAACCAGAACTTTGGGGAGAATCTATTTTCGAAAAAATGTATAAGGCGCTCAAAACAGGCGGAGTACTTGTGACATATGCCGCCAAAGGAAGCGTGCGTCGCGCGATGCAGGCCGTCGGTTTTACTGTAGAGCGCTTGCCGGGGCCTCCGGGAAAACGCGAAATGCTTCGGGCGGTAAAGGGTTAAGAACAAAAGTTGCTATCGAAATAACTCCCAGTCTAATTTCAGTGAAAAAATATTAGAATAGATCGCAGCGCTTTGATCCCCAATATCCGTTAGCGCATAATCAATGTGAATCCCTTTGTATTGAAAACCTACACCAATGTTAGGTTGAAACCCTATGCGATTGCTGCCGTCGAGTTGGGTAATTTCTTGAAAATTGCCTACTCCGGCTCTGATGAACACAATCCCGGTGTAACCAAATTCGACTCCTGCTGCCGGGGTTGCACTTACCGCTGAACTTGAGATCAGGTCATTGGTTTGGGCGAAGCGCATCATCAAATCTATTTCAGCTTTTATGGAATAATCATAATTAATAAGCCAATTGCGTGCTACACCCAATTGTAATTTAGGGATGGTCACCTCTAAGGTTTCGGGTAGTTCTTGATTTTGACCTTCAACCGCATCACTAATCGTCGCAAATTGTTCTTCGTCAATCGCCCAGGTATTTACCGAGGTTGTGATGTCACGCGCCATTGCACCAAAATACCAATCCCCCGTTTGATATTGTACACCGAGATCAATACCAAAACCCCAACTCGACGCAAAATCGCCAATAATACGACGAATGATCTTTGCGTTAGCACCTATATTCAATCCTTGTACAGGCATTTCTCTGGCAACCGAAACGGTAAAAGCATAATCTGCGGTAGAAAACAAACTGATGCGGTTATAATCTATATTTCCGTCGGCATCGATAAGTTGGGTGGTGTTTAAAATATCATCAACGCCAAACCTGATGAGTGAAACCCCTAGCGCTGTACGATCGTCTAAAGGCTTTGCGAAAGCGGCATAATCGTATAGCGCAATATTTGCAAAATAGCTAGCGTGCATCAACGACAACTGATTGTCTTCAAGATTTACAAGACCTGCGGGATTCCAATATCCGCTATTAACGTCGTTAGTGTTAGCGGTGACCGCGTTCGCCATTGCAAGAGCTGCAGCATCGACACCGATGTTGAGAAATTCGTTAGAGTATTTACGCACCGCCTGTGCTGAAGTCTCAGAACCAAAAGCAAGAAGAAGAATAAGGGTAATGAAGTGCTTCAATACAGCTAAAATTTTGTCGTAAAGTTGCTTAAATGAATTGAGAATTTAAACATTATTTTTTTTGCTGGTTTTGGTGATGCAAAAACGTTAGGAGTTTCATAAGCTTTCTTCTAGCCCGTTGTTTTTCGCTATTTTTATCCGCAGCAGCTCAAATCTAATAACACCAATTTAATCAATGAATATAAAAAGCTATATACCCAACGCATTCACAATGGCCAATCTTTTTTGCGGAATGCTCGGCGTGTTTTTTGCCGCTACCGGCCATTTAGATTATGCAGCCTATGCTGTGGTAGCCGGAGTGTTTTTTGATTTTTTTGATGGTTTTTTCGCCCGAATGTTTAAGGTAGAAGGGGAGCTTGGGCTACAGCTAGATTCGCTGGCCGATGTAGTTACCAGTGGGGTAGTGCCGGGGATGGTGATGTTTCAAATGCTGCATAAATTAGAGCATTGGAACACCGGAGAGCGCTGGGTAGAAGCCGGATTGTCGTGGGAGAGTTTGTCGCTGCTTCCGTTTTTGGGTTTTGCGATCACCTTAGCTTCAGCATTCAGGCTGGCTAAATTCAATATTGATACCCGCCAGACTACTTCTTTTATCGGGTTGCCAACACCGGCCAATGCCCTTTTGATCTTGAGTTTGCCGCTTATTGTACAGTTTCAGGATTACGCGATCGCCGAAACTCTGATTACTAATACTTGGTTTTTACTGGCATTAACCGCGTTGAGCTGCTATATGCTGAATGCGGAAATTCCGCTTTTTGCCCTAAAATTTAAAAGTTGGGGCTTAGCAGAAAATAAGATTAGATACGGCTTTTTACTCTTGGCGATCATTCTTTTATTCTGGTTGACTTTTGCGGCGATACCTTTGATAATCATCGCTTACGTTTTAATATCAATCGCTACACGTAAAACCTAATGAACATTTCAGAAAATCTACTCAACCAAATAAAACAAGTCAAATCCTTAGCAGAAGCCGGTCTTGTGTACAACCAGGAGAATTATGACGCCGAGCGTTATGAAGAACTTCGGGAGCTTGCTTTGCAGATGATGAGTATTTTGAGTGATAAGCCTGTTGATCAGCTTCACGATTTTTTTCTGCCGGAAGGAGATTACCCTACGGCTAAAGTTGATGTACGCGGACTGATCCTAAACGCTCAAAACGAGATTCTATTGGTTAAAGAAACCGTTGATGATAAGTGGACGCTTCCCGGCGGTTGGGCAGACGTAGGGCTTACACCTACTGAAAATGTCCTGAAAGAAATAGCAGAAGAAACCGGTTTTAAAGCCGTAGTCAAGCGCCTGCTTGCTGTATTAGATAAACGAAATTACCCACATCCGCCACAACCGCATTATGTGTATAAACTGTGCTATTTATGCGAAATAGTAGACGGAGATTTTGATCCTAATTTTGATATTGGAGGGGTGAATTGGTTTGCTTTAGATTCACTCCCTGAATTATCTCAAGATCGAATTCTAGAAGAGCAATTGGTTAAGCTAGTCGCAATTGCTAAAGGTGATGCCGCTGTGTTTTCAGATTAGATTGGCGCTGCTAAAGATTACTGTACTAATCTGCGAGTTTACTGAAACAATTTCTTTTTACGTAGTTCAAAGTTTTGGCCTAAATAGACTTTGCGCACCATTTCGTCTGCCGCTAATTCTTCAGGGACACCGTGTTTTAAAATGTTTCCTTCAAACATGAGGTAGGTGTGATCAGTAATCGCCAAAGTTTCTTGAACATTATGGTCTGTGATCAGAATACCTATGTTTTTCTGTTTTAGTTGTGCAACAATACGTTGAATATCTTCAACCGCTACGGGGTCAACTCCGGCAAAAGGTTCGTCTAACAGAATGAAATTGGGATTGGTTGCAAGCGCGCGAGCGATTTCGGTACGGCGGCGTTCCCCTCCAGAAAGTAAGTCTCCACGGTTTTTGCGAATGTGACCCAGACTAAATTCATCGATCAACTCTTCCATCTTGGCGAGTTGTTCTTTCTTGCTCATTTTGGTCATCTGCAAAACGCTCAGAATATTCTCTTCAATACTCAGTTTTCTAAATACCGAAGCTTCTTGAGCCAGATACCCAATGCCGTTTTGTGCACGTTTATACATCGGGTATTTGGTAATGTCTTTATTGTCTAGATAAATCGTTCCTCCGTTAGGCTTAACGAGTCCTACGATCATATAAAATGAAGTGGTTTTACCAGCGCCATTAGGGCCTAAAAGCCCCACGATTTCGCCCTGCGCAACCTCAACAGTAATACTTTTTACTACTTTTCGGCCTTTGTAGGACTTCATTAAATTTTCTGCTCGTAGTTTCATAAACTCATATTTTAGATATGCATCATAAAACGCTGATTTTTACGTCAACGTATTATTTTGAAGCGTTTTCTTCAAGAACTTCCCAGTACTCATAAGCGCGTCGCAAATGCGGAATTACGATGGTACCACCAATCAATGTGCCAATACTTAGCGTTTCCATCACTTGCTCTTTGGTAACTCCTTCTTTAAAGCAGCTTTCTAAGTGATAGCGCACGCAATCGTCACATCGAAGTACGGTGGAAGCTACCAGCCCAAGCAATTCTTTAGTTTTCACATCTAAAGCGCCGGGAGCAAATGCATTAGTGTCTAAATTAAAAATACGGTTGATAATCTTGTTTTTATCAGCTAGAATTTTATCATTCATTTTTGCGCGATACGCATTGAATTCTTCAACTTGATTTAAGGTCTTTTCTGACATATATTTTAGGGATTTTTCGACTCTGCCAAAATGTTTATACTTCGTCCCGATAGCTATCGGGATGCTACGAATTTGATAATTTATTTTTATGTGCGTTCTTTGGGCTTCCCCCAATGAAAATAACTATTGTTTTTTTGCAGCGCGTTGTTGTGCGCGTTTTAATTCACGAGCTTCTTGGCGCGTTACAAATGCCGAAATTAAAATACTCGCTTCATATAAAATCAAAATAGGAATAGATACAATGACCTGTGTTGAAATATCCGGAGGCGTGATTACCGCCGAGACTACTAAAACAATGATCAACGCATATTTTCTATATTTTCTTAAAAATTGCGGCGTTACCAAGCCTATTTTGGTAAAGAAATAGATGATGATCGGTAATTCAAAAATGAGTCCGGCTGCAAGTGCACTGGCACGCACCAAACCAATATAGGAATCAATATCAAACTCGTTGTCTACCATATCGCCAACAGTAAAATTGGCTAAGAAATTGATGGAGAGTGGAGCGATAATATAATAGCCAAAAAGTACTCCCATAAAAAAGAGGAGCGAGGAGATTACGATGAAGCCTCTCGAGTTTTTGCGTTCTTTTTCATACAGTCCGGGAGAAATAAATTTCCAGAATTCATAGATCACATACGGGAAGGCGACCACAATACCCACTATGATCGACGTCCAGATCGCGGCATTAAACTGCCCACCCATCGTACGGTTTTGAATTGTAAAGTTCATCTCATTAACGCAACCTTTGTCAGAGCCAACCATCTGAGCCAATTGGCAAAGCAAATCATAAGAAATGAAATCGGCATTTGCGGGAGCGAAAATGATCGCGTCAAAGATAAAATCCTTAAACACAAAGGCAACTACACCCACAATCACAATTGCTAGGGTAGCGCGTATAAGGTGCCATCTTAATTCTTCAAGATGATCTAAAAAGGACATTTCGTCCGGGTTTGCATTTTTATTTTTTGCCATTATAGAATTCCTTCTTTAATTAAATCGTGCAAATGTACCACACCTGCATAATTATTAGCGCTATCTACTGCTAAGAGTTGTGTGATGCTATTGCTTTCTAGCAGTTCTAAAGCTTCGGTTGCTAAAGCATCGGTTGTGATGCGTTTGGGGTTTTTGCTCATAATGCTTGCTGCGGTGAGACCGGTGAGCACTTCGTTAGTCTCAAGCATACGGCGTATATCGCCATCGGTTATAATTCCTACAATTTTAGAGCCTTCGGTAACAGCGGTAACGCCGAGTCTTTTATGCGAAATTTCTACAATTACCTTTTTTATAGGAGTGTCCGGAGTGACTTCAGGTTTGTCGTGAAGTGCCACAAGTTCGTTAACGCGAAGGTACATGCGCTTCCCCAGCGCGCCTCCGGGATGGTATTTGGCAAAATCTTCTTTTGAAAATCCGCGAAGGTCTAAAAGCGCTAAAGCCAAAGCGTCGCCCATTACCAATTGCACGGTGGTGCTCGTGGTAGGCGCCAAATTGTGCGGGCACGCCTCTTTTTCGGCGTAAGCCAAAATCAACGCATCTGCCTGTTTTGCAAGAAACGAATCTTTATTAGAAGTCATTGCAATCACGGTATTCTCCTGATTTTTGATCAAAGGGATCAGCACTTTGATCTCAGCTGTATTTCCGCTGTTTGATAAACAGATCACAACATCATCTTTCTGAATTGTGCCCAGATCTCCGTGTATCGCATCAGCCGCATGCATAAAAACCGAAGGTGTTCCTGTAGAATTTAAGGTAGCTACTATTTTTTGCGCTATAATTGCACTTTTGCCAACGCCCGAAATAATTACCCGGCCTTTGGCGTTATAAATACAAGAAACAGCTTTAGCAAAGTCTTGGTCAATAAGCGTGTGGAGATTAGCGACAGCTTCGAGTTCCATCGCGATGGTTCGCTTGGCGCTGTCTAAAATCTGCTCGTAAGTGTTCAAAAGATATAAGATTAAGCCGTTTGTTAGTGCTGTAGAAATTACTATATTTAGAATACAAATGTATGCAAATTTGAATAAGCTTTAATGAGTTCAGAAGAAATAGACTTACACGCGTCCCTTAAAAAATATTTTGGTTTCAGCCAGTTTAAGGGCTTACAGGAAGATGTTATAAAAAGCATTATTGAAGGAAAACATACTTTTGTTATAATGCCTACCGGGGGTGGTAAATCACTTTGTTACCAGCTTCCGGCCTTGATCAAAGACGGTACTGCAATCGTTGTCAGTCCGTTAATCGCATTGATGAAAAATCAGGTTGATGCGCTGCGCGGCATTTCAAAAGAAAACGGAATCGCTCACGTGTTGAATTCTTCTTTAAATAAAGGGGAGATCAAGCAAGTGAAAGAAGATATCACTAACGGAGTAACTAAATTACTTTACGTTGCCCCGGAATCCCTTACTAAAGAAGAGAATGTTGAATTTTTGCGTTCGCAAAAAATAAGTTTTGTTGCGATCGATGAGGCGCATTGTATAAGCGAATGGGGGCACGATTTTAGACCGGAATATCGAAATCTTCGTCAGATCATAAAACGTATAGGCGATGATATCCCGATCATTGCGGTGACTGCTACGGCGACGCCCAAGGTGCAAGAGGATATTATGAAAAACCTTGGGATGTCTGGTGCAAATGCGTTTAAGGCTTCTTTTAACAGGCCAAATTTATACTACGAAATTCGCCCGAAGACTAAGAATGTTGATGCTGATATCATTCGGTTTGTAAAGCAAAATCAAGGGAAAAGCGGAATCATTTATTGTCTTAGCCGAAAACGCGTAGAAGAGCTCGCGCAGGTATTGCAAGTAAACGGAATCTCTGCTGTGCCCTATCACGCAGGGCTTGATGCTAAAAGTCGCGTTAAGCATCAGGATATGTTCTTGATGGAAGATGTAGACGTGGTAGTGGCAACCATCGCCTTTGGGATGGGGATTGATAAACCTGATGTGCGTTTTGTGATTCATCACGATATTCCAAAGAGTATAGAAAGTTATTATCAGGAAACCGGTCGCGCCGGAAGAGACGGTGGCGAAGGGCATTGCTTGGCGTATTACAGCTATAAGGACATCGAAAAACTCGAGAAATTTATGAGCGGTAAGCCGGTTGCGGAACAAGAAATCGGTCATGCTTTATTGCAAGAGGTAGTCGCTTATGCCGAAACATCCATGTCGCGTAGAAAATTTATACTTCATTATTTTGGAGAAGAATTTGATAACGAGACGGGAGAAGGAGGTGACCTGGATGATAATGTGCGTAACCCTAAGAAAAAGCACGAGGCTCAAGACGACGTAGTCAAACTTTTAGAAGTGGTTGATAAAACAGGTGCGATCTACAAAGGCAAAGAATTAGTATTTACTCTGGTGGGGAAATCAAACGCGATTATCTCTTCGCATAAAACCGATACTGATGCTTACTTCGGCTGTGGAAAGGATAAAGAGTCATCGTATTGGAAAGCTTTGCTGCGACAGGTTTTAGTTGCCGGGTATTTACGCAAAGATATAGAGACCTACGGGGTCATTAAATTGACGCCGAAAGGAACGGATTTTATTAAAAATCCGGAGTCGTTTATGATGACTGAGGATCACGCTTATGATGAAAGCGCTGATGCAGTAGCTGTTGCCAGTGGAGCCAAATCCGGTGGTGGAACAGACCCTAAACTGGTTGCGATGCTCAAAGATCTGCGTAAAAAAGTAGGAAAACGGAAAGGAGTGCCGCCATATATCGTTTTTCAAGACCCATCGTTAGAAGATATGGCGATTAAATATCCAACTTCCATTGAAGAGTTGGCTAATGTTTTTGGTGTAGGAGAAGGAAAAGCTAAAAAGTATGGTCGGGAGTTTATAGAACTCATCGCGGCTTATGTGGAAGAGAACGATATTTTGAAACCTGATGATCTTGTAGTGAAATCTACAGGCTCTAACAGCGGATTGAAATTGTACATCATTCAAAACGTAGATCGAAAACTCCCGCTTGATGATATCGCATCTGCCAAAGGACTTGAAATGCCTGAGTTTGTAAAAGAAATGGAAGCTATTGTCTATAGCGGAACCAAACTCAATATCAATTACTGGATCGAAGATATTCTTGATGAAGATCAGCAAGAAGAACTACACGAGTATTTTCTAGAGGCTGAGACTGATAAGATTGAAGCTGCGCTTGATGAATTTGACGGTGATTATGATGAAGACGAATTGCGTTTATACCGAATTAAATTCATTAGCGAGGTGGCTAATTAAGACTCCAAATTGTTTCCTTCTTTTTTCCTGAAATTCTATTTAAGTATTGTTTTATGGTTTGTGCTTTGGTAACGCATTTTTTTTGACGCTGCCAAAGGGTTTAGAACTCCATCCCGAAAGCTGTCGGGATGCCTTGAAATTGAAAATTGTTTATAACTAATACTTCACGGACTTTCCCTAAGGTAGTTTACGCGTGGCGCTTGTATTTTTGGTGCTCTGGAGTCTCATAACTTTAACAAAGAAGACCGGTTTTATAGTTTCACAATTAATTGTTAAAAAGTATATTTGTCGTAGTTGCAATCCCGACTTGTATGAAGATACCTACAAATTCGTTGCTTTGCCCTAAAAAATGGGACTTAAGTCAGCGGAGCTTTGCCCGAAAATCAGTTTTTTACAGGCAAAACACCTTTCCTTTTATCGTCAAAATGCTTCTTTTGGCGTTCTTCACTACACTTGGGTCTTGTATTCCCACCAAGAAACTAACCTATCTTCAAGAAACCCAAACGGCTCAAGATAGTATCATTCAAGTAAATCTTCAGCAGCAACCCTACCGTGTTCAAATCAATGATGTTCTAAGCATTCGGGTGAAAGCCTTAGATCAGGAACTTGTGGCTTTGTTCAATCCGCAAACGAATGGTGAAGAAGGTAATAATTTGGGGGAAGGCTATTACTACGACGGTTTTGCAGTAGATAGGCACGGGGCAATTCGGTTACCTACTTTAGGCGAAGTGCAGGTGCTGGGCTATACTACTGAAGAGATTCGGGAGATCATTGAGAAAAAATTATTAGACGATTATTTTACAGCGGAAGCTAATATTTTTGTGACCGTAAAACTCGCGGGAATCAAATATACTATTGGTGGAGAAGTTGGAAGTCCCGGGGTTAAAGTAGAATTGGTAGAACAACTTTCTTTACTAGACGCAATCGTAAATAGTGGTGATATTTCAGAATATGGTGACCGTACCGATGTATTGATCATTCGGCAATATCCGGGAGGAAAAAAGATTCATCATATTGATATGACCAAGATCGATGCGCTCAATTCGCCGTACTATTTTATTCAGCCTAACGATGTGATTTTGGTAAATCCGCTTCCACAGAAATCTTTAGGAGTAGGGACTACCGGTTTGCAATCACTAACCACAGTTGTTTCTATTCTAACCCTCGCAACAACTACAATTCTTTTATTCGCACGCCTTTAGATGGAAGATGAATTTGAAATAAAAGACCTGCAAAATTTCTTTGATTTTAGAGGTTTTCTACTCAAGATTCTTGCGTGGTGGCCGCTTTTTGTAGTGTGTATAGGGATTGCCTATTACATTGCACATTATAAAAATGTACGTCGTCAAACGGTGTATCGTATGAGTAATATGATAACGGTTAAAGACGATCAGAATCCATTTTTTACATCCAATACCAGTCTCACTTTTAATTGGGGTGGAACTACCGATAAAGTGCAAACGGCAATCATTTTATTGCGTTCCAGAAGTCATAACGAGACTGTGGTAGAAGCGCTTCAGTATTATGTAGATTATTTGCAGCAAGGAGAATATCATCTGGAGGATATTTACGGAGCGACCCCCTTTCTGGTAGATGTCAATACGGCAAGGCCACAACTCTTAGGGAAGCAAATCAAGATTGTTTTTACTAGTGATTCAACATATACATTATCCATAGATTTTAATGGAGGTTCAGCACCTGCACAGAACTATGATACTAAAGAAATGCTGAATTTACCTTTGCCTGCTGCAAAGATCTCAAAACAGTATACGCTTGGAGATCCTATTGACTTGCCCTATTTCAATTTTAAGTTAAATCCATCGGGACTACCGCCTGTTGTAGGTAAGGAATATCTGATTCGTTTTAATGCTTTTGACGGTACGGTAGGTCGCTACCGTGGAATAGGGATTGATCAAACCCCATCGGGATCCAGTATTCTAACGCTAAGTCTCACAGGCAATAATAAAGCACGTTTAGTAGATTACTTAAACGCGTCCGTTAGAATTTTAGCCGAAACCCAATTAGAGCGTAAAAATTTGTTTGCGACCAAAACCATTCAGTTTATTGATAGCAGTCTGGCGGTGAAATCTGTTGAGATGAAGAACGTACAGGAAGAGCTTGATAAATTTAGAGATGAGAACAGCAGTATAGGAATTGGCAGTAGTGAAGAAAGTCTGATCGCTAAGATCACCGAGCTTGATGCACAGAAACAGAACTTAGAACAACGGTTACAATATTATCAGGATTTAGAGAATTACCTGCGCACCCGAGAAGACTATGGTACAGATATTCCGGCGCCGAGTATTACCGGAATTGGAGAAGGGAGTGTTACACAAAGTGTAAGCAGCATTATTGAACTTGCAGAAGAACGGCGTCGTCTGGCGTATACTGCAAAACCTAACAACCCGGCGTTTAAAGATTTAGACCGTCGTATTGATGCGATCAAAGCCGTGCTTTTTGAAAATATGGCTTCAAGCCAGCAAATCATCAGAGGTCAATTGCGCGAAGTCCGTAATGAGATCGCTGCAACCGAAGGGCAGATGCGTAAACTTCCACAAGAGCAGCAGCAATTGTTTGGAATTCAGCGTCGTTATAACTTAACAGAAGGGGCATACGGCGTATTTTTAGATAAACGCAGCCAGGCAGGAATCGTCAAAGCGGCCAATGTTTCTGATATTGTGATCATCGATGAAGCTAAAGATACCGGAGGTGGGGCAATTGGTCCTAATACCGAAGTGAGTTATGTGATGGCAGTAGTTGGAGGAACTGTTGTGCCGTTAGCCATCGTGTTTTTATTATTTTTCTTTGATACTAAAATTGGTAACCCCAATGAGATCAAACGACTTTCGAGTATTCCTGTTTTAGGAGCTATTGGAAAAAGCACTTCAAAAAGCAATTTAGTGGTTATTGAAGATCCCCGCTCGGCAATTGCAGAAGCCTTTAGGGGACTACGCTCCAGTTTACAATTTATCTACAGAAAGCAACAGATCGAGGGTGCCAAAACTGTACGCATCACTTCATCAGTCAGTGGAGAAGGAAAGACTTTTTGTAGTATCAACTTAGCTAGTGTTTTTGCGCTAAGTCAGCGTAAAACTGTGCTCGTAGGTTTAGATCTGAGAAAGCCAAAGATCTTTGGAGATTTTAATTTGCCTAACGATACCGGGGTGGTGAATTACTTAATCGGAGAAAACACATTGGCCGAAATTGTTCAGCCTACAAAGATTCCGCATTTTGATGTTATTCTAGCGGGTGCGGTGCCTCCCAACCCTTCAGAATTATTGATGAGCGACCAGATGGATACGCTTATGGAAGAATTGAAAAAAGAATATGATTATATTATTCTAGATACACCACCTGTGGGCTTGGTTTCAGACGCTTTAGAATTGGACGAATATGTAGATGCCACATTGTATGTGATTCGTCAACATTATACTAAAAAAGGTATGTTGCGCCTAATCAATGATAAGTATAAGAAAAAAGAAATACGTAATATCAGTTTTGTACTGAACTATTTCAGTGCCAAAAGCAAGTTGGGCTATGGTTATGGGTACGGCTATGAATATGGTTACGGCTATGGAAAATATGGGGAAGCCTATAGACATCAGCAAAAGGCAGGTGTTTTAACCACTTTAAAACGCAAAGTTAAAAAAGTTGCTCGTTGGGTTAACGATCAGTTAGAGCATTAAATCATGGCAGAGCAGGACGATTGGTTATATGAGATCAATGCGAAGCAATCATTGCTTGCTATTGATTTTAAAGAGATCTGGAGGTATAAAGATCTGTTATTGCTGTTTGTGCGACGGGATATTGTTTCAGCCTATAAGCAGACGATCTTAGGTCCGTTATGGTATTTAATTCAACCCTTGTTTACCGGAGTGATCTTTACTTTGGTTTTTAATAATATCGCCAGTATTCAAACCGGAGGGGCACCACCTTTTCTTTTTAATTTGGCAGGGATTACCATGTGGAGTTATTTCGCACAGTGTCTCAATAATACCTCCAACACCTTTGCCAGTAATGCGGGTTTGTTCTCTAAAGTTTATTTTCCGAGAATCATCACGCCATTATCACAAGCGATTTCCGCCTTGTTCAAGCTGAGCATTCAATTGCTCATCTTTGCCTGTTTCTATTTATATTTTGTATTGAAAGGCTACGCATTACAACCCGATGTTACGTTGTGGCTGTTTCCGGTGGTGGTGGGAATTCTAGCAGTTTTAGGCTTAGGTTTAGGAATGTTGATCAGTTCATTGACAACAAAGTACCGGGATTTTAGAATCCTAATCGGGTTTGCCACCACCTTATTGATGTATGTTTCTGCGGTGATGTATCCTATTGATGAAGTAAAAAATAGTAACAGTTTAAGCGAATATGCCTGGTTGATCGAACTGAATCCTATTGCGATCCTTATTGAAGCCTTTCGGTTTATGAGTCTTCAGGAAGGACTTTTTGATTGGGGGCTTTTGGGATATTGCGGGATGCTTAGCCTAGCGGTGTTTTTTATAGGTTTGATCGTTTTTAACCGTACGGGCAGGAATTTTATTGATACGATTTGATAATTGTAACATCTATGGTTCTCGATACACTTGTTTTCGGCTTTGGCCTCAATCAAGCACTCGAACTGACAGCGTAGTCACTTCGAGTGAATTAAGCGGAACGATAGTGGAGCTTAATTTGTATCGAGAAGTCGTCTATTCTTAATATTATTTTATGTCGATAATCCTGAAAGCCGAAAATATTTCTAAGCAATACCGACTGGGAACGGTAGGGACGGGTACGTTGCGGGATGATCTTAAGCGGAATTGGGCACGTTTACTCGGTAAGGAAGATCCTTTTTTGAAAGTAGGTGCCGTGAATGATCGTAGTCAGCAATCGACGGAAGACTATGTATGGGCGTTACGGGATATCAACTTTGAAGTTAAACAAGGGGAGGTTTTAGGAATTATAGGGAAAAATGGAGCAGGAAAATCTACTTTACTTAAAATTCTTTCCCGTGTTACTGCTCCAAGTACCGGAGTTATTAAAAGCCGAGGCCGAATCGCTTCCTTACTCGAAGTAGGAACAGGTTTTCATCACGAACTGACCGGGCGGGAGAATATTTATTTAAACGGTGCTATACTCGGGATGCAAAAAGCAGAGATCACTCGAAAGCTCGATGAGATCATTGCCTTCTCCGGGTGTGAGCGTTATATCGATACACCAACTAAACGCTACAGTAGTGGTATGACGGTACGTCTTGCTTTTGCTGTTGCCGCGCATTTAGAACCCGAAATTTTAGTTGTGGATGAAGTGCTTGCGGTGGGAGATGCTGAATTTCAAAGAAAGGCGATTGGGAAAATGCAGGATATCTCTCAGGGAGAAGGGAGAACGGTGTTGTTTGTAAGTCATAATATGGCGAGTGTACGGAGTTTGTGTACACGAGGTTTATTGTTGGAAAATGGAGGTATTACACTAGACGGAGATATAGATACTATTGTCAATGACTATTTAAAACTAACAACTACCGAGTTTAATTTAAAACAGCGCACCGACCGGTCTGGTAATGGTAAGATAAAAGTAAACAACGCTCAATTTTTAAATAGTTCTGATGAAGTTGTTCAAGTTATTTCATCGGGTGATTATTTAAAGATGAGAGTTAGTTTTGATGTAAACGAAGAAAATATTGAGCACTTGATATTTGGGTTTAGTATTTCTGACACACACGGTAATCTTAAGGCGATGACAGTGACGGATGAGATGGCTTTAAATATCAATAATCTAATTGATAGGCGGTATATAGATGTTGAATTTACAAGATTACCTTTACGCGGAGGTTCCTATACTATACAGTTAGTGTTTTCAGAAAATAATACATCGGTTAAAAATCATCTTGACGTCATAGATAATGCCATGAATTTGAAGGTTTTAGAAGGAGATTTTTTTCGCACTGGAAAAATCAATAGGAGGTATGATGCAATGGTACTTGATTGTAACATAAGTTAGAATGAAAGAATCTTTGGACTATTATAATGCTGAAGTAGAAAAAATGACTTTAGATTATCTCAATGGCAATTCTAGGATAGAATCTGCTATACGAGAATTTGGAAGTTTTATTAAGCCTTCAAGCACGTCCATTTTAGATATAGGTTGTGGGATTGGATGGAGTAGTCATGAGTTTGCAAAAACGTTTCCTTCTACAAAAATTTATGGGATTGACTTAAGCCCGAGATTAATAGAAAAGGCAAAGACTTTATTTTGGAGAAATAATCTTGAATACCATTGTGTGGACATCACTGAAGATTTTTCATTTGATTCAAAGTTTGATGCAGTATCATTAATTGATGTTTATGAGCATATTCCATTTCATTCTAGAGAAGAATTCCATGCGCGCATCAAATTATTCTTGAACGATGGCAGTAGAGTCCTATTAGCTTGCCCGTCTAAATTTCATCAAAACTGGTTAAGGAAGCATAAAACAGAAGGTCTACAGCCTGTTGATGAGGATGTGGATTTTAAAACTATTCAAAAGCTTAGTTCTGACATAAATTGTGAGGTCATATTTTTTAGTTATAAAAAAATATGGAGGGCTTATGACTATTTTTATGCTGTTTTAGAAAGGCGTCCCCAATATGGTTCTGAACCAGAAATCACCCTACAATCTCCTATAGTTTTAGAGAGTCAAGCTGAACGGTATAAGCGTTTGGGTATTCCTTATTCTAAGAAAAACCGAGAATTTAAAGGGTATTATATGTTAAAGCGGTTAAAAACTATTTTTCGATGAACATCGCTCTATTTAGCCCTAATAAAAATCCCTATTCAGAAACCTTTATTCAAGCTCAAAAGGAACGGCTTTCAGGAAAGGTATACTATTACTACGGAAGTGGAGATTCTTTTAGAGTAGAAGGAGAAGAAAAGAATATAACTCGCTTAAGTCTTTTTCAGAAGTTTTGTGAACGGTTTTTGAAAAAGCAAACACGTTTGTTGCGTGCAATAAATATTGCTATTTCTTTAAAGAAGAAAAAAGTAGATGTCATACTTATTCAATATGGGAATCATGCCTTTGATCTACTGCCGGTTTTGCAAAAGGTAAGTATTCCTTTTGTGGTTCATTTTCATGGCTATGATGCTTCTGTAAACGAGGTTGTTAAACGCGCAAATCAATATCAAGAAGTTTTTAGACAGGCAGCTTTTGTTATTGCTGTTTCGAAGAAGATGCATCAGACGCTTTTAGAACTAGGGTGTCCTTCAGATAAACTTATATTAAACACTTACGGACCAAATCCCATATTCTTGGATGTTCAGCCTAATTTTGAAAAGAAAGCTTTTATTTCTATTGGCCGTTTTGTAGATAAAAAGGCACCCCATTTGACGATAATGGCATTTGCTAAGGCGTTAAAGGTACATCCTGATGCTAAGTTATGTATGGCAGGTGATGGGGTTTTGAAAAATGCGTGTTTCGATCTGGTTAAAGTTTTGGGATGTGAAAAATCCGTTGAATTTTTGGGTATAATCGCTCCAGAAGAATATAGGGAGCGGCTACAACACGTGCGTGGTTTTGTACAACATTCTAAAACCGGTTTAAACGGTGATATGGAAGGAACACCCCTTGCTATTTTGGAAGCAGCAGCAGCAGGAGTTCCTGTTATTTCTACACTTCATGCTGGAATACCTGATGTCGTAATTCACGAACAAACAGGTCTTTTATCTGAGGAAGGCGCAGTAGAGGATATGGCGCAGTATATGATACGGCTGTTAAATGATAAGGAGTTGGCCAGGGAATTCGGAAGCGCTGGACGAAAACGCGTTTATGAAGCCTTTACCATGAAACGTTATATATCGAAGTTGGATAAGGTATTGCTTCAAGCAGCTGAAAGTGCCTAAAGTAAAAAAAAGCCGATTAGCTGTTTAACCGGCTTTTCAGCGCTTGGTTTAGACCACACGTACGATGTTTAAGATTTTGAAGGCCCCATTGTTGAGGTGGTATTGTACTCCGTTCATTTCCTGAAAAAAGGAGAGTTTTAAGAGCATCATCGTGATGCCGGTCCCTGTAACCGCAGCCGGAGCAAGTGTCACTTTATCTGGTGTCAGGTTGATGGGGAGGTTCACCGGATCGCTCAGTTGTAAATCTCTGACTTCTGTTGTGAAATCTAGATTTAAGAAGGCCGATTGCAAAGTAACATGGGTAGCTCCCGGGGGAGCGACCAGTTGGGTTCCGGGAATAAAATCGGGAATGCTGATCTCACCGGTGGTTGTGTTCACTGTATAGTCGGCATGAAGCACTTGCGCCAGAATCGCATTTTCATTACAATCAAAATTCTGTAAGAGTACTTTGCCTTCGGGAGTGGTCAGGCCCACCACAGGATTCCGTAAACCTCTTGAAGAGATTGTGTCCTGATTTTTGATCAGCATCATTGTGCTCATAAGTCTTGAATGCAAGGTGTTGTCTTTAGAATTACAAAATAGTACGGAGAGCGCGCGCCGAAGTATTTTACCTGAAGTCGCCGCTAAGCCAAATTCGTTAGCGTTTTCCCGAGTACGTATAAATGCCGGGTCGTTTTGAATACGCTCTTTACTGATGCCGCCTTTGGTGCGAATGAAGTAGCCATTTTTTCCTTTATAGAAGGTTAAATCGTCAAGAGTACCTTCAATTTTAATCAAGCCTTTGAGTATAGCCATAATGATATGTGTTAAATTCAACGTCTTTAATTCTTGAAGTTAAAGTGAACTTCTAACGCCGAAATTAAGCTGCTTTTTGTGGTAAGGCAATTGGGGGTGGTCATTCCTGCCGATTTTGCCGATATTGCCGATTCTGCCGGAATCAGGTGTTTTTTCAAATTAGTCCTAATATGCTTTACCTACGCTTTATCTACGCCTTTGCTACGCATGAGCTACGGTTCTATTAAGTATTAAGGAGGAGTATAAGCGATCTATCTCAAAAAAATGGTTTTGAAATTTTAAGTGATGCACGAACAACCTTTAGTCTCTATCATCATCCCTACGTATAACCGGGCACATTTGATCGGAGAAACCTTAGACTCTGTATTGGCGCAGACCTATACCCGTTGGGAGTGTATTGTAGTGGATGATGGAAGCACGGATGCTACTGATAAAGTATTGGCCGAATATGTAGCGAAAGATTCCAGATTTCAATATCATCACCGACCGAAAGAACGACCTAAAGGGGCTAATGCGTGCCGGAATTATGGTTTTGAGTTAAGCAGGGGAGAGTTTGTAAATTGGTTCGACGATGATGATATCATGTTAGAGCATTTTCTTCAAACTAAAATAAGCCATATAGATCAAAGGGAAGTTTTACATATTTGCGGCGGCTATCAAGGAACTAAGGATTTAAAAGATTTATCGGTATTTCAGTGTAAAAGCGAATCTCTTTATAAAGATTATGTTTTATGGAATATTCAAATTTTTACTCCATCTGTACTGTTTAGAAGGTGCTTTTTAGAAAACAAGAATTTATTTAATACAGAGTTACATAAAGCCCAGGAGGCAGAATTTCTATCCCGGATTTTTTTTGCCTTATCTAAATGTTGTTATTCTATTACCCAAGAACCTTTGTTTATTTATAGACAGCACGAACACAGTAAATCTCAAATCAATAGATTGGAATACAACAAAAAATTCAAATATAGCGAAGCCTTTTTTGCTGTAGCTAATATCTCAAGAGCCAAGAGAATTCGCGATGTTGATCTCATTGAATACTTTGGAAATTTCCTGATTAATGCTTGCTTTCGAGCCGTGGAAAAATCTGACAAAAAAACCTTCAGCTACATAAAGTGGAATATTTTTTTTCTTTTAAAGCCATATTCAACAAAAACAGCCATTGAATTCCTAGCAACGGTTGGGCTACTTGATATTTATCTTAAAAGAAGCTACAGGTTGGAGAAAAGGTGGAGACACTTCAATTGGAAAACCATAATATCTTAGGTTCTGAAAGTAAGTATTATAATACCATTATTCAATAAAGAGAGCTTTGTAATTGAAGCATTAAAATCTGTCGAAGATCAAATCTTTGTGGATTGGGAATGTATTATTATCGATGATGGTTCAACTGACAATTCTAAGGGAAAAGTCAAAGCTTACATCCAAAACAAAGAAAGGTTTAGATTACTTGATCGCCCTTCCCAAAGAATAAAAGGGGCTAGTACTTGCAGGAATATTGGATTAGAAACAGCAAAGGGTGAATTTATTCAATTTTTAGATGCAGATGATTTAATTTCATCTGAAAAGTTAAAAAGGCAAGTTGATCTACTGAATTATAAAGATGGATTTACAATTTCGACGTGCCGATGGGGAAGGCTAAACTCTGCGGAAATATTGATAAATGAAAATTTAGCAAGTTATATAAACTTTAATAGTGTACCTGAATTCTTGAGTTCTTTAATCAAAGACCACGGATATTTTCCATTACATGCTTATCTAATACCTAAAGCACTCATAGATCGTGCAGGGCCGTGGAATGAACATCTTGGTTTAAATGATGATGGAGAGTTTATAGCTCGAGTACTTTGTTATACACAACAAATCATTTTTTCATCTCATTCTTTAGCATTATACCGTACACATTCTGGAAATAATCTTAGTAGTTTAAGCGATTTAAATTCATTAAAAAAAGCAATGTACAGTTGGCAACTCATAGACAATCAACTGGCAATAGCTTTTGGACAACGTCAACATTTTTATATAGATTGGAATTTAAAAAGTTTCTACAGGGAAGTAAAACAGAATAATCCAGAATATTTAAAAGATCTCGAACGTTTTTTTGAAAGTGTAATTGTAAAAAGTTCTAAGTTCAGCACCGTTAAGCGAAGACTTAGGAAACGCTTAAAATCTTTCTTATCATTTGCTAGATAAACAAATATTTTCAGGCAAAAAGGTGCTACTTATAATGCACTACGGCAGTCTTGGAGGTGCTGAACGCCAGGGGCTGGGTTTGGCTAAATTTTTGACAGAAGAATACCAGTGCGAAATGTCTCTTTTGCTTACGTTTAGTGATGAATTACAGCCTGATTTTAAGCAATTTGCAAAAGCTTGCCACATCAGACATATTTTCCATACACACGCTCCTTATTTGGTGTGTTGGAAAGAACTAAGCTATCGTAACCTCAAACGGCTGGTATGGAGCTTCAAATATATTTGGGGTTATAGAAAAATACTCAAACCTTATGGATTTGATTATATATTTCCATTTCTAAACTTTCCATCTAAAGTTGCCTTTTATCTGTATAAAGTATTGCCAACTGTAAAATTTACATTTTGGCATCAATTAGGTCTCGATGTTTTTAAACCTGATGAGTTGTTTGAAAAATATGCATCAAGAGCTGTGCCGGCAGTAATAGCTAATTCTCAAACGGGGTTGGGGCTATACAAAACACACTATGGGCTTGATGAAGAGAAATCATATATCCTTCCACAATATCTTACGATGGAATATCTTGATTTTGATAAAAAGGAAATCCGTAACAAATTTAATATACCACAAGACGCCCTTGTTTTTGGAATGGTGGCTCATTACAGGGAAGATAAAAAGCACGAACTCATTCTGGAAGCTTTTAAAAAAGTAAGCGAAAATTATGAAGACGCATTTTTGGTATTTGCTGGGAACAGGGAGTCATCAGGATATACCCGAATTAAATATGATGCACTTGAAAAATCTATTCTTGAAGAAGGTTTAGAAAGTAAAGTACGTTTGCTATCTCAGGAATCTATAGAAGAAGTTTTAAGCAGTTTGGATGTAGGTCTGTTAATTTCAGAAATAGAAGGAATGCCTAATGCTGTGATGGAGTATATGCTTTATGGATTGCCTGTTATTGCAAGTGATCATCCCGGTTGTAAATACTTGCTTAATGAGAGTCCGTATCTTATAACCAATAACAGAGAACTCTTGATCGGTAAGATGTTAGAGCTATTAAACAGTCCATTAGAACGCGAACAACAAGGGCTTAAAAATTGCGAATATATTAAAGGCTTTACCAAGCAATCGTACGTAAGGGATTTAAGCACAATCATTAAGCGTCATTTATAAGCCGATGCCCAAAGTTTCAATCATATTGCCCACCTATAATGGACAGGCTTATATCGAAGAGGCAATAACAAGTATATTGAATCAAACTTTTGAAGATTTTGAATTGATTGCTGTAGATGACTATTCAATAGACCATACATCAAGTTTGCTGAAATCTTTTAGACTTCATGATTCCAGGATCAAAATAATCACAAACAAGCAAAACTTAAAATTACCCGCCTCGCTTAATATTGGTCACCGGGTGGCGCAAGGAAAGTATTTAACCTGGACTTCAGATGATAACATACTTCATAGTAATTTTTTAGAGCGTTTAGTTACAGTTTTAGAGACTAGTAGCGCAGATGTAGTTTATTCTAATTTTAATGTAATCAATGATCAAAGTGAACACATTAGAGTTTACAAAGTCAGTCCGGTAAGTCTATTACCGTTTGAAAATGGAATTGGGGCCAGCTTCCTGTATCGAAAGGAGGTTTTTCAAAAATTTAATTATAATGAAGATTTACATGGAATTGAAGATTATGATTTTTGGGTAAGAGTAGCTAATCATTTTAAATTTGAGCATACTTCAGAGGTGCTTTATAGTTATAGAATTCATAAAAATAGTTTGACTACGGAAATAGGGTTGAATGAATTAGCGCAAAAGAAATTTGATGAAAACTTAAAGGTGGTTTTGAGTAATTTCGTGATGTTTAGAGTTGATACACAGAAATTACTCTTCCAATTTCAAAGGCAATCGCATTGGGATTGGGATTACTTTTTTAGCTTTCGAAAAGAGGCTGAATCAGATTTTGAAAAATGGATTGAATCTGGTGAATTTGATATCAGTATTTTAAAAAATTATTACAATAAAGGCTTAAGAAGATTTTTAATCAATAAGGCAAATAGATTGCAGGTGTTACGACTATTATTCTTGAGGCCTTCCATTATTAGCTACAAATATAGTTTTCGGACTAGTCTTAATATCCTTAAGAGGATTTTTATCTAAATTGGCTTTAGAGTTTTGTTAGGTTTTCTCATTTAAATTCAGGCTTTTGGAAAAAAGTTTACGTAAGTTTTACAACCTGATATTCAAAGGCACTTCGCAAAAGCGCCTGAAGTACGACATTAAAAGGAGCTCATTTATAAAAAAATCAAAACCTGAAAATCAGGAAGCGGTTTATAGGCTCGAACTGAAGAACTACAGGAATTCATTTTTTATTAGAAACCGACCCAGTAGCGATTATGACGTTTTACGTCAGGTGATTTTTGAAGCGGAATATGAATTGGCCTGCTCTGCTTTTGAGCACAATTTCAAAACTTTTGAGCCTATAAGAATTGTTGATGCCGGAGCTAACATCGGTTTGACATCACGTTTTTTTACTGAGCGTTTTCCCAATAGCGTCATTTATGCTTTAGAACCAGAGCCTGAAAACTTCAAAATGCTCTTAAAAAACATAGCCGGTTTAGATACGATTAAACCTTTACAAAATGCCTTGAGTTCAGAAAGAGGAAAGCGTTTTGAGATTGGCGAATCTGTACGTGATGAAGCAGATTGGTCAAGAACTACCCAGGAAAGCGCCAATGGAACTATTATGGGGATTACACTTGAGGAACTCTTAAATGAAAATGGAGGATTCTTCGATATTTTAAAAATAGATATTGAGGGTGCAGAGCGTTTTATTTTTGATGATCGGGCAAGTCAGGATTTTTTAGATAAGACTAGAGTGCTGGTGATTGAGATACACGATGAGTTTAATATACGTTCTTCGATTTATAAAGAACTTCGAAAACGGGGCTTTAGTATTGTAGAGCAGGGAGAATTAACATTAGGTGTCAATACTAAACTGATGAATTTTGGCGCCTAAGATTAGCGTTTTACTGCCGGTTTACAATGCTGAAAATTTCATTGCAGAAAGTGTACAAAGTATTCTCGATCAAACTGAACCTGATTTTGAACTTCTGGTTATTGATGATTGCTCTACTGATAGAAGTTTAGAGATTATTAAAAGTTTTCAAGACCCACGGATTATCCTTCGAAAGAAAAAAAAGAATACTGGGTATACCGAAAGTTTAAATTGGGCTATTGATCAGGCTAGTGGTAAATATATTGCCCGAATGGATGCCGATGATGTGAGTTTGCCCAAACGCTTTGAGAAACAGCTGACTTTCTTAGAACAACATCCCGATGTTGCCCTCTGTGGTACGGATGCTCGTGTAGAGGGTGGTAGTCTAAAGTTTAATTATCCAACCGAACCTAATGCCATACAAGCGAACTTGCTTTTAGGTAGTTCGCTGATACACCCAAGCATAATGGGACGGACTGAAATTTTTAAACAATATAAATACGATCCCATAAAAGAGCCCGCAGAAGATTACGATTTATTCACCCGTTTGGCAGCGTCGGGGAAACAATTAGCCAATTTAGAGGAAGCGCTGTTAATTTATCGGGTTCATACTAATCAAATTTCAAAAGTTCAGAATCGAAAACAGGTTGAAAGTGCGAAACAGAGTATGTTTCGTATGTTTAGTCTATTTGACTATGAGCGCATTCAATATCCCGATAAAACAGTACTAACCTACATTTGGCCAACAAGATCTATAAATTGGGGACAGCTTAAAGCCGGACTTGTATTTTTTGAACAACTTAAAAATTCTAAGCATCCCTTCACTAAACAAGAGGTTTTAAAAGTCCTTCGTATAAAACGCTATTATCTCTTTAAAGCTTATGTGAAGCAAAAGGATTTTGGAAACGTTAAAGCATCGTTTTTAGCATTAAGACTTTTCGGGTTATCGCATTGGCGCCAAATTTTAAAATTCATACGTTAGTTTGAAGTCTAACTCCAAGGTTACTATCTTATTAGCGACATTTAATAGGGCTCATTTAATACTGCAAACTTTAGAGTCCATACAAAATCAAACTCATAACCATTTTGAGTGTTATATTACAGATGATAATTCTACCGATAACACAGAGGAGGTAGTTGACCAATTTATAAATACAGATTCACGTTTTTTTTATTTTAAGAAGCCTAATAACTATGTCCAAGGGCTTTCTGCAACACGAAACTTTGGTTTAGATCTAACCAAAAATTTAAGATCAAAGTATATTCTATTTGTAGATGATGATGATATATTACATCCTCAGAATCTAGAAATATGTATCAAAGTGCTTGATAATGATAATTTAGACTTTATACATTACAAGTTAAAACCATTTGAAGATTGCATTCCAACTTTTATTAAAGTACAAGGATTCAAGCAAATTGATGATGTCACTTACAAAAGGCTTGTTGATGTTCTAGACAATAGAATACCATTAGCAAGTTGCTCTGTTATGTGGAAAAGAACAGCGCTTTCTAATGAGCGGTTTAAAGAGGATTTGTATTATGCCGAAGAACTTGAATTTTATTCTCGGTTACTTATTAAAGAACGGATAGGCGGGCGAATAAATGTCGTATTGTATTTCAATAGGAAGCATCAGAAAAGTAATACTGGAGCTTTCTTTAATGGAGATTTTAGATACACTAGAAGTCTTATCAAAGCCTATCATTTGTGCATAAATAATTTGTTAGAGGCTAAAAAGCTGAGTTATGGTCTGGCAAAATTTTTTGTTTGGAAAGCAGTGATTAAAAAAGAGAAGTCTATTTATAAGGAGGTCCTAAGAAAACCACCTTTAAACTTTATTGATTTATCAAAACTATGGTTTTTGTACAATTTTAGTGAGATCGTAGGTTTCTATTTAAGCTTTAAAAAGAGATGCCGCATAAGATTTTAATTGTTACAGACTCTATTAATCCCGAAGACAGCAGCGGCTCTAAAGCTAATGTGGCCTTTATTAAAAGTCTTGTGGCTTCAGGTTATGAAGTAACTGTCATTCACTATACTCAGCGCGAGATTCAAATAGAAGGGACTACCTGTTTTTTAGCAAAACAAAGAAGATACAACCTATACCATGTACTTGGTGGAATTCAACGTACTATACAATGTAATCTGGGTGTCGACTGGTCAATATTCTTAGAAAATAGCTTTGGATTTAGTTTTACATTTTTCAATGATAGTAATTCAATTGTCAAAACAATCAAGAGATTCAAGGCAACCAAATTTTACTTAATTATAACCCTTAGTAAAGGGGAGAGTTTTAGACCGCACCACGCCTTGTTACAACTACCGGAATTGCATCAAAAATGGCTGGCTTATGTACATGATCCCTATCCCTTTCAAAATTATCCCTGGCCCTATACCTTTGTTCCTAAAGGGGCAAAACAGAAAGATCATTTTTTTAAAAAAGTAGCTGTCCATTGCAAATTTGCAGGCTTTCCATCACGTCTTTTAGCGGATCATATGACAGGATTTTATCCAGAGTTTAAAGAAAAATCTGTAGTCATTCCACATCAATACGATAACCTAATTTCCGGGGTTTCACTACCTTCATTTTTTAAGGAAGATGCATTTAATATTGTTCATACCGGAAATTTAATAGGAGGTAGATCACCTGAAGGGTTGTTAAAAGGATTTCAACTTTTTTTAGAAAGTCAGGAAGAAGCGAGACAGGAGAGCTATTTGTATTTAGTGGGGCCTTCCAGTAATTATAGAGAATTGATGAATGCATATGAGCTTGCTCCACAGTTTATTTTTCATCCGGGTGTTTCTTATGGGGAATCTCTAGCACTACAGCAAGCTGCTTCGGTAAACCTTATCATTGAGGCAAGTGATACCGACTTCAGTCCGTTTTTACCGGCCAAGATGGCTCATTGTGTGATGGTAGATAAGCCTATTTTAGCTTTGAGCCCAAAAATAAGTGAAGTGCGTAGGCTACTCGGGGAAGATTACACCTGGCAAAGTGAGGCAGACGATTCCAAACAGATCGCCGGAATTCTCTCTGAGCTTTACCTCAAATGGAAAAATACAAAGGCAGAATCTTGGCATTTGAACCGGATCGATTTACAGGACTATTTTTCATCAGCGTATCTCAATATACAAATTCAAAATCTCCTTAATGCCTCTGCTTGATTCCCGTGATGTAAGCATTTTAATAACCACGTTTAACCGTAAAAAGGAGTTGGTCTTTACACTAAATACCTTGCGAGATGTTATTAGTTCTGAGGGGATTTACATTTGGGATGACGCATCTACAGACAGCACTTTTGAATACATCTTGAGTGAGTATCCGGAGATAAATATATTTCAGAATACAGTAAATAAGGGATTGATAGCCAGTAGAAATCAATTGATGCAAGCCGCTCCTACAGAATACGTTCTTTCCCTAGATGATGACGCGCACTTTTTAAATCCTGAAGAATTAGAAAAAGCAATGTTGTTTATGGACGCGAATCTCAATTGTGCTGTGTTATCTTTTAGGCTTTTTTGGGGGCTGCAAAAGCCGGCGAGTCAAAAAACGTCTGAGAATACCTACCAGGTAAGTAATTTTTTGGGAGGTGCTCACCTGATGCGTAAAAGTGCCTGGGATAACTTCATAAAATTTTATCCGGAATGGTATCATTTCTATGGAGAAGAGGACTTTGCCGCAATGAAATTATTCAGGGCGGAACAAATGGTGTTCTATTTTCCAAAAGTGCTCGTTCATCATCGGGTATCACTTAAGAATCGAAAAAAGAGTTCTGAAGAAACTAGATTACGAACCAAATGGGCCTTACAGGCTGCTTGGAGCAACTATTTAATTTTTTACCCCAAACAAAAAGCTTGGTTTAAAATTATGTATTCCATAAAAGAACAATTAAGACTTAAATTTTTGAAAGGACATTTCAATATTCTGATGAGTATAGGCAAGGCGGGATTAACGCTCATTCAAAATAGGCATCATCGGCAAAAGCTGGACTTAAGATTTTCTAACAAAAGGCTTAAAGCCTATTTATCATTGCCTCAGGCGCCTATTTTTTGGAAACCTAAATCGAATTCAAATTAAGCATAGAGTCTCCGTAATTATTCCTGTTTACAACCGGCAAGCTCATCTAAAGGATACACTCAATTCGATAAAGGCTCAAACTTATCGCAATTGGGAGTGTTTACTTGTTGACGATCAAAGTACAGATAAATCCGTGAATATATTGAAGGAGTTTGAAGAAGAAGATTCCCGATTCAAGGTGTTGATTCGTCCTGATAACAGACCCAAAGGAGCTAATGCCTGTCGTAATTTTGGTTTTGAACATGCTAAAGGAGAATTAGTCAATTGGTTTGATTCTGATGATTTGATGGAGCCGGATTTTATTCAGAAGAAGCTTTCTGCTTTTGATGCGAAAACGGATATCGTTTTGTCAAAAACGAAAATCTACTATGTGAAAGATCAAACGGAAGTTTTTGAACAGCGTACCCATTTAACGTCAAATTTGCTCGAGGACTTTATCACTCGTAAAATATCCTGGTATTTGCCAGACCCGATGTATGCCAAATCCTTTTTGGATAAACATAATTTAGTTTTTGATGAACAACTCTTGGGTGGGCAGGATCGCGATTTTTTTCAACTTGTATTGTTAAACAATCCAGAAATGCTAGTCATTAATGACTATTTAACCACATACCTAAAGCACAGTGCGAGTATTTCAGAGAAAATATATAAGCAGGGCAATTTTAAAATTACGCAATCCCGAGTTCGTGCTCTGATTTCGTTCATTAAAATGTTGCGGTCGGAAGGCAGGTTGTCTCCCTCGCTCAGGAGATTTTATACCACTGAATTACGAAAAATGATACCGCTGGTTTATAAGGATTCAAAAACAACAAAATCCATTTTGAGTGTGCTGTTTGAATTAGGTTCTCTAAATTTTGAGACACTTAAAAACTGGAGTAAAGTAGGCTTAGGGCTTTCCAGTTTGATGATTACCGGTAAAGGTCAAATGCTATTTAAATGAAAAACTACTTGGTTTTAATCCCCGCCCGTGCCGGTTCGCAAAGGCTTCCCGAAAAAAATATGCGACAGCTAGGAGATAAACCGTTGTTAGGGCATAGTATAGCATACGCCCAAGATAATGGTTTTAGTAATGTGATAGTCACTTCTAATGATGCACGTGTTCTTGAATATGCAAAAGAAGTAGGTGTTGAAGCTATTAAAAGACCGGATGCCTTAGCCGGTAATGAAGAACCTGTTGTAACCGCTTTGCAACACGCAGTAATTCAATTGCAAAAAAAGTATGATGCGGTCATTTTACTGCAGCCCACAAATCCATTAAGGCCAGAGGATCTTCTTATAGAGGCTATCGCAATTTTTGAGCGAGAGGATTGCGACAGCCTGATGACCGTTTCCCGAAATGGACATAAATTGGGAACCATTTCTAATAATCAGTTTATTCCTTACAATTATGAAATGGGGCAGCGCAGTCAGGATCTCGAGCCTTTGTTTTATGAGAACGGATTGCTTTATATTTTTAATACAGAACTATTAAAGCAAGGAAAGCTTCTTGGAGAAAAAAACTACCCACTGATTGTGGACCATCCTTTTGCCGAAATCGATATTGATACGGAAGCCGATTTTAAAAAGGCTGAGTTGTATTTGAATCACTTTAAATAGTGTCACTTCGAGTGAATTAAGTGTAGCGATAGTGAAACTTAATTTGTATCGAGAAGTCTGGCTAGTTAGGATGTTTATAGTTTACAAGGCTTCTTGATACATTTGTTTTCGGCTTATGGCCTCAATCAAACACTCGAAGTGACATTCTCGATACAATTTTTTCGAACTCAGGTTCTTAAAAATCACTCGAAGTGACATTCTCAATATATTTTATAAGTTCAATAACAAATAACAAATAACAAATAACAAATACGTCTTGAACCCATACATCCAAATCGAAAACCGCAAAATAGGACTAGATTACCCACCGCTTGTCATCGCCGAGATTGGTATTAATCATGAAGGATCTCTAGAAGTGGCAAAGGAACTAGTGGATGCAGCGCAGCGGGCAGGGGCTGAGGTTGTAAAGCACCAGACACATATTGTAGAAGATGAAATGAGCGGTGCAGCAAAAAAAGTTATTCCGGGGAATGCAGATGTATCTATTTATGATATTATGAAGCGTTGTGCGCTTGATGAAGCAGATGAAGTTGCCCTCAAGAATTATGTAGAAGAAAAAGGGATGCTCTTTATTTCAACTCCCTTTTCACGTGCGGCAGCAAATCGCTTAAACACCATGAATGTATCAGCCTATAAAATCGGTTCCGGTGAATGCAATAATTATCCCCTGCTAAAGCACATCGCAGGTTTTGGTAAACCAGTTATTCTTAGCACCGGGATGAATACTCTTGAAAGTGTTTCTAAGGCTGTACAGATTTTTAAGGATGTCGGGACACCTTTCGCTTTGCTGCACACCACTAATTTATATCCAACACCCACCCATTTAGTACGTTTGGGCGCGATGACTCAACTGCAACATGCTTTTCCCGATGTGCCTTTTGGACTTTCTGATCATACGCTAAACAATAATGCTTGTTTGGGAGCAGTAGCTTTGGGAGCGTCTATTTTAGAGCGGCATTTTACCGATCATATGCTGCGTACAGGTCCGGACATTGTCTGCAGTATGGATGAAGAAGCCTGCGCTGAACTCATTCAGTCGAGTAAGGAAATCTGGCTCATGCGCGGTGGTGAAAAAGCTCCGGCAAAGGAAGAGCTGGTAACCATAGATTTTGCGTTTGCAACCGTGTGTACCATTGCACCCATTCAAGAAGGTGAGGTTTTTACTGAAAAAAATATTTGGGTAAAGCGCCCGGGAACAGGTGAAATTTTAGCTGAACAGTTTGAAGATATTCTGGGGAAAACGGCAGCAAGAGCAATTGCTGAAGATGAACAGTTGAAAGCAAGTGACGTGCTGTGATTAAAAAAATAGCCTTTCTTACCGGTACTCGTGCAGATTTTGGGAAACTGAAATCACTTATTCAGGCAATTCATGATTCAACTGACTTTGAATATGAGATTTTTGCAACCGGAATGCATTTGCTTGAGCAGTATGGACTTACCGTTATTGAGATCGAAAAGGCCGGTTTGCATAACATTCACCGCTTTCCCAATCATACCTCAGAAGCCACGATGGACCTTACTTTGGCTAAGACTATCGAGGGTTTTTCAGCCTTTGTCAAAAGAGTTAAGCCTGATTTAATAATTGTTCATGGCGATCGGGTAGAAGCACTCGCAGGAGCTATAGTGGGTTCGCTTAACAACATACTAGTCGGTCACATCGAAGGAGGCGAACTTTCTGGAACTGTTGATGAACTTATTAGGCATTCGGTGAGTAAATTGAGCCATATTCATTTTGTATCTCACGAGACGGCAGCCAAACGTTTGCTCCAAATGGGCGAACTCGAGAGCAGTATATTCAATATTGGTTCGGCTGATTTAGATGTGCTATTCAGTGATACCTTACCCAATCTCGAAACCGCAAAAGCCTACTACGACATTCCGTTTGGAAACTATGCGGTAGTTTTGTTTCATTCGGTAACCACCGCGCATCAGGAAACTTCCACGCACGCAGGCGATTTTGTACAGGCGCTATTGGAAGATGATCAAAACTATGTGGTGATCTATCCCAATAATGACCTGGGTTCTTCCGCTATTTTAAAGGCGTATGGCCAATTTGAAGAGCATCCGCGATTCCGGCTTTTTCCGTCCTTGCGGTTTGAGTATTTCATTACCTTGCTCAAAAACGCGACGTTCTTAATAGGAAACAGCAGTGCCGGTATTCACGAGGCTCCCTATCTGGGTATTCCCACAGTAAATGTAGGCAGACGCCAGGAAAACCGCGACTTGCAGACCGACAGTATCATTCACGTAAATAATGCTAAAGCAGCTATTTTAAAAGGTATTGCTTCCGCAAAAGCGCTAAAGGTCAATCCAAAAGGAACAAAAAGTACTAAAACAGCAGCTTCTGGATTTCTGGAAGCCTTAAGAACCGAAGCCTTTTGGCAAATAGACCATCAAAAGCAGTTTCGGGATCTTTAAAGTGTCACTTCGAGTGGTTGAAGCATAGCGTTAGCGGAGCTTCAGATGTATCGAGAAGTCTTCTTTGTTATGATGTTTTGAGTTCACTTGGCTTCTCGATACATTTGCTTTCGGCTTGTGGCCTCAATCAAACACTCGAAGTGACAGTGTTCTAGATTAATTACGTTTTGCATTGGGCCTCAATCAAACATTTAAACTGACAGGCTTCTCGATACACCGGTCTCGACTTGAGGTCTCGACCGACACTCGAAGTGACAGATTTTGATATCTTTAATTTAGAAAAACGAAAAACAACATTTTAAACTTCTAATTTTGAATTTAAAACCTTGGCTTTAGCATCTTCAAAAACCTTAGGAATTGTCATTACTGATGGGGTTGGCTTTCGCAATTTTGTGCTGAGCACGTTCTTGACCAAAGCTGCTCAGTCTTTTGAAAAGGTAATTATATTTTCCGGACTCCCATCATCAGCGTACCCTGAGCTTGATGCGGCGGTTTTTACCATTGTAGAGCTTCCTGTTTTTACGGAAACTAAAGCGAATTGGTTTTGGCGAAAGCTGAAAGAAGTGGCACATCTGCAAAAACACAAATCCAATCCGGGGATTGCAGATAATTATGAGATGAATAAGGCAAAAAACTGGAGTGCGCACGGGCTTTTAGTACGTCTGGTTTATGCCGTAAGTTCAGTATTTCATAGCGAAAAGAATATACTTAAGTATGAAGAGCTACAGGAGCAAAGTTTTAAAAAAGATGCTGTTGTTTCTAGGTATGGAGAAATTTTAAAAGAGCATAAGCCAGATATTTTGTTCTTTACCCATCAGCGCCCACCGTTTATAGCAACACTTGTTTACTGGGGAAAAAAGCTTCAAATTCCTACCGCATCGTTTATTTTTAGTTGGGACAATCTAGCTTCCAAAGGGAGGATGGCTGCGACATTTGATTACTTCTTAGTCTGGAGTGATTTAATGAAAAAAGAGTTGCTTCAATTTTACCCGTTCACCAAAGAAAAAGCAATTTCAGTTGTAGGTACACCCCAGTTTGAACCCTATGTGCTGCCCGAGTTTGATCTTTCTAAAAGCGAGTTTTACAAAACTTTAGATTTGAATTCCGAAGCGAAAATCATTTGCTACAGTTGTGCCGATGCTTCAATTGGAGCAAATGATCCTTTGGTGATCGCTACTTTGGCAGAAGGTATGCGTTCCGGAGCAATTGATTCATGCCAGCTTTTAGTCCGCACCTCACCGGCAGAAGACGAACGACGTTTTGCTGAAACTAAAGCCAAATATCCCGAGATCAAATGGAATCATCCTAAATGGGAACTTACCCGGGAAGGGCATCCCGAGCCGTGGTCGCAACGTGTTCCTACACAAGAAGATTTGAGCATGCTTAAAGCCATTCTAAAGTTTTGCGACTTAAACGTCAATATGCTATCAACCATGAGCCTTGATTTTATGTTGTTTGATAAACCTGTGGTCAACACCGCTTTTGGTAACGGTGCTAACGGACTTTATAACGATCAGCGCTTTTTGCAGTATGAACATTATGATAATGTGGTTAAAAGTGCCGCAGTTAAAATCGCCAAAAATGCAGAAGAATTATATAGCGCTGTAAATACATATCTGCGTAATCCCGACCTGGATCTTCAACACCGAAAGGCACTCATTGAGATGCAGGTGGGGAAGTCTCTTGACGAAACTACCCAGGCTTGTGTACAAGCTCTAAAAAACATCTTATGAGCGTCAAAAAGTTAGCTGTAGTTTGCAATTATGTCCTTAGAGCTGATCGCATCGGCGGGATGGATCGTTTTTTTGTAGCCTATGATGCCGCGGCGAAAGCTAAAGGTTATGCTGTTGATTGGTTTTTTCCGGATGTTTTGGATAAAACATTTTATGAGGGTGTCACTGTTTTTTCAGCGGAAGGAAATTCAAGTGTTGAAGCCTTTTTTCTCAACTACCTTGAAGAAAATGGAAAAGCCTATACCGCTCTGGTTACGCATTTTACCGAATTATGCAGCCCTTTTTATAAGAGAGCAAAAATTGCCGGAAGCATTGAAACCATTATAGCAGTAGATCACAACCCACGTCCTTTAAACGGTTTCCCTATTAAAAAACGGTTGAAGAACCGTCTCAAGGGCTACTTACATCATAAGGCTATAGACCGGTTTATAGGAGTGAGTAGCTATACTGCCCGGAATATTGTAGAAGATTTGGGGCCGGTAGTGGCTAAAAAGACCGGGGTGATCTATAACGGGATTGATACTTCTGTATTTAAAAAGAGAGAAAATCAAGATCAGAATCCAGAACGTAAAGTTCAGTTTGTTGTGCTTTCTCATCTGAGGGAGTCTAAAGGTATACAGGATTTGATCGATGCTCTAGGCTATTTGCCAGAAGCTATAAAAAATCGTCTGCATATCAGCATTTATGGAGAAGGTCCGTTGGAAAAAGGCCTAAAGCAACAGGCCAGAGATAAAGAGGTTGATAGGCTACTAAGCTTTAAAGGCAGTTCTTCAGAGATTCCACAACTTCTGGCCGATTTTGAGTACCTCATTCAACCTACGTATATGGAATGTTTTAGCCTTTCCATCCTGGAAAGCTTATCTGCTAATGTTCCTGTAATTACTACAACAGTCGGAGGAAACCCTGAGATCATCAAAGACGGTTTGAACGGATTTTTATTTCAGGCAAAAGACAAACAAGCTATTGCCCGAATATTAGAAGGAGTAGTTTTAGGAGATCGAAAAATTTCAAGAGATACTTCTCTTCTCATAGAAAAGGAATATTCACTAGACCGTATGGTTGCCGAACATATTAATTTATTGGATTGATGCACATCGCTTTTTTAACTCCAGAGTATCCTCATCCTGATTTAAACCGAAGTGGCGGTTTGGGAACCAGTATCAAAAATTTGGCCTCAAGTCTGGTTCAGTCTGGAGAAGGCGTTACGGTTTTTGTGTACAGTCAGGCAGAGGATAAGCAATTTGAAGATCAAAGAATCAAAATTCACAGTATTGCCAAGAGGAAGTATCCATTTGCCGGTTGGTATTTGCATCGTAAATTTTTACAGCGTTATATTAATAAATTTATTCTTCTTGAGAATATAGATGTTCTTGAAGCACCGGATTGGACCGGGATAACGGCTTTGATGCATTTTAAATGCCCTTTAGTAATTCGCTGTAACGGAAGTGACGGGTATTTTTGCCATTTAGATAATCGAAAGCAGAAATCCAAAAACCGTTGGTTTGAACAAAAAGCGCTTAAAAACGCCGATCATATTCTTGCGGTAAGTGCTTTTACAGCAAAACTGACCAAAAAGATTTTTGGATTGAGGAAGGAAATACAAGTGATACCTAATTCAATCGATACAGAGCTCTTTAAGCCGGTTCCAATTCCGGAGGTTTGCAATCGCATACTGTATTATGGAAGTATCATCCGAAAAAAAGGAGTTTTAGAACTGGCTGAAATTTGCAACTTGGTTTTTAAGGAAAACGCAAGTGCGCAGCTTATTCTTGCAGGAAATGATGTGAAAGATGTTTTTACAGGCAGATCAACTCAGGAACTTTTTATGGAAGTAGTAAAGTCTAAATTTCATAATCAAATTAAGTTTAAAGGGCTGCTTTCTTATGAGTTAATAAAGGAAGAGATCGCTAAGGCTTCCGTTGTTGTTTTGCCCAGTTTCGCTGAAGCCCTACCTATGACTTGGATAGAAGCCATGGCGATGGAAAAGGCACTTGTAACTTCTGATATTGGTTGGGCAAACGAGGTGATGATCGATGGTGAAACGGGGTATACCGTTGATCCACAAAATCATGAGGAATACGCCGATGCCGTTCTAAAACTACTTAATGACGACGAATTAACAAGAAAAATGGGAGCCAATGCCCGTAAACAGGTTGTTGAACATTTTGCAACGGGAGTTGTGGTTAAGCAAAACCTGAAGTTTTATAAAGGTATAGTAAAAGCTTGATTTTTTTAAAACATAACGGTAAAAGAACTGTTGCTATCTTAAAAGACGGGCAGCCTCTGAAACTCGAATTTAAAAATCAAGCGGTGAGTGCCGCTTGTTTTCTTTTAGCCGAAACATTTCCGGATGAAACGCTGGTATGGTTTCACGAGGATATAGCGTCCAACCTGAATCTAGAATTTATTGAAAATTCTTCACTTGAATTGGAAATGTGGAGTTACGCTGCAAATCGACCTTTAGTAATTGCTGAAGAAATGGGTTATGTAGATCAAAGCGTCTTTTTCAGAATTCAACCCAATGTAAAATATCCAACATGGTTGATGAGTGGATCTGTTGGTAGCATAAGCTGTAAAACCTTAAATCATTTTAGAAGCTTTCTTCCGATGTATGCTAACTTTGATCTGTTTCTTTGTGTGTTGGCCAGAGTAGGAATGGCTAAGGGCTTAAGAGCTTACAGCGAGCCCCGGCTGATAAAAAGAACAGATGATAGTGGCATTTCGTTCTCAAAGAGCACAACTACTACTTATTCTGCAATTGGAGCTTTATTCGGTAAAAAGTGGCTACTAATATTTGAATTGCAACGTTTAATGTATAGCAGAAAAATGAATCCAATTCAGCTCGCAAAAACATATCTGACCAAATCTCTTTCCTATTCTGAAATTCCTAATTTAGAAATTGATGATGCCAATCAAAACGAAATGGAATCGAAGTTAAGCTTTGATATTGTAATCCCTACACTAGGACGAAAAGAGGTTTTAAAGCAAACTTTAGAAGACCTGGCTGATCAATCACTTGTTCCTCAATGTGTAATTATTATTGAGCAAAATCCAAATATTGCTTCTGAATCAGAACTTGATTATTTGCATAACGGAAACTGGCCTTTTCAAATTAAACATACTTTCACAAATCAAACAGGTGCTTGTAATGCACGCAACCTGGCTTTAAATCAGGTGGAAGCTGAATGGGTTTTCTTGGCTGACGATGATTTGCGTATTCCTCAAGACTTCCTGCGTAGCGCAAATGCTTTTATACAGAATGAAAAGCCGCAGGCTTTTACTGTAAGTTGTTTACAAATAGGAGAAGTGGAGCAGGAACAAACAATAATTCAATGGCCAGCTTTTGGTTCGGGTTGCAGTTTTGTTAAAGCCTCGGCTCTAAAATTTATTCGTTTTGATATGGCTTTGGAACATGGTTTTGGAGAGGATGCCGATTTTGGAATGCAGTTGCGTAAATCTGGCGTTGATATACTTTATAATCCTTTTTTAAGGCTTTTACATTTAAAAGCTCCTGTGGGAGGTTTTCGAAAGCCAGTTAATAAAACTTGGCATAGCGAAAACCTTTCGCCTAAACCTGCGCCAACAGTTTTAGCATCGATTCTGAAGCACGCAACCCCGTCTCAGATAAAAGGATATAAAACTTTATTATTTTTAAAATTTTACCGCTTGCAAAAGAATAAAAATCCATTTTCCTATTTTCTACACATGCAGAAACGTTGGAAGTTAAGTTTATATTGGGCAGAGAAATTGTTGAATACGAAATGATGTTTTCTCTAATAGTTTGTACCTATCAGCGTGCTGAGGCATTAAACAGGCTTTTAGCTTCAGTTGCCATTCAAACTACCTATCCGGATGAGATTTTAATTGTCGATGGTTCAAGAGATTTGGAGACTCAACAAAGTATTTCGTCTCAAACAATCAAAAACCTTAAGTATTTTAAAGTTGAAGAAAAAGAGCGCGGACTTACCCGTCAGCGGAATTTTGGGATTGAAAAATTAAATCCAAAGTCTGAAATCGTTTGTTTTTTAGATGACGATGTGGTCCTTGAGCATGATTATTTTAAAGCAGTCTTAGAGGCATTTGACTCAGACCCAGACATAGTTGGTGTAGGTGGAGTTGCAACGAATGAAAATCTTTGGAAACCGTCCAATCGGAATTATTCTACAGATAAGGTTTATGTATTTGAAGGCTTTGAAAGGAATGAATCTCAACGCTATTACTTACGTAATAAATTGGCCCTTCAGTCTCAGGAACTTCCAGGAATTATGCCCGACTTTTCTCATGGCAGAACCTATGGCTATCCCTTAACCTGCAAAAATTATGAGGTTGATTTATTAATTGGAATGTCTATGAATTTTCGGAGCAAGGTGATTGAAGCTGAAAAATTCAGTTTGTATTTTGATGGATATGGACTCTACGAAGATGCAGACTATTGTCTTCGAGCTTTAAAATATGGGGAAAATGTGATTTGTACTGCTGCTCGGTTGGAACACCTTCATGACCCTTCAGGAAGACCGGATCTTTATAAATACGGTAAAATGGTGATTCGAAACGGGTGGTATGTTTGGCGGGTTAAGTATCCAAACCCTAATATTAAAGCACGAATTAAATGGAATGCAACAGCATTACTTTTGACACTGATTCGGTTGAGTAATGTGCTCACTACTTCAAACAAAATGGGTGCTTTACGTGAAACCATTGGTAGAACTGTAGGATGGTGGAGTTTACTTTTTAATAAACCAAAGCCTCAATGAAATTTGCAGTAATTACACATATTGAGCATTTTGAAAAGGATGGGAGTTTTTATTCCTATGGCCCATATGTTCGTGAAATGAATCTGTGGTTCAAATCAGCGGATGAGGTTAATGTGGTGGGAACTTTCAGTTCAAAAAATCCAGGAAGTATCGACTTACCTTATAAAGCAGCAAGCCTGCAATTGATCAAGGTTCCATCTTTTGATATTACTAGTGTTACTCAGGTTGGTCGGGCAATTTTGGTATTGCCGGGAATTTTGAAGAGAATTTACAAAGTAATGTTGGGTGCAGATCATATACATCTGCGTTGCCCCGGAAATATGGGTTTACTGGGTGCCATTGTTCAGGTATTTTTTCCAAAGAAGAAAAAAACAGCGAAGTACGCAGGAAACTGGGATCCCAAGGCGAAGCAACCCTGGAGTTATAAGCTGCAAAAATGGATTTTAAGCAATACATTCCTTACTAGAAATATGCAGGTTTTGGTTTATGGAGCTTGGCCTAATCAAAGCAAAAATATCAAGCCCTTCTTTACCGCGACCTATACCGAAGCTGATAAGAAAGCATTTCCACAGCGTAAATACGATTTGCCTTTACGTTTTTTATTTGTTGGTAGTTTGGTTCCTGGAAAGCTTCCTTTATATGTTCTGGAGCTTGTAAACGAACTTATTTCCAAAGGTTTTCCGGCAGAACTTCATTTTTACGGCGATGGACCTCAGAAGGAATTGCTTCTCGAATTTATCACGGAGCATCATCTAGAGAAAAGTGTTTTTCTTCACGGTAATCAATCGGCTGCTGCCGTTGCTGAAGCCTACACGAAAAGTCATTTTTTGATACTTCCTTCTAAAAGCGAAGGCTGGCCAAAAGCCATTGCAGAAGCCATGTGGTGGGGTGTGATTCCTATCGCTACTCCAATTTCTTGCGTACCGTGGATGCTTGATCACGGTAATCGTGGTATTTTAATCAAGGCCAAGCTTGAATCTGATGCAGCTCAATTAGAAGCATTTTTAAAAGATAAAACGGGTCTGAAAGATATGGCGCAAAAAGCATCTGCCTGGTCACGCAACTATACCTTAGATTTGTTTGAAGCTGAACTTAAAAAGCTCCTTTAAATCATGCGCATTCTACAATTGATAGATAGTTTGGCTATTGGTGGCGCAGAACGTATGGCGGTTAATTATGCCAATGCATTATACGATAGGGTTGAAGTCTCTGCTCTTTGTTCTACCAGAGAGGAAGGACCCTTAAGAGAGTTGATTAAACCCGAAGTGCCTTATTTGTATTTAGCACGGAAACGCCGCTTAGATGTAGCTGCTGTATTTAGATTAAAGCGTTTCATTAAACAACATCAGATTGAAATCATTCATGCGCACGGAAGCAGCTATTTTATCGCTGCTCTGGTTAAGCTAGTGACTCCCGGTCTTAAGCTGATCTGGCACGATCACTATGGGAAAAGTGAGTTTTTAACCGAGCGAAAGACTGTTGTATTGAAGCGATTCAGTTGGTTTTTTGATGCTGTTTTTGCAGTCAATGAAAAACTAACTCTTTGGTCAAAAGAAAGGCTGAAGGTTAAAAAGACCTTTTACATTAAAAATTTTATAGCCGAAGCTTTGCCCTTTGATGCTGACTTTAAGCTTTCCGGGGTTAAGGGAAAACGCATCGTTTGTGTGGCCAATTTACGGTCTCAAAAAAACCATCATTTGCTTTTGGATGCTTTTAAACTGGTTTTGGAACAGGATTCGGGCTACACTTTACACCTTTTTGGATCTGCGCCCGATAGTCTTTATGCAGAATCACTTTTGGAGCGTATAGAAGCGGAGCCTTTCTTAAAAAATGTTTTTTATCATGATATCTACCTAAAAATGTCTGCCATTTTACCACATTTTGATATTGGGGTTCTATCTTCAGATTCGGAAGGTTTACCTTTAGCCCTGCTCGAATACGGCCAGGCAGGAATACCGGTAATCACCACAGATGTGGGGCAGTGCAGAGCAGTACTAGGGGATTTTGGGAAGTTGGTTCCTGCTAAGAATAAAGAGGCTCTGGTAGAAGCTGTGTTAAGTATTGATGTTGAAAGTTCTAACATTAAGACCTGTGCTGATAAGTTTAAAGAGAAAGTAAAACAGCACTATGGTGAAGAAGCCGTACTTAATGAATTACTGCAAATATTAAATCGATTTAAGTAAAGAGTGCTTGAGAATATAAGTATGAAAAAAGCGCATTTAATTAACCTGCTAATTGTTAGTGTACTTATTCTGCATTTGTTTTTGAAGTCTTACTTTCATCACGACGGTAGAATTTCACCTGATTCCGCAGAGTATTTGTGTGCTGCACAAGCTCTTATTAATGGAGAAGGCCTATACACGGGCAGTAATCCTATTTTAGGGATGGAAAAGTCCTATTTTTCAATTTGGCCGGCTGGTTATCCTTTACTTATTGCGTTTGTTTCCTTTATTACAACAGCCAACGTTTTTTGGGCATCTAAACTTGTTAATGCACTTATGCTCTTGGCAAGTGCTTTTTTATTAAAAAGGATATACAAAAGAAAAAGTTTTCTATTCATTGCTTGTTTTGGTTTTGCTTCCTACTTATTTCTTTTTAGTTCTACCTATTCAGAAGCTCCTTTCACATTTTCGCTAATTTATCTGAGTTGGAGTCTCTATAATTTCACTCAAAATGAGACATCATTGGTTGCTTGTATTCATTTAGCTATTGCAGCAATACTTCCTTTCTTATTTAGATATATTGGCTTCTTTACATGCTTCCTGCTTTTAGGATTATTATTGAAATCATTGTTAGAGAATGGATTGAAGTCAAGATCGGTAAAACTAATAATAGTTTTAACTACTACTGGTATTTTTGAAATTGCGTATCTGTCGATTAATTTCATACGAACAGGAAGTTTAACCGGAATCTCCCGACCTTCGAAATTTCACGAACCCTTTTCAATAATGATTGACTTTGCAAAGGGTATGCTTGGCGAATTAGTGTTTATAGCACCCTATTTTAATGTTTTTTTAATGCTACTCACAACGAGCATTGTAGTGTTAGCCTGGTTGTATATTAGGCCGTCTGCAAACTTAAGTCAAAAGACCAGATATTCATCTCAATGCTTTTTACTTGTTGGGATATGTTATTTTTCTAGTCTTTTAATAATAGGATACTTATTGAAAATCAAAACGTTTGACTATCGTTTCTTAAGCCCTGGAAGTTTATTGATTCTTTTTGGGATTATAGATTTTCTTCTTGAATGGAAGATTTCATTTTTAAAGGTCACAATTCTCAGTTTTTTAATTTTATCATTATGTTTTTCTATTAGAGAATCTTATAATGGCTATTCTATTGAGAGTAGAAATTATTTAGGAGAATTAGATTACCTCCAGAAGGAAGTTGCTAAAGTCGAAGAAGGTTCAATACTTATAGAGGGTAACAAGCATTATAAATACTTAAGACCCGATCTTATTATTTTTGATTCGTGGTATCTGAGCGACACGATTCCAAAGCAAAGATTTAAGAGAGAATATCCTGAGAGGAAAATTTATTTTCAAGAGGGCCAAAATATTCAAAGAGTTTATTGAAATTATTTAAAAACTATAACAAGCGGTATTTGCAATTAATAGGGCTCCACGTCGCTATTGGTTTTGCCATTTATTTGTTTCGGTTTTTGGGTTTATTTTACTTTTTAGGGTCTATAGTCTTTTTCATTCTATGGATTTTTCAATCTGGTAATAAGCAAAATCAGGCACTTTTAGCAGCTGCCTATATGACTGCGGGGGAGGTGTTTTTCAGGATGACTGGTGGAAGTTTGATTCCTTGGGAAGCGGGTAAATACTCAGTGATCTGCTTTATTTTGATTGGGTTGTTTTTTAGCGGGACATCAAGGAAATCCGCTCCGTATTGGTTGTATTTATTGTTGTTGATTCCGGGAGTATTGTATGCTGCTGAAACCCTAAATTTTGATACTAATGTGCGTAAAGCGGTCATTTTCAATTTGAGCGGACCGTTCTGCTTAGGAATTTCGGCGTTGTATTGTTATGATCGCAAAATATCTAAACAACAGTTTCATCATCTTATTTGGGCTTTATTGATGCCGGTTATTGCCCTAGGAGTTTACCTTTTATTTTACACCCCTGATACTCGGGAAGTACTAAATGGTACCAATTCTAATTTTGCGCTTTCCGGTGGATACGGTCCTAATCAAGTGGCTACGGCGCTAGGAATAGGAATGTTTGCTTTGGTGGTTCAGCTTTTTGTGAACAGTAAAAACAAGCTTATCTTTTTTATTAATTTGGGTTTGCTAATGTTTTTGACGTATCGAGGTATCATTACGTTTTCCCGTGGTGGAATTTTTACTGCAGCTTTGATCAGTCTGGCATTTATTGTTATGTATTTTCAGGGAGTTTCCAGTAAGAAACGAAATGCCATCTCTTTTTATTTGGTGATCTTAGGAAGTGCTATAGCAATCACGTGGCTGATTTCCTCGGTGCGCACCATGGGACTTATTGATTTGCGCTATGCCAATAAAGATGCAGCAGGGCGAATTAAAGAAGACCTTACTACAGGCCGACAGGAGTTGGTTACCTCTGAACTTACTTTTTTTATGAATAATCCGGTGATGGGTATTGGTGTTGGCAAAACCAAAGAATACCGCGAGGAAAAACTAGATATTTTGGCGGCTTCCCACAATGAGATCAGCAGATTGCTTTCTGAACACGGCGTTTTCGGACTAATAGCATTGCTTATTTTGCTGGCAGCACCATTATTTTATCGTATCGGAAATCGGAAAAATTACTTGTTTTATTCCTTTTATGGGTTTTGGTTTTTGACAATCAATCACTCCTCTATGCGGGTTGCAGCACCGGCTTTTCTGTACGCCTTAGCCCTTTTAAATGTAATGCATGAGCCAAAGAATACTGTACCTCGGCAACAAATTAGCCAATAAAGGTTTTACACCCACCGGAATAGACACACTTGGTCCAAGACTTGAGGCTGAAGGTTTTCTGTTGCGGTATGCGAGTGAAAAGAGAAATAAAGTTTTGCGATTGCTTGCCATGATTTGGGCAGTTTTCAAAAGTCGAAACTGGGCCGATTATGTGTTGATCGACACCTATAGCACGCAAAGTTTTTGGTTTGCGTATTGTAGTGGGAGATTATGTTTCTTCTTGGGATTAGCTTATATGCCTATTTTACACGGTGGAAATCTTCCGGAGCGGCTTAAAACGAGCCCTAAGGCTTCTGAAATTTTATTTAGAAACGCCTATATCAATGTAGCGCCTTCAGCCTATCTAATGGACTGTTTCAGCAAAAACGGTTATAAAAAGATCATCAATATTCCCAACGCGATTGATCTAAGCTTGTATCATTTTAAGCAACGAAAAACTATTCAGCCTAAACTATTATGGGTGCGCTCTTTTGCTGAAATCTACAACCCTTTGCTTGCTATACATCTATTTCATTCCCTACACTTAAAATACCCTGCTGCCGAATTGTGTATGGTAGGACCTGATAAAGACGGCTCACTCGAGCTTTGTAAAGCCGAAGCCGAACGCTTAGGGATCACTGTGCGCTTTACCGGTAAACTATCTCGGGAGGCTTGGTGTACTTTGGCAGCCGATTACGATCTTTTTATCAATACAACACACTACGACAATACTCCGGTGAGTTTGTTAGAAGCGATGGCACTAGGACTTCCGGTAATTTCTACAAATGTTGGAGGGATTTCGAAACTTATAACTGATGATCAAAATGGTTTGCTGGTTGCCGCTAATGATGAGACTGCTTTTGTAAGCGCAATGGAGCGGTTGTTACATCATCCAGAATTGGTAGACCATCTTACTACCCGCGCATATCAGACTGCGCAAACTTTTAATTGGGAGGAGGTAAAGCAGCAATGGCATAAGCTGTTGTCTTAAAATGCGTTATCTTTGAAAGACCAAACAGCCCCCTTGATGTCTTGGATACCTAATATTCATTTTGAAATTTCAGAGCGCAAGATCCTTTTGCGCATTTTTGATCTGGTTGCTATAACCCTAACTTTAGTTTTGGTGTATAGCCTTTTTCAATTTGACTACCTTAAGATCAGGTACAGCAGGTGGGGATGGGTGTTTGTGTTATGGCTCTATTATACTGTTTTTGCTGCGATTTTTGAGCTTTACGATTTACAAAAAGCAGCTTCCTTTCAGACTACTTTAAAGAATATCCTTTTGACCGTTTCTACAACGGTTTTGTTTTTTATTCTTACTCCATTTGTAACTCCTGTTTTACCGGAAAACAGATTGCAAATCCTACTCTTTTTTGCTTCGATGGTGGTAGGTTTACTGGTGTGGCGGTATGCGTACATCAGTTTAATTTCGGCTCCGCGATTCAATAAGCGTATTTTAGTAGTAGGGAACAGTTTTGATATCAATCTCATTGCCGAAAATCTTCATAAGGCAGATCCCAATTATCGGGTAATCGGTTTTGTAAATACTGATGAAATGCAAGCAAAAGATTTTGACCGAAGGTTGAAAGCCATTGAAGTTGCTAACCTGATCAAATCCATTAAAAGATATTCGGTTTCCGAAATTGTTGTGGCAAGCGCTGCGCAAGGTGTAGGGGTTGAGTTGTACAATAAGTTGCTGGTGTTGCTTGAGCGTGGTTTTCCTATCCGGGAATACACGCAAGTCTATGAAGAGATTACGCATCGCGTACCCGTACAGCACGTGGAGCGGGATTTTTATAAATATTTCCCGTTTAGCCGAAGTAATAAAAACCGGTTTTATCTTTTTATCAGCAGGCTTTTTAATGTGATTTTTGCGCTTTGCGTGATGTTCGTTAGTCTGTTTATTATTCCTTTAGTTTTTATTGGAAATTTTTTAGGCAATCGTGGTCCGCTTTTTTATACTCAAGAACGTGTAGGCCTTAACGGTAAGCCTTTTCATATTCTAAAATTGCGTACAATGATCACAAATGCTGAGGCGGAAGGAGCCCAATGGGCCAGTAAAACCGACCGGCGCATAACGCCTTTTGGCAAGATTTTACGCAATCTACGAATTGATGAAATTCCGCAATGCGTGAATATTCTTAAGGGTGAAATGAGTCTTATTGGTCCGCGGCCGGAGCGTCCTGTTTTTGTGAAGGAACTTTCAGAGAAAATTCCTTTTTATCAAATTAGGCATACGGTAAAACCGGGTTTGACCGGTTGGGCTCAAGTGCGCGGCAGATACGCAGAATCAATTGATGATACCTTAGAAAAATTGCAGTATGACTTGTTTTACATCAAACACCGCAACCTCTTTCTTGATTTAAATATTTTGCTGAAAACCATCAGTACAGTTTTATACTATCGCGGTCAATAGCTACACTTGGGTTACTCGACGTTTTCTGAAGAATGAAAGTATTAATAGAAGTATAACAGGAATAAAAGCGAGTTTAGCCAGATAATCTCCAAAGCGTACATAAAAAGTCAACGTATCGTTGGCATTGAGCGTACCTTTTAAACTTCCACGGAGGCCGTAACTCAATTCTTTGGTCAGTTCACCTTTTTGGTTGATGAACGCTGAAATGCCTGTATTTGCACTGCGGGCAATACTTCTTCGGGTTTCAATGGCACGCAGACGCGCATAATTTAAGTGTTGCTTGTGGCCTTGGGTATCGCCCCACCAGGCATCGTTAGTGATGATGGCCAAAAATTCTGCTCCCTCCTTAACATAATCGGTAACAAAAGCTCCGTAAACCGATTCATAACAAATCACCGGTCCCACTTTAGTGTCATTACTTCCCGTAAAAGCAACGCGATTATCTTGTGTTGTTTTCATAGAAACCGTTCCGCCCAGATCGAGCATGATATCTCCTAAAAGCGGTTTTAAAACATTCTGATACGGAAAGTTTTCAACGCCAACCACTAATTTACTTTTATGATAAATCTGAATGCTGTCTTGTTGATTTAGTAAAAAAGCCGAATTGAAAAAATCTGCCCAAATAGGATTCCCTATGCGGTCTTTGCCAACATAATTTGAAGTTGGTAAGGTAGCGGCTTTGTCATTGTACACCCGGTAAAATTGAATTCCAGCTAAGTAATTAAGGTTGGGATAGTCTTCTAAAAATTGCTGTGCTTTTTGCCTTTCTGCACTAAAGGCAAAACTGCGAAGATCAACACCTGCACCTTCCGCAAGAACTGTCTCAGGTGCGATCAAATAATCGGTTGAAGAAGTGAGCGTTTTTGTTGCTTCCTCAAAAAGTAAGTCGGCTATTCGCTCGTTTGTAGTGTTGTATTTTTCGGTATAGGGGTCAATATTGGGTTGCAATAACACCACCTCAACAGGGTTTTCGGTTTCGGTATAATTCAATAAAATTAACTGACTAATCCCTATAGGAATAAGGATCACTGCCGCCGCAATGGTCAGTTTGACGCTCAATATTCTTCGATTTTTTCTTTCGGCGTAAGCTAAAATTCCTTTAAAGATCAACGCATTAACAAGCCATACCCAAAGTGTTCCGCCAAAAGTCCCGGTATATTCATACCACTGAATCCATCCTGTAAAGGTCGCGAACGCATTACCCAAATTCAGCCAGGGCCAGGCAAACTCCCAATTGAGATGCATAAACTCAAAAAGCATCCATAAAGCACCAAGAAAGGTTAAGCTAAGGCTGGTTGAAAATCGCTTGTTGATACGGGAATAGAGCATCCAGACTAAGGTCATCAGCAAGGAGTTGGCTAAAACCGCAAACCACATCCCGAATCCCGTGGAGTTATAAAGCCACCAAGTCGTGATGATATTAAAAATGAAAAAAGCTAAATAGGAAAGTCCGAAAAGTTTTAGTCTTGGACGTTTGACGTCAGAAGTGTTCAGATTGCGTGTGGCAAATAATAAGGGCACAAACCCAAAAAATAATAAGAGCGGAAATCCGTAAGTAGGCCAGGCTAGTGCGAGGAGTAAACCTGTAGCGCATGCCAATAAAAGGTTTTTCATAACAGCGTTCTAATGCATTGGCAAGTTAAAGCAACCGCAATTTATAACGTAAATACCAACTCAAAAATATAGACTAACGTGTGTTAAACCTATTTAAAAGCAAGGGCGCACTCTTCTATTTGTGATTAACTTAGAGCAAAAACCAACTATGAAAATTCTTATCACCGGAGCGACGGGATTAATTGGCCAGGCGCTTACTAAACAGTTGCTTCGTGCAAACCACGAAGTCCATTATTTAACCACAAGTCTGGATAAAATTGAATCAAAACCCAATTACAAAGGCTTTTTATGGAATACCGCCAAGGGCGAATTAGATGTAGCCTGTTTAAAAGGTGTAACGACCATCGTGCATTTAGCCGGGGCGAGTATTGCAGAGCGCTGGACCGAAGATTATAAAAAGACTATTTTAGAAAGCCGAACCCAGACAGCTCAATTACTTTTTGATGCTTTAAACAGCACTGAACACGAGGTAAACCATTTTGTTTCGGCTAGTGCCATTGGCGCATATCCTTCTTCAAAAACGCAATTGTACACCGAAGCATTTGAGACGTATAATCCGGGCTTTTTGGGAACGGTGGTAGAAGCCTGGGAAGCTTCAGCAGATCAATTTAAATCTTTAGGGCTTAAGGTTTCTAAAGTTAGGGTTGGAGTTGTATTGGCTGAAAACGGCGGTGCGCTTGAAAAGTTGATTCAGCCTATAAACTATTATGTGGGCAGTCCTTTAGGTGACGGCAAACAGTGGCAATCTTGGATTCATCTAGATGACTTGGCCGGAATATTTAAAACAGTTATTATAAATGCCTATGAAGGAATTTACAATGCGGTAGCACCTGCGCCGGTCACTAATGCAACTTTGACTAAGGAAGCTGCGACCGTTTTAAACAAACCGCTTTTTATGCCTAAGGTTCCTGCATTTATGCTCAAGTTGATCTTAGGAGAAATGGCAGCCATCGTACTAGAAAGTCAGAAAGTAAGTTCGCAAAAAATAGAGAATAAAGGCTACATCTTTAAGTTTACTCAATTGAATAAAGCACTTAAAGATCTTCTTGAAGATTAGAGTACTAGTTGTTGCGAGAAAATAGAAGACATAAAAAAACCGGCATTTAGCCGGTTTTTAATTTGTAATAGCGTTACAAATTACATTTGCTGGTTAGCAACAATTATAAATTCTAACTCAATATCATCGTTGATGAATTTGTCACCTAAGTTATCAAAAACTGATTTAGAACCGTAGTTTACATTCCAATCAGTACGATCAATTGTAAATGGTTCAGACTTCAATGTCATTGTATTTCCTGATACTTCGTAAGTTACAGGGAACTCAATGTTTTTCTTAGTTTCTTTAAGAGTTAAGTTTCCAGACATCATTTTCTTTCCGTCTTCACCTTCAGTTACACCGGTGATTTCAAAAGCAGCAGTAGGGAATTTCTGAACGTTAAAAAAGTCACCTTCTTTACCTTCAACGGTTCCTTTTAAGTGATCTTCAAGACTTGCTTTCTGGTCTCCTTCTAAATCCTGAACAGTGATAGAAGTCATATCAATTAAAAAGCTTCCGCTGATTTGCTCGCCTTCAACACGAACTACACCAGATTCTAAGCCAACTACACCGTCGTGAGTTCCGGTAGGTTTTTCACCTAACCATTTAATTTCTGAAGCTTCTTTGTCTACCATGTATTTGGTAGCCTCTGCAGTTGCTTCAACAGCAGCTTCTGCTTCTGCAGCTTCGGTTTCGTTTTTATTTTCGTTCTTACAAGATACTACAGCTGTAAATAGCGCAGCCATAGCAAATAGCGATAAAAATTTGGTTTTCATCATAAATACTTTTTTAGTGTTAATTGAGAGGTCAAAAATAGCAGAAACATTGAAAATTGCTCTTAAATAAACTATAAAATATATCGGTGACATTTTGACATTTTTATAGAATTGGCAGTACTTTTGCCATTTGCAAAGCAAATTTGATATACCATGAGTTCAGAAAATAAAGAAGAAATTCTTCACGAGAACGAAGAGAATAACGCACAGGATGTGCAAGATGCAACGCAGGAAGCTCAAAAAGAGCCTGCAGCTGCAGAAGATATAGCAACAGATGAGGACGAATTGGCAAAATATAAAGCCGATTTAGAAAAGGAAAAAGACAAGTTTTTACGTCTTTTTGCAGAATTTGAGAACTACAAACGTCGGACCAGTAAGGAGCGTGTTGAGCTTTTTAAAACTGCAGGTCAAGAAGTGATGCAGGCCATGTTACCGGTGCTGGATGATTTTGATCGCGCAATGGTGGAAATCGAAAAAGCTAAAGACAAAAACCTTCAGAAAGGAGTTGAGCTGATCAGCAATAAGCTACGCGAAACGCTCAAGACAAAAGGTCTTAAGCAAATGGAGGTGCAAGCTGGTGATGCATTTGATGCAGATGTACACGAGGCGATCACTCAAATTCCTGCACCGCAGGAAGATCTTAAAGGAAAGATCGTTGATGTGGTAGAGAAAGGCTACGAGCTTGGGGAGCGTATCATACGTTATCCTAAAGTGGTTGTAGGCCAGTAATTGTAGATGAATTTTAAAGATTGAAGAAGACATAGGGATGAAAGAAGATTATTACGACATACTAGGCATAAGCAAGAATGCGACTGCTGCAGAGATTAAAAAAGCGTATCGTAAGAAAGCGATCAAGTATCACCCAGATAAAAATCCGGGAGATTCTGAGGCTGAAGATATGTTTAAAAAAGCAGCAGAGGCCTACGAAGTCTTAGGAGATGAGAACAAGCGTGCACGCTACGACCAGTATGGTCATCAAGCCTTTGAAGGCGGTGGTTTCGGCGGTGGCGGAGGTATGAATATGGACGATATCTTCAGTCAGTTTGGTGATATTTTCGGAAGTGCTTTTGGCGGCGGAGGCGGCTTTGGTGGTTTTGGCGGTGGCTTTGGTGGTCAGCGTAGAACTAAGGGCAGCAACCTGCGCATTCGCGTGAAGCTAACCCTTGAGGAAATTGCCAACGGTGCCGAAAAGAAAATCAAAGTTAAGCGTAAAAAGCAAGCTAGCGGAACTACTTATAAAACCTGTTCTACGTGTAACGGAACCGGGCAGGTAACACGAGTTACCAATACTATTTTAGGTAGAATGCAAACCGCTTCGCCGTGTACAGCCTGTGGTGGTAGCGGTCAGATGATAGATTCTAAACCAAGCGATGCTGACGCGCAAGGAATGAAGACCGAAGAAGAAACGGTTTCTATTAAAATTCCTGCCGGAGTAGTAGATGGGATGCAATTAAAAGTTACCGGGAAAGGTAATGAAGCTCCCGGAAACAACGGAATCGCGGGAGATCTCCTTGTGGTTATTGAAGAAGCGGAACACGAAACCTTAAGCCGTGAGGGTGATAACCTGCATTATGACTTGTACATCAGTATTCCAGAAGCTGTATTGGGTACCAGCAAAGAGATTGATACCGTTACCGGAAAAGTGCGTATCAAGATCGAAGAAGGCGCGCAAAGCGGAAAAATATTACGCTTACGCGGAAAAGGTATTCCTTCAATAAACGGTTATGGTAAAGGAGATTTGCTGGTACACGTAAACGTGTGGACACCAAAAAACCTTAAGAAAGAACAACGTGAATTTTTTGAAAATATGTTAGACGATGAGCACTTCTCACCGCAGCCACAGCAGGAGGACAAATCCTTCTTTGAAAAGGTAAAAGACATGTTTTCTTAAATTTTAAGATGTTATTAAGAAAAAAGTGTATATTTGAATATCACTAATCACTAGTTAGTGATATTTTTCTTTTTCATAGCAATTTTTTTCCCATCCTTGATTCACTTTAAGGGTGGGTTTTTGTTTTAGGGCCTTGATATACCGGTTTTTGATACTAAATAATTCTTAACTGACCTTCGAGGTCTATGGTTTTCAATATCTTTAGCCTTTATTAGCACAGCCAAAGGGTGTAATGCCCCATCCCGATAGCTATCAGGATGATACGAAATTAAAATTTGTTCGCAACGAATGCCTTATGGGCTTGCCCCGAGGTAGTTTACTACAAACTTCTATGACAGACCTTTTAGTCGCTGACCATATTCATAAAAAATACGGGAAATATACCGCACTTAACGATCTTTCTATCCAAGTTCCTAAAGGAAGTGTTTTTGGTCTTTTAGGGCCTAATGGAGCCGGTAAGACGACACTTATACGCATCATTAACCAAATCACCATGCCAGATACCGGGAAGGTATATCTGGATGGGGAAGCCCTTGATCAAAAGCATATTATCAATATTGGGTATATGCCAGAAGAGCGTGGGTTATATAAATCGATGAAGGTTGGGGAGCAGGTTATTTACTTGGCGCGACTTAAAGGGCTAACCAAAGCCGAAGCTAAAGAGCGCAGTAAATATTGGTTTGAGCGCTTGGGAATGACGGACTGGTGGAACAAAAAAATCCAGGAGCTTTCTAAAGGGCAGGCGCAAAAGGTGCAGTTTATTGTTACGGTATTACACCAACCTAAACTGCTCATTTTTGATGAACCTTTTAGTGGTTTTGATCCTATCAACGCCACTTTGATCAAAGACGAAATTCTAAAATTACGCGATGATGGGGCTACGATCTTATTTTCTACCCACCGTATGGAATCTGTTGAGCAAATGTGCGATCATATCGCATTGATGCATAAAAGTAATAAAGTGCTAGACGGGCGCCTTTCTGATATAAAAAGAGCGTATCGCACCAATACGTTTGAGGTAGGAATTCAGACCGCAGATGACAGTGTGCAAAGTCTTGAAGTGCTCAAAAAAAATGTGCTTGAGAGTGCGCACGACGATTGGCAACTTCAACCCGCAAGTTTTAAAACCATCAATGAGCACGACTTAAAACTTCAAGTTAAAATTCCGGAAGGCTTAAGTCCGAATGATCTTTTAGGCTTTCTGGCCAATAAGGGGACGATCAACCATTTTGTTGAGGTGGTTCCGACAGCAAATGATATTTTCATCCAAACGATAAATGCAAATTAATGGGTTCTTTAGCATTAATAATCAAGAGAGAATATAAAGCCCGCGTAAGCAATCGCTCGTTCATTATCATGACTTTTTTGAGTCCGTTGATTGTCGTCGGGATGATTATGTTGATCACATATCTAACGCAACTTAATCAGGCAGGAAAACAAACCATTGTGGTTGTAGATGAAAGCGGACTTTTCTATAGAGATTTTGAGAGCACTGCAGAAATTGATTATCTCGATCTGTCGCCGCAAGGTCTGGATACCGCTAAAGATCTGGTGGAAGAACAAAATTATTTCGGCCTTTTGTACATTCCTGAAAATGTAAAAAAGAATACTTCTGGCGTACGTTTTTATGGTAATGAAGCACCGGGAATTTCAACAATTGAAGGTATAGAAGAGCAAATTGAAACTAAACTCACTAACGAAAAACTCCTAGATCGTGGCGTAGATCTTGACTTGATCGACGCCTCAGAAACCTTAGTGTCTATTACTATTGAAGATTTTTCAGGCGAGCGCACTTCAAAAATATCAAATTGGATTAAAGCCGGTTTTGGTGGTGGTGCAGGATATTTGCTTATGATGTTTATCATCATTTATGGCAATATGGTGATGCGCTCGGTAATCGAAGAAAAAACAAACAGGATCATTGAAGTGATTATTTCTTCGGTAAAACCTTTCAAACTGATGATGGGTAAAATAATGGGTACTACGCTGGCAGGGATTACGCAGTTTATGATCTGGTTGCTTATAGGTGGCGGATTGCTCACCTTTTTAACGCTTTTCTTAGGCTTAGATGCCAATACTACTAACGCAGCGATGGGCGGAATGGCCACAACAGATCTAGATAAAATTGAATTGATTTTGCTAGATGTGCTCAATCTACCGTTATTAAAACTTGCATGTTTTTTCCTTATTTATTTCATTGGAGGTTACTTTTTATACAGTTCTATTTATGCAGCAATAGGAGCAGCTGTTGATAGTGAGACCGATACCCAGCAGTTTATGTTGCCTATTATTATGCCGCTGATGCTGGCGATTTACGTAGGCTTTTTTGCTGTGATCGAAAATCCTGACGGTTCTATAGCAACAATTTTCTCGATGATTCCGTTAACGTCGCCTATTGTAATGTTGATGCGTATTCCGTTTGGAGTGCCGTGGTGGCAGCTTGCTCTTTCAGTAGGGATATTGATCGCCACTTTTATATTTACAGTTTGGTTCGGGTCAAAAATATACCGAGTAGGAATTCTTATGTATGGTAAAAAACCTACCTATAAGGAAATTTTAAAATGGATTAAGTACTAAAATGATTCAGGAAGAGGTAAAAGAAACGGTAAAGGAAGGCGCTGAAAAAGTAAAGGACGTCATTGAAGAAAATGTTTGGGGAACCATACAAGATTTTCTCAACTTGGGTATCCATTTTAAGACCGGAAACACGCCTATAGATTTTACAGTTGGTCATTTGCTGCTGGTAATTCTCGCATTTATTGTGGCCACCGCCGCTTTGCGCTTGATACGTAGTTTTATCACGCGGAATATGGACCTGGAGAATGAGCTCAAGTTTAAAAGCATTTTCAAGTTCATCAGGTATATTGTTTATGTCATTGTTGTGGTGATCACCTTAAGCGCTTCGGGAATTGACGTTACGGTATTGCTTACAGCTTCCGCAGCTTTATTTGTAGGTCTGGGGCTTGCCTTACAGGATTTATTTACAGACATCATTGGCGGAATTTTTATAATGGTTGATAAGTCGCTTTCAGTAGGAGACGTGATCGAGATCGACGGAAAAGTTGGCCGTGTTTTTGAAATTAAGTTGCGTACTACCCGAGCGTTAACCCGAGATGATAAAGTGATCATTATACCCAATCATCACTTTATTAATGAGATCGTATTTAACTATACTCAAAATCATAAAACCACAAGAGAAACAGTTAAAGTAGGAGTCGCCTACGGAAGCGATACCCAGCTTGTGCGTAAAATATTATTAGACTGTGCCGGCAAACAGAACGGGGTGCTTAAAAACCCAAAACCAACTGTGCTTTTTGAAGAGTTTGGCGATTCTTCGTTGAATTTTGGAGTATTCTTCTTTATCAATGACAGTTTTTCAGACCCGCGGATCAAGAGTGAAATCCGTTTTAGGATTGATGAAGAATTCAGAAAGAACAACATTACGATTCCGTTTCCGCAGCGCGATGTACATTTTTACCCAACCGAAAACCAATAAGAAGCCTTTTTATGACAAAATATATTCTAGTACCTGTAATGCTTGTTGCGATGTTTACGATGCGATCGCAAACCACAGATATTGCCAGGGTAGAATATATGCATATTCCATTTAGTAATTCTAACAATTCTGTTGGTCGGTTTAGGGCTTTATTGCAGGTGCCAATTCCGTTAGATAAAGAGCTTAATAATATTCTGGTAGCCGGTTTTGAATACCGAAACACGCATATTGATATTAAAGATGCGGTTCCTGATGGTTTTAATGTGCAAGATGTGAGAACGCTGCACCGTATTTCGGCGTATGCGGGTTATGTATGGCGGTTTAAAGAGCATTGGGTATTCGGCGTAAAAGCCGGTGCACGTATCAACTCTAATATCGCCGGAACTTTAGTGCCTGATGATTGGATCTATACCGCTTCGGTCTATGCGATTAACGATATGAAGAAAAATTCACCTACAAAACCCTACCGCTGGATTTTTGGATTGGACTATTCTTCAACGCCGGGGCGTAATTTTCCGCTTCCGCTAGTCAATTATTACAGAGAATTTCACCCTAACTGGACATACACTTTGGGTGTGCCTAAGACTAATGTGCGGCATTATTTAAATGACTCACATAAAGATGCATTGCAAGCTTTTGTGTCCCTAGATAACTTTTTCGCCAATATTCAGAACAATATGATCATTGATGGTCGTACCGCCGAAAACATTTCAATGACTATCATTATGGGCGGGTTAGGCTACGAGCACTATTTTACAGAGCATTTGCTATATTACGCTTACGCCACGCACTCGATCAGCAATGATTTTAGGTTGCGCAATAATGACCGGGACGATATTTACACGATTAATAGTGACAATACGTTTTATTTTAGAACCGGTGTGAAATTTAAATTTTAAGCATGTCAAAAATTTTAATCATAGAAGATGAAGCCGCAATACGACGCGTGCTTACCAAAATCTTAACCGAAGAAAATAAAGCCTATCAGGTTGAAGAGGCCGAAGACGGTCTCGCTGGAATGGAGAAGATCAAAGATCAGGATTATGATCTGGTGCTTTGTGACATCAAAATGCCTAAAATGGATGGTGTTGAGGTGCTTGAAGCCACAAAAAAAATAAAGCCCGAAATCCCAATGGTGATGATTTCCGGGCACGGTGATCTAGATACTGCGGTAAATACGATGCGTTTGGGAGCCTTTGATTACATCTCAAAACCACCGGATTTAAACAGGTTGCTGAATACCGTGCGCAATGCTTTAGATCGAAAAAATCTTGTTGTTGAAAATACACGTCTAAAGAAAAAAGTAAGCAAGCAGTACGAGATGATCGGTGAGAGTGAACCTATTGCCAAGATCAAAGATATAATTGAAAAAGTAGCGCCTACCGAAGCACGCGTTTTGATCACCGGCCCTAACGGTACCGGGAAAGAACTCGTTGCACACTGGCTGCACGAAAAAAGTGACCGCGCAAAGGGACCTATGGTTGAGGTTAACTGTGCGGCAATTCCGTCTGAGTTGATAGAGAGCGAACTTTTTGGTCACGTAAAAGGTGCATTTACTTCAGCAAATAAAGATCGTGCCGGGAAGTTTGAAGCCGCAAACGGGGGAACAATTTTTCTTGACGAAATTGGAGATATGAGTCTTTCGGCGCAGGCTAAAGTGTTGCGCGCTTTGCAAGAAAGCAGAGTGTCTCGCGTGGGTAGCGATAAAGATATTAAAGTGGATGTGCGGGTACTCGCAGCAACTAATAAAGATCTTAAAAAGGAGATCGCAGACGGAAAATTTAGAGAAGATCTCTATCACCGTCTGGCAGTGATTTTAATTCCGGTACCACCGCTTAATGATCGAAGAGATGATATTCCACTTTTGGTACGTCATTTTGCAAATAAAGTTGCCGGCGAGCAAGGGACGGCAGTTAAGAATTTTACAGGTAAGGCGGTAGAAAAACTACAGGAATATGATTGGACGGGCAACATACGCGAACTGCGTAATGTAGTTGAGCGCCTAATAATATTAGGAGGCAGTGAAGTCTCTGAAGAAGATGTTCAACTCTTTGCCAGCAAATAAAAAGTATAATACCAATACCATAGTTTATGAAAGCTTCAGACTATCAAATCACCGCACCCATAAAACTAGCCGATCGTAAAACCCACGAGGATTTTGGTAAGACCAAAGAACTCGAGCAGGAGTTGGATGAGGTGAGCAAAAAGATTGCAGCTATTCAAAATGCGATGTACGCCCACGGAAAATATGCTGCGCTGATCTGCATTCAAGGGATGGATACAGCCGGAAAGGACAGCTTGATTCGCGAGGTTTTTAAAAATTTTAATGCCCGCGGTGTAGTCGTGCATAGTTTTAAAACACCAACCTCTCTAGAATTGGGACACGATTATCTGTGGCGTCATTACATTGCATTACCGGCCAGAGGTAAGGTGGGTGTTTTTAATAGAACGCACTACGAGAATGTTTTGGTGACCCGCGTGCATCCGGAATATATTTTAAATGAAAACATTCCCGGTATCAATGATGTTTCAGATATTGATGAAGCTTTTTGGGAAAAGCGTTTTGAGCAGATCAATAATTTTGAAAAGCATATCGCTGATAATGGAACAATCATTTTTAAATTTTTTCTACATCTTTCTAAAGAAGAGCAAAAGCATCGATTATTACGTCGCTTAAATAAACCCAACAAAAACTGGAAGTTTTCAGCGGGCGACCTTAAAGAGCGTGCGCTATGGGATGAATACCAGCAGTGCTACGAAGATGCGATCAATAAAACCTCTAAATTTCACGCGCCTTGGTATGTTATTCCGGCAGATGATAAACCTACCGCACGCCTGATCTTAGCTAATATTCTTCTAGAAAAGCTTTCCTCTTATAAAGACATTAAAGAGCCAGAACTTGATGAGAAAACAAAAAGTAATATTGACGCCTACCGCAAACAGTTGGAATCAGAATAACGGCTGAGAACTTTTAAATATCAACTCCATATTTAATAAAACTCTCAAAAATCGTCACGGAAGTGGCGATTTTTCTGTTTAAATGTATAAATACCGCGAGAGAATATTATTTTTAGGACTCATCTAAAAACACAACTAATTTTGAAAAGAATTTTTCTCTTTGTCATGTTGTTTGCAGGGTTTCATTTGGTTTCTGCACAAACAACTAAAGACTCTTTGCAACTGCGCAATTTTTATGATTTATCGCTTTTAGACGGCAACAGTTATGAGTGGCTTGACGAATTATCTAATGATATCGGAGCACGTCTAAGCGGAAGTGCCGGCGCTGAAAAAGCCGTGCAATGGGCAAAAAAAGAACTTGAATCTATCGGACTTGATAAAGTATGGTTACAGCCGGTGATGGTCCCAAAATGGGAACGAGGCGCACCAGAAAAAGCACACATCAAAGGGCCAGATGGTAGTATCGATGTGCCTGTTTGTGCTTTGGGAGGCTCCATCGCTACGACTGCTGACGGCATCACCGCTGAGGTTGTTGAAGTTCAAGGGATAGAGGATTTGGCAAAATTTGGCGAAGCCCAACTAAAAGGTAAGATCGTTTTTTATAATCGTCCCATGCAGGCCGATCTGATCCAGACGTTTTCTGCTTACGGTGGTTGTGTAGATCAGCGTTATTCTGGAGCGCGAGAAGCGGCAAAGTACGGTGCAGTGGGTGTTATTGTACGCTCCATGAATTTAAGAATGGACGATCTTCCGCATACCGGTTCTATGTCTTACGGCGACTTGCCAAACGATAAGCGTATTCCGGCAGCCGCGATAAGCACTAATGGTGCGGTGCTGTTGAGTAAACTGCTTAAAAAAGACAAGAACACGCAATTTTATCTAAAAATGAATTGCAAGAATTATGAAGAAGATGTGCCTTCGTTCAATGTGATCGGAGAAATCACCGGAAGTGAAAAACCTAACGAATTTATGGTTGTTGGTGGTCACTTAGACTCTTGGGATCTAGGTGACGGAAGCCACGATGATGGTGCCGGGGTAGTACAAAGTATGGAAGTATTGCGTTTGATGAAAGCTGCAAATTACCAACCAAAGCACAGCATACGCGTCGTTCTTTTTATGAATGAAGAAAACGGGTTACGTGGCGGTACTGAATATGCAAAAGTGGCGAAGCAAGAAGGCGAAAAACACGTTTTTGCTTTAGAAAGTGATGCAGGCGGTTTTACACCTCGCGGATTCTCTTTTGATGCTGATAAAGCCAATTTTGAGCAGGTTCAAAGTTGGATTCCGTTATTTAAACCGTATTTGATTCACTTTTTTGAATTAGGCGGAAGCGGGGCAGATGTTGGACCGCTTAAAGAAGAAGGAACTGTTCTGGCAGGATTACGTCCTGATTCGCAGCGTTATTTTGATCATCACCACGCTTCTAACGATACTTTTGATGCGGTAAATAAGCGTGAATTAGAATTGGGTGCAGCGACGATGACCAGTCTGGTTTATCTTTTTGATAACCACGGTGTGATTCCTCCTATAACTAACGAGAAGCCGCTTAAAGACTAAGATTGTTGTTAAACTTCTACTAAGTAAAGACCTCGTTTTCACGAGGTCTTTTAATTTTATAGCAAACCAAACTAACAACTAAATCATGGCAATTTTAGGTTCGCTTATTAAAGGCATCATTGATATTTCAGATAAGGTAATTCCAGAGTCTAATCCGTTAGAAGAGCAGGAAGAAGTTTTAAAATCTTTGCTTAAAAAAGCCAAGAACACACAGTTTGGAAGCTTCTACGGTTTTGAAGCTATTTTAGAGTCAGAAAATCCGGCAAAGACTTTTGCGGAAGAAGTTCCGTTTTTTGATTATAACAGCTTAAATGAAGAATGGTGGTCTAAGTTGCACGACGGGGAAAGTGATGTTACTTGGCCGGGAATACCGCATTATTTTGCGTTAAGCAGCGGTACCACCGGAAAAAGCAGCAAGCGTATTCCGGTGACTGATGAGATGGTTGACGCCATACGTATGGCTGGGATCAAACAAGTAGGAGCCTTGGCGCATTTTGATCTGGAACCTGATTTTTTTGAAAAGGAAATCATGATGCTGGGAAGTTCTACCAACCTACAAGAACGCGATGGTCACGAAGAAGGCGAAATTAGTGGGATAAGCGCAAGTAATATTCCATTTTGGTTTAGAGGCTATTACAAACCCGGAGAAGATATTGCAAAAATTGATGATTGGGATGAGCGTGTGCAGCATATTGCCGAGAAAGCCGAAGAATGGGATATTGGAGCCCTAAGCGGTATTCCAAGCTGGATTGAGCTGATGCTAGAGAAGGTTATTGAGCATCATAATTTAAATAATATTCACGAGATCTGGCCAAACTTGCAAGTGTACACCTCAGGTGGTGTGGCGTTTCAGCCGTATGAAAAGAGTTTCAATGCGCTTCTAGGGAAACCCATTACCGTGATTGATACCTATCTGGCTTCCGAAGGCTTTATCGCTTTTCAAGCAAGACCTGAAACCGATGCGATGAAATTGGTAACCGATAACGGTATTTACTTTGAGTTTGTGCCTATGAATCCTGACTACATCAATCAAGATGGTTCTATAGTGCAAGATGCACCTGTGGTGGGTCTGGCAGATGTAGAAGAAGATCAAGATTATATTTTAATTATTTCTACGGTTTCGGGAGCGTGGCGTTACTTGATTGGCGACACCATTGCTTTTACAAACAAAGAACGCGCAGAAATTAAAATAACAGGTCGTACCAAGTTTTTCCTGAATACGGTAGGTTCGCAACTTTCAGTAAATAAGATGGAAGCTGCGGTGCAGGAACTTGAGGAACAATTTGATATTAAAATTCCGGAATTTACTATCGCGGCAAAACGCAATCCCGAAGATGATGAGTTTTACCATTATTGGTATTTGGGAACCGAAACTTCAGTTTCTAATGAAGAACTGGCAGATGCTTTAGATAAAAGTTTGCAGGAAGCCAATAAGAATTACGGTGTCGCACGTAGTAAAGCGCTTAAAGGTGTTTTTGTAAACACGGTGAGTCCGGAAATTTTCTACGAATGGAGTGGCGCCAACAAGAAAAAAGGTGGGCAAGTAAAAATGGAAAAGGTGATGAATGAAGAAAAGTTCGCCGAATGGGAAGCCTTTATAAAAGAACACGCTTAAACTTCGAGTTCTTCTTCTAGATTTTTATTTTCATTGATTAATATCATAATCTCTTCCGGAGAAAGGTAGAGGCGTTTGATACGCGCTTTATATTTTGCTGAAATATGGGCGTGATTCAGGATAAAGTCTTTAGTGACTAAAATATACTTTCCCATACCGTGCGAGACGGCAAAGGTATCCGCTGCACGTTCTGCTTCTCTGATGAATTTTGGAAAATATAAATATTTTAAGCCAAACCAAACCAGTCCCAGACTGCTTCGGTTTTTATAATCCATAATATGGCCCAGTTCGTGGCCAATCCATCCAATTAAAACATCAGAAGGAATATCGGTGATCTTGAACGATTCGGTTTCAATCTGAATTTTTTCACTAATAAATACAAAATATTTCCGCTTTGCGCGCGGATTCAATAAAGAACTGAATGCCGGTTGCGCCTGCATCGTAGATTTTTTTATATCCTTCTTAAACCGAAACGCAATAGGTGTTTCTGCAAGTTCGGGGTAATACGAGAGTGCCACTTTAATTTCTTGGGCAAGAACATCTGGTATTTCTTTATGTGTCAGTTCGGGATCGTTGTGCATAGAATGGTAAAGATACTCATAGCGCAAGCCTTGGGCTGTTAATTAGTTTTTAAAATGCATTCCCGGTTAAATTTAGAATAAGGTTCATTTTGGGTACAACTGTTCTTGAACTTAAATCTTACTTTTGCAGTCCTTAAAAAAATACCGTCGTGCTATCAATTTATACTAAAGAATTTCGACAAAATTTAAAGATCGCTTATCCCGTAATGCTGGGACAATTGGGACATATTCTTGTCGCTTTAGCCGATAATCTTATGGTTGGGCGTTTGGGTGCTGCCCAACTGGCAGCTGTTTCTTTGGGGAACAGCCTTATATTTATTGCACTCTCGCTAGGTATAGGTTTTTCATTCGCGATCACGCCTTTAGTTGCTGAAGCCGATGGTGCAAATGATACACAAACCGGTCGCAATTATTTCCATCACGGGATTGTGATGTGTGCCTTAAATGGTATTTTACTTTTTGTTTTATTGCTGCTGGCCAAACCTATTTTGTACTATCTCGATCAGCCTGTCGAGGTTGTGGAGCTCGCTATCCCGTATATGGATATTGTGGCGTTTTCTTTGATTCCTTTGATGGTGTTTCAGGCATTTAAACAGTTTGCTGACGGCTTGTCAAACACGCGTTATGCGATGTATGCTACTCTGGTTTCTAATGTGGTTAACGTACTTTTTAACTTTCTCCTGATTTACGGTTTCTGGATCTTCCCGCGTTTGGAGTTGGTGGGTGCCGCTTACGGAACCTTGATCTCGCGCTTCTTTATGCTGTGGATGCTGTATTATATTTTAAGCCGAAAAAAGAAATTTCAGCCCTACTTTGTGTGGACAAGACGCAAAGCGTTTCAGCTTCCTATTTTTAAAAAGCTTTTTGATCTGGGCTTTCCTACGGCAATGCAAATGTTGTTTGAAGTGTCGCTGTTTACTTCGTGTATTTTCCTTTCAGGAATTTTAGGCACTAATGCGCAGGCGGCAAACCAGATCGCACTCAATCTTGCGGCGATGACGTTTATGATCGCAGTGGGACTAGGGGTTACCGCAACTATTAGAGTCGGGAATCAAAAAGGTAAGGCAGATTTTGAAAATATGCGTCGCATTGCATTCTCGCTGTTCTTGCAGGTGTTTTTGATCGAAGCGGTTTTTGCCGTTGGGTTCATTCTGCTTAAAGATATCCTACCAACTTTTTATTTAGATAATGTTGAGGTGATCGTACTTGCGGCCCAGTTACTTATTGTTGCGGCACTTTTTCAATTGAGTGATGGTTTGCAGGTGGTGATCCTGGGCGCGTTGCGCGGATTGCAAGATGTGAATATCCCCACATTTATTTGTTTTATCGCCTATTGGTTAATTGGCTTTCCGGTGGCTTGGTATTTTGGTCAGGAAGATCAGATGGCAAGTCAGGGAATTTGGTATGGTTTGCTTGCGGGGCTTAGTGCTTCGGCGGTGTTGTTGTATATTCGTTTTATTTATTTAAGCCGAAAACTGATCCATCAAGTTTCCGAAGGAAAAACTACAGCAGGCTAATTATGAACGAACTCCTCACAGACCAAACTTTTGAAAATCACAATTTCGCCGAAAATCTACTAGTAGCAGATTTTGAAGATTGCGTATTCAAAAGTTGTGTTTTTGCGAAAGCCAATCTTTCAAAGCTTACATTTACCAATTGTACGTTTGAAAATTGTGATTGGAGCGCTGCGAAACTAGTACAGACGGCCTTTCAGGAATGCGAATTTTCATCGTGTAAAATGCTGGGGATTGCCTTTGAAGCGTGCAATACTTTTTTATTTCAGATCTATTGTGCGCAATGCACGCTTGATTTTAGTAGTTTTTATCAAGTTGATTTGAGTTCGTCTCAGTTCAGCCAATGTCAATTTAAAGAAGCTGATTTCACCGAAGCCAATCTTTCGGGGGTATTTCTTGACGAATGCAATCTTGCAGGAGCCACGTTTGACCAAACCAATCTGGAAAAAACCGATTTTTCTTCCGCGGTACATTATGAACTCAATCCTGATGAAAATAAAATACGCGGGGCGATCTTCAGCAAAGAAGGTTTAGCAGGATTACTCAGTAGTTACCACATTAAAATTGTTTGATCTTGAATCCGGAAAGCCTTATCGAACTTGCCTATTACAAAATGCCGTTTGGCAAATACCAAGACCGGTATTTGGTAGAAATTCCCGAGTATTATTTTACTTGGTTTAAGCAAAAAGGCTTTCCTGAAGGGAAACTGGGTTTTATGATGCAGCAAATGCACGAGATTAAAATCAATGGGTTAGAAGAGCTAATTTTTAAAATCAAACGACAATACCCAGCGCCTCAGCCTAAAAGAAAACCTTAAAAATTATCCTAAAATCCGCTTAAAAGGTTCGTCAATAAATCGCTATCTTTGCATCCCGTAGACGCGCTCTTCATGTTAAAAAGAGCTTAAAAAATAATCAGGATACAGATGGCAGATACAAAGTACATCTTCGTCACGGGCGGGGTTTCTTCTTCATTAGGTAAAGGTATAATTGCAGCTTCATTGGCTAAATTACTTCAGGCTAGAGGCTATAGTGTGACTATTCAAAAATTAGACCCATACATTAATGTTGACCCAGGAACACTTAACCCATACGAGCACGGAGAATGCTATGTTACCGATGATGGTGCAGAAACCGATTTAGATCTGGGGCATTACGAGCGCTTTTTAAATGTGAATACTTCTCAGGCTAATAATGTGACCACAGGTCGTATTTATCAAAGCGTCATTGAAAAAGAACGCCGCGGTGAGTTTTTAGGTAAAACCGTTCAGGTAGTGCCGCATATTACCAATGAAATTAAAGAGCGTATCAAACATCTGGGGAATACCGGAGATTATGATATCGTGATCACTGAAATTGGCGGGACCGTTGGGGATATTGAGTCGTTACCATATATCGAATCAGTACGTCAGTTAAAATGGGAATTAGGCGATGAGAATGCTTTAGTTATCCATTTAACGCTAGTTCCTTACCTATCAGCTGCAGGTGAATTGAAAACTAAGCCTACGCAGCACTCGGTAAAAACTTTGATGGAAAGCGGAATCAAAGCTGATATTCTGGTTTGTCGTACTGAGCACGAATTGAGCGATGATCTTCGTGAGAAGTTGGCGCTGTTTTGTAATGTGCGCAAAGAGGCGGTGATTCAGTCTATTGATGCATCTACGATTTATGATGTTCCTAACTTGATGTTAGAAGAAGGGCTTGATACCATCACGCTTCAGAAGCTTAGCTTATCTCAGGAGAATGAGCCGGAACTTATCCGCTGGAATGAATTCTTACGCAGACATAAAAACCCAAAGGCCGAAGTGACTATTGGTCTTATTGGTAAATACGTTGAGCTTCAGGATTCTTATAAATCAATTCTTGAGGCCTTCATTCACGCCGGTGCTGAAAACGAAGTGAAAGTACGCGTAGAACCTATTCATTCTGAATTTATTTCGCAGGATGTGATTCAGAATAAAATTTCAAAACTAGACGGTTTACTGGTTGCTCCAGGTTTTGGTGAGCGCGGTATTGAAGGAAAGATCAAAGCGGTGCAATATGCTCGCGAACATAAGATTCCGTTTTTAGGAATTTGCTTAGGAATGCAAATGGCAGTTATTGAATTCTCACGCAACGTCGCAGGATTAAAAGATGCCAATTCTACCGAAATGCAAAAAGATACTTCGGCTCCTGTAATCTCTTTGATGGAAGATCAAAAAGACCTAAAGCATATGGGCGGAACGATGCGTTTAGGGGCTTGGGATTGTAAATTGGCTGCGGGTAGTATTGTTGCTGATGTTTATGATGCAGAAATGATCACCGAGCGTCACCGTCACCGTTACGAATTCAACGACTCTTATAGAGAAACGCTTGAAAAAGCCGGACTTAAAATCACGGGGACCAACCCCAAAACGGGCTTGGTAGAAATCATTGAGATGGAAGACCATCCTTGGTTTGTAGGAGTACAATACCATCCTGAATATAAGAGTACTGTGGCGAATCCACATCCGCTTTTTGTGGCGTATGTTCAGGCTGCAGTAAAATACAGTCAATCAAAAAGTTCCGACAATGTGGCACATAACTAATCTATGGGATTGTTATTGCTTCTAGCCACTCAAGCATTTTAGCCGGGTTTCCCGTAAACTAAATTACACACGAATACAATTAGGCGTAAGCCTCGATGATTATGGAAGAAAAGAAATTTGACAAACAGTCAATGATTGGGTTCCTTTTAATAGGAGCTATTTTATTATTTATGCTTTGGCAAAACCAGCCTTCTGAAGAAGAACTTGCTGCGCAGAAAGCGCAAGAAGAGCAAGTGGAAGCTCAGGAAGCAGCTGCGGAAAAAGCATCACAAACCGATGCTGTAGTTGAAAGCACCACGCCACAAAATGATTCTTTGGCCTTGGAGCGCTACAAAGCTACTTTAGGGAGTTTTGCGTACTCAGCAACTTTACCTTCAGCGACAGACGATGTTACCGAACTGGAGAATGATGTGCTAGCGCTTAAAGTGAGCAATAAAGGTGGTTTTATTACCGAAGCGCGTTTGAAGAATTTCAAAAGTTATGATTCGGTTCCTGTTTATCTCATTAAAGATGGAAACAGCAGATTTAATTTAACTTTCAGTACCACTGACAACCGCACGTTGAATAGTGAGAACCTGTACTTTGAACCTTCATTGTCAAAAGAAGGAGAGAATCAAGTGCTGTCAATGAAACTTAAAGTTTCAGATTCAGAATATTTAGAATACCGTTATACATTGAAGCCAGACGATTATATGATGGGCTTCGGTATAAAAACTGTTGGTTTACAAAATGTGGTTAATACCTCGCAGCCTATCAATTTAGATTGGCAATTGAAGGGCTATCGTCACGCAAAAAGTATTACTTATGAAAATCGTTACACACGCCTTACCTACGAATATGAAGAAGGCGATCACGATAAATTAAGTCAAACCGGTGACGATGATGCGATCGAGACCAATGTAGACTGGTTTAACTTCAGACAGCATTTCTTCAGTTCTATATTATTAACCGATCAACCTTTTGACGAAGTGCGTTTTTCTTCTAAAAACTTGGTTGAAGATGAAGAAGTGGATACTGTATATACCAAGCAGTATGCTGCAAATATGCAACTGAAGCCGGTAAATGGTGAACTTAACTATGCGATGGACTTCTATTACGGTCCTACCGATTACCAGATTTTAAACAACTACGATCGTGATATTGATGAAGCGATGCCGCTAGGTTGGGGTATTTTTGGTGTGATCAACAAATACTTGATCATTCCGTTCTTTAATTTCTTGATCGCATATTTCCCTGCGGGAATCGCTATTATTTTATTGACGATCTCCATCAAATTATTACTTTCTCCGGTGCAATACAAGCAGTACTTGTCTCAAGGGAAGATGAAGGTGTTAAGACCGGAGATCAATGAGATCAACGAAAAGTATGCAGATAACCCGATGAAAAAGCAGCAAGAAACGATGAAGCTGTATAGTAAAGCTGGTGCCAGCCCATTGAGTGGGTGTATTCCCGGATTGCTTCAGATTCCTGTGTTTTATGCTTTATTTACCTTTTTCCCTTCGGCATTTGCATTAAGACATAAGAGCTTCCTCTGGGCAGACGATTTATCGAGCTATGATAAAATTGCAGACTTACCGTTCCATATTCCGTTTTACGGAGATCACGTGAGCTTGTTCCCGATTTTAGCGTCTATTGCGATCTTTATTTATATGACGATGACCACCGGTCAAAGTATGCAGCAAGCGCAACAACCGGGAATGCCTAATATGAAATTCCTGATGTATCTATCGCCGATTATGATGTTGTTTTTCTTCAACAACTATGCGAGTGGATTGAGTTTGTACTACTTTATTTCAAACCTAATTACTATCGGAATTATGCTAGTGATCAAGAACTTTATTTTAGATGAAGATAAGATTCACGCGAAGATCGCTACGGCGAAGGCAAAGCCGAAAAAGAAAAGTAAATTCTCTCAGAAGTTTTCTGAGATGATGGAGCAAGCTGAAAAACAGCAACGCAATAAGTAATCTTTTTTGTCCCAACTTAAATAGAAAAACCCTTCAAGAATTCTTGAAGGGTTTTTTGTTGCAATTTTTCTTCTTTAATGCATTATAAGCCCGGAAGCAAAACGGTATCAATAGCGTGGACCACTCCGTTAGAAGCCTGTACATCAGTTACTACGATAGTGCTCACTCTTCCGTTAGCATCTGTAAGCGTAGCATTAGAAGCATCTACTTCAATAGCACCGCCTAAAGTAGTTACTGTTCCTGTAGTAAGATCTTCAGCTCTTACATTAGCTCCGTTCACCACGTGTAATGAAAGCGCCGCGGCAAGTACGCTTGTATCTAGATCACCAAAGCCTGAAATTTCAAGCTCTGCTAATAGATCAGCAAAAGCATCATTAGTTGGAGCGAAAACGGTGAAGGTTCCGGCAGAAGTCAGCGTATTTACAAAAGAGAAAGACGCATCTGCTGTAAGTGCTGTTTCTAATTGTGTAAAAGTAGGATCAGCCACTGCAAAAGTTGCAACGGTAGGCAATGCGATCACGGCATCTACAGTATGCACAATTCCATTAGAGAATTCAAAATCTGTGGCAGTTACATTAGCACCACCCTCAAGTTCAGAACCACCATTAATGGTGACTACATCGCTATCTACATTGATATACATGCTTAGATTTACTTCTGTATCTGCATAGGTAGCCAAGTTATTTACATACCCGGTCGTCAAACTGCTCGCACGTGCTTCTACTGCTAAAACGTGATTCAATAAGATTTGCGTTAAATCTTCTACCGGAACATCTGCAACGGCAGTTCCGCCCAAATACGCCTCAAATGCAGCGTTATTGGGAGCAAACACCGTGTAAGTTCCTTCTGCATCAAGGGTTGCAGTAAGACCGGTGCGGTCTAGTGCTTCTGCTAAAGAAGAATAATCCTCTTCACTTGCTACAAAATCTGCAATAGTTTCAGATTCTTCAGTAATCATCCCGGCATCATCGTCATCGCTACACGATGTAAACCCCGCTAGTAGTGCGGTAAACAGGATTAATTGGATTTTTGTTGTTAACTTTTTCATAGGATTTGATTTTTGATTTTGGTAAAAATAGAAGTTGTTTACACTCAGAATGTTTAATGGATAGTTAAAAAGATTAAACAAAAACTTATTTTTTCAAACGGGCTTGGATGTGTACAAGCAGGAAAACTCTTTTAAACTTTCGTAATTTTGCACCATAGAATTCGACTTAGCATTCAAATTAAACAGTATGAAAACCGTAGTTGTAGGTCTTAGTGGTGGAGTAGATAGTAGTGTTTCTGCCTATTTGCTCAAGGAAGCCGGATATAATGTTATTGGCCTTTTTATGAAGAATTGGCATGATGATTCAGTGACTATTTCAGATGAATGTCCGTGGCTTGATGACAGCAACGATGCGATGTTAGTCGCCGAAAAACTAGGTATTCCTTTTCAAACGGTGGATTTAAGTGAGCAATATAAAGAGCGTATTGTAGACTATATGTTTCGGGAATATGAGATGGGCCGCACCCCTAATCCTGATGTGCTTTGCAATCGGGAGATCAAGTTTGATGTCTTTATGAAGATCGCCCTAGAATTGGGCGCTGACTTTGTTGCTACAGGGCATTATTGTCAGCGAGGCGAGACTGAAGTTGATGGCAAGTCGGTTTATCAATTGCTGGCCGGCGCCGATGCTAACAAAGATCAGTCGTATTTCTTATGCCAGTTATCTCAAGAGCAGTTGTCTAAAACTTTATTTCCTATTGGGCATTTGCAAAAGAGCGAAGTGCGTAAGATAGCAAAGGAACAAGATTTGGTCACTGCAGAGAAGAAAGACTCTCAAGGCTTATGTTTTATAGGAAAAGTGCGTTTGCCAGATTTTCTTCAGCAGCAATTGAAGCCTAAAGAAGGTGTGATTGTTGAAATTTCAGCAGCTCGCGCTCAGGAAAAAATTGAAGATTTACACGAAAGTAGTGTTGCAGATGTGGCTGTAGAAGATGTTACCATTTTAGCTAAAAAGCCAAAATACAGCTTAACCGATGGAAAAATCGTTGGGAAACATCAAGGCGCACATTACTTTACAAAAGGACAGCGCAAGGGACTCGCAGTAGGCGGGACTCCTGAGCCACTTTTTGTTATTGATACTGATGTTGATGAAAATATCATTTACACCGGGCAAGGTAAAGAGCATCCGGGGTTATTGCGCAAGGCACTTTTTGTACAGGAAAGTGAAGTGCATTATATTAGAGAAGACCTCAAGCTAGCAGAAGGTGAAGTTAGAGCAACAAAAGCACGTATACGTTACCGCCAGCCGCTAGAAAATGCGTGGTTACACAAAGTGGAAAATGGTCTGTTTGTTTCATTTGAAAATCCGCAAGCTGCAATTAGTGAAGGGCAATTTGTTGCTTGGTACGATGGCGCAGAATGTTTAGGCAGCGGTGTAATCTCATAAAGCTTTATTTTGAATAAAATTACAGCACTTTTTGATATTGAATATCCATTAATTCAAGCCGGAATGGTCTGGAATAGTGGCTGGGAACTCGCCAGCGCTGTGAGTAATGCCGGAGGGCTGGGACTTCTTGGTGCAGGCTCTATGTATCCTGAAGTGTTACGTGAGCATATTCAAAAATGCAAAGCGGCTACCACAAAACCTTTTGGTGTCAATGTGCCACTGCTGTATCCCGATATCGATAAATTAATGCAAATCATTATCGAGGAAGGAGTACAAATCGTCTTCACCAGTGCCGGAAACCCTAAAACCTGGACTACGCATTTAAAAGATCACGGTATAAAAGTCGTGCACGTAGTAAGCAGTGTAAAGTTTGCTTTGAAAGCCCAAGAAGCAGGTGTGGATGCCGTGGTTGCTGAAGGCTTTGAAGCTGGAGGCCATAACGGTCGGGAGGAGACAACGACCTTCGCGTTGATTCCCATGGTGAAAGAGCAACTTGATATTCCTTTAATTGCTGCCGGCGGTATTGCTACCGGAAAAGGGATGCTCGCTGCGATGATTTTAGGAGCAGATGGTGTGCAGATCGGCAGCAGGTTTGTAGCTACGCCCGAAGCCAGCAGCCATCAGGCATTTAAAGATCTGGTGGTGGAGGCCAAAGAAGGCGCTACCGAACTTACACTAAAAGAGCTTGCTCCCGTAAGATTACTTAAAAATAAGTTCTATACTGATGTAAAGCGGCTTTATGAAACTACGCCTACTAAAGAGCAGCTCAGTGCTTTGCTAGGCCGAGGAAGAGCTAAAAAAGGAATGTTCGAGGGTGATCTTGAAGAAGGCGAACTCGAAATCGGTCAAATCGCCGGACTCATTCACGAGATCAAACCTGCGGCAGCTGTAGTAGATGAGATTATTTCAGAATTTCAGGCAACAAAACTCCCTGAGTTGTAAACACAGAAAAGGGCGCTATGAGCGCCCTTTTTACTTTTTAATTAATTCTTATTATACCGTTTCTTGCGACCAAGTCATCGATTCAAAAATCTCTTGAATCATCGCCTTATATTCAGCATCTGAATCACCCTTAACCGCCATTGAAAAGTCGGCGTAAACCGGCTGTGAATCTCCTGAAGCATTTAATTGAATCAAGTAATGATCTACCTGCGCTGAACCAATACTGTTCAATGCTCGATAAAAATACACCTCGTATTCCCCCATTTTCTCTGGGGTGTTGTTTTCAATTTTTTGCTCCAAAGCTTCATCGTTGCTCATTGTCATAGAAACGATGAATCCGTCAGTCAAACCACCGTAAAAAGAGTTGTCTTCGCCGGTGTATCTAATGATCATTTGTGTACCTGATCCTTCTACCGAAGCTCGCTCGGGATGTAAAAAGCTCAACTTCCAACCTTCCATAAGGCTCGGACTCTTATAAACTTCGTACCCTTCAGGAACTACTTCTTCAGCAGGTGGCTGCGGTTTAGTAAGTTCGGTTTCTGCAGGTTTGTTTTCAGCAAGATCTTTTTTAGTTGTTTGCGTATTACACGCCAAAATCGCTAATGAAAAAATAGCTGTGCCTGTATATATCAATAAACGTTTCATCTTTTTAGATTTTATTGTTTAGAGCTAAACTAGGGCTATATTCCACAGCCTAATGCTTAAGAAGTATTAAAAAAATTCAGGTTTTGTTAAGCTCTGTTAAGTGAAAATTCTAAAAATTCACATAATTTAAAATACTAATATGTTGATTAACAGATGAGTGTTTGATGTGCTTAATAAAAGTGGTTATGAATGTTAAATGTGCAAAAAGAAGACTATGCGCGTTCTGGTAAAATCTGTTTTTTAAGCTGAATTAAATTTTTTCCTGATTGAGCCTTTACAAATTTATGCAGGTGACTTTCATCAGTAAAACCGAAATCAAGACTGAGTTGTTTGGTGCTCAAGTGACCGTGTTTTAGACGCTGTTTTAATAGGTTGAAGCGATAATCCTGAATGTACTTTTTAAGCGAAGCTCCAATGTTCTTTTTAAAAAGGATGCCGATGTAGTTTGGTGAATAGTGAAAATGCTGCGCGATCTGCTTTTGAGAAACACTTTTAGGATCATATATGTTAAGCTCAATATATTCCAGCAAAGCCTCGGTGATACCTGAGTCGGCTCTTCGTTGTTGCTTTTTATCGCAATTTGGCCCATTTCTATTCAATACCAATAAAATGGCTTTAAAGTGATGATTGACCAGCTTTTTGCTTAAAAGTGCATTGCGTTCATATTCGGTTACAATGAGCTTAAACAGATCGTCAACAATACTAACGTCCTCTTTGTTTCTCAGTAAATTCCGTTTTCTACTCCATTTTTTACTCAATAATTTATCAATATGTTGATTCCATACCGCCGGATTTTCGCCATCAAAGGTGTCAAAGTAGAGTTTGGTAAACTTAAAATAGACAAAGTTTGTCGTCTCTTCAATAATGAATTCGTGTTCGTCTTCGGGTCCTAGTAAATAGAGGTGTCCGGGCTCGTAAGGTACTAAACTATTGTTGAGATGGTGAATGCCGCTGCCAGACCTGATGAAGATCACTTCATAATGATTGTGGTTATGCAACGGATGCTCCCAAACATCAGTAGTAAAGTCGTCAACGATTAATCTGTTAAACTGAGTATAACGTTTCATAATGTAAAATTACAGTTTAATCATTCGTTTTTACAAGAAAGTTGAAGTCGTTCTTTTGTTATTTCGTAGAAAAGAAAAACAGCTAATGCTTAAAACTGAAGAACTGTCCCAAACGGCAGGACTTCAATATAGCCTTAACCCACCTCACAGTTATGACTAAGAAACAAGCAGCCTATACGTTGGCGCGATTGCCTATCGGGTTTAGTTTTTTAGGACACGGTTTTATACGTATCCCTAAACTCACGGCTTTTGCTCAAGGTATGACCAACTCCTTTGCCGAAACCTATTTGCCGGTTGAACTCGTTAAGCCTTTCGCCCTTATACTTCCATTTGTAGAGTTGTTATTGGGAATAGCGCTTATCATTGGTTTTAAAGCAAAGGAGACTGCTGCTGTGAGTATTGTACTAGTGTGCGTACTCATTTTTGGCAGCTCGTTTCAAGAAAATTGGTCGGCGGTTGCGATTCAACTCTTTTACGGGTTGTACCTCGCAATCCTCTTCTTGTTTTCAGAACACAATCAAGGCGTTTTAAGCAAAAGCAACTAACAACAAAAAAAAACTATGGATTTACAGTTAAAAGGAAAGTCTGCATTGGTAACCGGTTCTACTGCCGGAATAGGAAAAGCCATTGCCAAAGGTCTGGCGCAAGAAGGTGCGCACGTAATTATCAATGGAAGAAAAGCCAAGGATATCGCAGAAGTAATTAAAGACTTGAAGAAAGAAACCGGAAACGAAGAAATTACAGGCATCGTTGCCGACTTCGCAAAAAAGGAGCACATTGATCATCTACTAGAGGAGATTCCTGATGTAGATATTCTCGTGAATAATGTGGGGATTTTTAATCAGGTTGATTTTGAGAATATCACAGACGACGAATGGTTTGAGATGTTTGAAGTGAATGTGATGAGTGGCGTACGTCTCGCGCGTCATTATTTCCCTAAAATGTTGAAGAAAAATGAAGGCCGAATTATTTTCATCTCAAGTGAATCTGCGCTGAATATTCCAACCGAAATGGTACACTACGGCTTTAGTAAAACCGCCCAACTTGCGATCTCAAGAGGTTTAGCAAGGCTGAGTAAGGGAACTAATGTGACCGTAAACAGTGTATTGCCGGGACCAACAATGAGTAGAGCGAATGCCAATGATCTCGAGGAAACCGCCAAAGAACAGGATACTTCAGTAGAAAAAGTTGTTGAAGCGTTTTTTGAAGAGCGCAGACCAACTTCCCTCATTCAACGATTTGCAGAGACAGAAGAGGTAGCTAATATGGTCGTTTATGTTGCGAGTCCGCTTTCGGCAGCTACAAATGGAGCAGCATTACGTGTAGATGGTGGTGTGGCTAATTATATAATATAGTGATGCAAAGTAAGATCACAGTAGCTATTGCCATCTTTGTAGGGTTTTTAGTCCAAGCGCAGGAAATAAAGACGATCAAGGTCCAAAACAACTTGTATATGGTGGGCGACCGTACCTATTCTTGTTTTTATGTGACAGACAATCAAGTTGTGGTTATAGATCCCTTAGATGCACGACACGCTGAAGCCACAATGAAGGCTATAAACAAGGTAACTGATTTGCCGGTTAAAACAGTGTTTTACAGTCATAATCACTGGGACCATATCAGCGGAGCTCAAATTTTTAAAGCGGAAGGTGCAACGATCATTAGTCACGAAAAAGCGGCAGAAAAGATTACGCCCAATCCGGATGTCTTGATGCCTGATCAAACCTGGACGGGAAGCGATACCATTTATTCCATAGGAAATAAGCAAATCGAGTTATTTTTCTATGGAAGAAATCACGGAGACGGAATGACCGTATTTAGATTTCCTGAGCATAACATCGTCTTTACCATTGATCTCGTGGTGCCAGATCGTGTGCTTTATGCATACCTCCCGGACGCTGATCCTAAAAACTGGGTGGCATCGTTAAAAGAGATTCAACAATTGGATTTTGATACTTTACTGATGTCGCACGTGCGTGCGGTAGGTACGCGCAAAGATCTCACGTTAATGCAAAACTACTTTGATGATTTGTATGCGGCAGTTCAAATAGAGCTGGAAAACGGAACTAATCTGTTTAAGATTCCCAATAAGGTTGAGTTGCCAAAATACAAACATTGGAAAAATTATGAAGAATGGCTGCCTATGAACGTCTGGCGCATTCTTATGGAAAAATCAATAGGACAATAATTAGAAAACAAAAAGCAATGAAAAAGATACAAATAGGAACCACCGATTTACACGTAGCACCTATTAATTTAGGAGGAAATGTTTTTGGCTGGACCTTAGATGAAAAGCAATCATTTGAAATTTTAGATGCCTTTGTAGATCAAGGTTTCAACTTTATTGATACCGCAGATATGTACTCGTATTGGGTAGATGGAAAAGATGGCGGTCAGTCTGAAACCATATTAGGAAAGTGGATGAAATCTCGCGGAAACAGAGATCAAATCATAATGGCGACTAAAGTAGGAGGAGAAACCGGAACACACCCTGTTGATACCAGTAAGAAACATATTCTGGAAGCGGTTGACAAATCATTAAAGCGATTACAAACAGATTATATTGATTTGTATTACACGCATTTTGATGATGAAAAAACTCCGGTGGAAGAGACGCTTGAGGCATACGATGAAATTATTAAAGCCGGAAAGGTGCGTCATATTGCGGCTTCAAATATTTCACCAGAACGATTAGAAGCTTCTTTTGCAGCTTCAGAAAAAAATAATCTGCCTAAGTATCAAGCCTTGCAACCGCACTATAATTTAGTAGAGCGAGAAGGCTACGAGAGCAACTATGCACCTTTGGCCGAAAAATATAACCTTACGGTATTTCCGTATTGGTCATTAGCCGCAGGCTTTTTAACCGGTAAATACCGCTCTGAGGACGATCTGAATAAGAGCGTACGCGGAGATAGTGTAAAAAAATATCTAGATAAGAAAGGACTTGCAGTTTTAAAAGCCTTAGATCAAGTTTCTGAAAAGCATAACACATCTCAAGCAACCGTCTCCTTGGCTTGGTTGATGGCGCAACCGCATATAGGCGCTCCTATTGCTAGCGCGACGAGTGAAAAGCAATTAAAGACCATTTTTGAGGCACCAAAATTAAAATTAGATTCTGAAGATCTTGCTGTTTTAAACACAGCGAGTAAGTAAGTTTAGTTAGTTGTTTTGATTTTAAAAAGGGGAACTTTACACTAAAGTTCCCCTTTCTATTTGGATGGCTAGTTCAAATAAATAATCTTAATTACCGGGCACAATTTCAAAAGAGAAAATATTGCAGAAACGTCCGGGTGTTTGTCCCCATTGTGTGGTGATCTGACCGATGGTAATGGTTGTAGCTTCTTCTATGGTATAAGGAATGCTGTAGATTTCCGGGGTGCCGGAATTAGCAGTAGTATGTATGCGTTCGTAAGCAAGAACTTCAGCAGACGTTGTTACATCAGCCACATCAGGTAATGTTGTTCCTTTAGCGATCACAAAATAAGCACCGCCTTCATCACTCTCACTGTGGTTGCTATCTCTTACAGAAACTTCAAGCGCGAATTCACCAGGACCTGTCATTACTGATTGGTAAACTTTTCCATTTGTGATAGCAGGAGCTCCCCAGCCAGATTCAATATTAAAAATATTGTTATTCCACTCATCCCAACCGCCGTGGCCGTTATGAATAAGTACGGGATCTGTAGTAGTCCAATCTTCCAGAATTCCCCAGCGACCACTCACGGAGCTTGCCGCAAATGGTACAGCAGCATTTACGAGTTTAGGAAACTCAATAGGCATATAGCTCGCATTATCTGTATAAAACGTATCAACCGCCACAGGAGAGGGCACAAATACGCTGCGATAGCTGTACGACGTACCCGCTTTAAAGTCTGTGATTTTAAGATCGTTTTTACTTACCGGAATAAAAAGCTCTTCCTGAGAACCTTCGGTAGTTTCATAATTGAGTTGTGTGCCAATGACACCGGTACTTAAATCCATCTCACCAAATTCGATAGTTAACGAACTTTCTTCAAGAACATTGGCGTTAACAGGACGATTAAATAAAAGGTTGCTGTAATTATCGCCGTAAACTTCTGAGCCTCCTTTTAAGAGGATAGAGCCATCTCCGGCGGCGGTTACTGTTTGCACCTCAAATGCATAAAATTTTTCATCCAGATTTTCGATATACGTTGAGATTTGCTGCGCTTCAGAAGAAGAGGAGACCGCAATGGTCTTGGAATCTGATTGCTCATTCCAGTAAATTCTAATTTCAGCTATATTGGCATTGGCAGGAACTGTTCCTTCTACAAAAACTCGGTTTTTTCCTGGTTTGACCGAAAAGGATTGCAGTTGAGTAACCGTAGCTTCTTCCGGTTCTACCGGTAAGGTGTCGTCTGAATCACAAGATACAATACAGGTGCTTCCAAGTGCCAGAAAACTCAAAATGAAAAAAGGATGTAAGCGTAATTTTAATTTCATGTGTACTACGTATGATTAAACTTTATTAGCGATATCGATTGCGAAGATCAAGGTGTTCGCTCCTATCCCCGTAAAATTAATTAAGGGTTCGCATTTGTCTAACCTGTAGTGTCCTGCTTAAATCAACTGAAATTCAAAGGATTATTTGAATAATAGAAGGAGCGTACTTCAAGCAAGCGTTTGAAAAGTCATTTACTTTTGCCTGATCACGTCGCCCATAATGTAATCTTCGATCGTGATGCTTTGATCATTGCTATGCAATACACTTATTTCTCCGGTAGTTTCTAAAATCACCGCTTTTACCTGACTCAATCTGATTACATTGGCTTCACGTAATTTTGACTGCAATTCGGCCTGAGTCACTTTACTGGCTTTCATATTTTCTTCTAATATTTGACCGTTTTCCATCAGCAGCAAGGGATCGTTATCAATAAGATCTTCAGCTTTTTTTGACTTGAAGCGCAATAGGGTTACCGCGTAATTCAAAGCAAAAAGTGCGAGTAATATAAAAGCTCCCAGAAGAATTGCCGGTTTACTCGAGTTGATGCTCATCCCAATAATATTACCAATGGCAACTGTGATGACAAAGTCAAAGCCGGTCATTTTGCTGAAACTTTTCAGTCCAAAAATTCGCGTCAATACTACAACGAGCAAGAAAATAAAAAGTGTCCCCAGAAAAACTTCAGGGATCATAGTTAGGTTTTCAAAAAAGTAAGAAGTATCCATAGTAACGTTGTTAGGTTGAATTTGAAGTTACTTATTCAAGCCGTTGCAACCGCTTTTAGCGCTATTAAATAATTTCTAAAGCGTAGCTAAGATTTTGCCAAAATCACCGCTTGATACGGTTCAAGCTGTAGCTCGTTAGCTTGTTTATTCAAATTAGAATAATTGTTGATTTTTAGCTCTGAAAAGTTGCCGAGCTCTTCAAGTGTTACCGAAACTTTTTCTTTGCTAAAATTGAGCATAACAAGAAACTGCTGGTCGCCTAAACTGCGTGTGTACGCATATACTTGCGGATGTTCGGGTAAGAGAAGCGCGTAGTCTCCATAAATCAAGACTTCTGATTCTTTTCTTAGAGCAGTCATCTTTTTAAAATGATTTAATACCGAATTTTCATCGGCTAGTTCTGCTTCGGTATTTACGTCAACATAATTAGGATTTAAAGGCAACCAAGGATTCCCGTAGGTAAAGCCTGCATGTTCTGAAGCATCCCATTGCATCGGGGTTCTGCCGTGGTCGCGGGAGCCAAAGCGTAAATTCTGCATAAAAGTTTCCATATCTTCACCTTGACTTTTTGCTTTTTTGTATCCGTTAATGGCGGCGATATCTTGGTAATCTTCAATATTTTGAAGTTTAGGATTATTGGTCATTCCCAGTTCGTCCCCAAAATAGCAATAGGGTGTACCACGCATACTTAAGATAAACGTGTTGAGCATTTTTGCAGATGGAGCGCGATACGGCAGACTGTCATTTGCATACCTACTTACCATACGGGCCTGGTCGTGATTTGACAAGAAAATGGAAATCCACCCTTTGTCTGCAAAAGCACTGTCCCATTTTGAGAAGGTTTCTTTAAAAGTTGAAATTTTATACCCTTCTGCTTTAGGAATATCGACTCCATCAAAGGCATAAGCCATATTGATCTCGTTACGGTCTGCATCTACGAGTTCGTGTGCTTCTTCAAGCGTTCTACCTGCGCCTTCGGCTACGCTCATCACGTCATATTTGCTAAAAACTTGCTCATTCATTTCCTTTAAATAATGATGCAGACCATCTTGCATAGCGTAAAACTGAATGAAGTTTTTCTCAAAACCTTTAGGAAACTCAGGAAATGTGGTGTCTTTTGCTGCAAACTGAAAAGCATCAAGTCTAAAACCATCAACACCTTTTTCTGCCCAATACGTCATAATATCGTAAACTTCTTGCCGCACTTTTGGATTCTCCCAATTTAAATCAGGTTGTTTTTGAGAGAAGTAATGCAGATAGTAGGCGTTGGTTTTCTCGTCATACTTCCAAGCGTTTCCTTCTGCATCAAAAAGACTGTAACGGTAAGGTGGTTCTCCTTTTTCTGCCGGCCACCAGTGGTAATAATCGCGATAAGGGTTGTCTCGAGAGCTACGACTTTCTTTAAACCACGGGTGTTCATCGCTGCTGTGATTTACTACAATATCCATCACGAGCTTTATGTCTCTGGCGTGCATCTCAGAAAGCATCGTGTCAAAATCTTCCATAGTGCCAAAATCACTCATGATGTTTCTATAATCGCTCACATCATACCCGTTGTCATCATTGGGCGAGCTATAAATCGGATTGAGCCATACCGCCGTAACTCCTAGATCTTTCACGTAGTCTAGCCGGTTGATGATTCCTTGTAAATCTCCTACACCATCACCATCAGTGTCTTGAAAACTTCTTGGGTAAATTTGATAAACGATGGCTTCTTTCCACCATTTTTTGTCAATGGATTGCTCTGGTTCTGTTGAAGTATTTGACGTTTTTTTATTTTCATTACAGCTAATAATAACAGAAAGTAGCAAACTAAAAAGTAGAAGTTTTTTCATAGTTATCTTTTAAACAGTGGTTGTAAATTCAAGGTGTTAATTTTTGTCTTGAACTGATAGTTCATTCAAAATCAGGTATAAAATACTATTTTTAGAAATCACTACAACGCTTTCGATATCTTTTTTAAAGCATTTAAAATTATAATTGCTCGTTTCTTTAAACCCTTTTATAAGCGTATTTTTGCACTAAAGATTCATTTATGACACCAGTTAAGGCGTGGGTTTCTGCAGCCCGACTTCGTACTTTGCCGCTTTCCGTTTCAGGAATTATTGTAGGAAGCGCAATGGCTTATAACTCCGGATTTTTTAGATGGGATATTTGCATTCTGGCGTTATTGGCAACTTTAGGGTTTCAAATTCTATCTAATTTTGCCAACGATTATGGCGATGGTGTTAAAGGGACCGATAATCACGAACGCATTGGTCCGGCAAGAGCGATGCAAAGCGGACTGCTTACAGCCAAGCAATTAAAAAACGGAATGGTTTTTACCGCTTCGGTAACGCTTTTGATCAGTATCGCACTTATTTATACCGCATTTGGTTCAGAACGCTTTTTAGAATCTGTGTTGTTTTTTGTGTTGGGTTTGTTGGCTATTCTCGCTGCCGTAAAATACACAGTTGGTAAAAGTGCTTACGGATATATGGGACTTGGAGATTTGTTTGTATTTATCTTTTTTGGCCTTGTCGCAGTAGCAGGTAGTTACTACTTATATGCAGCACAGCTGGATGCTGTTGTTTTTCTTCCGGCATTAACTGTTGGCTTTTTGAGCATAGCGGTCTTGAACCTCAACAATATGAGAGATCGGTTGAGTGACGCGCGTGCAAAAAAGAATACATTGGCGGTTTTTCTAGGGCCTAAAAAATCGAAGTTCTATCACTACTTTTTAATCGTAGGAGCGCTAGTGGCGAGTTTACTGTTTTTCCATTTTACTAATACCTATTTATGGTCTGTAATTGCCTGTGTTGTTTTTATTCCGTTAGGAAAACATCTGGCGTATGTGGCCCAAAATGAAAGTCCGGCGTTGTTAGATCCTGAACTCAAAAAGGTCGCATTGGCCACATTTTTCTTTTCTGTCTTATTTACCTTGGGATTTTTATTTTAAATCGTTTTTTAACGAAAACTTATAGTTAGGGATTTTCTGTTGTGCTTTAGCTTATCGAAATTTAGTTGGAAAAATTTACAACTATGAAAATTACTTATTACGGGCAAAACTGTTTTGGCTTTGAAACAAAGGAAGCCACCATTCTTACAGATCCCTTTATAACCGGAAACGAACTCGCTAAAGATAAAATAGACATCGCAGATCTTAATCCGGATTATATTTTTTTAACTCACGCGCACCAAGATCATACCTTAGATGCTGAGACTATCGCAAAACAAGCGGATGCGATCATCGTAAGCAATTTTGAGATCGCTAATCATTACGGCGAAAAAGGCATTGAAACGCACCCGATGAATCACGGCGGAAGCTGGAAATTTCCATTCGGTAAAGTAAAATATGTAAATGCCATTCACACAAGCTCGTTTCCTGACGGAAGCTACGGCGGGCAACCCGGTGGTTTTGTGTTCAGCATAGATGATAAAACCATTTATATGGCAGGCGATACCGCACTTACGATGGATATGAAACTGATTGGGATGGAGTTTGATCTTGATCTGGCGATCTTACCTATTGGTGACAATTTTACAATGGGGATAAAGGATGCCGTCTTAGCCAGCGATTTTATCGAATGCAACAACATCATAGGATGTCATTATGATACCTTTGGCTATATAGAGATTGATCACGAAGGCGCTAAAAAAGCCTTTGACGCCGTCGAAAAACAACTTACCCTTTTAGAAATAGGAAGTTCGTACGAACTCTAAACACGTGATTTTTGACAGCATCTTATAAAAAATTCATTTTAAATTTTAAACGCCCCAGCGGAACATCGCGGGGCGTTATGAATGTAAAAGAGACATGGTTTCTTAAAATCGAAGAGCTAGATAAAGTCGGTTTTGGAGAATGTGGGATTCTACGCGGTCTAAGTATTGACGATCGTCCTGATTATGAAGATACCTTAAAATGGGTTTGCGATAACATTCATCTGGGGGAAGAAACGCTTTATGAGCGGCTTACTGACTTCCCGAGTATACAATTTGGCGTAGAAATGGCTTTTAGATCATTTCACGCTAAAAAACCTTTTGAACTTTTTCCTTCTGCATTTACGGAAGGAAATGAGGGGATTGCCATTAACGGTCTTATCTGGATGGGATCGCCTGAATTTATGCAAGACCAGATTACCGGAAAACTCGCGGCAGGATTTGATTGCATTAAAATGAAAATTGGAGCCATCGATTTTGATGCTGAAATTGAACTGCTTCAGGGAATTCGAGACCGTTTTCCGAAAGAAAAAATAACCCTGCGTGTCGATGCTAATGGTGCTTTTGCTCCAGCCGAAGCATTACAGAAGCTTGAGCGTCTTGCGGCATTAGATTTACATTCTATAGAGCAGCCTATCAAACAGCAACAGGAAGATGCGATGGCACAGTTATGCGCAACAACCCCGTTGCCGATCGCGCTAGATGAAGAATTGATAGGTGTTTTTGGCTATGCTAAGCAAAAGGAGTTATTGCAAAAAATAAAACCTCAATATATTATTTTAAAACCCAGCTTAGTTGGTGGTTTCCGCGGATGCGATATGTGGATTCAACTGGCAGCAGAGCAGGGTATAGGATGGTGGATCACTTCGGCATTAGAAAGCAATATTGGGCTCAACGCCATTGCACAATACACCTATACTAAAAGTACTAGTATTCCACAAGGTTTGGGTACTGGTGCGTTATATACAAATAATGTATCTTCCCCATTAGAAATAAAACACGGCGAATTGTGGTATATGCCTGAGAATCGCTGGAGTTTTCAATTTTAATTTATGTTTATAGCACAGGCGTATAAAGGCGATAACGCAAAATGGAAAGTTGCGATTACAACTATTCTAGTGATGGGAATTTTCATCTTGAATTTTATAGCATACTTATTTACTAGTCCAGAGGATTTAGATAAGATGTATGAAATGATGAAAAGCATTCCTGCAAATGTCAATTTGGTACTGAATTTAGGAGTCTTTATTCCTATACTAATTTTACTTTTTGTTTTAGTAAAGTATTTACATAACCGAAGTATTTTATCATTAACAACCTCGAGGGAAAAGTTTGATTTTAAGAGATTTGCATTCTCTTTAAGTTTGATCGTTATATTCACAATAGGAGGTTTCTTTATATCATATTACTTGACTCCTGAAGACTACGTTCTTCAATTTGAACCCACTAACTTTATTATACTATTTGTAATTAGTTTGCTGATGTTCCCTTTTCAAATAGGCCTTGAAGAATGGCTGTTTAGAGGGTATTTAATGCAGCAACTAGGTGTAGCTTCTAAATCAAAGTGGTTTCCATTAATCGTTACTAGCGTGCTTTTTGGAGTATTTCATTCTGCAAATCCAGAAGTTGCTGAGATGGGAGCAATTACCATGGTATTTTATATAGGTACTGGACTTCTACTAGGCATCATGACTTTAATGGATGAAGGTTTAGAAATGGCCTTAGGTTTTCACTTAGGTAACAATTTTTTAGCAGCTGTTTTGGTTACCACAGATTATTCTGCTCTACAAACAGATGCTATCTTTAAATCTACAGCAGCTAGTTCTACTACCTTGGAAATAATCTTTCCAGTTCTTGTAATTTATCCTATCTTTTTAGGGATTTTGGCTTATAAGTATAAATGGACCGGCTGGAAGGAAAAACTCTTCGGTCCTGTTGAAAAACCAAAAGAAACGCAACTTGAAGATAATTTAGTGCCTGATTAAATTTGATGTGATGTCTAAATATCCTGTACACCCCGAATTTCAACTCAACGGAATGTCTCTCAAAGCTACCGGCTTACGAGAATTTGCTCAAGAAATTCAGAAAACAGGAGAGCTTTATGAGCAAGAACTAGGCGAATTTATTCTAGACTGGCTTAATGATAAAGACTACGTACTCGTCAATACTTCGGGATCTACAGGTGCGCCAAAAAGCATCAAATTGCTTAAAAAGCATATGGTCAACAGTGCCAAAGCTACCGGCAAACGCTTTGATCTAGAAGCCGGGGCAACTGCCTTACATTGCTTGCCTACTCGATTTATAGCAGGTAAAATGATGTTGGTGCGAGCAGTGATTTTAGGTTGGAAACTTGATGTGGTACCGCCTAAATCCAACCCGTTAGATCAGGTATTAAAGCGTTATGATTTTTCGGCAATGACGCCTTTTCAGCTTGATAATAGCATTGCCAGAATGCATCTGCTGGCCAAACTCATTGTAGGTGGCGGTCCGTTTTCACAAACCTTAAAAGAATTGGTTCAGGATTGCCCAACCAAGATCTACGAGACTTACGGTATGACCGAAACGATCACCCATATTGCGGTACGTCGTGTAAATTCAAAGAAAAATAGAGAAGGGGAGCCGCCGTTTAAAACCCTGAGCAAGGTGACGGTAAGCAAAGACGAGCGGGGTTGTCTGGTGATCAAAGCACCTAGAGTGGCTACAGATCCTATCGTTACGAACGATCTAGTAGATCTTATATCCTATAAAAAGTTTCACTGGCTAGGCCGCATAGATAATGTGATCAACAGTGGCGGGATTAAACTTTACCCGGAGTCGATTGAAAAAAAACTGGCCCATCAAATAGATGTTCCGTTTATTATTGGTGCCGAAGAAGATGCGGTTCTTGGTGAGAAATTGATCTTGGTTATCGAGTGTGATAGTTTTGATGCTTCTCGCCTCAACTTTGAAGTTTTGGGTAAGTATGAAACGCCAAAGCGCATCTACTGCACGCCAAAATTTATACGCACAAATAACGGTAAGGTCAAGCGTGGCGCTACACTTAAATCGCTAACGGCAGCCGAAGAGATTTAGGCACAATTTGTGTTTAGGCCTTAACACAGAACATTCTCAGATTTAAAACGAACTTACTATCTTTGGCAAAATTTTATATTATGCGCTATCTTTTTATCATCGCAATCACTTTGTTTTCAATCCAATCTATCTATGCTCAGTACGGTTACGGTAGGGGATATGGTGGTTATGGAGGCTATGGCCGCAGTCGTATGGGAAGTATGATGGGAGCCAGTCAAACGCCACAAGGTCCTACGGAAGAACCTCCAACAGCTGCTGAAATTGCTGAAGAGCGTTTGCCTGATTATGTAGCAGAATTTGAACTTGATCCTTTTCAGACTGAAGTTCTTCGCACCTATTTAGAAGATTATTTCAATAAGGTAATGGGGCTTCAAAAAGATGAAACCAAAGATGCCGAAACGATGCGTAAAGATTTTGAGCGTATGCAAAATGAATTCAAAGCAGATCTTAAATCAATCCTCACCGAAGAAGAAGTAGAAAAACTCATTGCGATGGATTTCTCAAATTCGGCGGTGCGGAAACGAAAGAAAAACCGTGATAATTAAATCATTATAACCAGCATTGAGATTTATCGGTTTTTAGCCTAATTGAATCTCAAAACGGAATTTAAAAGGTGCCTAGAGCACCTTTTTTTATTGGGGTTTAATACGTAATTTAGAGTTGATTTTAAACTCTTATAATGCGTAAAATACTTCTCCTACTTGTTTGCCTTTTCTTCTTAAATATACCTTTTTCTTACAGTCAGATTTTACCGGAACGCGACCGGGCAGTGCTCGTTGATAAAATTCTCTCTGAGCGTTTTAAACGGGTTTTACCTGATGTTATGTCGCGCAGCGACATTGATATGTGGGTGCTCATTACAAGAGAATATAATGAAGATCCGGTAGTGCGTACGATGTTGCCGGCAACTTGGCTCAATGCACGAAGGCGCACGATGCTTGTTTTCTATTGGGATGAAGAGCGCTTTAAGTTAGAAAAACTGGCGGTAGCCCGATATAATATTGGTGACAACATTACTTCGGCGTGGGATAAGGAAAAGGAGCCGGATCAATGGAAAGCGTTGATGGAGCTTATTACAAAATACAATCCGCAAAAAATAGGCTTAAATTACTCTGATAACTACGGAATTGCAGACGGAATTTCAAAAACAGATTATGAGCTGTTTATAAAAGCACTTCCCGAAAACTATAAGAACAAGGTTGTTTCAGCTGAAGATCTCGCGGTAGGTTGGATCGAAACCCGCACAGCTCTTGAAATGCAATTGTTTGAAGAATTGGTGGGTATCACGCACGATATTATTCGAGAGGCATTTAGTTCAAAGGTGATTACACCGGGAAAAACAACCACCGAAGACGTGGTGTGGTTTTTAAGACAAAAGGTTACCGATATGGGACTGGAGACCTGGTTTCACCCTACTGTGGACCTTCAACGTGACAGCGAACCTTTAGAAAGTCATATCACTGCCTTTACCAATCACAGCGAAGGCCAATTAATTCAGCCGGGAGATTTATTGCATTGTGATTTTGGGATCACCTATCTAGGCTTAAATACAGATTGTCAGCAACACGCTTATGTATTAAAAGATGGTGAAACTCAAGCCCCGGAATTTTTAAGGGAAGCGTTTAAAAAAGGCAATCAACTTCAAGACATATTAACCGGTAATTTCGCAACCGGAAAGTCGGGTAATTCTATTTTAAAAGAATCACTTGAAGAAGCTAAACAAGCCGGACTTCAGCCTTCTATCTACACGCATCCACTAGGCTTGTATGGGCATTCTGCCGGGCCAACCATTGGGATGTGGGATGCACAAGAGGGTGTGCCGGGATCTGGTGATTACCCCTTGTATGAGAATACGACCTATGCGATAGAATTAAACACCACGGTGACGTTACCGCAATGGGATAAAGACATTCGCATTATGCTCGAAGAAGATGGCTTTTGGGGTGCTAACGGATTCAAGTATATCAATCAACGTCAGGAAGCGTTACTGCTTCTAAAATAAAGCATTCTTTACTTTAGAAGACTGCTTCAGCTTGTTTATGCTTCCTGGGCAGTTAATTTTGCACGCTTTTTTCGCAGAAGCATTACACTAATTGATAATAATATTCCGCCAAAGGCGAGACAAGCACCTACTAATTCAGGAGCCGTATAGCCATAACCTGCAGCAATAGGTAAACCTCCTAAATAAGCGCCTACCGCATTGGCGATGTTAAATGCAGCTTGATTCACAGAAGAAGCAAGCATTTCAGACTCTTTAGCAGATTTGATCATCAGCATTTGTATGGAAGGTGCAGTAGAAAAAGCAAACGCGCCAGTAACAAATACCATCAACAACATCGCCCATTGAATAGGAGCGATCAGCGAAATGGTAATCAAACAAAGCGTCATCGCGCTCAGTAAAATGGCAGTAGCTTTTATAGGAGAAAATGTATCAGCGAGTTTTCCTCCCAGAACATTTCCGCAGGTCATTCCTAATCCTGCAAGCATTAAAATGAAAATTACCATATCATTGTCAAAGCCACTCACTTCAGTAAGCAGCGGGGTGATGTAGCTGTACCACGCAAAGAAACCTCCGGTACCAATAGCGGTAATTCCTAAAATAAGCCAGAGTTCTGTACGCTTAAAGATTTTCAATGCTTGTTTTATAGGAATAGGTTCTGATTTTTCAATCTTCGGAAGCCAGAATCGTATGGCTAAAACCGTAATCAGTCCTATTACAACTACGATCATAAAAGTGTAGCGCCACGAAATATTATGCCCTACGTAAGTCCCTAGCGGAATCCCAATAATATTGGCAACGGTAAGTCCGCTAAACATCATAGCCACGGCACTTGCTGCTTTTTCCTTTGCAACAAGCCTACTGGCGACAACGGCCCCAACACCAAAAAACGCCCCGTGAGGCAAGCCCGAAAGCAATCTTGAGATTAGCATCAATCCGTAGCTTGATGCAAATACAGATAAAGAGTTAAAAACGGTAAAGGCTATCATTAGCGAAAAAAGAATCTTTTTAGGCGAATAGTTGCCTGCGATTCCCACAAGTATTGGTGCGCCAATAACTACGCCTAGCGCATAAGCAGAAATAAAATGCCCCGCCTGCGGAATGGTAATATTCAAGTCTTTAGCAACGTCAGGTAAAATACCCATCATCACAAACTCAGTCATACCAATACCAAAACCACCTATTGCTAACGCGATCAGACTCTTTTTAAACATGTAAAGTGTTTTTAATTACCTGTCAAACCAAATGACAGGATACAATCTGGCAAAGATAGGATAGTTATTTGGGCTTAAACTATGTTGACTTAACCGATTTAGTCAATAAAAAAGTGCAAAATACAACAGGTGTCTTTTAGAATGTTCAGTTTGTGGAGGTTGCCTGCTAGACTTGAATTACTCCTAAATTGAATTTCTTTTCAATAGGAGCGTGGTTAGCAGCCTCAATCCCGGTAGAAATCCATTTACGCGTATCTAACGGATCAATAATCGCGTCAGTCCAAATTCTGGAAGCTGCATAATAGGGCGAAACCTGCTCATCGTAGCGTGCTTTGATTTTGTCGTAAAGTTCCTTTTCAACTTCGGGCGTAATCTCTTTACCCTGCTTTTTGAGGGAAGCCGTCTCAATTTGAAGTAAAACTTTTGCAGCGCTATTTCCGCTCATAACTGCCAATTCCGCCGAAGGCCAAGCAGCGATCAGTCGGGGATCATACGCTTTTCCGCACATCGCATAATTTCCGGCGCCGTAGGAGTTACCAACTACAATGGTGAATTTAGGAACCACACTATTACTAACGGCATTAACCATTTTTGCCCCATCTTTAATAATGCCGCCGTGCTCACTTTTGCTCCCAACCATAAAACCGGTAACATCTTGTAAGAAAACCAGCGGTATTTTTTTCTGATTGCAATTGGCAATAAAACGAGTGGCTTTGTCTGCACTGTCGCTGTAAATCACTCCGCCAAACTGCATCTCGCCTTTTTTGGTTTTTACGATCTTACGTTGATTGGCCACAATGCCTACCGCCCAGCCGTCAATGCGCGCATAGGCAGTAATGAGCGTTTGACCATATCCTTCTTTGTATTCTTCAAATTCAGAATTATCAACCAGCCGCTTTATGATTTCGGTCATATCATATTGGTCGCTGCGTTTGGCAGGCAGGATTCCGTAGATATCTTGAGGGTCTTCCTTAGGTTTAGCTGCATCAATACGGTTAAAACCGGCTTTTTCAAAATCACCAATTTTACCCATGATGTTTTTGATTCGGGTAAGTGCATCTCGATCGTCTGTAGCTTTATAGTCGGTTACACCACTAATCTCGCAGTGTGTGGTTGCGCCGCCCAGCGTTTCATTATCAATAGTTTCACCAATGGCAGCTTTGACAAGATAGCTTCCGGCAAGAAAGATACTTGCCGTTTTATCTACGATCATTGCTTCATCGCTCATAATAGGCAAGTAGGCACCACCGGCGACACAGCTACCCATTACCGCACTTATTTGCGTAATGCCCATACTACTCATCACCGCGTTATTTCTAAAAATTCGTCCAAAATGCTCCTTATCAGGAAAAATCTCATCTTGCATCGGTAAATACACGCCTGCACTGTCTACCAAGTAAATAATGGGCAGTCTATTTTCAATACTAATCTCTTGCGCGCGTAAATTCTTTTTTCCGGTGATCGGGAACCAGGCACCTGCCTTTACCGTAGCATCATTAGCAACAATAATACATTGCTTACCGCTGATGTGGCCCATTTTGACCACCACGCCACCACTGGGGCAGCCCCCGTGTTCTGCATACATTTCTTCACCGGCAAAAGCGGCGATCTCAATGGCTTTTTCGGCGTCGTCCAATAAAAAATCAATACGTTCTCGAGCTGTTAATTTTCCTTTTTCATGATGTTTTGCGATGCGCTTTTCACCACCACCCAATTGCACTTTAGCAAATCGGCGTTTTAAATCAGAAACTAAAAGTTTGTTATGGTCTTCGTTTTTATTGAACTTAATATCCATTGAAATAATATGTAAGAGTAGTTTTTAGATTGCTAAAAAATACTCGTGAAGTGTATTAATGTGTGTGAACGAAAATACGAAATCACGGGCTTATGAAATCGTTATACTTATGTGAAAAACGCGATATTTGCGTTTTAATGGAATTCCCGGTGATGCGTTGTGCGCTTATGAAACTTAGGTTGTAGTATTGCATTCTGGGCTGTAACTTCCCAAAATAGAATAAATAAACGATTATGATGAATAAGAATACAGTATTGGGCTGGGCAACTTTTATAATGATTGTTGTAGGGCTTGGTCTTATTGCAATGGGCGCTTTTAAATATTCTGAAGTTGCCGGTTGGGGTTTTGCTTCGGTAGGTATTGGTTTTTTTGCAATCGCCTGGGTTTTTAATGCATTAAAAGGAAGAGTTTAATGGAAGAAGCACTTTTAAAAGAACAGCTTCTGAAACATCTCAAAGGGGGTGAAGCCTTTACTCCGGTAAGCGAGTTGCTAGATAAAATTTCCTTTAAAAAATCAGGAAAACGACCGTTAGGGCTGCCGTATTCTTTTTACGAAGTTTTTTATCATATGGTCTATGCGCAAAAAGATATTTTAGACTTTTGTATTGCCGAAGTATATAATACGCCTTCTTGGCCTAAAGATTACTGGCCAGGGAGCAATACCGCTGCAACTAAAGAAGAATGGCAGGCATTGCAACAGCAGTTTTATACAGATCAGGAAGCCTTGCGGGAGTTTATCGATACAACAGATTTGAGTCTGTTGGATACCCCTAAGCACGGGAAGGAACAAACTATAGTGCGCGAGCTCGCGTTAGTCCTAGAACACAATGCTTATCATACAGGCCAGCTTGCTATAATTCTTAGGTTATTGGGCTTACTATAACACGTATTTTTGCGTTAGGTTCAACAGCATATTTTTAATTTTAGATTTAAACAAACGACTATGAGTGACGATAAAAAAATAATATTTTCAATGACCGGGGTGAGTAAAACCTTTCCCGGTGCCAATACTCCGGTACTTAAAAATATCTATCTGAGTTTTTTCTACGGAGCAAAAATTGGAATCCTTGGTCTTAACGGTTCGGGGAAATCTACCTTGCTCAAAATTATTGCAGGTATAGACAAGAACTATCAAGGCGACGTAACTTCAGACAAGGAGTTTTCTGTGGGCTATTTAGAACAAGAACCACAACTGGATGATGAGAAAACGGTGCTTGAGGTGGTTAAAGAAGGAGCCGCAGATACCGTTGCGATCTTAGACGAGTACAATCAGATTAATGATCAGTTTGGCTTAGAAGAAGTATATAGCGATCCTGATAAGATGGAAAAACTAATGAACCGTCAGGCCGTGCTTCAGGATGAGATAGATGCACGTGGGGCATGGGAATTAGACAATAAACTAGAAGTCGCGATGGATGCGTTACGTACGCCTCCTGCTGATCAGAAGATCGGTGTGCTATCTGGTGGTGAGCGCCGCCGTGTAGCCCTTTGTAGACTGTTGCTTCAAGAACCTGATGTATTACTACTTGATGAACCTACCAACCACTTAGACGCAGAAAGCGTTCACTGGTTAGAGCACCATTTGGCGCAATATAAAGGGACGGTAATCGCTGTAACGCACGACCGTTATTTCTTAGATAATGTAGCCGGTTGGATTTTAGAACTTGATCGTGGGGAGGGAATTCCGTGGAAAGGAAACTACTCTTCTTGGTTAGACCAGAAATCCAAGCGAATGGCTCAAGAGCAAAAGCAGGCGAGCAAGCGTCAAAAAACATTAGAACGAGAGTTAGAATGGGTGCGTATGGCTCCAAAGGGGCGTCAAGCCAAGCAAAAGGCACGTTTGAGCAATTATGATAAATTACTTTCTCAGGATCAAAAACAAACCGATGAGAAATTAGAGATCTATATTCCTAACGGGCCGCGTTTAGGTACTAACGTGATCGACGCTAAAGGCGTGAGTAAAGCCTTCGGCGAAAAGTTGCTTTATGAAGATTTGAATTTTGTGCTTCCGCAGGCAGGAATCGTTGGTGTTATAGGTCCTAACGGTGCCGGTAAAACCACGATTTTTAAAATGATTATGGGAGAGACCGAGCCAGACAAAGGAGCGTTTACCGTAGGAGAAACTGCAAAGATCGCATACGTAGATCAGTCGCATAGTAATATTGATCCGGATAAAACCATTTGGGAAAATTTCAGCGATAAGCAAGAACTGATTATGATGGGCGGGCGCCAAGTGAATAGTAGAGCGTATTTAAGCCGATTTAATTTCAGTGGAAGCGAGCAAAACAAAAAAGTAAGTATGTTATCTGGTGGTGAACGCAACCGTTTGCACTTAGCGATGACCCTTAAAGAAGAAGGGAACGTACTTCTACTTGATGAGCCTACTAACGACCTTGATGTAAACACGCTGCGTGCACTTGAAGAAGGTCTTGAGAACTTTGCAGGTTGCGCGGTAGTGATCTCTCACGACCGTTGGTTCTTAGATAGAATTTGTACGCATATTTTAGCTTTTGAAGGAGATAGCCAGGTGTATTTCTTTGAAGGTGGTTTTTCTGATTACGAAGAAAACAAGAAAAAACGTCTGGGCGGCGATCTCATGCCTAAACGTATTAAGTATAAAAAGTTGGTGCGATAATCTAAGCACTAAGTGTATTCAAAATCCTCACGTGATTCTTCGCGTGAGGATTTTTATTTTAAGTATTTTTAGTCAGAATCATAAATCAATTTAGTGTGAGTCTTAAAGATTTAAAAGTCATTGCTTTTGACGCCGATGACACCTTATGGGTCAATGAAACCTTTTTTAGAGATGCCGAAGTGGCATTCGCCAAACATTTATCTGCTTATGGCGATGAGGATGAGATCATTCAAAAACTTTTAGATACCGAAATAAAAAACCTGGACACCTATGGTTACGGCATTAAGGGGTTTACCTTATCTATGCTAGAAACTGCGCATAGATTAATGGGTGATCAAATGCAGGCCGATACGATAGATTTTATTCTCAATAAAGGGAAAGAGATGCTCGCCGAGCCGGTAGAATTGCTTCCGCATATAGAAGAGGTGCTTGAGCAACTTGCTAAGAAATATAAACTTGTAGTAGCGACTAAAGGCGATCTGCTAGATCAAGAGCGCAAGTTGATTAAAAGCGGACTGATCGATTATTTTCATCATGTGGAGATCGTTTCTGACAAAAAGGAAACTCAATACAAAAAGCTAGTCAAGCATCTGGATATTGCGCCCCACGAGTTTTTAATGATCGGTAATTCGCTAAAGTCTGATGTGATCCCGGTACTGGCTATGGGCGGTTATGCGTTTCATATACCCTTTCATACGACGTGGTCTCACGAGCAGGTAGATGATGAAATCAATCACTCCAAATTTAAAGCGCTTAAAAGTGCCTACGAACTTTTAGACCTATTGTAATTGTTATTGCCTGCGCGGAAGAAAACTGCGCAGTATATAAATAAGCACAGCGATACCCAGACCAAAGAGTAAACCTTTTCCAAAACTGGGTTGAAAAAAACAGATAATGATCGCAAAAGCGGCTAATACTGCAAACAAAATGGCCGCGCGTTTGTGTTCTTCTTTCATAGAATCAAAGATACAGATATGCGATTTTAATTATAAGGTATTAATAAAAAATTAAAAGAGCTGCATTAGTCTTTTTTGTATGTTTGACCCCGATTTCAAATGCAGGTTTTGCTGTTTTTTACGTTAAAAAACAGTAAATTAAGAGGTCATTATGATCGCTTTTGTACACTTTTGAATCAGCTTTAACGTTAATATTTAAAACCGAATCTAATCAAAGCATTATTTATTTATGGAGAATGAAAATAAAAACACAGGTATAAAGATCGTTACCGGTATTCTTGCCGTACTTCTTGTGGTTGCCGGTGCATTTGCTATTAAACTGTACAATCAGGAAAAAAATACAAAAGCCGAACTGACCGAAGAAAAAGAACTGGTTCTTAATGATCTTAAACAAATGGTTACCAAGTACGACGCGGTAATTGAAGAAAACAATCTAAAAGACACCGAACTCAATCAGGCAAGAGATCGTATTCAAGTGTTGATCGATTCTGTACAGCAGATGGATGCGAGTATCTCTGTTTTACGTCGCTACCGCGATGAGGTGTATAAGCTTAAAAAAGAACGCGAATTTTTATTTGCGCAAAACGATAGCTTAAAAGGGATGAACAAAATGCTTGCGATGCGTGTTGACAGTACCAGCTACGAACTTGAAGTGTCAAAAATGAAGCGCGACAGTCTTGCGATGGTAAAAGAAGAGTTGGCTGAAAAAGTAGCTCTTGGAGCAAGTCTTGCTGCTAATAAATTGGTAGGAACGGGAGTCATTGTCAGAAACAGCGGGAAGCTTGTAGAAAACGATAATGCGCGTCGTGTAGATCGCATCAGAGCGTGTTATACTGTACCGCAAAACCGTATCGCCGATGCCGGAGATAAGCAATTGTACGTTCAGGTTTTAGACCCTCAAAACAATATTTTAGGTGAAAATAAAACCGTTACATTAGATAGTGTTACTTCGGTAACATACAGTGCGATCTCTAAATTTTACTATGAGAAAACCGCTTTAGATATCTGTGAGAACATCGCTCCTAAAGGTGGCGAGTTTGCAAAAGGTCTTTACAAGATCAACATCTTTGACGGTGGAAGAATGATCGCAACCACTAACTTGGTTTTAGATTAATCCTGTAATCATTCAGTATAAAAAAAGCTTCGGATAACCTCCGAAGCTTTTCTTTTTTAAGACTGTTTCTTTACATCTATTTTCCGCCATTGGCGCGTAAATCTTCTAAGCAGAACTCACCAAAAGTGGGTAGATTATTCATTGCAGTACTGGTCGCATCAGCAACCGTCTGAAAATACATCAGGCAATCTTCTTGATCACAATGTTTATTTGGAGTTTCTTCGCCATTATCATTAGCCTCTTCATCTTCGTGGTCACGTACCATTTCGGTACCTAGATTCACTAAACCAAATAAATGCCCAAATTCGTGCTCGGTGGTAATGGTTTCCAGTTGTGTTAGGCTAGGTCCTGTAATGCCACGACTAAATTCTCTCAGTGTAGTACCAAAAATAATGCACGACGTATTGCGATAGGCAGTACCTAAAATGCGGCTGTTACCTTCATCGATTTCAGAATTCTGATCGGCAAAAAATACCCAAACGCCTAAGGCATCGCCTTCGTTAAAAACGGTTCGGTTGTCATTTTCGATCGCAACATATTCATCGCGGTTGAGCGATCCTACGCTCGTAGCGGGTACCACAGTTTCTGTAAAAGTCACACCATCAGGTTTGTTTAGGCGCTCAGTAAAAAAAGATCTCAAATTACTCAGCGTAGTTTCTGAAGGTTTAAAACCATCTACATAAGCGATCTCTACATTCATTGACGTGAATTCTTCGGCGCTTAAAAAGTCTCTCGCCGAACTTCCCAAAGCTTGTTTGTTAGCCAGTGTAGGATCAGCAGGGGTGTTGTCGCTATCGCTTCCACTGGAACACGATAAAATTAAGAAGGTAAAAAGTAGGGTGAAGTAGGGGGTAATCTTGTGTAAAGTCATTGTTTAAATTTAAGTGCGGCTAAAATAACTAAACGTTTTAGCTTAAGGTCTTGTTGTATAGGGTTTATGATGTTTTTAATACTTACGTGGTTTTTTACGAAGTAGTTTTTATTAGTCTTGCAAGAAAATCATAATGCGGTCCGTCACAGATTTTTTCACACGTAAAACCTGCTTTTGTTGCTTCGGTTTTCAAGGTTTTGTAATCGAGGTATAACCAGTCAAACGCAGGAGAAGTTTGCTCTTTGTATTGAATTTTAAAAGTGACTTCGCCATAATAATCTCGGCTTGCATCACGCCAATAACTCCCGTCTTCTTCCTCATACATAAAAGCAATATCGCTTGAGTCTACAAGGATCTGGCCGCCCGGTTTGAGTAGGCTGCGTAAATGGGTTAAATATCCTTCGGTATTTTTAAGTGTTTGAAAAATACCGGTACCATTCATCATTAACAGCAGGGTGTCGTAACCGTTTTCATCATAATCCAATACATCAGAAACAACCGTATTTTTAACACCGCGATTTTTGCAAACTTCTATGGCTCCTTCTGAGATGTCTAAGGCCAAAACATCAATACCCTTATCTTGAAGATAAAGCGAATGGCTGCCGGCGCAGGCGCCAATATCCATGGTTTTTCCTTGGGCGAGCTCGAGTGCCTCTTGTTCAACCAGAGGCATTTCTTCATAGCTGCGGAAAAGATAAGGTACAGGTATCTCGTCATCTTCGGTAAGCGAGGAGATCACCGTAATGTCTTCTGTATAGTTTTCATTATAAAAATCAAGAAGTGCTTGACCAAATATATCCGGGTTTTGAGAATCTTTTTCGGCCATAAACTAAGGGGGCTTTAAATGCTTATTTTTGCGGTATGGATGAATTTATTGAGCAGCTGCCCAATCTTGCCAAAGATAAGCATAAAGAGACTGCTGCCTATTTTAAAAAGCTGAAGCGAAAACCGCCCAAAGATCTGGATTATCAAATGCAGGAATTGCACGATGAGGAATTTGAGCGTACCGATTGTCTCACCTGTGCAAATTGCTGTAAGACTACTGGTCCGCTTTTTACCGATAGAGATATTTCCCGAATCGCAAAGCATTTTAGAATGAAAGACGCGCAATTTATAGATACCTATTTGCGCATTGATGAAGACAACGATTATGTGCTGCAAGAAGTGCCGTGTACCTTTCTGGGAGCAGATAATTATTGTATGATCTATGATGTGCGCCCAAAAGCCTGTGCCGAATTTCCTCACACAGACCGAAAGAAATTTCAGCAAATCACAAATATCACTTTAAAGAATGTTGCTATTTGTCCGGCCGCGTATAACATTGTTGAGCAAATGAAAGAACGTATCAAACTCAAATAGTTCCTATGAAAAATATTATAAAAATTCTATTTCTAGCACTGACTGCAACAGGTTTTAGCCAACAGATAGATGCCGATAAAAGTGCCTTTGCACATACGTTTTCTATTGTGGCACGTGATGCTGAGACCGGTGAAATGGCGGTAGCTGTGCAAAGCCATTGGTTTAGCGTGGGTTCTCTGGTGAGTTGGGGGAAGAGCGGAGTAGGAGTAGTTGCTACTCAGTCTTTTGTTAATCCTTCCTATGGGCCTAAAGGTTTAGCCTTGATGCAGGAAGGAATGTCTGCGGAAGCTGCGCTTGAACAACTTATCGCCGAAGATGAGGGTAAAGCCTATCGGCAAGTCGCTTTCTTAGATGTCAACGGAAATGCTTCAGCCTACACGGGTGAAAAATGTGTGGTGTATGCGAGTCAAATAACCGGAGACAATTTTTCCGTGCAGGCCAATATGATGTTGACGGATCAAACGGTTCCTGCGATGGCGGAAGCTTTTGAGAAGTACGGCGAACTTCCGTTGGCAGAGCGTATGGTTGAAGTTTTAAAAGCAGCACAGGCTGCCGGTGGCGATATCCGCGGAAAGCAATCTGCAGCATTGATCGTAGTAGGGCCAGAATTGGTTGAGAATCCGTGGGAAGAATATAAGATCAATTTACGCGTAGATGATCACCAAAATCCCATTGAAGAAATAGATCGTTTACTGAAGGTTGCTCGAGCATACGAGTATATGAATCGCGGTGATCTGGCAGTAGAAGCAGGCGATATGCCCGAAGCGTTACAACAATATAGCACCGCCGAAACGATGTTTCCTGACAATTTGGAAATGAAATTCTGGAAGGCGGTAGCGATGGCCAATGACGGTCAGCTTGAAGAAGCTAAACCAATTTTTAAGGCGATTTTTGAACAGGATGAAAACTGGCGCGAAATGATAGGACGCTTAGTAAAACCGGGATTGCTTACCGTGAGCGCATCTGAAGTAGCGGAAATTCAGAAATTATAATTCAATTAAAAGTTTTTAGAACGCATAAAAAATGCCTGAGTACGTTACTCAGGCATTTCTATATTATATTTAATCGACTCTAATCGTCTAGACCGCCGCGACGGTTTCCATCACGAGGTTCTGGCCAAGTCATTTGCTCACCTGTTCTTTTATTAACAGGTAGTACAATTTGGTCACGAGAAGTTTTCTCATCGTCTTCACTCGCCATATACGCTAAGACAGCGGTCAGGATCGCATTGTTTTGCACGTCATCCCAAACGATCTTATCATAGGTATCGCGGTTGGTATGCCACGTGTAGTTCCAGTAATTCCAGCTTAGCGAGCTTAGGTTAAACGCAGGAGCGCCAGCCGCTACAAAAGAAGCGTAGTCAGAACCACCGCGCCCCGGAGCTCCAGGGAAATGCGTTTCAATTGATGCTACTTCATCAGGAACTGCATTTAACCAACGACCTAGATAGTCGTAAGCATTTAAAAATCCGTTACCTGAAATATTAGCTACACGACCTGTTCCGTTATCTTGGTTAAAGACCGCTTGAACGCCTGCTACGATCTCAGGATGATCTTTTACAAAAGAACGCGACCCATTAAGTCCCTGCTCTTCGCTGCCCCAATGTCCTACAAGAATGGTACGTTTTGGATTAGGATAAACTTCTTTTAAGATGCGCATAGCTTCCATCATTACCAAAGTTCCGGTACCGTTGTCTGTCGCGCCCTGGCCACCATCCCAAGAGTCAAAATGTGCCGAAAGAATCACATACTCCTCAGGTTTTTCACTTCCTTTTATTTGAGCGATAGTATTGAATGTTGGCATTTCACCCAATTCTTCAGACTCTGCAACCACTTTGATCACAGGCTTGTCGCCATAATCTGCAAGACGGTACAGAAGTCCATAATCTTCTAAAGCGATATCCACCATCGGGATTTCTTCAGTATAGGCAGAAAATACTTTGTTTACACCAAAACCGCGCGACCAGTTGCTGGTAATCACACCTACAGCACCGGCTTCTTCTAATATTTTAGGAAGTTCTCTTGAAGAATGTCCTGTAGCTTTAATGCGAGCATTCCAAGCGTCATTGAGTGCATCACGATCTTTTTTCATTTTCTCAAAAGACTCAGGAGTCGCCCATTCTTCCCAATTATCGTCAGGTCTACCGGTAGGTTGTGGCATAGAAACTAAAACAAATTTCCCAGCTACTTGAGACAGCATATTTTTAAAGCTTATAGAATCTTTGGCCTCCGGAAGTACAACAACTTCAGCTTCTACACCTTTTGATTTGGTTGCAGGAGACCAAGCCAATTGCATACCTTCAAGACTTACCCGGCGCGGACTTACCAAATCTATGTGCGTGATTCCGCGATCCCAACCTTTCCAGACGCCCCATTGTTGATTTTCAGCATCGATGCCCCAATCTGTATAGGTTTCAACGGCCCAATCGTGTGCGTGCTTCATTTCTGGAGAGCCTACCAGACGTGGTCCAACTACATCTAGAAGTTGGTGCGCAAGAAGTTTAAGTTGTGAATTTTCGGTGGCTTCTTTTACGATCGCCTCAACCGTTTCTTCTTGCGTTTGAGCAAAAAGCCCTGTGCTTAGGCTAGCGCCAAGCAAGCATAAGTAAAACGTTTTTTTCATTTAAATAAAATTAAGTGCTAAATAGTGTTAGACCTTAAAATTAAGATTTCGTACGCTACGGATGAATAAAAAGATGCAATAATAGCAGGTGTCTTTTTATGGAATAAAAGAATAGTACCGAATAGAAAAAAATAGAATCAATCAGCGATGGCACTTAAGACGATGTTTCTGAATTTCCAGCCGGTTTCATCACCGCCAACTTTTTGGGTTTGCTTCATAATAATCCCAATAAGTTGCTCTTCAGGATCTGCAAAATACTGGGTGTTAAAATAGCCGCCCCACTCAAAAGTGCCTGCACTACCTTTGCCGCCTTTGGCCGCACCTAGATCATCAACAACGCTAAATGCAAGGCCGTGATGCGAACCATTACCTTTCCATATTTCTCCTATTTGATTGCTCAAAATAAAATCAACCGTTGTGCGGCTTAGTATTCGGTTTCCATTGAAAGTACCTTTATTGAGATACATCTGAAGAAACTGCGCATAATCTATCGGCGTACTTGATAACCCTGCTCCACCGGAGAAGAAAGTCATTTTTCCTTTTTTAGGATAATCAGGGTCATAAAATGTTGTTGGGAAATCAATCCATTTTCCATCCTCTTTGGTTTGAACAGCTACCAGCAGATCTTGCTTTTCTTTAGGTAGGTAGAAGTAGGTATTGTGCATGGCTAAGGGCTCAAAGATTTCTGTTCTAAAGAATTCGTCAAGCGGCTTCCCTGAAATAATTTCGATAAAATAGCCCAATACATCAAGCCCTTCGCTATAGGTGAAGTTGTCTCCCGGATTGTGATGCAGTGGCAATTTTGCCAATTTTTTGACACTTTCTTCAATTGTGATTTTTTCGGTGGTAAAAAGATCAGTCACTCCCGCAGCATCATATATTTTCTTGAATCTGGGATCGCCATCAATTTGACCGTAACCAATTCCTGAAGTATGGGTAAGCAAATGTCTAATAGTTATAGGGCGCGCAGCAGGATGAGTGGTGTAGCTTCCGTCGGGTAAAAGGGAGTCCAGAACCTGAGCATCTTTAAACTCCGGAATGTATTTAGAAATGGGATCGTCGAGTTGAAATTTTCCGCGTTCCCAAAGAATCATTACTGCGGTTGAGGTGATGGCTTTGGTTTGAGATGCGATCCTAAAAATTGAATTACTATCAAGCGCTTCGCCCTGAGCATTAGCAGCGCCAAAGGCTTTATGATAAACAAGCTTTCCATTGCGGGCTACTAAAGCTACCATTCCCGGCACTTGTTTTTCTGCGAGTGCTTCAAGCGCCATCGTATCAAGATAAGAGAGTCTAGAGCTGCTCATTCCGGCTGCTTCGGGTTGTACTTTGGGGAGCAGATTTTCTTGTGCAAAGAATTGAACATGAACGAGAATTGCGCAAATACATAGCCAGCGCAGGCTAAAAGATTTTTTCATAATGGAATGGGTTAGTTGCAAAAAAATACCTCAGAATTTCTTCTGAGGTATAAATTTAAACTTAATTCAATTCAAAAATTAATATATCGTTTGCGTGATCACTTAATGCTGCTGTTCGCTTTGCCCAACGTAATCACCCGATTGCTGCCTTTAACCGGCTTACTATTGATGAACTTCTCTTCAACTAAACGCACTTGTTTGTTTTGAGTTTCGTACTGCGCTAAAGTTAACTTTAAGGTATGATACCCAACCATATTAAAAAGAATGGTGTCTTGTTGCTCCAGTCCGTGTGCTTGCTCGAAGTAAAAGATACCGTCGTTTTTAGAAGTCACTCCTTTTTTGATAGACTTGATAAAAACATTTACTCCTTCAATAGGTTCTTGAGTTTTAGCATCGGTAATCGTACCGTACAGACGTTGCCCGTAAAATGGGACGCTGAAAAAAAAGGCACAAACAAGAATTATAATAGATTTCATAGCTCAATCGTTATCGGATTTGTATTCAACACGGATTCAGAAAACTAAATCAGCGGATAAATATAACTATTTCGTTGTAGATAAAAAGTTAATTCTTCAGATAAGTACGTTAAACCCCAGTTAGCCGATGTCTGCTCTATGGATACAAGACATATTTTTGGCGAAGTACTTTGAAAGCGTCTAGGCCATCCTGCCAACTTGCTCTAATCTCCTGCATGGTAGCTCCACTTTCTATTTGCTGTTGTAACTGTGCGGTGCCGGCGTGTGCCGTGAAATTTTTAGTGTTGAAGAATTCCGCTTTCTTTTCATAATTGCGGTAGGCATCTATAATAAAATGAAGATCAACTTTTTGAAGTTTCGGGAGCATTCGCAAGTCTAGACCATTGCAGGTTTCGCCTTTGAATTTTGGGTTTTTAGAGCCAAAATTAGGTTGAGGCGTATAACTAAACGTATATTGTTCTTGTGGAAGAAACGGAGAGCCAATGACTTGAAACTGCATTTCGGTCCCGCGACCGGCATTTAGCGTTGTGCCCTCACACAAGCCAAGACTGGGGTAAAGCATAATCGATTGGTCGTTGGGTAAGTTGGGAGAAGGGCGCACCGGTAGGGAGTAAGCTAAATCGTGCGCATAATTTTGCATAGCGACTACATTAAGTTTTGCCGGCTGCCCTGTTTGAAGCCAGCCTTCTTGATTCATCATCTGCGCATATTCGCCAATGGTCATCCCGTGTACGAGCGGAACACCCGCATGCATTCCTAAAAAACTGGTATGTGCAGCTTCCATAATGGGGCCGTCTACATAGCTTCCGTTAGGATTGGGCCGATCTAAAACAACTAAAGGAATCGAAGCTTCAGCTGCAGCCTGCATGACATAATGTAAAGTGGCGATATAGGTGTAAAATCTAACGCCTACATCTTGAATATCAAAAACGATAACATCTACTCCGGCTAATTGCTCTGGCTTTGGTTTTTTATTATTTCCATATAAAGAAATCACCGGTAAACCGGTCTTAGGATCTTTCCCGTCTTTGACCGCTTCCCCTGCATCTGCAGTGCCTCGAAAACCGTGCTCCGGCGAAAACACTTTTACAATATTGACCTGACGCGCGACTAAAGAATCTACTAAATGAGTATATACTTTTTCGCTTGATGATGAGGTTTTAAGAATAAGGGAACTAGGGTTGCCAACAACTGCAACCTTTTTGTCTTTTAATAAGGGGAGGTAAACTTCCGTGCGATTGGCGCCAAGAACGATTGGTGCAGGTTCTAGAGTTTGAGTTTTTGCCAGCGCGTCATTTTGTGACTCGGGAGATGGCAGGCTTTGATTTTTAGTTCCGGGTGTGTTTCCGCAGGAAATACTAATTACAAAAACTAAAAAAAAGGTACTTTTGAATAAACGAAACGCCATAGGACGATTGAATTTTGAATATTTTACAGCTAAACGCATAATTGGCGCCAAGAAGTATAAAAGTACTGCTTCAACCCCTATAATTAAAATTGCAATCATCGCAATAATTCTAGGCGTGGTCATGATGATGATTACCATCGCCACCGGCGTGGGGCTTCAGCAAAAGATCAAAGAAAAAGTTTCAGCCTTTAATGGGGATATTATTATTTCTCAATTTGACGGAAATAACAGCGATATCACGCTGAACCCTATTCCAAAAAATCAAAGTTTTTACCCCGATTTTGATGCCGTTCCTGAAGTAACTCACGTGCAGGTTACCGCTACAAAAGCCGGTGTGATTCGTACCGCGACAGATTTTGAAGGTATTATCGTAAAAGGCGTAGGCGACGATTACCGTTGGGATTATATGCAGGATTTTCTTATTGAAGGTCGTGTTCCTGATTATTCTGAAAATCTAAATACAGAAATTCTCGTAAGCCGATATCAAGCCAACCGATTGGGGTTTGAAAATGGAGATAAAGTAATTGTTTTCTTTTTGAAAGAGGATGGCGGTTTTTTAAATCGAAGGTTTGACATCGTAGGTATTTATGACAGCGGTTTTCAAGAGTTTGATGAAAGTTTCATTTTTGCAGATATCAGGCACATTCAAAAACTTAATAATTGGGAGGCAGATCAAGTAGGTGCGTTTGAGGTTTTTGTCAGCGATTTTGATCGACTCAACGAGATCGGTACAGCGATCTATGAAAACACAGATTCGTTTTTAAATACAATGACCATCACCCAGAAGTACTATTCTATTTTTGAGTGGTTGTCTTTATTTGATTTCAATATCGCACTTATCATTGTGGTGATGATTATCGTTGCGGGGATCAATATGATCGTTGCGTTGCTCGTGTTGATTCTGGAGCGTACACCTATGGTGGGTATTCTTAAAGCGCTGGGGGCAAACAACTGGAGTATTAGAAAAATCTTTATGTATAACGCATTGTATTTAGTAGGCGTTGGTTTATTCTGGGGAAATGTCATAGGATTAAGCTTACTCTTATTACAGTATTATTTTGGACTGATCACACTAAATCCTGAGACCTATTATGTGAGTGAGGCTCCTGTTTATATCGATTGGTATTATATCGTGTTACTTAACGTAGGCACATTTTTGCTTTGCGCCTTAATGTTGTTGATCCCATCTTATGTGGTTACGCGTATCTCTCCGGTGAAAACCATCAAGTTTGAATAATACGGTTTTTACAATTGAGTAGCTCCATACAACAGTTGAGTGTTTTCTAATTGAATAGGTAACTTCTAGCCTTCATCTTTGAGGTGTTAAAACTTCAATTATGGAAACAGCAATACGCACAGCGATTTACATTCACGCTTTTTTTGGTGGAATAGGTTTACTTTCAGGAACACTCAGTTTAGTCACAAAAAAGGGTGGAAAAGTCCATAAACAATCCGGAAAATGGTTTGTAATAGGAATGTTAATCAGTTCTGGGCTGTCGTTGCCTATCGCTTGTATGCCGGGACATCACAATCCTTTTTTGTTCTTAATAGGTGTTTTTACCATCTATATGGTTTTGGTAGGCAAGCGTGTATTACGCTTTAAGCGTAAGACCGCTCAGGTTTCTAAATTAGATTGGGGGATTACCATCGCCATGACGCTGCTTTCGGTTTTGATGATCTTATGTGGAATCTTAAATATCTTCGGAAACAATGTCCTTTTCATTTTCTTCGGAATCATTAGCTTGATGTTGTGCTTTCAGGATTTTAGATTTTGGCGGAAGCCGAGAAGGTCAAAAACAGGATGGCTGGCACAACATATAGGCAAGATAACCGGTGCCTATATTGCTTCGGTGACCGCTTTTCTCGTGGGCGGTATGAAAATGCAAGGACTTATGGTCTGGATTCTACCTTCAATCATCGGTAACATCTTTATTATCTATTACATCATTAAAGTACGCGGAGGTTTTAAAAAGCGGAAAAAAGTCGCTTCTTAAATCTTCTTGAGAAAAACTCAAATTGTTGTTAAACCTCCAGTTGGGGTCGGTTTTTATCTCTAATTTTTGAGAATAATTAATCAGTTGTCGATTTTGATAGAAAATCTTCAAATAGCTGAAAAATTAAAAGAAGACCGCCTGTATGCAATACGCCGAAAATATATTAGAAACCATTGGCAAGACGCCTTTGGTCAAAATGAATAAACTCACTGCAGAACTTCCGTGTTTAGTATTAGCCAAATACGAAACCTTTAACCCTGGGAATTCTACTAAAGACCGAATGGCTTTGAAAATGGTTGAAGACGCCGAAGCGCAAGGCCTAATCAAACCCGGCGGTACGATCATAGAAGGAACTTCAGGAAACACAGGTATGGGGTTGGCGCTGGCAGCCATCGTAAAAGGTTATACTATGGTCTGTGTGATTTCAGATAAACAGAGTAAAGAAAAAATTGACATTTTAAAGGCTGTAGGATGCGAGGTTGTGGTTTGCCCCACAGATGTAAATCCAGACGACCCTAAGTCGTATTATAGTACTTCTAAGCGGTTGGCTAAAGAAACGCCTAACTCGTGGTATGTAAATCAATATGATAATCCTAGTAATGCTCAAGCGCACTTTGAATCTACGGGCCCTGAAATCTGGGATCAAACTGATGGGAAGGTCACGCATTTTATTTGCGGCGTAGGAACCGGCGGAACCATTTCTGGAGTAGGAAATTTTTTGAAAAGTAAAAATCCCGACATTAAAATTTGGGGTGTAGATACTTACGGTTCGGTATTCAAAAAATACCACGAGACCGGTATTTTTGATGAGAATGAGATCTATCCCTATATCACTGAAGGAATAGGAGAGGATATTCTGCCTGAAAATGTGGACTTTAAAATTATTGATGGCTTTACCAAAGTAACCGATAAAGATGCAGCCGTTTATACACGGCGTTTAGCAAGAGAAGAAGGATTCTTCCTAGGAAATTCGGCTGGTGCAGCGGTCAAAGGCTTGCTGCAATTGAAAGATAAGTTTACCAAAGATGATGTGGTAGTAATCCTTTTTCACGATCACGGAAGTCGTTATATCAACAAAATGTACAACGATGAGTGGATGCGTGAAAAAGGATTTTTAGAGTAATTCTTTTCTAACTTTCTTCACGAGTCATGGTCATCCCTTGAATTTTATAATCTGCGTCTTCCTCGCTACTCTTAACGATCATTGCAGAGCCGTTATACGACATCGTGTTTCCATCATTGGTAAGAATGGTATATCTAAAGGGTAACTTCACATCTGTGCCATTTGCGCCTTTTACTACTTGAGGATCTGTGGTGTAGCTTACTGTTGCCGTTTCTACATTGGCGTGTTTCTCAGCAAATTCAGAAGGCGTTGTTCTTTCACTATTGGATTGAGATAAAGCTTCGTAAGCTTCGTTGGTTTCTCCACGTTCTAAGGCGTCAAAATAATCATTAATGACTTTTTTAGCGCTGTTGATTTCGGCTAGATCTTCGGGAGAAGTTTCTCCTTCTTGTCCTGAGGTTTGATACATATCTTCAGGGGTAACCTGTTGATTTTTTTCTTCGAGTTCAACCTCGCCGTTATCGTTGGTTTTTCGATCTACACAAGAAGCGAAGATCATTGAAGTAGCTAAAGCTAAGGTTAGCATTGAATTTTTCATAGTTGTATTAGTTTTTGATAAAATTAATCAGCCTTAAGTCTTGAGGCTATTAAGGTTATGCTAAAATTGAATTAACTTTAAGCTAATGAAAGAGGCTTTTTTGCACTATTTATGGCAGTTTAGAAAATTTGAAGGCGCAGCTTCAAGTGGGTTACTGTTGTCTGATGAGCAAAGAAGTATTCAGGTGATTCATCCCGGGAGTTATAACCAACTTGCTGGTCCTGATTTTTTTAATGCGCAGATACGCATTGGCGATCAGTTATGGGCAGGAAATGTTGAGGTGCATTTAAAAAGTTCAGATTGGTATCTGCATCGGCACGAGCGCGATCAGGCTTATTCAAACGTAATTCTACACGTGGTGTGGGAGGACGACTGTGAGGTTTTTGACGCAGCAAATTTGCCGATTCCTACTTTGGTATTGAGCGATAAGGTCTCACCACAAATGTTGCAGAGCTACAAGGCTTTGCTGGAAGCAAAGTCCTATAGGTTTATCAATTGTGAGCAAAATTTTGCAGAGGTTGATACAGGTCTTTTTGAGCATTGGATTGAGCGGTTATATTTTGATAGGCTGGAGCGTAAAGTAAGTTATGTTCTTAGCAAAGTAGAGTCGGTAACCGGCGATTGGGAAGCTGTTTTGTTTATGACGCTGGCGCGGAATTTTGGGACGGTGATCAATGCGGATGCTTTTGAAGAACTCGCTCAGATCATTCCGTTTTCGATAGTGCGCAAGTTGGGGCAACAACCGAGACAACTCGAAGCCGCGTTGTTGGGACAAGCACAAATGTTAGCAGATGATCCTATTGAACAGCAACCAAAACTTTGGAAGAAGGATTATTTATATATAAAACACAAATTTGAACTGTCTGAAGGAATTCGGTATCCGATGCAGTTTTTTAAGTTGCGTCCACCTAATTTTCCGGGAATCCGAATTTCGCAACTCGCGCAGTTGTATGAGCAACATCAAGATTTGTTCTCAAAATGTATCGCAGCGCAAACCCGATCAGAACTTCAGAAGTTACTTAAGGTAAGTACTTCAACCTATTGGGAAACCCATTATACTTTTGGAAAACCTCATAAACCCCGAATTAAAAAATTGTCTGATGCTTTTATCGATGTGCTTATCATAAATAGTATAATTCCGTTGAAGTTTGCTTATGCTGAGGCTAAAGGCCTAGATGTGCAAGAGCAATTGTTAGATTTGATGCGCAGCATTCCGCTAGAGAAAAACGGTATTGTAAGTACGTTTGAAAAACTCAAGACTTTTGAGCGTGATGCGCTGCACAGTCAGGCTTTGCTACAATTAAAAAGAGAATATTGCGATCTCAATCAATGTTTAAAATGTGAAATAGGTAATTATTTAATTTCGAATTAAGTTTGATAGAATGATTGTTTTTGAAGTGTTGTATTTTGCAGCAGAATAACAGGAAGGCGATGAAATTTATATATGCGATAAGACATTTTTTTGAGCGAAACGGCTTTTACGTAAGTTCAAGACTGGCTGATAGGTTAGGGATTCGCGCTAAAAATGTGCGTTTATTCTTTATTTATTTGTCTTTTGCGACTGCGGGGCTCGGGTTTGCGGTGTACTTGGTTTTAGCGTTTTGGTTAAAATTGAAAGATTTGGTGTACACCAAACGCACTTCTGTTTTTGATCTATAATCTATGCTGAAAATTTTTAGAAGCCGAATTTACGTAGCCATACTTTTAATCATAAGTATGCTCATGCTTGGTGTGTTTGGGTTTCGGTTTTTAGCAGAATACACCTGGACCGATGCGGTGTATATGACGATGATCACGATAAGTACGGTAGGTTTTGGTGAGGTACAACCGCTGAATGATTCTGCTAAGATTTTTACGGTAATTTTAATTTTAGTGAGCGTGATCGTGCTGGGTTATGCGATATCTATCATCACCGAATATATATTGAGTCGCAGTAATTTTGAACTTATAAAACAACGTAGTGTGCAAAAAAAGATAGACAGTTTAAATAACCACGTGATCGTTGTGGGGTTTGGTAGAAATGGTAAGCAAGCAGCTCAAAAACTTACGACCTACGGTCGCCCATTTGTGGTGATCGAGCGCGATGAAGAAATCGTTAATAAATTTCATTCAGACCAGATGTTGTTTGTGACAGGAAATGCTAATGAAGACGAAGTGTTAGTACAGGCAGGAGTAAAGCGGGCATCCACTTTAATTTCGGCCTTACCGGATGACTCAGATAATTTGTTTGTGGTGCTATCGGCGCGGCAAATAAATCCAGATCTAAAAATCATCAGTAGAGCTTCGGAAGAAACTACGTATCAAAAACTAAAATTCGCCGGAGCAGATAATGTAATCATGCCAGATAAAATTGGAGGTGACCATATGGCGTCGTTGGTTGTGGTGCCAGATTTAGTAGAGTTTTTAGATAATCTACAAGTTGCTACTGAAGGTCGCGTCAATGTACAGCAGGTGACTTTTGAAGCGGTTTGCCCAGATCTTAAAACCAGGTCTATCAGAGATATTGACCTTAGAAATAAAACCGGATGTTCTATTATAGGCTATAAATCTGCTGATGGTGATTATATCATAAATCCTGAAGCTTCTTTAAAATTAGAGCGAGGTTGTATCTTAATTGTGATTGGAAGACCCGAACAGATTGAAAATTTACATAGAGAATTTGCGATTTAGTATTATGTTTACGGTTCAGTAGTGAGCTATACATATTTTTTTAATGATTGTAAGGCCGCTTCAATCTTTAACTAAACTATTTTGCTTGCGCATGAAACACAAATTATCCCTACTCGTTTTCCTATTCACTTCTTTAATCGGTTCTGCTCAGGAATCAGCTCCAATAGGAATAGATGATCAAATTGATCAGGCATTTGCACCGGTTTCAACGTTTTTCTCTAATGTGGTTTTCTTCACCATTTTTGATATTCCGTTTGTATTAATTCTTCTTGTTTTTAGCGCCTTATTCTTTACAGTTTATTTTGGTTTTCCCAACTTTAGATATTTCTGGCGTGCCATTCAAACCGTACGTGGTAAATATGAAGATATTGAGAATCACGGAGCTAAAGTTCTATATGGAGAGGACGGAATCGCAAATGGTGTAGATCTTAATAAAGTTGACATCGAGGAGCATATAGAAGCACTAGATGATGATCTGGCTGTTGATGGCGATATAGTAGATACGATACGTGATGAATCTTCAGCAGGTGAGGTGAGCCACTTTCAAGCACTTGCGACTGCAGTTTCAGGAACTGTTGGTAACGGAAATATCGCCGGTGTAGCTTTAGCTATCGCACTTGGTGGTCCCGGAGCTACTTTCTGGATGATCATCTGCGGACTCTTAGGTATGTCTAGCAAATTTGTTGAATGTACGCTTGGGGTTCAGTACCGAGATGTAGGTGAAGATGGTACCGTTTATGGCGGTCCAATGTTTTACTTGACCAAAGGTTTAAAAGAAAAAGGTTTTGCTACTTTAGGAAAAATTGCAGCAGTTGTTTTTGCTATTTTCTGTATTGGAGGTTCTTTTGGTGGTGGTAATGCCGCGCAAAGTAATCAAGCCACCATTGTAATTAAAGAGCTTTTTAACTTAGAGAGTACAGGTGCAGGATTCTGGATTGGTGTTGTAATTGCAATTTTAGTTGGTGTGATCATCATTGGCGGTATTAAGCGTATCGCACAGGTTACTGAAAAAGTAGTGCCTTTTATGGCGGTGATGTATCTGGTAGCTTGTATTTACATTATTGGATTGAATTTTTCTCTGATCGATGATGCAATTGCGCTTATTGTAGAAGAAGCCTTTAATCCTACTGCCTTTGGCGTGGGTTCTGTTATCGGTGTTTTATTAGTTGGATTTAAACGTGCGGCTTTTTCTAATGAGGCCGGTGCAGGTTCCGCATCTATTGCGCACTCTGCGGTGCGAACCAAGTATTCTGCAAGTGAAGGTCTTGTGGCCTTGTTAGAACCTTTTATTGATACTGTTGTTATTTGTACTATGACCGCACTCGTGATCATCATTTTTAACTTTGGTGGTTTCTTTGAGTATGGTGGTGATGGCTCTGGCGCAGTGATTATTGATGGCTTATCGTATGAAGGAGCCGGGATCACTTCAAAGGCTTTTGCTGAGTATATTCCTTTTTCAAATATATTCCTGACTGTAGCGGTGGTTTTATTTGCTGTCTCTACGATGATCTCTTGGTCGTACTATGGGATTCAAGCGTGGAAATTCTTATTTGGAAGAGGTAAGGTTGCAGATATGGTTTATAAACTGTTGTTTCTAACTTTTATCGTAATTGGTGCTGCTGCAAACATGAGATCGATCTGGGATTTTTCAGATGCGATGATATTTGCGATGATTTTCCCGAATATGGTAGGTTTATTCTTTTTATTCCCGGTTGTTAAGAAACAACTTAACCGATATCTTGATGCGATCAAATTAAAACGTGAGGCTTTAAAATGATAGAAGTTTACTCGATAATCGAGATTTGACCTTATTGAAACCCCCAAACCGGTAACGGTTTGGGGGTTTGTATTTTAGGACTTTTGATATTGGTTTTTCAAGTGTAACAAAGGGACTTAAAATACCTTGTGAAAAGAAGTAAAACCTTTTGGTAATATTACTGCGAATTATGCAATGAAATACTATTTTAACGGGCTTTACCTTTGAAAACGCTTAATTTTTTAGCATCTTGCTGCTTTTACTTCAAAAATTTTATTCAAATACAAAAGTACTTATGAAGAAAATTATGTTTTCTATTTGTTGTCTAATGTTTCCTATTATGACGTTTGCTCAGGAAAATATGAGTGTGGGGGAATCAATTAACGCAGCTTTCGAAAAATATACTACCCCTATTGTTGAAACTATAATGTACCCTGTGGTCATTGCCGGAAAAGAATTACCTATCGTAATTCTTATTTTGCTTTTAGGGGCTTTGTTTTTTACACTTTACTTCAAAGGAGTTAATCTAAGATATTTTAAAGACAGTATAAAAACCGCCTGGGGGAAGTATGATGATCTTGATCATTATGTGCCAGCGGAAGAAGAAATTGTTGTTGAAGATGGTAAAGTAAAAGATACTGTAAAGCTTACGGGTGAGGTGCAAGGAGAGGTAACGCATTTTCAAGCGTTGACCGCTTCACTTTCTGCAACTGTTGGTTTAGGGAATATCGCCGGTGTGGCCGTGGCAATTGCTATTGGTGGTCCGGGAGCGACTGTATGGATGATTATTGCAGGACTTTTAGGGATGGCTTCTAAATTTGTGGAGTGTACCCTTGGTGTAAAATATCGTGAAGTTGATGAGAACGGAAAAACCTATGGTGGTCCTATGTACTACCTTTCTAAAGGTTTGAATGAGATGAAGATGAAAGGGCTAGGTAAAGTGCTAGCTGTTTTCTTTGCGATTATGTGTATTGGAGCTTCTTTTGGTGGAGGTAATATGTTTCAGTCTAATCAGGCGTCTTCACAGTTGATTCAGATGACCGGTTGGGACAACCCTAATGCAGGTTTGTATTTAGGTATTATAATGGCGGTGATCATTGGTTTAGTGATCATCGGCGGAATTAAGAGAATCGGTTCTTTTACAGAAAAAGTGGTTCCTTTTATGGCGATCATTTATGTATTAGCCGGTTTTATCATTATTGCGATCAATATAGATATGGTTGGATTCGCTTTAGGCCAGATTTGGGATGGTGCGATGAACCCTAATGCTGCTTTTGGTGGTGTTGTAGGGGTAATGATTGTTGGGTTTCAGCGTGCGGCATTCTCTAATGAGGCCGGTGTTGGTTCTGCTGCAATCGCGCACTCTGCTGTAAAAACACGCTACCCTGCTAGTGAAGGTTTAACAGCTTCTTTAGGTCCGTTTGTTGATACCGTAATTATCTGTACGATGACTGCAATTGTAATCATTATTACAAATGCTAAACACAACTTGTTTACCTACGGAAATCTGGATGCAGCAAGTAACGTGATGCTTAACGAAACCAATGAGCCTATTAATGGTGTAGATCTTACTTCGGTAGCTTTTGATTCTGCAATTCCTTATTTCTCTATTGTTCTTACGATCGCTGTGGTGTTGTTTGCGATTTCAACCGCAATCTCTTGGTCGTATTACGGACTTCAATCTTGGAAGTTTTTATTCGGAAAAGGAAAAGTAACCGATATTGTATATAAAGTATTGTTCTTGGTTTTTGTAATCGTAGGAGCTTCATCAAGTCTAGGTGCGGTAATCGCTTTCTCTGATGCGATGATATTCGCAATGGTGTTTCCTAACATCATTGGGCTTGTGCTCTTGTCTCCTAAAGTGAGGCGAGAACTTCAAGCGTATCTCAATGCAATTAAAATTGGCAGAATGGACGCTGTCATAGACAAAGACTCTAAGAGTACTAAAAAGGCCTCTTAATTTTAATAGCCAATTATGAAACTGAAATCCCACTTCTTTCTGGACAGCAGACAACGGAGTGGGATTTTACTTTTGGTGCTCATTCTTATGCTGAGCTGGGGCGCTTATTTTTTTAAGAACAGCGTTCAGCAGAAGGAAAACGTTTCGGTTATTGAATTAGTCAACTATGAGCAGCAATTAGATTCTTTAGTTCAATTGAAAGAAGAATTGAATAAGCCTGAGATTTATCCTTTCAATCCTAATTTCATCACCGATTACAAAGGCTATACCTTAGGAATGAATACAGAAGAGATTGATAAGCTATTGCGCTTTCGCGAAAAGAATAATTGGATTAATTCTGCAGAAGATTTTCAACGTGTTACCGGAGTTTCAGATTCGCTTCTGGCTGTAATTTCTCCCTATTTTAAATTCCCTGAATGGGTGACTCAGCCCGCTACTAAAAAAAGAAGGTATTCTACATCTGTTAAACCCAATCCGACAAAGGATTTGAATACTGTTGATTTTAAGGCTTTGATGGCTTTGGAGAATATGAATGAAGCCATCGCAAAGCGCATTCTTGCCTATAGAAGAAAGCTCGGTGGATTTTTAGAAGATAATCAACTCTACGATGTTTATGGTATTAAAGCATCTCAGGTGAGGAGCATAAAGGCGGTTTATACCGTGCTTTCAAAACCTGAAATCGTAATGATCGATGTGAACAAGGCAAATGCTTCAGACCTTTCAACTATTCCATTTGTAACTTTTGATATCGCGCGTGATATTATAGATTATAGAACCCTGCACGGGGCGATAACTAACCTTGACGACTTGCTTAAAATAGACGGAATAACCGCATATAAATTAGAGCGAATTAAATTATATTTGTCAACCAATCAAAACTGAGTAGGCTTAAAGATTAAGTAGTTCCTACTGGCAAAACTTCCTTTCCAACTGCCTATTTATTAATTAAAAGAGATTAAATGAACAACGTTTATTTTTCAGAAGAGCATAAGCTCTTTAGAGAAAGTTTGAGAGATTTTTTACAAAAGGAAGTGGTTCCGCATATTGAGAAATGGGAGAAAACGGGCGAGATTGAGCGCTTTATCTGGACCAAAATGGGGGAGATGGGTTACTTTGGTTTGGCTAGCCCTGAAGAATATGGCGGACTAGATCTTGATATTTTTTACACCGTAATTTTTCTTGAAGAGTTGCAGCGTATTAATAGCGGTGGCTTTGCTGCAGCAATGTGGGCTCATGCGTATTTAGCAATGACGCATTTAAAGGCAGAAGGAGATAACTTTATAAAAGAGAAGTATTTAGCACCCAGCATTACCGGCGAGAAAATAGGGTGTTTGTGCATTACTGAGCCTTTTGGTGGCTCAGATGTTGCCGGTATGCGCAGCACTGCAGTTTTAGAAGGAGATCATTACATTCTTAATGGTTCAAAAACCTTTATCACAAACGGAGTATATTCAGATTACCTGGTGGTAGCCGCTAAAACAAGTCCGGATAAGGGAAATAAAGGCTTGAGCATTTTTGTGATTGATCGGGATGCAGAAGGAGTAAGCGCCACTAAGTTGGATAAATTGGGCTGGAGAGCATCAGATACCGGTGAAATTGCATTCAATGATGTTAAAGTACCTGTTGCTAATTTGATGGGCGAAGAAGATAAAGGCTTCACGTATATTATGCAGCACTTTGCATTAGAGCGCTTGATTATGGGGGTAAATGCACATGCGCGTGCAGAATTTGCTTTAGAATATGCAATGCAATATATGAGTGAGCGAACGGCTTTTGGTAAAACCATAGACCGTTTTCAGGCGCTGCGTCATAGCGTTGCTGAGATGGCGAGTGAGATCGAGATGGTAAAGGCATTTAATTACAGTATAGCACATAACTTAAATACCGGAGATTATGTGGTAAAAGAGGCAAGTATGTCTAAGCTCTTATCTACAAAAATTGCAGATGAGGTTATTTACAAGTGCTTGCAGATGCTAGGCGGTTACGGTTATATGGAAGACTATCCATTGGCGCGTATGTTTAGAGACAGTAGGCTAGGGCCTATTGGCGGCGGTACTTCTGAGATTTTAAAGGAAATTATCGCTAAAATGGTTATCGATAAAAAGGAGTATAAACCGGCTACAAAATAAATATTTTAAAAGCAGCTTGTTAGTTTTAAAGTTTAAACTATCTTTGCGGCCTGAAAACTGAAAAGAATTTTAAAGAAAGGAGGTACCACTATGTTAATTATACCAGTAAAAGACGGAGAAAATATTGATAGAGCGCTGAAGCGTTTTAAAAGAAAATTTGATAGAACGGGAACTATGCGTAAGCTACGTGATCGTCAAGCTTTCACAAAACCTTCTGTAGAGCGTAGAAGAGAGATTCAGAAAGCGTCTTATATACAAGGCCTTCGTGATCAAGAGAATATTTAATAATTTCCGTCAGTAAGCGCTAGCTTGCTATGGTTATTAGCAGAAAGACTAATCCTCTTTCAAAATATTGAATCCGCTAAGATTTCTTAGCGGATTTTTTTATGTCTGAATTTTAGCTGTTGGAAAGGTTATGCTGGTAGTATATAAAAAGCATTTAGCTAAAACAATTGCTTTGAATAGAAGAGCGCCTTAAGCAAGAGATAATTCTTGTACATTACTTATCTTACTTTAAAATTTGCTCTATGTACTTAAACGCATTTATAGATTATCTCCAATTAGAGCGAAAGTTTAGTGCGCACACCGTTTTGGCTTATCAAAAAGATCTGGAGGCTTTTTTTCGTTTTGTGAAAGAGTTTTATGAGGTTGAAGACCCAAAAATGATCAGTTATACTTTTGTAAGATCGTGGATTGCACAACTTACCGAAGCCGGAGTATCGCACCGAAGCATAAACAGAAAGATTTCCTCTTTAAAAGCCTTTTATAAATTCTTGCTCAAAACCGGTGATATCACGCATTCTCCATTAGCCCAGCACAAGTCGCTTAAAATGAAAAAGGAAATCCAAGTACCTTTTTCTGAAGCAGAAGTTGATAAGGTTCTTAAAGCACTACAGGCGAGTGAAGAATTTTCAGATTTAAGAGATCTGGCGATCGTTTCTTTGTTTTATGCAACCGGAATGCGGAGAAGTGAATTGATTAATCTTAAAATTTCAGATGTAGATTTTAGTGCGCACAACATAAAAGTACTTGGAAAACGTAACAAAGAGCGAATTATTCCATTAATTTTTTGGGTTGAAGAAGGCTTGAAAAAATATCTGGAAGCTCGAGAAAATTACGGGGTTGATAAAAATAATCCGTTTTTATTGCTGACCAATAAGGGTGACAAATTATATGAAACGTTTGTTTACAGAATCATAAATGATTATTTTAGTAAGGTGTCCCAAAAAACTAAAACGAGCCCGCATATGCTTCGGCATACTTTTGCGACTCATTTGCTAAATAATGGGGCCGATTTAAATGCTGTAAAAGAATTATTAGGTCACGCTAGTTTAGCTTCTACTCAAGTTTACACACATACAAGTATTGCAGAGTTGGGAAGAGTCTATAAAAATGCACACCCTCGTAATTTTAAAAAACAGTAGATTTTCAATTAATAGTAACCTTTTAACATGTGGATCTATGAAAGTAAATGTGCAAACACCCCATTTTGTAGCAGATCAAAAACTCATCAACTTCATCCAAAAAAAGATGGATAAGTTGGAAAAATTTTATGATCACATAATTTATGCTGATGTTTTTTTAAAATTAGAAAACACCAGTGATCGGCAGAATAAAATTGTCGAAATTTTGCTTAGTGTTCCGGGTAACGAGTTGATAGTGAAAAAACAAGCAAAGTCCTTTGAGGAGGGCGCTGACAATTGTGCACATTCTTTAGAGCGCTTGTTGATGCGTCGAAAACAAAAAATTCGTGCTTCAGCGTGAAAAAAAAATGAAAAAAGTTTTGTGAATAGTAAATTTATTCTACATTTGCAGTCCGTTAGAAATAGCGGACTTTTTTATGCCTCACGGGGCGATAAAAAGCCGATGTAGCTCAGCTGGCTAGAGCAGCTGATTTGTAATCAGCAGGTCGTGGGTTCGAGTCCCTCCATCGGCTCTTTTTAAAGCTCAATTAGAGCTTGCGCGGAGCGCAGTCGAAGCGTTTTTTGAAATATTGAAAATACCAATCGGGGAGATACTCAAGCGGCCAACGAGGACAGACTGTAACTCTGTTGTCATTAGACTTCGCAGGTTCGAATCCTGCTCTCCCCACTTTTATTTTGCTAGAATTAAAATTTGTTTTAATTTTGGCGCCCACAATGCGGGAGTAGCTCAGTTGGTAGAGCGTCAGCCTTCCAAGCTGAATGTCGCCGGTTCGAACCCGGTCTCCCGCTCTTAATTATCTTAAATAGATATTTATTTCAACCGAAGTTTTTCGGTTTTGTTTAAACCAAACCTGATAGGCTTTGGTTTTAGTCATTAGATGACTTTTAAAGCCCTTTAGCTGAATAGGTCAGCCCGGGCAATTCAGACTTCGGTCGTTTTGATAGGGTAAATATAAGCCGACGTAGCTCAGGGGTAGAGCGTTTCCTTGGTAAGGAAGAGGCCACGGGTTCAAATCCCGTCGTTGGCTCAACAGCAGTCGCTGCTACTTAAACTAGTACCCTTGGTGCTCGGTTTTTGTGCGTTTTAGAAAAACCATATAGCTGCGTATCAGGTAAGTTTAAAAATTGAACACTAATAATAACTAAGATTAAAATTATTTAAATCATGGCAAAGGCAACATTTGATCGTTCCAAACCTCACTTAAATATTGGTACTATAGGGCACGTTGACCACGGTAAAACTACCTTAACTGCTGCTATTACTACTGTACTTGCTAACGCAGGTCTTTCTGAATTAAGAAGTTTTGACTCTATTGACAACGCTCCTGAAGAAAAAGAAAGAGGTATTACTATTAACACTTCTCACGTAGAGTACGCTACAGCTAACCGTCACTACGCTCACGTTGACTGTCCAGGTCACGCGGATTACGTAAAGAACATGGTAACTGGTGCTGCTCAAATGGACGGTGCTATTCTTGTTGTTGCTGCAACTGATGGTCCTATGCCACAAACTCGTGAGCACATCCTTCTTGGTCGTCAGGTGGGTATTCCTCGTATCGTTGTTTTTATGAACAAAGTTGATATGGTTGATGATGAAGAGCTTTTAGAGCTTGTTGAGATGGAAGTTAGAGATCTGTTGAGCTTCTACGAGTACGATGGTGATAATGGTCCTGTTGTTCAAGGTTCTGCTTTAGGTGCATTGAATGGTGAGCAAAAGTGGGTTGATAAAGTTATGGAGCTTATGGAAGCTGTAGATAACTGGATTGAGCTTCCTGCACGTGATGTTGATAAGCCTTTCTTGATGCCTATCGAAGATGTATTCTCTATTACTGGTCGTGGTACTGTTGCAACTGGACGTATCGAAACTGGTGTTGCTAACACTGGAGATCCTGTAGAGATCATTGGTATGGGTGCAGAAAAACTTACTTCTACTATTACTGGGGTTGAAATGTTCCGTAAGATTTTAGATAGAGGTGAAGCTGGTGATAACGTAGGTATCTTATTGCGTGGTATTGAGAAAACTCAAATCTCTCGTGGTATGGTAATTACTAAGCCTGGTTCTGTAACTCCACACACTAAATTTAAAGCTGAGGTTTATATCCTTAAGAAAGAAGAAGGTGGTCGTCACACTCCATTCCACAATAACTACCGTCCGCAGTTCTATGTACGTACAACTGATGTTACTGGTAACATTTCTCTTCCTGATGGAGTAGAGATGGTTATGCCTGGAGATAACCTTACAATCACTGTTGAATTGATCAACTCGATCGCAATGAACGTAGGTCTACGTTTCGCTATCCGTGAAGGTGGTAGAACCGTAGGTGCTGGTCAGGTAACTGAAATTCTTGAATAATCACGAATTATAGATTTATAAATTAAGGCGTTCGTGTAAACGAATGCCTTGATTTTTATAATAAAATTTAGGGTTGCTTTTGTGGTAACTCTAGTTTTACGGGTTTAGCTCAGTTGGTAGAGCACTGGTCTCCAAAACCAGGTGTCGGGAGTTCGAGCCTCTCAACCCGTGCAAAACGAAAATCAAATTTTAATTTGATTAGTATTAGTTAGGCTGCTTTTAGGTGGTCGCTAGAAGACAGAGTGTCTTTTTAAAGAGTTAAACGATATGGCTGGATTAATTAATTACCTTCAAGAGTCTTATAACGAATTGAAAAATCACGTTACGTGGACTCCGCTTTCAGAGGCGCAACGTCTCACTGTTGTAGTTGTTGTTTTTACAATTGTATTCTCATTAGCGATTTGGGGGGTAGATACAGTGTTTAGTAGAGCAATCAAGGCTTATTTTAATCTGGTAGGAGCTTAAAACAATCACAATGGCTATAGCAAACAATACCAAAGATTGGTACGTGGTAAGGGCCGTAAGTGGTCAGGAGAATAAAGTTAAGGGGTATATCGAGCAAGAAATCTCTCGCTTTAATCTTGAGGATTATATCGAACAAGTACTTGTGCCTACTGAAAAAGTGGTGCAAATACGCAACGGTAAAAAAATAAATAAAGAGCGTGTTTACTTTCCTGGTTATATAATGATTCACGCGAATCTAGGGGGTGAAGTAACACACATGATTAAATCAATCAATGGTGTGATTGGGTTTTTAGGCGAGACTAAGGGTGGAGATCCTGTGCCGCTTAGAACTTCTGAGGTGAACAGAATGTTAGGTAAAGTTGATGAGTTGGCTGTTAAAACAGATAACGTTGCAATACCTTTTGTTCTTGGGGAGACTGTAAAAGTGATTGATGGTCCTTTTAATGGTTTTAATGGAACTGTTGAAAAGATCAACGAAGAGAAACGTAAGCTTGAAGTAATGGTAAAGATCTTCGGAAGAAAGACGCCATTAGAATTGAGCTATATGCAAGTTGAGAAAGTATAAGTGTTACACATATATAAGATATCGTTCTTCTGCTTCCACTAAAGAGCATATCAAACTAAATTTTTAAAAATGGCAAAAGAAGTAAGTAAGGTTGTTAAGTTGCAAGTTAAGGGAGGGGCTGCAAACCCTTCTCCCCCAGTTGGACCAGCTTTAGGTGCTGCCGGTGTTAATATCATGGAGTTCTGTAAGCAGTTTAATGCTAGAACTCAAGATAAAGCTGGTAAAGTACTTCCTGTAGTTATTACTGTTTATGGTGATAAGTCTTTTGACTTTGTGGTTAAAACGCCACCTGCTGCCATCCAATTGATGGAAGCAGCTAAGATCAAAGGAGGTTCTGGTGAGCCTAACCGTAAAAAAGTTGCTAGTGTAACTTGGGATCAAATTAGAGCTATCTCTGAAGACAAAATGCCAGATCTAAATGCGTTTACTGTTGAGAGCGCAATGAGAATGGTCGCAGGTACTGCAAGGTCTATGGGAATAACTGTAAAAGGGCAGGCTCCTTTTTAACATCCAAAAAAGCAATTTAAAATGGCAAAAGTAACAAAGAAGCAAAAAGAAGCACGTGCTAAAGTAGATTCTGGTTCTACCTATACCTTAGCAGAAGCTTCAGCTTTAATAAAAGAAGTAAGCAAAGTAAACTTTGATCCTTCTGTTGACTTAGCTGTACGTCTTAATGTAGATCCGCGTAAAGCGAATCAAATGGTTCGTGGAGTAGTAACACTTCCTCACGGAACTGGTAAAGATGTTAAGGTTCTTGCTCTGGTAACTCCAGATAAAGAAGCTGAAGCTAAAGAAGCGGGAGCTGACTTTGTTGGTCTTGATGAATATTTAGAGAAAATCAAAGGCGGTTGGACAGATGTTGACGTTATCGTAACAATGCCAAGCGTTATGGGTAAATTAGGTCCTTTAGGACGTGTATTAGGGCCTCGTGGTCTTATGCCAAACCCTAAAACCGGTACGGTAACTATGGATATCGCTAAAGCAGTATCTGATGTTAAAGCTGGTAAGATTGACTTTAAAGTTGATAAGACAGGTATTGTACATGCAGCGATTGGTAAGGCGTCTTTTGATGCTGAAAAGATTGCAGCTAACGCAAGAGAATTGATAACCACATTAGTAAAATTGAAGCCTACTGCAGCCAAAGGTGTTTATATTAAAAGCATCTTTATGTCTAGTACTATGAGTCCTAGTGTTGAAGTAGATTCAAAACGTTTTGCTGAGCAGTAAAAGTTAAATTATGACAAGAGAAGAAAAATCACAAGTAATAGAAGATTTGACTGCGCAGTTGGCTGATAGTGCTAATATTTATTTAGCAGATATTTCAGGTCTTAATGCTGACACTACGTCTAAGTTACGTAGAGCTTGTTTTAAGGCAAACGTAAAGCTAGCCGTGGTTAAAAATACATTGCTTGCAAAAGCAATGGAGAGTTCAGAAAAAGATTTTGGAGAATTACCTGAGGTATTAAAAGGTAACACTTCAATTATGCTTTCTGAAACAGGAAATGCACCAGCTAAGGTAATTAAGGAATTTCGTAAGAAATCTGAAAAACCTTTACTTAAAGGAGCATTTATTGAAGAGGCAATTTACATCGGTGACGATCAGTTAGACGCCCTTGTAGATATCAAGTCAAGAGAAGAGCTTATTGGAGAGATCGTTGGTCTTCTTCAGTCGCCTGCTAAGAATGTTATCAGCGCTCTTAAATCAGGAGGTTCTACAATTGCTGGCCTTGTTAAAACCCTTCAAGAAAGAGAAGGTTAATTAACGTACGCACTTAATAATTTATATAAAGACAATTTTTTTTAAAACGATAGAAAAATGGCAGATTTAAAAGATTTCGCAGAACAACTAGTTAACTTAACAGTAAAAGAAGTAAATGAGTTAGCTACTATTTTAAAAGATGAGTATGGTATCGAGCCTGCAGCTGCTGCAGTTGCTGTTGCTGGTCCTGCTGCTGGTGGTGATGACGCTGGTGAAGAGCAAACTGAATTTGATGTAATCCTTAAAGCCGCTGGTGGTTCTAAACTTGCAGTTGTAAAACTTGTAAAAGAATTAACCGGAGCTGGTCTTAAAGATGCAAAAGAGCTTGTTGACAACGCACCAAGCCCAATCAAAGAAGGTATTGCAAAAGACGAAGCAGAAGCTATCAAATCTCAATTAGAAGAAGCTGGAGCTGAAGTTGAGCTTAAGTAAGCTTAGCTACTATAAATACAAAGGTTTAGGTCTTTTCGATTTATCGAAATGGGCCTAAACCATTTGTCGTATATAAGGTTTTCCTAATATTTACGACTATTATTGCCTTAGATTTCTTATGTTAAGAGGTCTCAGAATCTGAATAAACAGATTCTCAATCTATTTTAATTAAATTCCGTTCGTTGAAGATGCAAGCAAAACAAGCTGAAAGACTGAATTTCTCATCGGTAAAGAACAGACCTGAATATCCTGACTTTTTAGATATTCAGATTAAATCCTTTCAAGATTTCTTTCAATTAGAGACTAAGTCTGAAGAAAGAGGAAATGAAGGACTTTACAATACTTTTCTAGAGAACTTCCCAATTACGGATACCCGTAATAATTTTGTACTAGAATTCTTGGACTACTTTGTAGATCCACCCAGATACTCAATTCAGGAGTGTATCGAGCGAGGCCTTACGTATAGTGTGCCACTTAAAGCTCGTTTAAAATTATACTGTACTGATGAAGAACATGAAGATTTTGAAACCATAGTACAAGATGTTTATCTTGGTACTATTCCTTACATGACACCTAGTGGTACTTTTTGTATCAATGGTGCAGAGCGCGTTGTTGTATCTCAGCTTCACCGTTCACCAGGTGTTTTCTTCGGGCAGTCTTTTCACGCAAATGGTACTAAGCTTTATTCGGCACGTGTAATTCCTTTTAAAGGATCATGGATTGAATTTGCGACTGATATCAACAGTGTGATGTATGCATATATCGATCGTAAGAAAAAATTACCGGTAACTACACTTTTCCGTGCAATTGGTTTTGAACGTGATAAAGATATTCTTGAGATTTTTGACCTTGCTGAAGAGGTTAAAGTTTCTAAAACCGGATTAAAGAAATATTTAGGTCGTAAACTCGCTGCACGTGTATTGAACACATGGCACGAGGATTTCGTTGATGAAGATACAGGTGAAGTTGTATCTATTGAGCGTAACGAGATCGTATTAGACCGTGATACTGTTCTTGAGAAAGAACACGTGGATGAAATTTTAGATGCAGGGGCTAAAACAATTCTTCTTCATAAAGAAGATAATCAATTGGCTGACTATGCAATCATTCACAATACACTTCAGAAGGATCCTACTAACTCAGAAAAGGAGGCAGTAGAGCATATTTATCGTCAATTGCGTAATGCTGAGCCGCCAGATGAGGAAACAGCACGTGGTATTATCGATAAATTATTCTTTAGTGATCAGCGTTACAACTTAGGTGAAGTTGGTCGTTACCGAATGAACAAAAAATTAGGTCTTGATATTGGTATGGATAAGCAAGTGCTTACCAAACAAGATATCATTACTATCGTAAAATATTTAATTGAGCTTATCAACTCTAAAGCTGAGATTGATGATATTGATCACCTTTCTAACCGTCGTGTACGTACAGTAGGGGAGCAATTATCTACTCAGTTTGGTGTTGGTTTAGCACGTATGGCGCGTACCATTCGTGAGCGTATGAACGTTCGTGACAATGAGGTATTTACTCCGATTGACTTGATCAATGCGAAAACTCTTTCGTCTGTGATCAACTCTTTCTTTGGTACCAACCAGCTTTCTCAGTTTATGGATCAGACGAATCCTCTTGCGGAGATCACGCACAAGCGTCGTCTTTCAGCATTAGGGCCCGGTGGTCTTTCTCGTGAGCGTGCAGGTTTTGAGGTTCGTGACGTACACTACACACATTACGGTCGTCTTTGCCCTATTGAAACTCCTGAAGGTCCAAACATTGGTTTGATTTCTTCTTTAGCGGTTTACGCTAAAGTGAACAATATGGGCTTCATTGAGACTCCATATCGTACCGTAACCGACGGAAAAATTGACTTAGAGACTAAGCCAAAATATTTAAGCGCAGAGGAAGAAGAAGGGATGTTGATTGCGCAAGCAAACAACCCGATGGATGATTCTGGTAAGATTGAAGAAGAACGTGTAATTGCACGTATGGAAGGTGACTTCCCGGTTGTGGAGCCAAATACGGTTCACTATGCCGATGTATCTCCAAACCAGATCGCTTCTATTTCGGCTTCTTTAATTCCATTCTTGGAGCATGATGATGCAAACCGTGCATTGATGGGATCAAACATGATGCGTCAGGCAGTACCACTTTTACGTGCAGACTCACCTATTGTAGGTACAGGTCTTGAGCGTCAGGTAGCTTCTGATTCACGTGTATTGATTAATGCTGAAGGTGATGGTGAAGTTGAATATGTAGATGCTAATGAAATTACTATCAAATACGACCGTACTGATGATGAGCGTATGGTAAGTTTTGATGGTGATAGTAAAACCTATCAGTTAATTAAATTCCGTAAGACAAACCAAAGTACTTCGATTAACTTGAAGCCTATCGTAAGAAGAGGTGATCGTGTTAAAAAAGGTCAAGTATTGTGTCAAGGATACGCTACCGAAGCAGGTGAACTTGCACTTGGTAGAAACATGAAAGTAGCCTTCATGCCTTGGAAAGGGTATAACTTTGAGGATGCGATCGTGATTTCTGAGAAAGTTGTACGCGATGACATCTTTACATCTATTCACGTAGATGAGTATTCTTTAGATGTTAGAGATACTAAACTAGGTAATGAGGAATTGACCAATGATATTCCAAACGTTTCAGAAGAGGCTACTAAAGACCTTGATGAAAACGGAATGATCAGAATTGGTGCTGAAGTTAAACCTGGAGATATATTAATTGGTAAGATTACTCCAAAAGGAGAATCAGATCCAACTCCAGAAGAAAAGTTGCTTCGTGCAATCTTTGGTGATAAAGCAGGGGATGTTAAAGATGCTTCGTTAAAAGCTTCTCCATCTTTAAGAGGAGTTGTAATTGATAAGAAGTTATTTGCTCGTGCGATAAAAGATAAGCGCAAGCGTGCTAAAGACAAAGAAGATATCGCTGCATTAGAAGCAGAATATGATCAGAAATTTGATGATCTTAAAGCAATTTTAGTTGACAAACTTTTCCAGTTAGTTAACGGAAAAACTGCTCAAGGTGTTAAGAATGACTTAGGTGAAGAAGTTCTTCCTAAAGGAAAGAAATTCACGCTTAAGATGCTTAATGCTGTTGAAGATTATACACACTTAAATCAAGGTACTTGGACGACTGATGACGCGACTAATGTATTGATCGCAGATTTATTACATAATTACCGAATCAAAGAAAATGATCTTCAAGGTAATTTACGTCGTGAGAAGTTTACCATTTCTGTTGGGGATGAGCTTCCTGCAGGTATTATTAAACTTGCTAAAGTGTACGTTGCTAAAAAACGTAAACTTAAAGTAGGGGATAAGATGGCAGGTCGTCACGGTAACAAAGGTATTGTTGCGCGTATTGTACGTCAAGAAGATATGCCATTCTTAGAAGATGGTACTCCTGTAGATATCGTACTTAACCCACTTGGTGTACCTTCTCGTATGAACATTGGTCAGATTTATGAAACTGTTCTTGGTTGGGCAGGTCAAAAATTAGGTCGTAAGTATGCAACTCCAATTTTTGATGGTGCTACTTTAGATCAGATCAATGAACTTACTGATGAAGCAGGAATTCCAAGATTTGGTCATACGTATCTTTACGATGGTGGTACAGGTGATCGTTTTGATCAGCCGGCAACCGTAGGTGTGATCTATATGCTTAAACTAGGGCATATGGTTGATGATAAGATGCACGCACGTTCTATAGGGCCTTACTCATTAATTACGCAACAGCCGCTAGGTGGTAAAGCACAGTTTGGTGGTCAGCGTTTTGGTGAGATGGAGGTTTGGGCACTTGAAGCTTATGGAGCTTCTGCTACCCTGCGTGAAATCTTAACCGTGAAGTCTGATGATGTTATTGGTAGAGCTAAAACTTACGAGAGTATAGTAAAAGGAGAGCCAATGCCAGAGCCTGGTTTACCAGAATCGTTCAACGTATTAATGCACGAACTTAAAGGACTTGGACTAGACATTCGTCTAGAAGAATAGATACTGAGGGTTGCGCTTCCGCGGAAGCGTAACCTTATTTTAAAAAAGTATCAAGCAGTTAAAAAAGAATAATTTTCGACATAAGGTATTATGGCAAGAGATAATGATAAGAATGCAGTAAAGAGATTTGATCAAATCTCTATTGGTCTTGCATCTCCTGAAGCGATTTTGGCTGAATCGCGCGGAGAGGTGTTAAAACCAGAAACTATAAACTACCGTACGCACAAGCCTGAGCGTGATGGTTTGTTCTGTGAGCGCATCTTTGGTCCTGTAAAGGATTATGAGTGTGCTTGTGGAAAATATAAGCGTATACGCTATAAAGGCATTGTTTGTGACCGTTGTGGTGTAGAAGTTACTGAGAAAAAAGTACGTAGAGACCGTGTTGGGCATATCAACCTTGTAGTGCCTGTTGCACACATCTGGTACTTTAGAAGTTTGCCAAATAAAATAGGATATCTTTTAGGTCTTCCGTCTAAGAAATTAGATATGATTATCTATTACGAGCGCTATGTAGTTATTCAGCCTGGTATAGCTAAGAATGAAGAAGGAGAGGAGCTTAAGAAGATGGACTTCCTTACGGAAGAAGAATACCTAAATGTTCTTGAGTCTATTCCTCAAGAAAATATGTACTTAGAAGATAGCGATCCTAATAAGTTTATTGCTAAAATGGGTGCAGAATGTCTAGTTGATTTATTAAGACGTATTGATCTTAATGAATTGTCTTATGATTTGCGTCATAAAGCAAATAACGAGACTTCAAAACAACGTAAAACCGAAGCTTTAAAGCGTCTTCAGGTTGTAGAATCTCTGCGTGATGCTAATAAGAATCGCGAGAATCTACCTGAGTGGATGATTATGAAAGTGGTTCCTGTAATTCCACCAGAATTACGTCCGCTTGTGCCACTTGATGGTGGTCGTTTTGCGACTTCAGATTTAAATGACCTTTACCGTCGTGTGATCATTCGTAACAACCGTTTAAAGCGTTTGATGGAAATCAAAGCTCCAGAGGTGATTTTACGTAATGAGAAGCGTATGCTTCAAGAAGCGGTAGATTCACTATTTGATAATACCCGTAAATCTTCAGCGGTAAAAACCGACTCAAACCGTCCTTTAAAATCACTTTCTGATTCCTTAAAAGGTAAGCAAGGTCGTTTCCGTCAAAACTTACTTGGTAAGCGTGTAGATTATTCTGCGCGTTCGGTGATTGTTGTTGGACCAGAATTGAAACTTTACGAGTGTGGTCTGCCTAAAGATATGGCAGCAGAACTTTACAAGCCTTTCGTGATCAGAAAATTGATCGAGAGAGGAATTGTAAAAACCGTAAAGTCTGCTAAAAAGATTATAGATAAAAAAGAGCCAGTAGTTTGGGATATCTTAGAGAATGTTCTTAAAGGACACCCGGTATTGCTAAACCGTGCTCCTACGCTTCACCGTTTAGGTATTCAGGCATTTCAGCCTAAACTTATTGAAGGTAAGGCGATTCAGCTTCACCCATTAGTGTGTACGGCATTTAACGCCGACTTTGATGGTGACCAGATGGCGGTTCACTTACCATTAGGTCCTGAAGCGATCTTAGAAGCGCAAATGTTAATGCTTGCTTCAAACAATATTCTTAACCCTGCTAACGGTGCTCCTATTACAGTACCTTCTCAGGATATGGTATTGGGTCTATATTATATGACTAAAGCACGTAAGAGTACTCCTGAGCATCCTATTTTAGGAGAAGGAATTACTTTTTACAGTGCAGAAGAAGTTGTTATTGCGCACAACCAAAAGCGTGTAAATATTAACGCTAACATTAAAATACGTACTAAAGATTTCAATGAGAACGGTGAGTTAGTTTACCAAATCATCGATACTACAGTGGGTCGTGTATTATTTAATGAAAGCGTACCGGAAGAGTGTGGGTACATCAACGAAGTATTGACTAAAAAGTCACTTAGAGATGTTATCGCACGTATTCTAAAATTAACCAGTGTTCCGCGTACTGCTGAGTTCCTTGACAGTATCAAGACACTAGGATATACTTTCGCATTTAGAGGTGGATTGTCGTTCTCACTTGGGGATATTATTATTCCTGCTGAGAAATACGAAATGATCGAAGAGGCGAATACTCAGGTAGACGGAATTATGTCTAGCTACAACATGGGTCTTATTACAAACTCTGAACGTTACAACCAGGTAATTGATGTTTGGACATCAACTAACGCATCGTTGACTGAATTGTCTATGAAGCGTATCCGTGAGGATCAGCAAGGGTTTAACTCGGTGTTTATGATGCTAGACTCTGGAGCTCGTGGTTCTAAGGAGCAGATTCGTCAGTTGACCGGTATGCGTGGTTTGATGGCTAAGCCTAAAAAATCTAACGATGGTGGTGGTGCAATTATTGAAAACCCGATTCTTTCTAACTTTAAAGAAGGGTTATCAATTCTTGAATACTTTATCTCAACGCACGGTGCTCGTAAGGGTCTTGCGGATACGGCACTTAAAACGGCAGATGCGGGTTACTTAACACGTCGTCTGGTTGATGTATCTCAAGATGTAATTGTAAACAGTGAAGATTGTGGTACATTAAGAGGTGTTGAAGTTTCTGCGCTTAAGAAGAATGAGGAAATCGTTGAAACACTTGAGGCTCGTATCATTGGTCGTATTGCGTTAAACGATGTGGTTAACCCGCTAAACAGTGAAGTTATTGTTGAGGCTGGTGCAGAAATTACTGAAGAATTAGGTGCTGAGATTTCTAAAGCTCCAATCGAAAGTGTTGAAGTACGTTCTCCGTTAACTTGTGAAGCTAGTAAAGGTATTTGTGCTAAATGTTACGGTCGTAACCTAGCAACCAATAAAATGGTTCAGATGGGTGAGGCTGTTGGTGTTGTTGCTGCTCAGTCAATTGGTGAGCCGGGTACTCAGCTTACACTACGTACCTTCCACGTTGGGGGTATTGCGGGTAACATTTCTGAGGAAAACAAAGTGGTTTCTAAATTTGATGGTCGCCTTGAGATTGAAGATCTTAAGACTGTTGAAGGGGAAGCTCCTGATGGTTCAACTTCACAAATCGTTATTTCTCGTACTTCTGAAGCAAAAATTGTTGATGCTAAAACCGGAATCTTATTAAGTACTAATAACATTCCTTACGGTTCTCAACTATTTATGAAAGATGGAGATAAAGTAGCAAAAGGAGATACCATCTGTACTTGGGATCCATTTAACGGTGTGATTATATCAGAATTTGCCGGTAAGATCAAGTACGAAAATATAGAGCAAGGGGTTACTTATCAAGTAGAGACTGATGAACAAACCGGTTTCCAAGAGAAAGTAATTTCAGAATCTCGTAACAAACGAATGATTCCTACCTTACATATTATGGGTAAAAAAGACGAAGTAATTCGTTCTTACAACTTACCTGTTGGTGCGCACTTGATGGTAGATGATGATGAGAAAATTAAAATAGGTAAGATTCTTGTTAAGATTCCTCGTAAGTCTGCAAAAGCAGGGGATATTACAGGGGGTCTTCCACGTGTAACCGAATTATTTGAAGCACGTAATCCTTCAAATCCTGCTGTGGTAAGTGAGATTGATGGTGTTGTTTCTTTCGGTAAAATCAAGCGTGGTAACCGTGAGATTATCGTTGAATCTAAACTTGGTGAGGTTAAGAAATACTTAGTGAAGTTATCTAACCAGATTCTTGTTCAAGAAAATGACTTTGTGAGAGCAGGTATGCCATTATCTGATGGTTCTGTAACACCAGAGGATATCTTAGCGATTAAAGGACCTTCTGCGGTTCAGCAATACTTGGTGAATGAAGTACAGGAAGTTTATCGTCTACAAGGTGTGAAAATTAACGATAAGCATTTTGAGGTAGTTGTACGTCAAATGATGCGTAAAGTTAGAATTCAAGATCCAGGTGATACTATTTTCTTAGAGAATCAATTGGTTCATAAAGATGATTTCATCACTGAGAATGATGCAATCTTCGGAATGAAAGTAATTGAAGATGCAGGTGATTCTGAAACGCTTAAAGCGGGACAAATCATTTCACCTCGTGAATTACGCGATGAGAATTCAATCTTGAGAAGAGAAGATAAAAATCTTGCAACTGCTCGTGATGTTGTAGCTGCTACGGCAACTCCGGTATTACAGGGTATTACAAGAGCTTCGCTTCAGACGAAATCATTCATCTCTGCTGCTTCCTTCCAGGAAACAACTAAAGTACTTAACGAAGCTGCAGTAAGCGGTAAAGTTGATACTTTAGAGGGACTTAAGGAAAATGTAATCGTAGGTCATAGAATTCCTGCAGGTACAGGTTTACGTAGATACGATAAGATTATCGTAGGAAGTAAGCAAGAGCTTGAAGAACTCAATGCTGCTCGAGAAGAGGTAAATTTTAATTAATAATTTATATCAAAAACAGCTTCAGAAATGAAGCTGTTTTTTTATACCTAATAGGGAAAGATGACTGAAGATGAAAAAAATAAAAATGGGCAATTAAATATTGAGCTTGATGAGAATGTTGCGCAAGGTCAATATTCTAATTTGGCTATAATTAATCATTCGGTTTCAGAATTTGTGGTTGATTTTATCAACATCATGCCGGGAACTCCGAAGAGTAAAGTGAAGTCGCGCATTATTTTAACTCCACAACACGCTAAGCGACTTGCCAAGGCGTTACAGGAAAATGTAAAGCGTTTTGAAAAGGCTCACGGTGAAATCAAAGATTATGAAAAGCAACCCATACCATTGAATTTTGGTCCGACAGGACAGGCTTAATCAAAAGTTGATTATTGATCAAAATAGAAAAACCTGAGATTAATCTCAGGTTTTTCTATTTTATAGAGTAAAGCTTTCAAGATGTTAGATGTGTATAAGCTTGCCTTATATTGTTATTATTTTAGAACTCGTACGAGCCTATTTAAACAGTCGTTGTAATTTGATTAGTAACTATTGCATCATTGAATTTTGAAGGGCTTAAAAGTTCTTATTTGAACTCAGATACAAAATGCAATTTTACGTTTGGATATTTTTGCTGAGTCATTTGTAGTGTGAATGGGGAATCAGCTAAAAATACTAACTGTCCTCTTTTATCTTTAGCCATAAAGCGTTGCTTTACTCGTAAGAATTCTTTGAACTCTTCACTCTTCGGGTCCTTAGGTTCTACCCAGCAGGCCTTGTGTACGCTTAGAGGTTCGTAGGTGCATTTAGCGCCATATTCATGCTCCAATCGATATTGAATAACTTCGTATTGAAGTGCACCAACTGTACCAATTACCTTTCTACCGTTAAGTTCTAGTGTAAAGAGCTGGGCTACTCCTTCGTCCATTAATTGGTCGATTCCCTTTTCTAACTGCTTAGATTTCATAGGGTCTGCGTTATTGATATACCTAAAATGTTCTGGTGAGAACGCAGGAATTCCTTTGTAATGAATCTCTTCCCCTTGCGTTAAGGTGTCTCCGATTTTAAAGTTTCCGGTGTCGTGAAGTCCTACAATGTCACCGGGATAGGAAATATCAACGATTTCTTTCCGCTCTGCGAAAAATGCATTAGGACTTGAAAACTTTAATTTTTTGCCATTTCGCACGTGTAAATAGGGCGTGTTTCGCTCAAATACTCCAGATACGATTTTCACAAAGGCTAATCTGTCGCGGTGTTTAGGATCCATATTGGCGTGGATTTTAAACACAAAACCTGTGAAGTCCTTTTCTTCAGGTTTTACAATACGCTCTTCACTTTCTTTTGGTCGAGGAGGTGGTGCTATAGAAATAAAGCAATCAAGTAGTTCGCGTACGCCAAAATTATTTAAAGCAGAACCAAAAAATACAGGTTGTTGTTCGGCTTTTGAATAAGCTTGTTGATCAAAATCAGGATAAACACCGGTTACTAATTCTAATTCTTCACGTAATGTTTCGGCAGACTCGCTGCCAATCAGTTTATCGAGTTCTGTTGAACTTATATCTTCAATCTCAATGGTTTCTTCAATGTTTTTTCGGCTGTCACCACTAAATAGATTGACGTTCTTTTCCCAAATATTGTAAATTCCTTTAAAGTCATATCCCATACCAATAGGAAAGCTTAGAGGAGTTACGTTAAGATCTAATTTTTGCTCAATTTCATCTAAAAGTTCAAATGCATCTTTTCCTTCACGATCAAGTTTATTTACGAAGACAATCATTGGTATTTTACGCATTCTACAAACCTGAACTAATTTTTCAGTTTGTTCCTCAACCCCTTTTGCAACATCGATAACTACGATCACACTATCAACAGCGGTTAAGGTTCTGAAAGTATCTTCGGCAAAATCCTTGTGACCGGGAGTATCAAGAATATTTATTTTAGTACCGTTATATTCAAAAGCCAGCACAGAAGTCGCTACCGAAATCCCACGCTGACGTTCAATTTCCATAAAGTCGCTGGTAGCTCCTTTTTTTATTTTGTTCGATTTTACTGCGCCAGCTTCTTGAATCGCTCCACCAAAAAGTAATAATTTTTCAGTTAATGTGGTTTTACCGGCGTCAGGGTGAGAAATGATACCAAACGTACGTCTACGGGCAATCTCTTTTTTAATACTCATAACTCCAAATTTAAGTCGGCAAATATAAGCTTTGCCTACTTAATTAAAGATTTATTCTTGTTGATCTAAGTATTGTTGTATGATGGTTTTGAAGACTGTGAGCTTATGATTTTAGTTGTGATTTGTAGGATTAAACTTGTATAATTTAGGGTTAGGCGGTGTTTGTAACGGTTTTTTATCGATGATATTGTGTTTATATCTAAAATAGATGTGTTAAGCTCTAAGCAGGTAAAACGATTAATATCTTTGTTATCCCAACTTAAATACGTTCTTAAATTCGCTTCAATATATATTTATTGAGTCAGAGTGTATTAAGTTGAATCTTCCCCTAAGGTAAAAGGATTTTGCTGTAATCATTTTGAGTAAAATTTCAATAGAAATATATGTTGTTTTGAAACATTTAATTCTAGCAATACGTATACTCGACGATTTATATCAATAATCATGATAAACAATACCTTACTCAACTTTTTATTCTCTTACCCTAGATTAATCATCACAATTACAATGCTCACATTGTTTACCAATGGGGTGATTGCACAATCATCTGTTTCTTTGACCTACAGTCGGGATTTAGATCATTCTTTGTCAGAAACAATTCAATATTACACTATAGATGTGAGCAATCTTAATAGTAGTAAGACGACTTATGAGTTGACAGCTACGTTAGTAGATTGTAATGATGGAAGTTTAGTAGATAAAGAAGTTCAATTTGAACTTAATTCGGAAGCTGGTGCTGTAATTAATTCAATCACCGTTGATGCAGCATCCAAAGCTACATTTACTTTAAAAACGACTAAAATTGATCTTGATACAACTTCTTGGAGTTGTGTTGAAATCCAACTTATACCGAAGGGAGGATCGCGCTCTCAAGGAGGTTCTGTTGTGATAAAACAATTGAATCCCGGTAATTCCAACTCCAAATAGATAATACATGAAAATAAAAATTACTCAATCTATTTTTTGGTTTTTATTTCTAAGTTTTTCTTTAACCGCCACAGCGCAGTTAAAGAATTCTTTTGATGTACGTTATTCTGAAACCTTGCGTGGGAATTTTACAGCTATTGCCAACAATATGATGTCTGTAAATGCCACAACTGCATATAACGGGGGCGAGGGTAACCATAACCTTACCGATAATGTTTATGTTGATATTGATAACGATAATTCGACTTTCAATTCTAGTAGTGCTGATCTAAGCTCTGTTGGTAATGGTAGTTGTGTTCAGATTGTCAAAGCCTATTTGTATTGGACAGCTGGAGATAAGGAGATAATCTATGATAACGGTAAGACTGCTGATAATAGACCAGATTGGGATTACGACGATATAAAACTGAAATTACCAGGTCAATCTTCTTATACTACCTATTCTGCAGATGAAGTTTTGTATAGGGGTAGGGATGAGCATTTTCAGAACGATCCTTATGCATGTGTTAAGGATATTACTTCTCAAGTTAAGTCCTTGGGAACAAATTATACCGGGACTTATACTGTAGCCAATGTTGAAGCTAAGACAGGGACTATTATTGGACATGGTGCTGGAGATAGAATTGGAGCATCTGCCGGTTGGCAGATCGTTTTTGTTTATGAGAATAGTGATTTACCTAGTAGGAATATTACATTATTTGATGGTTTTGCTAATGTAACTCGTAATTCAGGTCAAAATAATTATGATATTGTTGTTAATGGTTTTCAAACTGTGCCCAATGGAGCTGTAAATGCTGATGTCGTTTTTGGTGCATTAGAAGGAGATCGTGATCTTACCGGGGATAAATTGCAAATACGCAATACCTCGAATAGTTTTGCAAACATCTCAACAGCAAAAAGGCCAGAGGACAATTTCTTTAATAGTAGGATCACGCGTTATGGTCAAGATGTGACTAACCGTAATCCGGCTAGTACAAATACTCTTGGTTTTGATTCTGGTGTTTTTACCTTAAATAACCCAAACAATTCTCTTTTAGCGAATAATCAAACGCAAGCCGTGTTTAGGTTAACTTCTAATCAAGAAACGTATAGCATGTATATGCTAGGTTTTGCTGTAGAAGTTTATGAGCCAGAACTTGAGCCTATGTTATTGACTACAGCATTGGGTAATAATCCTATGGTTTATGTTAATCAGGAGTTTGAAGTAAGTTTTGATGTGAAGAATTATGGTAATGATGATATGCGTGATTTACGTATTAATTATACATTACCGAGTAGTGTGGAATATGGAGGGGCTTCTAATCTACCTTCTGGGGTAACCGCTGCATACAATGCATCTTCAAGAATTCTGACATTCAGTGTGGCTGATAATTTAGTTGAAGATACTGATGATAAATTTACCTTGTCATTTAGGTTAAATGTATCGGAGAATTGCTCTGTCGCAGGCTCAACTTTTGCTATTCAAACAAATGCTACCTACAAGGGGGTATTAAATTCTACGCAGAAAACGAGTTTGTCTTCGACAGAAACAACTGGTTCTTGTCAAATAGGCAATAATGAAGCGGTTATTGTGAGTATTGCTGCAGATTCTTGCGCAGATTATTGTACAGGTATAGATACAGATGGGGATGGTGTTCCTGATAATTGTGATGATGATGATGATAATGATGGGATTCTAGATGCATTTGAAGGAAATGCTTCCACGGCAGTTTTAGCAAACCCGACTCAGAGTACAGTAAATGACTTAAATACTAGAGGAACCGGAGTTTTTCCATTAAAACCTAATGGTTCTGCAAGTTTGCCTAGTGGAGGTGTTACTCTTGAAGTGATTGAAGGTTTTAGCCCTAGAACTAATTCAAGTCAAGAGCAACAGTGGAGAATTTATCAACCGCCACCTGTAGCAAATAGTACGATTAACATCAATGGTGGAGAGGTTCCATTTGAAACTAAATACCTAGACCTGCGTGGTGTTCCGCGTAATGCGTACGAGCGAACTATTAAAATTGATTATGGTACCTCTGCCGAAGCATTATCTTCTGAAACTGAAAAGTATACTTTTATAATTGGTATAGCTGGGCTTGGTGGATCTGAGTATCAAGAGGTAGGCGGTGAAATGGGGTATGATATTTCAAGTGTGCCTTTGCGTGTGATAGGTAATGTTGATGTATATAGTACAGGGCTTTATTCTCAGTTTAATGGAGCTTCGCCTCCGGTGACAAATGATATTGGGAATACAGTTTCAACTTATCCCCCCAGATCTCAAAAATCAAATGGATATACATTTTTCTATGTAACGCGAGAAGTTTCTAATTTTGAAATTGAATTTAAAGGAAACGACCCTCACGGATTTATCTTCGGAGTTCTAACCGAAACCTATAGAGATACTGATAATGATAAGATTGTAGACTCTAAAGATACAGATTCTGACAATGATGGTTGCCCTGATGCTATTGAAGGAGCAGGTACTTTTAATAAATCTGATTTAACAGCTGATTTGAATTTAGCCAACACACCAGGTGGTGTTGATGAAAATGGTGTGCCTACTCTTGGAGGCTCTCCACAAGATAATACACAAGCGGTTATTGATAGTTCTATAACCGTTTGTTTTGTACCCACGGCAGTTGATGATTCGCGACAAGTAAGTGTCAATACTTCTCTAAATATAGATGTATTAACTAACGATGATTTTGGTGGAGATGGGCCGTCTTCATCACAACCATTAGTAATAACTCAGCAACCGGTTAATGGTTCAGTTGTTATTAACGACAACGGTTCTCCTGCTGATTTGTCTGATGATACAATAGTATATACACCAAATCAAGATTATATTGGTACTGATACATTTAGATATAAAATTGTTGATCTTGATGGTGACGAGAGTGAGGCGACTGTTGATGTTACAGTTTCTGATGTTATTGTGGTACCTCCGGGAGAGCGTGGCTGTGACTGTGCGCCCTTATACAGTGAGACTAACTTTAGAGATGCTCAGCTAATTTCGGGAACGGCTGGTCAAGTTGGTGCTGTTTACAGGTTTTCAAATGTCTTTTCTGATAGTCCTGAGCCTATAGATGCGTTGGTGAGAATCGAAGTTTTAAGAAATGGAGCTTCCCTTGCAAGTATAGATGTGAATTCTCAAGGTGTCGCAAATAATTTCCAACCACAATTGAGAAGCTCCAATAATGGAGATCAGAACATAGAGTTCAATATTACTTTTGTAGAGTCGGGTGGTTCTTATGGGAATGAGGTAGTGATTTCATTTTTTGCTACTCCATTTGATATTGATGGAGATAGTGTCAGAACGCGTGAATATGCCGAACTTACATTATCTGATGCTTATTATCAGTCGGCTACTACTTCAATTGATATTAACAGAAGACCGAATTCTGTAAGAGGTACAGCTAATAATCCTAGTACTGCTCCAGGAGGGGATATTTCGACCGATCCTAGGTACACTTTTAGTACCTATTATGAAGGTAGGTCTTCTTTGAATTATACTATAGGTAAAGAAAACGGAAATATTGATCGTTACTACTCTTTAGCTTTTAGTAACGCAAACTATACAGACCCACAATCAACAATTGTGACAGCGCCTGTAATTTGTGGAAATGTTTCTGATGAAGATGGCGATCCTTTAGTAGGTGTAACTATTCAAATAGATGGCACCGATGGAAGCTCAACAACCTTAACTACGGATGCAAATGGTAATTATAGATATGCAACCGCTATACCGTCTGCTTTAGTTGATGTGCAATATACTATTGTTGAAACGGATCTTGAGAATTATGTAAGTATCGATGATGCTGAAGGAGATCCTACTGATAATACTATAGTACGCGTTATAAATCTTATCTCATCTTGTCAGAACAATTTTGTTGATGATGGAAGACCTGTGGCAAATGACGACACAGCCATCGCAAGTCCTATTCGTCCAGTACAGCCTGTAGATATAAATGTTCTTGATAATGATACTTTTGGTCCCGATGGTCCTTCAATCGGAACCATAACTATTTTGACGCAACCTGCTATAGGTGAGGCGGTTTTAAATGACGGAGGTACTCCAAACAACCCAACGGATGATTATATAACGTACAATCCTCCATTGGTAAATTTACAGCCCGTTGAGTTTAAATATCAAATTTGTGATGCTGATGGCGATTGTGATGATGCTATTGTGCGTGTTAATATTTTAGATGACGCGCCAATAGCTGAAGATGATGACTTTACAGTTTCAGAAGATTCTCAAAATAATACATTAGACGTTTTAGATAATGATTATTTTGGAAATGACGGAGCAGGTTCGATCTCTATAGTTTCTGGAGTTTCAAACGGAACTTTAACTTTAAATAATAACGGAACGGTTGGAGATATTTCGGATGATTACTTTGTATATACTCCTGATTCTGATTTCTTTGGAAATGATTCGTTTCAGTATCAAATTTGTGATGCTGATACGCCAATTACAGATCGTGAATGTGATGTTGCTACGGTAAGTATTATTGTGGAAGCGGACCCAACACTAACTGTGGAACCTGTTACGGTTACAGAAGGAGATCCGCTAACTTTTACCTTTAGTATAAATGAGATTTCTGCTGAAGATATTGTTATACAGGTTAATACGTCAGATGATACCGCCGTTGAAGGCTTAGATTATACAGCTGCCGTAAATGAATTGATTGTAATTCCTGCCGGACAATTATCTGTTAACTATGTAGTAAATTCTCTTGAGGATAATACTTACGAGGATACGGAATCTTTTAATATCTCTGGAGCTGTTCAAACTAATAATACTAGAAATCTTGTTGCAGAAACTATAGGTACCATCTTGGATGATCCGGACGACCTTCCGGAGGTAAGCATCAGTGATGTTACCGTTGCTGAGGGTAGTGAAGCCGTGTTTGTTGTAAGTATAGACAATCCAAGTACAGAAGATGTTGTAGTAGATGTAGTTACAGTAC